>Ga0209795_10000006_pt1 | contig 442196 bp, 434 predicted proteins | sample AgamicOrMarz_FD_187166 | JGI IMG/M metagenome (GOLD analysis project Ga0209795, IMG submission 187166) | Agave microbial communities from Guanajuato, Mexico - Or.Ma.rz (SPAdes) (version 2) | ecosystem: Host-associated > Plants > Phyllosphere > Phylloplane/Leaf | place: Guanajuato, Mexico... | reverse complement strand
GCACCGGACGAATTTGCAGGGATGAAAGATGTCGAAAGAAAATCTAGTAAAGATGTCGTGCTAGCAACACGGCAACGAAGTACCTCGTTTAAAATCCGCTTGACCCGATGCAGGCGATTAGACAACGAAATCGCTCTTTCCTTGGGTCTAGCTACAGTCCTACTGATGGATCGTGTAGGATCCCATGGCGCAGAGATCCTGAGTATCTTCCATGTCCTCGAAATTGGAATCTTCGGTAAACTCGAAACGCATGTCGTATTTGCAGGTCCGGCGACCGTCGGCGATCGTGATCTTCATGCTCTCGCCCGGCTCGAGAACATCATCACCGAACACGTCATCTTCCCAATTGTCGACACCGGTCGGCGAAGTATAGAATCGCTCAAGCGTGCCGCTGGTTTTGTTGATCAATGTAAAGACGAGATCGTCTGCGGCGCGCGAGGCACCAACAGAAAGAATAAGCGCTGCAAACGCACCGGCGGCGATGGAAGTGAACCGTGTCATGTGAAAGATCCCAGCCCATGATTGGGCGGTAGATCATTACCCCATTGGTAAAGACCTTCAATAAGCCTCCGGATTCATGATGAATCTTGGCTTTCGTCAATCAAGTGGTTTGAAGGGCAGATGCTGCCATGTCGTCCTTTTCCACCGCACGCTGATAGGCGTCGCGAAGAGCGATGCGCCCGAAATATTGCTCGAAGGCCGGCCGTTTTTCGATCGAGCCGAATTGCAGCCCCCAGCCGATCTGCGAGCCGACATAGACATCCGCCGCGCTGAATTTTTCGCCGGCTATGTAGGAATTGCTGCGAAGGGCGAATTCCAGCCCATCCATGACGTCGGCAAAACTGCCGTAGCCGATCATCCGCTCGCGGCCGGGTGGAACTTCAAAGCCGAGGGCGCGGTTGCTCACCGCCGCTTCGAGCGGACCGGCAGCGAAAAACATCCATCGATAATAGTCGGCGCGGTCTGCGAGCAAGGGCGCCAGACCTTTCTCGGGAAAGGCATCGGCAAGATAGGCGCAGATCGCCGCACATTCCGTCACCGTCTTTTTGCCGTCAATAATTGCCGGGACCTTGCCCATCGGATTGACTGCCTTGTAGCTGTCATCCTTCATCGTCGTGCCGAATTGCAGGATTTCCGTGCGGTAGGGTGCGCCGATTTCCTCCAGCATCCAGCGGGCAATGCGGCCGCGCGACATCGGGTTGGTGTAGAATAGGATCTCATTTGCCATCCGTCATTCTCCTGTTGCCGCTCCTTGTTTTGGAGCGCGCGGCGACACAATCAAGGTCTGAAGTTTTAGGCGATGAATGATCGGACCGGCGTGCTTGCTAAAGGGGCTTGCGGTACTGGATAAACCCCGGCGCCACAGCGACGCGATCATAGAGGCGTCTTGCCGCGTCGTTCTTTTCCTGCGTCAGCCAGTACAAACGACCGGCATTCTTATCGCGAGCAAGCAGCGCCACCTTCTCGATCAACGCCTCGCCGACGCCGCGGCCTCTCTGGCTGTCATCGACATAGAGGTCCTGCAGGTAGCATGTCGTATCCGGCAGCCAGGTCGAGCGATGGAAGAGTGCATGCACGATGCCGACAAGCTTGCCCTCGTCGAATGCGCCCAGTGCATGCATAGGTTCTTCCGGGTCGTGAAACCGCGACCAGGTGATGTCGTACTGCTCCTTCGGCAGTTCCGATTCATAAAAGCGGATATAGGCCTCGAACAACGGTTGCCACGCCTCGCGATCGGATGGCGCGAGAGGACGGATTTCGACAGGACGATTGGCAGACATGCTAAGCCTCCGGCGCAAAAGAAAACGGCGGGGAAAGCCCCGCCGTTCAAATGTAATCCGAAGATTATGGCTTACGCCATGGCCTTCTTCAGGTTTTCGTCGATCTTGTCGAGGAAGGCGGTGGTCGAGAGCCACGGCTGATCCGGGCCGATGAGCAGCGCCAGGTCCTTGGTCATGAAGCCGGCTTCGACCGTGTCGATGCAGACCTTTTCCAAGGTGTCGGCGAATTTCGTCAGTTCCGCATTGTCGTCCAGCTTGGCGCGGTGTGCTAGGCCACGGGTCCAGGCGAAGATCGAGGCGATCGAGTTCGTCGAGGTTTCCTGCCCCTTCTGGTGCTGGCGGTAGTGGCGGGTAACCGTGCCGTGTGCGGCTTCGGCTTCGACCGTCTTGCCATCCGGCGTCATCAGAACCGAGGTCATCAGGCCGAGGGAACCGAAGCCCTGTGCAACGATGTCGGACTGGACGTCGCCGTCGTAGTTCTTGCAGGCCCAGACGTAACCGCCGGACCACTTAAGTGCGGAAGCGACCATGTCGTCGATCAGGCGGTGTTCGTACCAGATCTTGGCTTCATCGTACTGCGCCTTGAATTCGGCGTCGAAGATTTCCTGGAACAGATCCTTGAAGCGGCCGTCATAGGCCTTGAGGATCGTGTTCTTGGTCGACAGGTAGCAGGGAACGCCGCGCTGCAGGGCATAGTTGAACGAAGCGCGGGCGAAATCGCGGATCGAGTCGTCGAGGTTGTACATTGCCATGGCAACGCCCGAGGACGGTGCGTCGAACACGTCATGCTCGATCGTCTGGCCATCGTCGCCGACGAACTTGATCGACAGCTTGCCCTTGCCCGGGAACTTGAAGTCAGTTGCGCGATACTGGTCGCCGAAAGCGTGACGGCCGACGATGATCGGCTTGGTCCAGCCCGGAACCAGACGCGGCACGTTCTGCATGATGATCGGCTCGCGGAAGATGACGCCGCCGAGGATGTTGCGGATCGTGCCGTTAGGGCTCTTCCACATCTTCTTCAGCTTGAATTCTTCGACGCGGGCTTCGTCCGGCGTGATGGTGGCGCACTTGATGCCGACGCCGTGCTTCTTGATGGCGTTGGCGGCGTCAATCGTCACCTGGTCGTCGGTGGCATCGCGGTTCTCGACAGAAAGATCGTAATATTCGATGTCGAGATCGAGATAGGGCAGGATCAGCTTATCCTTGATCAACTGCCAGATGATGCGGGTCATCTCGTCGCCGTCGAGATCGACGACCGGGTTGGCTACCTTGATCTTCTGCATGGACTTCCTCTTGTCGTGTATGGGCCGGACCGGCCCCGAATGGATCAACGGGTTGCGCTATAACATCGCAGGGCAGGTGTGCAAAGCCGTGAGACAGGGATTGGCGGCTTTTCTGTGAGATTTCAACGCAGGGCCCTTCTGGCTTTGAAAAACAGCAAGAATGGTCATTGCCAAATAAAGGCCGAGGGGTAATGTCCGCGCCAATCGCTTCGAATACGGATCACCGCCATGCGAACTCTGCCGCTCGCTCTTGCCCTGTCGTTTCTGTCCACGGTTTCGGTTGCTGCCGAACCCGTCGATCCGGTCAAGGAGGTGATGAAGGTCACCGAAGAAAATTGGAACAGCAACGACAGCGACTGGAAGTTCATCTTCGATCCCGATCCGCTGGCGCGCCTGTTCAGCCAGCGCTTCCAGACGGCCTATGCCGATGCCGCCAAGCATCCGGCCTATGAAACGGAAAACAACCAGCCAGGCGACCCATTCGGTTACGATGTCGTCACCGCCTCGCAGGATGGCTGCCCGCTGCAGGATATCGTCATCGCGCCGGGTGTGGCCGCGAATGGCAAAACGGATTTCAAGGTCACGTTCAAGCAGTGGACCTGCATCGATGACGCCGATCTGAAGGACACGGCCTCCGAAGTGCATTTCGATGTAATCGATGAGGGCGGCAAGCCCGTGATCGACGACATCCACCGCGTGGCCGATGGTGAAAGCGATAGCGTCGTCGAGGAAATGCAGTCGATAGCCAAGGGCGAGTGATGCCGGGCGTGCCCGGCTTCGCAATGCTACAAGCGATGTCTAGGGCGCGGCGGATGGCCATGACGTTTGCCGATCGTCTGCTGGCCCATGATCCCGCCTTGTCGCGGGTGAAGATGGGAGCGCGCGTGACGCTCACCATCCTCGCCTCGATCCTCGTCCTGATCGCCATTCATCTGGCGGTAACGCCGCTGCCGTCGATTTCCTATGCACTGGCGATCGTGCTGTCGATCGAAGGCGGCGTCGCCGTGAAGGACAAGAGGCCCGGCGACCAGCTGACGACGCGCCTGATGGGCTGCGCGGCAAGCCTTTTCTGCATCACGCTTGCGGCAGCGCTCGAACCTTACCGGCTTGTCGCCGACCTGACTTTCCTGTGTGTCATCCTTGCGGCGAGCCTTGCGCGCGTATTCGGCCAGCGCGGTTTTGCCGTCGGCATGTTTGCCTTCATCTCCTATTTCATCGGCGCTTATTTGCGGCCGACATTTTCGGAACTGCCGCTGGCTGCGTTGGGGCCGCTTTTTGCCGTCGCTTACGGGCATCTGATCCGCAAATATCTGCTTGTCGACGACTGGCGTCGCGATCTCACCAAAACTCTTCGGGCGATAGAACATCGCGTGTCGGATATTCTGCTGCGACTTGCCGGGCTTGCCACAAGCGGAACGCTGACGGAGAAAGACCGCTTCGATCTGCGCCAGATGGAGGAGCAGTTGAAGGACGTGGTGCTGATGGCGGAGGGCCTGTTGCCGCGCAATGCCGACGGTTCCATGCCCAGTGACAGCGGTCCCGTCATCGCCGTCTCGATCGCCATCTTCGATCTTCACCTTGCCGCTGAAAGCGTTATCGTACAGTCGCTGGGGGCCTTGCCGCCTGCGGCTCTGGTGAGTGCCGTGCTCCATGATGATGCGGTCGCGGCAAAGCGGATTGCGGAAGACCCTTCTATTGCGGCCGGTGAAGAGCGGAAGAGGCAGAGCGTCCACGCGCTGTTATGGCTACAGCGGGCTTCCTCCGCCCTGCGTGAGGCCGCCACCGACCGGGCTTTCCAGCAATTGATGGCCTTTGGTGATGTGCCGCGGGCAGGGCCGCCGGTGAAACCGGATTTCTCCTGGAAGAACCCGCTTGTGCGTGCGGCTGTCCAGATCACTATCGCCTCCGGCATCGCCATGGTCTTCGGGCTGCTTCTCTCCCGCGATCGATGGTTCTGGGCCGTGCTGACGGCATTTCTCGTATTCAACAACACCCGCTCGCGTGGTGATGCGGCATTGCGGGCGATCCAGCGATCAGTCGGCACCCTGCTCGGCGTTGCGATCGGGCTTGCCCTGGCGACGCTTCTTTCCGGTCATACGGTAGCAACCGTCGGCCTTGCGTCCGTCTGCGTGTTTCTGGCTTTCTATTACCTGCAGGTCTCCTACGCACTTTTGAGCTTCTTCGTCACCATCGTGCTTTGCCTCGTCTATGGCCTGATCGGCCAGCTCACATACGAGGTCCTGTTGCTGCGGCTGGAGGAAACGGTGATCGGCTCAATCGCCGGCATGTTCGTCGCCTTCGTCATCTTTCCATCCTCCACCCGCTCGACCGTCGAACTGGCGCTTGCCCGATGGTACGACGCGCTCGGACAATTGCTGGAGGCGGTGGACGACGGGGAAAGCCGCTACCGGCTGATCGAATTGTCGAACCGTCTCGATGAGACTTACCGAGACCTGACCGTTGCCGCGCGTCCGCTGGGCAGTGCGTGGTCGCTGGTCACCCGGCCGGGGCCGATCCGCCAGACATTGGCGATTTTCCTCGCCACCTCCTATTGGGCCCGGATCCTGGCGCGGGATTTTGCAAATGCTGGAAACGGCAACGACCCGGAAATGCACCGAGCGATCTATAATACAAGGCAGGCGCTGGAGAAGGCCACAGCCAGGAAGGCGGACTGTTTTTCCATCAAGACGCCGCGTCATGCTGCTGCAAGCGGCAATTTGCCGGCACCGGGGCAGGGCGCCGCACATGGGGCGGATATGGTCGCCAATCTGCTCAATCGCCTTTATCCACCGGCAGCAGATGAGCAAAAGAGCCAATAACCGGCTTGCCGTTGTTGGCCGACGGGTCTATTGCCCGGCTCCAAGAACAAGCGGAAACGAATATGTCGGGCACCAATAGCGAACGTGAACTCATTGCCGAAGGGCCGGCGATCATTCTGGTCGAGCCGCAACTCGGAGAAAATATCGGCATGGTCGCCCGCGCCATGGCCAATTTCGGCCTCGTCGAACTGCGCCTCGTCAACCCGCGTGACGGTTGGCCGAATGAAAAGGCGCGCTCTGCCGCCTCCAAGGCCGATCACGTCATTGACGGCACGAAGGTCTATGAGACTCTGGAAGAGGCGATCAGCGATCTCAACTTCGTTTATGCGACGACGGCGCGCGAACGTTACGGCTTCAAGCCCGTCCGCTCGCCGGTCTTCGCCGCCGCCACCTTGCGGGAAAAGTTCAAGGCGGGCGAAAAGACCGGAATCCTCTTCGGCCGTGAGCGCTGGGGTCTTAACAATGAAGAAGTGGCGCTTGCCGACGAGATCGTCACCTTCCCGGTAAACCCCGCCTTCGCGTCGCTCAATATCGCCCAGGCCGTGCTTCTCATGTCCTATGACTGGATGAAGTCGGGCATGGACGACCTTGAAGAGACACGCTTCCAGCCGATCGAACAGAACCCTTCGACGAAGGAGCAGGTGCTCGGCATGTTCGAGCATATCGAAGAGGCGCTGGATGCCCGCGGTTATTTCCATCCGCCTGAAAAAAAGCCCAAAATGATCGACAACCTTCGTGCCGTCCTGTCGCGTCGGGCCTTTTCCGAACAGGAGATCAGCGTGTTTCGCGGTGTTATACGCTCGCTTGATCGCTTTCCGCGGCAATGGCCGGAAAAGATTGTCCCGAGACAGAAGAAGGCTTCAGATTCAGGGGAGACAGAGGGGAATGACAGCGGCGAATGAACTGAAGCCCATACTGGTGTTCGATTCGGGCATTGGTGGGCTGACGGTGCTGCGTGAAGCGCGCGTGCTGATGCCCGAGCGCGGTTTCGTTTACGTTGCCGACGATGCAGCCTTTCCCTATGGCAGTTGGGAGGAGGGCGCTCTGCAGAGCCGCATCCTTTCGCTATTCGAAAAGCTTCTTGCGGAACATCAGCCCGAAATCTGCGTCATCGCCTGCAATACGGCTTTCACCCTTGCCGGTGCCGCACTGCGCCAAAAATTCCCGCACATGACCTTCGTCGGCACCGTGCCGGCAATCAAGCCCGCGGCCGAACGCACTCGTTCCGGCCTCGTTTCGGTTCTGGCAACTCCCGGCACCGTCAAGCGCGCCTATACGCGCGATCTCATCCAGTCCTTCGCCACCCAGTGTCATGTCCGCCTCGTCGGATCCGAAAATCTCGCCCGCATGGCGGAAAGTTATATCCGCGGCGAGGCGATTTCCGATGACGAGGTGCTCGCCGAGATCGCCCCATGTTTCGTCGAGAAGGATGGCGAGAAGACCGATATCGTCGTGCTTGCTTGCACGCATTACCCCTTCATGGCCAATCTCTTCCGGCGTCTTGCGCCCTGGCCCGTCGACTGGCTCGACCCGGCCGAAGCGATCGCAAGGCAGGCACGACGCAAAGCGCCGCTCATCGAAGGCGCTGAACATCCCGAAGGTTTCGACTTTGCCGTCTTCACCTCGGGTAATCCGGATTTTGCCACCCGCCGCCTGATGCAGGGCTTTGGCTTGCGCACCGGCTGAGGCATGGCCTGATCGCCGACTGTTGCCCTCGTGCAACAAAAATACCTTTGAGTGCAATTTTCGATTGTGGGTGCTTGCGCGTTTGGAAAGACCGTGCAATGTTCCAGCATCCGCAACTCAAGCAAGGGAGAGCATCGATGAATACATTTTCTGCTTACATGCGCCTCTCTGGCGGATTGGTCCGAACCATGCGGGTGAATTACCCGCGCAATCTGCTCGGACTGGCTTTCCGCGGCTGATAACGCCCGGAATCCGCCTTTTGGCATCTTTCTCGATCTAAACTCGATTTGACGTGATCGGTCTATCCGTCTGACGGCTATCGCCGTTAGCATTTCCGCGCGCGTCTTTCCAAAACCACGAAAGGACCCGCTCGCATGCGCGAGGCGGGGCGGAAAAGCTATGCGTGAAATGCACGTAATGGTTGCTGATGTTCTGTCGGCAGAAATGGACGCTCTTCACCGGCGCCACGGTCCCTGGCGTCTGATAAAGGCACTTGTCGCGACCCTCGTCAGGCGCTCTTCGCCGTTTTCGGCAAACCGCTCGTCCGATCTCGACAATCACATGCTCCGGGATATCGGCCTGCCGGAAAACATCCCGGAGGTCGATTTTGTCCTACAGTCCCGGTTTGTCGACTGGAGGAACTACCTGTGAGCGACGGTCTGACCTGCCGCCAACTGGGCCTTGCAGACATGGAGGCCGCATCGAATGTGTTTCGCACCGCATTCGACGCGCGACTTTCCTGGCTTGCGGGCCTCCATAAGCCAGAAGAAGACCGCGCCTTCTGGTCGGGATACCTGTTCTCGAACTGTGCCATCTGGGGTGCCGTGCAACAGGGTGAGCTGTTCGTCGTCATCGCGTTCCGCCAGGGCTGGGTCGATCAACTTTATATCCTGCCGCACATGCAGGGGCAGGGCATCGGCTCGCGCCTTCTCGACATTGCCAAGGCCAGTCATGCCCGCCTTAATCTCTGGACCTTTCAGAAAAATGCCGGTGCCCGGCGGCTCTATGAAAGTCAGGGGTTTGAGGTTGTCCGCGAAACCGATGGTGCGGACAACGAAGAGCGCGAGCCTGACATTCTTTACAGCTGGCGTCGCTGCGCCTGAAACGCACACTTGTCACGCGGATCTTTCCGTGAATTGATCCCATTATTCATTCCGAGGAAACTTCCATGTCGCTCGAACACTGGCTTGCATTCGTTGCCGCATCCGCCGTGCTGCTGGCAATTCCGGGACCGACTATCCTTCTCGTCATTTCCTATGCGTTGAGCCATGGCCGCAAGGTGGCAAGCGCGACCGTGGCTGGTGTGGCGCTCGGCGATTTCACCGCCATGACCGCCTCCATGCTTGGCCTCGGTGCGCTTTTGGCAACATCCGCCATGCTGTTCACCGTGTTGAAATGGGTCGGTGCCGCTTACCTCATTTATCTGGGTATCAAGCTGTGGCGCGCGCCGGTATCCGGACAGGCGCAGGCCGTCGAAGAGGCAGATGCGGCGGCTATCCGCCCGTTCCGGGTCTTCCTCCACACCTATGCCGTGACGGCGCTGAACCCGAAAAGCATCGTATTTTTCGTCGCCTTCCTGCCGCAGTTTCTTGATCTGTCGCGGCCGCTCTTCTTCCAGATGGCGGTTTTTGAAGTGACCTTCCTCATTCTGGCAACCATCAATGCCGCGCTTTACGGGCTTCTTGCCTCGATGGCGCGCAACACGATCCGCAAGCCCAAGGTTCAGCGCATCGTCAATCGCACCGGCGGTTCGCTGATGATCGGCGCGGGGTTATTGTCGCTCGGCTTCAAACGGGCCGCGGCCTGATCTCGAATTTCTGACCTCAATGCCTGTTGATTTTTGTCTCTTTCTCGAAGAAACGAATCTCGATCTCTGTTAAGGGGAGGGGTCGGCGCTCTGTGTCACTGCAGGAAGACTGCCGGCAAAACACAAATCTACGGCATACGAGGGCAGCATAGTGCAAGTCGGCATCGATATGGGAACTGTGACCGGCGGAGCGCCGGCCAAGCTCGATATCGAGGAGCTTCTGGCGACGCGTCTGCTTGTTCAGGGCAATTCCGGTTCGGGAAAATCGCATCTTCTGCGCCGCCTGCTGGAACAGTCTGCCCCCTGGGTGCAGCAGGTCGTCATCGATCCGGAAGGCGATTTCGTCACCCTGTCGGATAAATACGGCCATGTGGTCGTCGATGGCGAACGCACCGAAGCCGAACTCGCCGGCATCGCCAACCGCATCCGCAAGAACCGCGTCTCCTGCGTGCTGACGCTCGAAGGTCTCGATCTCGAAGAGCAGATGCGTGCCGCGGCCGCCTTCTTGAATGGCATGTTCGATGCCGATCGCGATTATTGGTACCCGGTTCTCGTTGTCGTCGACGAAGCGCAGATGTTTGCGCCGTCAGTCGGCGGCGATGTCTCAGAAGATGCCCGAAAAATGTCGCTCGGCGCGATGACCAACCTCATGTGCCGCGGCCGTAAGCGTGGTCTCGCCGGCGTCATAGCAACCCAGCGTCTGGCAAAGCTTGCCAAGAACGTTGCGGCCGAAGCCTCAAACTTCCTGATGGGTCGTACCTTCCTCGATATCGACATGGCGCGAGCGGCCGACCTGCTCGGTATGGATCGCCGCCAGGCGGAAATGTTCCGTGACCTGAAGCGCGGCAATTTCGTTGCTCTCGGCCCGGCTCTGTCGCGCCGCCCGCTGCCGATCGTCATCGGCAATGTCGAAACCTCGGCGCGCTCCTCCAGCCCCAAGCTGATGCCGCTGCCGGATGCGCCGCAGGATGTCGAAGACTTGATCTTCACGCCGGATCCGGAAGAATTCGCCCGGCCGATCACCGCAGTTCGCCGCCCGACACCGACGCCACGCCCGACCACCGATATTCTGGCTGAACTCTCCCGTTCGACGCCGGCAGCAGTTCAGCCAGCGGCCAACGAATCCCGTGTGGCCATGCCGGAATTGACTGAAGAAGAGCGCGAAGAGCGGCTGATGGCGGTGATGTCGGAAATTCTCGACGATCCGCAATCGGCTTATCGGACCGACAGCGTCCTCTATCAGGATTTTCTCGTGCGCGCCCGCATGCGCCGTCTGCCCGGCCCGCCGATCTCGCTCAGCGATTTCCGCCGCCGCACCGCGATCGCCCGTTCCGGCGTCGATGCGACCATGGCGGCGAGCGAGGCCTGGGCGACCGTGCTTTCGCTGTCGAATGGTGTCTCCGATGACCTTCAGGGCGTGTTCCTGATGATGGCCAAGGCGGCACTCGGTTCCGAGCCTTGCCCGTCTGATGCCCGCATCGCCCGCGCTTACGGCACCCATTCCGCGCGCCGTGCGAGGCGCCTTCTCGGTTATTTCGAGGAGCAGGGGTTGATCGTCGTCCACGCGGATTTCGCCGGCAAGCGCATCGTCGCGTTCCCGGACCTGCAGGCTGAAACCGCACCCGGTGCGGCCGAGGCACCCGATGAGGGCGATCTCAAGATCGCTGCGGAATAAAGGGCTTAAAGCCATTCCGCTGTTGACAATTCCATGACAGCCCCCTAAAGACCGGCCCAGCACCGGGTGGCAACGCCCGGTGTTTTATTGACATGTCCCGTGGCACTCTCCGATCGCTTTCGTGAGAAGCCTGTCAGAACTTCCAAAACGAGGTTCAGAGGAGGGCGTGTTTCCTTCATCCGGTTTGGCAACAAACCGGTGCAACCGTTCGAAAGGAAATGCGATGAGCAAGCGCGAATCGTCCAAGTACAAAATTGACCGCCGTATGGGCGAAAACATCTGGGGCCGTCCGAAGTCCCCGGTTAACCGCCGCGAATACGGCCCGGGCCAGCACGGCCAGCGCCGCAAGGGCAAGCTCTCCGACTTCGGTGTTCAGCTCCGCGCAAAGCAGAAGCTGAAGGGCTACTACGGCGACATCCGCGAGAAGCAGTTCCGCGCGATCTACGAAGAAGCCAACCGTCGCAAGGGCGACACCGGTGAAAACCTGATCGGTCTGCTGGAATCGCGTCTGGACGCCATCGTCTACCGCGCCAAGTTCGTTCCTACGGTCTTTGCTGCCCGTCAGTTCGTCAACCACGGTCACGTTACGGTCAACGGCGTTCGCGTCAACATCGGTTCTTACCGTTGCAAGGCCGGCGACGTTATCGAAGTTCGTCAGAAGTCCAAGCAGCTCGTAACGGTTCTCGAAGCCGTTTCGCTCGCTGAACGCGACGTTCCGGATTACCTCGAAGTCGACCACAACAAGATGGTTGCCACCTACGCCCGCGTACCGGCTCTCTCGGATGTACCGTACCCGGTCATCATGGAACCGTCGCTGGTCGTCGAATTCTACTCGCGTTAATCGCGACGAAAAAATTTGCGAAAATGGCCCCGTTCGGGGCCATTTTTGTATCTGCTGGTCAAAATCGGCCACAACAAAAAAAAGCCGCCCGAAAGGAGCGGCTTTTTTGTTAGTCGTGAATACTGCCTACTTTGAAGATGCCTTCTTCTTTTCGACGGTGACATTCACCTCAACCGTTGTTGGAGTGGCGGTATCCGTCAGCTGAACGGTCTTGGTGGCGGGTTCCTCGGTCCGTTTTTCCCCCATCCTGTTCCAGGCATCGAGGCCAGCGATCTTGTAGGCTTCAGCAAGCGTCGGATAGTTGAAAGTGTTCTCGACGAAATACTCGACGGTGCCCTTGAGGTTAAGCACTGCCTGGCCGATGTGAACCAGTTCGGTCGCACCTTCGCCGACGATATGGACACCCAACAAGCGCCGCGTCTTCAGCGAAAAGATCAGCTTCAAGAGGCCGCTGTCGAGACCCATGATGTGGCCGCGCGACGTTTCTCGGAAGCGGGCGACACCGCATTCATAAGGTATGCCGCGCTCGCGCATCTCTTCTTCTGTCAGGCCGCAGGTGGAAATTTCCGGCACGGCATAGATGCCGTAGGGGAAATATTTCTGCGGTTCCTTGGCCATCGCGCCGACCGCGACGCGGGCAGCGATTCGCCCCTGTTCCATCGATGTGGAGGCAAGGCTCGGAAAACCGACAACGTCACCGGCGGCATAGATGCCCGGAACGGAGGTCTCGAAGGTTTCCGGATTGACACGCAGCCGGCCGCGGCTGTCTGCCTCAAGCCCTGCGGCGGCAAGGTTCAATGTATCGGTCGCGCCGACGCGTCCGGCTGCGTAAAGCACCATGTCGGCAACGATTCTGCGGCCTGTATCGACCGTCACGGCGACCTTGCCATCCGCCAGCTTTTCCACTTTCTCGGCCTTCTGCCCGAGCAGCAGCTTCATGTTGCGGTCGCGCAGCTGGTAGGTGAAGTCCTCGATGATTTCCTTGTCGATGAAGTCAAGCAGCGTCGACTTCGGATCGATCACGGTCACGGCAGCGTCCAGTGCGGAGAAGATCGTTGCATATTCAATGCCGATGACGCCGGCGCCGATGACCACGATCGAGCGGGGAAGATTGTGGATCTCCAGCAATTCGTCGCTGTCGAGAACCGTCTTGTTGTCGAACGGGATGGAGTCGGGCCGATAGGGGCGGGTGCCGACGGCAAGCAGAATGCTTTTACCCGTGACCTGCACCGTATCGTCATCGTCCTTGACGATCTGCATCGTATCCTTCGAGACGAAGCTCGCCTTGCCGCGAATATGCTGAACCCGGTTGCGGGCGAACTGATGTTCCAGAACGTCGACTTCATGGTCGAGCGTGATGAGCAGGCGGCGGCGCAGGTCTTCTGCGCTGATCTCCTGCTTGACCCTGTAGGAGCGGCCGTAAAAGCCCCGTTCTCGCCAGCCGGAAAGATTGAGCGCGGTTTCGCGCAGTGTCTTCGACGGGATCGTGCCGGTATGAACCGATACGCCGCCGACGCGCCGACCTTGCTCGACGACGAGCACCTTTTTGTCGAGCTTTGCCGCCTGGATGGCAGCACGCCGTCCGGCCGGTCCGCTGCCAACCACGATGAGGTCGTACTGGTGCATGAAATTCTCCGTTTGGAACCCGCTGGTCTCGCCAGCCAAAACAACCAGACCTGATCTACACGACTATTCTAAAATTCTGATTGCATGCGGCAATTTTTCGAAAATGACAAAAGACAACTGCGTGAGCAAGGCCCAAGCCTGTCTAAGAATACGACTATTGTGCGGTGCAGCGATGATGGCTTTCGAGTGATGCCTGTGGTTATCGGTCGTTTCGCGCGGTCTTGAGCAGCTGCCTGACGCGCTCGGCATCGGCTTCGGTCATCGGTGTGAACACGACAAGGCCGAGATCCGGCCGGCCATCGACGGTAAAGGAGGAATATTCCATCATCAGGTCGCCGGCGATCTCGTGGCGGAAATGCTTCGTTCCGGCTCCGTAATTCTGGATGTCGTAGTTCTGCCAGATCGCACTGAACTCGGGGCTTGCCTGGCTGAGCTCTTCGACCATCGCCTGCAGAGCTTGCGCAGGTGCCGCCTTGATCGCTTCGGCACGGAAAGACGCGACCGCCGAGCGAGCGTCCCGTTCCCAGTTGACCATATGTCCGCGAACCCGTTGGTTGCAAAAGATCAGCTTCAGAATGTTGCGTTCTTCCGGTGGCAGGAGAGCGTAATCGGTCATGACCACGCTTGCCGCGGCATTCCAGCCGACGACGTCCCAAAGCGCGGTGCGCAGTACGGCTGGGCTAAATGTCATTGCGTCCAGAACCCGCTGTAATTGCGCTGATATGGGTTCAAAAGGCTGGTGGCGTATTTCGGGCGGCCGATGCTGCGCCAGCAGGAAAAGATGTTCGCGTTCGGCGCTGGTGAGCGCCAGCGCCTTGGCGAGCCGGTTCAGTACATCGCTCGAAGGCGAGCCGCCGCGGCCCTGTTCCAGCCACGTATACCACGTGGCGCTGACATTGGCGCGCTGAGCAACTTCTTCGCGCCTCAGCCCCGGCGTGCGGCGGCGTGTTGCTTCGATACCAAATTCCGCCGGATCGAGCTTTGCCCGGCGATCCTTCAGGTAGCTCCCAAGCGGATTGTCGTCCCGCGCTTTGTCGATCGCCTCTGCCATTGTCGTCAGCCTGTTAGTCCCGATACGGGTATAAGGTCACGGCTTTTATCGCCCGCATCCGGATCATATTCGACATCCGTCAACATGCCAGTATGAGGATTTCATATGCGTGTCTTTGTTACGGGTGCAACGGGTTTTGTCGGTTCCGTCGTCGTTCGGGAGCTTGTTTCTGCGGGTCATCAGGTTCTCGGCCTGTCGCGCTCCGATGCCGGCAGCGCCTCGCTGCAGGCTGCAGGGGCCGATGTTCATCGTGGCTCTCTGGATGATCTCGCCAGCCTTCAAGCCGGAGCGGCTGCCGCGGATGCGGTGATCCATACGGGCTTCAACCACGACTTTTCCAAATTCAAGGAGAACTGTGAGGCGGATCGACGGATCATAGCGGCCCTAGGTGACGCGCTCGCCGGATCCAATCGTCCTTTTCTGGTGACATCCGGCACGGGCCTGCTTCAGCTGGGGCGGCCGGCCACGGAAGACGATCTGCCGAATGTCGGTTCATCCGTCATTCCCCGTGTCGCGACCGAAGAGGCCGTGGCGGCAATAGTCGAGCGTGGCGTCAAAGCCTCCCTGATCCGTCTGCCGCCCTCGGTTCATGGAACCGGCGACCACGGTTTCGTCCCGATGTTGATCGCCAAGGCGCGCGAGACTGGCGTCTCCGCCTATGTCGGCGATGGTGAGAACCGCTGGCCGGCGGTCCATCGGTTCGACGCCGCAAACGTCTATCGTTTGGCGCTGGAGCGGGGAGCACTTGAGCCGCGCTACCATGCGGTGGCGGAAGAAGGCGTCCCGTTCAGGCAGATTGCCGAACTGATCGGCCGCCGTCTCGGCGTGCCGGTCGTCTCCAAAAGCCATGAAGAGGCCGCCACACACTTTGGTTGGTTCGCCCATTTCGCCGGCATGGACAGCCCGGCATCGAGCGCGAAAACGAAAGCGTGGTTGAACTGGAAGCCGACCCAACCCGGCCTGCTGGAGGATCTCGATCAGGACGCCTATTTCGCCGGCTGAAGCCAGGCGAGGGGTCAGATCAGCCTCAACCCCTTGAGGCTGGCATGACCGTCCTTGCCGATGATGATGTGGTCGTGGACGGTGATGCCGAGCGGCTTTGCCGTATCCACGATCGTTTTGGTCATGTCGATATCGGCGCGTGACGGGGTCGGGTCTCCGCTCGGGTGATTATGGACGAGAATGATGGCGGTGGCGGAAAGCTCCAGCGCTCGCCGCACCACTTCGCGCGGATAGACCGGCGTGTGATCGACCGTTCCCTTGCCCTGGATTTCATCGGCGATCAGCGCATTGCGCTTGTCGAGAAACAGGATGCGGAACTGCTCGCGGGATTCATAGGCCATGGCCGCATGGCAATAATCGATCACGGAAGACCAGGAAGAGAGAACCTGCTTTTCACGAAGCTCGCTGCGCAAAATCCGCTGGCCGACCGTCGCAACCAGTTTCAGATCGAGCGCGACGCTCTCGCCGATCCCCTTGACCTCCTGCAGCAGGCTTGTCGGGGCGCCAAACACGCCTGCAAGCGAACCGAAACGGGCCAATAGCGCCTTGGCGAGCGGCTTGGTGTCCCGGCGCGGGATCGAGCGGAACAGCAGAAGTTCGAGGATTTCGTAGTCGGCGAGCGACGTATCGCCATGGTCGCGATATTTGTCGCGCAACCGCTCGCGGTGTCCAAGATAGTGCTCGGCTGCTCCGGGCAGCTGATCCGCCTTGAGCGGCGGCCGTTTTCCCACATGTTCGGCAAAATAACCGCGCTCGTCGGCGAACAGGTCGTCGCGGCCCGTCTCCTCGGCTGGTTCATGCGAATCTTGCGAGGAGGCGGGGCGCTTGTTCATGGATCAGCTTTCGAGCGGCGCAAGTCCGGGGCGGTCGAAACCACCCGGCGAAAGGGTGAAGATCTCGCAGCCCGTGGCGGTAACGCCGATTGCGTGTTCGTATTGTGCCGAAAGCGACCGGTCGCGGGTCACCGCCGTCCAGCCATCGGCAAGAACCTTCACATGCGGCTTGCCCAGATTGATCATCGGCTCGATCGTGAAGATCATGCCCTCTTTCAATTCCGGCCCTTCGTCGGATCTGCCGTAATGCAGGATGTTCGGCGAATCGTGGAACAGCTGCCCGACGCCATGGCCGCAGAAATCGCGCACGACGGAGCAGCGCTCGGCTTCCGCATAGGTCTGGATCGCTTCACCAATCGCGCCGGTGCGCACACCGGGCTTGACGACGGCAATACCGCGCATCAGGCATTCATACGTCACTTCCAGCAGCCGTTCGGCAGCACGCTTGATCTGCCCGACGGGATACATGCGGCTGGAATCGCCATGCCATCCGTCGAGAATGTAGGTCACGTCGATATTGACGATATCGCCTTCGCGCAGCGGCTTGTCGTCCGGCATGCCGTGGCAGACTACATGGTTGATCGAAGTGCAGACCGAATATTTATAACCGCGATAGTTCAGCGTCGCGGGAAGCGCGCCGTGATCCATGCCGAATTCGAAAACGAACCGGTCGATCGCCGCGGTGGTAACGCCCGGCTTGATGATCGAAGCGAGTTCGTCGAGGCAACGTGCGGTCAGAAGACACGCCTTGCGCATGCCGGCGAAGTCGTCGGCCGTGTTGTAAAGGCGGATTGCACCCGTGTTTTTTGGGGGGGCGGAAACCGCCTCGATGTAATTGACCATCATATTTCTCTCAATCTTTCCCCCGTTCATAATGCAGCACGCCCGCCTTAGTCCATGGCGAACAATAATTCCGACTGCATTCCTCCCGGCAGGGGCTTCATTTCGATCAGATCCAGCGGTTCTATTCCTTCGGGAGAAACCGCGCATCTGAGCGCGTATGCCTCGACACCACGTTTCTGTGCCCGGGCGAATGCCGCAGCGTAAAACGGATCGAGGTCGGCGCAGATCGAGAAGCTTTGGCAATCCGGTCTCTGGATGAGGTAGATCATCACCGCCCGGTGACCAAGTTCCGCCATGTCGCCAAGTTCTTCCAGATGCTTGGCGCCGCGCTTGGTGACCGTATCGGGAAATTCGGCCAGTCCCGCCTGCCGACTGAAATGGACGTTCTTCACCTCCACATAGGCATCCGGCAGGCCGTCGCCATTCAGCAGGAAATCGATCCGCGAATTGCGGCCGTATTTCTGCTCTCGTAAGATTGTCGGATAACCGGAAAGGCTGGGGATCAGGCCGGCGCAGATTGCTTCCTCGGTGAGCTTGTTCGGCATGCCGGTGTTCACGCCGACGATTTCGCCGTCAGCCTCGATCATCTCGAAAACATGTCGGTATTTCCGTGTCGGGCTGTCATGCTCGGAAAGCCAGATCCGCGATCCGGGCGTCGTCAGCCCGCGCATCGAGCCGGTATTGGGGCAGGAACCGGTGATCGGCGTGCCGTCGTCCAGAATGGCGTCGAAGAGAAAGCGCTTGTAGCGCTGCACCAGCGTGGCAGGGATGAGAGGGGGGTGAAAGCGCATGAGGAAACCGTCAGGCGCGCGCCAAAACATAGGTGCCGGGTGCGTCTCCGAGTGGTGATAAGGTGCCATCCCCGGGGATGCGGGCCGCCACGCGTTCCGCATCAAGCGCTTCCACCCATGCCTGCCAGTGCAGCCACCAAGAGCCGGCTGCTTCCGTTGCCTCCTTCAACCAACCGTCCAGCGTCTCGGCCGTGGCGCCACCAGACCAGTAACGGTACTTCGTCCGGCTCGGTGGGTTGACGACGCCAGCAATATGGCCAGAGCCGGAGAGAACGAATTCGACCGGGCCGCCGAACAACGCGTTGCCGCGAAAGACCGAGCGGGCAGGGGCAATGTGATCTTCGCGCGTGGCGAGATTGTAGATCGGGATGGTTATGTCGCGGAGATCGATCGAGCCGCCGCCGAGCTTCATCTGGCCGGCGGAGAGCGCATTATCGAGATAACAGCTTCGCAGGTAATAAGCGTGGTTGGCGGCCGCCACCCGCGTCGAATCGGAATTCCAGTAGAGCAGGTCGAAGGGCATCGGCTCCTTGCCCTTCAGGTAGTTGTTGACGACATAGGGCCAGATCAGCTCTGAAGAGCGGAGAAGGTTGAACGCCGCCGCCATCTGCGACGCCGCCAGATAGCCGCTCGCCTTCATCTGCGCCTCGATGACGGCAAGCTGCTCCTCATCGACGAACACCTTCAATTCGCCGGCCTCGGCGAAATCCACCTGCGCGGTCAAAAGCGTGGCGGAGGCGATGCGCGTATCTTTCTTCTGCGCATGCCATGCAAGTGCCGCTGCAAGCAACGTTCCGCCGACGCAATAACCGATGACGTTGGACTGTTTCTCCCCGGTTGCCTGTTCGGCCGTATCGAGCGCGAAATCGATGCCTTCGCGAATGTAGGATTCCCAATCCTTTGCCGCATGCTCGCGGTCCGGATTGACCCAGGAGATGACGAACACTGTATGCCCCTGATCGACGCACCACTTGACGAAGCTCTTTTCCGGCGTCAGGTCGAGAATGTAGAACTTGTTGATCCAGGGCGGCACGATCACCAGCGGTCGCTTGAACACTGTCTCGGTTGAAGGTTCATATTGGATGATCTCGCAAAGTTCGTTGCGAGCAATCACCTTGCCGGGCGTGATTGCGAGATTGTTTCCGACAGAGAACTGGCTGGCATCCGTCTGGCGCAGTCGCAAATGCCCGCCGCCGGCGATCACGTCTTCAGTCAGCATCCGCATGCCGGTGACGAGGTTCATGCCCTGGCTTTCCACCGTCGCGCGCCAGACCTCCGGATTGGTCATCGCGAAATTGCTGGGTGAAAACGCGGCGGTGAACTGCCTGACATAGAATCGGGCCTTGTATTTCGTAATTTCATCCAGCCCGTCCGCCTCGCTCACCAGCCTTTCGGCCCAGGAGGCGCTTGCCAGGTAGATCTGCCGCAGGAAGGAAAAGAACGGATTTCGATACCAGTCCTCGTCGGCGAAGCGCCGGTCCTTGTTTGCCGCCATCTCGGCCTCGGCGCTCTTTTCCTCTGTCCCGCCCGTCTGCTGAATGCTGCGCATCCAGATCTCGAAATAGGTGGACAGAAGCAGTGTTTGCGCTTCGAGCATCCGTTTCTGGTCGGAAGTCCAGTATTCTGTGAGCGCCGACATGGTCTTGATGAAATCGCCGATCGGCCCGGCGAAAAGATCATCCGATGTCTCGCCGCGTTCACGTGGACCGAGCCATTCGGAGGCGGCGCGACCCAGATTCTCGAATGCCCGCGCAGCATTCATCATCAGGGACTGGGGGTTCTTGATCGCATAGGCTTCGAAGAAACGCGCATCGAAGCCCGGAAATTCCTGTCCGGAATGCCCGTGATCGTCGGACTTTTGCGCCAATCGCAGCCTCCCGTGCATGACCGTTGTTTTCATTTGTACATCGCGCCCGAAACCGAATACAAGTGCCGGAAAGGACGACGATGGCGGATCACCGCCCGCGTCAAGGTCGGACAGGGTCCGATGACGGCATTGACGGAGATGGGGCAGACCATGGGAATTCTAAAGCGCGGGATCGGATGTTTGTCTGTCGCGGCACCTCTGGCTCTATTGCCGCTGCTGGCCTCCTGCAACAGTCAGAGCTTTGCGCTTGACGACGGTATCCCCAGCACCGCGCCGCCGGCCGTTATTTCTCAGTCTAAGACTGAACGCGCGCCGGGTCCGCTGGTCAAGAAGGATACCGGCACCTATCCAACCTTCGATCGCACGCTTCTCGCCGCCAACGAGCAGATCGAGGACGAGGATTACAACAAGACCGAGCCTCGTATGGCAGCACTTGCTCGTGCTCGCCGCAGCGGTTCGATCAGCGAAGCTGAATACAAGAAACGCGTCGCCGAATATCGCAAATTGGCCACTGAGCACGGCACTGACGCGCTGAACACCATCTCGAAGTAACGGGCCGCCTCTCTTAGCACTTGCCTTTCGTCCTGTTTGGCCGCAAAGCAATCGGATGCGACACATTGATGTCGCTCAATTGCTGCTTCGTGCGCCAATGGGAAGAGAGATGGAAGAGTTTCATAAAGTCCGCAGACTGCCGCCTTACGTTTTCGAACAGGTCAACCGTTTGAAGGCCAGCGCGCGAGCGGGTGGCGCGGACATTATCGATCTCGGCATGGGCAATCCCGACCTTCCGACACCGAAGGCGATCGTCGACAAGCTGTGCGAAGTGGTTCAGGACCCGCGCACCCACCGCTACTCATCCTCCAAGGGCATTCCGGGGCTGCGCCGCGCTCAGGCCGCCTATTACGCTCGCCGATTCGGCGTGAAGCTCAACCCGGATACACAGGTCGTTGCGACCCTCGGCTCGAAGGAAGGCTTTGCCAACATGGCGCAGGCGATTACCGCGCCTGGCGATGTCATCCTTTGCCCCAACCCGACCTATCCTATCCACGCCTTCGGCTTCCTGATGGCAGGCGGCGTGATCCGCTCCATGTCGGTAGAGCCGGACGACAGCTTCTTCCCGCCGCTTGAGCGCGCGGTAAAGCACTCGATCCCCAAGCCGCTGGCGCTGATCATCAACTATCCGTCCAACCCGACGGCCTTTGTGGCGAGCCTCGATTTCTACAAGGACGTCATCGCATTCGCCAAGAAACATGACATCATCGTGTTGTCTGACCTTGCCTATTCCGAGATCTATTTCGACGACAACAATCCGCCGCCGTCGGTTCTGCAGGTTCCGGGTGCGATGGATGTATGCGTCGAGTTCACCTCGATGTCGAAAACTTTCTCCATGCCGGGCTGGCGCATGGGCTTCGCCGTCGGCAACGAGCGCCTGATCGCAGCGCTGACGCGTGTGAAATCCTATCTGGATTACGGCGCGTTTACGCCGATCCAGGTTGCTGCAACCCACGCGCTGAACGGCGATGGCTCCGATATCGCGGAAGTCCGCAATGTCTACAAGCGCCGCCGCGACGTGATGGTCGACAGCTTCGGCAAGGCTGGTTTCGAAGTGCCGCCGCCGGCTGCCACCATGTTTGCCTGGGCAAAGATCCCGGAAAAGTTCCGTCACCTCGGCTCGCTTGAATTCTCCAAGCTTCTCGTCGAAAAGGCGGACGTCGCTGTCGCTCCGGGCATCGGTTTCGGCGAAATGGGCGACGATTACGTCCGTCTCGCACTTGTTGAGAACGAGCACCGGATTCGTCAGGCGGCCCGTAATATCAAGAAGTTTTTCTCGACCGTCGACGAGACGATGCACAACGTCATTTCGTTGAATACGCATCGCTAAGTCGGTCATCGACCGTCATAATCCTCAAGCGGCCCGTTCGTGGCCGCTTTTTCAAACATCGGGAATGCGAAATGGCAGACGCCCTCAAAGTCGGCATCGCGGGTCTTGGAACCGTGGGTGCTTCGCTGGTTAAGATCATCCAGACACGTGCCAATGAACTGGCCGTGACATGCGGACGAGCGATCGAGATCACTGCCATTACCGCCCGCGACCGCAACCGTGACCGTGGCTTCGACATGTCCGGCATGGGATGGTTTGAAACACCGGAAAAGCTTGCAGCCGAAGCCGATATCGATGTCTTCGTCGAATTGATGGGCGGCGCCACGGGTGCTGCTGCCGATTCCGTCCGGATCGCGCTGGAGCGCGGCCTGCATGTGGTGACCGCCAACAAGGCGCTTCTGGCGGCCTCAGGCGTCGAGCTTGCGACGATTGCCGAAGAAAAGGGCGCTCTCCTGAACTTCGAAGCCGCCGTTGCCGGTGGCATCCCAGTCATCAAGGCGCTGCGCGAGAGCCTGACGGGTAACACCGTCTCGCGCGTCTACGGCATCATGAACGGCACCTGCAACTACATCCTCACCAAGATGGAGAAGGAAGGCCTTTCGTTTGAGGAGTGCCTGAAGGAAGCCCAGCGTCTCGGTTATGCCGAAGCCGATCCGGCCTTCGATATCGAGGGCAATGACACGGCGCACAAGCTTGCTATCCTGACGACGCTCGCTTTCGGCACGAAGATCGCGGCCGACGAGATCTATCTCGAGGGCATTACCAACATCTCGATCGACGACATTCTGGCTGCTGCCGATCTCGGTTACCGCATCAAGCTGCTCGGCGTTGCCCAGCGCACCGAAAGCGGCATCGAACAGCGCGTTCATCCGACCATGGTGCCGCATGATAGTGTGATTGCGCAGGTCGACGGCGTCACCAATGCCGTGGCGATCGAATCTGATATCCTGGGTGAACTTCTGATGGTCGGCCCCGGTGCCGGCGGCAATGCGACGGCCTCGGCCGTGCTCGGCGATATCGCCGACATCGCCAAGAGCCAGCCTGGTGCGCAGCGCGTGCCGGTACTCGGCACTCCGGCAATCGCACTTGCCCCTTATCAGAAGGCCCGGATGCGCAGCCATGAAGGCGGCTACTTCATCCGCTTGACGGTTGCCGACCGCACCGGCGTTTTTGCCAGCGTCGCGGCCCGCATGGCGGAAAACAACATTTCGCTGGAATCGATCGTCCAGCGGCCGAAGCCCGCACAGACGGACACCTCCAAGACGATCATCCTCGTCACCCACGCCACGACCGAAGCATCGATCCGCAAGGCAGTCGAGGGGATCAAGCAGGAGACCTATCTCGTCGGCGAGCCGCAGGTGATCCGCATCGAGCGGCCCCGCGCATCCTGAAAATTCGCGGGCCGGCTACGTAACAACAGCCAAGAACAAGAAGCCAAGGCGTAGCGTGTATACCTGAAGGGGCGACGCGCTTTGGCCCTATTTTAGTATTTTGTGAAAATATTCCCGAATGACAGTTTGATGACTGGTCCCAGGGAGAAAATCGCCGTACACTCTCCTCATTCACCATCGCAGGAGGAGGCGTTTGCGTGATGTCTATTGACATTAGTGACGGCCTTTACGGCCAACCCAAGCGTCACAGCGGGCACAGCAGTGTGCCGTATCTGAAGCTTGTTTATTCGTTCAACGAGGATTTGGTTGGCGAAGACGATGGCGAGCCTGAAAGGGCAGGTTCATTTGTTGTCGCTATCCTCGCTGTTGCATCGGCGTCTATGTTCGCTGCAGTGTGGTTGTTGATTCACAACTGGCTTTGACGCGAAAGCATTTCCGCTTCTGCACGTCGTCGGCTATGGATAGCCGATGACGACAAAGACATTTACCGCTTTAACGCCCCAGGAACCCGCGGATCCCGTCCAGAGGGCATTTCTAGGAGTGGAGCGGTCTGCATCCGGGCAGCGCTGGATGTCCAGGCTCGATCAGGCAGCGCAGAACCGTGCGCTGGCAATCGCCCAGATCCATGGGATTCCCGAGATCATCGCCCGTGTTCTTGCCGGGCGTGGCGTGTCTTTGGACGACGCTCCGGCCTTTCTTGATCCGACCATCCGCTCGCTGATGCCCGATCCATTGACGCTGACGGATTGCGACAAGGCTTCGGCGCGAATTCTCAAGGCGATCCGCGGGCGCGAACGTGTCGCTATATTCGGCGACTATGACGTCGATGGAGCATCGTCCTCAGCACTTCTCTATCGTTTCCTGAAGCATTTCGAGATCGATGCCGAAATCTACATTCCTGACCGCATATTCGAAGGCTATGGCCCGAATGCTGCCGCCATGGAACAGTTGATCGCACGCGGCGCGAGCCTGATCGTTACCGTCGACTGTGGTTCGACTAGCCACGAATCGCTTGCGGCCGCCGCGGCGAAGGGATGTGACGTCGTGGTGATCGACCATCACCAGGTAGGAACCGAGCTGCCGAAAGCAGTCGCGCTCGTCAATCCCAATCGCGAAGACGATTTGTCGGGGCAGGGTCATCTATGCGCCGCCGGCGTGGTGTTTCTTGTTCTTGTCGCCACCGCGCGTCTTTTGCGTGAAGCCGGAGACCGGCGAGCGGCAAATCTAGATCTTCTTGCGTGGATCGATCTCGTGGCGCTCGCGACCGTGTGTGATGTTGTGCCGCTCAAGGGGTTGAACCGAGCTTACGTGGTCAAGGGGCTGATTGCGGCCCGCCATATGACCAATCTCGGCCTCGCGGCACTTTTCAGGAAGGCTGGCCTATCGGGACCGGTTACGCCTTATCATTTTGGCTTCCTCATCGGTCCGCGCATCAATGCCGGCGGACGCATCAGCGATGCAGCGCTCGGCAGCCGCCTCCTGACCCTCGAAGACAGCGTGCAGGCAGAGGAAATCGCAGCCCGCCTCGATGAACTCAACCGGGATCGCCAAGCGATGGAAGCGGCGATGCTTGCCGAAGCGGAAGCCGAAGTGCTGGCCGAGTACGGAGACGGCGAGGGCGCCAATGTTCTGGTCACTGCACATGAAGGCTGGCACCCCGGTATCGTCGGTTTGCTTGCGGCTAGGCTGAAGGAGAAGTTCAAGCGCCCCGCTTTCGCGATCGCCTTCGATTCGCAAGGGAAAGGCACCGGCTCCGGCCGCTCGATCAATGGTTTCGACATGGGCCATATGGTGCGCGCGGCCGTGGAAAGCGGTCTGCTGGTGAAGGGTGGCGGTCATGCCATGGCAGCGGGCCTCACCGTCGAGCGAGCCAAACTCGGGGCGTTGAGGGCATTTTTCGAGGAGAGTGCCGCCTCGCGCGTGCCGTCTCTCGTCTCAAGCCACTCATTGAAGATCGATGGCGCTCTGTCGGCATCAGGAGCAACCCTCGACCTTTTCGATCAATTGGAAAAAGCCGGGCCCTATGGCTCCGGTCATCCGCAGCCGATCTTCGCCATCCCCTCCCATCGTTTGAGGGATGTCCGTCCGGTGGGCGCTGCTCACATCAAGATAACACTGGAAGCAATGGACGGCTCACGCCTGGACGGGATCGCTTTCCGTGCCGCAGATACACCTCTGGGCGACCTCCTGATGAAATCACGCGGCCTGCAAATCCATGCCGTCGGAAGCCTGAGCGCAGACTATTGGCAGGGCAGTCGACGGATACAGTTGCGCCTGCTGGATGCAGTGCTGGCCAAATGATTTTCCGATTTTCTGGATAAGAAAGTGGCACGCCCTAGGGGAGTCGAACCCCTCTTTTCAGAATGAAAATCTGACGTCCTAACCGATAGACGAAGGGCGCGTGCGGTGAGCGCTCTCATAGGGGGGAAGAGAAGATATCGCAAGCGAAAAATGCGTGTCTTCGCCATCTTCTGCGGAAAAAAACAGAAATATCCACAAAGCCGAATAGGCTCTTTTGAACAATGACTTGGCGGAGGGGAAGTGGCACGCCCTAGGGGAGTCGAACCCCTCTTTTCAGAATGAAAATCTGACGTCCTAACCGATAGACGAAGGGCGCGTGCTGTGGCGCCCTTATAGGGGCGTCGGTTAAAGACCGCAAGCGCAAAAATGCACTTTTCAAAGGTCAAATTAAGAAAAATTCCAAACTGCCATCAGATGGTAATTGGGTAATTCTAACAATGACTTGGCAAAGGGGGAGTGGCACGCCCTAGGGGAGTCGAACCCCTCTTTTCAGAATGAAAATCTGACGTCCTAACCGATAGACGAAGGGCGCGTGCTGAGGTGCCTTATAGAGAGGGGATTTCTTTCCCGCAAGCTGCAAAACGATCTTTTTTGCAAAAAAATGACAAGCGGCAAAAGCTTGTGTGAAATCAGAGAAGCGCTTGTGAAATCAGCAGCTTATCATGTTTCCATTGGCGTCGTTGCCGCAAGCGACGGGTGTGCCGGTGCTGAATACGCTGCGCGTCATTGCGTTCACGCCGCCAGCCGGCATGGCTCTTGCCGCAGGATAGGGGGAATCGAGCGCAGTCGAGCCGGTCGTCATTGTCGCCGCCATTTCCGGGCTAGCCGCCTGGGCGTGCCCTGAAAAGATGCTTGTATTGCCGGCACGCACGCCGGTCGGCTCGGTTACCGCGCCCGCGATCGATGCCTGAAGGGGCGAATAGGTCTGTGTCAGCGCGTTGTGGGTGGGCGTGCCGCCGGCAGTTGCCCGCATGCCCATAACCTGCGTTCCCTTCTGGGGGATCTTGCGGCCATGCGCGGTTGTCACCATCGGATCGACATAAGCGCTTTGGGAGCCTGTTGTCGCGGCCTCGCCCCTTGCGAGCATGTCGACCGCCGCCGCTGCGGTGTCCGCCTGGCCCGCCTCATCTGACTCGGCCACTTTTTTTGTCGTGGCGCAACTGCCGAGCAGGGTGATCAGAATTCCGGTCAGCGCAATCTGCCTGATGACGGTGCCTGTTGCAGAACGGGAAAAATGGCGGGGAGATATGGTCGTCAACGCTCTGGCCTTCCGGCTGGTGAGAAAGATTGAAGCCGCGAATCGCGTAGCGTCAATCATTACCTTCAAGCTTGCGTGGACCCTGAGTGGTTGACGGCGACACGAAATGCGCCGCCGTCAAAAGTCATTACCAGCTGCCGATATTCGGCATCGAGGCCCATGGCTCAGCAACCGGAAGATTGCCGCCTTTTTGGAGGATTTCGAATGAAATGCCATCGGGAGAACGTACAAAGGCCATGCGGCCTTCGCGCGGCGGCCGGTTGATGGTCACGCCGTTCTTCTGCAGATGCTCGCAATATTCATAGATATTGTCGACTTCGTAGGCGAGATGGCCGAAATTGCGGCCACCCGTATAATCCTCGGTGTCCCAGTTATAGGTGAGTTCCAGGCAAGGTGCCTGATTGGCTGTCGCCTGATCGATATCGTCGCTTGCCGCTAGGAAAACCAGGGTGAAACGGCCCTTTTCGTTTTCAATTCGGCGGACTTCTTTCAGGCCGAGCAGAGTTGTATAAAAATGAAGGGAGGCATCCAGGTCTTTGACCCGGACCATAGTGTGGAGATATCGCATTTGGATCCCTCGATTTAAGCGTTTTCGCCATCTTCGATATGGAACAGCCGCCAGCCTGGAGCAAGCCACCGCGAATAGAAAGGACGTGAATAAGAAGAACACGAGACTTGCGCTGGACGGTTGGCGCAATGTTAATCTATCCTCTAAGAATCAGTTAACCGTCATGTGTGGCGCGTAACCGAGGGGCCGACAGGTATGGCAGACAGAATGTCATCGAAGGGCATTGCCAGTTTCGAAGAATTTGCGGGTGAACCGGTTGATCTGATCGAGATCACCGGCGTCGTGAAATGGTTCGACGTGGCCAAGGGCTTCGGGTTCATCGTGCCGGACAACGGCATGCAGGACGTGTTGTTGCACGTGACCTGCCTGCGCCGCGACGGATACCAGACCATTCTCGAAGGCACACGCATCGTGGCGATGATCCAGCGACGCGATCGCGGCTATCAGGCCTTCCGCATCCTTTCCATGGACCAGTCGACGGCGGTTCATCCATCGCAGATGCCGCCGGTACGCACCCATGTGCAGGTGACGGCGACGAGCGGTCTTGAACGCGCGCTGGTCAAGTGGTTCAACCGCACCAAAGGGTTCGGCTTCCTGACCCGCGGCGAGGGCACGGAAGATATCTTTGTTCACATGGAAACATTGCGACGCTTCGGCCTGACCGAGTTGAGGCCGGGTCAGGTCGTTCTGGTGCGCTTTGGACCTGGCGACAAGGGGTTGATGGCAGCCGAAATCCATCCTGATAACGTCGTGCCCACAAACCGGTCGCATTGATGTTTGCAACAGTTCGGTCAGAAACCAGGAATGTTATGAAAGGCGCCTTGATGGCGCTTTTCTTCGTTTTTGCCGCCGCCGGCGCGTCATCGCAGACGGCGCAGGCGCAACAGGATGTGGTTTTTCCACGATCCGAGCTGTCCATTCGCACCGCCGGCGGCAAGACTTATCCTTTCACGATCGAACTTGCGCTCAACGACGCGCAACGCGAACACGGCCTGATGTTCCGCAAGCAGATGGACACCAATCACGGTATGCTCTTCGATTTCGGAGCGGAACGTCAGGTGTCCATGTGGATGGAGAATACGGTTCTGGCGCTCGATATGGTCTTCATCCGGACCGACGGGTCGATCGCCCATATCCGTGAAAACGCAGTCCCTTTTTCTCGCGACATCATCGATTCGCGCGGCCCGGTGAAATACGTGCTGGAACTCAATGCCGGCCGCACCAAAGCCCTCGGCATCAAGGTCGGCGACAAGGTAATCGGCAAGCCTTTGCACAATGGCGGCTGACTGCTGAGTTCGCGGAAACCGCTTTAAAAAACCATCGTGAGCGTAACTTAAAGACAGTCAACTCAACACGTTGCGGCTGTTTCGCACCAAAACGGGTTGAGATGAGCGCCTAAGCGCTTTAGAGCAGATGATTTTTTGGGAAATAAATGGTCGGAGTGGAGAGATTCGAACTCCCGACCCTCTGGTCCCAAACCAGATGCGCTACCAGACTGCGCTACACTCCGTGCCAAGGTGAAGGCGAGATACACGGTTCCTGGGCAGGCCGCAACTGCAAAAATAGACATTCTACAAGACAGGATACGTCAATCTGCGGATACCAGGATATTTTCGGCTTATAAGCGCAAATCTTCTGCCCGATAATGACGCGTTACCAGGGCTGTTCGGATACGGTCTGCTTTGTTTGCAGAAAGAAAGAAGTGACAGAATTCGCCGCGCCAGTCCCGGTCCGCCGCCTCGGTCCGGTGGGTGGTGGGCGAATTCTGTTAGATAAATCTAATGTAAAATGCGATCAAATCCAACCTTGCCGTGCACCAAAATCTCTTCGATGAAAATTCTTGATGACAATCATGGTTTTCGGTTGGTGGTTTTTGCGCGGTCGGTCATCTAAGAAGGATTGTCCTTCGATCAACGGATACCCGCCATGCCTACATTGCTTTCCGTGAACCTGAATGCCATTGCCATGCTGCGCAATCGTCGTGATCTTCCATGGCCGAGCGTCGAAAATCTGGGGCGCATCGCACTTCAGGCGGGCGCTTCCGGCCTGACGGTTCATCCCCGGCCTGATCAGCGGCATATCCGCTTCTCTGACCTTCCGACGATTCGGGCGTTGATTGATGACGAGTTCCCTCATGCGGAATTTAATATCGAGGGATATCCGAGCGAGGATTTTCTCGCCCTCTGTGAAAAGATCGAACCTGAGCAGGTTACGCTTGTGCCTGATGACCCGTCTCAGGCAACGTCCGATCACGGGTTTGATTTTCGCCGTGACGGCGAGATGCTGAAGCCGATTGTCGCGCGGCTGAAAAAGGGCGGCATGCGGGTGTCCCTGTTTGCCGATGGTGATGGAGACCTTGAGGCTGTCAAACTGGCAAAGGCCACGGGGGCCGATCGTATCGAGCTTTATACCGGTCCGTATGGCGGCTGCTTCGACGATCCGCAGAAGGGCGCGGACATTCTTGTCGATCTGGGCAAGACTGCGGATGCTGCAATCGCTCTTGGTCTCGGCATCAATGCCGGCCATGATCTGACGGTTGCCAACCTTCCGGCGCTGGTCAAACGTATCCCGAAACTGGCGGAAGTCTCGATCGGCCACGGCTTGACGGCCGATGCCTTGGAATTCGGCATGGCGGAAACCGTCCGCCGCTTCCGCCGCGCCTGCGGCCAGGCGGTCTGAGGTCTGCATCCTATCGGATCACTTTGAATTGGATCGGTGATATGCGCTCAGCGCATTTGTTCTTGAGGATTATCAACCTAAGTCACTGTTAGCGCGGCTCCACCGTTGAGGTTGGAGCCTGCGTCAATTGAAGCTGCCAGAAGAAAGGGCGCTTACAGTGACCAAGCATAGGATTGTCGTCGTCGGCGGTGGTTTTGGAGGAATCCAGACCGTTCATGGGCTCAAAGGCAGCTCCGCCGATATAACCCTGATAGACCGGCGCAATCACCATCTGTTCCAACCGCTTCTCTACCAGGTCGCGACGACATTGCTGGCAACCTCGGAAATCGCCTGGCCGATTCGCAGGCTTTACCGCGATCGGAAGGATGTCGCCACCATTCTGGATGAGGTTGTCGGCGTCGATACGGAGGCCAAGCTTGTTCGCCTCCAATCCGGCCGCGCTATCCCTTATGACGCGCTCGTTCTGGCAACCGGCGCACGCCACGCCTATTTCGGCCGCGACGAATGGGAAAAGCTCGCCCCGGGCCTGAAGACGCTGGAAGATGCAACGACGCTGCGTCGCCGTATCCTGCTTGCCTTCGAGCGCGCAGAACTTTCGGAGAAGACGGCCGACCGCGATGCGCTATTGACCTTCGCCATCATCGGCGCCGGTCCGACCGGCGTCGAGATGGCCGGCACGATTGCCGAACTCGCCCAGAAAGTTCTGCCGCCGGAATTCCGCAGCATCGATACGACAGCAACGAAGGTGATACTGATCGAGGCCGGTCCGCGGGTTCTTGCGGCCTTCTCCGAGGATTTGTCGGCTTATGCGAAATCAGCGCTGGAAAAGCTTGGCGTCGAAGTCAGAACCGGGAAGCCTGTAACTGCGATTACCGAGGAGGGGGTCACGGTCGGCGAAACCTTCATGCCTTGCCGGACGGTCATCTGGGCGGCTGGCGTGCAGGCATCTCCCGCCGCACAATGGATTCGCGCCGAGGCCGACCGGGCGGGGCGCACCGTTGTTGGTCCCGATCTTTCCGCCGCACACGATCCGAACATTTTCGTCATTGGTGACACAGCTTCGGTCAAGCAGGACGATGGAAAGCCTGTTCCCGGTATCGCGCCGGCTGCCAAGCAGCAGGGCGCTTATGTGGCCAAAGTCATCAAGGCGCGTCTGGCTGCCAAGCCTGCGCCGGCACCCTTCAGGTATTTCCACCAGGGCAGTCTTGCGACGATCGGAAAACGCGCCGCTGTCATCGATTTCGGCAGGATAAAGCTTAAGGGCGGGCTTGCCTGGTGGATATGGGGGCTCGCCCACATCTACTTCCTGATCGGCACGCGATCACGGCTCGCCGTCGCCTGGAGCTGGTTATGGATCTATCTTTCGGGCCAGCACAGCGCTCGCCTGATAACCCAGAAAGAGACGCTGAAGGACGAGGCGTGATCCGGCGATCATCATGCTCGGGCTTGTCCCGAGCATCTACTGCCGCCTCAGCAGCTGCAACGCAGACAGACCCTCGTCGAGAGGCGAGGGTGGCGCCGGATAAACAGCACCTCCGGATGTGTATTAAACAACGACGCCGGTGCGCGCCGTGTTGAGCGTCAGCTTGCGCTCGGCGCGCTCCTGCTGCGGCGAACGGTTATAAACCTCGCGATAGCATTTGGAAAAATGCGAGGCGGAAACGAAGCCACAGGCGACGGCCACTTCGACCACCGGCATGGAGGACTGCACAAGCAGATGGCGGGCGCGATCCAGTCTGATTTCGAGATAATACCGTGCCGGCGAACGGCCCATTTCCTGGCGGAACAGACGTTCGATCTGCCGACGGGATAGGCCGGCATCATCGGCGATCTCGATGAGCGACAAAGGCTCCGCAAGATTGTTTTCCATCAGCTCGATGATCGAAAGCACCTTGGAGTTCTGTACCCCGAGACGCGCGCGAAGCGGTAGGCGCTGACGGTCATGCGGGTTGCGCACCCGGTCGGTCAATTGCTGTTCGCAGACCCGGTTGACGAGGTTGTCGCCAAAATCCTGGCCTATCAGGTTTAGCATCATGTCGAGCGACGCCGTGCCGCCGGCGCAGGTATAGAGATTGCCGTCGACCTCATAGAGATCGGCATAGACCTCTGCCTGCGGAAAGGCTTCGGAAAAGCCGGGCAGATTTTCCCAATGGATCGCGCAACGCTTGCCGTTGAGCAGGCCCGCCTGCGCCAGGACATGCGCTCCGGTGCACAGGCTGCCGACGGCGATTCCACGATTATAGGTCTCGCGCAGCCATGCATTGACGGACTTGTTGTTGAATTCCTCGACATAGATACCTGAGCAGACGAGAACCATGTTCGGTCGGTTTTCGCCGCTAAGATGACGTCTTTCGTCTGCCAGCGACGAATTGACTTCTATACCTATCCCGCTTGACGAGTATACCTTTTCGCCATCGGCGGAACAGAGACGCCAGCTATAAGCCGAATAACCGAGCATGCGGTTGGCAATCCGGAGCGTTTCGATCGCCGCCGAAAACGGCAGCATGGTGAAGTGTGGAACGAGAAAGAAGACGATCGTGCGCTTCTTTACCTGTGGCTTGCTGGTCAGATCCATTGTCGTAGTTCCCCTTGCCGCCGCTTGATGCGGTCTTGCATTGCTTCAAAAGCGACACTCGCATGGATGCTAGTCTTGAGCAGAGCTTTTGACGACAGGGAAATGGCATTTTTGCGACATCCAGGCGTCGCACTGGTGATAGGTTGCTGGCTTTTCCTGCATTTTATCAAATTGCCGGAATGCGACATGGTCCGCAGCGTCTGACTGGCGGACCATGTCTAGGGTTCAGATCTCTGTATCGCCGGAACTATCCGGCCCGTATAGCGGGTCGCCCCCGGGATGAACATCACTTGCCGATCGTTGTCGGCCAGCCAATGTCCTTGCGGATTTCCTGCGGAAGTCCTTCCAACATGCGTTCCGTCTTGCGGCGGTTCCAGGCTGCAACCGCACGGTCGAACAGGGACATGACCTGCTGCGGGCGGGAGGTCTGAGGCTTTGATGAGGCGCCCAACCGGCGCTCGTCGAGATAAGTGATAGTAGTCATTTCGTTTGCTCCTTGGATTTCGTTCAGATTTTCGGCGGCTTCCTTCTGGGAGGGAAAAGGCCAATCCATCAATCGATCGGATGGCTGTCGCACGTCTTATGAAATTCTGTTTTGCAACGACGCCTGCTTCCGATGTTTTGCAGTATCCGCCCTGTTTGACTTTCAATCAAACGAAATGATATGGTGCTTAGGTTAAGAAAATTTGATGGGTGCACCGATGACCGTACCGTTCAGAACGCCGCTGCCATTGCTTGATAATGATGTCCTGCGCACTTTCGTCGCCATTGCCGAAACCGGCAATTTCTCGACAGCTGCTGATGTCGTACTGCGAACACCCTCGGCAGTCTCGATGCAGATCAAAAAGCTGGAAGAGCAGTTGAAGTCGACGCTTTTTCTGCGTGATGCCCGTTCAGTGACGCTCACCCAGAACGGCGAAGTGCTTTTATCTTATGCTCGGCGCATGCTGGCGTTGTCCAATGAGGCGGTGTCGCGCTTCGTAATGCCGGAACTGTCGGGCGTCGTACGCCTCGGCGCACCGGACGATATCTCCGAAAGGTTGCTGCCAAAGATCCTCAAGGATTTCGGCGAGCATTTTCCCGGCATCATGGTCGACGTAACTGTCGATCAGAGCACGCTGTTGCGCAAGCGTATGGAGGAACAGCGGCTTGATCTGGCACTGATCAACTGCGCCACCCGCCCGTTTCCGACCGGTGGCGAGATTATTCACACGGAAAAACTCGTCTGGGCCGGCGCCAAATGCGGCAATGCCTATCTGCGCGATCCGATTCCCATCTCCGTTTGGGAAGAAGGCTGCGTCTGGCGCAATGATGCAATCGCCCAGCTGGATAAACAGAAGCGGCCTTACCGGATCGCCTATGCCAGCGCCCACACGATGGCACAGCGTGCTGCAGTCGTTTCCGACCTGGCGATCGCGCCGTTCCCGCTGTCCTACATTACCGAGGACATGCAGATTCTCGGGCCCAAGGAAGGCATGCCGGATCTCATCACGTTCGATATTCGTCTTTTGACCGCGCCGAATCTCTCCATTCCGGCCAAGGCGGTTGCCGAGAGCATCAAGGATGCCTTCAGTTCGCTGGATGCCGTCGCGGCCTGAGTTACATCATTTCAAGATAATATCCGGCGCCGTTCACGTATCACGCGAGCGGCGCCTTCTGCGTCCGCCATCCGCACCTGCATCAGCCAACATCTTTCGTTCCGGCAGAGTGACGACCATCCTGAGGTTGGGGAACGCATCGACTTTGTTCGGCAGAGCCATGGCCGCGACGAAGTGTTCCTGGAATTTAGGCTCCAGTGCAGTTTCGATCTTCTCGATCTTGCTGACCGTTTCTTCGATTTCCCGGCGATAATCGCGATTGAGCAGGCACATGCGCGCGCCGGTTCCCGCCGCATTGCCGACGGCCTTCACCTTTTCAAGGTCACAGTCGGGGATCAGGCCCAGCACCATCGCATATTTGGGGTCGATGAACGTGCCGAAGGCTCCTGCAAGTCCGATCCGGTCAAGATGTCCGGCGCCCTGCTTGTCCATCAGAAGTTTTACGCCGGCATAAAGCGCCGCCTTGGCAAGCTGGATCGCCCGAACGTCATTCTGCGTCACTGTGATCCGCGGCGTCCCGTCATGCAGCAGGTAGGAGAAGGTTCGGCCGTTTTCGAGAATACGCTGGCTGCGCGCGGCGAGCCCGCCATCGACAACGCCATCCTCCGAGATGATCCCCGCAAGATACATTTCGGCGATCACCTCGATGATACCGGAACCGCAGATTCCGGTTACGCCGATTTGCGCCGCCGCTTCAGCAAACCCCGGCTCGTCCGACCATGTTTCGACGCCGGTCACGCGGAAACGCGGTTCAAGCGTGACCGGGTCGATCCGCACCCGTTCGATCGCACCCGGCGCTGCGCGCTGGCCCGATGAAATCTCGGCGCCCTCGAAAGCAGGGCCGGTCGGCGAAGATGCGGCAACGACACGCGTCCGGTTGCCGAGCACGATTTCCGCATTGGTGCCGATGTCGACCAGCAGCATCATCTCGTCCTGCCGGTGCGGTCCTTCGGATAATGTCGCCGCCGCCGCATCGGCGCCCACATGCCCGGCAATGCAGGGCAGAAGATAGGTCCGCGTACCGGCAGTCATCGGCAGGCCGATTTCCGAAGACTTCACCTCGACGGCACCTGAGACCGCCAGCGCAAATGGCGCGCCACCCAGTTCCGTCGGGTCGATTCCAAGAAACAGGTGGTGCATGATCGGATTGCCGACAAAGACGCTGTCGAGAATGTCCGCGCGTGAAATGCCACCGTCGGCACACACCCGGTCGATCAACCCGTTCAGAGCCTCACGCACGGCATCGGTCATCGCTCCGCGCCCGTCCGGGTTCATCATCACATAGGAAACCCGGCTCATCAGGTCTTCGCCGAATCGGATCTGCGGGTTGGAGGTGCCGGCAGACGCGACCGTGCGGCCGGACAGAAGCGACGACAAATGCATGGCGATCGTTGTCGAACCGATGTCGCAGGCGATCCCGTAAGCCTCGTTCTTCAGCCCCGGATAAAGGGCGATCAGGCGAGGGCGTTCGTCCTCGCGATCCTTGTGGATCGCCGCCGTCACCTTCCACTCGCCTTTGCGCAGGATCTGCTGCACCTGCGGGATGATATGGAAATCCACTTCGACATCGTCGAAATGCCAGTCGGTCGCGAGCGCCACTTTCAGCCGGTCGAGATCACCGAGCGGCTTTTCCATGTCGGGTTCCTCGACCTCGACATAACACATGCGCACTGCCGGATTGCGGTCGAACACCCGCTCGTCGGCTGCCTTGCGCACCACTTGCGCGTTGATGACCGTATCCTGCGGCACATCGATGACGAGATCGCCGAGGATCTGTGCCGAACAGGAAAGCCTGCGCCCTCCGGGCAGCCCGCGTACCCGGTCGTATCGATCTTCCTTCGGCCCGACTTGCGAGATGTGGTCGACTGACGAGATGATCCCATGTTTGGCGAAATTGCCTTCCTGCACCGAAATCTGGCAACGTCCGCAGGTCGCCCGCCCGCCGCACACGCTTTCCACATAGACCCCAAGCTGGCGCGCAGCATCGAGCACCGGCGTGCCGACCGCAAAGCGGCCACGCTTGCCGGATGGCATGAACAGGACGAGGGGATCTCTACGGGATGCGTCAGCCATTCTCGTCGCTTACTCCGCCCTCGCTCCCGCTCCAGCCCGTGCGGCCCTTCCACCACGCCGTCCGCCACCAGCCGATGGGGCAGGGACCGCCGCTGCGGTCGCACCTCCTTCGGCAGGTTTGTAATCACGATAGGTCATGATCCAATTGCCGCAATTCTGGTCGGTGCCATTAAGCACATTTGCAGCGCGAACAGCCTCCATTTCCTGCGGCCGGCAGGGGTTCATGATCGCCGATGTCATGCCCGCACCGATCACCATCGGAATGAATCCGGCATTGATGCCGTGGCGATGCGGCAGGCCGAAGGAGATGTTGGAAAGCCCGCAGGTCGTGTTGACCTTCAACTCCTCGCGCAGCCGGCGCAACAGTGCAAACACCTGCAGCCCCGCCGACCCGAGTGCCCCGATCGGCATCACCAGCGGATCGACGACGATATCGTGGCTTTTGATCCCGTAATCTGCTGCGCGCTCGACGATTTTCTTCGCCACGGCAAATCGCACGTCCGGATCCATCGAAATCCCGGTCTCGTCATTCGAGATCGCCACGACCGGCACGTCGTATTTCTTGCAGAGCGGCAGGATCGCTTCGAGTTTCTCTTCCTCGCCGGTGACCGAGTTGATCAGCGGCCGTCCCTTGGCGACCTTCAGCGCCGCCTCGATCGCTGCCGTCACCGAACTGTCGATCGACAGCGGCACATCCACCAGTCCCTGGACGATCTCCAGCGTCTGTACCAGAAGCCCCGGCTCCGTCTCGTTCGGATTGACCGAGGTGACGCCGGCATTGACGTCGAGCATCGTCGCTCCAGCCGCCACCTGTTCCAGCGCATCCTTGATGACCGTGTCGAAATTGCCCTCGATCATCTCGGCGGCCAGCTTCTTGCGGCCGGTCGGGTTGATCCGCTCTCCGATGACGCAGAAAGGCTGGTCGAAGCCGATCACGATTTCCCGGGTTGCGGATGCGACGATGGTGCGTGTCATTGCGATCTCCGGTTCAGGGGGGAGTGATAAAAGGATCGGCGGTGGTTTATGCGCTCTCCCGGCCGCCGGCCTTCACCAGCGCCACGAGTTTTTCCTTGTCGTAGGCGGCTTCGAGCTCCGCCGCTGCCACATCCGCCTCAGCTTCCAGCTCGTCGGAAACCGGTACCGGATCGGCCTTACGCCATTCGGCGAGGTAATCGTCGGTTTCTGCCGCCCCGGTGCGCATGGCACACATGTCGATCGCCTCGGTGAAGCGCAAGGAAAGCTCGCGCTTTGCGGTCTGTCGTCCCTTTTTGATGATCACCTGGGCCGGGATATCCCGCCAGAAGACGACAATGCGATCCGCCATGAGCTCCTCCGATTACTCCGTGAACATGCACCGGTCCTGCGGTTCGGACTGTGCTTCGCACGACGTCGCAGATGACGAAAAGCGACGTCATGCCTTTCATATGTTTTGCCGGAAACAATCACACCGAGCGGATCGCCGAGGTTAGATCACCATAGCCGGTAAAACGATATTCGTATTCCAGCCCGAGATAGTCTGCCGCCTCGCGCGCCTTATGCTGCAACTCCTCGTCTTCTTCCTGCGAGAGATAGATGAGTTTTTTGTAATTGCCGAAATACGTGGGCTTCAGTTCGGGATGACGATCGAGGCCGAGCGGTTCGATGACGAAAGCACGAAACTGACGTGCGAGAAAATCAGTCAGGAAAAAGGACAGGAGATCATCGTCGGCCTTGTCGTGGAAGGCCGCATTGCCGGAGAAGAACGAATAACAGTGCGGCCCCTCGATCCGGGCAATGCCCTCTCGCTCACACAGCCGGTCGATCTCGCCGCCGGTTCCGCAATCGGCATAGGCGAAAAAGATTCTCTCGAACCCGTTTTGTCTGGCCTCGGCCACGGCCGCTTCCAGCCCCGGAACGATCTTTTGCGGATAGGCATGCCAAATCGCTGGCAGGCAGTTGAGGTCGATATGGTTGAGCCCCTGTTGCCTGGAAACCGCAAGAATTTCCCTTGCGATCGCTCCGCACGCGATCACGTGAACTTTTTCGCGAGTTGAACGTTCCATAGCCGGAAAATCACTTTCCGGCACATTTTGATCCTTACCCATCGGAGTATTCCATCATGACGGCCAAGACATTCACAGTTATCGCCGCACTTTTCGCCACCACGGTTTCGCTCAGCTCCTGCGGCAATACGATCCGCGGAATGGGTCAGGATACGGCAAATACCGTGAACGCCACCCAGGACGCCGGTCGTCGTGTAGACCGTGCAGCTTCGCACTAAATCAAGACGGCCGGTAGAAACGCGCCGCATCGCTTGAGATGCGGCGCTGCCCGTCAGGCACCTGCGGCCATCCGGTTGTGACGGCGGCTGAGGAAGTCTTTCGCGGTCTCGACGGCGACTGCCGCATCACGGCAATAGGCATCGGCACCGACCGCCTTGCCGAATTCCTCGTTAAGCGGTGCGCCGCCGACCAGCACGACATAATCGTCGCGAATTCCCTTTTCCTTCATCGTGTCGATCACGACCTTCATATAGGGCATGGTCGTCGTCAGAAGTGCCGACATGCCGAGGATATCCGGTTTCTCGCGCTCGATCGCATCGAGATAGTTCTCAACTGGATTGTTGATGCCGAGATCGACGACGTCGAAGCCCGCACCCTCCATCATCATGCCGACAAGGTTCTTGCCGATGTCGTGGATATCGCCCTTCACGGTACCGATCACCACCTTGCCAAGTTTCGGAGCGCCGGTTTCTGCCAGAAGCGGCCGAAGGATCGCCATGCCGGCCTTCATCGCGTTGGCCGATAGCAGCACTTCCGGCACAAACAGAATGCCGTCGCGAAAATCGATGCCGACGATCCGCATGCCCTCGACCAAAGCCTGGGTCAGAACGTCGTAGGGCGTCCAGCCGCGCTCCAGCAGGATATTGGTCGCTTCTTCGATCTCTTCTCTGAGACCGTCATAGAGATCGTCATGCATCTGTTGAACGAGTTCTTCGTCGGAAAGCTCCGATAGAATGATGTCGTCGTCGGACATGAATTCTCTTCCCTGGTTGGGGGCGATGTTCCGGATCGCCCAGATCGTAACGATACCCGCAACTATGTCTAACCGTATTTTGTTTCGTGTTTTCTTTCGTAAGCGACGTCGCACGTCGGAAAGCGACACTCGGCGGCGCATGATAGAATGTCTGTCTCGCACAAGCGCGTGACGCATAAAGGCAGGAGCGTCGCCGTGCGGGGGCCTAGCATGCCCATCAAAAGACCAGGTGAGATCGAGGCGAGGAAGATCATGGACGATATCAGCCAGCAGGCGGACGCGGGTGGCGGTTCTGGACGGCGCGGTCGGGGCGAGCGGGGAGCAGCCGGCAGGCGCGCGGCCCGCACCGGCGGCGGCCCCGGCGCATCCTTGCCCTATATCACCCGCAGGATCGGCGTTTACGAAGTCCTCGACGAAGAGGGGCTGGAACTGATCGAGCGTAATGCCGACACGATCCTCGAAGAGATCGGCATCGAGTTCCGCGACGACGAGGAAGCGCTGGAACTCTGGGCCAAGGCCGGTGCCGATGTGCGCGGCAGCCGCGTGCATTTCCCCAAGGGCCTGTGCCGTGAACTTTTGAAGACGGCGCCGAGCGAATTTACCTGGCATGCGCGCAACCCGGAGCGCAATGTTCATGTCGGCGGAAAAGCGACGATCTTTGCGCCCGTCTACGGCCCGCCCTTTGTCCGCGACCTCGACGGGGTGAGGCGCTATGCGACGATCGAGGATTTCCGCAATTTCGTCAAACTGTCCTATCTCGCGCCGTCGATGCATTCGTCCGGCGGCACGGTCTGCGAGCCGGTCGACGTGCCGGTCAACAAGCGTCATCTCGATATGGTCTACAGCCATATCAAATATTCCGACAAACCGTTCATGGGGTCGGTCACCGCGCCCGAACGCGCCGAGGATACGATCGCCATGGCGAAACTCGTCTTCGGTGATGAATTTGTGGAAAACAATTGCGTCACGCTCAACCTCATCAACGCCAATTCGCCGATGGTCTTCGACGGCACCATGCTCGGTGCACTGAAAGTCTATGCACGGCATAACCAGGCTTCGGTCGTTTCGCCCTTCATCCTCTCGGGCGCCATGAGCCCGGTCACGGTTGCAGGAACGCTGACCCAAATTCTGGCCGAGGTTCTGGCCGGTGCCGCAACCACCCAGCTCATCCGCCCCGGGTCACCTGTCCTGTTTGGCACTTTTGCCGCGTCGATCTCGATGCAGTCCGGCGCCCCGACATTCGGAACGCCCGAGCCCTCGCTGGTCTCCTACGGGGCAGCCCAGCTTGCCCGCCGCCTCGGCCTGCCGTTCAGAACCGGTGGCTCGCTTTGTGCTTCGAAGGTGCCGGATGCCCAGGCAGCCCACGAATCGGCCAATACGCTTAATATGACCCTGCTCGCCGGCACCAATTTCGTTCTCCATGCTGCAGGTTGGCTCGAAGGCGGTCTTGTTTCGTCCTATGAGAAATTCATGATCGACCAGGATCAACTCGGCATGATGCAGAAGATGGCGGAAGGCGTCGATCTGTCGGCCGAGGGGCAGGCGCTTGACGCGATCCGCGAGGTTGGACCCGGCAGCCATTACCTTGGCTGCTCTCACACCCAGGCACATTTCCAGACGGCTTTTTATCGCTCGCCGCTGGCCGACAACAATTCCTTCGAGCAGTGGGAAATCGAAGGCTCCAAGCGCATCGAGGACCGCGCCAATGCGCTGTGCCGCTCCTGGCTCGATCATTACGAAGCCCCGCCACTCGATCCGGCGATTGATGAAGCGCTTCTCGCCTTCATCAAGGACCGCAAGGATTCCATGCCCGACGCCTTTACTTGAAGAGAGCCCGAGGCCGCCAGGGAGCAAGGCGGCGCACGGCAGGTAGCCGATTTTATCCAGGGCAGCGTCTGGCGGCCGCATTATGAATACAAGGGGCCGCGCTGAGACGATGAGCGGCCGTTTGTCCATCTGTCGCGAGATTGAAGCCGCGCTTAAGCCGAGCGGTATCGTGATCCGCGGCACGGTAGATTTTGCCGTGGGCGAGGGGCCTCTGCTGGCCGATGGAAAACCAGCCGCCTCGGTTGTCCTGCTCGGCAATGCCGGCGGCTCGATCTGGCCGGCTTTCTCCCGCTGGAATACTCGCAATAACGGCCCCGATCCGCTCGACACATGGTCGAAGGAGATCATTTGTCCGCTGGCGGAAAAGATTGGCGGCACAAGTTATTTCCCCTCCGATCCGCCCTGGCAACCGTTCCAGCAATGGGCAATGCGCGCAGAAGGGCTGAAGCCTTCTCCACTCGGCATCCTCATTCATCCGGAATACGGTCTTTGGCATGGTTATCGTGGCGCGATCGGTTTTCCCGCTGTGGTCGGAAAGTCCCATGCCGGAAAGGTCGTCACCGTTGGGAGACATGCCTGCGACGTCTGCGAGACGAAACCGTGCCTGACCACCTGTCCCGTTTCTGCCATCTGCATGGATCCGGCGGATTTCGCAGTTTCGACCTGTCGCGGCCACCTCGTTACGCCGTCTGGGCAGGGTGGCTGCATGGTCTCCGGTTGCCTTGCACGCAATGCCTGTCCGGTCGGCCAAGGATACCGCTATCCCAAGGAGCAGCTGAAATTCCACATGCGGGCGCTGGGCTGAGCCGCGTCAAAATCGCCATCGCATCTCAATGACGTTGCGTCTGCCAACAGGCGCGCTACATTCATGATGTCTGACATATGAAACCAGCCGGGAGGAGTGACTGTATGAAACGTATGTGGCCTGACGAGTTTGACTACATTCTGGACAACGCCGAGGAGGTCATGCTGGAGGCCCCGGCCTCTGTGAATGAAGATGGTGTGGAGCTTGATGCGATCAATCGACCAGCCCTCAAGGTTCGTCTGTCACAGCAGGATTTCGAACGGATCTGGCCACTCGCCGAGGCCCGTTACCGGCTTGATGGACGCTTTGCCGGCAAGGCAATCACGCTGATCACTAACAATCCGCATTATCACGCCTGGCACCCGGCCGATGGCGGATCTGATGATTCCGTCTCCGGCAGTGGCACTAAATACACGACCAAATATGTCGTCGCGCACTTCCTGTTCGATGACGTGCGCGAATCCGCGGTCGCAGCCTGACACGGCTTGCTGACACGAGATTGAAAAAAAGGGCCGGTTCCTGACAAAAAGGGGCCGGTCCTTTTTATGTCGAGAAGACGATCGAATATTTTTTCCCTGAACACCCAAGGATTTTCTCTCGCCTGGCGTCTAAGCTCCAGAAGACGAGAGAGCGGATAATACGAGCGTGAGCGCCGAGATCCTCAAGAGAGCGTGCGAAGGTGACCGGGATGCATTCTCGGCACTGATCGAGACGCATTACGATTTCATCCACGCGGTAGCCTGGCGATGGTCCGGTGTCGCAAGCGACGCCGAAGATATCGCCCGGGAGGTCTGTATAAGGCTTGCCCGGGCGATCCGCGGGTTCCGGGGAAAATCTTCCTTGCGTACCTGGCTCTACACAATGACGCTGAATGCGGTACGCGATCACCAGCGCCAGGCCGCTCGCCGAAGTCGCGACGAGAAACGGCTCGCAAACGACCCGCTTTATACTTCGCCGCCGTCTGAGCACGATGGTAGCGGCGATGACGCACTCTGGGCCGCTGTCCGTACCCTGCCTGAAAAGCAGCGTGATGCGGTTTTGCTCGTCTATGCCGAAGGCCTCAGCCACGCCGCGGCGGCCGATGTGATCGGTTGTTCCGAAAAAACCGTGTCCTGGCATCTGCACGAGGCACGAAAACGATTGAAGGACCTTCTGAGGAAGGAGGCAGTCTGACCATGACCGACGAATTCGACAGATTGTGGAACAATCCGCCAGCTCCCGCTCCTTCGGAGGCTGCACGCACCCGTGCGCTTTCCGCCGCCATGCAGGCTTTTGAAGCGGAAGAAAAAAACGCGAGCCAGACCCAAGGAACAAGCTGGTGGCACCGTCAAAGCTCCATCCTCAACCGGATATGGAGCAACAACATGATTACCCGGAAACACTACCTTGCAGGCTCGGCGCTGGCCACGCTTCTGCTTGTCCCTTCGGCCGCCTATCTTACTTTCGAACTGACGCGCGGCAGCCTGCCGGTTTCTTCCGACATTTCTGCCCCGCCGCCAGCCGAAATGGCAGTGCAGCAGGCGCAAAGGCAAGAGGTTGCCCCTCCAACCGACCTTCGAAGCGATTTCAACGCGAGTGAGACGGCAGAATTGCTGAACAGGCAAGAGGCGTCCGGCGGAGCTGCAAAACGATCGCCACAGCCGCTAGCCAAGCCGATGCCTGCCCCCATGGTCGAGCCCGCGTCGCCTTCGTCTCCCGCACCGCTGGCCTCTCGCGCTGCATCGCAGGCGGATGCGCGTTACGGCAATACCGCAACATTCGACACTGTTGCGCCGCAGCTCCAGCAAGACCGTGACCGTTTCGCCAATGCCGATCCCAATCCGGTCAAGAGCGTCGCCACCGATCCGGTCTCGACCTTTTCCGTCGATGTCGACACGGCCTCTTATTCCGTCGTTCGTCGGGCGCTGATGCAGGGAAGGTTGCCCGATCCCGACAGTGTTCGCGTCGAGGAGATGGTCAACTATTTCCCTTACGACTGGCCGCGCCCGCAATCGGCCGAAACGCCGTTCCGCACCACCGTCACTATGACGCCGACGCCCTGGAATGCCGGCACACAGCTGATGAATGTGGCAATCAAGGGCTATGACCTGGCTCCGTCCACCACACCGCCTGCCAACCTTGTGTTCCTGATCGATGTTTCCGGTTCGATGAATGAACCGGATAAGCTGCCTATGCTGAAAAGTGCCTTCCGCCTATTGGTCGGCAAGCTGAGACCGGAGGACAAGGTCTCGATTGTCACCTATGCCGGTTCCGCAGGCACGGTGCTCGAACCCACTTCCGCGAGCGAACGTGACACAATCCTGAACGCCATCGACACGCTGCAGCCGGGCGGCTCCACCGCCGGTGCGCAAGGCATCGAGGCGGCATACGATCTGGCTCGTCGGGCGTTCATCAAGGACGGTGTCAACCGTGTCACGCTGGCGACCGATGGCGATTTCAATGTCGGCGCATCGAGCGATGGCGATCTCAAGCGCCTGATCGAGGATCGCCGCCGCGATGGAATCTATCTTTCGGTGCTCGGCTTCGGTGAAGGCAATCTCAACGATAGCCTGATGCAGACGCTTGCCCAGAGTGGCGACGGCACGGCCGCCTATATCGACACGCTGGCGGAGGCGCAAAAGGCGCTGGTGGAGGAGGCGGGGTCGACGCTTTTCCCGATCGCCAAGGATGTAAAAATCCAGGTCGAGTTCAACCCCGCGCGGATCGCCGAATACAGGCTGATCGGTTACGAGACGCGTGCGTTGCGACGGGAGGATTTCAACAATGACCGCGTCGATGCCGGCGATATCGGCTCAGGCCATGCGGTGACGGCGATATATGAGGTCACTCCGAAAGGCAGCGAGGCTGTGCTCAACGATCCGCTGCGTTATGGCAAACCGTCCTCCGAAACATCCAAAACGCCTGCTACCGACGAACTCGCCTTCGTCAAGCTTCGCTACAAGCAACCGGATGGTGACACGAGCAGGCTCATCACCACCGCGGTGACACAGGCAAATGCCGTCAGCGATTTCAACGCGGCGCCGCAGGATGTCCGCTTTGCAACGGCAGTTGCCGCCTTCGGGCAGAAATTGCGGGGCGCAGGGACGCTTGAAGCCTATTCCTACGGCTCGATCCTCGATATCGCCCGCAACGCGCGCGGCGAAGACCCGTTCGGTTATCGATCCGGTTTCCTGGATCTGGTCCGGCTCGCCGATACGCTAAAGCGATAGGCCTGCAGCATATCCTCCGAAAGTGGCGACCGGTTTCGAGATGAAGATATGCGTAAAAAGCAGAGAGCTAAAGCACGGCAAGCGAATCTTGAACATCACGACGTGCTTTTAGCGCGCTGATCAGACCGGCGCCTTGGGATAGGCCCGCTCCAGACCACCGGAGCGGGTCAAGCCTTGTTTGAAGGCCAGATAGGCGGGATGCTGGCTGGATTTCCCTGCTTCCGACAGACGGATTTGCAGGCGGTCCGGCGCCGTGTTGCCGAGCCACTCACCGCATTTTTCGAGCTTCAGCGTATTAAGGAAACGCGCCTCCGAAGCCTGATCGAGATAAAGATGCAGACCCGCCAGGATCAGGTCGTCCTGGGCCGGATTTTCCATCAGAAGATTAAGCCAGCTCTGTTTGTCTTCGGAAAGGCTGGCTAGCCCTTCGGCGACGGTTTCGCGGCTGCCTATTGGCGATACACTGGTCATTCTGTTCGTCCCCGTTGCCTTAACTCCGGCGACGACGGCGCTCCCGGCCGGAATCGCCACCGGATTCGCTCGCTGTCTTATTGCGGAGCGGGCCGATCTTGTCGACGATTTCTTCGATTGTCGGGCGCGGGCGCGGCGTATAATTGTCCAGCGCTACACGCATGGCCGAAAGATGCTCGCAGGAGGTACCGCAGCAGCCGCCTATGATTTTTGCGCCCGCATCGCGCGCCAGCCGCGCATATTCCGCCATCAGCGGCGGTGTCCCGGAATAATGGATTTCAGAACCGCGAAACTCCGGAATGCCGCAATTGCCCTTGACGATGGTGATCGCATCCGGGTTGGCCTCGGTCATGTCGAGAAGCGAGGACAGAATGTCGGACGCACCGACGCCGCAATTTGCCCCGACTGCTTCCGGCCCGCTGCCGACATCGGCGGCAACACCATGGATATCCTTGGGATTTAGCCCCATCATCGTTTTGCCCGCCGTGTCGAACGATCCGGTATAGGTGTACGGCAGGCCGACTTTCACCGCCGCTTCTGCCGCGGCACGGATCTCGTCCGCTGCCGACATGGTCTCGATCCAGGCGACATCGACACCGCCGGCCTTCAATCCTTCCATCTGTTCGGCAAAAGCCTGAACCGCATCCTCATAGGACAATGCTCCGAGCGGTATCAGCAATTCGCCGGTCGGCCCGACAGAACCTGCAACGATGACCTTTCGACCAGCCTTGTCGGCCACGGCGCGCGCGATCTCGGCTGCCCGCCTGTTGAGTTCAAACACCCGGTCTTGCGCATGATGCAGCTTCAACCTGTGGCGGGTGCCGCCAAATGTGTTCGTGAGAATGATGTCGGCGCCAGCGTCGACGAAATCCTGATGCAGCTTGGTGATCCGGTCCGGATGCGCCTCGTTCCAGAGTTCCGGCGCTTCGCCTGCTTCGAGCCCTGCGGCAAACAGGTTGGTTCCGGTTGCGCCATCCGCCAGCAGAACGCCCTTTTCTGCAATGAGCGCGGTCAATGGATTGGCTGTCGGCATGGCACCCTCCTGAAGCTGAAAGTAAGACATAAGGATCTCTTTATATGCTTTCAACCAACAGGATATGCGCCGGCTGCGACGCCAGCGCTTCTGTTTCCGTCTTCACTCAGCCGCCATCTTGGAGGTGTCGGAACCGGCGGGTGTCACCATGGCTGCCATCATCGTCTGCAGGTCGAGCGTGCCGGTGGGCGCTCCTGCTTCGTCGATGATCGTCGCCTTTGTCTGGCCACTCTCGGTCATAGCCTTGGCGGCAGCTTCGAGCGTGGTGGTCGCCTCTATGCGCACCCCGTCCGCCAGTCCGTCGAACGGCTTCATCACCGTTTTCGCCTGGATCACCCGGCCGCGGTTCACCTCCTTGACGAAGGCGGTGATGTAGTCATCGGCCGGTGACAAAACGATTTCCTGGCCGGTCCCCTGCTGCACGACTTGGCCATCGCGCAGGATGGTGATCTTGTCACCAAGCCGCAAAGCCTCGTCGAGATCGTGAGTAATGAAAACCACGGTCTTCTTCAGTTCCGCCTGCAGGTCGAGAAGAACGGTCTGCATGTCGACGCGGATCAGGGGGTCGAGTGCCGAATAGGCTTCGTCCATCAGCAGGATGTCTGCATCGTTGGTCAGTGCACGGGCAAGTCCAACGCGCTGCTGCATGCCGCCCGACAGCTGGTTCGGATAATGGTTCTCGAACCCGGTCAACCCCACGCGTTCGATCCAGTATTGACCTTTCTTCAGGCTTTCCGAGCGGGGAACGCCCTGAATATCGAGCCCGTAAACGGTGTTCTCGATCACTGTACGATGTGGCAAAAGCGCAAATTTCTGAAATACCATCGCCGTCTTGTGACGACGGAATTCGCGCAGGTCCCGCTCGTTCATGCCGCAGACATTGACACCGTCATAAACGACCTCGCCATATGTCGGTTCGATCAGCCGGTTGATATGACGGATCAACGTCGATTTGCCGGAGCCGGAAAGTCCCATGACAACGGTAATGCCACCGGCCGGCATGGAAATGTTGATGTCCTTCAGCCCCAGAACATGGCCGTAGCGTTCATTCAGTTCCGCTTTGGAAAGGCCGTTCCTCACCGCCTCCACATGCTGTCGGGCATTGGCCCCGAAGATCTTGTAGAGGCCTTTTATCTCTATGCCGTGACTAGCCATGCACCACCTCCGAATGACGCTGAAGCCGCATGCCGAAGGCCTGGCTGGTGCGATCGAAGATGATGGCGATCGCCACAAGCGCAAAACCGTTGAGGAAGCCGTAGGTGAAAAACTGGTTGTTGATCGCCTGCAGCGTATTGCGGCCAAGCCCTCCGACCCCGACCATGGAGGCGACGACCACCATGGCAAGCGACATCATGATCGTCTGGTTGATGCCGGCCATGATTGTCGGCAGCGCCAGCGGCATCTGCACGTTCCAGAGTTTCTGGCCGCGAGAAGACCCGAAAGCATCCGCCGCCTCCAACACCTCCTTGTCGACAAGCCTGATCCCGAGATTGGTGAGGCGGATCATCGGCGGCACGGCATAGATAACGACAGCAATCAGTCCCGGTACCTTGCCAATACCGAAAATAACAACCACCGGGATGAGATAGACGAAGCTGGGCATCGTCTGCATCACGTCCAGAATGGGATTTATCACGCCCTGCACGCGTTCCGATCGCGCCATCAGGATACCGATCGGCAGGCCGATGATGATGGCAATCAATGTCGACACGGTCACGATGGCAAGCGTCGTCATCGTATCTTCCCACAGTCCCACAAGGCCGATGAGCAGCATCCCGATCGCAGTGCCGACGGTTATGCGGATGCTTCGGCTGCCAAAATAGACGACCACCAGCATGACGATCAGAACGACCGTCCAGGGCGAGGTGGTGAACAGTCTCTCGAGATAGTTCAGGAACCACTGAAGCGGAGCTTTCAGCGCATCGATTATATATCCGTATTCCCGCACGAGGCCTCTAAAACCGTCATCGATAACTTGGCGTGCCTGGCGAATATAACTATCGCTGATGGCCGGGAACCGACAGAAGGCTCGTGGCAGGAACTCGCAGATTGCCATGCTCTTCCCCTTGTTGTGCCTGTTTGCATCTTCCCGGCATCGCTTCATGCTCGGGCTGGCAATCATCGCGGATGACCTGGCGCGTCGCACGCCCATAAGGGATCTTATGCTGCGCGCTTCTGTGAGGTCATCCGGAGGAGAGGCGGCAGCAATCCGCCGCCTCCCTTGTCCGCATCAAAGCGATGCCTTCACCTTTTCGGCGATCTCCGGTGAAACCCACTTGGTCCAGACGTCCGGCTGGGTCTCCAGAAAATGCTTGGCTGCGTCCGCATTGGTGCCCTGGTTGTCAGTCTGCCAGGCGAGAATGCCGTTGACCGTCGCATTGGTCCACTTTCGGGCCTTGATATAGTCCATCGCAACACCCGCCTTGTCGGCGAACTGCTTGGTCACGACTGTGAAGGCCTGCGATGTCGGATAGGAATTGACCTTCGGATCGGCGCAGTCCGGAACCGCGGTGCAGGCGTCCCAGTTTGCCTTGTCGTGCGGCACATCGAAGGATAGCTTCACCATCTCATACTTGCCGAGAATGGCGGTCGGTGCCCAGTAATAGCCCAGCCAGCCGGTCTTTTTCTCGAAAGCGCTGGCAATCGAGCCATCGAGGCCCGCAGCCGACCCGGTATCGACCAGATCGAAGCCCTTATCCTTGGCGCCGAGGGCGCGATAGAGATTGGCCGTCGAAACCTGGCAGTTCCAGCCGGACGGGCAGTTGGTCACTGCGCCCTTGGACGGATCTTCCGGCGCAGGGAAGAGTTCCGGATGTTTGAGCGCCTCTTCGACGGTCTTGATATCCGGATGGGCGTCAGCCAGGAATTTCGGGATCCACCAGCCTTCGACGGCACCATCGGCAAGGATTTCGGCGGCCTCGATCAATCTGCCTTCCTTGACCGCCGCATCGAGCGGGGTGCGCACGGCATTGACCCAGAACTCGGGTGCCATGTCGGGCTGCGACTTCTCGTTCATCGAGGTGAAGGTTGGCATCGTGTCGCCGGTAACGAGTTCAACGCTGCAGCCATAACCTTCTTCGAGGATGATCTTGTCGACATTCGCGGCAACGCCGGCCGAAGCCCAGTTCATTTCAGCAATAGAGACTGAGCCGCAGTCGGCATAGGCTGCCCCGGCAAACCCATAAAGACCGGCTGCGAAGACGGTGGAAGCGAGGAGTTTTTTCATCGTAAGACCTCCCAGTCTTGGTGTTGACAATCGACACGTGGAGCCGGTGTTACCGAAATCCGTGATGAAAGCGCCTGGGAGCGACGAGGCCGCACCCTCTCAATGGTCGCTGTCCCCATGCGTCTTTTTGCTACCTGTCAACAGCCACAGATAGGGCGCATTTTTCTGTCAGCGCAGGCAGCGTACGGCTTAAATCAAATAAATCAACAGCAGCTGTCAGCGTTGCTTATCCGAGAGTTTCTCGTAACTCCTTGGAAGAACGTGATTTGTGCTGCTTGGAAGGCCTAAAAACGATCAATTGCCGCCTATCTGCGCTGTCCGTATCAGCGCAACTTCGGCGCGATCATAAATGGCGATAAAGTCACGCCCGAGATTTGACCTTTTGTAGCCGATTAGCGGCGCGAAAAAATTTCAGAAAAAAGTGGCGTGCACCGAAAAAACGTGTGACCGGTGAATATTGTTTGCTTCTCGCACTCCTCAATAACCATCCGGTAAGGAAGTGTCGCTAAGTTTCGTGACGCGGACAAGGGTTCCGCCAGTGGCGCCGGATTTTTGGTAATGCGTACCGGCCGCCTCTTTATAGGCTTCAGGCCAGTTCATCATTCTAAGATATTTTCAGAACTGTGATGCAGCAAGGATGCTCTCCTAGGTGGCATCAAGGTGGCTTTATGATCCATCGTCTGCCGATCGTCAGCGTGATGTGCCGGAAAGCCCGGAATATCGGCAGTGCCGGATTCAGCCGGAATTGGATGTTCTGATGAAGCCGAACAGCGACATGCGGCGTGCGGTGTCCGACGGGCGCGTCTGACGGAATGCCTTGGGGGTTTCGGAATTCCAGGCGATCTGCAGGCCATTGCTGTTTTTGAACACGTAGAGCATTTGGGTGTTTCCTCAGTGGCTGCGATCTCGTCGCGACGCCTTATGTTTTGTCGATCCAATACGCTTCACAAACCCACGACGCCCCTCTGTAATTCGTCACGCGATGTCGCAAAATGAATAGTGCGTCCAAATGCGCAGGCAGGCGGCAATCCGGTTCGGATTTGCGAGACCTGTTGACTTCAAGGCCCGCATGTCCGACGATCTAAGTGCAATACGAATCCAGACAAACCCAAACACGGACCGGACGCCTCTGACATCTACGAATCGTCCGGTTTCGTCTGGCCTCTATGCGACCTTCCTCCATGATCCTATCCGGCAAAACAGCTCTTGTGCTCGGCGGCGCCCGCTCCGGGAAATCGGCCTTTTCCGAACGCCTGGCTGAGGCGACAGGCCTCGAGCGCCATTATATAGCAACCGGTCGAGCCTATGACGACGAGATGCGCGAGCGGATTGGCCGCCATCAGGAGGATCGTGGGGCATCCTGGGTGACGCATGAAGAGCCGGTCGAACTTTCTCATACGCTTGGCGCAATCGACAGGCCGGGACGCGTGGTGCTTGTCGATTGCCTGACGCTCTGGGTCACCAATCTGATGATGGCGGGCGAAGATATCCCGATGCGCTGCGCCGAACTTGCCGCACAACTCTCCAGCCTCGACGCCCGGATCATTCTTGTCTCGAACGAAGTCGGTTTGGGCATTGTGCCGGAGAACAGGATGGCGCGTGAATTCCGCGATCACGCCGGGCGCCTGCACCAGCAGATTGCCGCCTCGGTTGACGAAGTGTTCTTCGTGGCCGCTGGGCTGCCCCTTCGGATGAAGGGGTAATCTTCCTCTCACCAGCCGAGCCAGACCCGGGCAGGGTGGTTCGGGTCCGCAAGAAGCTTTGTCGCCAGCACAAGACATGACAGCACCAGCAGCGGCTTGATGATCTTCGCGCCCTTTTTCATCGCCAGTCCCGAACCGATCTGCGCGCCGATAAACTGGCCGACCCCCATGAGCAAGCCGACTTTCCACAGGATCGATCCTGTCGCGACGAAGACCAGGAACGAGCCGAAATTCGAGCCGAAATTGATGAGCTTGGTGTGTGCCGTCGCTTTCAGCATGCCGAAGCCTGCGAGAAGCACGAAGCCGAGCATATAGAACGAGCCCGCGCCCGGCCCGAACAGGCCGTCATAAAGCCCGACGAGCGGCACGGCGGTCAGGCCGAAAACGAACGGTGTCACCCGCCGCCGCCCATCCGTGTCCGACAGGCTGGGCTTGAAGGCGAAGAACAGCGCGATTGCAATCAGCAGGAAAGGGATGGCGGCGGCCAGCGCCGAAGCCGGAACGACCGAAGCAAGCACTGCCCCCACAGCGCCGCCCGCGGCTGCCATCAGCGCCATGGGCAACTGGTTACGCAGGTTGATATGTCCCTTGCGCGCATAGGCAATCGTTGCCGACGCCGCGCCGAACTGGCCTTGCAGCTTGTTGGTCGCGATCGCCTCCAGCGGCGGTATGCCGGCGATCAGCAGGACGGGAATGGTGATCAGCCCGCCGCCGCCAGCGATCGAATCGACGAAGCCGGCGAAAACGGCGGCAAGAAACAGGAGGAACAGAAGTTCGAATGCGATATCGGGCACGGGATCAGGCTCGGAGGAGGGCAATTTCAGGAAGGTGCCGCCTTCTTCCATGGAACGGCCGGTCCGACAAGCCCTCCCGGCACTGCAGCCGTTCTGCCGTGTGCCTCGGGATTGCGCCGCGTCCGAATGCCGTTATGGTGCGCGGCTTCGCATTCGATTGAAAGACTGGATAAGCTCGCATGCTCAAAGTGATATTCGACACCGACCCCGGCGTGGACGATGCCATGGCGCTCCTCTACCTGCACCGCCATCCGGGCATAAATCTCGTCGGTGTCACGACAGTGTTCGGCAATGCGCCGATCGAGATCACCACCCGAAACGCCCAATACCTGCATCAGCAGTGGAAGATCGAAGCCCCGATCGCCAAGGGGGCAGGACGGGCTTATGACGATGGCCGCGATGCAGCCCATTTCGCCCCGGTCGTGCATGGCGAGGACGGGCTTGGCAATATTGGCGTGCCGCTGGACGTCGACCATCCGATTGACGAGCGTTCGGCGGCGCAGTTCATCATCGATACGGTGAGAGCCGATCCCGGCAATGTCACGCTGGTCGCCGTCGGCCGCATGACCAACCTGGCGCTCGCCCTGAAGGCCGATCCGGAAATCGCGACCCTCGTCAAGGACGTGGTGATCATGGGCGGCGCTTTCGACGTTAACGGCAATGTCACTCCGGCGGGCGAGGCCAATATCCATGGCGATCCCGAAGCCGCGGATGTCGTCTTCACCGCATCCTGGAAAGTCACGATTATCGGTCTCGACGTGACCCTGAAAACAACCATGTCTTCCGATTATCTGGCGAAAATGGTCGAGACAGGGCCTTCGGAGCTCAGGCTCCTTTCCGACCTGTCGCAATATTACATCGATTTTTATCGCCAGCGCGTCGGTCTCGACGGCATGGCGTTGCACGACAGCTGCGCTTGCGTTTATCTCACCGAGCCGCATCTCTTTGAAGTTCGCACCGGTCCGGTTCGTGTCGTTTGTGGCGGCCTTGCGGATGGAAAGACTATCCAGGCACCGGATCACGGCCGCAAATATGTCGGCAGCGCCTGGGACGGCGTGCCGAGCCAGGTCGTTTGCACCGGCATTCAGCCGGATGCGGTACTCGAAGCAATCCGCGCTGTTCTCGTCGAAGGACGTACGCCGTAACCGTGGTGTGTGCGGGCGGTCAGTCGCCGCCCGCGGTCACGGCCAGCTTGTCGAGATCCGGCACATAAACCTGCCGGTTGTTTTCTATGTGAATGAGGCCGTCCTTGCGCAACTTGGTCATCTGGCGGCTGACCGTTTCGATCGTCAATCCGAGAAAGTCTGCGATATCCGCGCGCGACAGCGGCAGTTCGAAGGCGCAGGCACCAAGTCGGTCGGGGTCGGCATGTGCTGCGACCAGAACCAGAAGGCTCGCGACTTTCTCGCGGGCGGATTTGCGCCCCAGTGTCAGCATCCAGTCCCGCGCTTCGTCCAGTTCCGTCAGTGCCTGGTTGTGAAGACGACTGCCGAGTTCCGATGATTCGGAAATCATTCGTTCGAGAATTTTTCGCGGCAACACGCAAAGTTCGGCATCTGTTGCCGCTTCCGCTGCCATCAGGCTTTCGCCGAGAAACGGCCGGCCCATGAAATCCGGCGCAAATTGCAGGCCGACGATCTGCTGGCGTCCGTCCGCCATGATCTTCGACAGCTTTATGACGCCCCTGAGTATATTCGAATAGGAATGAACCTGCTGGCCCTGGCCGATAAGCTCCGTACCAGCTTCTACCGCCCTGCGTTGCGAATGCTTGTTCAGCTCTGTGAGTTGAAGCGGGGTGAGCGTCGAACAGATACCGCTATGACGGGCGTCGCAGGCGCGACACACCAGCGGCACCTCGTGAATGTCCAGAATCTTTAGCTGCGCATCCATTCCCATTCCCCCACGCCGGCACACCTGGCCCGAAAATCGGAATTGATTTTCGCAAACCTGATACACTGCTCAAAAGCTACAGCACTCCTCATTCACCTGACGAAAGGTGCGGCGCTGCAGGCGGCGATCGATGGTCCGAACTTGGTTCAGTTGCCCTTCTCATGCTTGATCCAAGTCAAAGTCGCTAAAATATTCCGCAGGTAGCTCTTGAGGCACATGAGAAGAGGTGTGCGATGAGCGAAAGATTGCTTGCGAAATATTCAGGCTCTGTGCCGCGATACACTAGCTATCCGACTGCGCCGCATTTTCACACTGGTGTAAATTGCGACATCTATTCGCAGTGGCTGTCCAAACTGGATACCGGCAACAATCTGTCGCTCTATCTTCACATCCCCTATTGCGATCGGCTCTGTTGGTTCTGCGCCTGCCATACCAAGCAGACGCTCCGCTATGATCCGATAACAACCTATCTCGCCGCACTCCGCTTGGAAATCGCTGCTGTCGGCGCAAAAGTGCCGAAAGGTGCAAAGGTCACGGCCATACATTTCGGCGGCGGATCGCCGACAATGCTGAAGCCTGAGGACATGACCGATCTGATGGCCTGTCTGCGGGCATCATTCAATGTCGCCGCCGATGCCGAAATCAGCGTCGAAATGGATCCGAACGATCTGAACGAAGCCCGTTATGACGCGCTGGCGGCGATTGGTTTGACGCGCGCAAGTCTCGGCGTTCAGGATTTCGATCCGACCGTCCAAAAGGCGATCAATCGCATCCAGACCTTCGAACAGACCAAGTCCGTCGTTGATGCCGTCCGTGCACGTGGCGTCGGTTCGGTCAATTGTGATGTGCTCTACGGGCTTCCGCATCAGACGCTGGAAGGCGTCGGGCGCACGCTTTCCGACATCTTGTCCCTCTCGCCCGATCGCGTGGCGCTTTTCGGCTATGCTCACGTTCCGTGGATGAAGAAACATCAGACGATGATACCCGAATCCGCATTGCCGGATATCGGCGAACGCTTCCGTCAGAGCAATTTTGCCAGTCGGCTTCTTATTGAAGCGGGTTACCAGGAGATCGGTATCGATCATTTCGCAAAGCCGTCTGATTCGATGGCCGTTGCGGCAAGGACAGGCCGGCTGCGGCGCAACTTTCAAGGCTACACGACCGATAGCGCTGATGCGTTGATAGGTCTCGGCGCGTCTTCCATCAGTCAGTTGCCGCAGGGATATGTGCAGAATATGCCGGCTACCGGGGAGTATCAGCGCATGGTCGAAGTCGAGGGGATGGCGGCAGTCCGGGGCGTGGAATTGTCTGAAGATGATCGTATGCGCGCCTATGTCATCGAGCGGCTGATGTGCGATTTCGGCTTCGATTTCATGCCCTTGCTCGCCAATTTTCCGGCCGGCGCTCATGCGTTGATTTCCGAGGCCCGCGCTTTTGCCCGCAGCAATCCGGATGACATCTGTCGCGTCGGCAACGCCTCCTTCACGATTACGCCGGAGGGGCGGCCGTTTACCCGGACGATCGCCGCGGTCTTCGATCGTTATCTTGAGAACGGGCGTGGCAGGCACTCTATTGCGGTATAAGTAGCAAGCCTTCATGATTGCGGTGTCAACGATTGCTGTTTAGGCAACAGTTTCGGTGCAAATTTTGCGTCCGAAAAAACGAAGCCATTGGCATTTGGAACCATTTTCCCTATGTGGAGCTACGAATTACCTATTCTCAAAGGACATGGGCGTGACTGCTACATTCGACAAAGTTGCCGACATCATTGCTGAAACCAGCGAAATCGACCGGGAAACCATCACCCCGGAAAGCCACACGATCGACGATCTCGGCATTGATAGCCTTGACTTCCTCGATATCGTGTTTGCGATCGACAAGGAATTCGGCATCAAGATTCCGCTCGAGCAGTGGACCCAGGAAGTCAATGAAGGCAAGGTTTCGACCGAAGAGTATTTCGTTCTGAAAAACCTCTGCGCCAAGATCGACGAGCTGAAGGCGGCCAAGGGCTAAGGTCCTGCCGTAAACCAGATGCTGCTTGAATATTTCCAGATGATCGATCGGGTGGAAACGCTCGATCTCGAAGGAAAGACGCTGACGGCGCGGTCTATCGTGCCGGCGAAAAGCCCCGTGTTCGAAGGTCACTTCCCCGGCATGCCTCTCGTGCCGGGCGTCCTTCTCATCGAAACCATGGCGCAGGCGTCGGGCATGCTCGTGCTTGCCGCCACCGATTTTGCCGCCATGCCGTTCCTGATGTCCGTCGACGGTGCCAAGATGCGCGCTTTCGTCGAGCCCGAAGCCGTGCTCGATATCGAAGCGTATCTCGAACACGAAGGTTCTGGCTATGCTGTCACCAAGGCGAAGATTTCGTCCGGCGGCAAAAAGGTCTGCGACGCTCAGCTGAAGCTGCGCACCATGCCCTTTTCCGAAATCCCGCTCGCGCCGATCGTGCGCAAGCGCGCCGAGGAAGTCGGTCTGGTCGCGGCGATGAATGCCGGCAGGTGAGGACTGTTGCGCGGAAACGCGCGGCGGCCTTGTGGCCACGGCATGGAATGAAACAGAAGCTTGAACCGCGATCCTGATGGGTCGCGGTTTGCTTTGAAGGCGCGGCGAAAGCTGCAAGTCCGCGAAAGAGGACAGAGATGAAGTCTGACAATGATGTTGTGATCACCGGTATTGGCATTGTCACCGGTCAGGGCGTCGGCAAGGATGCGCATGTCGCGCTCCTGTCTGCGGTCACCAACGGCAAGCCGACCGTTGAAATCGAGCGTTTCGCGCCTTATCCGGTCCATCCGCTTCCGGAAATCGACTGGTCCGCCCAGATCGTCAAACGCGACCAGCGCCAGATGGAAAACTGGCAGCGGCTCGGCGTCTTTGCCGCCGGTCTGGCGCTTGATGACGCCGGTCTCAAAGAAGATGTCGAAGCATGCGCCTCGATGGACATGATTGTCGCCGCCGGTGGCGGTGAGCGCGACATCAAGGTCGATTCGCTGATCGTCGATGAAGCCTTGAAGCGCAACGACCGCGACATTCTGCTGAACGAGAAGCTGACCACGGAACTGCGGCCGACGCTCTTCCTCGCGCAGCTTTCCAATCTGATGGCCGGAAATATCTCGATCGTCCACAAGGTCACCGGTTCCTCGCGCACCTTCATGGGTGAAGAGGCTGCCGGCATTTCGGCTGTCGAGACGGCATTTCATCGTATCAAGGCAGGCCAGTCGAGCCACAGCCTCGTCGGCGGTGCCTTCATCGCCGAGCGCGCCGATATCCTGCTTCTCGTCGAGGGCATCGGTGCCCATGCGACAGGCGAATGGCAACCGCTCTGGTCGCGTTCGGGTGGCAATGGCGGCGGAATGATTACTGGGTCGGTCGGCGCATTCCTGGTGCTGGAATCCCGCGCCCGTGCTGAAAGCCGCGGCGCCCATATCTATGCCGTCATCGATGCGGTCGAAGGTGATCGCGGCAACCGCGACGAAGGCAAGCTGGAAACACGCCTGTCGCGTCTCGCAGCCTCCGCCTCCGGCCTCAAGCGCGGCGACACGGTGGTGTTTTCCGGCGCAAGCGGCCTTGTGGATCTGACAGCCCGCGAAAAGATCGTGCTGGAAAAGGAATTCGACGGCGCTGCGATCCGTGGTTTCGGTGGTGTCACCGGTCACGCGCTGGAAGCCCAGTTCCCGCTCGGCCTGATCCTTGCGGCCCTCTCGCTCGACGGCAAGAGCCTTGTCCCAGTCTTTGATACGGACCACGAAAAGCCAATGTCCAAGCCGGCAAATCACGCCGTGGTGACAACGGTCGGTTACACGCGCGGTGAGGGCGTTGCCGTCCTCTCGGCGAACGCGTGAAGGAGTAGACGATGAGTGACAACCGCTTCACCGACCACCTTGGCCGCCCGCTCGTAGCCGTTACCGGCATGGGCGTCATCACCTCGCTCGGTCAGGGGCTTGCCGATAACTGGTCGGCGCTGACCTCCGGTACTTCGGGCATCCACAAGATCACACGGTTCCCGACCGATGGTCTGTCGACCCGCATCAGCGGCACGGTGGATTTTATCGCCGTTCCTGCCAACAATTCCGTCGAACGTTCTTTCGCTTTTGCCCGCGAAACGACAAGGGAAGCGCTGGCGCAGGCCGGTCTTTCGGGTGATTTCGAAGGCCCGCTCTTCCTCGCCGCGCCGCCCGTCGAGCCCGAATGGCATGACCGTTTTGCGCTTGCCGATCGTTCGCCGCCGTCGAAGACCGAGGGCGATGCCTATGATCGCTTCTTGACTGCCATGCGCGAACGTCCAGATCCGGTCTTCCTCGAAGCCGTTCAGTTCGGCTCGATTTCCGAGCGCCTTGCCGACATGTTCGGCACGCGCGGTCTGCCGGTAACGCTGTCGACCGCCTGTGCATCTGGCGCAACGGCAATCCAGCTTGGTGTCGAGGCAATCCGCCAGGGTCGCACCGACCGGGCGCTTGTTGCCGCCACTGACGGCTCCGTCAGCGTGGAGGCGCTGGTGCGCTTCTCGTTGCTTTCGGCCCTGTCGACGCAAAACGACCCGCCGGAAAAGGCATCAAAACCGTTCAGCAAGGATCGTGACGGTTTCGTCATCGCCGAAGGTGCTGCGACACTGGTGCTTGAATCGGTCGAATCGGCGCTTGCGCGTGGCGCAACCGTGCTCGGCATCATCAAGGGTCTTGGCGAGAAGGCCGATCATTTCCACCGTACTCGGTCTTCGCCGGATGGCGGTCCGGCGATCGCCACCATTCGCGCCGCACTCGAAGACGCGGGTATGGATGAAAGCGGTATTGGTTATATCAACGCCCATGGCACCTCGACGCCCGAAAACGACAAGATGGAATATGGCTCGATGCTCGCCGTCTTCGGTGACCGCATGAAGAACATCCCGGCTTCGTCGAACAAGTCGATGATCGGCCATACGCTGACTGCGGCAGGTGCCGTGGAGGCCGTATTCTCGATCCAGACCATGCTGACCGGCACGCTGCCGCCGACCATCAACTACACCAATCCCGATCCGACGATCGAGCTCGATGTGGTGCCGAATGTGAAGCGGGACGGCTCGCCCAAGGCGGTCCTGTCCAACTCCTTCGGCTTTGGCGGCCAGAACGCCAGCCTTGTCATGACGCTGGAACCGGTCTAAGGCCTGCGCCACAGAAAAAGGACGTCATCCTCGGGCTTGTCCTGAGGATCTATTGACGTTGATACGTGAAATTGAGTGTTGGCAGATGCTCGGGACATGCCCGGGCATGACGCATTTTTGAACGTCGGCGCCCGCCTCATGCATCCGGAAGGAAAAGAAGAACATGCGCGCGCTGCAACTGATCGATGACCGCAAGCTTGAAGCCGTCGATATTCCCGAGCCGGATGCCCCGGGTCCCGGTGAAGTGACGCTGCGCGTCAAGGCTGTTGCTCTCAACCACATCGACGTATGGGGCTGGCGCGGCATGGCATTCGCCAAGCGCAAGATGCCGCTGACGATCGGCGCCGAAGCCTCCGGCGTCGTAGAAGCCATCGGCCCGGGCGTTTCCAACGTCCTTCCCGGCCAGCTTGTGTCGATCTACGGCGCCCGCACCTGCGGTCTCTGCAAGCCCTGTCGCGAAAAACGAGACAATCTCTGCGAGCACGTCTCGGGCGTCCACGGCTTCCACCTCGACGGTTTTGCCCAGGAAAAGGCGAACATTCCGGCCCGCCAGCTGGTGCCGGCTCCTCCGGGCGTCGATGCGGTGGCAGCCGCTCTTGCTCCGGTCACCTTTGGCACGGTCGAGCACATGCTGTTCGACAATGCAAAACTGCAGCCGGGCGAAACCATTCTCGTTCATGCCGGCGGCTCAGGCATCGGCTCGGCGGCCATCCAGCTCGCCAAGAAGATCGGCTGCACCGTGATTACCACGGTCGGTTCCGACGATAAGATCGAAAAGGCCAAGGCGCTTGGTGCCGATCACGTCGTCAACTACCGCACGGACCGCTTCGAAGGCGTCGTGCGCAAGCTGACGAAGAAGAAGGGCGTTGATGTCGTCTTCGAACATGTCGGCAAGGATACATTCGCCGCCTCGATGTTCTGCCTGAAGCGCGGCGGCCGATTGGTCACCTGCGGCTCGACTTCTGGCGTCTCGACCGACGTCAACCTGATGATGCTCTTCCAACAGCAGCTCAAGCTCCTCGGCTCCTTCGGCTGCCGCATGGAAAACATGGCCGACGCCATGCAGAAGATGGCGCAGGGCATCGTTCATCCGGTGATCGACACCGAAGTCACCTTCGACGAGATCGACCGCGCGCTCGAGCGGATGGAAGGTCGTCAGATCTTCGGCAAGATCGTCCTGCGCATGGATTGATCGGCCATGAAGATGGTCATCACCCGCATCGTTCTGGCGCTCATGCATTTCCGGCAGTGGCTGGTGGCGCAGGCGACCTTTGGCTTGCTCAACCTGTTGAAGGTATTGCCGGCGGACCCCGCCATACGTTTTGCCGATCGCGTTGCGCGTTTCGTTGGTCCAAAGCTGTGGCGTCACAAGCTGATGATGACCAATCTGCGCAACGCTTTCCCGGAAAAGTCGGAGAATGATCTCCAAGAGATCGCGGTCGCCAGCTGGGGACATATGGGGCGCATGGCTGCCGAATATGTGTTCCTCGACCGGCTTTTCGATTTCGATCCGGAAAAGACGGAAGCGGGCAGGGTAGAAGTTTCGGGCATACCGATTTTCCTCGATCTACGCGATAATCCGCGGCCTTTTATCGTCTTTACCGCGCATACCGGCAATTTCGAACTGCTGCCTGTTGCTGGAAAGGCATTCGGTCTTGAGGTCATGGTGCTGTTCCGTCCGCCGAACAACCCTTACATTGCCGACAAGGTCTTTTCCTTCCGTGCGGCCCGGATGGGAAGTCTCGTCCCCTCGCATGCGGGATCGTCCTTCGCGCTTGCCCGCCGCCTCGAGGCCGGCGGCGGAGTAGGCGTTCTGGTCGACCAGAAATTCAAGAAGGGCCTGTCGACCTCTTTCTTCGGGCAGCCGGTCAAAACCAATCCGCTTCTGGCCAAACTGGTCCGTCAGTTCGATGCGGAGGTCTACCCGGCCCGCTGCATCCGCCTTCCCGACAATCGCTTCCGCCTTGAGATCGAACCGAGAATCGATCTGCCGCGCGATGAAAAGGGCAACCTTGATGTTCAGGGTACGGCTCAGGTGTTGAACGACAAGGTGGAGACCTGGGTTCGCGAATATCCCGAACAATGGCTGTGGTATCATGATCGCTGGAACATCAAAGGAACAGTCGAGCGCTGATCTGCCTTCGATAACTTGTGATCCTATGGTATTTTGTGGGGCATTATTTGGGGCCGCACTAGACGAAATGATTAATTATAATCATATCTTATGCAGGGTAGGCTCGCATCAGTAGAAGGCGCCACTTCTCGCGTTGTTTTGAGAGGGGTCGATTTTGAAGGCATTGATTGATCTGTTCTGGGCGAAATATTCTGATCTTCGCCAGGCGGTCGAGCAGGAAGACGACGATGCGGTTTCTCGGATCGACCGGGAAATTGATCCGCTCGTCAAGGCTATACTTGGAAGCCAGGGGCGCGATCAATCGGCGATTGGCGTGCAGTTCCGATTCGCACTCGATCTGTTGAATGAGGAAGCCGATGATGGTGGCTGCGTCAGGCGCAATGGCCACCTGCTGCAGATGCTGGTCGAGCGTTATCTGATAACCGACCAGTCGCTGCCTTCCAAAACGAAAACCACCGAAGATCCGGCCCAGCCCGTCGATATCCCGCAGGCCATCGCCGACGGTTATCTCGATGATGCGCTGCTGAATAGCCTGCCGGAACGGGTCATGGTTGTCGCGCCCGGTTATCGCATCTTTTATAGTAACGAAACCAATGCGCAGCGAATGGATGTGCCGCGCGATACTCTCATTGGCCGCCATTTCGCCGAATTTGTCGGACTGCATCATTTCCGTCATGATCTGCAGCCCAGCCTTGATCGTTGTTTTGCAGGCGAGAGCCTGACCTTGACCTATGCTGACAAGCTTGAGGGCCGCACAGTCGTCATTCATTGCCGCATGTCGCCGATAAGCAGATCGGGAACATTGATCGGAGCGCTGGTGGTGATGCAGGAGAAGGAAGATCGCCGGCGGCGACGTGCCGACTGACCGGTCGTTACTCAGATATCGGGCTGAACGGCAGGTAGTCGTGTAGCAGATAGGCCTTTTCGAAGGCGATATGCCGCCTTACGCCCTCAAAGAAGCCGCGCAACATATATCCTACTGCTTCGTCATTGACAGGTTCGCCTGAGCCAAGGCGCAAGAGCGCTTCCGTCAGTTCCTCCGCATAGCCTTCATCCTCGAGATGTTCGAATTTGAGCCGTGAAAGCGTTGCCAGCATCGGTCCAGAATGGGCGTGCTGTCGTGCAATATGGGGAAACAGAACGCTCTCTTCGTAATGGTGGATGCTGCGGATCAGCGGACAGAGTGCCTTGGCGGCATAGATGCACTTCTGTTTGTTGATGCTCGCAGGCAGCGAGTCGGCGATTTCTTCAAGTTCGACGCAAAGCGCGAGTTGTTCCCCATGCGCCTGCCGGATCCACGACATGATGACGTCCTGATCGTATTGTCGGACGGGCTGAGCAGACAGAACTGCATTCGTCAGATCGATATCGTGTCTCAAGTCTGACCTCCGGAAGCTGCATGACCGTTGATCGCGCAAAGTTCCATCATGCCCGGCTTACTTGCGTTGATTCAAATCAAGGCATTTGACGTGGCCTGCTGCCATCTGTCGCGGTGGTCGCGACGGAAAGTGGCAGGGGGGATTCGTTCGGAATCGTTGTTTAGCCACCCTCGCGACGGCCAATCACGCCGTTGGGGGATACCAACAATGAACTACCCTTTGGAAACTGCAGCGCTGGTAATCGGGACATTCCTGGCGCTGCTTGGCGCGGCTTACGCGCATGACAGTCTGTTTGCCGCCCATATGTGGGTGCTGTTCCTGACACTCGGCATCAGCAGCATCGTCATGCTGCGCCGCGTCTCTTTCGCACCCGCAGGTGCACCACGAGCCGTCCCGGCAAAGTCGGAATATTTCGACGAAGTCATCAAATACGGCACGATCGCCACTGTTTTCTGGGGTGTCGTCGGCTTCCTGGTCGGCGTTGTCGTTGCCCTGCAACTGGCTTTTCCTGATCTGAACATTGAGCCATGGTTCAATTTCGGTCGCACGCGCCCGCTGCATACTTCAGCCGTCATCTTCGCCTTCGGCGGCAACGCCCTGATCGCCACATCATTCTATGTTGTCCAGCGCACCTGTCGGGCCCGCCTGTTCGGCGGCAATCTCGGATGGTTCGTGTTCTGGGGCTACCAGCTTTTCATCGTCATGGCGGCAACCGGCTATCTGCTCGGTATCACCCAGGGCAAGGAATATGCGGAGCCGGAATGGTATGTCGATATCTGGCTGACCATCGTCTGGGTCGCCTATCTCGTCGTCTTCCTCGGCACGATCTTCATGCGCAAGGAGCCGCATATCTATGTGGCGAACTGGTTCTATCTGGCCTTCATCGTCACGATTGCCATGTTGCACATCGTCAACAATCTGGCGATGCCGGTCTCTTTCCTGGGCATCAAGAGCTATTCGGCCTTCTCCGGCGTGCAGGATGCCCTGACCCAGTGGTGGTACGGCCATAACGCGGTCGGCTTCTTCCTGACGGCCGGCTTCCTCGGCATGATGTACTACTTTATCCCGAAGCAGGTGAACCGTCCGGTCTATTCCTACCGCCTGTCGATCATCCACTTCTGGGCCCTGATCTTCATGTATATCTGGGCAGGCCCGCACCACCTGCATTACACAGCGTTGCCCGACTGGGCGCAGACGCTCGGCATGGTCTTCTCCATCATGTTGTGGATGCCGTCCTGGGGTGGCATGATTAACGGCCTGATGACGCTTTCCGGCGCCTGGGACCGTATCCGTACTGACCCGATCGTCCGCATGATGGTCATGGCCGTCGCCTTTTACGGTATGGCGACCTTCGAAGGCCCGATGATGTCGGTCAAGGCCGTCAACTCGCTCAGCCACTATACCGACTGGACCATTGGTCACGTCCACTCCGGCGCACTCGGCTGGAACGGCATGATCACCTTCGGCGCGGTCTATTTCCTCGTGCCAAAACTATGGAACCGCAAGCGGCTCTACAGCCTGCAGCTGGTCAACTGGCACTTCTGGCTCGCAACGCTCGGCATCGTTCTCTATGCCGCCGTCATGTGGGTTGCCGGTATCCAGCAGGGCCTGATGTGGCGCGAGTATGATGACCAGGGCTTCCTCGTCTATTCCTTCGCGGAAACTGTCGCGGCCATGTTCCCCTATTACCTGCTGCGCGCCCTCGGTGGCCTCATGTTCCTCGCCGGCGCACTGCTCATGGCATTCAACGTCACAATGACAATTCTCGGTCACGAACGGCAGGAACGCACCCCCAGTGTCGCCCCCGCCGGTCTGCAGCCGGCCGAATAAGGAGCTGACAGCATGTCTCTTCTCGATAAACACAAATTCATCGAGCGAAATGCCACGCTCCTTCTCGTCGGATCACTACTTGTCGTTTCCATCGGCGGTATCGTGGAAATCGCACCGCTCTTCTATCTCGAAAACACCATCGAGAAAGTCGACGGGATGCGGCCCTATACGCCGCTGGAGCTCGCCGGCCGCAACATCTACATCCGCGAGGGCTGCTACGTCTGTCATAGCCAGATGATCCGCCCGTTCCGCGACGAGGTGGAGCGGTACGGTCATTACAGCCTTGCGGCGGAATCGATGTACGACCATCCGTTCCAGTGGGGCTCGAAGCGAACCGGGCCGGATTTGGCACGCGTCGGCGATCGTTATTCGAACGAGTGGCACGTACAGCATCTCATCGAACCGCGCGACGTCGTGCCGGAATCGGTGATGCCGAGCTATTCCTTCCTCAAGGAAAATACGCTCGAAGTGACCGATGTCTCCATGGATCTGAAGGCAAACCGCACCGTCGGTGTTCCCTATACTGACGAGATGATCGCAGAGGCGAATGCCGATCTGAAGGCGCAGGCTGATCCGAATGCCGATACCAGCGCTTTGCTGGCACGGTATCCGAAGGCAAAGGTCGGCGATTTCGACGGCGATCCGACCAAATTGACCGAAATGGATGCGTTGGTCGCCTATCTGCAGATGCTCGGCACGCTGGTCGATTTTTCGACCTATGACGACACAACCGGTTACCGCTGAGGAGGGCGCGATATGGAAACCTATACCGCACTCCGCCAATTCGCCGACAGTTGGGGTCTGCTCGCCATGACCCTGTTCTTCGCCGGCGTCATCCTGTTCACTTTGCGCCCGGGCTCGAAGTCTCATGCAGACGATGCCGCCCAGATCCCTCTGAAGGAGGACTAAAATGGCGGACAAACATATCGATGAGATCAGCGGCGTCGAAACCACCGGCCACGAGTGGGACGGCATCCGCGAACTGAACAATCCCATGCCCCGCTGGTGGGTGTGGACGTTTTACGCCACGATCGTCTGGGCTCTCGGATACACCATCCTTTATCCTGCATGGCCGCTGGTAAACGATGCGACCCGCGGTGTTCTCGGCTATTCCAGCCGTGGTGCGCTGTTGGACGAAATGGCGACAGCAAAAGCAGCCCAGGGCGCAATCCTTGAACGGATCGCGGCTGCGACACCAGAAGAAATCATCGCCAACCCTGAACTCAACCAGTTTGCCATGGCCGGCGGCGCGGCGGCTTTCCGCGTCAACTGCACGCCCTGTCACGGAACCGGTGCAGCCGGTGGTGAAGGTTATCCCAACCTTAACGACGATGATTGGCTTTGGGGTGGCAGCGTAGATGCCATCTACCAGACTGTTGCGCATGGAATTCGCGATGCTGTCGATCCCGATACTCGTATCGGCGAGATGACCGCTTTTGCGGATGTGCTTCAGCCGGACGAAATACGTCAGGCAGCGGCCTATGTTGTCAGCCTCACCGGTAAGCCTCGCGATCCTTCGATGGTCGAACCCGGAAAGCAGATCTTCATGGATAACTGCGCGTCCTGCCACGGCGAAAATGCCGAGGGCAATCGCGATCTGGGTGCTCCGAACCTGGCCGACGCCATCTGGCTGAAGGTGCATGGTGAAGATCAGATTGCGGGCCAGATCCGTGCACCGAAGCACGGCGTCATGCCGGCCTGGACCACCCGTCTTGGTGACGTCACCGTCAAGCAGTTGGCAGTTTATGTCCATTCCCTGGGAGGCGGGGAGTAGAGTTTCAGTCCTTCAAGGGCAGAAACTCTCTTGGGCCGGGATCCTTGGGTCCCGGCCATCGAACATCCGGTATGGCAGGAGGTTACGGCCGATTAGGATTGTTCAAGGATATGCTTCAGGGTGCTTAGGTCCGTTTGGATGGCCGCCGCGTCCGCCTCGAAAGTCTGATCGTCCGTGTCTGGCTGTCGGAGCAAGGTGAACATGATTTCTGCGCCATCGCCATTGGGCACGACCCGCAGTGCATTTTCGAAACTCATCCCTGTATCCAGCGTGACGGTGTGATCGATGACGCCAAGATCGTTTCGGGGCGTAAACCGCACACGGATCTTGCCGATAGGCCCACCGTCGCCGATCCAGTCTTCGCCTTCTCGGCTCAAGCCAGAGGCGAGGCCGGCAGCCCATCGGGGCATGTTTTCCGGCTGGGATGCGAAGGCGTAAACGTCACGCCAGGGCCTATCGATCGTCGTGTGAATGATGCGTGCGGGCATTGGCGTCATTGTAATCTCCGTTCTGTCGTCCGCATGGGCGAGGGGCGTGAACCGGTCTGCGAATGCTGCATGCCTTGACTTGCGTCAAGGAATTGAGGGTCGCGCGGTGGGAAAAGGCATGGTGCAAAGGAATGTTCCGATGAATCTCTATACCGCCGAAAGCGTTGCCGCAGGTGACGCATCTGTCGAACGGATTGATGTCAAGGCGGTGCATTCGCCTGGCGAAAAACGCCAGCCGCTTTATGAAAAACGCAAGAAGATTTTCCCCAAACGTGCCGAGGGACGTTTCCGCCGTTTCAAATGGCTGGTGATGCTTGTCACGCTCGGCATCTATTATCTGACGCCGTGGATCAGGTGGGATCGTGGCCCCTTCGCACCCGATCAGGCCGTGCTTGTCGATCTCGCCAGCCGGCGCTTCTATTTCTTCTTCATCGAGATCTGGCCGCAGGAATTCATCTTCGTCGCCGGTCTTCTGGTCATGGCGGGCTTTGGCCTTTTCCTGCTGACCTCGGCCGTCGGTCGCGCCTGGTGCGGATATGCCTGTCCCCAGACGGTCTGGGTCGATCTCTTTCTCGTCGTCGAACGCTTCATTGAAGGCGATCGCAATGCGCGGATGAAACTCGATGCCGGCCCCTGGACAGCGAACAAGATCGCCAAGCGTGTCGTCAAGCATTCGATCTGGATTGCCATCGCAATCGCTACAGGCGGCGCCTGGATCTTCTATTTCGCCGACGCGCCATCTCTTGCCTTCGATTTCATCACCGGTCAGGCCGCCTTCGTTGCCTATTCCACCGTCGCCATCCTGACCGCCACCACCTATCTGCTCGGTGGCCTGATGCGCGAGCAGGTCTGTATTTACATGTGTCCCTGGCCGCGTATTCAGGGCGCCATGCTCGACGAGCATTCTCTGGTCGTGACCTATAACGACTGGCGCGGTGAACCGCGCAGCCGCCACGCCAAGAAGGCGGCAGCGAGCGGCCAGATCGTCGGCGACTGCGTCGATTGCAACGCCTGCGTCGCAGTCTGTCCCATGGGCATCGATATTCGCGACGGCCAGCAGATGGCCTGTATCACCTGTGCGCTCTGTATCGACGCCTGCGATGGCGTGATGGACAAGATCGGCAAGGAACGCGGCCTGATCGCTTATGCGACGCTCGACGAATACGATGCCAACATGGCGCTGGCGACGGCCGGTGGTACCTCGCCGATCAATCCCACCCGAACCCGCAAGCCGGATGGTGGTTTTGTTGAAGGCGTCCGCCATTTCAACTGGAAAATCCTGCTTCGCCCGCGCACGCTGCTCTATATGGGCGTCTGGACTGCGGTCGGCATCGGCCTTGTCGTTGCGCTCCTGTCCCGCGATCGGCTGGAAATCAACGTGCTGCATGACCGCAATCCGCAATTCGTCATGGAGTCGGATGGTTCCATCCGCAATGGCTACACCGTTCGCCTCCTCAACATGATCCCCGAACCGCGCACGATCATGCTGACGCTTGACGGCATGCCGGAGGCGACGATGAAGATCATCGGCATTTCGGACGTGCCCGGACGCGAATTCGCCATCGAGGCCGCGCCGGACAAGGCGATGGCGCTGAAGGTCTATGTCACGCTGCCGAAGGATGAAGCCAAAAGCGAAGCATCCTTCCATTTCATCGCCGAAGACCGCTCCAGTCATGAGCGCAATAGTTACTCGGCTAACTTTTTCGTACCAGGAGGCAAGAGATGAGCACAGCATCGCAAAAAGGCTTCATTTTCACGGGCTGGCACATGGCGGGCGTCATGGTGCTCTTCTTCGGCACGATCATCTCGGTCAATGTCTTCATGGCCTATAGCGCCATTACCAGCTGGAGCGGCCTTGTCGTCCCCAACACTTATGTCGCCAGCCAGCAGTTCAACGGCAAGGTGGCCCAAGCGAGGGCGCTTGCCGCGACGGGTGTCAACGGCCGGCTCGCCGTTGCCGCCAATGGAGCTCGCTATGAAGTGCTCGGCCCCGACGGCCAGCCGGTTGAGGCAGACCACCTTGTCCTCAATTTCAAGCGTCCTGTCGGCGAGCATCAGGATTTCAGCATTGATATGACCGCAGAAGGCAAGGGAGCTTTCAGCGCTTCCCATGATATCCTGCCGGGTCACTGGATCGTCGAGGCAATCGCCGAGCGCGGCGGAGAACGCATCCTCCACCATGCGGAACGCGTTTCCGTTCATGGAGCAAGGAAATGAGCTGCTGCGCACCCGGAACGGAAGGAGAGATCGTCAGATCCGCACCGTCTTCCGAAGAAATGCTGCTGGCAAGCCGCGATCTCGGCGAGGGCCGGCGGCAGGTTGATTTGAGCGTACCCGGCGTCCATTGCGGCGCCTGCATCGTCTCGATCGAAAATGCACTGAAGGTCATGCCCGCAGTGGAAAAAGCCCGCGTCAATCTTTCCACCAAACGCGTCTCCATCGTCTGGCACCAGAACCCCGACGCATCGGCCGTCGATCCTGCCGATTTCGTCGGCTCGATCGCTGCTGCAACCGGCTATGATGCCTATCTCTTCGATGCCTCGCTCGATGATGGCGACAAGCTGCAGCGTGATCTCGTGCGCGCAGTCGCCCTTTGCGGTTTCGCCGCCGCAAACATCATGCTTCTGTCGGTCTCCGTCTGGTCCGGTGCCGATGATGCCACGCGCGACATGTTCCACTGGATCTCCGCCTTCATCGCCGCACCTGCGCTGATCTATGGCGGCCGGTTCTTCTACGCCTCGGCATGGGCGGTGCTTAAGCGCGGCCGCACCAATATGGATGTGCCGATCGCTCTTGCGATCACGCTCTCCTATGCGGTGTCGCTGTGGGAGACCATGCATCACGGCGAGCATGCCTGGTTCGATGCCACTGTCTCGCTCTTGTTCTTCCTGCTGATCGGCCGCACGCTCGACCATATCATGCGCGACCGGGCGAGGGCGGCGATCAGCGGTCTTGCACGCCTGTCACCGCGCGGTGCCATGGTCGTGTTGGCCGACGGCACGCGCGAATACCGCCCCGTCGAGGATGTGAAGCCCGGAGATCGCGTCGCGATTGCCGCCGGCGAACGCATTCCCGTTGATGGCACCGTAGAATGGGGCGCAAGCGATCTCGATGTCTCGATCGTCAACGGTGAAAGCGTACCGCAGGCCGTCGCAGCCGGTGCCGCCGTCCATGCCGGCACGCTCAGCCTCACCGGTTCGCTCATCATCAAGGTCACCGCAACGGCAAGAGAATCCTTCCTCGCCGAAGTCATCTCGCTGATGGAAGTGGCCGAAGGCGCCAAGGCCGGTTACCGCCGTCTCGCAGACCGCGCCGCGCAATATTATTCGCCCGCCGTCCATCTTCTGGCGCTCACCGCCTTCGTCTCCTGGGGGCTTGCCGGCGGCGACTGGAAGCGCGCCATGCTGATCGCGATCGCCGTCCTGATCATTACCTGCCCCTGCGCACTTGGTCTGGCCGTGCCGGTCGTCCAGGTGGTCGCCGCCGGTCGCCTGTTCAAGAACGGCATCATGGTCAAGGACGGCTCGGCCATGGAACGGCTCGCCCAGGCCGACAGCGTCATCTTCGACAAGACCGGAACCCTGACGCTCGGCCGCCCGCGCCTCGTCAACGGCAGCGATATTCCGGGGCCGGTCCTGTCGCTAGCAGCCGGCCTCGCCGCCCATTCGCGCCATCCGCTGTCGCGCGCGATCTGCGCCGCGGCATCCGGCCCGTTCCCGCTCTTCGACGACGTGATCGAAATCCCCGGAAGCGGGCTGGAGGCTCGCCGTGCCGAAGGCCTATACCGGCTCGGCAATCGCCGCTTCGCCTGCGGTGATGCAGCCGGTAGCGAAAACGCCGATCTCGAAGTCGTGCTGTCGCGCGACGGTCACGAGGTTACATGCATCCGTTTCGAGGATGCGCTTCGTCAGGACGCCGCCTCGGCCATCCGCACGCTCGAAGCCGATGGCATGCCGGTCGACCTCGTCTCGGGGGATCGCGCCGGGCCGGTAAGGGCGCTGACCGCTCAACTCGGCATCGCGCGCTGGAAGGCGGAAGTCTCGCCCAAGGGCAAGGCCGATTATTGCGCCTCGCTTGCCGGTGAAGGCCGCAACGTGCTGATGGTCGGCGATGGTATCAACGATGCGCCGGCGCTCGCCGCGGCCTATGTCTCGATGGCGCCGGCTACCGCGGCGGATATCGGCCGCAAGGCCGCAGATTTCGTCTTCATGCATGAAAGCCTCAATGCCGTGCCTCTGGCGATCGATATCTCGCGCCGCGCAAGCCGCCTGATCCGGCAGAATTTCGGGCTCGCCATCGGTTACAACATCATCGCCGTGCCGATCGCGCTTGCCGGCTATGCAACGCCGCTGATCGCCGCCGTCGCCATGTCCACCTCTTCGATCATCGTCGTCGTCAACGCGTTGCGCCTGAACCGGATCGGCAGCGAGGATCTGACGGCACAGGTGGGGGCCGAGAAGACGGCTGAAAAAGGAAAGATGCGCGCCGCATGAACATGCTCATCTACCTCATCCCGGTCGCGCTCTTTCTAGGCGGCCTCGGGCTTGCGGCCTTCCTCTGGTCGTTGAAGAACGGCCAGTATGACGATCTCGACGGTGCCGCCTGGCGCATCATCGACGATGGCGAGGATCGCCCCGGCTGACAGGCCCGAATTATAGGGGCAGGCTATGGGGGCAGACAAATGCAGAATGTCACCGATTTAGACAATCGCTCCCTTGCCCCCATGGCGCACCAATGCCAAAAGAAGGCGCAACAAAATCGGAGGCTCCTCCCGTGGAACAGGCAGAAATCGGCCTTATCGGCCTTGGCGTCATGGGCGCCAACCTTTCCCTCAATATCGCTGAAAAAGGCAACAAGATTGCCGTCTTCAACCGTACGGTCGAAGTCACGAAAAAATTCTACGCGGATGCAGGCGCTCTTCAGGGCCAGATCATTCCGTGCGAAACGATGGAAGATTTCATCAAGGCCATCCGCCCGCCGCGCCCGATCATCATCATGATCAAGGCCGGCGACCCGGTCGATCAGCAGATGGAGCTTCTGAAGCCCTATCTGTCGTCCGGCGACATCATGATCGACGCCGGCAATGCCAATTTCCGCGATACGATGCGGCGCTTCAAGAGCCTCGAAGGCAGCGACCTGACCTTCATCGGCATGGGCGTTTCCGGTGGCGAGGAAGGTGCGCGTCACGGACCATCCATCATGGTCGGCGGCACGGAAGACAGCTGGAAGCGCGTCGAAAAGGTCCTGACCTCGATTTCGGCAAAATTCAACGGCGAACCCTGCGTCGATTGGCTCGGCCCGAACGGTGCCGGCCACTTCGTCAAGACCATCCATAACGGCATCGAATATGCCGACATGCAGATGATCGCCGAAATCTACGGCATCCTGCGTGATGGCCTCGGCATGAGCGCACCCGAGATCGGCGGCGTCTTCGGCCGCTGGAACGAAGGTCGCCTTGATTCCTATCTCATGGAAATCTCGGAAAAGGTGCTGAAGGCCAACGACCCGATCACCGGCAAGCCTATGGTCGATGTCATCGTCGATAGTGCCGGCCAGAAGGGCACCGGCAAGTGGTCGGTCATCGAGGCCCAGAACATGGGCGTTGCAGCGACCGCCATCGAAGCAGCCGTTGCCGGCCGCGTCATCTCCTCGCTCCGGTCCGAGCGTCAGGCCGCCGAAAAGATCCTCGGCAAGCCGGCTCTTGTAGATCGCCCGAAGGATGGCATGGCCTTCCTCGCCGATCTGGAACTCGCGCTTCTGGCCGCCAAGATCGGCGCTTATGCGCAAGGCTTTGCCGTCATGGCGGAAGCCTCGAAGGAATTCGGCTGGAACCTGCCGATGCCGACCATCGCCAAGATCTGGCGCGCCGGCTGCATCATCCGTTCGCAGTTCCTCGATGAGATCACCTCGGCCTTTACTAAGGATCCGAACGTGGCAAACCTCATCGTCACACCGGCATTCTCGCAACTGGTCAAGGAAACCGACGGCGCGCTTCGCCGTATCGTCTCCTACGCAGCACTGAACGGCCTTCCGGCTCCGGCGCTCACTTCGGCTCTTTCCTACTTCGACGCCTACCGTCGCGGCAGGGGCACGGCCAACCTCATCCAGGCCCAGCGCGACTTCTTCGGCGCGCACGGTTTCGACCGCCTCGATGGCGTCGACAAGCATCACGGCCCCTGGGGCAGCGGCCTCGCCGATTTCGCCTGATCGCTTGATAAACTAGATGAAAGAGCCCGGCCAAGTGCCGGGCTTTTTTGCAGGTGTGCTTAATCCTTCGGTCCCATCTGCGACCAGACCGGACCATCGATACTCTGCAGCAATTCGGGCGCTACACCGTCGATACGGGCCAGTACCGCCTTTGCCAGTTCCCGGCCGGCGTGACGCACGTCTTCCGTCACGGTCAGCATTTCCGGCCTGATCCAGTTCAAGAATTCGGCCGACTGTTTCGAGACAATATCGATCTCCTTGCCTAGCCGGCGTCCGGCTGCCTCGGCTCCGGCAACCAGTGCGATCGATGCGGATCCGCTGAGCGAGATGATACCGTCCGGCGGCTCAGTAAGGCGACACAGGCGCTCCGCATAGGCGCGGATTTCCTCGAGTGGCGTCTCCGTGGTCATCCGGCCCATCGAAACTTCCGTCACCTGAAAATCGTTCAGGCCGTGCTCGAAACCTATCCGGCTATGTATCTGGTAGGAAAACCGGCTAAGCGGCGCGAGGAGCGCGATGCGCCGTCTTCCACGCTGCACGAGGCGTTGCACCGCCTGATAGACATAGGCCTCGTTGTCGAAGTCGTGGAATGGGTGAACAATGCCCATATCCGTTCGCCCATGGGTAACGAAAGGCAGATTCCGTTCCGTCATCAGGCGCACGCGCGGATCCTCCGGTTCCATGCGTGAGATGATCACCCCATCTGCCGAGCCGGTATCGAGAATGTAGCGCACCGGCACCATCGGGTCTTTCTCGAAGGAGTGCGGCGTCACCACGAGGTGATACTGGGTTCCTCCCAACACTTCCGAAATTCCCTGCACCATCTGGCTGGTGAAACCCATCAGCTCCTGCTCGATGCTCAGCACCAGCGCGATCACGTTGGTCTTGCCGGTCCGCAGGCGCACACCCGCCCGGTTCGGTTGATAGCCGAGCTGGCGCGCCACCAGTCGAACGCGCTCCTTGGTCTCGGACCCGATATCCGGCGCATCTTTCAGCGCGCGCGATACGGTTGTGATCCCCAGACCCGTCATGAAGGCGATCGTCTTGAGGGTAGGGCGTTCGTTAGCCGCCGCGCTGCTCGTGGATGTTTTTCTGATCTCGTCCATCTTGCTGCTCGCATCGATTGCCGCCATTGGCTTTTTGAATGACGCAGTCCGGTTATTACAGAAAAAACTGAAACGTTACAGGTAATTTTCAACCCGCCTCCGATGAAAACATTTCGATCCGCAACCATGTGTTGGCATTACGCAATTGCACATCGATTTTGTGCATATGCGAAATAAAATCGCCTTAGATCGATCTCATGGCGGCATTTCATGGAATTATATACCTGATAATTCTGAATTTAATACCCTTATAAGTTGTTATTGTGATGGGTCATGCAATAATTTGGAGAAGCAGGCTTGCCACCCCTCTGGCTTTGCCCTAGCTTTTTACTGCAACGTTTCAGTGAGGGAGGAGACTCATGCGTATCCGTGCATTTGCAGCCGTTCTGGCTGCCACCGCGGCGCTGCCTTGTGCAGCTATGGCCGCCGATCTGGAAGTCACGCATTGGTGGACATCGGGAGGCGAGGCGGCAGCCGTGAAAGAGCTGGCGACCGCATTCGATGCGACCGGCAATAAATGGGTCGATGGTGCAATTGCCGGTTCAGGCAGCACGGCGCGCCCAATCATGATCAGCCGCATCACCGGTGGTGACCCGATGGGCGCCACCCAGTTCAACCACGGACGCCAGGCCGAAGAACTGGTCATGTCCGGCCTGATGCGCGACCTGAGCGACGTCGCCGAAAAGGGCAAATGGAAGGATATCATCAAACCCGCGAGCCTGCTCGACAGCTGCACCTTTGAGGGCAAGATCTACTGCGCCCCGGTCAACATCCATTCCTGGCAGTGGTTGTGGCTTTCCAATGCGGCCTTCGAAAAGGCGGGCGTACCGGTCCCGAAAGACTGGAACGAGTTCGTCGCAGCCGGCCCCAAGCTGCGGGAAGCCGGCCTTCAACCGCTCGCCGTGGGCGGTTCCGCCTTCCAGGTCAACGGCCTGTTCGACACGCTGGTGATCGCGCTGGGCGGCACCGAGCTTTACAACAAGGTCTACAAGGACAAGGACGAGGAAACCGCGGCCGGTCCTGAAATGGCAAAGATCTTTGCGGCGGCCGACGATGCCCGCAAGCTTGCCAAGGGCTCCAACGTGCAGGACTGGAACCAGGCCACCAATCTGGTCATCACCGGCAAGGCCGGCGGCCAGATCATGGGTGACTGGGCGCAGGGCGAGTTCCAACAGGCCGGAAAGGTTGCCGGCAAGGACTACACTTGCCTCCCGGGCCTTGGTCTCAACCAGACCCTGACCACCGGCGGCGATGCCATCTACTTCCCGGTTCTGAAGGACGAAGCAAAGTCCAAGGCGCAGGAAGTGCTGGCGGAAACCATTGTCGATCCCAAGGTACAGGTCGCCTTCAATCTCAAGAAGGGCTCCGTGCCGATCCGGAGTGACGTCGATCTTGCTGCTGCAAACGACTGCATGAAGAAGGGCATCGAGATCATCTCGAAGGGCAGCACGGCAACAAGTACCGACCAGCTCGTTTCGGCCGATACGCAGAAGCAGAAGGAGGACCTGATGTCTGAATTCTTCGCCAATGCGTCGATCACGCCGAAACAGGCGCAGGAACGCTTCGCGTCCATCATCGGCTCGGCGGACTGATCACTCCATCACGATCCTGAACCGCACTGGCCTCGCCCTTTCGCAAGAGGGGCGGGGCCGGAAGGAAGGGCTGCGCCTTGAGCGCGCCGATCGAGGAGGAATAATGTCCCGTACTGTGCCGTCCGCTACACCACCCAGACCGCTGCCGAAATCGTCCGGCAGGCCTAATCAGCTCTTCCGCAATCTCAATTCCAAGATTGCGCTCACACCCATGATCCTCGTTGCCGCTGTCGTGTTCTTCGGCGGCACGATCTGGACGGTGATCTATTCCTTCACCAATTCAAGGCTTCTGCCACGGGCAAGCTTTGTCGGTTTTGACCAGTATGAACGCCTCTGGGCTTCGTCCCGCTGGATCATCTCGATCCAGAACCTCTTGATCTACGGCATCCTGTCCCTGATCTTCTCGCTCGTGGTCGGCTTCGTGCTGGCAGCGCTGATGGATCAGAAGATCCGCTTCGAAAGCGCCTTCCGCACCATTTTCCTTTATCCCTTCGCTTTGTCCTTCATTGTCACCGGCCTTGTCTGGCAATGGATCCTCAATCCGGAATTTGGCGTGCAGGGCATCGTCCGCTCGCTCGGCTGGACGAGCTTTACCTTCGACCCGCTCTACAATCCCGATATCGTCATCTACGGCATCCTGATCGCAGGTCTCTGGCAGGGGACAGGGCTGGTCATGTGCCTGATGCTCGCCGGCCTGCGCGGTATCGATGAGGATATCTGGAAGGCGGCGCGCGTCGACGGAATCCCGATGTGGCGGACCTATCTTTTCGTCGTCATTCCGATGATGCGTCCGGTCTTCATCACCACGCTGGTCCTCATCGGCAGCGGCATCGTCAAGCTCTACGATCTCGTCGTGGCACAGACATCCGGCGGCCCCGGCAACGCGTCGGAAGTGCCTGCAAAATACGTCTATGACTACATGTTTCAGGCGCAGAACCTGGGGCAGGGTTTTGCCGCCTCCACCATGATGCTGCTCACCGTCGCCATCATCATCATCCCCTGGGCCTATCTCGAATTCGGAGGGAAGAAGCGTGGCTAACGTCTCCACTCTCAACGCGACCGGCGCCGCGATAGATGCAGTCAGAACCGAAATCGCAGCGGGACCGCGCGGCAAGAAGCCGAAAAAGGTACTCTCTCGCCGCAATATCATGATCTACGGCATCCTCGGCCTGGCAGCGCTCTATTACCTCCTGCCGCTCTATGTGATGGTTGTCACCTCATTGAAGGGCATGCCGGAAGTCCGTCTCGGCAACATCTTCTCGCCGCCGATGGAAATCACCTTCGAGCCCTGGGTGAAGGCCTGGGCTGAGGCCTGCACCGGCTTGAACTGCGACGGTCTTTCCCGCGGCTTCTGGAACTCGGTGCGCATTCTCGTGCCCTCGGTCATCGTCTCGATCGCGGTCGCCTCCGTCAGTGGTTATGCGCTTGCCAACTGGCGCTTCAAAGGCTCGGAACTGTTCTTCTCCGTGCTCATCATCGGTGCCTTCATTCCCTATCAGGTAATGATCTACCCCCTCGTTATCATCCTGCGCGAAATCGGCATCTACGGCTCGCTGACCGGCCTCGTCATCGTCCACACGATCTTCGGCATGCCGATCCTGACGCTGCTCTTCCGCAACTATTTCGCCGGCCTGCCGGAGGAACTGTTCAAGGCGGCGCGCATCGATGGCGCAGGCTTCTGGCAGATCTACGGCCGCATCATGCTGCCCATGTCGCTGCCGATCTTCGTCGTCGCGATCATCATCCAGGTCACCGGCATCTGGAACGACTTTCTCTTCGGCGTCGTCTTTACGAGGCCCGATACCTATCCGATGACCGTCCAGCTCAACAACATCGTCAACTCCGTCCAGGGGGTGAAGGAATACAACGTCAACATGGCAGCGACGCTGCTCACCGGCGCTGTTCCGCTCATCGTCTATTTCGTTTCCGGCCGGCTGTTCGTTCGCGGCATCGCCGCCGGCGCAGTTAAGGGGTAAGCCTTGATGACCGACCTCTCCAATTCCGTTTCCATCCGTGACCTGTCCCTGCACTTCGGGGCGGTGACCGTTCTCCAGAATCTCGATCTCGACATCAAGGACGGCGAATTCCTCGTCCTGCTCGGCTCCTCCGGCTGCGGCAAGTCGACATTGCTCAACTGCATCGCCGGCCTGCTGGAGCCGACCGACGGCCAGATCTTCATCAAGGACAAGAATGTCACTTGGGAAGAGCCTAAGGACCGCGGCATCGGCATGGTATTCCAGTCCTATGCGCTTTATCCGCAGATGACGGTCGAGAAGAACCTGTCTTTCGGGCTCCGCGTCGCCGGCATGCCGAAGGACGAGATCGCCAAACGCATCGCCCGCGCCTCGAACATCCTGCAGATCGAGCCGCTGTTACAACGCAAGCCCGCAGCTCTCTCCGGCGGCCAGCGCCAGCGCGTCGCGATCGGCCGCGCGCTCGTCCGGGATGTCGATGTCTTCCTGTTCGACGAACCGCTGTCCAACCTCGACGCAAAACTGCGCTCGGAACTGCGCGTCGAAATCAAGCGCCTGCACCAGTCGCTGAAAAACACGATGATCTACGTCACCCACGACCAGATCGAGGCTCTGACGCTGGCAGACCGCATCGCCATCATGAAGAGTGGCGTCATCCAGCAGCTGGACGACCCGATCACCATCTATAATCGCCCAAGGAACAAGTTCGTCGCGGGCTTCATCGGTTCGCCCTCGATGAACTTTCTGACCGGCGAACTGGCGGACGAGGGCGGCCGCACGGTGTTCAGAACCCACGGCACCAGCTTTTCGCTCGCCGGCTACGAGACGACTGAGGCGCTCACCCCCGGCCGCAAGGTCGTGCTCGGCGTCCGCCCCGAACATATCAAGGTCGACAGCGATCTGACGGGCGAGGAGGCCCATGACGCAATCGTCGATATCGAGGAGCCGATGGGCGCCGACAACCTGATCTGGCTGAAACTCGCCGGCCACACGATCTCCGTCCGCATCGGCGGAGCCCGCCGTTACGCCGTCGGCGCAAAAGTCCGCCTCGGCTTCGACATGACCATGGCCTCGCTGTTCGATGCGGAAACGGAGGAACGGATCTGATGGCCGTCCTGCGTCCCTCGTTCCACCCCCCTCTGGCCTGCCGCCCATCTCCCCCACAAGGGGGGAGATCACAAGTGGCGCGCCCTTTGCCCAAGCTCTACGCTTGCTCTTTGCTGAGCCTTCAAATGGAGAGCAATCAACTTGGTGAGACGAGTTCCGGTGAAAATTGGGGCAGAACGTTGAGCCTAGCTGATCTCCCCCCTTGTGGGGGAGATGGCCGGCAGGCCAGAGGGGAGCTCGCTGCCGCAAATGGTGACCTCTCCGGGAGGCACCAATGACCATCATCCCGCTCACCGGCCAATGGCACCTCTCATCCCCCGACAGCACCCACGCCACCAGCATGCCGATTCCCGGCGACATCCACACAGCGCTGAAAACCGCCGGCATTATCCCGGACCCCTATATCGGCCGCAACGAAAACGACGTTCAGTGGGTCGCCCATCAGGACTGGCAGATTGAAAACACCTTCGTCATCGATGACCCGGATGGCTCCTGGTATGTGGACATCACCTATCTCGACACGGTGGCGATTGTTTTCGTCAACGACGTACCCGTCCTTTCCGCCGATAATTGCTTCCGCCGTTATCGCCCCGATGTCTCGTCTGCCCTGAAGCCGGGCGAAAACACGGTTCGTATCCTCTTCCATTCCAACATCAAGGCAGGGGCGGAGCGCCAGGCAAGGCAGCCCTTTTACCTGCCGTTTTCGAAAAACTGCCCGATCCCCGATGGCAACATGCTGCGCAAGCCGCAATGCCATTTCGGCTGGGACTGGAACCTCGCCATTGCCCCGCTCGGCCTCTACGGCGAAATTTCCCTGAAACGCCTGGAAATCGCCCGTATCGAGCATGTCGTCACCGAACAGAGACATCACGGCGACGGCTCCGTCGATCTCTACGTCACCGTCTCCTTCCACGCCGACAGCCAGGGCGTAATCCCCATCCATCTGCAATTCGACGAAGAGCGTCTTCGCCTCGATTGCGGCATGCGCCCCGGCGAAAACAGCATCACCCACGTCTTCCATGTCGAAAATGCAAAACTCTGGTGGCCGGCCGGCAGTGGTGAACAGGCGCTCTATTCCCTGATCGTCGACACGCCCAGCGAAACGATCACCCGCCAGATCGGCCTGCGCACCGTTGAACTCCTGACCGACAAGGACAAAGCCGGCAGCCGTTTCGCCTTCCGCATCAATGGTCGCGAAATCTTCTGCCGCGGCGCCAACTGGATCCCCGCCGACGCGCTCTTCTCGCTCACCAGCCCGGAGAAGACAGAGGACCTGCTGCAATCCGCCGTCGACGCCAACATGAACATGATCCGCATATGGGGCGGCGGCTTTTACGAGGACGAGCAATTTTACGACACTTGCGACCGGCTCGGCCTTATGGTCTGGCAGGACTTTCAGTTTGCCTGCAACATCTATCCCTCGACACCCGACTTCCTCGAAAATGTCGAACACGAGGTCGAATACCAGACGAAGCGCCTGATCTCGCATCCCTCGATCGTGCTGTGGTGCGGCGATAACGAACTCGTCGGCGCGCTCCTCTGGTATGAGGAAACCCGCACCAATCGCGACCGCTACCTCGTCTCCTATGACCGCCTCAATCACACGATCGAGCGGGCGATGAAAAAGGCGGTCCCGCAGGCGATCTGGTGGCCGTCGAGCCCGGCGTCGGGTTATCTCGATTACGGCGATGCCTGGCATGCCGATGGTTCCGGCGACATGCATTTCTGGTCGGTCTGGCACGAAAACAAGCCGTTCGAACACTATCGCGATGTCAAGCCGCGCTTCTGCTCGGAATTCGGCTTTCAGTCCTACACGTCGCTGCCGGTGATCCACACCTACGCGGAGGAGAAGGATCTCAACATCGCCTCGCCGGTGATGGAGCATCACCAGCGCAATGTCGGCGGCAACGAGCGCATCGCCGCCACCATGTTCCGCAATTTCCGCTTTCCCAAGGATTTTGCCAATTTCGTCTATCTGAGCCAGGTCCAGCAGGGCGTCGCGATCAAAACGGCGGTCGATTACTGGCGCTCGCTCAAACCCCATTGCATGGGTGCGCTCTACTGGCAGCTCAACGACACCTGGCCCGTCGCCTCCTGGGCAAGCCTCGATTACGGCGGCGGCTGGAAAGTGCTGCATTACATGGCGCGCCGCTTCTTCCAGCCGGTTGCTGTCGCTGCGATCCCGTCGGAGGACGGAAGCGAAATCCGTTTCTCGCTGGTCAACGACACGCTCGAAGATGTTACCGTCACGCTCAACGTCTCGACCCTCTGCCTGAAGGGCGAACGCAGCTCAGTGAGGAGCATCGACGCCGTCTGCTCACCGGATTCGGCCGTCACGGTCCTGACCATCCCCGCAGACACGATCCCGAACGACAGCCTGCTTGCCTGGCGTTTTACCGCCTCGAACGGTTCGGGCGGCGAGGGCCATCACGTGATGGACAGTTACAAGGCGCTGGAGCTTCTGCCCGCGAGCCTGAAAATGTCCGTGTCTCCATCCGGTGATGGCTCATTCGAGATTCTCGTCCAGTCCGCCGGCCTCGCGCTTTTCGTTCTCATCGAAAGCGAGACTCCCGGCCGTTATTCCGACAACGCTTTCGATCTTGCCGCCGGCGAAAACCGAAAGGTTCGCTTCACCCCGAGCGTGCCGGCGGCAAGTCCCCCAGAAGCGGCAAGTTCCCAAGACTCCCCGCCCGTTTTCCGCATCTACGATCTTCAATCCTGCCAGTCCGCAGGCTGATATTTCATTTCAAGGAGGATGACATGACGACCTTTGGTTTCCAGCTTTATAGCGCCCGCAATTTCCCGCCGCTCTCGGACGTGCTGAAACTCGTGGCGAAAAATGGCTACAAGCATGTCGAAGGTTATGGCGCTCTTTATGCGACGCTGGACGAGGCGGGCCTCAAGGCGATGCGCGCCGAACTCGACGCCAACGGCCTCACCATGCCGACCGGCCATTTCGGCATCGACCTTCTCGAAAAGGAGCCGGAACAGGCGTTGCTGATCGCCAAGACCCTCGGTGTCGAGGCGATCTATTGCCCGCATCTGGTCGCCGACCAGCGCCCGACCGACGCTGGCGGTTGGTTCGCCTTCGGCAAGCGGCTGGCTGAAGCCGGCAAGCGTTATCAGGATGCCGGCTATACATTCGGCTGGCACAACCACGATTTCGAGTTCAAGGCATTGCCGGATGGCTCCACCCCGCAGGAGCAGATCTTTGCCGGCGGTCCGGATCTCACCTGGGAAGCCGATATCGCCTGGGTCATCCGCGGCGGCGCAGATCCCTTCGCCTGGATCGAAAGCTACGGCCGGAAGATCACCGCCGTCCACGTCAAGGATATCGCACCAGCCGGCGAAAACACCGACGAGGACGGCTGGGCGGATGTCGGTCACGGCACTGTTCCGTGGAAGGATCTGATAGCCGCCTTGAAGGCGAAGACGTCGGCGAAATACTATGTTCTGGAGCACGATAACCCCAAGGATATCGAGCGCCTTGCCTCCCGCTCCATCGCCTCCTTCAAGACCTATTGATCTGACAAAATCTTCGGAGTTTCAAAATGACCAAGGAACTTGGCGTCGGCATCCTCGGATGCGGCAACATTTCCACCACCTACTTTTCACTGTCACCGCTGTTCAAGGGCATCAAGGTCCTCGCCTGCGCCGACCTGAACCCGGCCGCTGCCGAGGCGAAAGCCAAGGAATATGGCGTCAAGGCGCAGACGGTCGAAGAGCTTCTCGCCAATGACGAGATCGATGTGATCGTCAACCTGACCATTCCTGATGCACATTTCGCCGTCTCCAAGGCGATCCTGCAGGCCGGAAAACATGTCTATTCGGAAAAGCCGCTGACGGTGACGCTGGAAGAGGGCAAGGAGCTGCAGGCGCTTGGCCGCGAGAAAGGTCTCGCGATCGGCTGCGCGCCTGACACGTTTCTCGGCGGGGCGCATCAGCTCGCCCGCGCCTATATCGATGGCGGCGGGGTAGGGCGCATCACGTCCGGCACCTGCCACGTCATGAGCCCCGGCATGGAAATGTGGCACCCCAATCCGGGCTTCTTCTTCTTGAATGGCGGCGGCCCGATCCTCGATCTCGGTCCCTATTATATTGCCAACCTGATCAACTTCCTCGGCCCGGTAAAGCGTGTCGCGGCTTTAACCTCGATGGCGAACAAGACCCGCACCGTCACCAGCGAGCCGCTTAGCGGTACGATCATCCCGGTCGAAACCCCGACCAACATTCATGCTTTGCTGGAGTTCGCGGAGGGCGCGACGATCACGCTCTCGGCCAGCTGGGATGTCTGGTCCCATCGCCACGCCAATATGGAACTCTACGGCACGGAAGGCTCGATCTACGTGCCTGATCCGAACTTCTTCGGCGGCGTGGTCGAGGCGAGCGGCCGGAACAAGGATATCCAGCCGCTGAAGGATTGGGACCATCCCTTCGGCAAGGCCAATCAGGACCATCCGAACGGCCCGCGCGCCAACTACCGCACGGCGGGTCTGGCCGATATGGCCATGGCGCTGATCGAAGGGCGAGATATCCGCTGCTCGATCGACCGTGCGCTTCACGGTGTCGACGTCATGACCTCGATCCTGAAATCCGGTGAAGAAGGGAATTTCGTCGCCACCACCACGACCTGCACGAAACCTGCGGCACTTGGAATAGAAGAGGCACTGGCGCTTCTGGCGTGAGACGCTACAACTGCTGCCGGCGCCGGAAATGAGGTTCGGCGCCGGTTTCATTTGGAGGACTTTTCATCATGGCTTGGCTCCCGGCGGAAAACCGCTACGAAAGCATGACCTATAATCGCTGCGGCAAATCCGGCCTCAAGCTGCCGGCGATCTCGCTTGGCCTCTGGCACAATTTTGGCGACGACACGCCGCACCAACGCAAGGTCGATATCTGCGAGAAGGCATTCGATCTCGGCATCACCCATTTCGATCTCGCCAACAACTATGGTCCGAAGCCCGGCAGCGCCGAACTCGCCTTCGGCCAGATCCTGCGCGAGGAATTTTCCGGCCTTCGCGACGAACTGATCATCTCGTCGAAAGCCGGCTACAACATGTGGCCGGGTCCTTACGGCGAATGGGGCAGCCGCAAATATCTGATCGCCTCCTGCGACCAGAGCCTCAAGCGCATGGGTCTCGACTACGTCGACATCTTCTATTCGCACCGCTTCGACCCGGATACGCCGCTCGAGGAAACCTGCGGCGCGCTGGAACACATCGTCCGCTCGGGCAGGGCGCTTTACGTCGGCCTCTCGTCTTACAATTCCAAGCGCACCCGCGAAGCGGTCGAAATCCTCAAAGCGATGGGCGTACCGGTCCTCATCCATCAGCCGAGCTATTCGATGATCAATCGCTGGGTCGAGGAAGACGGTCTTCTCGGTACGCTGGAGGATCTCGGCGTCGGCTCGATCGTCTTCTCGCCGCTGGCGCAGGGCATGTTGACCTCAAAGTATCTCGGCGGCATTCCTGAAGACAGTCGCGCGGCCCAGGGCAAGTCGCTGCGCCCGGCTTTCCTCAACGACAAGAATATCGAGAACCTGAAGGGCCTCAACGCAATCGCCGAACGCCGCGGTCAGACGCTGGCCCAGATGGCGCTCGCGTGGGTCCTGCGTGGTGATCGTGTTACCACCGCCCTGATCGGCGCGAGCCGCCCGGAACAGGTCGAGGATTGCGTCAAGGCTCTCGAAAAGCGCGATTTCACGGCGGAAGAGCTGGCCGAAATCGACGGGTTCGCCAAGGAGGCCGACATCAACATCTGGGCGGCCTCGGCCGAGCGTCAGGGGCCGGCACGAACCAAGTAAACCGCCGTTCCCGCGCGGGCATTGCCCCGTCACGTTGGAGCAAGCATCTGCCCCTCACCCTAACCCTCTCCCCGTAAACGGGGAGAGGGGACGTGCCTAGATTGGGGCTGGGAGAGTGCGGCTAGCGTCCTTCTCCCCGCGAGCGGGGAGAAGGTGCCGGCAGGCGGATGAGGGGCAGGCCCCAATCACCGACAAAAAAACATCATGCGGTTGAGGAGCCGCCTCACACATTCTCTGGGAGGAGACACGATCATGATCCGCAACCCGATCCTGCCGGGCTTCAATGCCGATCCGTCCATCTGCCGTGTCGGCGAGGATTACTACATCGCTACCTCCACCTTCGAATGGTATCCCGGTGTGCAGATCCACCATTCTCGCGATCTGGTGAACTGGACCTTGGTCCGTCGCCCGCTAGAGCGAAAATCCCAGCTTGACATGCGCGGAAATCCCGACAGTTGCGGCGTCTGGGCGCCATGCTTGAGCTACGCCGACGGCCTGTTCTGGCTCGTCTATACCGACGTCAAACGCTACGACGGCAACTTCAAGGATGCCCATAATTACATCATCACATCACCAACGATCGAAGGCGAGTGGTCCGATCCGGCCTATGCCAATTCCTCCGGTTTCGACCCGTCACTCTTTCACGATGACGATGGCCGCAAATGGTTCGTCAACATGCAGTGGAACCACCGCACAGAGAGCTATGGCGGTGCGCCAAAACATCCGGCCTTCGACGGCATCCTGCTGCAGGAATGGGATGTCGAGGCGAAGGCGCTGAAAGGCCCGATCACCAACATCTTTCCCGGCAGTCCGCTCGGCCTCGTTGAGGCCCCGCATCTGTTCAAGCGCAACGGCTGGTATTACCTGACGACCGCGGAAGGTGGCACCGGTTACGACCATGCGGTGACAATGGCCCGCTCGCGCACCATCGACGGCCAGTATCAGCTTCATCCCAACACCCATCTCCTGACCTCGAAAGACAATCCTGAGGCCATTCTGCAGCGCTCCGGCCATGGTCAATATGTCGAGACGCCGGATGGTGACGTCTATCATACCCATCTCTGCAGCCGTCCCCTGGCGCCCAACCGCCGCTCACCGCTCGGCCGCGAAACCGGCCTGCAGAAATGCGTCTGGAAGGATGACGACTGGCTCTATCTCGCCCAGGGCGGCGTGGTTCCTGATGTCGAAGTGCCTGCCCCGACCGACGCCGAGCCGGTCGCCAAACCTGCCCGCATCGACTACGCCTTTGACGGAGAGACGCTGCCGATCGACTTTCAGTGGCTGCGCACTCCCGAACCGGACCGCATCTTCAGCCTGACGGCAAATCCCGGCCGTCTGTGCCTGATCGGCCGCGAAAGCATCGGCTCATGGTTCGAGCAGGCGCTTGTTGCCCGCCGCCAAGAGCATCACCGGTTCCGGGCGGAAACCACAGTCGAGACCTTCGATCCCGGCACCTACCAGCAGGCCTGCGGCCTGACCCATTATTATAATCGCCACAAGTTCCACGCCCTAGTCGTCACCCTGCATGAAAAGCTCGGCCGCGTTGTGACGATCTTTTCCTGCCCCGGTGATTTTCCCCATGGCCGCATGCAGTTCCCCGCCGGCAGCGGCGTCGCCATCCCCGATGGCCCGGTGGAGCTTTCCATGGGAATCCGCGACAACGACCTGCAATTTTCGTGGCGTTCCGGCGGAACGAATGATTGGCAGCCGATCGGCCCCACCCTTGATGCCAGCGTAATATCGGACGAGGGTGGGCGCGGCGAACACGGCTCGTTCACCGGCGCCTTTGCCGGCATGTTCGCCTTCGATACGTCGGGAAGGGCGAAACCCGCCGATTTCAGCCGTTTCTCCTACGAAGCGATTCTCTGCTGATCTGATGGAGGGCTTGCAAAATCGTTAATTTCCGTCGTGAGAACGTTACCGCAAGTCCATATTTTCATTACGCATAATTAATCTTGCATTCATACGGCATTCATCGCTTGAGCCCTAATTCTCGGGTGTGTTCAACGCGAGGATTTAGTCATGAAGAAGTTCATGGTCGCACTGGTTGCCGCCACCGTTGTGGCCGGCCCGATCGCCACCGCAGCCCAGGCGCAGGACTGGCGCAACGACCGCAGCCGCCAGGTCGAGCGTCACGTCGACAAGCGGGTGGACAAGCGCGTTCATGTCGACAAGAAGGTTGTCATCCACAAGCAGCGTTGGTCGAAGGGCCATCGTGCGACTGCAGCTGAGCGCCGCCGCATGGCTGATGTTCGCGACTACCGCCGCTACCGCCTGTCGGCTCCGCCGCGCGGTTACAAGTGGGTGAAGGTCGATAACGACTACCTGATGATCGGCATCGCCACCGGCGTCATCTCCAGCATCATCGCTGCTCGCTAAGAGCAAAAATAGGAGACCGGCGGGTGTGTCGTTAAGCACCCGCCGGTCGTCTGCCTGAAGACCGGTCGTGAGGGGAAACTCTTGCCCGGTCCGTCACATCACTGCGACAGGCAGGTCTTCAACGAGGTCGCAATACCGCGCATCATATCGAAATAAAGTTCCGGACCTTCCTTCAGAGCGCCGGCCTCCGGATCCAGCACACCGGATTTTGCCTTGCTGCCCTCCGTCACCACCTTCACCAGCTTCGGCTCGAACTGTGGCTCGGCAAAAACGCAGGTCGCTCCCAGATCCTCGACCTTCCGGTGGATCTCCTTGACCCGTTCCGCCCCCGGCATCGTTTCGGGGCTGACGGTAATCGACCCGGCCACCTTCACGTCATAGCGGTGCTCGAAATACTGATAGGCGTCGTGGAAGACGATGAACGGCTTGTCCTTGATCGGTGACAGTTCGGCTTTCAGCTCCGCATCCAGCGCATCGAGCCTGCCCATCAGTTCGGCAGCATTCTTCTGATAGACGGCGGCGTGTTCCGCATCGGCCTGAACCAGCTGCTTCTCGATCTCGGCCGCCATCGCCTTCGCATTCATCGGGTCGAGCCAAAGGTGTACGTCATTGCCTTCATGGTCGTGATCGCCGTCATCCTCGCCATCGGCATGTTCTTGCGCTGTGCCATGGTTATGCCCGTGGTCATGGCCTTCCTCTTCGGCTTCCGGCTCGAACACGCCGCCTTCGCGGAATTTCAGTTTTGTCAGCCCCGGCGCATCTTCCAGCGTCACCACACTTGCCTTCGAGCCCAGCGCCTCGAGCGGCTTTTCCAGAAATGCCTCCATGCCATGGCCAACCCAGAAGATCAGGTCGGCATTCTGTAGTGCCGCCGCATTCGATGGCCGCATGTTGTAAGTATGCGGGGAGGCCGCGCCCTCGACGATCAGCTTCGGCTCGGCAACACCCTTCATTATCGAAGCGACCAGCGAATGAATCGGCTTGATCGATACGACGACGTCCGGCGTAGCGGCAAAGGCACCGGGTGCGCTTATCATCGCAGCAGATGAAAGAAGCAGGGCGGCGGCAAATTTCATGGCATTCTTCCTTGTTTAGAGACGTAATGTTATTACATCAATTGCGTTATGCTATAACGTGTGCCAAGACGGTCGGCAAGAGGGCCGGTAACAGGAATTTTGAACCAGGATGCTGATGAGCAAGCGGGCCGCCCCGGCCGCAGATAACCGCCCGAAATCGAAGGAAACGCTGGTTTCTCTTTCCAATGCCGGTATCCGCCGCGATGGCCGCTGGCTTGTACGCGGCGTCGAATTCGATATTGCCCGAGGCGAGGTCGTCACCCTTATCGGCCCGAACGGCGCCGGAAAATCGACCACCGCCAAGATGGCGATCGGCGTTCTGAAGGCCGATGAAGGTTCTGTCACCCGCAAGCGCGATCTGCGTATCGGTTATGTCCCGCAAAAACTCGCCATCGACTGGACCATGCCGCTTTCTGTCCGCCGCCTGATGACGCTGACCGGCCCGCTGAAGGACGCTGAGATCGCGACCGCTCTTGAGGCTACCGGCATTTCGCATCTCGCCAATTCCGAAGTCCGCCACCTCTCGGGCGGCGAATTCCAGCGCGCCCTGCTGGCCCGCGCCATTGCCCGCAAGCCGGATCTGATGGTGCTCGATGAACCCGTCCAGGGCGTGGATTTCGCCGGCGAGGCAGCCCTTTACGATCTCATCCGCACGATCCGCAATGCCACCGGCTGCGGCATCCTGATGATCTCGCATGATCTCCACATGGTCATGGCCGGCACCGATACGGTGATCTGCCTCAATGGCCATGTCTGCTGCCGCGGCACGCCGGAAGTCGTCAGCCAGAGTTCCGATTACATGAAGCTCTTCGGCGGCAATGCCCGCTCGCTCGCGGTCTATAACCACCATCACGACCACACCCATCTTCCCGATGGCCGGGTGCGTCACTCGGATGGCTCGATCACCGAACATTGCCATCCCGAAGACGGCCACCACCACGATCATTCAGGCCACGACCACGACCACGGCCATTCTCATGATCACGCCCACGGCGATCATGCCCATCACCAAGACACGCAGAAAGGTGAGGGCACCCGCCATGCTTGACGACTTCTTCATCCGCGCGCTGATCGCCGGCATAGGCGTGGCGCTGACTGCCGGTCCGCTCGGTTGTTTCGTCGTCTGGCGACGCATGGCCTATTTCGGCGACACGATGGCCCATTCGGCACTGCTCGGTGTGGCGCTGTCGCTGTTCTTCGAAGTCAACCTTCTGATTGCCGTTTTCGGCGTTGCCATCCTTGTCTCCGCCATGCTGCTCCTGCTGCAGCGACGCCAGTCGCTCTCGGCCGATGCGCTTCTCGGCATCCTCTCCCATTCGGCACTGGCGATCGGCCTTGTTCTCGTTGCCTTCATGACCTGGGTGAGGATCGACCTGATCGCCTTCCTCTTCGGCGATATTCTCGCCGTCACGCCGTCCGATATCGCTCTCATCTGGGGCGGCGGCGCCTTTGTCGTCGCGGCGATCGTCTATCTCTGGCGCCCGCTCGTCGCCTCCACCGTCAGCGAGGATGTGGCGGAGGCCGAAGGCATGAACCCGGCGCGCACGAAACTCTTCTTCATGCTCCTGATGGCGCTTGTCATCGCCATTGCCATGAAGATTGTCGGCATCATGCTGATAACCTCGCTGTTGATCATCCCGGCCGCCACCGCGCGCCGCTTTTCGGCAAGCCCGGAATGGATGGCGGTATTCGCGTCGCTCATCGGATCGGCTGCTGTCGTTGGCGGTCTTTTCGGATCGCTCACCTATGATACGCCGTCCGGCCCTTCCATCGTGGTCGCGGCACTCCTACTTTTCATATTAAGTCTGATTCCTGCCTTCGGTCGCACCGCTGCCGAACGGCCTGCAAACAAGGGAGTGCAAGGATGAACGCCCCGATCGTCAATCCGGCCCTGACAAAAAACCAGGCCTTGGTCTTCGATGCGTTGAACCGCGCCGAAGGCCCGATGAGCGCCTATACGATCCTCGACAAGCTGCGCGACCACGGCTTTCGCGCGCCGCTGCAGGTTTATCGCGCGCTCGACAAGCTGACCGAATTCGGCATGGTTCACCGCTTGGAAAGCCTCAACGCCTTCGTCGCCTGCGCCCACCGCGAGCATGAGTGCTGCGGCGGCGCCCAGGGGCACGGCCACGGCACGGTCGCCTTCGCCATCTGTGAAAGCTGCAATCAGGTGATCGAATTCCACGATCACAAGGTCGATCATCAACTCGGCGACTGGGCCAAGTCGAAAGGGTTCAAACCGTCCAAGACGACGATCGAAATTCGCGGCCTTTGCGAAAAATGTGCGGCCTGATTAGGGCTTTATTTCTTTGAGATCTCGCGAAAAACGCTTCCAGTTTGCCACGTAACGCGCAGCTGAGGCCTTGAGCTTGGCGGCAGATTCATCGTCCAGCACGCGGATCGCCTTTGCGGGCGAGCCGACGATCAGAGAATTGTCGGGAAATTCCTTGCCTTCGGTCACCAGCGCATTTGCGCCGACTAGGCAGTTCCTGCCGATCTTCGCGCCGTTCAGGATTGTCGCCCCCATGCCGACCAGCGAATTGTCGCCGATCGTGCAGCCATGGATGATCGCATGATGCCCGATCGTGCAGTCGGAACCGATGGAGACCGGGAAGGCGGGATCGGTATGCACCGTCACGCCTTCCTGAATATTGGAACGTGCGCCGATGGTGATCGGCTCGTTGTCGCCGCGCAGGGTCGCGCCGAACCAGATGCCGACATCCTCATGAAGAATGACCTTGCCTATGACATTGGCATCCGGCGCCACCCAGTAACGGTCGGGGGCGGGAAGCGAAGGCAGGAAATCCCCGAGCGCATAGATCGGCATCACGTCACTCCCCGAGTGTTTCCGTCAGATGACGGACAGCGAAAGCTCGCCGACCCCGGCCACGCCGCAGGTGACCTTGTCACCCTTGACGATTGCGCCGACCCCGGCCGGTGTGCCGGTCATGATGATGTCACCCGGTGCCAGAACGAACTGTTTGGACAGTTCTGCGATGATCTCCGGCAGCTTCCAGATCATCTGGTTCAAATTGCCGTCCTGCTTGCGGGAGCCGTTGACGTCGAGCCAGACTGCGCCTTCCTGCGGGTGACCGATCTTCGAAGCCGGCACAAGTGCCGAAACCGGAGCCGACTTTTCAAATGCCTTTGCCACTTCCCAGGAACGGCCCATCTTCTTCATCTGGTCCTGAAGGTCGCGACGGGTAAAGTCGATGCCGACGCCATAACCGTAGACCTTGGACAGCGCGTCTTCGGCGGCAATATCCGCACCGCCGCCCGAAAGCGCCATCACCAGCTCCACCTCGAAATGCACGTTGGAGGAGAGCGGCGGATAGGGAAAGCTTTCGCCGTTATAGGCGTTGTCTGCATTTTTCTGGAAAAAGAACGGCGCTTCGCGGGAAGGGTCATGCCCCATCTCGATCGCATGGTCGGCATAGTTGCGGCCGACGCAATAGACCCGGCGCACCGGAAACTGTTCGGTTACGCCGACCACATCGAGAAGCACGGATTCGGGGGCAGGGATCACTGTAGCGCGCATCTTGGGTATCCTTACATCACTGGAAAAAACGCTGGGTCTTTGTCCATCAATTCGCCCGGTAATCCTAGAGATGAAGGAAAATAAATTCACATGCGGTCAGATGGATACGGCCGAAATGACCGTATCCGGTTGGCCACGCGCAGCAAATGTCAGCGGATACCTCGTTATCAGCCTGCCAGCATGATCGGTGCCTGATTGTGGTCGATCGGCTTTTCCAGCAGGTAGACGGCGCGATCTCTCAGGGCATCGACAGTCATCGTCTCGCCAACCATCCAGACATGATAGTCATGAATACCCAGGCCATCGGCAAACATCAGAAACGAGCCGTCCCAATAATCGGGCGAATGCAGTTCCACCACCCGCTTGGTCTGCCAATAGACGAGATTGTACATGGCGCTTCCGTGATCGGCAAAAACCGTCTCGGCATTTCCGGCTGCGGCGAGATATTCTTCCAGAGAACGGCCCGCTGTCCTGATGATGGAGACGCCGGCAGCCGTCATTGCTGCCTCGATCAGCATGTTGTTCATCTGCCGTTGCGGCCCTTCGCCTTTTTCCCCCAGTCGCGAGAGATAGATGGCGCTGCCGGGGCGGGCGGGCTTGGGTGCCACCTTCAGGGCTTTACGAAGATTGTCGGTCTCCGCTGCGGTCCAGTAATGTCCCGGACGTGTCTTGCTCAGAACGGTTGCTTGCGCAATCTCGACCGGTTCATCGATTGCGATTGCCTCGATACCCAGTCGTGCCAGGTCTCTTTTTACATAGGGTTTCGCCAGCCAGTGGCTCGGCAGGATCAGAGGATCGAGCGTTCCCAATTGATTGAGGGCTATCGCAAGCGACGACACGTGTTCTGACATCCAGTCGCCAAATGTCTTAGGCGTTTGCGCCTGCAGTATCGTACCGCGTTCAAGTCGCCGCGCCGGTCTGGATGGCTTGTCCAGAAGATGTTTGAGATTTACTTCCTGGAAGCTCAGGCGCCGTTCAAGCCGGCCATTTACCCAGCCCATGCCCTTTGCGGTATAAATGACATTTGACGCACTGCCGATCACGTTACGTGGAATATCGTATTTCAGCCGGTACTGGTTGAATTCCGTGCCCGCCATCGGCGGTATCTCGCCCGAAAAATTCACAGCTTCGCGTCTGCTGAAGCGCCTCTCATCTCGCGACCAGTTCCGATAATAACCAATCTGTTCGGCAATTGTGTAGACGACGGGCGCAATGTTTCGCTTGAAATGAGAAAAACCCACAGAACACCTTCCAGTGAAGCGCGTTTAAGATGATTATTTAGTTGTTTGTTACAGTATTATTTGGGGTTGGTGTCCGAATGTTATTCGGATGATTAATTTAATTGTCATTTTTATTAAATTGTTAGCTGTTGTTTATTTTGTTTTTTGTTTTGGTCTGTGAAAGGGGCGTGGTCTTGGGTGTCAGTGTGACTTGGGTACCTGAATTGCGGTCGGCGCCTGAATGAGTGATCCGCAAATTCCCGGACCGTGATACGGGAGTGAGTGACTTGCCGAAAGCGATAAGCTCGTTTCGAGCCCGTAAGTCATCGTCGGGGAGAATGCTGCACAGCGACCGGCCATCAGCAGTTGATCAGTTGTTCAGAAGGCTGCTTGCACTGGCTAGCGTTTCCGGCCAATGACTATTGTGGACTAAAACAGGACTAGAAGGTCAGTACCCAATGTCGAAACCGCCTAAACCGAACCAGCCGAAGTCGAAACAATCGAAGGAGCCTCAACTTGAGCACTCCGAATTTGCAGGCGAGTTCGAGGATGAAGGCGTCACTGTTCTGGTTGATATTTTTCGGGAAGCCGGCACCAATGGTGACTGGACGCTGGAAGTCATCAGCCAGACGGAGATCGTCACCACCTGGGAAGAAGACTTCGAAACCGATCAGGCGGCGTGGGAAGAATTCCTGGCAACGGCTGAGCGCGACGGGCTAAAGAGTTTTCTGGAAGAGGATGATACCCCCTCAGTACATTGAGTCTGCGCTCAAGACTGCAGACGATAGATCCGCAGTCTTCAGGCCTCTGGACTGTCGTCGTTCAACCGCGATCCGAACCGCCCTTTGATAATAAAAATGCAAAGCCGGCGATCAGCGCCAGCGCTCCGACAATTGCCCCGGTCGTTGCTCCCGGGTTCTGCCGAGCTGTATTTGAAAGCTGATAACCTTCATGGCGAAGCTGACGTACAGCTTGGCGAGCACGCGGCATTATATAGCTCGAAGCGTCGTCTGCCGAAGCACTGGCCTGTTTTGCCAAGGCAGCACGCAAATCTGCGAGCTGGGTTGTCAGGCGGTCGATATCGTTAGACAGATCGCGGTGCATTGATAGTCCTCGGTTGGCGTTGACGTGATGATGAACGGTCAGCGCGTGATACTGTTCCTTGCTCGTTGATATCTTTGCACGGCCTCGAACCTTTCTTTCCCTGCCGATCGCCTGTATAGCACCGCCATCTGGTCAGCCCTAAAGGTCTGAGCGGTTTCCCGGATAAGCCCCGGCCTGGAGATCGGGTCATGAACTCCGGTTTATCCCCGAGGCGAAAGGGTGTGGCATAGTATTGTGTCACCCACGCGGAGAAAAAGACGTGAGCTTTTACGAGACAGCGCTGGAAACGGGCCAAAAAATCTTCGCCGTCGCGCCTATGATCGACTGGACCGACCGACACTGCCGTTTTCTCCATCGGCAGCTTTCGTCAGATGCTCTGCTTTACACCGAAATGGTCGTGGCTGACGCAATCATTCACGGTCCGCGCGAACGTCTCCTGTCGTTTTCCGCGCAGGAACATCCCGTGGCACTGCAACTCGGCGGTTCGGATGCAGGCAAGCTCTGCGAAGCGATCCGTATAGCCTCCGATTACGGTTATGACGAAATCGGGCTCAATGTCGGCTGTCCGTCCGATCGTGTCCAGTCGGGCACTTTCGGCGCCTGTCTGATGCGCGATCCCGGCCATGTTGCCGATCTGATCGCTGCAATGAAGAAAGTGTCTCCCGTTCCGGTTACGGTGAAATGCCGCATCGGTATCGATGACCAAGAGCCGCGCGATGTCCTGCCTGACTTTCTGGCCCGCATGATCGGGGCAGGGGCGGATGCAATCTGGATCCACGCCCGCAAGGCCTGGCTGCAGGGCCTGTCACCGAAGGAAAACCGCGAGATCCCGCCGCTCGACTACGATCTCGTCCACCGCATGAAGAGCGAGAACCCCAACGTGTTTGTCGGTATCAATGGCGGCATCTCCACTCTTGAGCAGGCTGAAAGCCACCTTTCTGTTATGGATGGCGTCATGCTCGGCCGCGCCGCCTATCAGAACACCGGTTTGCTGGCGGGGGTGGATGCCATGCTGGATGGTTCGAGACCTGCCGGGGCTCGAACCCGTGAGACTGACTGGATGGGCCTGCGCGACACGATGATTGCCTATGCCGATGAGGTCATCGCCTCCGGCGGACGCCTGCATCATGTCACTCGCCACATGGTAGGCCTATTTCAGGGCTATGCCGGTGCCCGGCGTTTCCGCCAGATCCTGTCGTCCGAGGCGACAAAACCCGGTGCGGGTACGGAAATCATCACGGCAGCCTTCGCCGCCGTCGATCTTTCCGGCAACGCTGAGCGTGAGCCGGAACGAATCGCGGGATAGACCCCCAATAATTTATGGGTATTGGTGCATGTGTCAGAATGCAACAGCCCTGCGTTGTTTCGTATTAGATATTTCTTAAATAGCGTACTCGTAATGTTCCAGCCCAGTGACGGTGAAATCAATCACCGCGTGGATCTGGTAGTGTATGATGTTCAAGGTTCTGGAATGCGTCGCGGTCCAGCACGATCACGCGCTGGTGGCTCTGGCAGCCGGCATCTGCGTCGTCGGCATGCTGGCGTTCTTTCTCATCCATCGCCGGGCAGTCGAATGCAGCGAGAAACGCCGAAAAATCTGGCTGCTCGTTGCGGCCGTCACCGGCGGGCTTTCGGTTTGGGCCACCCATTTCGTCGCCATGCTCGCTTATGAGGGCACGGTCGCCATCGAATTCGAACTGTTCCGCACCATCCTTTCCGCCGTCATCGCCGCTGTCGGTTTCTGGGCGAGCCTCAGGATCGCCGAGGGCGGCACGCTGAAGAGCGAGATTGCCGCCGGGATTGCCGCGACGCTGACGGTTGCGGCAATGCATTTCACCGGCACGGCATCGATCCGCGCTGCGGCGACGATCCGTCACGAGATCGGCATGATCCCGGTCGCTGCCCTGCTGTCGATCGGCCTCGTGACCTTCGCCTTCCGAATGTCGATGCGCCGCAAGGGGCGCCGCGGCCTCTGGGCAGCTGTCGGGGCAAGCGTGTTGTCGATCTGCCTCTTGCATTTCTCCGCCATGTCGGCCACCACGCTCGTCCCAGATCCGTCGCTGCGGGAAGTGTCTCTGGATGGTGATGTCGGCCGGATCTGGATGGTCTGGGCGGTCTCCGTCGTTGTCGGCATGATCGTGCTGGCAGGCACGATCGCGAGCTTCCTCGACCGTTATCTCACCGACTTGCGCGGTTTCGCCAATGCGACGCTCGAGGGCCTCGCGGTCGTGCGCGAGGGTGTCATCATCGAGGCCAACGCCCGTTTTCCCGCCATGCTCGGCCTGCGTGATCGCGACGTCATCGGACGCTCGCCCGATGCGTTGATGGTGGCCGCCGACGGGATTTCGCTGATCGATGTGGAGCGCACCCGCGCGGTCGAGGCTGCCCCCCTGAAGGCGGGACCGTTGAAGCACGGCAAGGAGGCCTTTCTCGAAGTCGCGGTCCACACGATCGAATATCGCGGCCGCCAGTGCCAGGTGCTTGCGGTCCGCGATCTGACCGAAAAGCGCATCGCCGAACTCAAGGTCGAGCACATGGCCCGCCACGACGCGTTGACCGATCTGCCGAACCGTTCGCTGTTCAACGAGAGGCTCGACACCGCGATCGAAGTCGCGGGCGGCACCGGCGAGCGGCTGGCGGTGCTGGCGCTCGATCTCGACCGCTTCAAGGCCGTCAACGACGTGTTCGGCCATGCCGAGGGCGACAGGGTGCTGATCAGGGTCGCCGATATCCTGCGCCGCTGCGTCGGGGTGACCGACACGCCGGCCCGCATTGGCGGCGACGAATTCATCATCCTCCAGGCCGGCCTCGACCAGCCGACCGCCGCCTATCTCCTGGCCGACCGGATCCTCGACACGTTCCGCCAGGAGATGAACGTCAATTTCGACCCCAAGGCGGTCGGCGTCTCGATCGGCGTTTTTCGATCTTCCCGGAGGACGGCCGCACCGCCGACGAGCTGCGCAATGCCGCCGACATGGCGCTCTACAACGCCAAGTTCAACGGCCGCGGCACCGCCGCCTTCTATTCCGCCGACATGGACGCCGACCTGCGCCAGCGCCGTCTCGTCGAAAGCGAGCTGCGCCACGCGGCCTTGCGCGACCAGCTGTCGCTCGTCTTCCAGCCGCTGTTCGACGCCTCGAACGGCACCTGCACCGGATATGAGGCACTGATGCGCTGGCACCACCCGGATCTCGGCCAGGTCTCGCCGGCGACCTTCATTCCGGTCGCCGAAGAAACCGGCATCATCGTCACGCTCGGCGAATGGGCGCTGCGCGAGGCTTGCCGCACCGCTGCCTCATGGGATGACGGACTGGCGGTGGCGGTCAATGTCTCGGCGGTGCAGTTCCGCTTCCCTGATCTGGTCGACACGGTCGCATCGGCGCTCACCGACAGCGGGCTCGAACCGCACCGGCTGGAACTGGAAATCACCGAAACCTCGCTGATCGAAAACCGCGAGACCGTGCTTGCCATGCTGCAAAAGCTGCGCGCGCTCGGCGTGATGATCGTCATCGACGATTTCGGCACCGGATATTCCTCGCTCGGCAACCTGCAGGCCTTTCCCTTCGACAAGATCAAGATCGACCGCAGCTTCATCTGGCAGATGGAGGAGGATGAAAGCGCCCGCGCCATCGTCAAGGCGATCATCGGGCTCGGAAAAAGCCTCGACCTGCCGGTTGTCGCCGAAGGCATCGAGACATTCGGCCAGCACCGCATGGTGATTGAGGAAGGCATCGAGCAGTTGCAGGGCTTTCTGCTCGGCAAGCCGAAAAGCGCCGGCGAGGTGGAGGTCCTTTCCGGCATCCGCCGCGTGCCGACCTTCCGCAAGCGGGGATGAGTCGGGGATGAGGACAGGCGGCGAGGGCAGGGCGCAGGCCGGAAGTCTTCGGGAAACTCCCGTCGCATTGCTTCATTCTTCCACACCCCTCAGCCGATCGGCTGCCGCTATCCGTTTTTTACGGGCGCGTCTGGCTTTATCCCATCGTTCCACCATCCAGCGATGCGCCACATTGCGGGCGATTGCGATCGAAAGATCGTCGGAAAGCCGCTCTGGCCCGCTCAGTGCCTCGAAGAACGGACCGTCGCTGCCGAGAAACCCTTTTGCGAAATGCGCCGCCTGATAGATCTGGTCGAAGATCGCCCGCTGACCGGGATCGAGATTGCGCAGGCAGCAGGGTTCGCGGCTTGTCTCGAAATACCAGCGACAACGCTGGCCACGACGGCAGCTATGGCGGCGGCAGACCATCTGCGGCATGGCCATTGCGTCGGCGGTGCACATGGCAAGATGGGCATCTAATGGCGGCTTGCTGTTGGACATTTTTCCCCCTTGGCGATCCTCGTTTTCCTCTCGAGGGTCAACTCGAAGAGGCTTGAACGGACGGGGCGCTGAAAGCTGCCTCGTAGGTTAGTTTGTAAGTGACACCTCTCAGCGCCCCGTTCGGCAGTTTCTATCCGCGACTCCGGTCCCTCTGCCGTTGCCTTGCCGGATGGTGTTCCCCTCGGGTTAAACCCGAGGGTGGCTTGATGGAAAACGGGCGAAACGACTTATCGCCAACCCTCCATGCCGCCGCCGCCGGGCACTCCGTTTTCACGGACGGACTTGAACGCCCGGCGAAACCATCCTTGAGGCCACCATGTGTGCCGCACAGGCACGTCCGACGCGCCGTTCGGGCATCGGAAGCGGCAGGCCGGTCCGAAAACCTTGCCGCTTCCCCCGTGTCGCCGGAGGGAGACCATTTTCCGCGGACCCCGGTGGTGGAGATTTACGTCGTCCCTTCACCACCAGCGCCGGTCCCGTCTCGCCAGCACGCCTGCCGGTGTATCCGTGACGGAACGGGGAGATTGTAGGCATGGGGCGAGAGGGCGGGGATGAAAGGGGAAGGAGTTTCGCGCAAGCTGTTGGATTTACTGAATGAGAGCGCTAGGAACGTCCACAGAAAAGGGGCGTGTGTCCGTTGCGCGTGCGGCATGCTCCCCTCATCCCCGTGCTCGTCACAGGGATCCAGCAGCGTCATGTCCATGGCGCGTAAGACTCCTTGAGACGTGATTCATTCACGGCGCGGACGCGCCGTGGCTGGATTCCTGTGACAGGCACAGGAATGAGGGGAGGTTGTTCCGCCGCCGGGTTTCACGGCTACGGTTGAAGCAGGCCCGATCTCAACCAAGTAAATCCTGCCGCAATTGACACTCTGTCATGTTCTGTCACTGTGTCCACGGGCAAGCATCATTGTCTCGGGGGACAGGACGGAATGAACCAGGCATTGCAGGCGGCTCAGATCGGGTCGCGGGCGGCGCGATTGCGCTGCGAATTTTCGATCGGCCAGTCGATCGGCCATGTCATCGTCTGGGTCGTCCTGACGATCGTCACCCTCGGCCTCGCGCTGCTTGTCTTTCCTTATTACCTCAACCGGGCGGTGCTGAACCGGACCGAAGTGTTCGACCAGCAGGGCCGCCCGATCGGCAAGCTGCGCTGCAATTTCGACCTGATCTCCTCAATCGGCCATGTGATCATATGGGGGATATTGATCATCATCACATTTGGGATCGCCGGGTTCTTTTATCTCTACCGGGTGGTGCGGGTCGTGCTGAGCGATACGGTGATTGAGTATTATTGAGGGGGCGGAGGATTGACGTGGAAGTACACAGTGAATGCTTAGCTAGAACGAAATAAAATATTGCATCGGTATGGTGAGTTTTATAAACCGCAGTACGGCTAATTTTATATCTTGTTGAAGATGGAGATAACGGTGTTGCGTAATTTTTTAATATTAGTTTAATTCTATATTATGAGGTAATTGTTGTTGAATGCTTGACAGACTGACTCAATTGTATCTTTCTCCGGGCAATTGCTAGCGATTAGAATTGATCGATTAAGGCGTATTGCTATGGCGTGCTTATGAAGTTTCTTGTCATTCCTGTGATCGAATTGGTTCACCACTTGAAGGTGGGCTAATTCTCCAATGCAATCAAAATCCTCAATTTCGACGTCATGCACACTCACTCCCAGCTTGATTTTTTGAAACGCATCCGGGTCAAAGCGTTGAAGATCATCAGCTTCGGGCTTCGCGAGGCCGAGTGGACTATGATTGCAGCAGGAATGAGAGCAACTGCCGACGTTATCGATTGCGGCCGCGGCTTCGTCCGCGATAGTGAATTCGAGAATCGATGCCATTATATATACTCTTTGCCAATCTCTCTCTCAGCCGCGACGTGAAGAAGGCCGTCGATTCGTTTTTTAGAGAGACCCGTATGCTCGAAAATTTCGTATTTGCTCGTTGCGCCGCGTTCTAACGCGGTCACCAAAAGGCTTACTGCCCTCGGCCCTAAGTAGGCCAAGTCGATGACGCCCGGCTTCGGCCCGTCCTTGGAGCCGAAGACTTGTGGCTTGTCCGAATCCAAAAAATTAGCTTTTCCGAAGCCAGATATAAAACTCTGTGTGTATTCTCGTTTCGAAAAACCTAGTCTCTCCAATCGAACCAGCATTGCGCTTATGCTGCACTTAAATATCTCTGATAGTCTCTCTGCTGATTGTTTTGCTAAATCATACGAGTTGAAGAAATATTTTTTCTTATTAATTTCTTCTATTAATTCTTCCCGAGGTATAAGTAGAGAGGCAGCAAACTCATTTGCGTAAGATTCGACGTCGTTGTCGTATTGATAGTTGTTGGATATAGCAGATCTTTTTCCGAATATATGGGCAAGTTCGTGAGCTATAGTGAAGCTCTTGGCCGCTGAGTTCCGCTTTAATGAATTTATAAATATAAGATTAGATGTGAACTTGTCATGGTGGAGTGCAAATCCATCTATTTTCGCCGATATATTGTGATCTTGGATAACGAATATACCAAGCTTTTCGACTTCATTTCTAAATAGCTTAAAGAATTCAGTCTTGTTAGAGGCTTCTTTCCGTATGATTTTTAGATCGAGCATAACCTCGACAGACTTTGCAAACTGCTCCGGGTTTCCATCGGGATCCGACGAGAACAGTGTTTCGGGTGCGTCGAGGTCGAGGCGTTTGTATAGGTCGGCCAAAAAGTCACGTAATACAAAGATATACTCGAACTTGTTGGCGTCTTTTCCGTATTTTAATGATTCTGGCTTCGATGCGCGAAAATCTACGATGGGTGAGGGGCGAACCTCAAAGTGTGAGGTAAAAAATGCGTACGGCGGGACCGCTAATCGATGCGCAAGATTAATGATCTGATTTTTAGTAGGGATATTTTCACCCTGCAAAGTTGCCGTGATTTTCTTCAAACTCATACCGCCAGCCTTCGCGCTTTCCTCCAGTGAGAGGCCGCGAGCTTCGATAATGCTTTGAACAGTTGAGGGTTGAAATGCCACTAGACACCTGCGGGGAAGTCTTGCTTACGACGCTTCAGAACGTTTTTTCAACAACTGTGGGCGTTGCCTTTGCTTATCCGATTCTTTCTCAGATTATAGATATAAAAAATGAAAAGACTTTGAGGGAATGCAATAGGGTTATGAAAATTGCTGAAAAATATCATGGTAAAATAGGATTATCTCACTTAGGAAGAGAGAAGAATCAGTATCAATTTAAGTTGGACGGTCTCTCAAATTTAAACTCTTACTTAACATTTTTTTCGGCATTGATAGGAGTTATGGCTTTTTTGCTGTTGATTTTCTCAGCCGTATCTCTGCCAGTCTGCATATCTTCCCAATTCTCCGCCATAATCTGCGTATTGTTTTCCATGCCTTTTGCTGCTGGCGTCTTTCAGTTGGTACGCTGGTATGATGCACATTCACGTTTACAGGGTGCTATTGCATATTATCGCGGCGATCACAGATGGAAACGGGGGAAGAATAGATAGTAGTACCGCGTTTATAATCACTAAGTACTCTTCTGCAGCTTATCAACGCCCTGGCCGCCCCGTTTTGCCCTTCGTCCGTCCCTTGCGCTTTTGCTCTCCGGCATCCTCATAACTCCCGGCACCAACCTTGCCGCGCACGATCGGGCGGGGATCGTCCTTGGTGCCGTCGGCGCGTTCGGGTTGGCCTTCCATGAGCGGCGAGAAGCGTTTTTTGGTGCTGTAGGTTTCCGGCGGGCGTTCGGGGAGGGCGCCGGTCGCCGGCTTTTCGGTGCGGCCGACGGTCATTTCGTCGAGGCTGTTGCGGCGGAAGAGAGGGCGGGCGGTGTCGGTGCCAGGGCCCATGTCGTCCAGCGTGGGTTTGGCGAAGTAGGAGGCGCTCTCCTCTGATTTCCCCCCTTGTGGGGGAGATGCCCCGATAGGGGCAGAGGGGGGTGTCGAGGCGGGTTCGGAGGGTGAGGCACCCCCCTCTGTCCTGCCGGACATCTCCCCCACAGGTGGGGAGATCGACTCGCGGGACGCGCTTGCTCCGCCTCGCTTGCTGCCCTTGCCGCCGCCTTCCTGCGATCTCGCCTCGTCCCTCGCAATCGGGTCGTCCATGGTTGCCAGTTCGGCGGCCTTGAGGCGTTTGATTTCGTCGCGCAGGCGGGCGGCTTTTTCGAAGTCGAGATCGGCGGCGGCGTCGCGCATGCTCTTTTCCAGCGCGTTGAGATGGCTCTGCAGGTTGTTGCCGACCAGATGGCCGCCATCGGCAAAACCCTTGCCGGAGGCGCCGGAAATGTCGGCGCGGACGTGGTCGCGTTCGTAGACCGAGTCGAGGATGTCGGAGATCTTGGCCTTGACCGATTCCGGCGTGATGCCGTGTTCGGTATTGTAGGCCATCTGCTTTTCGCGGCGGCGGGCGGTTTCGTCCATGGCGCGCTGCATCGAGCCGGTGACCTTGTCGGCGTAGAGAATGACCTTGCCGTCGACGTTACGCGCCGCACGGCCGATGGTCTGGATCAGCGATGTCTCCGACCGGAGGAAACCTTCCTTGTCTGCATCGAGGATGGCGACGAAACCGCATTCGGGAATGTCGAGGCCTTCGCGCAGCAGGTTGATGCCGACGAGAACGTCGAAGGCGCCGAGGCGGAGGTCGCGGATGATCTCGATGCGTTCCAGTGTGTCGATGTCACTGTGCATGTAGCGGACGCGGACACCCTGTTCGTGCAGGTATTCGGTGAGGTCTTCGGCCATGCGCTTGGTGAGGACCGTGCAGAGGGTGCGATAGCCTTTTTGCGCGGTTTCGCGGATTTCGCCGAGCACGTCGTCGACCTGGGAGCGGGCGGAGCGCACTTCCACCGGCGGATCGATCAGGCCCGTGGGGCGGATGACCTGTTCGGCGAAAACGCCGCCGGACTGTTCCATTTCCCAATTGCCGGGCGTGGCCGAAACGGCGACGGTGAGCGGGCGCATGGCGTCCCATTCCTCGAAGCGCAGCGGGCGGTTGTCCATGCAGGAGGGCAGGCGGAAACCGTATTCGGCCAGCGTCGCCTTGCGGCGGAAGTCGCCGCGGTACATGCCACCGATCTGGCTGACGGAGACGTGGCTTTCGTCGATGAACAACAGGGCGTTGTCGGGGATGTATTCGAACAGGGTCGGCGGCGGCTCGCCGGGATTACGGCCGGTGAGATAACGCGAATAGTTTTCGATACCGGCGCAGGAGCCGGTGGCTTCGAGCATTTCGACATCATAACGGGTGCGCTGTTCGAGGCGCTGTGCTTCCAAGAGGCGGCCGCCCTTTTCCAGCTCGGCGAGGCGGTGCTTCAGCTCTTCCTTGATCTGCTTGATCGCGCCGTTCAGCGTGGGGCGCGGTGTGACATAGTGCGAGTTGGCGTAGATTTTGACCGACTTGAGGTCGCCGGTCTTCTGGCCGGTGAGCGGGTCGAACTCGGTGATCGCGTCGATCTCGTCGCCGAACATCGAGATGCGCCATGCGGCATCTTCAAGGTGGGCGGGAAAGATCTCGATCGTATCGCCGCGGACACGAAAAGAGCCGCGGATGAAGTTTATGTCCTGGCGTTTGTATTGCTGGGCCACGAGATCGGCGAGAAGCTGGCGCTGGTCGAGGCGGTCGCCCACTTCCATCTGGAAGGTCATGGCGGTGTAGGTTTCCACCGAGCCGATACCGTAGATGCAGGAGACCGAGGCGACGATGATGCAGTCGTCGCGCTCCAGCAGCGAGCGGGTGGCAGAGTGACGCATACGGTCGATCTGTTCGTTGATCGACGATTCCTTCTCGATGAAGGTGTCGGAGCGCGGCACATAGGCTTCCGGCTGGTAATAGTCGTAATAGGAGACGAAATATTCGACCGCGTTATCGGGGAAGAAGTTCTTGAACTCGGAATAGAGCTGCGCCGCCAGCGTCTTGTTGGGCGCGAGGATGACGGCGGGGCGCTGGGTTTCCTCGATCACCTTGGCCATGGTGAAGGTTTTGCCCGAGCCGGTGACGCCGAGCAGGACCTGGCTGCGCTCGTTGTTGTTGATGCCCTCGACGAGATCGGCGATCGCGGTCGGCTGGTCGCCGGCGGGCTGGTATTCCGAGGCCATGCGGATGGTGACGCCGCCTTCGGATTTTGCCGGCCGTTCGGGGCGGTGCGGCGTCCACAGCTTGCCATCCTTGAACAGCGGATTGCCCGATTCGATCAGTTTCGACAGGGCATCGACCGTGGCGGTGACGGCGCCGGGGGCGAGGCTTTGCGCGTCCTCCAGCGAGATATCGAGGCCGGCGACGGGATTGAGACCGGCTGCGGCACGGGTTTTCGGGTCGGACGAGGCGCCGATCGACACGCCGCGGGCGGTTTTGCTGGCCGTCGTGTTCTTGGCGGTCTTGCCGCTGGTTTTGGCCGCTTTCTTCGCCTTGGGAGCGTCCTCTTCCGCCTCGCGCAAAGCCTGTTCGCGGGCGGCGATCTCGATCTTCTTGCGGTGCTTGCCGGCCTTGGAGGCGATCTCGCGCTGGGTCTCGATCCCCGACGCTTCCGCCTCCGCCTCGAGCTGCTTCACCCAGTCGGCCACACTGCCCTCAAGCGGTGCGCCTTCAAAGGATGACTGGGGAGCTTCACCGAAACCGCGGGAGGCATCGGGCGTGGATTTTTTCGGGGATCTGGCCATGGCCCGAATATGGAGAGAGTTTTTGAGGAAGTGAAGAGGGGGAGGTGGAAAAATGAGTACAAAAGGGAAACAGCTGGGCGCCGCCGAGAGCGTAGACGTGGCGGGTCAGGCCGCCGGCGTCAGAAGCCTCGTCAGCAGCCAGCCGGCGATGGCCTCGACAGGCATCGGGCGGCCGAGGAAATAGCCCTGTGCGGCGGGACAGCCGAGATCGCGCAGGGTTGCGGCTTCTTCCGCCGTCTCGACGCCTTCCGCGACGATATCCATAGACAATGCCTTGCCGAGGCCCGCCATGGCGCCGACGATTTCCTGGTTCTGGAAGCTGCTCTCGATGCCGGCGACGAAACGGCGGTCGAGTTTCAGCCGGTCGACCTTCAGCGTCACCAGATAGGCAAGCGATGAATGGCCGGCGCCGAAATCGTCGACGGCGAGCTTGTAGCCGGAGCGTTCGATATGCTTGAGCTGCTCGCCGGCCACCAGCGTATCGAGGATCGCCTCTTCGGTGATCTCGATTTCGAACAGGGCCGGATCGATGCCATGTGCATGGGTGATACGGTCGAGCGTTTCGGCGACGGAATACAGTTCGAATTCGCGCGGCGAGACATTGACCGACACGCTCGCTTCCGGCAGGCCGAGCGAGGGCAGTGTGGTGAGCAGTCGGCAGGCGCCGGTGGCGATGCTGGCCGTCAGCGCTTCGGAAAGATTGGCCGCATGCGCCGCCGCGACGATTTCCGGCGGCGGCACGGCGCCGAGTGACGGATGCGTCCAGCGGACCAGCGTTTCGAAACCGATGACGCTGTTCTGCGCAAGCTCCACCTGCGGCTGGAAGACGACGGTCAGTGCGCCGGACGAGATCGCGCCGGCGAGATCCTGTTCGATACGCCGCTGGCGATCGGCGCGGGCTTTTAGTGATGGGTCGAATTCACGCCACTGGCCGCGGCCTTCATCCTTGGCGCGATAAAGCGCCATGTCGGCGGAGACGAACAGGTCAGCAGCGCTTTCCGCATGCTCCGGCCAGATGGCAAAACCGATCGAGACGCCGGACACGACCGGCCGGTTGCGGATGACGAAGGGCTCGCGGCCGCGATCGAGGATGCGGGAGGCAAGCTGGCGCGCCTCGGCGGCAGCGGTAGCGCCACCGATGACGACGGCGAATTCGTCACCGCCCAGCCGGGCGATGAAACCGCGTTCGCCGACAACCTCGCGCAGTCTGTGACAGGCTTCCAGCAGCAGTTCATCGCCGGCCGAATGACCGAACGTGTCGTTGATCGTCTTGAATCGGTCGAGGTCGAGGATAAGCAGCGCCAGTTGCTCATTCTGCGCGCCCGCATTTTCGATGCCGCGTTCAAGCGCGACATTGAATGCGGCGCGGTTCGCAACCCCGGTCAGCGGATCGCGATTGGCGAGCACTTCCAGACTTTCATTGGCGCTGAGAATGCTTGCATTGGCCCGGCTGAGCGATTGCGCCAGCGCCGTCGCCTTCACCTGCGCCTCGATATTGCCGATGACGATCGCCTGGCCCTTTGTGCTGCTCTTGTAGAGCACGAATGTCAGGGCCAGCACGTTGAGTGCCAGAAGATGACCGCCGGCCGCTTCACTCATCAAAAGCGTGACCACGACCGAAAGATGGACAGGTAGGGCAAAGGCGAGCGCGGTGACTGCATGGCCGGTTCCGAGCAGCACGGCGCCCGTGGCCATTCCGCACATCAGGATATAGATGCCGCCGTCGACACCCAGCGCGTCGAAATCCGAAAGCATGAAGGGCAGGGCAGCCCAGGCGATGCCGCTGACCAGGGCGCCCAAGGTCATCAGGCGAAGACAGTGGTTCGGCTTCAATTCGTCCAGGCGGCGGCGTTTTATTGCGGTGCCTACGGCAAAACGCCAGACAACTGTTGCCAATGCGGCAATGCACCAGACGACGGCAAGAGTTGTTATGCCGCGATTGATCGCGCTCATCAGGAGCGCCGAAACCGACACTAGCGCATTCACCGTAAGCGTCGTGGGGAGGCGCTCAAGTGTGGCCGCGGCTTGCGCCTGCCTCACCGCGAGTTCAAGTCGCGGGGCGTTTATCTGACTTGTCGAATCCTGCAGCATTCACTAGGTCGTCACATTCACGGTTTGCAAATGTAACATAAGGTCAAGCTAATAATAAAGTCTTTCCGATACTGTGGCCGAGTGCGGGTGAGGCTCTGATTGGCCCAACATGCCGGTTTTCAAAGGACTGTCAGGTTCTTTCACTATCCTCCTCACGCATGATGCCGAAAGTGTGAGATGAGCCGGCGAAACCATTGTGTTGAGATGAAGTTGGTCGAATTCGAAGTGCTGCTTTGGCAGGAACCTCAATACGGATCGACCGTTGGATTACAATCTGTCCATCTCTCGAAAATGCCACATTCTGTCACCGTTTCCGCCCTAGTTGTCGGTGAGGATTCTATCGAACAAGGAGTAGCGCATGGCTCTTGCACGGCCCACGCTTGCGGCAATCCGCTATGGATATGGTCTTCGGCCCGGGCAGGACAGCCCGTCCGATGCCGATGGGCTGATGACCCAGCTTGCCAAAGGCATTGCCGCCAAGGATCGTTTTCCTCGCGAAGGGCTTGTGGGCCGTCGTGAAACCGCCACGCGCGTGATCTCGCTCAGGGCCGCGGAGGCCAAGGCCGCGCGGGAAGGCAAGCCGAACGAAAGCATCCGCAAGGAGACGCAGCGCGAAGCGCAGCGGATATATCGGCTCGATGCGATGTCGCGCCTTGCGCAGGCCATTCATTCGCCTTTCGGTTTTTACGAGCGCCTGGGCAGTTTCTGGATGGATCATTTTTCCACCAGCGCGCTCAAATCCCTGCCGATGCGCATGATCGTGCCGCTTTACGAGACGGAAGCGATCCGGCCGCGCATGGCGGGGTCGTTTGCCGATCTGTTGAAGGCTGCTATCCTGCATCCGGCGATGCTGATCTATCTCGATCAGGACCAGAGCGTGGGCCCGGATTCGCGGGTTGCGCAGGAGAATGGTCGCGGCCTGAACGAAAATCTGGGACGTGAACTGCTGGAACTGCACACTCTGGGGGCTGGAAGCGGCTATACTCAGGAGGATGTACGGGCCGCGGCACTGATCCTGACCGGGCTGACGGTGGATAACCGAGCGCTGGAAATGGTCTATCGCCCGCGTCGCGCACAGGGCGGTACGATCACGCTGCTCGGACGCGACTATCAGGACGACGAAGCCGGTAGCCAGGATCACGTGCGCATGCTGGAGGATCTTGCTGCCGATCCCCGCACTGCCACCCATATCTGCCGCAAGATTGCAGCCCATTTCATCAGCGATGAACCGCCGGCCGACATGACCGAGGTGATGGTGGCAAGCTGGAAGGCAAGCAATGGCAATCTCGGTGAGGTCTACCGCGCCATGCTCGAACATCCGCTTGCATGGGAGAATCCGGGTCAGAAGATCAAGCAGCCGTTCGAATTCGTTGTGTCCGGTTTTCGCGCACTGAACCTGCCCGACGACAATATGTCGGCACTTCTGGCCGATATGGAAGGCGATGACGATGATGTCGGTCCGGTCGGAAAGGCCATGCAGATGGCCGGGGCGGCGAAATCGGCCGAACAGCGGCGCAAGCGCGCCGGACAGGCAAATGCGCTGACGCTCGGCGCGCTGCAGAAGATGGGCCAACCGATCTGGCAACCGCCAAGTCCGGCAGGCGTGCCTGACAAAAGCGATGCCTGGCTGACGCCGGGCCAGCTCAGCGAGCGGATCGACTGGTCGCGTCGTGCCGCCAGGTTGCTTGGACAGAAACTCGAACCGGCCGATTTTCTCCAGATGGCGCTCGCGGACGCCGCGACACCGGAAACACGCAGGATTATCTCACAGGCGCCAAGCAAGCTGCACGGGCTGACCATGGTGCTGGCATCGCCCGAGTTCAACAGGAGATAGGTGGATGGCATCGATCAAGGATATCGAGCGTATTGCGCTGTCCCGTCGCGGTTTTCTCGCCGGCGCCTGCTGCGTTGCCGCCGCGCCGGTCCTTACGCCGGTGACGTTCGCCGCCATGCCCGGAGACAACCGGTTTGTCACCATCATCCTGCGCGGCGCCATGGATGGCCTCGACCTCGTGCAGCCCTACGGTGACCCGGCCTTTGCCGCGCTGCGCCCCAAGCTCGGGCTGACGCCCGATATGGGACTGCTCGACCTCAACGGCTTTTTCGGCCTTAACCCGGCAGCTTCTGCACTGATGCCCTTGTGGCAGGCCGGCCAGCTATCCTTCGTTCATGCTGTTTCGACGCCCTATCGCGACCAGCGAAGCCATTTCGACGGGCAGGACATTCTGGAAACCGGCGGTGCCGACAAAAGCCAGAAAACCGGCTGGCTGAATCGGGCACTGGCCGTCATCCCGCGTTCCGATGCGCGCAAGGCGATCGATATCAATACATCGATGGAACTGATCCTGACCGGACCGAACCAGGCGGATAACTGGTCGAGCCAGAGCGATTTTTCGCTTGCCGATGACGAGATCGCCTTTCTCGACCGGCTTTATTCCCACGATCCGCTGTTCGCCAAGGTTTTCGATGAGGCGAAGACGACGGGGGCCGCGGCAGATCAGCTCTATGCCGATGGAAAGCGCGGTTCTGGCATTGCCGATATGGCGAAACTCGCCGGCGGCATGTTGCGCGAGCAATACCGGGTTGCAAGCTTCTCGATCAACGGATGGGATACCCATGTCGGTCAGGCTGGCCAGTTCAAGAAGGCGGCCGGCGACCTTGCGACAGCAATCATGACGCTGAAGAACACGCTTGGTGACGAGGTCTGGAACAAGACCGTGGTTCTGGCCATGACCGAATTCGGGCGCACTGCCCGCGAAAACGGTACCAATGGTACCGACCACGGTACGGGCGGCCTTGCCGTGCTTGCCGGCGGTGCCGTCGCCGGCGGTAAGGTGCTCGGCACATGGCCGGGGCTTGGCGAAGGGAAACTGCTCGACGAACGCGACCTGATGCCGACCGGCGATGTTCGTGAAGTGGCCGCCGCCATGCTCTACCGCCAGTTCGACATCAAGCCGAGCAGCCTGAGCAGCCGGGTGTTCCCGGGGCTGGGGTTTGACGAGGGCTCGGTGTTTTTGAAGGGGTGAGGTGGTGGCTGAGCCAATTCCACCGCGGGTGTGACGCGCTTTAGATAACTTGCCTGCGTCCCGGAGTGGACGTCCTGTTGAACCCGGTCACCGGTTCGCTCTCATTATGTGGCCTGCAAGCTGTCTCCATGTTGGGGCGAGGGCACAGTGCGAGGATGCCTTATTTCTCGCCTTCCGCCTTTGTCGCGCTATTTGACCGGCTTTGGAGAACCGTGATGCGAACGATATATTGGGACAAGCCGGTCAGCGTGGGCGGCAGATTGATTTTTGGCCCGCTGGATGCGCAGGAACACATGGTCAGTTCGTGGACTGCCGTGAAGGATAGCTCATTTGCCGTCGCTGCAAGCGCGATACTCGATGCTCTGGCAGGGCGGGCATCCCCTGATGTTGCGCGCGAGCTTTTCGAAAAGGCCTTGAGTAATTCCCGGTAGAACCGACAGACATTCTTCCCAGACGCCGAGAGAATGATCTCGAACTGACAGGGACAGGCTTCCATGGAACTTAAGGTGTTCTGTTTTGTTGGCCATATGTCGCATCCCGCGACAGGGAGTAAGCAATGACTGACACTCCAAAGCCTGGTCAGCAGGACGATAAACGTTCGGATCAGCAGAACAACCGACCGGATGACAAATCAGGCGTCCAGACCAAGCCGTCCGATCGTGAAAACGACAAAACCGATCGACGCTAACTGATGACCCGGCTGGGTGATGCCCCAGCCGGAGGCCACGCAGAAATACAATATCAGCATCGACTTACATGTGGGTATCGGATATGTTCAGCATATCGTCGGCAACCGAATTCGTAGGCGCTGACGGCTGAGAGTTTGTAACTCCCGCCTGCAAAAGCATGGCGGTCGATCATGACACGTAGCTCAGCACTCATTTCGCATTTTCTAAAACTACACGATCTGACGGCCCAATATGGCCGTCTCAAACCGCTGCCGGTTTCCAATCATGCTCAGACAGGCAGTGCTCCTGCGAGCCCCACATAGATGGGGACGGTCACGCGGATTGGTTTCGCGCTACATTGGGCGAAGCCAGTCTACGTAGGCGAGGGCGACCAGCTTGATACGGTCGTGTCAGGCCCTGCCGACGCAATCAGGTGGATGCAGGCCCATTTCAAGCACAAGCGCGGCTTTGTTTACTGGCGCGCTCACTCCCTTTGCCATGAGGCCCTTCTGGGAACGCTGCACCATGACTTTGCTCGCCAACCTTTCGTCGATGCGTGGGTCGAGCAAAGCCATTTTGAACCGGTACCGGAAACCTAGTCGAATGAGGGAGCACGCTAGATGCAGATGATCCCTCGACCGAGCGGCCGGAGTCGGGGTTCTTCGGCTGCTCGGTTTATGTCTGTTTTGGAATGGCGATGCGACAGAGTAGCATCATTCTGCCGGAACCGGCTTCGGTTTGCCGTCCTCATCCAGCGCGACCATGACGAAAGTTGCAGCGGTGACTTTTTCCAGTTGCTGGTGCCGTGCGCGGTGGGCCCAGGCTTCGACATTGAGTGTGATCGAGGTCGTGCCGACGCGGGTGATTTCCGTGTAGATCGCCATCGTATCGCCGATCTTGACCGGCAGCTGGAATGCCATTTCCTTCACCGCCGCGGTGACGACGCGGCCGCGGGCGCGCTCGGCGGCGCGGATGCCGCTGGCAAGGTCCATCTGGGCCATGACCCAGCCGCCAAAAATATCGCCGGCCGGATTGGCGTCGCTCGGCATGGCCAGCGTTCGAAGGGTCAGTTCACCGGTCGGTCTGGCGAGTTCGGTCATTCCGGAATCATCCTTTGCAATTATTCGTGTCGGTCGGGAGGCGGACACTAGCCTTGTTTCTGGCGATTGCCAGTTTCTTTTGGTCATGGCGACCATGAGCCATCGTCATGACTTGGCTGCGGAGAATAACCCAAGAAGAAATGTGGGTTCGACTTGATCGCGCCTTGCCTCCCGAGTTCTTCACGGCCCGGTAACTTCCGATCATTATCATTTAATGAGAATTGCAAATATCGGGGGAGGTATCATGCAACGTCTTGCCATTTCCTGGCGTCTTTATTGTCTCGTCGCGCTGTCGCTCGTCATTCTGGCCGGCGCGCTGACCTTCAGTCTTTTCGAAAGTTATGCGTCTTCCGAACGGGAACGGAAGGCCGGGCTTGCCCAAATGAATGATACGGCGCTGGCCGTGCTGGCCAAATATCAGGCGATGGAAGCCTCCGGCGCCCTGTCTCGCGAAGAGGCGCAGGCGCAGGCAAAGGGCGTCATCGCCGCCATGCGCTACGACAATGGTTCCGGTTACTTCTGGATCAACGACATGCACCCGAAAATGGTCATGCATGCGGTAAAGCCGGAGATGAATGGCTCGGACCTTTCACAGAACAAGGATCCGAACGGTAAATTCCTGTTCGTCGAATTCGTTCAGGTGGTGAAGGCAAACGGCAAGGGCTTTGTCGATTATTACTGGCCCAAGCCCGGCGCGAGCGAGCCGGTGGAGAAGTTTTCGCATGTGGCTGGATTCGCGCCCTGGGGATGGATCGTCGGTACCGGTGTTTATGTCGATGACCTGAAGGCGATGTTCCGCGAGGATGCGACGGATTTCGCCATGATCTTTGCGGTCGGCGCTCTTCTTGTGATCGGCGGAGCATGGCTGGTGGTCAAGAGCGTCACTACACCTCTATCGCGCGTGCAGCGGGTGCTTCAGGCGATTGCCGGCGGCGCGACGGGTGTTGTTGTTCCCTGCACGGGCGAAAAGAACGAGATCGGCGAAATGGCGCGGGCGCTGGTCGTGCTGCGCGACAATGTCGAGGAACGTGCCGAATTGCAGGCGCGCGAGGCGGAGCAGCAGCGTGCCATCGCCGCCGAACGTTCGGCCAGCGAAAGGGCGATTTCGACCGCTGCTGGCCGGCAGTCGCACGCAATGCATGAACTCGGGCAGGCGCTCGAAGGGCTGGCGGCCGGTGATCTTTCGGTGTCGCTCGGCGATATCGGCGAGGATTTCGTCAAGCTGAGGCAGGACTTCAACGATGCCGTCGGCGCGCTCAATCAGGCGATCGTGGCGATTTCCGAAACGGGCGTGATCGTGCGCGACAGTGCGTCGGACATTTCCGGTGCGACCGGCAATCTGGCAAAGCGCACCGAACAGCAGGCGGCGGCGCTGGAAGAGACGGCGGCGGCGCTCGACGAGATCACCACCACCGTGCGCACGGCATCGCAGCGTGCAAGGGAAGCGCGGGAAATGGTGAGTGAAACCAAGCTGAGCGCCAGCCGCTCCGGCGAGATCGTCCGCAATGCGATCGACGCGATGGGGCGGATCGAGCAGTCGTCCGGGCAGATCAGCCAGATCATTTCCGTCATCGACGAAATTGCCTTCCAGACCAATCTTCTGGCGTTGAATGCCGGCGTCGAGGCGGCGCGCGCCGGTGAGGCGGGCAGGGGCTTTGCCGTGGTGGCGCAGGAAGTGCGCGAACTGGCGCAACGCTCGGCGACGGCTGCAAAGGAGATCAAGGTTCTGATCGGCAACTCCGTGCAGGAGGTCGAGGGTGGCGTGACGCTGGTGCGCTCGACCGGCGAGGCGCTTGTGGAGATCGCCGTGTTGGTCGAGAAGGTCAATGCCCATGTCGACACGATCGCCACGACATCGCAGGAACAGGCGAGCGGGCTGGCCGAGATCAATTCCTCGGTCAATCACATGGATCAGATGACCCAGCAGAACGCAGCCATGGTGGAAGAGACGACGGCGGCAAGCCAGACGCTTGCCGACCAGAGCCTGCATCTTCAGCAATTGCTGGGGGGCTTCAGGCTCGGCAATACCGGTATCCGCTCCGTCTCCCGCGCTGCCTGACGCGTTCGATACGGTTGATTTCACCAAAGGGCCGGAGCGCGGAGGCGTCCGGCCCTTTCCCGTAATATGGCGAAGCCGATCCGAAATGGCCCGCAAACCGCCATGCTTCATCAAGCTTTCGTTTACCCAATCTGCCTAAAATCAAAACCTGTGTCATTTCGGCATCGAGCGAGAGGCAACTGGTATGGCGTATGCTTCCCTATCGACGCGAGTGATCGGCTCGCTTCTGGTTTCGACCTTTCTGGTCGCCTGTTCGGCAGAGAGCCTCGTGCCGCCGGCATCGATCGACAATGGCACGCAGGTCGGCTCCATCTCGCGCTCGTTGCCGCCGTCACCGATTTCCCAGCCCTCATCGCATCAGCCCTATTCAGTTGCTTCCGCGCCCGTTTCTCAGGCAAGCGGCGGCGGATATCTGGCGGCGCCTTCAGCCCAATCACCGATGCAATCAAATGGCGGCGGTCATTATCTGCGCGCCCCGAATGGTGCGCCGGCGACGATCCCGGCCGAAGGCGTCAACATGGATGAAGAGTTCGGTTTCAGCCCCGACGAAAGCGATGTCGTCGGTTTGGCCGAGGAGCAAGATGGCGATATCGCAGAAGGGGTCGGCGACCAGCCGGTGGTCGGTGGCATCGGCACCGATAATCCAGTGGCGCTTAACGCACGGCGTCAGCCGATCGATGACCGCGTAATCGTACCACCGAAGCGGTCAGCAGCGGGCATTGGCAGGCAGGGCTCTTCCGCCCCAATGACCTGGGGTGACAATTCTCCCGTGACCGCACCCGGTCGGGCGCCGGCGCGGGCCGAGGAGGTCGCCATGCTGCGGCCGAATAATCCGGTCGCCGGCCCGGTAACCGACGATGCCCCGATGAGCGCGCCCGATGGCGCCTGGCAGCGCACGGTCATGCCGCAGTCGGAAGTGGCCTGCCGCACCGAACTGCGCCGTCTCGGTGTCGAGTTCAAGGATCTGCCGCGCATTTCCCAGGGGCCGAGTTGCGGTATCGATTATCCGGTGAAGCTTGCTGGCCTTTCCGGCGGTATCGATGTGAGGCCGGCGGTGACGCTGAACTGCCAGGTTACGCTTGCCTTCGCAAAATGGGTGAAGAACGATCTGGCGATTTCCGCCCGCACCCGTTATCTCACCGGCATCCGCCAGATCCAGCCGATGGGCGGTTATTCCTGCCGCAAGATGAACAACAGCCGCCAGCGCTACAATCCGATGTCCGAACATGCCCGCGGCAACGCGATCGATATCGGCCGCATCACACTCAAGAACGGTCACGATATCGATGTTCGCAAGAAGGGGCTGTTCTCTTTCCGCGAGGGCGGGCTGCTGAAATCGGTGCGCGGTGACAGCTGCAAGTATTTCTCGACCGTACTTGGCCCGGGCAGCAATGCCGAGCATTGGAACCATTTCCACTTCGACCTTCGCTCACGCAAAGGCGGCCGCCAGTATTGCAACTGAGCGAACTATCTGGATTTGAAGCCTGATATGGCGAGAAACTTCTCGATGCTCAGTTGAGGCGCTTGGAAGGGGAAGGCGCGAGCATGTCTTTTTCACCGATATCGCAGCTATCGGAATCGCGCAAATCTGCCGGCATCGGAATTGTCAGCGCATCGACCATGAAATTCGCCAGATCATCAAGGGACGCGAAGTCGAAATCATCAGCTTCAGCCTCAGCATTAGCCTCTGGGGCGTTTTCGGTTTCTTGCTGAATTATGTTCTTCTTCACGGAATTCGGCATGATCATCGACTCTCATCTGCAGCAACGAATTTAGGAAAAATATGTGGTCTGGTATCGTGGCACCACATATAAGGCAACGTACCCGAAATTGCATACGTCAATTGCCTGTATCTATTTCATCGCCAAAGAGTTTTTGAAGGCAATGAAAAGCAGGATGTTGCTGGGAGCCGGCAGCGGCCAACTCACGGCAGCATCTTATCTGCCCAGATATTTCTGTTTTCTAAATGTCATCTCGCGAGCCGGCGTCGCTGCTGTTTGCGCCAACCCTTGCCCCCCATTATTTAAGGGGTATTTCAGCATCTGCCGTAAATACAGTCGCCACCCGTTTGGGTGAGCCGCTTTTGGAATTGCAGCACTGATAACAGGGTATCCGGATACCCTGTTTCGGCAAAACGGATTGACCGAGGAGTGTGTCATGGGGCGGTAGGAAGGCAAGTCTTCCCTGTCCTTTACCCTACGGTCCGAACGTACTGATGACATTGTGGGGTCGTCGCCACGCTGTGACTTGTCTGACAACGACAATGATGCGATGAGGTCTCTCGATGATGAACAACCATCAAGGGCCGTTTTCTCGGCTTAGTAGTGCATGCCCCGCCCAATCGCTCATGCCTTTTTCTTCCGGCTCATGAGTTAAAATCGCTGCCGGAGAACGTGATGCCTGCCTTTCTCGATATTCTTCCCTTCGTGGTGGCGCTGCTTGCTGCCGGCGTTCTGGCAGGGCTTCTTGCCGGACTGTTCGGTATTGGCGGTGGCGCTATCCTCGTGCCGATCTTCTTTCACGTCTTTGGGCTGCTCGGCGTGGACGATGCGGTGCGCATGCATCTGGCGTTGGGTACATCGCTTGCCATCATCGTGCCGACTTCGGTTCGCTCTTTCACGGCGCACCGGCAGCGTGGAGCCGTGGATATCGACCTCCTGAAGGGCTGGGTCATTGCCGTTCCGCTCGGCACGCTTATCGCCACATTGATCGCCGCCTGGGCGTCCAGCACGGAACTGAGGCTGATCTTCGCGGTGATAGCGCTCGTCCTGGCGCTGCGAATGATTTTCAATCGGGCAAGCTGGAAACTCGGCGACGATCTCCCCAGAAATCCGCTGAAATTCTTGGTCGGTACCGGCATCGGCATCCTGTCGGGCCTGATGGGGATCGGCGGCGGCGTGTTGAACAACACCTTCATGACACTTTACGGCCGCACCATCCACCAAGCGGTCGCAACCTCCTCCGGCGTCGGTGTGCTGATCTCAATCCCTGGTCTTGTCGGTTATATCTGGGGCGGCTGGGGCAAGAGCGGCTTACCACCGTTTTCGACCGGTTATATCAACTGGCTGGCAGTGGCGCTGCTGATCCCGGTCACGCTCTATACGGCACCTTACGGTGCACGGATTGCGCATGCGCTGTCCAAGCGCCAGCTGGAGGTCGGGTTCGCGCTATTTCTCGTCTTCATCGCACTGCAGTTTTTCGCCAGCGTGATTTTCTAGTGTTATGCCGACGTGAGGGGCTACCGTCTCTTTTGCGCCAAAAGCGGACTTTGAAACGGCGTCCGGCTTGGACGCTAGATCGCCGTCAGGCGTTTCAATGCACTCCGGCGACGAGATAGATGCCGCCGAATGGGTTGTATTTGAAATCGTCTTCTTCGTATTCATCGATGGCTTTGAGCTCTGCGCCTTAGCGGGCTACGACGGCTCCCACGCCGTCCGCCGCCATCTCGTCCGCAAAGCTGTCGATCATGGCACTGCGCGCCAGCTCATCCACGGAGGAGCTGCTGGGTACGAACACCTCAGGTAGGCCGACAAGATGAAAGCCCACGCTGGAAAAGAAATCGCCGTCGGTAATCGGCCTCTTCGTGAAGGCGAGGCGGCATGCTCTAGCAGCCACGCCAGGCTCGTTGCCTTCCGCTTCCCGCGCAAGCTGCCTCCACCGAGCTGCTCCATGCGCGATCCCGGCGCTCTCCCCCTTTGCCGCAGTCGCGCCTGCTTCAAGCACGCGCTCAACCAGCATTAGGGCTGTCAGCGAGACAGCAAGGGCTTCCGCAGCCTCCATGAGCGGACCGACGACATAGACGACGCATCCATGGCTCATAACCGCCTCGACGTCATGCTGATGCCACGCGTCTTCGTGTACTTGATCCCAACAAACCGAGGAGCTCTCGCTCATCCGATCGTCGGACGCGTCTTGAGAGAAGACCATGTCGATTTCGAAGTCTATAGCAAGGTCTTCGATTGAGGCTTGGATGGACCGCAACAACCGCTGGAAGCCACCTTTGGGTCCGAGGAAGCAGAGAACATGCCGAGGCCTGTAATCGGAGAAACTCTTATAGCGCATCTTTATTCGTCTTGAACAATCCGGAATCGAGCAGCGAATGAAAAACACATCGAGCTGCCCATCCCTGCAATGCGCTCCCAATTACGTTAGGTCAATGTCAAGCTAGGGCCGAAAGCTGACCCACCGCCCTGACATCATCTACACTGGTTCGTGTTCGGAATGATCTCTTCCACATTTGGCGCAGCACTTAACCGGTGTCGTCTGACGGGGATAATAGGAAATCTTTTCAGTTTTCCATAGCGAACGCGTCCCACCTGGACAGAATATCGATGTACCACACGTCGGACACTTGAAGTAGTAGAGTAGAACAATTGCTTCGGGGAGTAGGTAACATAGAGCGACCGCGAATGCCGCTGCGGTACCATACGCGTTGTGGACCATGAACGTGCCGGAACCCACGATCAGGAAACCGATTGTTGATACTGTTCCGTATATCATTGCTCGCTTGTAAAGTGACATGCAACGCGCCTAGGTGAAAATATAGCGTTCTCGCAGAATTTCATTATTCGGCGTTGGAATGCTGATAGCACTAACGTCCTCTCAGCCGCCGTGCAAGATGCGAAAATAGGGCTGCGTCACCCCACCGCCCTGACATCCTCTGCCGCTTTGCGCCAATTGCAGTCATAGGGTGAGCCAGCTAAACGTATGCCCCAAAGATCAAGAAAAAGGCACCGAATTGGAAGATTGCTACGCCGTAAAGCTCTTGGATATCTACATCGAAAATGCGGTTCGCATCTTCCGCGGAGGCTTTGGATGTGATCGCGCCGAAAATGCAATGTTCGCAACAGTGGAGTTACTACGCGAAGAGAAGAACCTCAGACCTGAATTCTTGCGGCGCGTTGGCATTACGCTGACTAAAGCAGATGTCTGGGAAACAGGTAGCAATGGTGTCCCACTTGAGCTTGTTGAATTGGCAATCCACGAACTGCGTTGGCCCGAGTTTCGTCAGTTGATCGAGGTTCGCCGTTCGCTTTTCCCGCTGGATAGCAGGCACCTCTCTCTTTTCGCAGCTTTTGATCGAGATTGGATCGATCGCGACTATTATCAGCGTTATCGCACACGCGGCGAAGAAGGTTGAAATGACTGCTTCGGGCCGATACGGACAACCCCAAACGTCTCCGCATCGTCCCAAAATCCCGAACGCAATATTCTTCCATGAAGGGATAGCTTCATGGGAACGCGACCCTATATTGCGGCATCTCCGGGGAACAACTTCCTCGCAATGTCGCCCTATACAAATGCGGTTCCCATGCCTCCCATTATTTCCGTACAGCAACTGACAAAGACCTATGGCAACGGGTTCGAGGCCTTGAAGGGCATCGATCTCGATATCGAGCGCGGCGAAATCCTCGCGTTGCTCGGGCCGAACGGCGCCGGCAAGACGACGCTGATCTCTATTGTCTGCGGTATCGTCAACCCGACCGGCGGCAAGGTCCTTGTCGGCGGGTATGATGTGGTCAAAGATTTTCGCCAGACGCGATCGCTGATCGGTCTCGTGCCGCAGGAGCTGACCACCGACCAGTTCGAAACGGTCTGGAACACGGTAAGCTTTTCCCGCGGCGTCTACGGCAAGAAGCCGAACCCGGCGCTGATCGAGAAGATTTTGCGCGAACTGTCCTTGTGGAAGAAGAAGGACAACATGTTGCGCGAACTTTCCGGCGGCATGAAGCGGCGCGTGCTGATCGCCAAGGCGCTGAGCCACGAGCCGGACGTGCTGTTCCTCGACGAGCCGACAGCCGGCGTCGATGTCAGCCTGCGCCGCGACATGTGGGAAGTGGTCAAGCGGCTGCGCGAGGATGGCGTCACCATTATTCTGACCACCCATTATATCGAGGAGGCCGAGGAGATCGCCGACCGAGTAGGGGTGATCAATGGTGGGCAGCTTCTGTTGCTCCAGGAAAAGACCGGGCTGATGAAACAGTTCGGCCGCAAGCAGATGAAACTCGAACTGACCGAGAAGCTGGATGAGATACCGCCGAGCCTTGCGGCCTTTTCGCTTTCGCTCAGTGAAGACGGCATGTCGCTTACGCATGAATACAGCCACGAGGAAAGCCAGGACAGCATTGCCTCGCTGCTTTCGGCGCTGACGGCGGCAGGCATCCATTTCCGGGATCTCTCGACCCGGCAAAGCTCGCTGGAGGACATTTTCGTTGCTCTGGTGGAGGAAAAGGCATGAATATCGAAGCGATCAAATCCATCTACTTCTTCGAGATGGCGCGCATGCGCCGCACGCTTTTGCAGAGCGTCATCTCGCCGGTCATCACCACTTCGCTCTATTTCATCGTCTTCGGCACGGCGATCGGTTCGCGCATCCAGTCGATCGAAGGCGTGTCCTACGGCTCGTTCATAACGCCGGGCCTGATCATGCTGACGCTTCTGACCCAATGCGTCGCGAACGGCTCGATCGGCATATACTTTCCGAAGTTCACCGGCACGATCTACGAGATCCTGTCGGCGCCGGTGGCGATGACGGAAATCCTGGTCGGTTATGTTGGTGCAGCCGCTAGCAAGGGGCTGATCATCGGGTTGATTATCCTCGCGACAGCTTCCTTCTTCGTCGATATCCGCATCGCCCATCCGTTCATGATGGTGCTCTTCCTTGTGCTCACCGCAATCACCTTCAGCCTGTTCGGCTTCATCATCGGTGTGTGGGCGAAGAATTTCGAGCAGTTGAACATCGTGCCGATGCTTGTCGTGCCGCCGCTGACATTTTTGGGTGGAAGCTTCTATTCGATCGACATGCTGCCGCCATTCTGGCAGGCGGTGAGCCACTTGAACCCGGTTCTTTATCTCGTCAGCGGCTTTCGCTGGAGCTTTTATGAGATCGCCGACGTCAATCCGGTGATCAGCCTGATCATGATCGGCGTCTTTCTGGCTCTGTGCCTGTCGATGCTCGGCTGGATGTTCAAGACGGGCTATCGGCTGCGCAGCTGACGCGGGGAGGGCGATAGGCGGCTTATCCCCGCCTATCGCTTTGTCTTTCAACAGTCGGCCACTCTTATCCGAGCGACAGCTGGCGGCGTTCGCCGCGTGCGGCCATGACCGATGCGGCAAGCAGGCTGGCTGCCGCAAGAAGCATCACGACGGAAACCGGACCCTGGGTTTCGATCAGGAGGCCGCCGAGAACCGCGCCGCTCGAAATCGCGATCTGGAAGGCCGGGATCACCAGAGCGCCGGCGCTTTCCGCCTCATCCTGCGCATGGCGCACGACGAAACTCTGTACGCTGACCGGGAAGGCACCGAAGGCGAGGCCCCAGAATGCGATCGCAGTCGCCGCAACGGCAAGCGAGGCACCGCCAACGGCCAAAACGACGGCCGATGCGGCAACGAGCGTGGTGAACAGGACGATCGACAGGCGCGGGCTGCGTTCCGAAACCATGCCGCCGAGCATGTTGCCGAAAAAGCCTGCAACGCCATAGGCAAGCAGGATCAGCAAGATGGTTTCGACATCAAGCTGCGGCACCCGCTCCAGGAACGGACGGATATAGGTGAAACCGGCAAAATGGCCTGCAACGAAAAGCAGGATGGTGATCAGGCCGGTGCGGATTGCCGGCCGGCGCATCAGTGCCGCAAGCGTGCCAAGCCCGGCGTGACCGGTCGGCGGCAAAGCTGGCAGGAGCGTCGCCTGGGCGACCAATGCAACAAAGCCGACGGCAGCGGACAGATAGAATGCCGCCCGCCAGCCGAGCGTGTCGCCGATCCAGGCGCCGAGCGGAGCAGCACAGACGGTGGCAAGCGAAACGCCGGCCATGATGATGGCCATCGCGCGCGGCATCCGCGCCGGTGGGACGAGGCGCATGGCAAGTGCTGCCGACATGGCCCAGAAACCGCCGAGCCCGACGCCGAGAAGGATGCGGGCGGCGAATACCGTATAGATATCGGTGGCGATCGCGGCGAGGAGGCTGGAAATGACCAGAAGTGTCGTCAGCGCCAGAACTGTCCAGCGCCGGTCGATCTTGCGGGTGCCGATGATGACGCCGGGTCCGGCGATTGCGGCGATCACTGCGGTGGTGGTGATCGACTGGCCGGCGACGCCGGTGCCGACGCCGAGATCAGCCGAGAGCGGGGTCAACAGGCTGACGGGAAGGAATTCGGCAGTGACGAGGCCGAACACACCCAAGGTCAACGAGGCGACTGCGCCCCAACGTGCGATATCATGTTCCGTTCGCGCTGCATCGTCAGATGATAAAGGGGTGCCGTGCATGAGATTCTCCTGAATTGCAGCCTATTTGGCTTTTGTCAGGAATAGGCGTGACGGACTGGCGTTTCCATGCTAGAAAATCCGACATGCTTGACAGATCGTCCAAATTCTCATCGTCGGCTGGAGCCGATCCCTTGTCGGAAATGCTGCGGGGCCTGCGGCTCGACGGTGTCGAATACGGGCGTTGCCGGCTCGCGGACCCCTGGGCCACGGCCTTTCCGGCCGAGGATGCGGCACGGTTTCATTTCATTTCGTCCGGCAGGGCGCTTCTCAAGGCGCCTTCAGGCGAATGGCTGCAGCTGAATGCCGGAGATGCCGTCATACTGCCGCGCGGTGACGCCCATGTGATAGCGAGTGCCGAGACTGTCGAGCCGCTGCCTTTCGGGCGTTACGGCAGGAAGCAGGTCTGTGAGGGCGTATTCGACATGCAATGCGCCGATGCGCGTTGCGGCACGGTGGCGCTGACCGCGTCGATGCGCTTCAATATAGACAGGTTGCATCCGCTTCTGCAGCTCATGCCCGAAACGATGCTGACCAGCGACCTTGCAACCAGCGAGCCGGCCATTCCGCATCTTCTGGATGCCATGGCGCGCGAGGTGGATATGGATCGGGTCGGCGCCGGCGGCATTCTGGCGCGGCTGGCGGATGTCCTGACGGCGACGATCATTCGCACCTGGGTCGAACACGGCTGCGGCAATACGAATGGCTGGATTGCGGCGGTGCGTAATCCGGAGGTCGGGCGGGTTCTCGCTGCCATTCACCTTGAGCCTGAACGTGACTGGTCTGTGGCCGAACTTGCGCGGCTGATGGGTGCCTCACGTTCCGGTTTCTCCGAGCGGTTTGCCCGCGTCGTCGGAGAAACGCCCGCCCGGTATGTTGCGCTGGTGAGAATGCACCAGGCGCGTCTCTGGCTGAAGCAAGGCATGCGGGTAGCGACGGCGGCCGAAAAACTCGGTTATGACGCTGAAGCCTCGTTCAGCCGTGCCTTCAAGCGTATCATCGGACACCCACCAAGCCATTTTCGAGGCAAGCCGGATAGCGAAACGGCGCCTGACGAGATGGTCGAACTGGCCGCGGTCGGGTGAGGCGAAGGACGCGGGAACCGGCTCTGCCCATCCGATGGCGCGAGGAGCTGGAAGCCTGATGGACCGGCGGCGTTTCTCAAGCATGTCGTCACAATGAGACGGCGTGTGCCGGCTTGCCTAATCCCTTAGCCGCAACTCGTCTGTCTGCATGTTGAGCGAACTCAGCGTCGACAGAAAGCTCATGCCAAGCAGGCTTTCGTCCAGCATTCCGTCCTGGGCTACCATGGCGCGGACGTTTCTGCGCGAGATCGGGCCGATGGCGATCTCGTCGAGCCTGACGGGGGCGGCCATGGCAGGGCCGTTGGCGGTCATTACCCGGACAGTGTAGGCGAGGCCGCCGGTATCTATTCCGACTGCCGAGGCATCCTCGAAGGAGAGAACCACGCTGCTGGCACCGGTGTCGACGAGCATCGGGATGTTTTTTCCGTCGACCGCGACATCGGCCTGGAAATGCCCGCCGAGTGCCTTCTGGATGATGACCTCGTTTCCGTCGCTTCCCGTGACGACGACGGCTCGGCCGGGCATCAGCCCTGCGACCATGCGGCCGGCGAACTGGTTGGCGTCGTTTCTGTAAAGATAGGCGGCAACCAGTCCGAGGATGATGACCAGCCAGATGGCGAGATTGCGTAATGCCTCGTTCATGCCGCCGCGGCGACCGGCAAGAATGCCGGCACCAAGCAGGCCGGCAATCGGGACGAGATAGATGAGTTGGCCGAAATCGTTGTTGTCGATGCCGAAGGTCTGGCCCGACGAATGGTTGAAGAGCAGCAGCGCAAGGCCTGCGCCGAGCACGAGAAGCACGAAGGTCAGTCCGTTCATGTGATCTGGCGCTCCTTTGCTATTTTCTGTCGTCTGGTCTCCCGCCGCGGTTTTCGTTCGACCGTTTCCAGCCGGGCGGTAAGCCCGTCCATGATCGAATGCCGCTCGGCATCGGAATAGTCGATCCAGCCGGCAATCTCGTCGCGCGTGCGGCCGCAACCAAAGCAATAGCCGGTTTTCAGGTCGATCGAACAGACAAGGATGCAGGGCGAAATCATGCAAACCTATATCGGAGGTTCAGGCGATCAGGGCAAGGGTCGAAAGAAGCACGATTTCGCTAACCTGTTGTGTGGCGCCGATCGTATCGCCCGTATGGCCGCCAAGCTTGCGGCGGACGAAAGCGGTAAAGAACTGGCCGGCGGCGGCGCAGACGAGGATCGCAAAGATCGCAACCGGAATGCCGAGGTGAGAGGCGATGAAGATCAGCCCCATCACGCCGCCGATCAGCAGTGCAAGGTTACGCGAGCCCCGTTCGGGTGCGCCGATGGCCACCGCCACGCCGTTTGTTCGGGCAGGCGGGAGCGCGCTCCAGTGCCAGATCATTACCGAGCGGCTGAGGCAGGCCGCGGCTAGCATCGAGACTGCCGCCAGGCTGGAATCGAACCGGGCGAGTGCCGCAAGCGATGCTGCGCGCAGCAGGAAGGACAAAAGCATTGCAACGACACCGTAGGAGCCGATACGGCTGTCTTTCATGATCGCGAGCGCATGTTCGCGGTCACGTCCGCCGCCCAGCCCATCGGCTGCATCCGCAAGGCCATCTTCATGCAGCGCGCCGGTCAACAGAACCATCAGTGACAGAGCAATCATGCTCGTCACAAGCGCGTCACCCGTCTGCGACAACATGTAAAGCACGAGTGCGGGGACGAGCGCGATCAGCACGCCGGCAAGCGGAAATGCCCTGACTGCACGGGAAAACGAGCCGCTTTGACCGAGAAAGAAACGGTCCGGCACGGGGATGCGGCTGAGAAATGCGACCGAGCGGGCTAGGTCGGCGATGAAATCCGTCGCGTTTGGCAGTTGTCGCTCCCGATATAGGCGATTAAGAGATGCGCACACAAAGCGCGATTTGCCGGTGAACACAAGTGCCGGACGATGACGCGCCGGCTAAGACGAGAGAGATTTCGATGAGTTTGAGCGGCCTGCCTTTCGACGATTTTCGTAACCTGATTGCCAACTTGCCGGGACCGGATCCGCGCGCATTGGTGGATGCCCGCGAGCGTGACGCCAAGCTGACAAAGCCGCTCGGAGCGCTTGGAAGGCTTGAGGAAATCGCCTTCTGGCTTGCCGCTTGGACGGGCAGGGCACCTGCGGTCAACCGCCCGCTTGTCGCGATCTTTGCCGGCAACCACGGTGTTACCCGGCATGGCATCACACCCTTCCCGCCGTCCGTGACGCAGCAGATGGTGGATAATTTTGCCGCAGGCGGTGCGGCAATCAACCAGATCTGCGTCACCCATGACCTGGGCCTGAAGATTTTCGACCTTGCGCTCGATTATCCGACCGGCGACATTGCAACCGAAACGGCTCTTTCCGAGCGCGATTGCGCTGCGACCATGGCTTTCGGTATGGAAGCGATTGCCGGTGGCACGGATCTCCTCTGCCTCGGTGAAATGGGCATCGGCAACACTACGATCGCCGCAGCTATCCATCTAGCGCTTTATGGTGGCGAGGCCGAAGACTGGGTCGGTCCGGGCACCGGCTCCCATGGCGAGCTGATGGCCCGTAAGATCGCCGTCGTTAAACAGGCGGTCGAGTTCCACAAGGACCATCTTTCCGATCCGCTCGAAATTCTTCGCCGTCTCGGCGGTCGCGAGATCGCAGCAATTGCCGGTGCGATTCTGGCAGCCCGCATGGAAAAGATCCCTGTTCTGCTTGATGGCTACGTCGTCACTGCTGCCGCTGCAATTTTGAAGGCGATGAACCCGTCGGCGATCGACCACTGCCTGATCGGTCACGTTTCTGCCGAGCCGGGACATCTGCGCTCGATTGAAAAGCTCGGCAAGACACCGCTGCTGGCACTCGGCATGCGCCTAGGTGAAGGCACGGGCGCAGCACTGGCGGCCGGTATCGTCAAATCTGCAGCCGCCTGCCATACCGGCATGGTGACCTACGAACAGGCAGGCGTGACCAACAAGGCATAAGAGAACCGCCAATGGAAAACACGCCGCTCGACAGCACTCTTGGAAAGGCGAGCGGCGTCCGCCGGATTATCGCGGCGACCCGGTATTCGATGCAAGGTCTTGTGCGCCTGTGGCGTGAACAAGCCTTCCGGCATGAGGTCTATGCCTTCTGCGCAGGTCTCGCGCTCTTTGCGATCGTCGGCGCCGCGGCGATCGATTATTTCATCTTCCTCATTCTGACTTTGCTCCTGTTTTGCGTCGAGGCGCTCAACACGGCGATAGAGGAACTTGTCGACCGGATATCTCCCGAAATCTCCACGGTCGGGCGTCACGCCAAAGATCTCGGTTCTTTCGCTGTCTTCTGTATGCTGACCGCAAACGGATTGTTTGTGCTTTACGTTCTGGTCAAGCCCTTCTTTCGATTGCATTAGGAATGCGCAATATCGGCGTTTTCCGGATCTGCAGAGTTGCGATCACGGACCCGTGATCTTCAGATGCAACTTTTTATAGTGGACGCGCGAACGTCAAAAAATTAGCATTTGTCATGTTTTGGGGATTGCGGGACCTTTCACCTTGACCGATGACTCGATCGAAGTTTTTGAATCTGATTTCAAATGGATTGTTCGGGTATGCGAAAACGGAGAAGTGACGGAGCGCATTTTTAGCATCGCCGAACATGCCCATTCCTGGGCAGCAGGTCAGCGTATACGCATCAAATGTCCGCCGCAGAGATTCGCTTGCAGGCGCGAAGATTAACGACCGTGAACTGTTCGCGCACGAATGCACGGATGACTATTCGGTAATTAAGTTCAGGCGAAAGAACGCTTACGTTTTTCGATCGCCGGCGCATCGGCAACGGCGGGAATGCTTTGCATCACCCGGGTGGCAGGCAGGATGGCTATGACTTCGGTGCCTTCACGCAGTTTGGAGCGAAGCACGAATTGGCCGTCATGCTTGGCCAGGATGGCTTGAACGATCGGCAGCCCGAGTCCTGTGCCCTGCTCGGCACTCTTGATGGCAATCGAGCCCTGTCCGAAGGCCGACAGCACGACGGGAATTTCTTCCTCGGGAATGCCGGGGCCGTTGTCCTTGATTGCCACATATTGCCCGCCGCCTGCGGTCCAGCCGACCTTGACCGAGATCTCTCCGCCTTGCTGCGTGAATTTCACCGCATTCGAGAGCAGGTTGAGAATGACCTGTCGGATCGATTTTTCATCTGCCCAGACATGCGGCATCTCGTTTTCGAAATTGTGGCGAATGGCGATGTTCTTCGCCCGTGCCCGCAACTGAACCATGCCGATGCAGTCTTCCGCCACTTCCAGCAGCGACAGCGTCTCCTCGTTGAGATCATAACGGCCGGCTTCGATACGCGACAGATCAAGGATTTCGTTGATCAGGTTGAGAAGATGCTCGCCGGAGCGGTGGATGTCGCCGGCATATTCGCGGTATGTGGGGTTCGGCATCGGGCCGAGTACTTCTGAACTCATGACCTCGGAAAAGCCGAGAATGGCATTGAGCGGTGTTCTCAGTTCATGGGACATAGAGGCGAGGAAGCGGGATTTTGCCAGATTGGCTTCCTCCGCCCGGCGCCGCGCCTCGTCCGACATCGATTTTGCCACTTCCAGCTCGGCGATCAGGTCGTCCTTTTCCGACTGGTAGGACATCAGGGTAAGGTTCGAGCGGTAGAGGCGGTCGCCGATGAAATGAAAGAAAACGACGGCGATGGCGCAGATCGCGGTCAAGCCGATGTCGAGGAGGTCCCGTGAAATCGCGACACGAAAGAGAAGTGCCGCAATCACCGGGACGAAGCCGACGAGAACGCCCTGGCGCAGCATGAAGCTGCTCATGGCTGTGATTGAAATCGCAAAGAGCAGGACAGCGCCCTTGTAGAAGTAAAAACTGTCGCCACCACACGCGTCGCAGGATTGAAGCGCAAAAGTCGCCCATCCGACACCAAGCAGAATCTGCGCAAGCAGCAGCCGCCGGCGCCACTTGGTGGTTTCCGCCGCCGCGATTTCCTTGCGGCTGAAACGTCGGGCGAGCAGAAGGTTGATCGCATGCAGACTGAGCATCAAAAGCGCCCAGGCAATCAGGTGGGCGCTCGGCGAGATATACATTCCGATCGCGGTGACGAGCGCGATGAAGAGGGGCACGACCGCCGCCGCCTGCAGTACCGCATTGACATGCATGGCGAGCATGTCACGGTCGAAGGCCTGGTTGCCGCTATTGGAAAGTTGCAGCCGTTCACGTGTCGCGCGGACGGTCTTGGATACCGCCTTGTTGCGGTGGCCACGCGATCGATCAACGATTATCTTGTCGGTCGAGATACTGACGCCGCTACTCATTGGTTGTGAACTAATTTATTCGGATGATTGAGAGCTTATGTTCCAAACCTTAAGAAGATACTGCCGGGAAAGGTTTTGTTTGCCATTCTCCTGAAGCTTCCGTTTGTAATTGAGACCGGATTGTGACCCGCCTTGCCAAGACCCTGAAGGATGGTTTGTTCCTCGGAGCATTCCTTGTCCTTGCCTCACTTATCGTTGCCAAGATCGACCTCAACGGCGACACCCGCATCAACGGTCCGTTTTACGCGATCGACGGCGATACGCTGGCGGCTGGAGCCGAGCGCTTGAGGCTGATCGGCATCGATGCCCCGGAGGCTGATCAGTCCTGCGGCGAAGGGCAGAATGTCTGGACATGCGGCGATGCCGCACGCGACGCCCTGGCAAAATTCGCCTCGGCGCCCGACGCATATTGCGCGGGATCCTCCAGGGATCGTTATGGCCGTGTTCTTGTACGCTGTCGGCTGGGTGAAACGGATATCAACGCCGAACTCGTTCGCCAGGGAATGGCCGTCGCATCCGGGGACTATCACGCAGAAGAGACAGCTGCGCGGGCACAGGCAGAAGGGATATGGTCCGGTCCTTTCGAAACCCCACGCGCGTGGCGTACGGCCAAGGGTGCTGAGGCCGAAGATGATGGATCGACCGGGACCGGAAGCCGTGTCGAAGCGATCCTCGATCGGCTGAAAGGCATGCTGCCGTGGACGTGATTGAACCGGACCGGATTGCCGATCTCGGTGCAGGCATCGCAGCCTGTCGCATTTGTCGCGACCATCCTGCAAAACCAGGAAATCCGTTGCCCCACGAGCCGCGGCCGGTTGCGACATTGTCCTCGACGGCACGGTTACTGATTGCCGGTCAGGCGCCGGGCTTGCGAGTTCACCAGAGCGGACTGCCATTTGACGATGCCTCGGGCAACCGGCTGCGCGACTGGATGGGCGTGACCCGAGAAGAGTTTTACGATGCAGACCGTCTGGCGATCGTGCCAATGGGCTTCTGCTTTCCCGGTTACGACACAAAGGGAAGTGACCTGCCACCGCGCAAGGAATGTGCGCCCGCATGGCGCAGCAGGGTGATTGCGGCAATGCCGCAGATCGACACGGTTCTGGTGATCGGCCAATATGCTGCGGCTTGGCATCTGGGCGCTCGCCGAAAGAAAACCACGACGGAAACTGTGAGGAACTGGCGGGAATATTTCTTCGTCAATGACGGGCCGCGCATCCTGCCGCTGCCACATCCGAGCTGGCGCAACAGCGGCTGGCTGAAAAGCAACGGCTGGTTTGAAGCGGAGATCTTGCCCGTGTTGCGCCAGCATGTGGATAGCTTGATCCGCGGAACAAAATTCGCTTAACTGTGTGAAAATCGGGTGTATAACGAAAAATCATTTCGAAGGGGACAATGATGGACCGTCTTGACCGCAAGATCCTGCGTATTCTGCAGGAAGATTCCACACTCGCAGTGGCGGATCTCGCCAAGAAGGTCGGCCTGTCCACCACGCCTTGCTGGCGCCGTATCCAGAAAATGGAAGAGGACGGCGTCATCCGCCGTCGCGTGGCGCTGCTCGATCCGGGCAAGGTCAATACGAAGGTTACCGTTTTCGTCTCGATCCGCACCGCCAGCCACTCGATCGAATGGCTGAAGCGCTTTTCCGAAGTCGTGGTAGATTTTCCGGAAGTGGTAGAATTCTACCGCATGAGCGGTGACGTAGACTATCTGCTGCGTGTCGTCGTGCCGGATATCGCTGCCTATGACGCCTTCTACAAGCGCCTGATCGCCAAGATCGAGATCCGCGACGTCTCTTCCGTTTTTGCCATGGAGCAGATCAAATATACGACGGAACTGCCGCTCGACTACATGATGATCGACAACCAGAAATCCGGCGACGACTGAGCGATCCAACTCTGCTGAGATAATTTTGAAAGCGCTGCAATCCGGGTTGGGTTGCGGCGCTTTGCTTTGGTATTCAGACCTTTAGTCGCCGCATCACCTTCTCGCCCGACAGTTCTTTGAGCGCGTCCTTGCCGATCCAGCGTGCCGTTTTGTCATTCGATTCTGCGAGTTTCTGCGCAAGGGCGAGAGCCGGCTTGTGGCAGGTGACATTTCGCTTGCCGATATTGCGCAAGGCCCAGTTGACAGCTTTTTTGACAAAATTGCGCGGGTCGGTGGAGTGTTGTTCGATCAGGCGCAGATAGCCTATCAAGGTCGCGTCCGGCTCCTTCTTCAGATGGACGGATGCTCCGGCGATCATCGCAAAGGCGGTGCGGCGGACGAATTCACGCTCGTCTTCGGCAAACTCGGCGATCAGGTCCTGCCAGAAGGGGACTTCGGTAAAGAGGTCGGCGGCGGCATCGACGATTTCCCAGGAGGCGAAATCATCCGCCCAGGAATGCGCTTCGGCAGAGGTAAGCGCTTTCGGGTCGGCGGTGTAAATCGCTACCATCCGCGCTTCGCGAATGCCTGTTTTCCATAGATCAAGCGCCCGGGGGTGATCGCGTTTCACCACACGGGCGATTTTCTGCAGGTCGGGATTGGAGATCCCGAACGCCGCATCTGTGACGATGCCAAAGCGACCCATGCCGGCAATGTTCTCCTCCGACCGCAAAGTACCAAGATGATCGATTATCCCGGCGACGTCGGAGGAGGGGCTGAGCATTGCCTTTGACCTTTTGTCTTACTTCCGTTCGAGACGGGCAAGCAGCGAGGACGTATCCCAGCGATTGCCACCCATGGCCTGCACGTCGCCATAGAACTGGTCGACCAGTGCCGTCAGCGGCAGTTTCGCCCCGTTGCGACGTGCTTCTGTCAGGACGATGTCGAGATCCTTGCGCATCCAGTCGACGGCAAAGCCGAAATCGTACTTGCCCTGATCCATCGTCTTGTGGCGGTTTTCCATCTGCCATGAACCGGCAGCACCCTTGGAAATGACATCTACGACCGTCTCGATATCGAGGCCGGACTGCTTGCCGAAATGAATGGCTTCCGACAGTCCCTGGACGATGCCGGCGATGCAGATCTGGTTCATCATCTTGGTGAGCTGGCCGCTTCCGACCGGTCCCATCAGCCCGACCATGCGGGCATAGGCGTCGATGACCGGCTTGGCCTTGTCGAACACGGCCTGATCGCCGCCGCACATGACGGTGAGCACGCCGTTTTCGGCCCCCGCCTGACCGCCGGAAACCGGGGCGTCGATGAAGTGGACGCCGCGCTCCTTCGCAGCCGCATCCAGTTCGCGCGCGACCTCGGCACTGGCCGTGGTGTTGTCGATCAGAATCGCGCCGGGCTTCATGGCCGAGAACACACCGTTTTCGCCCGTTGTCACCGAGCGGAGATCGTCGTCATTGCCGACGCAGGTGAAGACAAAATCGGCATCCTTGGCGGCTTCCGCCGGCGTGGCTCCGGTCGTGCCGCCGAATTTCGCGGCCCAGTCGGCGGCCTTGGCGGCGGTGCGGTTATAGACGCTGACGTCATGGCCACCCTTTTGCTTGAGATGTCCCGCCATCGGGAAACCCATGACCCCGAGACCGATGAATGCCACTTTCGCCATGCCGAACCTCCAAACGCTTGTTGTTCCCGATGATTAGAACAAAGCATGGCCGACGGGAAGAACAAAGCAGGCAAAAATGATTTTCCGCAATGCGGTGGAGATTTGCACTTTAGCAGTTTTGCATTCCCATCGGCTTGAATCGGAGAAATGAAATCTCCGATTGCAGTTGTTTTTTGAAACGATGGAATGTCGACCAACTCGATAGAGTATGGGAGCCTTCTGTCATCGGAGATCTGGTGAGGAAGGGCTCATTCCATGGTGACAGGCAATTTGAACCGTCGACAGACACTTGGCTTGCTCGGCGCGGCAGCGGCCACTGCCGTCCTGCCCATCGCGGGAAAGGCAAAGGCGGCAGCCAAGGAACTGCGCATCGGCTGGCAGAAGAACGGCGTGCTGGCTCTGGCAAAAAGCCAGGGTGCGCTCGAAAAGCGTTTCGCCGATCGCGGCATCAAGGTGACATGGGCGGAATTCACCTCCGGCCCTCCGCTTCTGGAAGCGCTCGGGGCGGGCGCGCTCGATTTCGGCCCGACCGGTGACGTGCCGCCACTCTTTGCACAGGCCGCTCGCGGCAACCTGCTTTATGTCGGTACCTATCGCGGCAGTTCTCAAGGTTCGGCCATTCTGGTTCACAAGGATAGCCCGATCCAGTCGATCGCGGATTTGAAGGGCAGGAAGCTCGCCTTCAAGCGTGGCTCCAGCGCCCACAATGTTGCGGTCAAGGTTCTGCGCAAGGGCGGGCTCGCCCCCACCGACGTGACGCAGCTCGATCTTGCGCCACCGGATGCGGCCGCTGCCTTCAAGAACGGTTCGATCGATGCCTGGTCGATCTGGGATCCCTATACCGCAATTGCCCAAGCCGACCCGCAGACCCGTGTGCTGACGACGGCGGAAGGCATTGTCGATAGCTGGAGCTATTTCCTCGGCAATGGTGATTTCGCTGCCGAGAACGGCGATCTGATCGTCGAGGTGATCGACGAGCTAAAAAAGGTCGGCGGCACGGCACAGTCGAATTTCGATGAGACGGTGAAGGCGATCGCCTCAATCACCGGCGTGCCGGAAAACGTCACCAAGGTCGTGCTGTCGCGCCGTGGGGCGGATCTGGGCGCGGTCTCCACCGTGCCGGATGCGGCGGTCCAGTATCAGCAGGCGCTGGCCGATGAATTCTACGATCTCAAGATCATTCCGCGAAAGCTGGACATCTCCGACATCGTCTGGCGCCCCAAGGCCAGCTGAGCCTGCGTCCGTCACAGACCAACCGAGATCAAGGATTTTTCACGATGAGCGATACGAAGAACCCCATCGATTTTCTCTGGTTCATCCCGACTGGCGGCGACGGCACCTATCTCGGCGGCAGCGAGCTGAACCGTCCGCCTGAAAACAGGTATCTGCGCGAACTGGCGCAGACTGTGGACAGGCTTGGATTTTCCGGCGTGCTTTTGCCGACCGGTGTCTCCTGCGAAGAGTCCTTCGTCACGGCTGCCTCGTTGGCGCCGTTCACCGAAAAGCTTAAATTCCTGGTGGCGATCCGTCCGGGCACGGCGGCACCGGCCTATTATGCAAGGCTCGCGGCAGCGCTCGACCGGGTATCGAACGGCAGGCTGCTGCTCAATATCGTCGTCGGCGGCAATCCGTCGGAACTAGCGGGCGACGGCATCTTTCTTGAGCATGACGAGCGCTACACCCATGCTGAAGAATTTTTCCAGGTCTTCGAGGATCTCGTCACTACCGGCCATGCGGATCTAGACGGCAAGCATATCAAGGCGAGGAATGCCAAGCTCGGTTTCCCGACCATTCAGCAGCCGCGGCCGCCGCTCTATTTCGGCGGATCGTCGGATGCCGGCATCGAGTTCTTCGCCGGCCGTGGCGACAAATATCTGACCTGGGGCGAGCCACCGGAACAGGTGGAGCAAAAGATCAAGGCCGTGCGCGCTGCCGCCGAAAAACGGGGCAGGGAGGTTTCCTTCGGCATCCGGCTGCATTTCATTGTCCGCGAGACCGACGAGGAGGCCTGGGAGGCTGCGGACAAGCTGATCTCCAAGCTCTCCGACGAGACAATCGCCAAGGCGCAGGCGCATTTCGCGCGCGATTCCGACAGTGTCGGCCAGCAGCGGATGGCGGCGCTCCACAATGGCCGCCGCGACAAGCTGGAAGTCTCGCCCAATCTCTGGGCCGGGATCGGCCTGGTGCGCTCGGGGGCGGGTACCGCCCTGGTCGGCTCCCCGAAGACGGTGGCGGCGCGCCTGCGCGAATATCAGGATCTTGGCATCGAGACGGTGATCGGCTCCGGTTATCCGCATCTGGAAGAGGCTTACCGCGTGGCGGAATTGCTTTTCCCGGAACTCGGCATCACCCGCGAGGAACAGCGTGCCGGTTTCGGCAATGAATTCGCGTCCGAAAAGCCGCTCTTCGGCGGCGGCGGCCACGCGACCATCCGTGCTGTTGCTGCATCCTGATAAGATAGCGAGGGCGAGATAATGACGGCAGTCGATACGTTTTCGGAAGGGCGCAGCCTAAGGCGCATCAGGGAAGACAGGACTTCATCGACGGCAATCGGCTATTCAGATCCTCCCAAGGGGTCGGCGGAGAAGGCTGCGCGGGCAAATGACGGGAAGCCGCTACGCCCGCGCAGCGTCTCCGGCGTAGCGCTTTTACCTTTTCTCCTGCCGGTGACATTGGTCATACTCTGGCAGGCGGGCTCGTCTTTCGGCTTTATCTCCGACCGGATCATGCCGTCGCCGGTGGCGGTGGTTGCGGCCTTTTGGGAACGGTTGCTCTCCGGTGAACTGGCCCGCGATGTCGGCGTCAGCGGCGCACGGGCATTGAGCGGTCTTCTGATCGGCGGCTCGATCGGGTTCCTGCTAGGCATCGCCAACGGCGTGTCGAAACTGTCGGAACAACTGACCGACACGACGCTGCAGATGCTGCGCACGATTCCGCATCTGGCGATGATCCCGCTCGTCATCCTCTGGTTCGGCATCGGCGAGGAGGCAAAGCTGTTCCTCACCTCGCTCGGTGTACTCTTCCCGATCTACTTGAACACCTATCACGGGGTGAAGAATGTCGATCGCGACCTCATTGAGATGGGACGTATCTACGGCATGAGCGGCTGGTCGCTGTTCCGCAAGGTGATCTTTCCGGGAGCATTGCCGTCGATCTTCGTCGGCTTACGGTATGCGCTCGGTATCATGTGGCTGACGCTTATCGTCTCGGAATCGATCGCTGCAAATTCCGGCATCGGCTACATGGCCAATACCGCCCGCGAGTTCATGATGACCGATGTCGTCGTGCTGGCGCTTGTCATCTACGCGGTGCTCGGCAAGCTCGCGGACGTCATTGCCCGGACGCTGGAGCGCGCAGCGCTCTCATGGAACCCGGCCTATCAGCGGTAAGGAGGAAAAAATGCCTGTTGGACCCTATCAATCACCGCTCGCCTTCATTTCGGATGTGGAACTCGATGCGCACCATGCCGCGCAGCCGGTGGACTATCAGGCCGCGCCGCAACCCGCTGGCCTGAAGCTGCGCGGCGTCGAGAAACGCTTCGGCGACAATCTGGTCTTACGCGGTCTTGATCTCGATGTGCCCGCCGGGCAGTTCCTGGCAATCGTCGGCAAGAGCGGTTGTGGCAAGAGCACGCTCTTGCGGCTCCTGGTCGGGTTGGACGAGCCGACTGGTGGCCGGATCGAATTCGTCGATGAGGAAGGCAAGGCGGTGGAGCCCAATTCCCGCATCGTCTTCCAGGAGCCGCGGCTTCTGCCCTGGTTCTCGGTGGCCGACAATGTGGCTGTCGGACTGGGCGACGGCGTGCCAAAGGCATTCGGGCGGCGAGAGGCCGAGCGGGCGCTGGCGGGCGTGCAATTGTCGGAAAAGGCGAAGGACTGGCCGTCGAAACTTTCCGGCGGCCAGCGCCAGCGCGTGGCCTTGGCACGCGCTCTGGTCAGCCGTCCGGGCCTGCTGGCGCTCGATGAGCCGCTCGGGGCGCTCGATGCCCTGACGCGGATTGGCATGCAGGATCTGGTGACCGATGTCTGGCGCGAACTTGGCTTCACCGCCGTGCTCGTCACTCATGATGTGGCGGAAGCCGTGCATCTGGCGGACCGGGTGATCGTGCTCGATGAAGGGCGCATCAGCCTTGACCTCGAAATCCCGAGAGACATGCCCCGCCGGCATGGCGATCCGGTTTTGGCGGAACTGGAGGGCAGGTTGCTCGATACGATCCTCGGGAAAGCCTAAGGATCGTATCTAGAGCATTTTCGCCTTTCTTCGAAATGCGAAACCGCTCTATCTCTTTGTTTTAACGCAATTCCGGACGCAAAACCGGTTCCCACTTTTGCTGGAATTGCTCTAAAATCAGGTCGGGCCGATCAGATCGATCGGCCGGCCCGCGCCAGTCCGTGTTCGACCAGCCGGTCGATGACTTGAGGATAGCTGACGCCGCTTGCGCCCATCACCTTGGAATACATGCTGATGTCGGTGAAGCCGGGAATGGTGTTCAGCTCGTTGACGAGAATGCGGCCCTCGGCGGTGAGGAAGAAGTCAGCCCGCGCCATTCCATCGCAGCCGAGCGCGCGAAAAGCCTTGACTGCGAAGGCGCGGATCTCATCCTCGACATCCGGCGGCATCTGCGCCGGAACTCTCAGCGCTGCGCCATCCTCGTCGATATATTTGGCATCGTAGCTGTAAAAGCCGTGGCTCTCCGCCGGAACGATCTCGCCCGTTGTCGAGACGAACAGGCTGCCGTCCGGCGCTTCCAGAACAGCACATTCGATCTCGCGGCCCTTGATGAATTCTTCGGCGAGAAGCTTGCTGTCGTGGCGAAAACCTTCAGACAGGGCCGCGTCGTAACCGGCTTTCGTCAGAACCTTGCTGACGCCGACCGAAGACCCTTGGCGGGCGGGCTTGATGAATATCGGCAAGCCGAGCGCCTGTTCCAGTTCCTCGAAAGCGGGTGCCGCGTCCTGATAGATCGTCACAGAGCGTGCAGCCGGAATACCGGCCTCGTTGAACAGCCGCTTGGCGATATCTTTGTCGAGCGCATTGGCGGAACCGAGAATGCCGCAGCCGACAAGCGGAACGCGCGCAACTTCGGCCAGCCCCTGAACGGCACCATCCTCGCCATGCAGACCATGCAGCACCGGAAACAGGATGTCGATCTTCGGCAACTCGTATGTCGCAGCAGCTTCGGGAAGTGCAAGAAGACGACCCTTGCCGCCGGGGATCAGGGAAAGCTGGGTGCCGTTTTCCGGCTTTGAAAGCGCGCCGCCCTCGAACGCGCTGAGCAGCCATTCGCCTTCGCGACTGACGAAGACCGGCACTGCATCGTATTTTTGCGGATCGAGCGAATTCATTACATTGGTGGCCGAAAGCACCGACACGTCATGTTCCGCCGAACGCCCGCCGAACAACACGCCAATACGCAACCTGCCTGAGTTTCCCGTCATGTAACCCTCTCCAGTCCGGCTCGTGGCCGGTATCCGATTCTGCATCGGTTTTTCACCCACTCCTTGCGACGCCGCAAAACGGGCTGTTTTGCGGCGCGCTCGCTACGGAGATTAGGAAAGTTGGTGTCAGAACGGCTTGATGACAGCGAGCGCCACGACGAGCACGAGACAGATCAGGATGACCGGCATGCCGATGCGCACGAAGGCATTGGGTTCAAGCTTCGGATCGGCAGCCATCTTGCGCATTGCAGCTTGTTGCATGCCGTGCAGGGCCGAAAGGATGACGACGAGCAGAAGCTTGGCATGCAGCCAGCCATTGCCGGCAAAACCTATATAGCCGAAGGCGAGCCAAAGGCCGAAAATCCAGGCACCGGCAAGCGCTGCAGTGGTCACTGTGCGGTCGTATTTACGCAGCGCGACGATCACGCCGACACGGATCGGCGGCGGCACCATCGAGATGACGAAGGCATTGATCAGCATGCCGCCGATCAGCAGGAAGTCGGAAAGTTGGTGCAGGGCCTTGATGGTGAAATACAGCATTATCGGTCACTCCAGATCATCTGTTCGGTAAACCCGAGTTCAGCCAGATCCTGCGCTCGAAGCGCCTGTTCTGCCGGGTCTGATGGAAAGAATTCGTCCAGTTGCGGCGGCTTTACGCCGGTAGCCGATAACATCGCGTGAACTTGGCCGCGATGATGGATCTGGTGCTGGAAGAGATGCAGAAGGATGCGGTCTGTCGGCTCGACCTGCATATGCGTGTCGCGCGGGATGCGGACTTCGGCGCAAAGCGTGTCGTCCGTCAGGCTGCGACAGTGGTCGATGAGCCGGCGATCGGCTGCGCGCTGTTCGCGGTCGAGATCGGCAAGGGCGGGAAACGGGATTTCCGGTTCGAAGGCGGAAGCACCCGGACAGTCGCCTTCGAGCGCGCCGATATAGAGCCAGTCGACGGTCAGGATATGGTTCAGCGTGTGGATGATCGACGGAAAGAAGTTTTGGCGCGGCGCGGCCAGCTCGTCGGAAGACAGCAGGACGCAGGCTCTCAGCAGCCGGTGATTGGCCCAGGCGTTGTTGTATGCCTGGGCTATGAGGTAACGCTCCGGCGTCATGGGGCCGTTCTCCGTTGAGGCGAAGAAATTATCCCTTCAACTTCGCGATGACCAGATGGCCCGGGCTGGGATTGCCGTCCTGCATCCGCACGTTGATATCGCTCATTTCGACAAGTTCGAAACCGGTATCGGCAAGCCGTGCGCGGATATAGGCCGGCGAATGCATGAAGCGCTGATGCGGGCCGACCGTGTAGGTGCGTTCATCACCTTCCGGCAGGGATTCGGAGGAAAAGATGAACAGGCCGCCAGCGACCATGTTTTCGGCTGCACCGAAGAACAGCGGTTCGAGCGCACCGAGATAGGGAAGCACGTCGGTCGCGGTGATCAGGTCGAAAGGCTCGTCGTCATTGTCCTCGAGGAAATCCTCGACTTCGGCGACATAAAGCGTCTCGTAGAGATCCTTCTCATGGGCGATCTCGACCATGTTTTCGGAAATGTCGAGACCGGTAATGTCGTCGACCATGTCGCGCAGGGTGCCGCCGGTCAGACCCGTGCCGCAGCCGAGATCGAGCATGCGCTTGAACGGGCCGAGCTTCAGTTCCTGCAGGCGCTGGCGCACCAGAACCGGGACAGCATAACCGAGCTGTTCGACGAGGATGTCTTCGAAGCTTTCCGCATGCTGGTCGAACAGCGTTTCGACATAGGCGTCGGGCGCCTTCGGAGGCGCTTCGCCGCGGCCCATCGAGGCGATGCGAACGGCGGCACCACCATGATCTTCGGGATCGATTTCCAGCACCTGGCGATAAGCTTCGACGGCAGCATCGATCTCGCCGGCCTTTTCATGCGCGAGCGCCCGGTTATAGGCTTCCGCCAATGCTTCTTCGTCGATCTTCGCCATAACCATATCCTCGTTGTTGCCAGCCGCTTTACGTGTCGCGGCAGCGTTTGGCAATTGCGAGGATCACAGCCAAGCGCAATCAGTGCAGGATGATTTCGCCCTTCACCTGCCGCCACTCGCTGGCCGAGATCAGCTTGCGATGCACGTAGCGGACAGAATGGATCGGGCCTTCCAGCTTTTCCTGCCAGAATTTCAGAAAGCCGTTCATCTCCGGAAAGTCGGGGGCGAGATCGTAGTTCTGCCAGAGGTAACTCTGCAGCAGGGCAGGGTGATCCGGCATGCGGTAAAAGATCTGTGCGGTGGTGAGGCCGTAGCCTTTCAGCATCATTTCGAGTTCCGACATCTGCTGTTCCCTTTGTTCAATGACGCATTGTCTGCGTCATTGAAATGGGATCATGTCATGCTTAACGGAAGCTTGACAATTGTCGCTTTTGGCTGAAATTGATGTTTTATTTCAGCCTGTTGGCATCCATCGTCTGGGAGTGCTGCTAACGCATGTCTCTCGAACGTGCTCAACCGCTTCGGAGGTTAGATCGCAACGTGCATCAGCGCACCAAATGGCGGGTCAGGCGCCGTTCGATGAAGTTCCACAGATGCCGCAGCGCTTCGACCATGGTGAGGTAGAAGATCGCAGCCCAGAGATAAGTCTGGTAGTCGAACGTCCGCGAGAAGGCGTAGCGCGTCTCGCCCATCAGGTCGTAGACGGTGACGATCGCGACCACGGCCGAGCCTTTGATCATCAGGATGATCTCGTTGCCGTAGGGGCGAAGTGCCACGATCAATGCCTGAGGCAGAATGATCTTCCAGAAGGCGACGCGCTTGGAAATGCCGAGTGCGGCGGCACCTTCGTGCTGGCCGACGGGAACACTCTGGATCGCGCCACGCAGGATTTCCGCCTGATAGGCGGCCGTGTTCAGCGTCAGCGAGAAGAGGCCGCAATACCAGGCTTCGCGGAAGAACCACCACAGGCCGACGGATTCCAGCTGCGGTCGGAAACTGCCGAGACCGTAATAGATCAGGAACAGCTGGGCGAGCAGCGGCGTCGAGCGGAAGATGTAGACATAGGCGTAGGCGATCGCATTCAGCACGCGGTTCTTCGACATGCGGGCAAACGCGATCGGCAGCGAGAGAACGGCGCCGAGCACGATGGAGATTCCGACCAGCGAAATCGTCGTCCATAAACCGTTCAGGTAACGCGGTCCGTAACGCTCGAATTTGGCCGGATCCCATCCCTCGATCACCATGCTGATCAGCGCCATGGCAAGCAGGACCCAAAGGATCAGCACGCCGATGCCGACGACTTTCGCTGTCGTCAGAGGCCGGTGCAGCACTGCAGGTGCCGGGCGTGGCGGGATCATTTCTTTCGCCACGCTCATCGGGAAACCTCCGACCGCTTGGCCCAGCGCTCGACAAAGCCAAGACCGTAAGACGAGATCATCGCCAGGATCAGATAAAGCAGGCAGGCCAGGAAATAGAAGAAGAAGGCTTCCTTGCTGACGCGCGCCGCAACGCCCGTCTGGCGCACGATATCGGCAAGTCCAATAACGGAGACATAGGACGTGTCTTTCAGGAGGATCAGCCAGAGATTGGTAAGGCCGGGCAGGGCGATGCGGATGAGCTGCGGCAGAACGATCAGAACCATCGTCTTGCCGCGACGAAGACCGAGCGCGTCGCCGGCCTCATATTGCCCGCGCGGAATGGCGCGGAAGGCAGACAGCAGAACTTCCGACGAATAGGAGGAGAACACCACCGCCAGTGCCACCATGCCGGCTACGAAGGCGTTGATCTCGACGCGACCGTCATATCCGAAGAAAGCCAGCACCGACTGGATCAACATCTGCGCGCCGTAATAGACGATGAACAGCGTCAGCAGTTCGGGCAGGCCGCGAAAGATGGTGGTGTAGATACCGGCGGCCAGCCTGAGCAGTTTTTCCTGCGACTGCGCGGCAAGCGCGATCAGGAAACCGATCAGCAGCCCGACAGGCAGTGTGGCGAGCGCCAGCGAGATCGTCACCTTGACGCCGAAGGCGATTTCGTCGCCCCAGCCGGTGTCGCCACAGGAGACGAGGCCGGTGCCGCCGAACCAGGTGAAGACACCGGCGGGGCCGCAAAACGGGTCGAGTGTATTAAAGAGGGCGGAGAGCCATCCGCTCATAGGATCATGTTCCGGTTCATATTCCCCTGCGGCTTATGTCGTGCCGCTTTCAAATGCCAATTAAAAAGGAAAATTTTCTGAGGACAAGTGCTTGATGAAAATGAAAACGGCGGAAGGTGACCCTTCCGCCGTTTTTTTAGCGATTGGACGGATTACTTGTCGCCGCCATAGACGTCGAAGTCGAAATACTTGTCCTGGATCTTCTTGTAGGTGCCGTCGGCGCGGATTGCCGCGATTGCGGTGGTGAACTTGTCTGCGAGCGCCTGTTCGTCCTTGCGCACGGCAATGCCGGCGCCCTGACCGTTGATTTCCGGATCGACCGGCAGCGGGGTCAGGATTTTGCAGCAGGAGCCGGCATCCGACTTCACCCATTCGGTGAGCACGACGATATCGTCGACAACACCGTCGATGCGGCCGTTGGTCAGGTCGAGCTTGTATTCGTCAGCTGTCGGATAGAGCTTCTCATCCGCATCGGGGAAATGCTTTTCGACATAGTTGGCGTGGCTGGTCGAACCCTGCGCGCCGATGGCCTTGCCCTTCAGCGAAGCAGCAGTTGCTTCCGTCAGCGGCGAATCCTTCGGCACGGCAATTGCCGGAGGCGTGTTGTAGTACTTCTTGGAGAAGGTGACCTGCTGCTGGCGCTCAGGCGTGATCGACATGGAAGCGATGATCGCGTCGAACTTCTTGGACTGCAGGGCCGGGATGATGCCATCCCAGTCATTGGTGACAAAGGTGCACTCGGTCTTCATCTGGACGCAGAGTGCCTTGGCGATGTCGATATCGAAGCCGGTCAGTTCGCCGTTGGATTCCAGAACGTTGAAGGGCGGGTATGCGCCTTCCGTGCCGATGACCAGCTTGTCCTGGGCCGAAGCGGCGCCAGCAAAAAGCGAGATCGCCGCAATCGACGCGGCAGCAAACAAACGGGTGGAGATCTTCATAATTGTCCTCTCTGTTGGCAGGCCGGCGACATTTTCTCGGTTTTTCGCAGCCGGCGAGGGGCATTTCGCAGCCCTTGTTTTTTATAGATACCGGCTCCGGCAAAATTGCAACGGCATTTTCTACGGCAACCTCGGGCTTCACATGCGTTTGACGTTTACGTCCAAACCCTGATGTCGCCAGAGGGTTCCTGGAGGAGATTGTTGCCGGAAGAAAATGCCTGACATCGCAGGCGGAGCTTTTTGTGATGCGCCAAGATGGCGCAGCGATAATTGCCGGATGAATACAGCATTCAAGCGCAGTTCAGACTTTGGTCCCGATGATACGGACCTTTGCAGGCGGCCATAATGGGAACCAAATTGGAACAAATACAGTTGTGGTGCCGCGAAAAACTGCCCGCAAGAGGTGGGCCTCAACAGTCATGATCATTGGGGCCGTCGCGAGCATCTAGGGACGAAAGCCAGAAGAAGGAAAATGTCATGTCGATGAAATCCAGATTGTTCGCCAGCGTGGCGGCGCCTGTTTTGTCCCTGCCATTGTTGATGCAACCTGCCTATGCCCTGCCATCCGGTGTGGATCTCGGATCGGTGCAGCCGGCGGCGCCCGGTATCATTCGGGTGCAGGAGCAGGTTCCGGCAGAGGGCGAGGAGCTTCCGAAGCGCCGCAAGCCGCAGGCTGATCAGGGCGAAGGAGCTGAACGTCCGCGCGGCGAGCGGCAGCAGCGGGCAGAACAGCCAGAGGGTGAACGTCCCCAGCGTCGCCAACAGCAGGCAGATCAGGGTGAGGGTGGTGAACGGCCGCAACCCCGCCAGCGTGAACAGCGTGCCGAGCAGCCGGACGCCGAGCGCCCTCAGCGCCGTGAGCAGCAGGCAGATCAGGGCGCGGGCAGCGAACGTCCGCAACGGCGTCAGCAGAACGCCGAGCAGGCCCCCGATCTCCGGCAACAGGCAAAGCCGGATGCAGATCAGGCCGAACAGCCCAAGCCGCGCAAGGAACGCCAGCAGCAGGCGGAACAGCCCCAGGTCGAGCGGCCTCAGCGTCAACAGGCCGAACAGGGCGATGCGATCCAGCCGCCAAAACCTCGCGCACAACAGAATGCCGATCAGGCACCTGAACCAAAGCCGACAGCAAAGCCGCCTGCACAGGCGGATGCGGAACAGCCCAAGCCGCGGCAGGAACGCCAGCAACAGGCGGAACAGCCGCAGGCCGAGCAGCCTCAAGGCCGTCCGCAGCAGGCCGAGCGTCCTCAGACTGAACGGCCACAGCGTCAACAGGCAGATCAGGGAGATGTGATCCAGCCGCCAAAGCCTCGCGCGCAGCAGAATGCCGATCAGGCGCCGGTGCCCCAGCAGCAGCCGGGCCAGCCGCCCAAACCTGCCCGACAGCAGGCTCAGGACGCGGACAAGGCACCTGATCAGGCGGTGAGCGGTGGAGAGCGCAATCAGCCGCGTCCCGTTGAGCAGAGCGCCGAGCAGCCGAGGCTTCCGGTCGAAAACGGCGCGGCCGTGCTCGACAGTGCCAAGGAGCAACGGCCGGATCGTGCGCAACGCGGCGGTGACCGTCCGCAGGATCCGAGCCGTCCGGACAGACGCGGAAATCCGAGTACGCCAGACCAGCAGCAGGCACAGGAACGCGCGGCTCCGCCGCCGCGTAACGATGCGGATGCGCAGGCCAATGATCGTGTCACCCGCGAAGACCGGGAGCGCTGGCGCAACCAGCGTCGCGAGCTGGTAGAGGAACGCGGCCAGCGTATCGACGGCCGGCCCGATTTCGAACGGCCGCGCGGCTGGGATGTTTTGGGCCCGATCGGCGACGCCCTTCTGGGACAGAACCAAAACCAGGATCGCAATCGTGACCGTGGCCGTGACAGGAATTGGGATCAGGACCGTGACGATGGTCGCGTTATCATCTCGATCGACAACCAGACCTATGTGCGCCACGACGACAGCCGCCGCTTCTACGATGATGGCGGCCGTCCGGAATATGAGCGTCTGGGCGACGGTCGCTATCGCGAAGTCGTCGAACGCAACGACGGTACCCGCGTGGTGACGATCCGCAACCGCTATGGCGAAGTCGTCCAGCGTTCGCGCATCGTCCGTGGCGGTCGGGAATATGTGCTCTATTACGCACCGGAGCTTCTGGAAGACCGTCAGGACTATACCTGGCGCGATCCGGGTGACGACCTGCCGCCGATGCGCCTTGGCGTGCCGATTGACGACTACATCATCGATACATCCAGCCAGCCGGATCGCGACTATTACCGCTTCCTTGAGCAGCCGCCGGTGGAGCGGGTCGAACGGCCTTATTCGCTCGATGAGGTCCGTTATTCGGCCCGTATCCGCGACAAGGTTCCGCGTATCGACCTCGATACCATCACCTTTGCCACGGGCAGCGCCGAGATTCCGATGAACCAGGCAACCTCGCTGCGCAAGGTTGCAGACGCGATCAATAAGGTGCTGGAAAAGGATCCGTCGGAAACCTTCCTGATCGAAGGCCATACGGATGCGGTCGGCTCGGATGAAAGCAATCTAGTCCTTTCGGACAAGCGCGCAGAATCGGTGGCTGTTGTCTTGTCGGATGCTTTCGGCATTCCGCCCGAAAACATGACGACGCAAGGTTATGGCGAGCGGTATCTGAAGGTCAGTACCGAAGCCGCAAACCAGGAAAACCGCCGCGTGACAATCCGCCGGATCACGCCGCTCGTAAAACCTGTCGCCTCGAACCAGTAACGGGTCGGACAGGCAGGAATTGGAAGCCGTCGGCCATTCGGTCGGCGGCTTTCAGCGTTTTGGAAGGCCTGTGGTGTCGATGATGAAGTCGGCAATGGATGCCGTGTCGTCGAGCTCGAATACGGGCAAGGTTTGCGAAGCGAGCGAGTGATCCGTGGCGATCGCAACGATATGGGGATCAATCGGTGCCAGAGGTTCGCGGCTTTTCGATTCCAGCCGGCGCAGTTCTATCTTCGGGATAGCCTCGTGCTTGTAGCCCTCTACGAGTACGAGATCACAAGGTGCCAGCCGTGAAAGGATTTCGGCAAGCGTCGGCTCAGCTTCGTCTCGCAGTTCATGCATGATCGCAAAGCGCGTTCCCGAGACAATTGCCACTTCCCCGGCGCCCGCCTCCCTGTGCCGAAATGAATCCGCACCGGGCTTGTCGATGTCAAAGTCATGATGCGCGTGCTTGACGGTGGAAACGCGATAACCGCGGGCGGTAAGCTCTTCAACCAGACGAACGGTCAGTCCCGTCTTTCCAGAATTCTTCCAGCCGGAAATCCCGAAGGCGGGCGTGGTGTTCATTCAAGGCTCTCCGTAAAGGCCGCGGCTTGGGTAAGCTCTTCTGGTGTGTTGATGTTGAAGAAGGGATCAAGCAGGCCGCGGCGTGTCTGAAGCGACGGGAAATCGATAGTCACCATGCGGTGACGGCTCAGGAACCCATTGATGCGGCGATTATCGTTATCAATCAGCCAGTGTTCGAGATCCTCCGCAAGAGCGATCGGCCAGAGGCCGAAAACCGGGTGACGGCGCTCCAGTGAGGTGGCGATGACGACGGTTTCCGGATCGGAACAGGCTGCGCTGAATTGCAGCACAAGATCTAACGGCAGAAAAGGGCTGTCGCACGGAACGCTGGCGAAATGCGACACTTCTGCGAGCCGGCGGGAATAATGGCGCATCCCGGTAAGGATGCCGGCGAGTGGTCCTAGCTGTCCGGCGAGATCATCTGCAAGATAGCGATAGCTCTCAAACCCCGGGAAGGGGGCATTGGCGTTGACGGCGAGATCCGATACCTGAGGAGCCAGTCGCCTAATGACATGAGCGAGAACGCTTTTGTCGCCGAGCGGAAGCAGCGCCTTGTTCGCTCCCATGCGGCTGGAGCGGCCACCGGCAAGAATGAGACCGGGCGGGCGCATCCTCAGCCACCCGCCGTGGGCGTCACCGCCTTTTTGGCCGTATCGATGGCGCGGCGGCTTTCGCGGTAGAATGTATAGAGGCCGGAGCAGATCACGACGGCTGCGCCCAGGAGCACTGTCATGCCCGGACGCTCACCGAAAACCAGGACCCCGATGAGGAGCGCCCAGATCAGGCTGGTATAGCGGAACGGCGCAATGAAGGAGATTTCTCCGCCGCGCATGGCGAGAATGATTGCCTGATAGCCGCAGAATACCGCAATCGCCGTCAGCGCCAGAAGCAGCCAGTTGAAACCCGAAATCGGATGCCAGCCGCCTGTCGGGCCGACGAGAACAAAGCCGACGACCATGATGATGAAGGAGGTGAAGAGGGTCACGTGGATGGTCGGGATTTCCGTTGCGATCCTGCGTGTCACGAGATCCCGGCAGGCGGTGAAGAAAACCGCTGCAAGCGGGAACAGCGCGTCGCTGGAAAAGCCTTCAGGTCCCGGCTGGATGATCAGCAGCACACCCAGGAAGCCGACGATGATGGCGCTCCAGCGCCGCCAGCCGACCGGTTCGTGAAACAGAAGCGCAGCCCCGAGTGTAACCGCAAGCGGCAGCGACTGCATGATCGAGGAAGCCGAGGCGAAATCGATCCTGGCGAGCGCATTGAAGAAGCACAGTGTTCCGCCGAGTTCGCAGGCAGTGCGCAAAAGCACCAGCGGATGGGTGAAGGCGCGTAGCGAGAATTTGGCGCATAGGAGAATGGAGACCGCAAATACGAGTATGGTTGTCAGAACCCCACGTACTGCCATGATCTGCGGAATGCTGAGGTCGTGCGTCAATGCCTTGACCATCGCGTCATTGCAGGAAAACACCGCCATCGCGGTCGCCATCAGTAGCGCGCCCCGCGTGTTGTCCGACAATGCCATCCCGATTCCTCCACCCTTTGCGTCTCGTCTTTACGTGATCGGCAAGTTTGCTGCCAGCAGATTTCCATCTGATTTTTCCGCGCGCAAATGTCGCCAGCTGCCATTAACGGTTGCTCAACCGAAAGTGGCCATCGTGTGCAGATGTTCCCGCATGAGGCTGGAATCGCTCCGTTGTGCACAGATGCAATCGTGCCTTCAGCGCAGCTAATGACGGGGAAAAAATTGTTTATCGATCGACTTTTGCAAAGCCGGAAAATTGTAACCAAGGTTCTTCTGTTCGTTGTTCCTCTCGTTCTGCTGATCGCGGGCGTGGGCCTTGCCGGATATTACACGGCCAATACTCTGAATGGCCATATGACCGTGACCCGCGCCACGATTGAGAACATCGGCGATTTCGAGCGCCTTCAGGCGAGTTTGCAGGAATATTCCGCTACGCCGAATGAAAAGACGCTTTCGGCACTGAGAGCCGATATCGATGCCCAGCAACAGGGCGTCGGTGTGCTTGAGGGACTTCTGACAAGCGAAGGAGATCGGTCACGGGTTGCACCGGTTATGGGGCTCGCCTCGGCAATGCGCAGTCATGTCGATGCGCTGTGGGCCGTCAAGCTGCTGCGGGACGAAACGGATGCGCAGATGGCCAGCGCCGTGACGGAAATCGATACGCTCGGCACGGAAGTGGAGGCGCAGGTGGGAAGCCTGCGCAAGCAGAGCGCCGGCAAGGAAAAATTTGCCAAGGGCATGTTGCTGGAAGCCTATGCCTATAACGCCATTTCGGGCAGGGTCTCGGACTTGCGTGAAGCAATGCGTCGTGCCGAAAGCGACGATGCGGCCATTAATACGGCCAAGCTCTACCTCGGCCCATTGGAAGAGGAATTCGCAAAGATCAGCACGCTCGTATCGGAAAAGGCGGGCAAGGCTTTCGATCCGGCGCGACAGGCCGCTGCCAGCTTGAAAGCGACCATTGCCGGCGACGCCCTGATCGCCGACAAGGCACAGGCGGTGCGTGTTGGAACAAGTGCACTCATGCCGATCCAGCGAGATTTGGATAATCTGTCCAACAGCCGGGCCGTAACGGCGGCTGAACGGTTTGTCGGTCTTGAAGGTGATGTGGCCGTCCAGCGTGAGTTGCTTGCCCAGACAGAGGATTCGCTGCGCAGGATCGATGAGCTCAAACTGCTTGTCGAGCGGATGAGCGGTACGATGAGCGAGGCTTCGCAGAAGCCGCTTCTTGAATCGACGGCGGGTTTGCGTACCGTCTCGGCGCGTGTTTCTGAACTTGCCAAGACCAACTTCACCATGGCTGGCTTTGCTGTGAAGCTGGAGCCGCTTCTCGCATCGCTCGATGCCGGATCGACAAAGCTGATCGTGATCGCTTCCGACTGGCAGAAGAAGAGGGCGGAAGCCACGGCCACTCTGACCGGCGCGATGGCCGGGCTGAAGAATTTCGTTGCCCAGGCTCAGGAAGTCGGCAAGGAAGATAGCGAACGGTCGGCAAACCTTTCGGTCGTCGCCATGGTGGTCGGTACGATATTGGCGATCGCTGGCGGCCTGATGCTGGTCGAGACATTGCGTGGCCCTCTGCGCCGGGTGACCGAAGTGATGAAGCGTCTTGCCGACGGCGACCTGGAGGTTTCGATCGAAGGCCGCGAGCGTGGCGATGAGATCGGTGACATGGTTCGTTCCGTTACGGTATTCCGCGACGCTGCGAGAGAAAATGTTCGGCTGGAGCAGGAAGCCGCCGCCGCCCGGGAGCTCTCTTCGGCGGAAGCAGAACAGCGTGCCGGCGAACGTGCCCGCATCGCGGCCGATCAGCAGCATGCGTTGACCGCGCTCTCGGGCGTGCTCGGCAATCTGGCCGAGGGCGATCTGGCAACGGGGATGGACGAAAATCTCCCGGCAGATTTCGTCATGATGGCCAGAACTTATAATCAGGCTGTCGATGCTCTGCGTGCGACTTTGTCCGAAGTCGGCTTTGCGGCGCAGGAGATCAATGGCGGTACGGCCAATCTTTCCGCCTCCGCCGACGATCTGGCGAAACGCACGGAACAGCAGGCGGCCGCGCTGGAGGAAAGCTCTCGGGCTTTGCGCCACTTGAGCGATGTTGTGCGTAGCACCGCTACCAATGCCCGTCAGACGTCTCAATCGGTCAACGAGACCGAAGAGTTCGCCGTCCGCTCAGGCGAGGTCGTGGCACGCGCAGTCAATGCCATGGGCGAGATCAGCCGCTCCTCCGACAAGATCAGCCAGATCATCGGCGTCATTGACGAGATCGCCTTTCAAACGAACCTCCTGGCGCTGAATGCCGGCGTCGAGGCTGCTCGCGCCGGTGAAGCAGGCCGCGGTTTTGCTGTTGTCGCCCAGGAGGTCCGCGAACTGGCCCAGCGCTGCGCGGGTGCGGCCCGCGAGATCAAGCAGTTGATTTCGGCAAGTGCAACGCAGGTCGAAAGCGGCGTGCAGCTCGTCGAGGAAACCGGCGAAGCACTCTCCAGGATCATTGCTCACGTCACCGATGTTCGAAAACTGGTGGCACAGATTTCCTCGGCTGCCGCAGAGCAGTCGACCGGCATCACGCAGGTCACGCAGGCTGTCAACGACGTCGAACTGATAACCCAGCAGAATGCCGCCATGGTCGAGGAGAACAATGCCGAAATACGTGGCCTGCGTCACCGGGTGGAGGATCTGACCCAGAAGATCGGCCGCTTCAGGACCAGCGACAGCAGCGGGACCTATTACCAGGAGCCTCAGCCGCGTTTGCACCGTAGCAGCGCCGCATGACGTGAAGGCAGATGCCCAGAACCTCGTGAAACTTCAAAAGCCGCCGCCAGATACGACGGCGGCTTTCGAGGCTAAGGCTAAGCCCGCATCTCGCCGCATTTGCGTAAAAAGGCTGGAATCGCGGATCATCATCCGGTAGTTGTTGATCATGACAGGGGCGTCCGGCGAAAGCCGGGCTGAGAAGTACCCTTTGAACCTGAACCAGATCATGCTGGCGGAGGGAGTCGTTCGGGTCTTCGTTCTTGACGTCGTATCCCCACGTCGACCTCCGCCTCAAAAGGAGGCGCAGATGTCAGACGATTCCGCTCAATCATTGAAACCCGGCGCATTGCTGGCAGCGATGCGGCAGAAAAATCCGTTGGTGCAGAACATTACCAATTTCGTCGCGATGAACATTGCCGCCAACGTGATGCTGGCTGCGGGCGCATCGCCTGCAATGGTGCACAGCCCGGAAGAGGCGGCGGAATTCGCGGGCATAGCGGCGGCACTGACCGTCAATATAGGGACCATCTCGCCGGACTTTTTCGACGGCATGAAGCAGGCCGCCGAGGCTGCAAGCGAAGCGGGAAAACCCTGGATACTCGATCCGGTCGCGCATTTCGCGACCGCCTATCGGCGTGCCGCCGTTTCAGCGCTTCTGGAGCACAGGCCGACGGTAATCCGCGGCAACGCTTCCGAAATCATTACGCTTGCCGGCGAGCATGCATCGGGGCAGGGGGTGGATTCGGGTGACAGCGTGGCTTCTGCGCAGGCTGCTGCCCGCGCTCTTGCCATTCGTCATGGCTGTGTCGTCGCCGTGACCGGGGAACGGGATTTCGTCACCGACGGTCATCGTGCCGTTCATGTTCTCGGCGGATCTGCGCTGATGCCGAAAGTGACGGCGCTCGGTTGCTCGTTGACCTGTGTCATCGGCGGTTTTGCAGCAACCGTGCCGGATAGGCCGTTTGAGGCAACGGTTGCGGCGCTTGCCTTGTTTGCTGCAGCTGGCGAACTGGCGGGACGGGACGCTCATGCGCCGGGTTCCTTTGCCGTGCGTTTCCTCGATCTGCTTGCGGAAGTGACCCCGGATGCCGTTGATGCCGTAGCGCGAGTGATACCGGCATGAAGCAGTTCGACCTTTCCCTTTATCTGGTGCTGGACCCGGATCTTTGTCGCGCGATCGGCATGGTCGAGACGGCGCGACTTGCCGTGCTGGGCGGGGCAACGATGGTGCAGTTGCGCGACAAGCAGGCAACGACCGCAGAGATGATCGCGACGGGCCTGCAGCTGAAAGCTGCCCTTTCAGGGATCGGCGTGTCGCTGATTGTCAACGATGATGTGGAGGCCGCGCTCGCGATCGGTGCAGACGGTATTCATGTCGGGCAGGAAGACATGAATGCGACGGAGGTTCGAAAGCGTGTTGGCGATAGGCTAATCCTTGGTCTCTCCGTAGAGACGGAAGATCTGGCGCGACGGGTTGATCCGGCAGTGGTTGATTATGTCGGCGTCGGCCCGGTCTTCGCGACCGGCACGAAGCCGGATCACAAGCAGCCGGTCGGTTTTGAAGGCCTTGCGCGGATCGTGGCGGCATCCCCGATACCCGCAGTGGCGATCGGCGGCGTCAAGCTTCAACATGTCGAAGAAATCTTTCGCGCAGGGGCAAAGGGTCTCGCGGTCGTATCCGCCATATGCGGATCGCCCGATCCCCAAGCTGCCACAAGATTGATCGCCGATAAAATTGCGGAGGCAAAGAAATGACGATTCGCAATGTCTTGTCGATTGCCGGCTCCGATCCATCCGGCGGCGCCGGCATACAGGCGGACCTCAAGGCATTTTCCGCCCGCGGCACTTATGGCATGGCAGCGCTGACGGCGTTGACGGCCCAGAATACGCAGGGCGTGACCGCCATTCATGCGTTGCCTCCGGAGTTCGTTCGCGCCCAGATCGAGGCGATTTTTGCCGACATAAGGGTCGATTCAGTGAAGATTGGCATGATCGCCAATGCGCAGATTGCGCGCACCGTTGCAGAATTGCTTGAGACCCATGCAATGGGTATTCCGATCGTGCTTGATCCGGTGATGGTCGCAAAGGGTGGCGCTCCGCTTCTTGCCTCCGATGCCGGTCAAGCGGTTATCGACCGGCTGCTGCCGCTTGCTTCCGTCATCACGCCGAACCTTCCCGAAGCTGCAGTCCTGCTGGGCGAGAATGAGGCTAAGACACGGGCGGAAATGGCCAGTCAGGCGACGGGTTTACTGCAGCAAGGACCGGGTGCCGTGCTGATCAAGGGAGGCCATCTCGCCAGCGACGACAGCCCGGATGTACTGGCGGATGTTGGTGGCGTGACCTGGTTTGAAGGGCCGCGAACGACGACAAGGAATACCCATGGCACCGGCTGCACCCTGTCGAGCGCCATTGCCGCCGAACTTGCCAAGGGACGATCCATGGTGGAGGCGGTGAAGTTGGCGAAAGCTTATCTGGCCAAGGCTATAAACGCTGCCGACACGTTATCCGTCGGCAAAGGACACGGGCCGGTCAATCATTTCGTCGAGCTGTGGGAGGATGAGGTCACCCGCCGGTGACGCTCATGTGTCGCGCGACGGCGGGGCGTTTGTGAGTGCGGTCGATGATGAAGTCATGGCCTTTCGGCTTGCGGGTGATCGCCTCATCGATAGCATTGGCGAGGTAATCATCATCGTCGGAGCCGCGCAAGGCGGAACGCAGGTCCGCGGCGTCGTTCTGGCCGAGACACATGTAGAGCGTGCCGGTGCAGGTGAGACGCACGCGGTTGCAGCTTTCGCAGAAATTATGCGTCATCGGCGTGATGAAGCCTAATCGTCCATTTGTTTCCTTTACCTCGACATAACGGGCGGGACCGCCTGTCTTGTAAGGAATTTCGGAAAGAGTGAACTGCTCTTCAAGGCTTTCCCGAACCTGCGACAGGGGGAGATAGCGGTCAGTGCGGTCCTCTTCGATCTCGCCCATCGGCATGGTCTCGATCAGCGTCAGGTCCATGTCCCGGCCATGGGCGAAACGGATCATTTCCGGGATTTCATGCTCATTGAAATCCTTCAGCGCCACGGCATTGAGCTTGATCTTGATCCCGGCTTTCTGGGCAGCATCAATACCGTTCATGACCTGACGGAAATTGCCCCAGCGGGTGATAGCCTTGAATTTCGCTTCGTCGAGCGTGTCGAGCGAAACATTGATGCGGCGCACACCGTTGTCATGAAGCTCTTGCGCATAACGGGCAAGCTGCGAACCATTGGTCGTCAGCGTCAGCTCATCGAGCCTTCCTGCATCGATTTGTTTTCCAAGCGCCTCGACCAGGAACATGATGTTCTTGCGCACAAGCGGTTCGCCGCCTGTGAGTCTTAATTTGCGAACACCCTTCGCGATGAAGGCGGAACAGAGACGTTCCAGCTCTTCGAGCGTCAGCAGGTCCTTCTTCGGCAGAAAAGTCATGTTTTCTGCCATGCAATAGGTACAGCGAAAATCGCAGCGATCCGTCACTGACACACGAAGATAAGTCACCGCACGACCAAACGGATCGATCATCGGCGCCTGGGCCGATGCTGGATTGCCGAATAATGGTGGGGTAACGATGGAATTCAAGTCAATATACTCCTGATTGCCGGAATCTGGTGGTCATCATCGATGACGTCAAGCTTTATACCGACAAAGCGGATGGCACTTTGATCAAAACGGCGCGACGCGCAGGGTTGCGGCGAATTGATGAAATCCATAATCCTGAGCGGGTGAAATTGGAAGAGCGGATATGACCGAGGTTTCGAACGACAGCTGGCCCACCGAACTGCGTGTGGCCGAAGACAAGCGGACGTTGACGGTGACATTCGACGATGGAGCGCGTTTTGCGCTGCCCGCCGAGCGGCTGCGCGTTCTCTCGCCCTCGGCCGAGGTTCAAGGCCATGGTTCAGGCCAAAAGGTGACGGTTCCCGGCAAGCGTATGGTGGCAATCCGAAATTTGGTTGCGGCCGGAAATTATGCCGTGCGAATTGCTTTCGACGACGGACACGACAGTGGAATTTTCACCTGGCGTTATCTGCGCGAGTTGGGAACGAATGGTGACGATCTTTTTCGACAATACGAAGAGGATCTGGCTGCTAAGGGCCTGAGCCGAGACGGCGCGCGAGCGCGTTAACAGGATAAGCAAGGGGAAAAGCGGGTGGCGGCAGAATCGAATGCAGGTGAACTGGTACAGGTCGTGGCGCTTTTGGGCGCAGGAGTTATCGCCGCGCCGCTGTTCAAGCGTATAGGGCTTGGCTCGGTTCTCGGTTATCTGGCGGCAGGCCTGGTTGTCGGTCCATTCGGCCTGAAACTGGTCTCCGATCCACAAGCCATCCTCCACATTGCCGAACTCGGCGTGGTCATGTTCCTCTTCATCATTGGGCTGGAAATGCAGCCCTCGCGCCTATGGAGCATGCGCAAGGATATATTCGGCCTTGGCGCACTTCAGGTTTGCGCCTGTATTGTGGCGCTGATGGCGATTGGAATGGGGTTTGGCCAGACGGCTCCCGTTGCCTTCGTGGCAGGGACAGGTTTTGTCCTGACATCGACGGCAATCGTCATGCAGATGCTGCAGGAGCGCAATCATCTGCATACACCGAAAGGCCAGCATATCGTCTCGATCCTGCTCTTCGAGGATTTGGCCATTGTACCCTTGCTGGCGATTGTCGCGCTCCTTGCTTCACACGGTGAGACCGTATCCATCATGGAACGTTTCCAGTCTGTTGCTATCGGCTTTGCCGCGCTGGTGGCTCTCGTTCTTGCGGGACGTTATCTTCTCAACCCCTTTTTCCGGTTGTTGGCCAATTCCGGTGCCCGTGAAGTTATGACGGCAGCCGCCCTGCTGGTGGTGCTCGGGTCAGCACTGCTGATGGATTTCGCCGGACTTTCCATGGCCATGGGCGCCTTCCTTGCTGGCGTTCTCCTGTCCGAATCCTCTTTCCGGCACCAGCTCGAAGCCGATATCGAACCTTTCCGGGGGATATTGCTCGGCCTGTTCTTCCTGGGCGTCGGCATGGCGGTCGATCTCGCAGTCATCGCCGCGAACTGGCAGCATGTCGTTCTTGCCGTGATCGCCTACATGATCGTAAAGGCACTGGTAATCTATGGTGTAGCCCGCCTTCTCGGTACGCCTCATCCGGAAAGTGTCGGCCGTGCGATCCTGATGGCGCAGGGCGGTGAATTCGCATTCGTGCTCTATGCCGCTGCGACATCGGCCGGCATTTTCGACGCAGAGACGAATGCAGTGCTGACCGCAACGATCGTGTTGTCCATGGTGGTCACACCGCTTGTCGTGGCTGTTTATGTCCGAATTGCACCCAAGCCGCAGGTCGACACAAGCGGGCTTGACGCGCCGGAAGATATTGCGGGCACTGTGCTGATGATCGGTTTCGGCCGTTTCGGCCAGATCGTCAGCCAGCCGGTGCTGGCGCGCGGTTATACGCTGTCGATCATCGACAAGGATGCCGAATTTATCCGGGATATCGGCGATTTCGGCTTCAAGGTCTTTTACGGGGACGGCTCCCGCCCGGAAATCCTCCACGCCGCGGGGGCAGCGACCGCAAAGGCGATCCTCATCTGCATTGACGACAAGGAAGCGGCCATCAAGATAGCCGAGATCGTCAAGGATGAATTTCCCATGGTGCCGCTGCTTGCCCGTGCCTATGACCGCGGCCACGCGATAGATCTCTTGAAAGCCGGCGTCGACTACCAGATTCGGGAGACCTACGAATCGGCGCTGAATTTCGGCAGCGAAGTGCTGAGCGTGCTTGGCGAGGAGGAAGAACTTGCAGCCCAGATCATCGAGGAATTTCGCGAGACCGATCGCGAGCGTTTCGCACTAGAGCAGATCGGTGGCATCTATGCCGGTCGCTCGCTGATCAAGGGCAACGCACGTCCCGCCGACGTCATTGCCGCAAGAACGGGACGGCAAAGAGAGAAACGCGCGGCAGAACAGGCCGCCGCGCAGGAGGCTGCAACGTGAATGACGAAACCATGATCATCCGCTCGATCGAGGAATTAAAAGCGATCTATGGCGCTTCGAGCGAAGCGTCGACTGCCAAGGTGACGACAAAATTGACGCCGGAATATCGGCACATGATCGAGATCTCTCCGTTCGTAGCGCTTGCGACGGTGGGCCCGGAAGGTCTCGATTGTTCGCCGCGCGGCGATATTGGCGGTGTTGTCAGGGTCGAGGATGAAAATACGCTGCTGCTGCCGGATTGGCGCGGCAACAACCGTGTCGATTCGCTTATCAACATCGTTCGCGATCCTCGTGTCGCCCTGATGTTCCTTATTCCTGGTTCGACCACCACAATGCGCGTCAACGGCAGGGCAGTCGTTTCCGCCGAGCCATCTCTCCTGCAGAGCTTCGAGATGGATGGCAAACATCCGCGAACGGTTGCTATCGTCAGAGTCGATGAGGTCTATTTCCAATGCGCCCGCGCACTGATGCGATCCGAGCTGTGGAATGTCGATCGTTTCGTCGACCCGATGACATTGCCGACGCCAGGGCAATTGTTGAAGGCGGCAAAAGCGGATTTCGACCGGGAAACCTATGATCGTGAATGGCCGGCGCGTGCGGCCAAAACCATGTGGTGAGTGAGAGATATCCTGAAAGAGAAAAGGCAGGCCGGGCGGCCTGCCTTTTACTTCTTGTAGATCAGCCAGTTCTTGCTGATGTAATGGCTCTTCATGCTCTCCTCGAAGAAGACCGAGCGATTGCGACCGCTGTTTTTGGCATAATAGAGAGCTGCATCCGACTGTGCGTAAAGCTCGCCGGGATCGGCTGCCTGGACGGCCATCGAATAACCGAGCGAGATTGTCACCGGTCCGTAGTTTACGCCCGAGCGAGAGTTGCGGAAGGTTCTTGTCTCAAGGGCACGGCGCACGCGCTCGCAGATCACCATTACCTCGTCCGGCGTATTGCCTTCAACGATGATCGCAAACTCTTCACCGCCGGTGCGCGCGACGAATACATCTTTCCGTACATTGGCGCGCAGCACAGAAGCGACAGTCGCGAGAATTTTGTCGCCAACCGGATGGCCAAAATTGTCGTTTATCTTCTTGAAGTTATCGATGTCAGCCAGAACAAGCGCGGTGAGGGGCAGGGCCGTCTGGTTGTCGAATGAACTGGCCAGGCGCTCATCAAAGGCGCGACGGTTTGAAAGTCGCGTCAGTGAATCGGTATTGGCAATGCGCTTGTACTCATCAAGTTCACGGCGCACCTGATCCATTTCGTTGGATCGCTGAACCATGTCGTCGACGGTCTTTTCGCCATGCGCCATCTTGTCATCGGTTGCCTGGTGCAAGAGGCTGATGGCACTGCGGATGATATCCGTAGAGAAACTGTTCTTCGTATTGATTCTCGACGCGGTCTCGCTGAGCAGCTTGCCGTAACTTTCGAGCGAGTTCTGCTCTTGGCGCAGAAGCTTCAGCAGCGCATCGAGTTCCCCGAGCAAACGGTCGTTTGCCTTCTCGATAACGGCAGCTTGAGGCCCGCCGAGATAACGCTCTGAAATTATGTCCAGATCTTCCTGAGTAGCTCGGCTGCCAAGCGCTGCGAGTTCTCGAGTGAGATCCGGGTTCGAGCCTATATAGGCCTCATAGAAAAGCTGATAATTGCGCGGTATGGGCGATACGCCCATTGACCGCACTGCATAGATGATCTGCCCCATCAGGTCACCCGAATGCGGCTTCGATGCAGATATCGTCGTCATCGACGACCCCCAGTTAGACCCTATGGATTTGATAAAATCTTATATTAAAATCTATTGGAAAATAATTAAGGATCTATTTCGTCGACGCTTCGTTCAAGTAGTAAAAGGAATTTTTGATAGCGCTAAAATTTATTATTACTCAATACGATAAGTGATTGTGTGTCGTAACTAAGTATCTTTTGATTTATCTATAGTTGTATGATGATAGGTGCAATTGTGGTATGCAGTGGCCGCATTCCGGCTGCGCGCCGGAATGCGAAACCCTGTTTCATGATATTTATTTCGGGCCGATCATGTTTTCCGGACGGACATACTGATCGAATTCTTCATTCGTCAAGTAACCGCCGCCAACTGCTTCGTCGCGTAGCGTCGTGCCATTCTTGTGAGCGGTCTTGGCGATCTTGGCGCAGATGTCGTAGCCGAGCTTCGAATTCAGGGCGGTGACGAGCATAAGTGAGTTCTCGACACCCTTTCTGATATTGTCTTCGCGTGCCTCGATGCCGACAACGCAATTGTCGGTGAAGGAGACTGCAGCATCGCCAAGAAGCTGTGCCGACTGCAGGAAGTTGTAGGCCATCATCGGATTGTAGACGTTGAGCTCGAAATGGCCCTGGCTACCGGCGAAAGTCAGCGCCGCATGGTTGCCGAAAATGTGCGCGCAGACCTGGGTAAGCGCTTCAGACTGGGTTGGGTTGACCTTGCCCGGCATGATCGATGAGCCCGGTTCGTTTTCCGGCAGCGAAAGCTCGCCGAGGCCGGCACGCGGACCTGAGCCAAGGAAACGGATGTCGTTGGCGATCTTAAAGAGGGCGGCCGCAGCGGCGTTGATGGCGCCATGCGAGAAGACCATCGAATCATGCGAGGCGAGAGCCTCGAACTTGTTCGGTGCCGTTACGAAAGGCAGGCCGGTAATCTTGGAGATTTCGTCGGCAACCTTTTCGGCAAAGCCGATCGGGGCGTTCAGGCCGGTACCGACGGCAGTGCCGCCCTGTGCCAGCTTTGAGAGCGCCGGCAGCGTCAGTTCGATATTGGCGATCGCCGATGCGACCTGGGCTGCGTAACCCGAAAATTCCTGGCCGAGTGTCAGCGGCGTCGCGTCCTGCGTGTGGGTGCGGCCGATCTTGATGATGTGGCTGAAGGCCTTGACCTTCGCTTCCAGTGCTTCGTGGAGATGCTTCAGCGACGGCAAGAGGTGGCGAACGATCGTTTCGACGCAGGCGATATGCATGGCTGTCGGATAGGTGTCGTTCGACGACTGGCTCATATTGACGTGATCGTTCGGATGTACCGGCTTCTTGGAGCCCATGACGCCACCGAGCATTTCGATTGCCCGGTTGGAGATCACTTCATTGGCATTCATGTTCGACTGAGTGCCTGAGCCGGTCTGCCAGACGACGAGCGGGAAATGCTCGTTGAGCTTTCCGTCGATAACTTCCTGGGCGGCGTCGATAATTGCTTTACCAAGGCCTTTGTCGAGACCTCCCAGTTCCATATTGGCAACAGCTGCGGCCTGCTTGACGATGCCGAGTGCGCGAACTACCGCAAGCGGCTGCTTTTCCCAGCCGATCTTGAAGTTTCCAAGCGAACGCTGCGCCTGAGCGCCCCAATAGCGGTCGCTCGCGACCTCGATCGGGCCAAACGTATCGGTTTCGGTGCGGGTCGATGCCATGGTTGTTGCCTTTTCTCCCTGATGCATTCGCCGGCGTCGCGATCCTCGATAAATATATGGTGGAGGCGTAACCGTACCGGCGCGGCGCATTACTATACGATTGCCGGACGTCCGCAAGCTTCCGATGCGGCTTTTTGCAGCAGCAAATGCGTGTCCTTCATGACACGCCGAACCGATTTATGCGGAGGGTAGGCCGACGCTGCGGGTAAGATCGTGTCGGCTGTCAGTAAAAAATTAACCAATACTTTCTTAACCTTTATGCAGATCGGCGCGTCGCTTTTTTCAGTCTTTTGGAACCGAGAAGTGAACGACCGTTTTCTTTCCATCCCTCACGCGATCGGATAGATGGCGTGATACTGAAGTCGAGCCCGCCAACGAGACGCGGACGAAGGTCACGGGGACTACATTGCAGCACAAACATAAGAAGACATCGATCGCACTGGCGCTCCTGTCGGGTATTTCCATCTTTGCAGGAGCGGCTGCTCCGGCCCATGCCATCACTCTTATGGATATTCTTCGCGGTGGGCCAGGCAAGCGCGATGGTGCAGCTCAGGCAAATGCAAGGGCGCAAGAGGCAATGCCGAGCGAGCGCGCCTTGGCTGATCCCGAGCCTCTGCCCAAGGTTACCGGTCCTCGATACTACACATACAAGGCGGACAGTCAGCGTCTGGTAAGGACAGGTTTCTCTTCCTCCGCTGTGGCCCCGTTCCAGGCAATGGCGAACGCCAAGGTGTCCGCACCCGGAGATATAGCATCCGTGCTTGAGGCCTATTATGGCAAGGCCACGGCGCCGCTTTGGGTTTCCGGTGGTGAGATCAACGACAAGGCGAGGGCAGTCCTCGCGCTTTTCGAAAGAGCAGGGGACTACGGGCTTGATCCGGCCGACTATCTGCTGACGCCGCCGGTACTGACAACCGCAAGCGTTGAGCCGGCTGCTGCACCCGCAGTCGATGCGACGGCTGCGGACGTTGCCCCTGTAGCTGCACAGGCGCCGGTTGCTGACACAACTGCCGCCCCGGCCACCGATAATGCATCTGCGCCTTCAGTTGAATCCGCTGCATCTGCTCCCGTTGTCGCTGCAGAGCCGGCGGTTTCCCATGATGCCGAACTGATGCAGTTCGAGCTAGCGCTGTCCGGCAAGGCGCTGCTGTTCGCGCAGGATATGGTGCGTGGCCGGATCGATCCGAACCGCATTTCCGGATATCACGATTTCAAACGTAAGGACGTCAATCTTTCGCAGACCCTGTCATCGACTGCGACGGCACCCGATGCTGCAGTCTATCTCGAAGGCCTGGCGCCCAAGGGTCCGAATTTTATGGCACTCAAGGCGGAACTCGCAAAGCTGAAGGCCGAGGCAGCTAGCGCCGGTGACGATATCCTTTTGCCTGAAAAACTGTTGCTGAAGCCCGGTAATGTAAGCACAGACCTGCCGCAGATCGTGGCCGTGATCGAGAAGAAGGGCTCAGAATCGCTTAGGACGCAGCATGCCGCAACGCTTGCCGCCTATCAGAAGACTCCGGAATACACGCCTGAACTGGTCGAACTGGTGAAATCGTTTCAAGGTGAGGTCGGTCTGAAGGCCGACGGCGTCATCGGTACCGCGACGCTGCGAAAGATGGCCGGTCATTCTCCGCAGGCCATGATCGACAAGGTGGTCGTTGCCATGGAGCAGGCGCGCTGGCTGCCGGATGATCTTGGTCAGCGCTACGTCTTCATCAACCAGCCCGCCTACCGCGTCTATTATCACGATCATGGCGCCGAGCAGTTCTCGATGCGCGTCGTCATCGGCGCCAAGGCGCATCAGACATTCTTCTTCGAGGACCAGATCCAGACGGTCGAGTTCAATCCCTATTGGGGCGTGCCGCAGTCGATCATCGTCAACGAGATGCTGCCCAAGCTGCGCCAGGATCCGAGTTATCTCGACCGCACCGGTTATGAAGTCGCCGTCAACGGCAAGGTTATGCCGTCTAGCGCGGTCAACTGGTATGGTTCGACCAACAACATCTCCGTGCGCCAGCCGCCATCCAGCGACAATGCTCTCGGCGACCTGAAGATCCTCTTCCCCAACGCACATGCGATTTATATGCATGACACGCCATCGAAGAGCTTTTTCCAGCGCGACATGCGTGCGCTCAGCCATGGTTGCGTGCGCTTGCAGGAGCCGCGCAAGATGGCCGCAGCTGTGCTTGGGGTTACCGAGCAGCAGGTCGACGCTGAAATTGCCGCCGGCAAGAATGTCGCCGAAAAGGTGAATGCGAAGATCCCGGTCTATGTCGCTTACTTCACCGCATGGCCTAACAAGGACGGCGCAATCGAATATTTCGATGACGTCTATGATCGTGATGTTGCGGTCCAAAAGGCTTTTGATGCCACGACGAAGGCGCGCATCTGATCCTTCGGGATATTGGGATACGAAAAAAGGCGACCGATCGGTCGCCTTTTTTGCAAGGTTCAGGAGACGACCTTGCTGGCGACCAAGAGGTCTCTCACCAGATTATCGGTGAGCGCGTCAAAGTGGCTGATTACGCTGCTGGGCGAAAGGCTTGCTATCGGAACGTCGGAGTAGCCAAAATCGACCCCGATCGACGGAATGCCCGCATTTTTGGCGGCAAGAATGTCATTGATGCTGTCGCCGATCATGACTGCCCGATCTCTCGATCCTCCGGCCCTTTCGATTGTGCCGAAGATATGGGCGGCGTCAGGTTTGCGGACCGGGAATGTGTCGCCGCCGGTGATCGCCGCGAAATGGTCGCTCAGGCCCAAGGTCTCGATAAGCGGGATGGCGAGTGCCTCGCTTTTGTTGGTGCAGATCGCAAGTGTCATGCCGGCAGCGGCAAGGCGCTCAAGGCATTCGACCGTGCCCCGAAACGGCTGGCTTTTGCCCGGCATGTTGTGCCGATAATGTTCGACGAAATTGTTGAACAGGGTGTCGGCATCCGCCTCGTCGAGCGGGACGTTCCGCAATTCGAAGGCACGTTTGATCATCACTCGTGCGCCCTGGCCGACGAGATGGTGCAGGTCGTCCAATGTCATGGGAGCAAGGCCGACCGGCGCAATCGTGTGGTTTAGGCTGTCGATCAGATCGGGTGCGGTATCGATCAGCGTGCCGTCCAGATCGAAGATGACGAGGGGAGAACTCACGGGGATATTACCTCACTGCTGCTTTGGATGGTCTGACCGGTTAAGCACGCCGGGACGCCCTTGGAAAGGCCGCCGGTGCCGCATGTTGGCAGTGAGAAACGACTGCGGGGGTCTTCCGCTCAATCAATCAGGCGTGTAAACAGCGTCTCGGCTGGAACAATGGGGAGCAACAGGCGCATGGACGCCCGGGAAATGAAGGTCAAGGCGGCTGCAGCAGCACTTGCGCATGTCGAAGACGGGATGAAGCTTGGCATCGGGACCGGCTCGACGGCGGAGGAATTCGTTCGTCTTCTGGCCGAGAAGGTTCATGCAGGTTTGCGTGTTCAGGGTGTTCCGACCTCTGAACGAACAGCACGGCTTTGCCTGGAGCTTGGGGTTTCGCTGAAGTCTCTGGATGAGCTTCCTGAACTCGATCTGACGATTGACGGCGCTGACGAATTGGACGGCAATCTCAGCCTGATAAAGGGCGGCGGCGGTGCTCTGTTGCGCGAAAAAATCGTTGCCGCTGCATCCGAACGCGTCATCGTTATTGCCGACGAAAGCAAGCTGGTCGAGACGCTCGGCGCATTTCCGCTGCCGATCGAAATCAACCCGTTCGGGCAGATGGCGACGCGCGTTGCGATCGAAAAGGCGGCGGCGAGGCTTGGTCTCGGTGGCTCGCTCTCGATGCGCAAGGCGGGCGACGAACTCTTCACCACCGACGGCGGCCACTACATCGTCGACGCATCTTTTGGCCGCATTCCTGATGCAGAGGCACTGTCAGCCGAACTGCATTCGATTCCAGGCGTCGTAGAACACGGACTTTTCATTCATATGGCGTCCCTTGCGATCATCGCCGGCCCGGCGGGAGCGCGGACGCTTCAGGCCAAATAAAAGTAGGAGCATTCACTCATGATCAAATCCGCGGTTTTCGGCCGTGCCGTCGTGCTAGCTGTTCTTCTGTCCGGCACCGTGGCTGTTCAGGCGCGTGCCCAGGAAATTCCGGAGGCTCATCTGGCGGCGGCGCGCGACGCGATCAAGGCGCTTAACGTCACGGATCGATACGACAATATTCTGCCGGCTCTTGCGGAAAATCTGAAGGCGCAGTTCATTCAGTCCTCCCCCAATTTCCAGGATCAGATTTCCGCGATCGTCAACGAGCAGGCCCTGACGCTGGCCCCGCGCCGCGCTGACCTCGAGAAGGAAGCGGCAACCATCTATGCCAAAAGCTTCTCGGTCGACGAACTCAAGGCGATCGCCACCTTCTTCAACACGGAAGCAGGCAAGAAGCTGATGACCAGCACGCCGCTTGTTGCCCGTGAACTCGGCCGCGCCGCCGAAATCTGGAGCAACGGCATTTCGCGTGACCTGACGGCTCAGAGCACCGCAAAGCTGCGCGGCGTGATCGATGCCAATCCGATCCAGATGCCGACGGCAGAAGCTGCTCCGGCCCCCGCAGCTCAGGCGCCTGCCGCAGCCGCTCCGGCCCCTGCGCGCGCGCCTGCACCGACGCTCAACCTGCCGAAGCCGTAATCGGCTGAGGAAAGCAGGAAGTTTATCAAAAGCCCGGAGCGATCCGGGCTTTTTCTTGTTCAGGAACATGCCTATATGCGGCATCACCCCATATGCCGAAGGAGATTAGAATGGCCGCCTATGACTACGATCTGTTTGTAATTGGCGGAGGCTCCGGTGGTGTAAGGGCAGGGCGTGTCGCGGCCAGCCTCGGCAAGAAGGTCGGCATAGCCGAGGAATATCGTTTCGGCGGCACTTGCGTCATCCGTGGCTGCGTGCCGAAGAAGCTTTTCGTCTATGCATCGCAATTTCACGAGCATTTCGAGGACGCCGCCGGTTTCGGCTGGGAGGTCGGAAAAAGCACGTTCGACTGGGCGAAGCTGATCGAAGCCAAGGACAGGGAAATCACACGTCTGGAAGGGCTCTATCGTCGTGGGCTTGAAAGCAACAAGGCCGAGATTTTCGATAGCCGTGCAGAACTGGTCGATGCCCACACGGTGCGGCTCATCAAGACCGGCGAGACGGTGACGGCCGAACGGATCGTGATTGCCACGGGCGGCGTTGCCAACCCGCATAGCGCGCTTCCCGGTCACGAGCTTTGCATCACCTCCAACGAGGCGTTCCATCTCGAAACCCTGCCGAAGTCGATTCTGATCGCCGGCGGCGGTTATATTGCCGTTGAATTCGCCAACATCTTTCACGGCCTCGGCGTCGACACGACCCTGATCTATCGCGGCAAGGAAATCCTGTCCCGATTCGACCACGACATGCGCCAGGGGCTGCACAAGGCCATGGTCGAGAAGGGCATCAAGATCATCCTCACCGACGTGATCGAGGAAGTCGCCGAGGCGCCTGCCGGCGGATTGACGGCACGCACAAAATGCGGCGAGACGCTTTCGGTCGAGACAGTCATGCTGGCACTCGGCCGCGATCCCTATACAAAGGGTCTCGGGCTTGAGGCGGCGGGTGTAAAGACCGACGAGCGCGGCGCAATCATCGTCGACGAATATTCCCGGACGAATGTCGAAAACATCTATGCACTCGGCGACGTCACCGACCGGGTACAGCTGACGCCGGTCGCGATCCACGAAGCCATGTGCTTCATCGAAACCGTCTACCGGAACAACCCGACGTCGCCGGACTACGATCTCATTCCGACAGCTATTTTCTCGCAGCCTGAAATTGGCACCGTCGGTCTTTCCGAAGACGACGCAGCCAAGCGTTACGAGGAGCTGGAAGTCTATCGCGCCGAATTCCGCCCGATGAAGGCGACTCTCTCCGGCCGCTCCGAGCGGATGATCATGAAGCTGGTCGTCGATGCGGCAAGCCGCAAGGTTGTCGGTGCCCATATCCTCGGCCACGAGGCCGGTGAAATGGCGCAGCTTCTCGGAATCTGCCTCAAGGCTAGTGCGACCAAGGACGATTTCGACCGGACGATGGCACTGCACCCGTCGGCCGCCGAAGAACTCGTGACCATGTACAATCCGAGCTATCGGATAAAGAACGGCGAGCGCGTCTGAGAACCGACCGATTTCAGAGGCCGGAGGCGTCTTTCAAGGGCGTCTCCGAGGACTGATCGTTCACCGAAACGAGCTGTCCAAAGCGGCTAGGCAAAGGCGGAATCACGGTTTATAAGCCGCCACTATTGTGAAGAGGAAAGGCCGGACCCGGTGGTCCGGTCCCACAGGTGAGACAAATGGCACAGAATTGGACCCCGAGCAGCTGGCGGAACAAACCCATCCAGCAGGTTCCGGCATATCCCGATCCGGCCGCTCTGGCGGCTACAGAAGCCCAGCTGGCGAAGTTTCCCCCGCTCGTGTTTGCTGGTGAGGCACGCCGCCTCAAGGCGCAGCTTGCCAAGGTTGCGGAAGGCGATGCCTTCCTGCTTCAGGGCGGCGATTGCGCCGAAAGCTTCTACGAGCATGGCGCGGACAACATCCGCGACTTCTTCCGCTCGTTCCTGCAGATGGCTGTTGTCCTGACCTATGGCGCGCAGCTGCCGGTCGTGAAGGTTGGCCGTATCGCCGGCCAGTTTGCAAAGCCGCGCTCCTCGAATTTCGAGAAGCAGGGCGATGTCGAGCTGCCGTCCTACCGCGGCGACATCATCAACGGCATCGATTTCACGCCGGAGAGCCGTATTCCGTCACCGGAGCGCCAGCTCGATGCGTATCGTCAGTCGGCGGCGACGCTGAACCTTTTGCGTGCGTTTGCCATGGGTGGTTACGCCAACCTGGAAAACGTCCACAAGTGGATGCTCGGCTTCGTCAAGGACTCACCCCAGGGCGAGCGTTACAAGAAGCTCGCGGATCGCATCAGCGAAACGATGGACTTCATGCGCGCGATCGGCATCTCTGCTGACAACCAGCCGAGCCTGCGCGAGACGGATTTCTTCACCAGCCATGAAGCGCTGCTTCTCGGTTATGAAGAGGCCTTCACCCGCGTTGATTCCACCTCGGGCGACTGGTACGCGACCTCCGGCCACATGTTGTGGATCGGTGACCGCACCCGCCAGCTCGACCATGCCCATGTGGAATATTTCCGCGGCATCAAGAACCCGATCGGTCTGAAATGCGGCCCCTCGCTGCAGCCTGACAACCTGATCGAGCTGATCGATGCGCTGAACCCGGCAAACGAGGCTGGTCGTCTGACGCTGATCTGCCGTTTCGGCCACGATAAGGTTGCAGAACATCTGCCGAAGCTCATCCGCGCCGTCGAGCGTGAGGGCAAGAAGGTGGTCTGGTCCTGCGATCCGATGCACGGCAACACGATCACGCTTAACAACTACAAGACCCGGCCGTTCGACCGGATCCTGTCGGAAGTGGAGAGCTTCTTCCAGATCCATCGTGCCGAAGGCACGCATCCCGGCGGCATCCATGTTGAAATGACCGGCAAGGACGTAACCGAATGCACCGGCGGTGCACGCGCGGTCACCGGTGCGGATCTGCAGGATCGCTATCACACCCATTGCGACCCGCGTCTCAACGCGGATCAGGCTTTGGAACTGGCCTTCCTTCTGGCCGAACGGATGAAGACCGGTCGCGACGAAAAGCGGATGGTCGTCAACGGCTGAGCGATATTGCAATCCCTGCTTCAGGAACGAGAAAAGGCCGGCAATCGCCGGCCTTTTCTTTTTCACATTCGCCGTAACCTTCGCATCTATCATTGATGGCGGTCATGGCGTCCGGATATGTCCGCCGGATCAGGCGTCGAGCGAAGCCATATCGATGACGAAGCGGTAGCGGACGTCGCTCTTCAGAACGCGTTCATAGGCTTCGTTGACTTGGCTAATGTTGATCTTCTCGATTTCAGAGACGATACCCTTCTCGCCGCAGAAATCCAGCATTTCCTGGGTTTCCTTGATCGAGCCGATCATCGAGCCAGAAAGTTCCTTGGCGCCGAAGATCAGCGAGAAGGCATGGACCGGGATCGGATGCTCTGGAGCGCCGACGACAACCATGGCGCCCTTCGGCTTGAGGAGCGCGAGATAGGCGTTCCAGTCGATTGCCACACCTGCGGTGCAGATGATCAGGTCGAAATAGCCGGCGAGCTTTTTGAAGGTCTTTTCATCGCTGGTGGCGTAATAATCCTTGGCGCCGAGCTTGAGGCCGTCATCCTTTTTCGACAGGGTCTGGGACAGTACAGTGACATCGGCACCCATGGCTGCGCCGATCTTGACGCCCATATGGCCGAGGCCGCCCATGCCGACGATGGCGACCTTCTTGCCAGGACCTGCCTGCCAGCGATGCAGCGGCGAATAAAGCGTTATTCCGGCGCAAAGAAGCGGTGCTGCTGCGTCGAGCGGCAGGTTGTCCGGGATCGACAGGACATAACCTTCCTTGACGACGATCGAGTCGGAATAACCGCCGTGGGTGGGGGCGTTGCCGTTCAGTGTGTCCACGTCGTTATAGGTCTGGACCAGACCCGGCAGGTAATGTTCGTTGTCGAGGTCGCGCGTGGCGCAGCCGACGCAGCTATCGACGAAGCAGCCAACGCCGACGCGGTCGCCAACCTTGAATTTCGTGACCTTCGAGCCGACGGCCTTGACGACACCGGCGATTTCATGGCCCGGCACGATCGGATAGACCGCGTTCTTCCATTCGTTGCGGACGGTGTGGATGTCGGAATGGCAGATGCCGGCGAACTTGATGTCGATGACCACGTCGTCATCATTCGGTTCGCGGCGCTCGAAGGTGAAAGGGGTGAGCGGGCTCGACGCGTCGGTCGCAGCATAGCCTCTGGCGATGGGCATGGGGAACTCCATTCATTGATGGGTTGAAAATCAACGGCCGGACTATGCGTCACGACACCGGGCAGGCGTTAGATCGATCCTCCAAGCTTCTTGCACAATCCTGCAAGATTGCGAGGTACCCCTCGTTGCGGCGGCAATCTGGGATTATAGAGTGGAAACGGTTCGCGGCCTGCTTCGGAGAAATGGCTCAATGACACTCCCTTTCAATCCCTATCAGGAAATTGCTTCTATCGCGGCGCGTTACGCGAAAGACGAGGGCGATGGTACGACGACAATCGAAGGGCTGGGAATCAGCCGGAGGACATCGCCGAGTGAACCTTGCCATGGAAGCTATAGACCGTGTTTCGCGATGGTGATTCAGGGTGCGAAATGCGTTCAACTCGGCAGTGATACGATCAATTACGGCGCTGGCGACTACCTTCTGACCTCACTTGAACTTCCCGTCGCGTGGCGGGTCGTCGAAGCCAGCCCCGAGGTTCCGCACTTCTGTATCACCGTTGCGATCAGCAGCGAAAAGGTGCTCGATCTGATGGGCAGAAACGGGCTTTCCAAGCCGGTGGGGCCGAGCAAAAATCAACGAGGTATCGTGGTGAATGTCGCCACGCCCGAGCTTCTGGATGCTTCCGTTCGCCTTATGCGCTTGCTCGATCGTCCAAGTGATATCCCGTCTCTAGCGCCTCTGATCGAACAGGAAATCCTCTATCGCATCCTGACGGGGCCGGCAGGCGGGCAGTTGATCAACATCGCCATTGCCGACAGCCACGGCAACCGGGTGGCACGCGCTATTGCCTGGCTGAAGGAAAACTTCGCGGGCTCGCTCAGGATCGAGGAACTGGCCGAACATGTCGGCATGAGCGTCTCGTCCTTCCATCATCATTTCAAGGCGATCACCGCGATGACGCCAGTTCAATACCAGAAGCAGTTGAGGCTTCACGAAGCCCGGCGGCTTATGCTGGTGGAAGGGCTAGACGTCGGCAATGCCGGCCACCGCGTCGGATATCAGAGCCCGTCGCAGTTCAGTCGCGAGTATAGCCGCCTTTACGGCCTGTCTCCTGCGCGTGACATGGATGCGGTCCGGGTTTCGCCCACGGGCTGATTTTTCTTCTTCTTCAAATTCCTCGTCGCCGTTTGCAAATCCGGCTTGACGGAAAGCAGAATTGCTTTATACGCCAGAACCGTACCGTACGGTACCTGAGAGGAGCAGCCGCAAGTGAGACCCGATACCGCCGATACGCCCCAGTTTTCGCCGCGCCAGAACGAGGTTCTGGAGCAGGCGCTTCGTCTTCTCGTTGAAGGTGGCGACAAGGCGTTGACGACGTCGGGACTTGCCCGTGCCGCAAGCTGCTCCAAGGAAAGCCTCTACAAGTGGTTCGGTGACCGCGACGGTGTTCTGGCCGCGATGATCGCTTATCAGGCGAGCAAGGTTCGCACCGCTGACCGTTCGGGCGAAAAACTGACGGAACAGCTTCTGAAGCAGCATCTCGAACAGTTCGGGCGCGATCTTCTGGAGGTTCTGGGCGGTGACGTGTCTCTGGCTCTCAATCGGCTGGCGATCGGCCAGACGAGCCGCGATGGCTCCAAGCTCGGCAAGCTTCTAGTCGAGCATGGCCGCAGGCAGATCGATCGTCGTGCCATGGCGCTGATGGATGCCGGCAAGCGGGCAAGTCTGTTGCGTTTCGAGAATGCCGATGCGGCTTACCACACATTCTATGGCCTGATCGTTTCCGATCTGCATGTTCGCATGCTGCTCGGCGAGCCGGGGCTGAAGGACAATTCGCGCCAGGCGGAGAGGGCGGTCGAAGCCTTCCTCGCGCTGCATGGCGTCGAGCAGAAAACCGCGGACGCGCTTCGCGTATCCGCCGGACGATAACACAACCGAAACAAACACTCGCATAGGGAAGGAATTTAAGATGCGCGTTTATTACGATCGTGATGCCGACCTCAATCTGATCAAGTCGAAGAAGGTTGCCATCATCGGCTACGGTTCGCAGGGTCGCGCACACGCGCTGAACCTGAAGGATTCTGGTGCGCAGAACATGGCAATCGCTCTAAAGGCCGGTTCCGCCACCGCCAAGAAAGCCGAAGCCGACGGCTTCAAGGTCATGACCGTTGCCGAGGCTGCCGCCTGGGCCGACCTGATGATGATGGCAACTCCGGACGAGCTGCAGGCCGACATCTACCGCGATGAAATCGCCGGCAACATCCGCGATGGCGCGACGATTGCATTCGCTCACGGCCTCAACGTTCATTTTGGCCTGATCGAGCCGAAGGCATCGATTGACGTCGTCATGATCGCACCGAAGGGTCCAGGTCACACAGTTCGCGGCGAATACCAGAAGGGCGGCGGCGTTCCCTGCCTCGTCGCAATCCATCAGAATGCTTCCGGCAACGCGCTTGAGCTCGCTCTTTCCTACGCCTGTGGCGTTGGCGGCGGTCGCTCGGGCATCATCGAAACGACGTTCAAGGAAGAGTGCGAAACCGACCTCTTCGGCGAACAGGTTGTTCTCTGCGGCGGTCTGGTCGAACTGATCCGCGCCGGCTTCGAGACGCTGGTCGAGGGCGGTTATGCGCCTGAAATGGCCTATTTCGAGTGCCTGCACGAAGTAAAGCTGATTGTCGACCTGATCTATGAAGGCGGCATCGCCAACATGAACTACTCGATCTCCAACACGGCCGAGTGGGGCGAATACGTCACCGGTCCGCGCATCATCACGGAAGAAACCAAGGCCGAGATGAAGCGCGTCCTGAAGGACATTCAGACCGGCAAGTTCACCTCCGACTGGATGCAGGAATACCGTGCCGGCGGCGCCCGCTTCAAGGGCATCCGTCGTAACAACGACAGCCACCAGATCGAAGAAGTCGGCGCCAAGCTGCGCGGCATGATGCCGTGGATCGGCAAAAACAAGCTCGTCGACAAGGCCGTAAACTAATCGGCTCGGTCACCGAGTAGGGAAAACACACCGCGCGGGATAACTGCGCGGTGTTTCGTATCATCATTCCCTGGGCGGAATAACGCCCTTTGTGAGGATGAAACAGCCGTAGAAGCGCAGTTCGCCGGTGGCGACGACGCAATAGGCTTTTTTGGCCGTCTCGTAGAAGGCGTGGCGTTCGATTGCGTACATGGGCGCAGGCTGGCCTTCGGCGGCATCGATTTCCGCCTGTATCTCTTTCTGGATCTCCGGGATTTCATCCGGCTTGCCGATAACCTCCATACGCGCGACCGAAGGTTGCAATGGTGTGTCGAGCGGCAGGACCGACAGGATCGCCTTCAGGGCGCGCGGCGCCGAAATGTTGTCCATCCTTATCACCTTGCCTAGCACCGTTTGACGGGCAATCGAATCGGATGGGAAATTGGCATCGGCCAACACGAGCGTATCGCCGTGGCCCATGGATTTCAGGGCATAAAGAAGATCGGCACTCAGCGCCGGATCCAGGTTTTTCAGCATTCGTCTCTCCTCCAAGACACATAAAAGCTCAGCTCGCCCTTTATCGCAGGCAAAAGCCAGAGCGTACCAGCGAAATATCGGCCATGTCGGAATGTCATGGAGACAAAAAATGTCGCAGGAGGCGATAGGTCAGTATTGCTGACCTGTCGGAATTTATGTAAAGCGATGGCAACAAAATTGAAATAACAGGAAACATCCCCATGCTTGATTGGGAACATATCTTCGCTACGCGTTCCAGCCGGATGAAGGCGTCGGAAATCCGCGAACTGCTGAAACTGCTCGAACAGCCCGATATCATCTCGTTTGCAGGCGGCATTCCTGATCCGGCTCTGTTCCCGGCGGAAGAGTTCAAGGCAGCTTACGCCGATATCTTTTCCAGCACACAGGTAAACTCTGCGCTGCAATATTCCGTCAGTGAGGGTTACAAGCCGCTGCGCGACTGGATCGTCGAGGACGTCGCCAAGATCGGCATCGACTGTTCCGCCGATAACGTTTTCATTACCTCCGGTTCGCAGCAGGCGCTCGACTATCTCGGCAAGCTCTTTCTGTCGCCGAAGGATACGGCCCTGGTCACCTGGCCGACCTATCTGGGTGCGCTGTCTGCGTTCAACGCCTATGAGCCGAATTACGATCAGCTGTCGCTGAACGGCAACCGCACGCCGGATGCCTATCGCGATACGGCATCCAAGCTGGGCGGTTCGGTCAAGTTCGCCTATTTATCGGCCGACTTCTCCAATCCGACCGGTGAGACGATCGACCGCGCGGGCCGTGAAAAACTACTGGCGCTGGCCGACGAGTTGGATATCGCGATCCTCGAGGATGCGGCCTATCAAAACCTGCGCTTCGACGGCGAGGCAGTCCCGCCGATCCTGTCTCTGGATATCGCGCGCAAGGGCGGCATCGAGAACACGCGCACGATCTATAGCGGCAGTTTTTCCAAGACGCTGGCTCCGGGCCTGCGCGTCGGCTTCGTCATTGCCGCGATGCCTGTCATCCGCAAGTTGGTGCTGATGAAACAGGCGGCCGACCTGCATTCCTCGACGATCAACCAGATCGCCGTCGAACATGTCGCTTCGCGGGGCTTTGCCGAACAGGTTGCCAAGATCAAGCGCGTTTATAGCGGCCGCCGTGATGCGATGCTGGCGGCGCTTGAAAAATACATGCCGAAAGGTACGACATGGACGAAGCCGGAAGGCGGTATGTTCGTCTGGATTACGCTGCCGGAGGGCATGGACGGGGCCGAACTGCTCGCCAAGTCACTGGCGACAGAAAAGGTCGCCTTCGTGCCGGGCAAGGCGTTTTATGCGGATGGCAGCAATGCCAACACGCTGCGCGTATCGTTCTCCTGCGCCAACAACGAGATGATCGACGAGGGTATCAAACGCCTTGGACGTCTGGTCGCCCACGCATCGGTAAGTGAACACGAAAGCCTGCCGATCATCTGATCGCTGCTCACGAATTCGTATGGAAAGGGCGGATCCACAGGCGATCCGCCCCTTTTTTCGTCGGAACTCAGCCTTAGGCCGAAGCCTGTCACATGAGTGTCGTTGAATGTGTGTTTAAGCGCGTCAACTCAAACAGGAACTCTCCCATGAAAAAGCTCCTTTCCTCTTTCACGGCGCTTGTCGCGCTCGGTCTCGCCGGCGTTGTCAACGCTGCCGACCTGGTGGTCTATACCAGCCAGCCGAATGCCGATGCGCAGGCAACCATCGACGGCTTCAAGGCCGCCAATCCGGGCGTCGATGTCGAGTGGGTGCGTGACGGAACTCCGCAGATCATGGCAAAGCTCAACGCCGAGATCGCTGCCGGCAACCCGGTCGCCGACATTCTGCTGATCGCCGACACGGTGACGTTCGAGCGCATGAAGGCCGCCGGCCAGCTCTTGGCCTACAAGTCGCCGGAAGCCAAGAATTTCGACGCTTCGCTCTATGATGCCGACGGTTACTACTACTCGACCAAGCTGATCACCACCGGCATCATGTACAACACCCAGGCTGCGATGAAGCCGACGAGCTGGGCTGATCTTGCCAAGCCGGAAGCCAAGGGTCTCGTCACCATGCCGAGTCCGGTTGCTTCGGGCGCCGCCCTCATCCACGCCCAGACGCTGGCAGCCGTCGATGGTCTCGGCTGGGACTATTACAAGCAGCTGAAGGACAATGGTGCGGTTGCCGCCGGCGGTAACGGTGGCGTGCTGAAGGCTGTCGCCTCCGGCGAAAAGGCCTATGGTGTCGTCGTCGACTACATGCCGATCCGCGAAAAGGCAAAGGGCGCCCCGGTCGAGTTCGTTTTCCCGAAGGAAGGCGTTTCGGCCGTCACCGAACCGGCTGCGATCCTGTCGTCGACCAAACATCAGGACAATGCCAAGAAGTTCATCGACTATCTTCTCTCGGAAAACGGTCAGAAGATCGCAGCCGGCCTCGGCTACATCCCGGCTCGCAACGGTATCGACCTGCCGGCTGGCTACCCGGCACGCGACAAGATCAAGGTTCTGCCGCTCAACGCCGCGGACGCGCTGAAGAACTCGGAAAAGGACGTGAAGACGTTCTCCGATATTTTCGGCACCAAGGGCTGATATAAGGCCTCATGTTCCGATCTCAGAATCGAGGAAACAGCCAGCCCCGCTGGCTGTTTTCCTTTGTCGTAGTGGTGATCTTCTTCCTGAGCGTCCTGCCGCTCGGACGGCTTGCCGCGACCGGCTTTTCATCGCTTTTCAATGGCGGTGCGCGTGCGCTTCTTTCCGATCCTGTCGTCTGGCAGGCGGTTTATGACACGCTCACCACCTCAATCCTCGGCATGATCGCGGCCGTCATCCTCGGCGGCGGGTTTGCGCTGCTGCTGACACTGTTTGACGTGCGCGGCAAGACGGCTCTGGGTTTCCTGTTCATGCTGCCGACGATGATCCCGCCGCAGGTGACGGCTCTGTCCTGGATCGGCATGACCGGACCGTCGAGCGCGCTTTTGAAGGCGGTCGGCATGGCGCCGCCGCTGGGGAGCCCGCAGCCGCTTTATTCTATCGGCGGTATTGCGCTGCTTTATGGCGTGCAGAATGCACCACTCGTTTTCCTGTCGCTGCGCGCCGGTCTTCTGGCCCTGCCGCGTGATGGCGTCGAGGCCGCACGGCTGTCAAGTGCATCGTCCTGGCAGGTGCTGAAGGATATCATTCTGCCCTTGTCACTGCCCGGTTTCGTCGCCGGTGCAGCGATCGCTTTCGTTTCCTGCGTCGGCAATTTCGGCATTCCGGCCATTCTCGGCATTCCGGCCTCGATCTACACGCTACCGACGCTGATCTATTCGAAATTCGCCGCTTTCGGCACGAACACCTTTGCCGACGTCTCGCTGCTTTCCGGTCTTATCGCGATCCTTTCGGTCATCGGCCTAACGGTCGAGGAAAGGGTTTTGCGCGGGCGCGACTATCGCGTCATCGGGCTCTCAGGGCAGGTGGCGATGTTCCGGCTTGGAAACTGGCGTCTGATCGGCGAACTGGTGCTGTGGCTGGCGATTTTCATCACCCTCGTCATGCCGCTGACGGCACTGATCGCAAGTTCTCTGGCGCCCGCCTATGGCGTGCCGTTGACCCCTGCGACCGCAACGCTGGATGCCTATCGCGAGGTCCTGTTCAAGCAGTCTATTACCCGAACGGCGTTCACCAATTCCGTCTCGCTATCGCTTGCGACGGCGCTTGGTCTCCTGGTGGTGACTGTGCTGACGGGGTATTATCTCGTGCGTTCGAAAAGCCGCTTGGCTCCGGTGCTTTCGGCACTTGCCGAAATTCCCTACGCTCTGCCGGGCATCGTGCTCGCGGTGGCGCTGATCCTTGTCTTTGCGGCTCCGATCCCGATCATCGGCATTTCCATCTACGGGACGATCTGGATCATTCTCGTTGCCTATTTCTCCAGCTTCTTCGCTGTGAGCCTGAAACCGGTGGTGAGCGCGTTCCGGCAACTGGATCCGTCGCTGGAGGAGGCCGCACGCCTTTCCGGCGCAGGTTTCGGACGGCGGTTGATCGATATCGTCGTGCCGCTGGTGGCTCCTGCGGCGGGCGCGTCCGTCATTCTGGTCTTTCTCATCGCCTGCAACGAGCTCACCGTCTCGGCCATCCTCTGGTCGGCCGGCACGCAGACGCTCGGCGTGGCGATTTACAATCTCGATGATAGCGGCAGCTTCAATCTCGCTGCAGCGCTTTCCGTCCTCGTGGTCATCATGGTGATCGCGATGATGCTGGTGCTGGAACTGATGGCGAAGAGACTGCCGAAAGGTGTGGTACCGTGGCGAAGCTGATCCTAAACCGCCTGTCCAAGGCATTCGAAACCGGCGGCCGTCCAGCCGTGAACGATGTATCGCTGGAAGTTCGCGATGGTGGTTTTCTCGCATTGCTGGGTCCCTCCGGCTGCGGCAAGACGACGGTGCTCAGAATGATCGCCGGCTTCGAGCAGCCGACCGACGGCTCGATCCTGCTTGGTGACCGGGTGCTGGCGGATGCCGGCGAGATGGTGGCGCCGGAACATCGCAACATGGCGATGGTGTTCCAGTCCTACGCGCTGTGGCCGCATATGAGCGTTGCCGACAATGTCGGCTATCCGCTCAAGGTTCGCGGTGTCACCGGCGAGAGACGCTCGACCAAAATCCGAGAGGCGCTCGCGGCGGTTAGGCTCGAAGCCTATGCGGATCGCCGCCCCGCTGATCTCTCCGGTGGCCAGCGACAGCGTGTTGCGCTGGCGCGATGCCTTGTGACGGATCCTGATGTGGTTCTGCTCGACGAGCCGCTCGCCAATCTCGATCGGCATCTGCGGCAGGAAATGGAAGAGACGTTCCGCGAGTTTCATCAACGGTCCGGCGCGACGATGATTTATGTCACGCATGACCAGGCGGAAGCCATGGCGCTGGCGACGGATGTCGCGGTGATGTCGGAAGGCCGGCTTCTGCAGGTGGCAAGCCCGCAGGAAATCTATGCCCGTCCGGAAGGCCGGCTGGTTGGCGGGCTGGTCGGGCAGGGGGCGATCGTCGCATGGCCGGCAGCCTCGGTCGAGAACCGTCAGCTGGACTGGGATGTCTTGCAGCAACTGCTCAGCCGCTCACATGGCGCCGATTGTGCCGATATTCTCATCCGGCCGCAGGATGTGGAGATTGCCGGCGAGGGCGTGCCTGCGCGTGTAACATCCGTGCTGTTCGAGGGCGAGCGTTACGCGCTGAAACTGGCACTCGGCGACGAGCAGGTTCTGCGCGCGTTCAGCCGCCAGCCGGTCAAGGTCGGCGACATGGTCGCGATCATCATCCGCTCGGCCTGGAGGCTGTAGCCAGCTAACTGTCGAGCCGCTAATGTGCCGGTCGCAATAGGGAAGTTTGCATGTCTCTTCGCCTCGGTACCTTCAATATCGAAAACCTCATGACCCGTTTCGATTTCTCCGGCTGGCGCAATCAGTTGCGCCAGGACAGGGTTCTGCGACTGTTCGAAGTGGGCAGCAAACAGGAATACGAGCAACTTGAGCAGGCCCGGCTGATCGCCGAGACGGATGATACTCGCCAGCTTTCGGCGCTCGCCATTTCCGATGCGGATGCCGATATCCTGTGCCTGCAGGAAGTCGACAATATGCCAGCATTGCAGGCTTTCGAATACGGCTATCTCTACCGCATGGTCGGCAATGGCTATCTGCAGAAGTTTCTGGTTGAGGGTAATGATGGGCGCGGCATCGATGTCGCAGTCCTGATGCGCGACGAGACACGAAGCGGCCAGAAAATAGAAGTTCTCGATGTCCGCAGCCACGCGATGCTGACCTATCAGGATCTCGATCTGTTTCACGACGAACTAGCGCTGACCAGCCGACCGACCGACAAGATCTTCAAACGCGACTGCCTGGAACTGGATCTCAAAATCGGGGACAAGCGCTTGTCACTCTACGTCGTGCATTTCAAATCGATGAGTAATGCACGCGACAACAAGGACGGACGTATCGGTACGATGGCGCTCCGGATCGCAGAAGCAAAGGCTGTGCGACACATCATCGAGAAAAGATTCGGTACGGAGAATACCGGTCGAATGAATTTCGCTATCTGCGGCGACATGAATGATTATCAGGAGCGGGTGAAGGTGATCGGCACCCGCCGCGCCGGCTATCGGTTCGAGCCTGTGACGGAGGAGATGAGTGCACTTGACGTTTTCAGTCACGACGACTTTGCGCACAATGTCATGACCCGGCGCGGCGTGATGGATCGATGGACGCTTTATCATGCGCGCGGGCCAGAAGAACAGCATCTCTGCCAACTCGACTACGTCTGGCTCTCTCCGGCACTTGCGGAACATAATCCGGCTGCAGTGCCGGATGTCATTCGCAACGGCCAACCGTTTCGCACGGTTTTTCCGCCGGGGCAGGAGGTGGAGCGCTATCCGCGTATCGGCTGGGACAGACCCAAGGCATCCGACCATTGCCCCGTGGTCGTGGAGATAAACCTCCCATGACAACCCCTTTCGCTCCCGGGTTAGCTGTCATGCCTGCAGGTATCTGGCCGCCATCTACAAGTCCTGTGCGCGTCGATGCCTTCGATCTTTCGGTGGTAGACGATCCGCATCCGCTCTACGTGGTATCAGGCTGAAATCGAGGCGAATTGGGAAAGGGAAATCAACGCCAATCCGCATCTCTTCAACGGCCAGATGGTCCTTCAGCGGCATCTGACCTACGATCAGGGCGTCATTAGAGGGGTAGCTCATGTCATTCCCTATTCGACGCTTCTGTGGTGGCGCAAGCGGCCTGATCCCGAAGGGGCTCTGCATCTGTTCGGTTTTGCGGTGATCGTCTCGTCCGACGGCGCGATCATTGCCATCCGTATGAGCGATCGCACGGCCAATCCGGGGCAAGTCTATTGCGCAGCCGGCTCGCTCGACCTCAGCGACATCATTGATGGAAAGCTCGATGTTGCGGGCAATATGGCGAGAGAAGTGCGTGAGGAAACGGGGCTCGCTCTCTCTGAAGCAGAGGCAGATCAGCATTTTTATGCCAGCCACAAGGATAACCGCATCGTGGTTTTCAGGCTTTATCGCTTTCCGGTGACATCGTCCGAAATTAAGGCCCGGATTGAGGCGCATATGCCGCATGACAAGGAGCAGGAGATCGACGGCGTCGTCGTCATCCGATCTGCAGATCCCATTGCCCACAACTATAATCCGCTGATGTTGCCAATTTTGGACTGGTTTTTCTCCGGCATAGGCCGCTAGCCTGTCGCTTGCTTCCTTAAGCGCGCTCGGGCAGGGTGCGGCACTGTCTTGAAAGGGAGGGGAGTCGTGGCAAGACATTATGCCATCTACGATGTTTTCACCGATCGGAGACTTTCCGGCAATCCGCTTGCCGTCATATTCGATACGGAAGGACTTTCGGACGACGCCATGCAGGCGATCGCACGCGAGATAAACCTGTCGGAAACGGTCTTTCTGTGGCCCGCGGAATCGAACGGGCATTCGGCCCAGATTCGCATTTTTACGCCGGGAAAAGAATTACCCTTTGCGGGACACCCAACGGTCGGTGCGGCCATCGCGCTTGCGGAGCGAGACCACGAGCCGGGGGTGACGGAGCTCGATCTTATGTCCGTGATTGAAGAAAAGGTCGGCCCGGTTCGCTGTGCGATCAGGATGCGGACGGGGGAGGCGACCTTCGCCGAGTTCGAGCTTCCACGCCGCCCGGTAAGGATAGACATCCCGCTGGATCGGGAAGGTATCGCGGATTCGATTACGGTCAAAACCACTGACATGGCGTTTGAGAACCATACTCTGTCGATTTGGACTGCCGGGGTTCCGTTTCTGCTCGTGCCGCTGCGCAATCTCGCAACGGTGCAGAATCTCGAATTTGAATCGACCCTGTGGGAGCGGGTGGCCCCATTCGTCGATGGTGCGCTCGCTTCAGCCTATGTCTATTGCAGGGGCGGCGTGCATCATCAGGCGAAATTTCACGCACGGATGTTTTCGCCAGATATGCGCATCTGGGAGGATCCTGCGACTGGTGCTGCGGTTGCCGCGCTGGCGGGTGCGATCCAGCAATTCGATGCCTTGCCGGAGGGACATCATCCGATCATCGTGGAACAAGGCTTGGAAATCGGTCGCACGTCCTTCATCCATCTGCATATCGATTCCAAGGGTGGTCAGATCGCGAAGGCACGTATCGGAGGGCATGCAGTGAAGATCGCGGAAGGCATGCTGCACATCTGAAAAATAATCAGGGCGGGAAGTCCCACGAAATAAGGCTTTCCATCGAGAGCGGTGATTTTTTTGAGCAGTTGCACAAAGAAAATCATTTTGGCCGCTAGACAAGCCAAAAGAAGCTCTTTATACGGCCACTCACACCAACGGCGCAGGCCACTGAAGCGGTTGGTTACGGGTGATTAGCTCAGTTGGTAGAGCAGCTGACTCTTAATCAGCGGGTCGTAGGTTCGAGCCCTACATCACCCACCATCTTCTCTTAAAACAAAGATGTGACAATAGTTTATCGCTGAAAACAAAGTTTTCGGCGAAGGGAACCTCTTGTGTCTTTCGCGCATTTTATCGGCAATTCCAATCTCGGTGGGTTGCCTGGCGTGCGTGCGATTTTTACCCTCGTCTCTACAATCTCATGCGCGGTGATTCTCTTCGCCGCCGGCCTTGTTGTCGTGGCCTATGCGACGCGGGATTACGAGCCTCATCATTTCGCCCATATGGAAACGCCCGATTTGTGGACGTCCATGCCCACTGCCGTTGATCCGGCCAAGCAAGATTATCAGCGAATAGAAGGCTTGCAGGTGGCGGCCTACGTTGCGCCGACTGACGGAGACGTGGAGACGGCTTCCTTTGCGCGTAGCGAAGAGCGCGACGTGCAGACACGTGACACCGCTGAAGATGTCGCAGAGGCTGTCCAACCTGCCCAAAGTGCAGCAACGGGTAATGCGCAGATCGATGCAGGACATGTGGATTGGTGTTTTGCCCGTTACCGATCCTATCAGGTTGAGGACAACAGCTATCAACCCTATGGCGGCGGTCCACGGAGAGAATGCGTGTCACCGGTTACGGATGTCGTTTCGGTCCAGCCGGCAATGGACACGTTCAATGCCAACGGGCGTGAGCAGATAAGGGATATGGCTGTAACGTCGCCTGCGCTCATGCTTTCGCAAGAGCAGCAGACGGCGGAAGTAAGGTCGATGCCGACCGGGACTCATGAGGCTTGGTGCCACGAGCGCTACCGCTCCTATAGGAGCGAAGACAACAGCTACCAGCCTCTCGACGGCGGCCCGCGCCGGGCCTGCATGTCGCCTTACGGTTGATACTACGCCAAGAAGGCGGCGCTCAGCTCGCCTCACGCATGAGCATGCGGTTCTCCTCTACCTTCAACGTCTGCACGCGCTTGGCAAGCCAATCGACGACGACACGCACTTTGTTGCTGAGATGGCGTGTCTGGGGATAAACGATGTAGAGCGGGAAACTCTCACAGACCCAATCCGACAGGATCGGCACAAGCTTGCCCTCCTGCAAAGCCTTCTGGGCCATGAAGCGCGGCACCTGGGCGACACCGACACCGGCGATTGCCGCATCCAGATAGGAGCGGGCGTCGTTGACGGAGACGATGTAGTTCGGATCGATCTCGATTTCCTCGTCGCCGCGCGTGAAACTCATCTGCATGATTTTTCCGGACGGCGCCTGCAGATATCCGACACAGCGGTGACCGTTATTGAGGTCTGTCGGATGCGCCGGCTCGCCCATTTTTTCCAGATAGAGCGGAGCGGCATAGGCTTGCATGCCGATTTCTCCGACCTTTCGAACAATCAGCGACTGGTCCGTCGGGGTGCCTCCGCGAAGCGCGCAATCGACGTTTTCTGCAATGTAATCCACCAGCCGGTCACCCACGCCGATGTCGAGCTTAATCAGCGGATATCGTTCATGAAAATCGCACAAGTGCGGGATGATCAGGAGGTCGGCAAAGGCGCCTGCCATCTCCAGGCGAACACGGCCGCTGGGCTGTGTCTGAGAGGTCGAGAGACTACCATCGAGCTCGGCTATATCGGCGAGGATCTGGATCGCCCGCTCGTAATAGAGGGCGCCGTCCGTCGTCACCATGACGCGCCGCGTCGTGCGGTTGAGCAGAGTGGTCTGCAGATGCGCCTCAAGTGCCTGCACCATGTTGGTGACGGTGGTTTTCGGGATGTTGAGCGTCGTCGCCGCACGGGTGAAATTGCCGGTCTCGACGACCCTTACGAAAACACGCATTGCCGATAGCTGGTCCATGGAATTCTCCTTGCGACGCGATTATCCATGAATTTGGAAAAGTGTTGCCGATCGAGGCGTATTGCGCTTGCGATCCCGAACAATAATATCTGAATACGAATTCGCCGCAAGACCTGTGGCTAAAACGGAAGAAACGCTATGTCGCTGCGCTGGGAAACATTGGAGATTGATGGGCCTTGGAAGGCCGCTATCCCCGTGCGCATTCACAAGGGCAATGTGCAGGGCGGCAAGCCGCCGGTCGTGCTCTACCTGAAGGGTGATGCATTTCAGACGCCAGTAGATGAAAACGCTCCGCGGCCAGTGATCAGTGCTCTTGAAGACGCCGGCGCGGTCGTGGTCGAAGCCGACTACGGGAGAGTTTCTGGCAATGTATTCCCGAAGGCGATGGAATGCGCGTTTTTGGCGCTCTATGGCCTCAGCAAGAAGCTGAATGATTATGGCAAGGGCAAGTCGCCCCTGCTGATTGCCGGAGACGAGGCCGGTGGCAATGTTGCCGCAGGAGCCGCGTTGAAGGCAAGGGACCAGATGCCGGGCCGGCTTACCGGGCAGGTTCTGCTCTCCCCCATGATCGACCCGATGATGACATCGGCCTCGATCCGCGGTGCCGACGAGATCGGCATGCGTGAACGCTGGTCGGACGGATGGAGCCATTATCTCGGTTCCGCCTGCTCGATGCAGCACCCTTACGCCGCGCCCTGTCTGTGTTCGCGGTTATCGGGTGTCGCGCCGGCGCTGGTCATGACATCTGACGACGATCCTTTGCGCGACGAAGCACTCGGTTATGCCGACAAGCTTTCCGGGGCAGGGGTGAGTGTCACCAAGCGTGTATTGCCCGCCGGCAGTGGCTGGACGGGCCTGTATCACGGCGTTGGCGGAGCCTGGTTAGCCGGGCTCTGCACGGAGTTTTCGACCTTCGTTCGTCAGTTGACGAGCTGAGGTCAGCAGTTTCTGCCCATATTTCTAGTTCCAGGAAACGATAACAGCCCTTCCCAAGGCTGAAGGAGTTCACAATGACATCGAAGACACCCCGCTGGGCCCTGTTGGGCGCCGGCCTGACGACCTCTGTGCTTATTGCAGGCGCAGCCTTCTATTTCGACATGCCGAACGGCGCCAATGCTGCTTCGCCTGCAGAGGCTGTGGCACCTGCCGCCATTCCGGTTACTGTCGCCACCGTGCAGCCCCGCAAGGTCGGCACGTGGCAGGAATTTTCCGGCCGTCTGGAAGCCGTCGATCGCGTTGACGTTCGTCCGCGCGTAGCCGGCGAGGTCAAGTCCGTCCATTTCCGTGAAGGCGGGCTGGTCAAGGCTGGTGACCTCTTGGTGACCCTCGATCCCGAGCCTTATATGGCGGCAGTCGCTGAAGCGGAAGGCTCCGTTGCCTCGGCTGAAGCAAAGCTCGCCTATGCCGAAACCGAACTTGAACGGGGCAATACGCTTCTTTCGCGCAACACGATCTCGCAGAGCGATCTGGCGCAGCGGCAGAGCACGCAACGCGAAGCCAAGGCCAATCTCCAGTCGGCCAAGGCCGCGCTTCGTGTCGCCGAACTCAATCTCGGTTACACCGAAATCAAGGCACCGATTGCCGGACGTGTCGGCAAGATTGAGGTAACGGTTGGCAATCTGGTTGCGGGCGGTTCTGCGTCGGCGTCGCTGACGACGCTGGTTTCCGCCGATCCGATCTATGCGAGCTTCGATGCCGACGAGCAGCTGGTGACCCGCACTCTCGCCGAACTGCCGCTCGCAGATGGCCAGCCGGCAATCGATCAGGTTCCGGTGGAAATCGTAACGCTGGCTCCCGGCTCAGAAGCCATCAAGGGGCATCTGCAGCTCATCGATAACCAGGTGGCGGCCGGTACCGGCACGATCCGGGTGAGGGCGGTGTTTGGCAATCCGGGCGGCAGGCTGATCCCCGGTCAGTTCGTGCGGGTGCGCATGGGGGAGCCTGAGCCGATGAACCGCGTTCTCGTCAGTGAACGGGCGCTCGGCAACGATCAGGACAAGAAGTTTGTGCTCGTCGTCGACGGCAAGAATACCGTCGCCTACCGCCCGGTCGAATTGGGTGAGGCAATCGACGGCATGCGCATCGTCGAAAAGGGCCTGAATGCCGGCGACCGCATCATCGTCAACGGATTGCAGCGCGTGCGCCCCGGCGCAACGGTCGACCCGCAGGACGAAGCGAAACTCGCCTCGAAGTAACCAACGGGCCGGCTGACCGGCCTTTCCGAACCTGAACCTATCGATCGCCCGCGGCAGCGTGCTGCGGGCGCAGGGGCCATTTTCGCCCTGACCATCGCCCAGGAGAGAGGGCTTTCAAGATGAACATATCCCGCTTCTTTATCGACCGACCGGTGTTTGCCGGGGTCCTGTCCATTCTCATCGTGGTTGCCGGCCTGCTGGGACTGCGATCGTTGCCGATCTCGGAATATCCGAATGTCGTGCCGCCATCTGTGGTCGTGAAGGCGACCTATCCGGGTGCAAACCCGAAGGTCATCGCCGAAACCGTCGCAACGCCGCTCGAAGAGCAGATCAACGGCGTCGAGGACATGCTTTACATGTCCAGCCAGGCGACGTCCGACGGCGTCATGACGCTGACCGTCACCTTCAAGCTCGGCACCGACCCCGACAAGGCGCAGCAGCTGGTACAAAACCGCGTCAGCCAGGCGGAACCTCGCCTGCCGACGGAAGTGCGTGCGCTCGGCATCACGACGGTGAAAAGCTCGCCGGACTTCATCATGGTGGTCAATCTGGTCTCAGATACCGACCGTTATGACCTGACCTATCTGCGCAACTATGCGACGCTCAACATCAAGGATCGTCTGGCCCGTATCGAAGGCGTCGGCCAGGTGCAGATTTTTGGTGCCGGTGACTATTCGATGCGCATCTGGATCGATCCGCAGAAGGCCGCAGCGCTTTCGCTGGCGGCCAGCGACATTACCGATGCAATCCGTGGACAGAACGTGCAGGCAGCCGCCGGCACAATCGGCGCCTCGCCGACGGTTCCGGGTGTAGACCTGCAGCTGAACGTCAATGCCCAGGGCCGCCTTACGACGCCGGAACAATTCGGCAATATCATCGTCAAGACCGGTTCCAACGGCGAGATCACCCGTCTGCGCGATGTTGCCCGTATCGAACTCGGCGCTGCCGATTATTCGCTGCGGTCGCTTCTCGACGGCCAGCCGGCCGTTGCAATCCCGGTTCTCCAGGCGCCGGGCTCCAACGCGATTGAAATCGCCGACCAGGTTCGTTCCACCATGGACGAATTGCAGAAGGCGATGCCGGAAGGCGTGAAATACGAGATCGTCTACGACACGACCAAGTTCGTGCGTTCGTCGATCGAAAAGGTTCTCGATACGCTTCTCGAAGCGATCGCGCTGGTCGTTCTCGTCGTCATCATCTTCCTGCAGACATGGCGCGCCTCGATCATTCCGCTGATCGCGGTTCCGGTCTCGGTCATCGGCACGTTTGCGGTCATGTATGCCTTCGGCTTCTCGATCAATGCGCTCACCCTGTTCGGGCTTGTGCTGGCGATCGGCATCGTCGTCGACGACGCGATCGTCGTGGTCGAAAATGTCGAGCGAAATATCGAGAACGGCCTAAGTCCCCGGGAGGCGACATACAAGGCTATGAGCGAAGTGTCCGGTCCGATCATCGCGATCGCGCTGGTTCTGGTCGCGGTCTTCGTTCCGCTTGCCTTCATCACCGGTCTGTCGGGCCAGTTCTATCGCCAGTTTGCCCTGACGATCGCCATCTCGACTGTCATTTCCGCGATCAACTCGCTGACCTTGTCTCCGGCTCTGGCGGCTCTTCTTTTGAAGGATCACCATGCGCCGAAAGATTGGTTGACGCGCGGCATGGACAAGATCTTTGGCTGGTTCTTCCGTGGCTTCAACCGAGGTTTCGGTAAGGCGGCAAACGGCTACGGCCGCTCGGTCGGCGGACTTCTGTCGCGCAAGAGCATCGTGATGGTGATCTATCTGGCGCTGGTCGGTGCGACCTACGGCATGTTCAGTGCCGTGCCGGGCGGTTTCGTGCCGGCGCAGGACAAGCAGTATCTGATCGGCTTCGCACAGCTACCCGATGGCGCAACGCTCGACCGGACGGAAGACGTGATCAAGCGGATGAGCGATATCGCCATGGAGCAGCCGGGCGTCGAACATGCGATCGCCTTCCCGGGCCTGTCAATCAACGGTTTCACCATCGGCTCCAACTCGGGCATCGTGTTCGCCGTGCTTGACGATTTCGACAAGCGCACGACGCCTGAACTTTCGGGCGGCGCCATCGCTATGGCGCTGAACCAGAAATATGCCGGTATCCAGGATGCGTTCATCGCCATGTTCCCGCCGCCGCCGGTCAACGGCCTCGGCACGACAGGCGGCTTCAAGCTGCAGATCGAGGATCGGGCCGGCTACGGTTACGAGGCTCTCGACGAGGCAACCAAGGCCGTCATGGCCAAGGCCTATCAGGCTCCGGAACTGACGGGCGTGTTCTCGAGCTTCCAGATCAACGTGCCGCAGCTTTATGCCGATCTCGATCGTGCCCGTGCCGAACAGCTCGGTGTCTCCGTCACGGATGTGTTCGAGACGCTGCAGATCTATCTCGGTTCGCTCTATGTGAACGACTTCAACGCCTTCGGCCGCACCTACAGCGTCCGCGTCCAGGCCGATGCGCAATACCGCGCCAAGGCCGAGGATATCGGTCAGCTGAAGGTCCGGTCTCAGTCGGGCGAGATGATCCCGCTCTCGGCACTTTTGAAGGTCGATGCGTCGGCTGGTCCGGAACGGACGACCCGTTACAACGGCTTCCTGTCCTCCGATATCAACGGCGCTCCGGCACCGGGCTATTCGTCCGGTCAGGCGGAAGCCGCGATCACCAAGATCCTGGCGGAAACCTTGCCCTCGGGTATCGACTTCGAATGGACGGACCTGACCTACCAGCAGATCCTCGCCGGCAATTCGAGCATCATCGTCTTCCCGCTGGCCCTGCTACTCGTCTATCTCGTGCTGGCTGCCCAGTATGAGAGCCTGACATTGCCGATCGCGATCATCATGATCGTGCCGATGGGTGTGCTTGCAGCGTTGACCGGCGTATGGCTGACCGGTGGCGACAACAACATCTTCACCCAGATAGGATTAGTGGTGTTGGTGGGGCTATCGGCGAAAAACGCGATCCTGATCGTGGAATTCGCCCGCGAACTTGAACTTGCCGGAAGGAAACCCTTGGAGGCCGCGGTGGAAGCGAGCCGGTTGCGCCTTCGCCCGATCCTGATGACGTCGATGGCGTTTATCATGGGCGTGGTGCCGTTGGTCATCTCGACCGGTGCGGGTGCGGAAATGCGTGCCGCCATGGGTGTTGCCGTCTTCTCCGGCATGATCGGCGTCACCTTCTTCGGCATCTTCATGACACCGGTCTTCTACATCCTGGCGCGGCTTCTGACGGGCAACCGTCCGCTGCGGAGCCACGGCACCGAGGTTGCGCCTACTCTCTCCCCGGCAGAGTAGGGTGCACGGGCCGCGCGGACATCTCTCTCCGTCCGCGCGGCATTTTTATTTTGATCAAAGCGTTCCGCCGTCGATGACCAGCGTCTGCGAGGTCATGGCGGCGGAGGCGTCTGAGGCGAGGAACAGGCAAGGGCCGACAAGGTCGGTTCCGTCGAGCGTTCGCTTCAGGCATTGCCGGTCGATCATTGCGGCGATGCTTTCATCCGTCAGCCACAGGCGCTTCTGTCTTTCGGTAATGATCATGCCGGGAAGGATCGCATTTACCCGGATATTGTCTGGACCAAGCTTTCCGGCAAGGCTCTTGGTCAGCCCGATAATGCCGGCCTTGGCCGTCGTATAGGCCGGCATGCGGCCGGTATTGAGCAGATAGGAGATCGACGAGAAATTGACGATCGCCCCACCGCCCGTTTCTTTGATGAACGGCACGGCCGCCTGCGAAACGAAGAACATCTGCTTCAGGTTGATCGCCTGGCTCTTGTCCCAATAGTCCTCGGTAACTTCCGCCATTTCATGCCGGTCGTCCCAGCCCGCATTGTTGACCAGAACGGAAAGCGAGCCCAGGTGCTGGGCAGCTTCGCGGACGGCGGCTTGAGACTCGTCCACGTTGGAAAGGTCTGCTCGGACAAATACCGGTTTGTGGTCCGCGTCTTTTGCCAGTCCCTCGACCAGCTCCCGGCTAGGTTTCTCGGCGATATCGATGAACGCGACCCTGGCGCCCTGTTTGACGAAACCTTCGACAAGTGCTGCGCCGATCCCCGAGCCGCCGCCGGTAATCAAGACGCCACGTCCACTGAGATCGGCATGGCTTACGGATGGGTATGTCAAATGATCCTCCCTTTGATGTCCCGCGGCAAACTTACGCCAGGATGCTAAAAAATCACGGGATTATTTGCGCCTGCGTCACTGGCGGGATAGTCATGGAGATCCCGCCATCTACCACTCATTTCGAGAGGAATTCCCTTGTCTTCTGCCGCTTCCGTCAAGTCCGTCCTGCCGTCGCGCGATTATGCCGCCTTCCTCTTCGATATGGATGGAACGATCCTGACGTCTACTGCGGCCGCAGAGCGTGTTTGGGGCAAATGGGCGGAAGGAATGGGCCTCGATGTGGAGAAATTCCTGCCGACCATGCACGGCCGTCGTGGCATCGACACGATCACCGATCTGAACCTGCCCGGCGTCGATCCGATCGTCGAGGCGGAAAAGATCCTGCAGGGAGAGATCGATGACGTCGAAGGCGTTGTCGCGCTTGGCGGCGCTGCCGAATTCCTGAAGCAGTTGCCGGTCGAGTGCTGGGCGATCGTCACATCGTCGCCGCTGGAACTGGCCAAGGCAAGGCTCGCGGCTGCGGGTATCCCGGTGCCGAAATATCTCGTCACGGCGGAAGACGTCACCATCGGCAAGCCCAATCCGCAGGGCTATCGTCTCGGTGCTGAACGCCTCGGGGTCAACCCGAGCGACGTTCTCGTATTCGAAGATGTTCCGGCAGGCATCCAGGCAGGTGAAGCGGCCGGGGCGGAAGTCATGGTGATTACGGCCACCCACAGCCACCCGGTCGAAGGCGGGCAGTACCGGATAACCGACTACAGCGCCGTCGCCCCAAATGTTGCGGGCGACGGCCGTCTGTCATTCCGGGGCAGGTAATCCTGACTATGCCGACTGGCTGGCGGTGCGCATGAACTGCACCGTGGCCAGCCAGAGCACAGTGCCTAGGACGAGAAGGCAGCCAGCGATCACGTACTGGATCGGATCGCGGCCTGTCCAGGGGCCGGCGAAGAAGGCGCAGGTCAAGGCACCTAGCACCGGCAGAATGGTCGGCGTGCGAAAGTGCTTGTGGCTTACCTTGTCCTTCCTGAGCATCAGTACGGCGACATTGACGATTGCAAAAACGCAGAGCAGCAACAGCGCCGTCGTGCCGCCCAGCTCCTTCACGCCGCCTGCAAACAGGATCAGCGCCACCGCTAGCAGCGATGTGAAGATGATCGCGATGTATGGGGTGCGGCGCGCCGAATGAACCTTGCCCAGCGAAGCGGGCAAAACGCCTTCGCGGCTCATGCCGTAAAGGAGGCGGCTAGCCATCATCATGTTTATCAGCGCCGAATTTGCGACGGCAAACATGGTGATCACGGCGAAGACACCCACAGGAAAGGTGGGCGCGCCGGCCTGGATGACCTTCAGTAGTGGCGTCTCACCTTCACCCAGTTCTGCAGCCGGCACCAGCGTGATGGCCGAGATTGCCACCAATACGTAGATGGTGCCGGTGATCGCGAGGCCGCCCAGGAGAACCTTGGGAAAGATCTTGCTGGGTTTCTTGCATTCCTCGGCCATGTTCACCGAGTCCTCAAAACCGACCATGGCGAAAAAGGCAAGCGTGGTGGCCGCAACGACCGGCCAGAAAGTTCCTCCACCTTCAGGTGCTTCAAACGTCCATGCGCGTGACACGTCACCCTGTCCACCGGCTATAGCCCAGAGGCCGATGCCGATGATCAACACCAGTCCGGTCAATTCGACGACGGTCAGGAGCACGTTCAATTTCACGCTTTCGCCGACGCCGCGAAAATTGATCGCCGCAACGAGTGCGATGAAGCCGACCGCGATCAGCGGTACGCCGAAGGCGCCGACGTCCAGCCCGAGAGAAGTCGAGAAGTTGGCGGCAAATGCGCGTGATGCGGTGGCGGCTGAAGTGATGCCGGACGACATGACGGCGAAGGCGACGAGAAAGGTCACGAAATGAATGCCGAAAGCCTTGTGGGTGTAGAGCGCCGCACCGGCTGCCTTCGGATATTTGGTGACCAGTTCGAGATAACTGCAGGCGGTCAGGAGCGCGACGACAAAGGCGATCAGAAACGGCAGCCAGACGACACCACCGACTTCTGCCGCCACCTGTCCGGTCAGCGCGTAAATGCCGGTCCCGAGCACATCCCCGACGATGAACAGAAGCAGCAGTCCGGGACCCATGACCCGTTTCAGTTCTCCACGTTCCTCATCGTCCCCGATCGGCTCGATTGTATTTTTCATCGTCGGGCTCCTCCACATGCATCGATTTTGAACGCATTAATGGCGGCAGCCCAAGCATTGTTCCCTCCGCCATCATTTCGCAACAATTTGCGATGGTCATTGCGCTTGTCCGGTGGACTCACCACCTTCAGACGCGCAAGCCCCAAACGGAGATGTTGTCGATGCGTTGGTTTCGATCTCACTGCCGAAGCGACGCCATGGCAGACGCTTCGGATGTCATCGCAGCAGAGCCAGGGTTCGGCGAGGCGCAGTTGTCGGACATCCTGCATTTTCTTCGCTCATGGGCGAGTAATCCCCTGCGAGTGGGAGCGGTTGCCGCATCGGGCGAAACGCTCGCCAGGCTGATTACGCAGGAAATCGACGGCTCTGCCGGGGCGGTGATCGAGCTTGGACCGGGGACGGGTGTATTTACCCGCTCGCTTCTAGCGCGCGGCGTGGCCGAGGATAACCTGACGCTGATCGAATATGGCGATGAATTCCTACCGCGGCTGAAGCATCGTTTTCCGAAGGCGCGGGTCCTGCAGATGGATGCGTCGAGATTGCGCAAGGCCCATCTTTTCGAGGAGCCGAGTGTAGGCGCTGCGGTCAGCGGACTGCCGCTTCTTTCGATGTCGCCGCGCAAGCAGACGGCGATCCTGGCCGGTGTATTTGCCTATCTGAGGCCGGGTGCATCACTCTATCAATTTACTTATGGCCCACGTTGCCCGGTGCCGCGGCGCATCCTCGATAGGCTGGGTCTGAAGGCGGTGCGTGTCGGCGGCACCGTGCGCAACATTCCACCGGCTGCGGTCTATCGCATTTCCCGGCGCCGACCCTTCGACTTCACACCCAGCGCAGAGTGACCCAGGCCAGAACCGCGTAACGGGCTGCCTTGCCGATGAACACCAGCAGCAGGAACGTGGGAAGGGGTTCGCGCAGAATCCCGGCCACGACTGTCAGCGCATCACCGCCGATCGGCAGCCAGCTGAACAGAAGCGACCATTTTCCGTAGCGCCGATACCAGCGCTGCGCCTTCTCCAATTGTGGTGTTTTGACTGGAAACCAGCGCCGCCCCCTGAAACGCTCGATGCCGCGCCCCAGAAGCCAATTGACTGCGCCGCCAAGCGTATTGCCGATCGAGGCCGTGAGCAAAAGAGCCACGGTGGAATGCTCACCGGTCAGCAGCAGGCCGACAAGGATAGCCTCCGATTGCATGGGCAGGATCGTCGCTGCGATGAGTGCCGAAAAGAAAAGCCCCGCATAGGCGGCAAGCTCCATAACCATGAAATCAATCACTCCAGGCGAGCGTGGATAGCAAAAGGGGCGGAATTCGATCCGCCCCTTCGTCTGTCTATTGATGACGGGATCAGGCCTTGCTGATGCCCTTCGTGTCTTCCGTAACCTCTTCTGCAGGCTTCTGTGCCCGGTGACGGGTGCGCCAGTCGCCGAGGAAGAGCAGGATCGGGGCCGCGATGAAGACCGACGAAAGAGCTGCGACCGCGATGCCGAAGACCATCGGGATGGCGAAGCTCGACACGGCGCTGCCGCCCCAGATTGCCATCGGCAACATGCAGAGGAAGGCCGTGGCGGAGGTGTAGAGGCTTCGTGCCAGCGTTTCGTTGATCGACAGGTCGATCAGGTCGCGCAACGGCATCTTCTTGTAGATACGCATGTTTTCACGCATGCGGTCATAGACGACGACCTTGTCGTTGACCGAATAACCGACAAGCGTCAACACTGCGGCGATAGCGGTCAGGTTAAAGTCCAGCCCGGTGATCGCGAAGAATCCGACGGTTTTTGTGATGTCGAGGATCAGGGTGACGATCGCGCCGACCGCGAACGGCCATTCGAAGCGCACCCAGATATAGATCATCATCGCGATCGAAGCGAGGAAGAGCGACAGGAAGCCGGCAACGGCAAGCTCACCCGAAACCTTCGGGCCGACGACTTCGGTCCGTTCTACCTTGGCGGTCGGATCGATCTTGACGACTTCCGCTTTGAGTTTCTCGACGGCAACCGTCTGCGCCTCTTCCCCGCCTTCCTGGCGCTCGACACGCACGAGAACGCGGTTGTGTGCACCGAACTCCTGCAGGCCGACTTCCCCGAAGCCGAGCTCGCTGAGACCGGAACGGAACGCGGCCAGATCTGCAGTGTCCTGTGTGGTCACTTCCATCTGGATACCGCCGCGGAAGTCGACGCCGTAATTCAGGCCTGGCTTGAAGAACAGGAAGACCGAGGCGATCGAAAGCACGATCGAGACGCCGATGCCGATATAGCGGCCACGCATGAAGCGGATCTTGGTACCATCCGGCACAAGGTTGATCGGCAGAAGCGGCTTGATTTCGATCCTCTTCAGCTTGCGGCGGGCGGTAATGGCGACCATGGCGACACGCACGACCGAAACGGCGGTGAACATTGAGATCATGATGCCGAGACCCATGGTGACGGCAAAGCCGCGAACCGGGCCGGAGCCGAACCAGAACAGAAGCACGGTCGCAATCAGGCTGGTGACGTTGGAGTCGACAATAGTCGAATAGGCACGGGCAAAGCCGGCGTCGATCGCTGCGAAGGCACTCTTGCCCTTGCGGGTTTCTTCCTTGATGCGCTCGTTTATCAGAACGTTGGCATCAACAGCCAGACCGATACCCAGCACAACACCGGCGATGCCGGGCAGCGTCAGGGTTGATCCGATCAGCGTCAGGCCTGCGAAGGTCAGGATAACGTTGATGAGAAGCGCCGTGTTGGCGAGAAGGCCCCACCAGCCGTACAGGAACAGCATGAAGCCAACGACGAGTGCGAAGCCGATGAGACCGGTATAGATACCCATCTCAATGGCGTCGGCACCAAGGTCGGCACCAACGGTGCGTTCTTCGATGACGGTCAGCTTGGCGGGAAGAGAGCCGGCGCGCAAGAGCGCTGCAAGCGTGGTGGTTTCCTGAGGCGAGAAGCTGCCGGAAATCTGGCCGGAACCGCCGGTGATCGGCGTCTGGATGGTCGGGGCGCTAAGAACCTTGTTGTCTAGAACGATGGCGAAGGGACGCCCGACATTCTGCTGGGTGATCTGGGCAAAGCGGGTTGCACCGGCACTGTCGAAGCGGAAGGTGACGATCGGCTGCTGGGTCTGCTGTTCGAAGGCGGCGCGTGCATCGGTAAGGCGGTCGCCGGAAAGCTCGACGCGGTCGAGAACAGGATACTGCTGGCCACGCTCGTCGGACAGCATGGTGACACCCGGTTCGCCCGGATTTCCGAGCAGGTGAAAGCTCATCTTGGCGGTCGAGCCGAGAAGCTGGCGAAGGCGCGACGGATCCTGTTCGCCCGGAAGCTGGACGAGGACACGGTCGGAGCCGACGCGCTGGATCGTCGGTTCGGCAACGCCAACCTGGTCGACACGCTGGCGGATGATTTCAAGGCTCTGTTCCACGGCACCGGCGATGTGGGCATTGATGCCCGCTTCTGTCTGAGCGATCGAGATCGAGTTTTCGCTCGGCGTGGTAATCGAGAGGTCGGAACTGCCGACCGAGCCGAGACCGACCGGGTTGGACAGCGTCTGCAATTCGGTGACGGCCTGATCGCGCTGGGCGGGATCGCGCAGCGTCACCAGGATAGCATCTCCGGCACGACGGATGGCAGACGTGTTGATGTTCTTGTCGCGCAGGACACGACGGGTGTCCTGCGTCAGGCTCTGGATGCGCTCGTTGATCAGGTCGGCGCGATCGACTTCCAGAACGAGATGCGAGCCGCCGCGAAGGTCGAGACCCAGCGATACGCGGCTATGGGGAAGCCAGGACGGCATCCGGTCCAGTGTGGACTGCGGAATGACATTCGGCAGCGCCACCAGAATGCCGATGATGATGATGAGAGCATAGCTTCCCACCAACCACGGAGAGTTTCTCATTGTCTAGATCCTGTTTGGCCCGGACCGATCAGCGGTCGGCATGGCCGTCAAATTTCATGCCGTGAGGCGAATGTCCCGATCAGGTCGATACCGGCGGTGCGCGGGGCAGGGCGCTCGGCCAATCATCACCGGCAATCACAGCATTGTTGTGACCCGATGCGCGGGCGGTAGCGTAGTTTACGGCCGGAAGCGCGACAAATTGTGGGGCGGGAAGGCCTTCGTTATTGGAGGCATGCGCACCTGCACCATCCTTGCGCTCTGCAATCGAGACGGCACGCAAGGGGTCGCGCTTGGTCAGTACCGGAGAACGGTCAGAGCGGTCATCCACCGGCCTTGCCGATGTGGCAATCTCGGCATTACGCGGAGATCCGGCAAGTAGACCGAAGAGAGCAATCAGGAATGCGGCAGCGAGAACCGGCAGGCGCGCAAGATCGGCTTGCACGCGTCCACCCTTTTTCCGATTTCGCAGCGGGAATACCGCCATCCGCACCTGCTCCGGATATTAGAGATTCGGAATTATTTCCGAGCGAGGCCGCCTTCTAAAGGAAGGGGGCTTTTCGGTCAACAAAAGGGCCTCCTAGGAGGCCCTATGCATTCAGCGAATACGCTTGGCGGCCGGTTCCGGCACCAGTTCGCCGACAAGGCGGCGATCGAGGTAATCCTCGCATTCGCCCATCAACGTATCGACCTGACCGTTGAAGAAGTGATTGGCACCTTCAACGATCTTGTGGGTAATCAGAATACCCTTCTGGGTCTTCAGCTTCTCGACGAGGCCGTTGACGTCCTTTTCCGGCGCAACCTTGTCCGAATCACCATTGATGATGAGGCCGGACGACGGGCAGGGGGCGAGGAACGAGAAATCGTAGATGTTCGGCTGTGGCGCGATCGACATGAAACCTTCGATTTCCGGGCGGCGCATCAGAAGCTGCATGCCGATCCAGGCGCCGAAGGAATAACCGGCGACCCAACAGCTCTTCGAGTCAGGATGCAGGCTCTGCACCCAGTCGAGCGCCGATGCAGCATCCGACAATTCGCCAGCGCCGTGGTCGAATTCGCCTTGGCTGCGGCCGATCGAGCGGAAATTGAAGCGCAGCGTGGTAAAGCCACGCTTCTGGAACATGTAGAAGAGCTGGTAGACGATCTGATTGTTCATCGTGCCACCGAACTGGGGGTGCGGATGCAGGATGATCGCGATCGGCGCACTCTTTTCCTTGGAGGGCTGGTAACGTCCTTCCAGGCGGCCGGCAGGGCCGTTGAAAATCACTTCGGGCATCGGTACTCCGGTCAATCGTTTTTGGTTCCAACTTGCGCTTGCCGTCGAGTTTGACTTGACGAAGGCGCTCAGCTTTTCTAAAACTCAGTTTAGAACCATTCGAAACTTAGGCATGCGACAGCAATGCCTGTTGCGAAGTCTCATAAGGCAAGCGCAGTTGAGATTTCAACTAAAATGAGGATTCCGCGCGCCGCGTGGGGGTCAATTCTATTGAACGACGAGGAAGTGCGGCTAGTCAATGGCTTTGCAGAGGACATATCTCGACTGGAATGCGACCGCTCCGCTATCGGAAGTCGCGCGTCTCGCGATGGTCGAAGCCTTTTCCTTGCCGGGAAATGCGTCCTCCGTACATAGCGAGGGAAGGGCGGCGCGCGCTGCTGTCGAGAAGGCAAGGCGTCAGGTCGCAGCGCTCGTCGGGGCTGAATCTGCACATGTGACCTTTACGAGCGGCGCGACAGAGGCATCCAACCATGTCTTGACGCCGGATTATCGCATGGGCCGGGCGCCCGTTACGGTATCGCGTCTTTATGCCTCCGCCATCGAGCACCCGGCGATCCGCGAAGGCGGCCGTTTTGCACCCGAGCAGGTGACGGAGGTGCCGGTAACGCCTGCCGGAATCGTCGATCTTGCCGCTCTCGAAACGCTTCTAGCCAATCACGATCCGGCTTCGGGCCTTCCGATGGTGGCGGTGATGCTCGTCAATAACGAGACAGGCATCATCCAGCCGGTGGCCGAGGCGGCAGTACTTGCTCACAAGTATCGTGGCCTGATGGTTGTCGATGCGGTTCAGGCGGCCGGACGCATCGCGCTCGACATCAACGCGCTGGATGCCGACTTCCTGATCATTTCCTCCCACAAGATCGCCGGTCCGAAAGGCGTCGGCGCGCTCATTTCCCGTGGCGAAGTGTTGATGCCGAGACCGCTCATCCGGGGCGGCGGCCAGGAAAAGGGTCACCGCTCGGGGACGGAGAATTTTCACGCAATCATCGGCTTCGGCGCGGCAGCTGAAGTGATGTCTGAACAGCTGGAGAGCCGCAACGCCCGAATCGGTGCGTTTCGCGATGCGCTTGAACAGGCGATGCTGCAGGCAACTCCCGATGTGATCATCCACGGCGCGGCCGGCCCTCGTGTCGCAAATACCAGCTTTTTCACGCTGCCGGGATTGAAGGCCGAAACCGGTCAGATCGCCTTCGACCTCGAAGGAATAGCTCTTTCGGCTGGATCGGCCTGCTCTTCCGGCAAGGTCGGGCAGAGCCATGTCCTGACTGCGATGGGGCTCAGCTCGGATGTCGGAGGCCTGCGTATTTCGCTTGGCCCTGAAACGACGCAGGCAGACATCGAAAAGGCCATATCGGCTTTCGGAAAAATCGCCGGTCGGCGCAAGCTGCCGGGGCGAGCCGCATAAGCGGCTTCCAGAATTGGCGGAAAAGCAATTTTCTGCTTGCCAAAAGGTGGGAAAATCGCCTTTTGGCCCTTACATGGGGGAGGCATTGTTTTCCCCGCAAGACTGACGGAATTGCCGGAATTTGAACCGGCAAAATTTGGAGACTGAAGATGCCTGCTGTCCAGGAAACGATCGATCAGGTCCGTGGGATCGATATCGATCAGTACAAATACGGCTTCGAGACAGTTATCGAAGTGGACAAGGCTCCGAAGGGGCTTTCTGAAGATATCATCCGCTTCATCTCGGCCAAGAAGCAGGAACCGGACTGGATGCTGGAATGGCGTCTGGATGCCTACAAGCGTTGGCTGACGATGGAAGAGCCTACCTGGGCTCGTGTCGAGTATCCCAAGATCGACTTCAACGACATCTACTATTATGCCGCACCCAAGAACGTGACCGGCCCGGTGTCGCTGGACGAAGTCGATCCAGAGCTGCTGCGCACCTATGAGAAGCTGGGCATTCCGCTGCGCGAACAGGAAATACTGGCCGGCGTGCAGACTTCCAAGGTCGCCGTCGATGCGGTGTTCGATTCGGTTTCGGTCGTCACGACCTTCAAGAAGGAACTCCAGAAGGCCGGCGTGATCTTCATGTCGATCTCCGAAGCCATTCGCGAGCATCCCGAACTCATCAAGCAGTATCTCGGTTCGGTTGTGCCGACGACCGACAATTACTATGCGACGCTGAATGCTGCGGTCTTCACCGACGGCTCCTTCGTCTTCGTACCCAAGGGCGTTCGCTGCCCGATGGAACTGTCGACCTACTTCCGTATCAACGAGAAGAACACCGGCCAGTTCGAGCGCACGCTGATCATCTGTGAGGAAGGCGCCTACGTCTCCTATCTCGAAGGCTGCACGGCGCCGCAGCGCGACGAAAACCAGCTTCACGCTGCCGTCGTCGAGCTCGTTGCGCTGGATGACGCCGAGATCAAGTATTCGACCGTGCAGAACTGGTTCCCGGGCGACAAGGAAGGCAAGGGCGGCATCTACAACTTCGTCACCAAGCGTGGCGATTGCCGTGGTGCGCGCTCCAAGATCTCCTGGACCCAGGTCGAGACCGGTTCGGCGATAACCTGGAAATATCCGTCCTGCATCCTGCGTGGCGACGACAGCCGTGGCGAGTTCTATTCGATCGCGGTCTCCAACGGTCACCAGCAGATCGACTCGGGCACCAAGATGATCCATCTCGGCAAGAACACGTCGAGCCGCATCATCTCCAAGGGCATTTCCGCCGGCGTTTCGCAGAATACCTATCGCGGCCAGGTGTCGATCCACCGCCGGGCGGAAAACGCCCGCAACTTCACCAACTGCGATTCGCTGCTGATCGGCGACAAGTGCGGTGCGCATACCGTGCCTTACATCGAGGCGAAGAACCAATCGGCGCAGGTCGAGCACGAGGCAACCACTTCGAAGATCTCCGACGACCAGAAGTTCTACGCCATGCAGCGCGGCATTCCGGAAGAAGAGGCGATCGCACTGATCGTCAACGGCTTCGTCAAGGATGTCATCCAGCAGCTGCCGATGGAATTCGCCGTCGAAGCCCAGAAGCTGATCGGCATCTCGCTGGAAGGCAGCGTGGGGTAACGAATGAAGGAGCGCGAACCTCTCCCCGTCCTACTGCAGATCTACATCCTAGCGCTGCTGGTTTCGCTGTCGGGATTTGGGGGCGCCGCGCTCTCCTACTGGTTCGACTGGCCATTCACAACGCCCTTGGTCGTCGGGTCCGGTTTTCTGCTCATGGTGGCCCTCCTGATGGCCGAATATCTAAATTTTCCAGGCTCCTTCTCAGGGAAGAAGCCGCCTGAACGAGAGAAGTAAGCAATGCTTGAGATCAAGAACCTGCACGCCCGCATCGCCGAAGACGGCACCGAGATCATCCGTGGCCTGAACCTGACCGTGAAGCCGGGTGAGATCGCCGCCATCATGGGCCCGAACGGCTCGGGCAAGTCGACGCTGTCCTACATCCTTTCGGGCCGCGAAGACTACGAAGTCACCGAGGGTGACATCACCTATAACGGCGAGAGCATTTTGGAACTCGACCCGGCGGAGCGCGCCTCCAAGGGTATCTTCCTGGCATTCCAGTACCCGGTCGAAATCCCGGGCGTCGCGACCATGCAGTTCCTCAAGGTGGCGATGAACGAACAGCGCAAGGCACGTGGCGAAGACGAGCTGACGACACCGGACTTCATGCGCCGCGTCAAGGAAGCCGCCGAACAGCTGAAGATCGACCCGGCCATGCTGCGCCGTCCGCTCAATGTCGGTTTCTCCGGCGGTGAAAAGAAGCGCGCCGAAATCCTGCAGATGGCGCTGCTCGAGCCGACGCTCTGCATCCTCGACGAAACCGATTCCGGCCTCGACATCGATGCGCTGAAGATCGTTGCAGACGGCGTCAACGCGCTGCGTTCGCCGGATCGCGCCGTCATCGTCATCACCCACTACCAGCGCCTGCTCGACTATATTGTGCCGGATACCGTCCACGTTCTCTACAAGGGCCAGATCATCCGTTCGGGCGACAAGGAACTGGCGCAGGAACTGGAAGCCAACGGTTATGCCGACGTGATCGAGACCGCGGCCTGAGACCGGGGAGGATTTTGGCATGAACATTCAAGCTAACCAGCCAGCGGCCAAGCTCACGGTTGCCGAAACGGCGCTCGTCGAGGCCTTTTCCGCGCAGATCGGTGACCTGCCCGGCAATGGCGCCGTCGCCGGCACTCGCGACCGTCTCCTCGACGACCTGAAAAATGCCGGGCTACCGACCCGCCGGATCGAATCCTGGCACTATACCGACCTGAAGAACCTGCTGCGGTCGGTGCCGGAGCGGGTCGCGGGCACCAAGGTTTCGTCCATCGCGCCACTGGTCAAAGGTTCGACCGTGCTGCCGGTGTTGCAGGGCGAAGCCCATGCGGATGCCGAAATCGACGGCGTGACCATCACCGCATTTCGTGATCAGTTGAGCGACGGCTCGGCCGTTGCCGGCCTGACCGCACTCGACAAGGACGATGCGATCGGTCGGCTGAACGGTTCGTTCGTGCGTGACGGCCTGGCGCTCGTCATCCCCGCCAACGCGGAGATCGAGGACGTCATAGAGCTGCAGGCTTCGCATGGCGAAGGCCAGATCCATACTCGCTTCCCGGTACTCTTCGGCGCAGGTTCGAAGGCAACGATCGTAGAACGTCACCGCTCGGAGACGGATGCTGCGGCACTCGTATCCTCGATCAGTGACCTGACGATCGAAGACGGCGCGGACATCACCTGGATCATCCTGCAAAACCAGGGCGCATCCGACACCCACCTGGCGCAGATCCGCGTCAGGCTCGGTGCGGAAGCCAAGCTTCGGCTTTACGTCATCAATGCCGGTGGCAAGCTGGTTCGCCAGGAACTTCGCATCGAGGTTCAGGGCGAGGGCGCAGAACTGACCTTGCGTGGCGTGAACCTGCTCGGCGGCGATACGCATACGGATGTGACGCTCGTGCTCGGCCACAATGTGCCGCATACCAATTCGACGGAAACCTTCCGCAATGTCGTGTTCGACAAGGCAAGCGGCGTTTTCCAGGGCATGATCCGGGTTGCGCCGGACGCGCAGAAGACCGATGCGAAGATGGCGTGCAACACGCTTCTGATGTCCGATGACGGCGATTTCTCCGTCAAGCCGGAACTCGAAATCTTCGCCGACGACGTGATCTGCGGTCATGGTGCGACGGTTGCCGATATCGACCGCAACCATCTCTTCTACCTGATGGCGCGCGGCGTTCCGGAGAACAAGGCGCGTGCCATGCTGGTCAACGCCTTCGTCGCCGAAATCGTCGAGGAACTGGAAGAGGATAAGCTGGTCGAACCGCTGGAAGAGATCATTTCCGCCTGGCTCGACAAGCACGCCTGATATGATTGACGGAGGGGGCGTGAACGTCTCCTTCGTCGTGCTCGGGCCTGCCCCGGGCATCTGCGACCGTTGAACCGGTTGCAACGTGATTGGATCCTCGGCACAAGGCCGAGGATGACGCAGTGGGTATGGCGACATAGATGCCGATCGTAACTGCGATATTTACGGTACTTCGCCCAGAAGCGCGATATGAAAGGGTCTGCAATGGACCAGACGACACCGTTGGCTGCCTATGACGTCGATGCGATCCGGCGGGACTTTCCGATCTTGTCGACCATGGTGCATGGCAACAAGCCGCTTGTGTATCTTGATAACGGCGCGTCGGCGCAGAAGCCGCAAGTGGTGATCGACGCGATCGCCCATGCCTATTCCAGCGAATATGCCAATGTCCATCGCGGCCTGCACTTCCTTTCCAATGCCGCGACCGACGCCTATGAGGCGGCGCGCGAAAAGGTGCGCCGGTTCCTCAATGCCGGATCTATCGATGAGATCGTCTTCACCAGCAATTCGACATCGGCGATCAACACGGTCGCCTATGGCTACGGAATGCCGCATATCGGCGAGGGCGACGAGATCGTCATCACCATCATGGAGCATCACTCCAACATCGTGCCGTGGCATTTCATCCGCGAACGCCAGGGCGCCAAGATCACCTGGGTTCCGGTGGATGAAGAGGGTGCCTTCCATATCGAGGATTTCGAGAAGGCGCTGACGGACAAGACCAAGATGGTTGCCGTCACGCATATGTCGAATGCGCTCGGCACGGTCGTGCCGGTGAAAGAGATTTGCCGTATCGCTCATGAGCGCGGCATTCCGGTTCTGGTCGACGGCAGCCAGAGCGCCGTGCATATGCCGATCGACGTGAAGGACATCGATTGCGACTGGTTCGTTATGACCGGCCACAAGCTCTACGGCCCGTCCGGCATCGGCGTGCTCTACGGCAAGATGGACCGGCTTAAAGAGATGCGGCCCTTCCAGGGCGGCGGCGAGATGATTGTCGAGGTGGCGGAGGATTTCGTCACCTATAACGATCCGCCGCATCGTTTCGAAGCAGGGACGCCGCCGATTGTCCAAGCGATCGGTCTGGGGTATGCCCTAGACTATATGGACAAGGTCGGACGCGCGGCAATTGCCGCGCACGAGGCTGATCTGACGGCTTACGCCACCGAACGACTTTCGGCGATCAATTCGCTGAGGATCATCGGCAACGCGCCGGGCAAGGGCGGGATCTTCTCCTTCGAACTTGCCGGGATTCATGCCCATGACGTATCGATGGTGATCGACCGCCGCGGCGTTGCCGTGCGTGCCGGCACGCATTGCGCCATGCCGCTCTTGAAACGTTTCGGCGTCACCTCCACATGCCGCGCATCGTTCGGCATGTATAATACCCGTGCCGAAGTCGACGCGCTCGCGCACGCACTCGACTACGCCCGCAATTTCTTTGCTTAAATTCAGCGAACTGACTGGGACATTTGAAGGCCATGGACCAAGACATACCGAAGTGGGATGCCCGCGAAGGGATCATCGAATCCGCGATTCCGGCGGACGAACTGGAGCGCCTGTCCGACGATATCATCGCAGCCCTGAAGACCGTTTATGACCCGGAAATTCCGGCGGACATCTTCGAACTCGGGTTGATCTACAAGATCGACATCGAAGACGACCGTATGGTCAAGATCGCCATGACGCTGACCGCGCCGGGCTGCCCGGTTGCCGGCGAAATGCCTGGCTGGGTCGAAAATGCTGTGAGCGCAGTTCAGGGCGTATCCGGCGTCGAAGTCGAAATGACTTTCGATCCGCCGTGGACGCCGGAGCGCATGTCGGAAGAAGCACAGGTCGCGGTCGGCTGGTATTGATAGCTTAGGCTGCTACGACTAAATTGATTGTCAGAAACGCCGGGCCTTGAACCCGGTTGTGGAAGAGGAATAAGCCGATGGGCTTTGCAGTGATGACCATGACCGATGCGGCGGCAGACCGCGTCAAGCAGATCGTTTCCAATTCCGGTCCGGATGCCAAGGGCGTACGCGTTGGGATCAAGAAGGGTGGTTGCGCCGGCATGGAATACACGATCGACCTCGTCACCGAGGCGAATGCCAAGGATGACGTTATCGAGCATGACGGCGCAAAAGTTTGGATCGAGCCCTCAGCCGTTCTTTATCTGCTTGGCACTCAGATGGATTTCGAAATCACCAAGATGCGTTCGGGCTTCACCTTCGTAAATCCGAACCAGACGTCCGCCTGCGGCTGCGGCGAATCGGTGGAGCTGAAGCCAGCGGATCTTGCCGCACTCGCAAAACAACGCGAAGCTGGCGTCACCGCCTGACGAAAGTCATATTTGGGTCCGTACGGTCCTTTTAATCCATCCGGGCTGCGTTGCGCACCAAGACCGAATGCAGCGTATCGCGGGAGGAAACTGACCAGCCCCCACCTTCGCGCAGCGCATCTATCGCGCCGAGATGGTTTGCCGGAGCGATCCTGAAAGCGGCTGAGAGCGCCGCTTGTGGTTTCTCTGTTGAACGTGAGCCGTCAGGCCAACTCCAAAAATCAATCCTGTCATTGTCGCCCCACCTGGGGCGATCGCCAGAGGCGCCATCGCGCCATAAGCCGTCAGCATTGTTCCGGTCAGGAAAAGCGGCCAGCCATATTTCGTCGGCAATGACCGCTGTGGAGTGGAGCACCGCCAGAGGATGACCAGATACAAGACTAGGCCGATCAGGCCAAACTCAAACCACACCCCGACACTGCCCACATCTCCGGGGAAGATAAGATAAGGCCCCAGGAATGGCTTGGACGCATCTGACGTCGGCGACATTCCAAAGCCCCATAGGGGATCGGCAAAAATTCGGTCGCGCATGACTTCATATTCCAGCGCTCGATAGGCGCCCGAAGCGTCATTTGCAAACAGATCGAATGGATTGAAGGCCGGAACCAGCATCCCTGACAAAACGAATGTGGTTCCAAGTCCCAGAACAGAGATAGCCAATATTCGTAAAAAAGCGGGTCTGGGCGAAAGCATGAACACGATGCTCAGGCAGAAGATCACAAGAAGATAGACGCGCGAGAGAGAAAGCAATGATGCCAGCGTGCATATCAAGAAAAAGGACAGGCTGACCCAGGTCACGCGTGTCCGGATTTGCACCAGCCAATAGAAATATGTGAGTGCGGCTAGGCCGGAATAGAGGAAAATTCGCGCGCCCCGGAAATCAAGATCGGAAACAAGTCCGGCCAGAATTTTGCCGGGCAAGACGCCCGCCATCTGCATGATCGAGACAAGTGCGTAAAAGCAGCAATAACCCGTTCCGTAGCCGATAACGCATTTCAGCAGATAGGTTCGCCCACCGGCCAGGCACACGCCCGCGAACGGAACGAATGACATAACCCATATGTATTGGAAGAAGGCGTTTGTATTGACGGGCAGCCAAAGCTTGTCTGCGAACACAGTCAATTGTGTCATGACGAGCGCCACATAACCAACGGCCATCAGTGGTATGAGTATGTGACCTCTTATTGCTGTATAGGCACAATAAAAAATGATGATCGCCGCACAGCTGCCCAAAATTAGCGGCTGTAGGAATAGACCGATCGCTTGATAAATCCGGGATGCAAACAGGACGTCGCAAATAAGAATGACATGAATCAGCACTCGATGAAGAGCAAATTCAAGTTCCTCCAAGGGCTCTTTCATGCTGCTGACAGTCTTCATTTCCACCTAGCTTATAGGGTTGGCATTGATGCTTTGCGAGTCTGCGCAAATTTCCAGAGGTGCAAAAGTAAGGCACGTGACGCCGATCTTATTCGGATGCATCTCTGTCTTCATCGTGTCGCCTATGAATGAATTCAGTCAGCTTATTCTACGTAGGTATTAGACTGTCAACGACACGTCTTGTTTTTTGGCGGATTGTATTAATGACGGGGTGAGCTAGGCGCTTGGTCGGCTTGCTCATGAATGCCCACTGGCTCCCAAACGAAGTTTGCAGCCTTTGGACGGTGTTTGCGTAGCTAGTGGCTGCTATATCGGAAATTCGGTGGACCTGACCTGCCGGTCCCTCAGCTCGGAATGCATTTCAGCAGGTGTCGAATGGCACTTCATGCAAAAGTGGTGGCGCTTTCCGCCTCCCGCCGGCGTCTATCGCATCACCCATCGTCGGCCGGTGTTGTCTCTCTCTCTCTCTCTCTCTTCTCTCTCTCGATGACTGTGACGCCCAGACAGTCAACAAACTCTGGAGTGCGACACCACCGCGGCATGTGGCGTCAGACTGTTGGCGCGATACGCAAGTTATGTGGCATATAATGCCAATGCCATGACGTGTTGATGCCGCTAGTTTGCATTCCAGAATACGCAGCCTGGTCGAGTTAGGGCTCTGAAAACAACAATTTCCAACGTAAGGAACCGGCACATGGCCAACAAAGTCGCACTTGTCACCGGCGCTTCTTCCGGTATCGTGGAATCCACTGCCCTCAAGCTCAAGGACCTCGGCTACACGGTTTACGGCGCCGCGCGCCGTGTCGATCGCATGCAGCATCTGACGCAGTCCGGTATCAAAATTCTGGCGATGGACGTGACTGATGACGCTTCCATGCAGGCAGGGATCGAAGCCATCATCGCCGAATTCGGCCGCATCGACGTCCTCGTCAACAATGCCGGCTACGGCTCCTATGGTGCCGTCGAGGACGTGCAAATGGAAGAGGCGCGCGCCCAGTTCAACGTCAACGTCTTTGGCGCGGTCCGGCTGATCCAATTGGCCCTACCGCACATGCGCGCCCAACGTTCGGGCACGATCGTCAACATCACGTCGATGGGCGGCAAGATCCATACCCCACTTGGTGCCTGGTATCACGGCACCAAATTCGCACTGGAGGCAATCAGCGACTGCCTTCGCATGGAAGTTCAGCCTTTCGGCATCGATGTCGTTGTAATCGAACCGGGCGGCATCAGGACCGAATGGGCCGGCATCGCCGCCGACAAGCTGCGCGAGACCTCGGGCCACGGTCCCTATGCGGTGCAGGCCAACGCCATGGCGGAATCCATGGTCGGTGAAGCCAGCGTCAAGCGCCAGTCACAGCCGCAGATCATCGCCGACACCATTGCCAGAGCCGTCAGCGCAGCCAGGCCGAAGACCCGCTACGCAATCGGTTTCGGTGCGAAGCCGATGATCTTCATGCGCGGCATGCTGTCCGATCGGACCTTCGACGGCATGATGCGGATGGCGACTGGTATTTCGAAGGCGCTCAAGACCCAGAAGGCATAGAAGGAACTGACGATGGCGCAGGTCGATAAGTGCAAGATACCGCAGGCCTTCTGGCGGGCGACGGAGCAATTCGGAATCCGTCCCGCAGCCCTGCTGCGGCAGGCGCGCCTGCCGGCGACGCTACATCTTGGCGCGCAGGCCTTCGTCACCACGGCGCAGTATTTTGCGCTGATGCAGGCGATGGCCGATCTGGCCGGCGATGCAGCACTTGGCATCCGCATGGTTCAGACTGTCGATACGGCCGTCCATCCGCCGTCGAGCCTCGCCGCCTTCTACGCCCGAGACTATCGCGACGGCTTGACCCGGCTCGCGCGCTTCAAGCGTCTGTGCACGCCGGAGCACCTGCAAATCGTCGAGGCGAACGGAGATTGCACCATATCCGCCGAATGGCCGTTCGCCACTGGCGCGGAGCCTGCGATTTCGGTCGACATAACCTTCGCTACGCTGGTGGAGCTTGGAAGGCGCGCCACCGGGCGGCACATTTTGCCTCGCCGGCTGGAGCTTGCCCGGCCGGGGCCTGCCGGCGCGACACATGCGGAGTATTTCGGCTGCCCTATCCGCACCAGCGCGCCTCGCAATCTGCTGGTGCTCAATGCGGCCGATCTCGACAGGCCGTTCCCGGGTCACAATCCCGAGATGCTGGAGATGTTGACGCCGGCCCTCAGCGCCGCGCTCGGCGAACTGGAAGCGCAAAGCTCGGTAAAGGAGCAGGTGAAGATCGTGCTGAAGCGCAGTCTCGCCAGCGGCCAGCCGGGCCTGTCCGACGTGGCGAAGCAACTCGGCATGAGCGACAGGACGCTTCAGCGGCGCATCACCGGGGAGGGCGCGACCTTCCGCGACCTTCTGTCCGACGCGCGCCGGGATCTGGGCCGTCATCTACTTGCCGATCCGGCGACCGACATCGACGAAGTCGCCTGCCTGCTCGGCTACCAGGACACGACCTCCTTCTACCGCGCCTTCCGCGAATGGGAGGGAATGTCGCCGAACCGCTGGCGTGAAATAAACATGAACAGGCTCGGCCCGGCCGGAACCGCCGGTCTCCATTGAGCCGACCTCCACTGCATCAAGAGTCGGGCGCTCGCTAGCGTGCCAAAGGAGTCTACAATATGTCTCAACGCGTTCTTCTCGCCGGCAGTACCGGCTTGGTCGGCTGCCTCGTGGCTGCACGGCTTGCCGGAGACGACAATATCGATCTCGTCAGCCTCATCCGGCGCGGGTCATCGGCACCGGGCCGGGCGATTGACTACGAAGACCTTTGCGAGACACCTGAACGGGTGTTGCGGCCGATCGCGGCCGAAGGCGTCGATGTCGCCATCTCCTGCCTCGGCACGACCATTCGCACGGCCGGATCGCAGCCGGCCATGTTCCGGGTCGACCATGATTACGTGCTCGCCGTGGCGAAAGGCGCAAAGGCGCTTGGTGCACGCAAGTTCATTCTTGTGACCTCGGCGGGCGCTGGTGGTCCCGGTTTCTATCTCCAGACAAAGGGCAAGATCGAGCAGGCGGTCATCGGTCTCGGCTTCGAGCAGGTTGACCTGATCCGCCCTGGTTTTCTCATCGGAAACCGCAACGAACGGCGCATGTGGGAGGCGATCGGCCAGAGCATCTTCGCGGCTCTCACGCCGATTCTGCCCGGCCAGCTCTCCCGCTACGGAGCCATTCCCGCCGAGACCGTCGCGGATGCGATCGCTAAGCGTATCGCCGATGTGAATCCTGGTGTCACCATCATCGACAATGACGGCCTCAGGCGTCTTTCCAGGTCTGGGCGTTGAAAGCTCTTTTGGGCTTCAGGCCCGTATCCATTGACGCGAATTTGCCCCGAATTCTGCCTCTAGACGGGAAAAGGTGGCAATCGGCGATAACCCGTTCGTAAAATCGCACGTTTTGACGAGTGTGGCGGATGGGGTGTCATCTATACCGGTGACGCCGTATGATGTCGGGAAACACTTTTTACCATCAACATTTCAATACGTTAAAGCTTAGTCTTCGATCGGTGACATTTTTTGACATTGAACGGATATTCGCCGAATGGCATGCTGAAAGTGGGCTCGAAGTGGGCTTGAGCAGAGTGAGGCGGAAGCATGGGGCGCACTACAAACAAGCTTACGGTCAAGGCGATCGAGGCTTTGAAAGAGGAAGGGAGGCACTCTGACGGCGGCGGTCTTTACCTGAAGGTCACGCCGTCGGGCAAAAGATGGGTCTTCATGTACACTTGGGAAAAGAAACGCGTTGAGCTTGGCCTTGGCACGTTTGCAAATGTACCGCTGAAGCAGGCCCGCGATATCGCGCAGAGGTATCGCGAGATGATCGAGGCGAAGAAGGACCCCAAGGGCGAGATACGAGCAGAAGAGGAAAAACAGGCAGAGCAGCTAAGGCGCGAAAAAACGTTCGGTGACGTTGCTCTCGATTATATCGCCAATCAGGAGGAGGGATGGAAAAACGACAAGCACCGGGACCAATGGTATTACACCCTGTCCTTAAAGCGGGATGACAAAGGCAAGCTCACCGATGAGGGGTTTTGCGTCGCGTTACGAGATCGGCCGATTGCTGAGGTCGACACTGACGATGTGGTGAAGGTATTGAAGCCGATTTGGCAGACAAAACCAGAGACCGCCAGCCGATTGCGCGGACGGATAGAAGCGGTACTGAATGCCGCGAAGGTCCTTAAACTTCGATCGGGAGAGAATCCCGCCGCTTGGCGTGGTCATCTTTCCAACCTACTGCCAAAACGACAGAAGCTCAGTCGCGGCCACCATGCAGCGATGCCATTCGGAGAAGTAGCAGATTTCATCAAAGAACTGCTGGCAGCGCCTACCATCAGCAATAGCGCACTTGCATTCACGATCCTGACGGCCGCTCGCAGCGGCGAAACTATGGGGGCGGTGTGGTCGGAAATAGACATGGAGGCTGCGCTGTGGACCGTCCCGGCAGAGCGGATGAAGGGCGGCAGGGAGCATACGGTGCCGCTGTCTGACGGCGCGCTGAGCGTCCTTAAAGCCATGGCATCATATCGGAGGGCAGGGAACGACTTTGTGTTTCCCGGTCAGCGCTCAAAGGGCCTTTCTGTCATGGCACTGACGATGGCTATGCGACGACTTAAGAAAGGTCACTTTACGCCCCATGGATTCCGCAGCGCGTTCCGAGACTGGGCTGGAGATGAGACTACTTTTGCTCGCGACGATATCGAGCTTTGCCTCGCCCATGCGATCGCCAACAAAGTGGAAGCCGCCTATCGTCGTGGACAAGCCCTAGAGAAGCGCCGACAGATCATGAATACATGGTGGAAGTATCTGAGCGGCGACAACAGCAGCGTTGCGCAACTTGATAAGCAACGATCGGCATGAGTGTCCAAAATCGATTTGACCTTCATATCAGTTGTGTCTCTGGCACGACTCGGTGAACAGTCGCTGGAAGCAATGAGGAGAGCGTCGTGGATTACGAACCGGAAAACGATTCCGAAGTGGCCGTCATAGCAGCGGAATGGGGAGTGTCCGCCGACTTGTTCGATGGCGTTAGCTATGAAATCGACCATCTCGAGAGCGATGATGGCCACCCCTACGGGATGCTTGTCCGGTTCGATGACGACACCGATGAGGACACTCTAATTGCCCTTGGACTGCAGCCTGGCGAATACACCCGTGGACTTAGCTTGAACGCTTTCGACCGTCCGGAGCCGGAAGATCCATACGAGCAATTTGATTATCTCGCACGGAAGTACAAAGAGCTCGGCGGCGCCTACAGCGCCATTATGATTGGCGATGCAGCTGTATTGCAGGCTTGGTATCCGAGCAGCGAGGCAGCGGAGCAATTCTGGCGTCAGCAGATCGCGCCACTCGGTGGGCAGGAAAGAGATCAATTTGTCAGGGCCTTAGCTCGGCGTTCCTGACCTGGTCTGTCTCCGGGTGCTTTAGTGCAAAACTGGGCCTGCATCCTTCCGCACGAACCAGACGCGCCAGCCCGTCCCCTCATAACTGGCGGAATCCCATATTCCTTCGAGCAACTCGGCCGCTTTCATGGCTTCCGCAAAGATATCGACATGCTCGACGATCATGTCGATCAACGCATCCACGGTGATGTCTCCCTCAAAAGAGAAAGTGGCAGACTCGAAGCCAACGTGAAGGATGCTGTGCATGCCGTGATGGTCGGGCGCTTGGTGAGGAAGGTCAACTAGCAGATTTAACACTGTGACAGTCCGGCCAACGCCAATCATGAAACGACGATTGTCACGTTTTTGGAAATGTGGGGGAAGGTCTCGAGCCTAATCGCGAACTCTCCGACGCATAAGAAAACGAGCTCCAGCGTTCCAGCCTCTACCGAAGTCGGACCGTCATCTACCGTCGCGATGGTGCAGTGAGGCAGGTTGGAAACCCTTATGCTCTTGCCAACCGAACACTGAATTGTGTCGGGAACGTCGAACACAGGCCGGTCAGCGATCGCCGGACCATCCTCGTCAAACGTAATGTATTGCCCCACGTCTAATCCCTTCGCGTCGTCCTCGCGGCTGAGTTCTGGAATGAACATGGCAAATTGCCCGGCCTTCGCTTGGATGGAAATGTCATTGCTGCTTGAGCTACCTGACTTGATAATCTCGCCATTCGCGGTCGCCACGATGTATAAGGGCACTTCTACCTCCACATTTCGGATGACCGGACTTTTTCGCCAGTCGCGATTCTGTCTTTCACACTCCTGGCGATCAGGGTGAGCTCATCCATCGCGGCGAGCGCTGCCTGAGCAAGTCGCAAAGCCGTCCGGGCATCCATGGGCACCAGGCTGTTGTCGGCCGCGATCCATGCGAAGTCTCTGTCCGAATAATGCCACCGCAGATCGCCCTCCTGAGAGCCGAGTTGGATAGCGGCTGATGCGAGCGCGACAATGGAGGAGATGAAAGCGCGATCGCGTTGGCGGATCTGATATCGCGTCCCCTCGAACATCAGCCCGTGGTGAGCGAGGCGCTTGTGCTTTTGTTCGTCAACGTCCTGGCCGCTGCCAAGAATTGGATCGAAAACGATCGTCGTCATGCGGCTTTCCTCATGAAAAGATTGTCGAAAGTTCGAGTGGTGAGCGGGCGGAGGACAATCACTTCCGCGGTCCGCGTCCTTGCCTTGAATGCCCGCTTCTTGCATGCGTTTGAGCAATACATGGCGGTCGAGATCCTGGCGGTGAAGGCGGTCCCGCAACACGCACAGTTTTTGTGGATTACAGCCATTGCGAACCGGTGATCAGCGGCACATTTCGGGGAGCAGAAAGTCCGGCTCATTTTTTCAGGCCGAAACACTTCATGGCACCACAGGCACTGCCGATCGGGTATGATCCGCATAGAAGCGTCTCGGCAGCGCGTAGAGCAGAATTTTTGGTCTGCGTAGGCCGCCAACGTCCGATAAGGGCGAGAGCACTGTTGGCATATTCTCGGCGGCTGCTGATCTTCCCGAATGAGCCTGTAGGCTGAACCACCGATCCGATCGTGGGCTCCATCCTTCTCGTAATCGCGATAATGCAAAGCTGCGCGCGCGCAGGCTACGCTGCAGAACTTGTGCTTGCGTTCGATTGCCATTTCATCGAGTTCTCCCTTGCACCAGTTGCAGGCATCGGGGTTGTCGACGTATTCGCGTTGGCCCTGCAGCCACGTTGGCCGTGCCGGCGCTGCAAGACGCTGGAAAGCGGCAGACAGCAGGCCAGATGCCTCACGCTCAGAGTCGGCCCATGGATGCCCAAGGGAGCAGAGACTGGATCGCACTCCCGCCTGCAACGGGCCCTCATTCTCCCAAGGCGAAAAGCGCCAGTCGGAAAGCGCGTCCATGATCTCGGTGACAATGGCTTTGCGGCGCTCGCCGCGGATGATTGGCAGCCTCTTGGGCTGGGTACGGCAGAAATTGTCGAGATACACCATTGGGATCACCCGAAAACGGCATCGAAGGCATTGGCGGTGAGTTCTCCGGACGGCTGACGCCCTTCCTTGCCACCAGCTTTCGAGTAGGCGAATGCGAGGTATTCGCTGTCCATCGCTCGTAGGATCTCAACGTGATGCGGTTCGGCCGGAATGCGCATGACCTGGAGATAGGCATGAATTTCTGTGAAGCCGACAGGGTTTGGCCCGACCATGCCGTAAGACCGAGCCGAATGCAGATCCGCAAACCAGCGCCAAAGCAGATCACCGCCAGCGGGAATGATCGGCCGTTTCTGAGTCTCCAGCCAAGTTTTAAGGGCTTTGCAAAGGAGCTTGGAAAGTCGGCTCATGTCTTGTTGACTCTCTTGCGGGGCGCGCGATTGATGGCATCCATCCGGCCCGGGAGATTGGCGTCGTAACTCTTGACGCGCTTGTCGGCGGCCTTGGCGGCCGTTCGTTCGACGATCGCAGTCAGCTTGCCTTCATCGTCCATACGGACAACAATTTCGGAGTCGACCTTCACCGAAGAGGTGCTCGAGCTCGCGGACTGGCTAGAACCTGACCGCTGCTTGGTGTGGTCGATCACTGTTTCGTTTGGGTGGAGGATCGCAGGAAATCCGCCCTTGCCGTCCACACCGCCGCTGCGAGCTCCGGCACCAGTGTGCCCGCCACCGTCGAAGCTGAAAAGGCTGCCGAGAAGGCCGCCGCCACCTCCAAACAATCCCCCGAAGAGTCCACCGAATATTCCGCCGCCTCCACCGCCACCGGCAGCGCCTTTGACCTGAAAGATCGAATTCAGAACTTGGTCGAGCATGACGTCGGCAACGCGGCCCAAAGCATTCTTGAGCGCATCGGCCGCGCTGGCACCGTTCATGAGATCCGAGACGAAGCCCTTCGTGATGCCCTGGGCGATGGATGCGAATTCCTGCGCTGCCTGACGGGCCTGCTCCTGGCTTTCGGCGAGGCGTCGGGTTTGCTCCTCTGCGGAGGCCATCTCTCCAGCCAGCTGCCGGATGCTGTCTATCTGGGCCGGGGAAAGGTCTATCCCTGCCTGCCGGGCGGAGTTCAATAACTCCTGCTCATACCGCAGGGCGTTCGCAGCCTGCTCGGTCATGTTGAGGGCTTGGCCCTCGGTCCCTTGCTGGGCAATGAACTCCCGGCCGCGGGCGATCAGGTCATCATAGGCCTGCCCAGCTTGCTCGAGCTCCTTGGTGCGCTCCGCCATGGCGCCGGACCGCGCGCCGGCGTCTTCGATGTGCCAATTTTCGTTTGAGAGAGGGAAACTCAGGCCGAACTGGCTGGCATTCTGGTGTGCCCATTGGCGAGCCGCGTCGTTGGCGTAACCGAGATCAGCGGCATTGCCCTTGTTGTGCTGGCTGTTGCCGGGTGGCGCCACCCATTTCCGGGCCTCGGCAACGCTGCCGTATTTCGCCAGCGCTTCCTGCCACAGCTGGGCCTGGCGCTCATTCGATCGGTAACCGCTGTTGATCGTGATCGCGCCGGCCAATTCCTTCGGCAGTGCTGCCAGCATCTTCTCGAGCTTCGACTCGAATGACGACGACATGCCGGAGATGTGCGACGCATCCTTGCCGGCCGCGAGGTAGCGGAGGAGATCAACCTTGCCAGATCCGGAGGTGGGAGGAACCGCGGCGCCGGATGGAGGCAGGACCACCTCAGGCGGCAGGGCTGCTTTTGTCCGCTGGAGGCGCTTGTTGAGCTCGCTGACGATGACCGCCTCTTCGTTCGCAATGGCATCCAACTGCGCCTGAATCTTCCGTCGCGTCATCTCCTCCGTCTTCGGGATCTGCAACATCTGGTTTTCGAGCTCGACACGGTTCATGCCGAGTTGAGCCTGGCGAAACTTGAGGGTGTCGCTCTGCTGGTCTTGGAACTCCCGATAGGAGTCCAGGAACGTGAACCATGCGCCGACGGCGTTGACGATTGCCGTTCTCAAATGCGTGCCGATGGTGGTCGACAGGACGTTGAAGGCCCGATTTGCCTCCTCCGCCTTTTGCACCATGTTCTCATCCATGATGCCGCCGAGATCCTCGACCAGCTGGATCTGCCGGCGCAAGCCGTCTTCCCCTTGGTCGATAAGCTGGACAAACCGCTCGCCACCGGTACCGCCGAAAACCTCGTCGGCAATACGGATCTGAGCGGCCTTATCTAACTGACCGAGCCGGCCGATGATCTCCAGGAAGAGCTTTTCCGGCTCCTTCAGCTTTTTGGCGAGATCCTCGGCGGTGTATCCGAGACGCTGGAAGGCCTCTGCACCGCTGCCTTTGCCCGTCTGGACGAACTCATCGGCTCGGAGGTTCAACTCCTTCAGACCATCGGTGAGTGCATCGATCGGGACTCGGTTCTGTTCGGCAACGAACTTGAGCCGCTGAAATCCGTTGAACGAAACGCCCGCCACCTTGGCGGAGTCAGCGAGCTCGAGAACAGACTTGGTGGAAGCTTCGACAGCCCGGCGCGCACCTTCAAGCGTGGCCGCTACCGCGCCGACGGCGAGACCACCAGCGAACGCCTTTCCGAAAGCACCGACACGGGCGGCGGTGGTGGCGAGCGCCTGGTTGACGCGGTTGGTCGAGTTGACCATATCGCGCTCCATTGCCTGGGTGGCACTTCTGGAGCCCTGCCGGAGCTTGTTGAAATTGCCGGTGCCGGTCCGCTCGGCTTTCGCCATGTTCTTTTCGAAATCGCGGATGCGTGCCTCAAGCGCGACGACCAAGCGCTCTTCATCAGTTACGGCCATTGCGGTCTCCTTCAGGCATATGCCCACTCATCGATGTCACCGGTGAAGTCGTCGTATGAGGACCGGCCACTATCGCCGGCAGCGCAGCGCGCCACGGCCATGGCAGTGGCGACGGCGCCGTCAATGCGGTCTTTCGACTTCCCTTTGTGAAAGCTCTTGTTTCCGGCTGTGTCGGTCCGGATCGCGATGTTGTCGAAGTGCCAACGCAAAATCGGGTTGCCGCCATGGATAAAGCGCCGGGCGAGAATTGAGCGCTCGAGCTCCGCGATCGCGGGCGACATGGAGACCCAGCCTTGCCGAAACTCGACGACTGGCAGGCCTTTGTCGAGCAGGTTGCTGATCGAGTTGCGGGCAAGTGCCGGGTCGAAGGCGATCTCGCGGACGTTGAATCGAGCGCAGAGCTCCTCGATCGCCGCTTCGACGGCATGGAAGTCGACTACATTGCCCTGGGTCAGGGTAATCAGCCCCTGCTCCTCCCAAAGCGGATAATCCACGCCATCGCGACCGGCCTTGCGCTGGATGTTGTCACGGGGCAGGAAGAACCACGGGTGGACAGCGTAGCCGCTCTCACGGTCGCCCCAAGCGGCAACGACGGCAGTCAAGTCGTTGGTCGACGACAAGTCCACGCCGAGATAGCAGGGCGTCTGCTCGGACTCGAACGCGTCGAGATCCACTTCGCCGCGGCCCTCGTCATAAATGGGCATGGCAACGAACGGGCTCGCGGAATAATCTAGCCAGCAATTCAGGTGGAACTGCCGGAAATTATCGCGCTCTGTCGGGCGCTCCTTTGCTTCGCGGGCCATGGTCCTAAGACCATCGAGATCAGGGTAACCATCCGCAAGCCCGGGATTGACGTAGTGCCATAGCGCCTCGTCTTCCCAGTCGTCTTCAGGGTGGCTTTCGAACAGCACCGGCAGAAATGACGGATCTTCGACGGCGCCAGACTGAACCTTCCGGGCATAGTTCAGAAGCTCGAAGGCCAGGTTTTCTTGGCCGCGACCGCTTTGCGTGATGATGACCAGTAGCGTTCCGGGAACCTTGTTAAGACCGGTCCGGATCGCTGACCAGTTGCGCCGGGCGTTTTCGCCTTCCCAGTTGATGAGCTCATCGGCTAGGACGAAATTCGGTGTCTTGCCGAGCTTGCCCCTCCCGCCGGAGGCCAGAGCGCGGAAGGTCGCTTTGCTCTTCAGGTGCTCGAGATGGAAAACCGACTCCGTTGGCTTCATGGCGTCATGCAGCCATTCCGTTTCGGAAACGATGGACACGGCCTCGTCATACGCGATCCGCGCATCCTCTTCCGCGGAGGCCGCAACCATAGCCTGCCCGGAAGGCTTGCGTTCCCAGCCGACCGTATGGAGCAGCGCGAGGCCCGCTCCCATGGTGGTCTTACGGGCACCGCGTGGCAAAAGGATGAACACGGTACGGACCTGGCGGCGGCCGTTCGGGAGACACGGACCGTATATCCGACGGACAATCCTCTCCCAGAACAGTGGCAATTCGAACTGGCCGCTCTCGCTCTTCGGGTGCTTCAGCCGGCGGAGGAAGTCGACGGCCCGCTCACCGTAGCCAAAGGTGTCCTCGATTTCGGAGCCGTCAAAAACCCATTCGGGGCGGGTCGCATTAAATATCGAGGCCATCGGGCGCGCCTCCTGGCTTCTGTTCCGAGCGCTGGAAACCTTGCTTCGCCCTGGCTGCTGGTGTCAGGCCAAGCTCCGCTGACAAGCGAGATACTGTTTCCATAGCCTTCGCCATCATGCCGTGAGCCGGGTTCGGCTTGTCCATTCCATGGGCTGTTTTGACCGTAGGGCCATGCTTGACCATTGCCTTATGGCATTCCCTTACGGTCCACAGAGCAATGACGTAGGTCGACAAAAGCCCGCGCATGGATGCAGTCAGCAGTTCCCTCTGCACGAGATCCGCGGCGATCGTCTGCCATTCTGCGACCATGTCCTCGGGGATTTCACCGGGTGGTGACGGCACCCCTGCGAGGCCACCCTCGATCGTCTTGAGTTCTGCCTTGCGCCCGCGAGTGCTCATTCGGCCCTCTCGGCGCGAAGCTCGAGTCCCTTGCGGCGCCCGATCTCTTTGACTTCCTTCAGGTTGAACGGCTGGCCCTCGTAGACGACACGGTCGGCATTGGTAACGCCAGACAGCCAACGGGTGCGGAAAACTATGACGGTCTCGTCGCTGGCGCCATTGGCCATAAACTCCTCCGTGCTTGCCTGCACAACCTGAGCGCGGAGGGTGGCGAGCGCGTCCCAACCGGGCGTGACGGTCCCGTATTCGTTGGGCGTGCCGGCGCTGTAGCGGTCGATGCGAATGGTTCGGTCGAGCTTTCCGGCCCTCATGGCTGAGCTCCTTCGCGGACTCGAGCATCAACCGTGACGACCGCGTGGGAGCTTTCGCCGTCGGGATCTCGGAAGAAACGAGCGGTGCGGACGTAGGAATCCGCACAGTGGTATGGGCTGGCCAGCACAAGGCGGGGCCGCAAGGCTCGGCGGATCGCTCCAGCTATGGCCTTGCTAATTTCGGTGGAAGGCTCTCGAACCCAGACATGCAGGTCCAGATAAACCCGCACGAGAAGGCGATCGATGCTGTCACCCTCATCAACGGCTTGGCCTTCTCCGATCACGATGGAGGGGCGCGGGTTGGGCCGCTCGTTGCGATCGAGGATAGATGCGACGGGGACAAGTGCCGTAATCTCCGAAGATCCGGCAAGGCGGGCTCGGACTGCGGCTTGAAGGGCGAGTTCGGGGCTGCTCATTTCTTCCAGGCCTCCCTTACTGCCTTGGCAACGGCACGCTTCACACGGTTGGCAGCCCGCTTTCGACCGAGCCGGAAGCCCGGCCAGAAGAATGGCTGCGCCGCGGCTTTCGTCGTCCCATGCTCGACAAGGTGCGCATACCGGACATCGGAGTTCCCGGCCGTCACGATCGTCTCCAATGGGCCGGCGACGCGTGAGCCGCCCGGCTGGCTGTAAGGCGGTGTCGACTGCCCCGGCCGTGTAACGTGGATGCTGTCCCGGAGATCGCCCTCGTCAACCGGCGCAAGGTTTTGCTGCATTTCAGCGATCTCGGATGCGCCTTTAACAAGCGCGGGGAGCACGGCCTTTTCGGCGGCACCGGAAAGAGCTCGCATGCGACGCTGAAATCGGGACAGTCCACCATCATCAACCAAAGGAATACTCCCGATATTCACGGACGATATCGTCCACGCCGAGCGGAAGTCCCTGGCCGGAGACACCAACCAATGTGGCCTCCCGATTTTCATACCAGTGGCAAGCAACGAGACAGACCGCCTGGTGCAACGGCGGGGGAACCACGTCCGGATATGTCGCTTCGATCGAGTATCCGAGTTGCCGTTCCAGCAAACCCTGCGCGGCTGCAATGGTGCGACCGATTAAGGCATCATCCGAGGTGCCCAGATCGTCCGAAAGGTTCAGCTGCTCTTTCAATTCCGCGACTGAAACGATCATGCCGACTGCCTCATTTTGGCGTTTAAAAAATTAGAGCGAATTCGGCGCGTTTTCGTACGAAGGATCACGCGCCGGTCTCTTTGAGGGGAAGAAAGTTGGGAACCACCCCCCGGTCCGTCACGATGCCGATGCAGCCACCCGAACGATGTTGCTGTTGATCGCGATCTGGCAATTGAGTTTGGCCATAGAGTCTGCCTCGCCAAGCTCTTCGCTTGCGGTCATGACCAGACCAATGAACAGACGCTGGCTTGGCTTGGGAGAGGTCCCCGTGGCTGGCGCGTCGTTGAGCTCTACCTTGAACGCGTAGTTAGCCGGGCTCTTCTCGGCGGCGATCAATGCCAGCTGGCCAGCATCGTTCGTATCGATGTCCATAGCCAATTCAAGGTTTCCGCTGTTCCTCACGCCCTTGCGCTTCTGGACGCGGGAACGATCGATGTAGCTGGACTCGATCGGGTTTGCCTGATCGCCAAAGCTGCCAAGCGTGGTGGTGCGCCCGATTTCTGTCCAGGTAACGCCCGTGAAGTCGGCTGCCACGAGATCATCGTCGTCATCTTCCATGACGGTTCCAATATAGACCTTAGAACCTGCGGTGCTGAAAGTCGGCATAATCAATTTCCTTTCTGATTGCGCCGCTCATGGCTTTGCTTGGCGCCGGAATGACAAGGGGTGCAGAGAGGCTGCCAGTTCGCTCGATTCCAAAAGAGCGTCTGATCACCCTTATGCGGGTGGATGTGATCGACCAGCGTCGCGCGCTGGCCGCATAGGCGACAGGAGGAATAGACTGCGAGAAACGCCTTTGACTGGCGCGTCCATTCCGCTGTGTATCCGCGCTGTCGCGCGGTCGGCCGTTTCTTGTCGAAGGCGGCTTTGCGCTCCCTATCTGCCGCTACGGCCCGCTCGCACTTCACGCCTGAGGCGTGAGGCTGGTTGCAGTGGCGGCAGATCGTGGGAGCTCGGCTCGGCATGTCAGGCGACCGGCTTCACGGCAGCATTGCCCTTAAGAGCGATGACGCTGACAAAAATCGAGGTGCCCGAGCCCTTGGCGAGAACCGGGCGGACGTAGCGTTTGAAACCGCGATAGCCGACCTTTGCGGTCGAGTTGGCCGCAAGGTTGCCCGACACCGGCGCCTGGATCTGATCAGCCGCCACGGCCGTGAAGGTCAAATTGTCGTCCGACTCCTCGACCCCGAGCGTGAACGCGCCGGAGGCAGTGCGGGCGCCTGTCGTGGCGATGAAGGCGACGCTGTCGAAACCCAGAAGGTCGACAGAGGAGCCATTGGTGCTGGCGGAGACGTCCGCCGGGGCGATGCACTGCTGCACGCCGATGTTATGAACGATATCGCGCATGGACGTTCTCCTTAAGAATTTGCCATCTTGAGCTTGCGCAGCGCCTCGGTGAGGACCGGGCCGCCACCGACGCGCCGGCGAGCATGGAAGCGGACGAGACCCTTGGTCGCGCGCGTGTACGGGTCACGAAGCACCGACATGCCGACACGATCGTAGACACGATACGCACGTTCAAAGTCGCCGTAGATGATCGGGTAGTTGCCCGATGTAGCGTCGGGCATGGACGGATCCTCAATCACCGGCCGACCGAGCAGCGTCGAAGGTTGGCCGGCCTGAATGGATGGCTGCCACAGATAATTGTTGTTGCTGTCCTTCAGCGACCGGACGTTCGCCAGGGTCGTGCCATTCATCAGCCACGAGCCATTGTTCCGATACTGCTGTGGCAGCGAGTAGAGAAGGGCGATAAGCTTGTCGGGATTCACGACTGCGCCGGTACCGTTCAGGATCTCCTGGATGCCTTCGGCCCGCTGGATGCCGAGTGGCTTTTTGACGCCGTCACCGAACGAAAATGCGCTCGACTCCTTGAGCGCAAATTCCTGAGAGAGCTCCGACGCGATTTCCGCGTCGACGTTTATCGCAGAGTCCTCCAGAAGGCGAAGAGAGACGTCGATGAAGCAGGCGAGCTCGTGGACCGGAATTTCCAGCTGCCCGTACGTCATCGTGGTCTCTTGGCGCTCTTCGTCTTCGCCGACCCACGAAGCGGTCGGACGGCCGGTCAGCTTAGGAAGAATCACGGAACCGGCGCCAGTCGAACCGACACGGACCGCTTGGCGGATCGGAGAAATCTCCACGATGCCGCGGATAACTTCAGCCTGGAATTCGGCCGGGGCCAGATAGCCGCCCTTCGTGTCGTCTCCGACGATGAGCGCGCGCGTCTCCTCAGGGACCATGCGGTCCTGACCCAGACGGAGGAAGTTGCTGAAGGCCCGCCGTTCCAGCGGAATTTCGCCGTTGGAATTGCCGTTACCGCCTCCAGAACCCGGGCGATTCATGCGCGTTTCGAGGTCGGCAAGCTGGGTGCGGATCTCAGCGAGACCGGAAAGTTGCTGCTCGGTGCCGGTGCGGAATTCGGTGAACCCGGTTCGCAATTCCTCAACAGCCTGCGTTGCGGCCGCCAGCGGATCATCTTCCGGTTCGGCGCGGGTTTCCAGAGCGAAATGCTTCATTTCGATTTTCCTTTGACTGAGGCGAGAGCGTTTTTTGCCTTCCGGCAGGACTCGATGAAGGCCGCAACGCTCTCCTCCGAGCGGCCGAAACTGCGAACTGAACTGATACGGGCTCGACTTGCCGACGGCAGGCCAACCAGCGAAATCTCCGCTAGATCGATATCGGTGAGGATACGAAGGCCGTTCGCGCCCCGCTTGTCTGCCCGGGAGCGGAAGCCGATGCTGAGGCCGTTAAGGGCACCGGCCTTGAGCAAGTCGAAAGCCTCACGGCCGCGATTGGTGGTAGTGACGATCTTGCCGTTTACAGCCAAGCCGGTCGCGTCCTCGGCGATGCTTGTCCAAACTCCAATGATTTCGGCTTGGTCGTGCATCCAGAGCATCAGAGGCTTGGTGCCCGCCTGCTGATGTTCGGCGAGAGACCTTTTGAACGCGCCGCGGACGACTGCCTCCCGGTGAGCATTGGGTGCGTCCCATATGGCGGCATGGCCGCTGAATTCGCCAGCGTCGCCCGGGGCTTCGAAACGGATCGCGAGGTCAAGGTTCTTCATTTGCGCCGCCCTAAGTCGTAGGCCTGAAGCGCCAGGATCAGCGCGAATATGACGATGAGGCCGACAGCGGTGGCGGCGCTTAGGGATTCGGTCATGGTACCTCCGGCCGAAAGTTGCGGCGATCGCCCGCAAATGCATCCACCTGGGCTTGAAGCCAGGTTGCGGCCGACAAAACTCGGAAGATGTACTTGGCAGTGGCGGCGACGGTTTCCTCGCCCTCGGTGATTTCCATGACGATGACGCAGGCGGCCAGGCACTCGATACGGGCCTTCTCGCGGTTCGCAGCGGTGATGGTGCCGTCAGGCTCGGAAAGCTCGGACAACCGGTCCATCATCGCCAGGCGGGCTTTTCGTTGGATTTCGGAGTCAGGGCCGGCAATGCGAAAACGGATGCCGGCCGGCTGTCCTGTCCAAGGATCAAGGATCTCGAGTTCCCGTCCACGGTCTTGGTCCGCGACATTCAGAAGGATTTCGTCAAGCGTCATCGCCGCCCCCCTTGTTCTGATCGGTTTCGCCGACTGGCTTGTCGTCTTCCGTCTCGGCGCCCGGCGCCGTCGGATTGATGTGCGGGTTGCCGTACTCGTTGCCGCCTGGGTACGGCGCAAGATCGAGCCACGAGCGCGCTTCGTTGGGGTTCAAGACCTTGGCGCTGATCATGGAGGAGATCGCCGTGGCGCGAGCCGTGAGATCGGCGCGGGTCAAGTCGTCGCGATCTAGGAGGATGCGGTAGCGCTGACGCTCTTCACGAGTGAGGAGAGCACGGCCCAGGGCTGTCTCCAGCGTCCGAAGCCATGGCTCGAGACAGTAGACGAGGAACTCGCGACCCATTTGTTCAGAATTTGACCACGTAGCCCTCTCAAGTTGAAAAATCATGCTTGGAGGCACACGAAAGGCCCTGCAAATCTCGGTGATCTGGAAGTTTCGGAGTTCGAGAAATTGGCTGTCAACGGCGTTGAGGGCCAATTGCTTGACGTCGGCATCGTCCCACAAAACGGCAGTTTTGCCGCTGCTCGTGGCGCCGCCGAAAGCCTTGCGCCAGCCTGCTAAAACTTTGCGGGCGCCCTCGTCGCCAAGGCTCTTCTTCATGAGGATCACGAGACCGGGGATACTGCCGTTCCGGAAGAAATTGCCGGCGTGTGTCTCCATAATTTTCGCGGTCCCGATCGCCTCGGCCGCCAGCGTGAGTGGCGATTTGTCGAACGGACCGCGGACATGTAGCACATCGGAAGGCCGGCGCGGCGTGCCGTTGATCCGATAGGAAGGTTCTCCGGTGGCAGGATCGTACGTGACCGTGATCATGTTGGGATGGAAGATGATCTCTCGGACGGCATCACCGATCCTGTTCACGAAAGCGATCCCGCCGAAATCATGGGTAAGAGCGGCGGCAGTTAGGTCTCGAACGAGGTCGAAACCGGACGTCCATCCGTTGACGTCGCCTCGGAGCATAACGCCAATCGGGTGATTAAGATCTTCCGTCTCGGTACCGTCTTCAGCCCTCTCCATTATCCTGACAGGCAGAGACGCGGCGGCCTCGCTGATCACCCGCACGCAGCTGGCGACGGCCGGCACTCGGAGCGCAGACGCCCCAGAGATGGCAACCGAGCCGGAGGCATAGCCACCCCACAGAGCAGCAAGAACGCCTTCCTGGTCGGCGACGTTCGCGTCTCGTGTCTCGATTTCAGGGGATCTGCTGGGCCAAAATCTCATGCGCCAGGTATGTCTGATCCGCAGGAGAATCTGGTAATAGTTTGAAACGGGAAATTGTGGTTGGGAAGGGTTTCAGATTGACGAACTTGTATCGGGGAGATGAGGAGCGAGAATTCTTCGTCTGGATCGATCCAGCGAACTGGATGGTAGAAAACAACCTAGGAAAGGTTGGCGCCTTCACCGGTGGGCCCTTGAATGCCGGTGACGACGCGCCTCAAAAGCTCCCCTACCTCCCCAATGCAAACGCTGATGGTCCAATGATGACGCCTTTTCATTTGGGTCTGATCAGTTGGTATGGGACGGAGTACGATCTGGAGGTGGAACGATATGAGAATTTCCGGAGCTATCCATCGCGATTGCATGCCCTTTACCTCCTTCACGACCGGGAGGAGGCTCTGCTTTATGCTCGGACTCACCCGAAACACGTTGACGGCCGAATATTGAAGAGATGTGTAACTGTTGGTCAGTATTCCTATTCCAGGCATGATTCCGCATGGATCGAGTTTCTGCGAGTTGCGCACATGATCGAGGACGCGGATTTTTGGGCTGTGGCTCGCGAGTATTGGCAAGGCAAAATGATCGATAGCGCCAAGCTAACCCATCACGGCCGCGCTTGGACGCATCCATCCTCGCCCGAGGCCCTTTTCTATGGAACAGTGAACTTCCCGAACAAGGGCTTGGATCAGTCGGACTAGGGCGGTCCGTTGCGGAGGAAATCTAACAAGTCCGTTTCAAAAGCATAGTAACGGGCACCTAGCATCCGGACTGGTGAGCCTTCTTGTTTCGCTAAAGTGTCGCGTACGAAGTCGGCTCCGACTCCGATGCGACGGCCGATTCCTGCCAATGTCCAAATTATTCGAGACGGGTTCCCAGGGACGCTGGTTTGCCCCTTAAGCAGGGCGTCCGCGCGGGCGGGTGTGAGAGGCTTGGGTTTCAAGAAGGCTTCTCCCAGTCATAACGATCTAACGGCTTGAGCACCTCGCCCTGTTCCTTCTGCCTGACCCACAGACCAAGACCGAGTAGCAATTGAAGAACAGGGCGGAGATCGACATCGTAGCTAATCGTCTGGCGTTCGATCGGCCCGTCATCGTCATGGATCTCGACTTCCCATGCAGGGTTCTTTGAGACGCCACCGAACGTCGTTCGTTCATATGTCGCCCATCGTTCGGGCATATTCTTGTTCCGTCTCATGCTGCTGCACCTCTATCGACCGGCCGCAACTGAATCACTTCTGCGGCCTTCCGGTTGGCTTGCGGCCCATCTCCAAGAGCCAGGATGTAGGGAAGTATCCGGGCCTCAATTCTAGGTCTGGCATCAATGATTATAGCGGAAGGCCTAGAGGCCGCCCAACTGAACAAATCAAGCTGCATATTCTGACCTCCGTTTCTGCCACTCCGCGACGATTGAAGCGGCCTTTTCTCGCGTCAGTTCTCTTTTGCGGAGGAGCTCGAGCAGGATGAGATTGACGTGTCCCCGTCCTTTTCCCTGCTCCCCACTAATGCCTCGGACAATGGCGTTCTGTTGCTCGAGCGATTCGGGGCATTCTATGTGGATCTACTTCCCCGACATCACGCAAACGTCGGCCGTCGCCTTCTACGTTAGCCGTTGCGGTGAGATCTGGGTCAGAATGACCCGGATCGAACTGAGCGTCAGCGAAAGGCGACGGCGGGCCACACGAAATGCGGTCATTCGAAAGTTCCCTCTCGGAGGTTCCTCGGAGGTTACTTGCTGGAAATCCGTCAGTTGCTCGACGGAAATCCGCCGGATTGAGTGACGGATCCTCGCCGCATTGGACCTCATCAACCACTTGCTGGATTTCCGCCGCATTGGACGGAATGGCGAAGTAGAAAAATAGGGTCCCTTGCAAACCCTGCTTGCGGGTGCTTATTAGGCCTGATGCCCGAAGCGCCGCGAGGCCGTCGCGGACAGTTCGGACAGACATTCCGCATTCTTCCGCAAGTGTCTCGTGGCTTGGATCGCAACGGCCGTGCTTTCGGTTTAGATACCGATCGACGAGTGCAAGGCCTACTCGCAAAGCGCTTGCGGGGAGGCTGGAGCGGTAGAGCTCGCGTCGCCATGTATGTGGTCTCACTGCGATCGCGAGATGGACACGACTGCGCTCTTCGAATATAGATAAATCCTTCGAGATGTCTGATTCTGTTGCCTCTTCCCGATCGCCCCTCATCCGGCGGTCGGGATTTTTTATTTGGGCTTTTGTCATCGCGCGGCCCTCAGTTCGAACGCGCGGGCGGCAACTTCACAAGCCTGTGGCGCAGTGAGGCCGAACATTTGGCGTACCGCGGGAATTACCGGATGAGGCGGGGAGGGGTGATTCGCGAGCCAGGCAGCCGCGGCTTCGAGATCGCTTACCGGATTCAACTCAACGGGCTGCGGAGGCTGCTCTTTAGGAAGGGCGGCGACACCTTTTTGCATCTTCCGCCGCGCTGCGTCAGTCTCCGCAACATTCACTCGGACCGACCGGACTCCCACACGCTCAGGCGGCGGTAGTAAGCCGGCGGCGACGGCGCGATAATATGTATTGATGGAGTGTCCGTTGCGCAGGCAGTATTCGCGCACGGTAAGTTTTTGTTCAGTCATCGGGCACCTCACTTGTCCAAATCGGACTTGCTGCGAGACGACCCGGCAGTGGCGCCACTATGAAAAAAATCCCGCTGCCGCGAGATCTCTTACTCCATAGTGCGCCCTGTTGCGCTGAGATGTGAAGAAATTAAGAGGGATCGCGAATCATGTCAATCACCGCCAAAAGGAACGCTTCAAGCGGAAAGTGGGCTCAGGATGTGGGCTTGAAAACTTAGACATTTTGAAAATACCAACATTTACAAGTCAGTATAAGTAAATTCTGGCGGATGGGGTGGGATTCGAACCCACGGTACGGTTCCCCGCACGACGGTTTTCAAGACCGTTGCCTTAAACCACTCGGCCACCCATCCAGACCGTTGCGCTTTATCGTCCATTGATCGCCCCGTCAACGGCCGCTGCGATGATAGGAGGGCACCAAAGGCGACAATCATCCGTCCCGCGTTGGGGTTATAGCTTGCTTGATTGTGATTCTTGTCACGGTCACATGTGGAGAGGTTAAAGCGAAGTATAAGTTTCGACGCGTTGCGTATTGGAACAGCAATAAAACGAAATTAATTTACTATTCATTAACCATAACCATCTGAATTTTAACCATTCCACAGATTTCATTCGCATTTCTGCCGCGAACGAAGCAAAACCTGTTCAGTATTAGGCCTGAGTGGTTTCACGAGGGTGGGGTTGTGGTTGCGAATGGTACGGGTTGCGAGGCTCTGCATCATATTCGCACAATGCGAAATAGGGACGGACGAGTTTTGAGTTTGAGTGGCGGCAAACTTTCCCTCTGGTCTAAATGGCTTGGGATCAGCGTAATGTGTGCGACGATGGCATCCTGTGCCTCGACCAAGATGGCTGAAGCCCCGAAGAAGAAGGGTCACGGCAAGGAATATTTTGCCGAGTCGGAATATGGTGTGAAGGCCAGCCCGCGCGTCGTTGCGGACGGCGGGCCTGTTCCGAAGGGCGGTGGCCGCTTCATGGTCGGACAGCCTTATGAGGTCAAGGGCAAGACCTACGTGCCCAAAGAAGACCCGAACTACAACAAGTCCGGCCTTGCTTCCTGGTATGGTTCGGCATTCCACGGTCGTCTAACCGCCAATGGCGAAGTGTATGACAGCTCGCACCTTTCCGCTGCGCATCCGACATTTCCTCTCCCGAGCTACGCCCGCGTAACCAATCTCGATACCGGTTCGTCCGTTGTCGTTCGCGTCAACGACCGCGGGCCATATCACCCGGGCCGCATCATCGACGTTTCGGACAAGACAGCAGAGATGATCGACATCAAGCAGACCGGTACCGGCCGCGTGAACGTGCAGTATATGGGCCGCGCCCGCATGGATGGCGAGGATATGCCGTTCCTGATGGCGTCCTATGTTCGCAAGGGCGATCGCCTGCCGTCGTTCAACCCCGGCGGCCAGATTGCGAGCGGGGTAATGGTTGCATCTAACCAGCCCCTTGGTGATCAGTTGCAGAGTTACAGCTCGTCCATGCCGGCCGCCGCCTATGCGGGACGTAGCCCAAGCGCATCGTCCGCCAAGCGCCCGGCCGCCGAAAAGTTCGAACAGCAGACTGCGCAGATCGCATCTGTCACGCGCGCCGCTCCCGTGCCTGTCGAGCGCAAGGCCACTCCTGCCGCCCGTCCCGTCCAGCAGGAGCGCGTTGTTGCTTATGCGTCGGTGCCAAGCCAGCCAAAGCCCGCACAACGTGTTCAGCCGGTGCAGCGTGTTCAACAGCCGGTTCAGGCTCGAACGACTGAGACCGCCTATGCAGCGGAACCGCAGCAAGGCAAGGTTACACGCGTGATGTTCGGCAACGTGCTGCTGGAGCCGCCAAAGCCCGGCCAGAAATATTGACGCCGACTATCGTCGACACACGAAACGATACTGACTTTTCATCACCCCGAAAGCCCGAAAGGTTTTTGGGGTGATTTTGTTTTCACGGATGCCATGTCGCTCTTAATTCACCATAAAATACCTCTTGCTACTCTGAGCATGAATCGGATGGACTGCGGGGGAATGATGCGAAGTTTTCTGCTTCTGGTTTTTGTGCTGGCTGCGACCACATTGCAGGCGGCAGGGAACGTAATGGCGCAGGAAGCGCAGCCCGTTTTCGCGACAAAGGCGAAACAGGCGTATCTCATTGAGGCGGCGACGGGTACCGTGCTCTTGGCTGTCAACGAAAATCAGTCCTTTCCGGCAGCATCGCTTGCCAAGCTGATGACGATGGAAGTCGTTTTCGATGCATTGAAAAGCGGCGCGATTTCACCCGAGACGCTATATCCGGTCAGCGAATATGCCTGGCGCACAGGCGGTGCGCCTTCCGGTACGACAACAATGTTTGCCGCGTTGAAATCGCAGGTGCCGGTGGCCGACCTGATGCGCGGCGTGATCATTCAGAATGCCAATGACGCCTGTATCATTCTGGCGGAGGGTATTGCGCGCTCCGAAGGCGAATTTGCGGCCCGCATGACGGCAAAGGCCAAGGATATCGGTCTGGCGCGTTCCACATTCGGCAATGCCACAGGTTTGCCTTATGCTGAAAGTTGGACCACCGCGCGCGATCTGGTCGAGCTTTCGCGGCATCTCTATCGAAACTATCCGGAATATTACCCTCTTTATGCGCAGCCGGATTTCGCCTGGAACAAGATATTCCAGCGCAACAAGAACCCGCTTCTGTCGCTTAATATGGGGGTAGACGGTTTGGGGGCCGGTTTTGCCGAAGGGACAGGTTATGCACTAGCCGCGTCGGTCGCGAGAGATAATACGCGCCTCTTCCTCGCCCTCGGCGGCCTTGCCACGGAAAAGGAGCGGACAGATGAAGCCAGACGCATTCTGGAGTGGGGATTGTCCTCGTTCGAGACCCGGGTTGTTTTTAAGGCGGGAGAGGTGATCGGGCAGGCGAGCATATATGGAGGTGTCGAAAGCAAGGTCGACCTCGTCACGCGAGAACCTGTCGATATTTTCACGCCGAAGACCAACCCGGAAAGGCTGTCTGGACGGATCGTCTACAACTGGCCCCTGCGGGCGCCGGTCGCCCAGGGACGGGAGATCGCGACCTTGCGAATCTCGTCAGGCGACAGGGTGATCCGGGAAATCCCGCTTGAGGCTGCAGCTTCTGTGGAGGTCGGCGGTCTCAGGGCTCAGGCAAGCGATGCCCTGATGGAGCTACTGTTCTTCTGGCTTTGACGCCGCGTGAGCCGTGCCGAAAGTCGTTCCGAATTTCTGGCCGATGCGCTATATGCCCTTCAGACATAGACAGGTTCAAAGACAAGCGTGACAGATCGTTCGGGCATATTCATCACCTTCGAGGGCGGCGAGGGGGTCGGCAAGTCGACCCAGATCCGTCGGTTGGCCGATCGGCTTCGCCGTGCCGGTCACGATGTGCTGGTGACACGCGAACCGGGCGGATCTCCGGGCGCAGAGGCCGTTCGGCACGTTCTCCTCAGTGGAGCAGCCGAAACCTTCGGTGTGCGCATGGAGGCGATCCTGTTTGCCGCTGCCCGCAACGATCATGTCGAAGAGGTTATTCGCCCTGCGCTGGAAACGGGCGCAGTCGTGCTCTGCGATCGATTCGTCGATTCCTCACGAGTCTATCAGGGCGTCACCGGAAATCTCGAGCCAGGCTTCATCGAAGCCCTTCAGCGCATCGCCACAGACGGCGTCATGCCGGACCTCACCTTTATTCTCGATCTTCCGGCCGAGGCAGGTCTTGCCCGTGCACGCCGCCGCGGCGGCGGTGACGCGCCCGATCGTTTTGAGAAGGAAGAGGTCGATACACATGAAAAGCGGCGGCAGGCATATCTCGATATTGCGGCGGCCGAGCCGCGACGCTGCCGGGTTATAAACGCAGGTCGGCCGGAAGACGAAATCGCCGAGGAGGTTTTCACGCTGGTGGAAACGGCGACTGAGGCGTCAGTCGCCGCGGAGCAGGTCTCGTGAGCGATACAGCCGCAAATGTTCTGGACGGAGCCATTCACCCGGCTGCAAATACGCAGCTATTCGGCCATTCGGGCGCGCAGGAGTTTCTGGCGCGTAGCTATCGTACCGGCAAGTCGCATCATGCGATCCTGATCGAGGGGCCGGAAGGGATCGGTAAAGCGACGCTTGCGTTCCGGTTCGCAAACTACGTGCTTTCCAATCCCGAGCCGGGGCTTGCGCCAGTGACAATTCCCGATCCCGATCCGTCCACGCCGATCAGCCGGCAGATCCTGTCGGGGGCTTCCCATAACCTGCTGCATCTGGCGCGGCCTGTGGACGACAAGACCGGCAAGGTGAAGAGCGCAATCACCGTCGACGAGGTAAGGCGGGCAGGGCACTTTTTCTCTCAGACCTCGGGCACCGGTAACCGGCGCATCGTCATCATAGATCCCGCCGATGACCTGAATAGGAATGCGGCCAACGCGATCCTGAAGATTTTAGAAGAACCACCGCGCGGCGCCATGTTCCTGGTCCTGTCGCACGCGCCCGGCAAGCTTCTGCCGACGATCCGCTCTCGCTGCCAGACACTCAAGCTGTCACCGCTCGGCGACAGCGAATTGAGCCAGTCTCTGACTGCGCTCGGACAATCGATCGACGGCGGCCAGACGGCCGAGTCGGTGCAGCGGTTGGCCAAGGGCAGCGTCTCGCGCGCACTGAAGCTGAAGAATTATGGCGGGCTCGATATCATCGCCGCATTCGACGAGATTGTCGCCGGAGAGGGACCTTCTGCACGCAAGGCCATGCATCGGCTGGCCGATGTCCTGTCGGGCAAGGACAGCGAAGTCATCTTCACCTTCTTCCTCGAGCACTTAAGCGAGTATCTCGTGGAACAGGCCCGTGGCGCGGCGTTGCAGGGGCAATTGGCGATTGCCGATAGGCGGGCGAAGCTGGTCAGCGAGATCGTCGAGAAAATCACTGTGTCGACCGCCTATAATCTCGACAAGAAACAGACGCTTCTGTCGATCCTGGAAGCAGCAAAAGCGGCCTGACGATCGGCCGTTAACGGCTCCCATCAGGAAGTTTGGGTTTCGCATCAAGCAAACATGCGCTAAGAGCGGCATGACCCGCGCCGCTGTGCCGCGAAAAACCATTTTCCGAGTGTATCGATGTCCGACAAGACGCCTTTCTACATCACCACCGCGATTTCCTATCCGAACGGCAAGCCGCATATCGGCCATGCCTACGAACTTATCGCGACCGATGCCATGGCGCGCTTCCAGCGCCTTGATGGAAAAGACGTCTTCTTCCTGACCGGTACTGACGAACATGGCCAGAAGATGCAGCAGACCGCACGCAAGGAAGGCATTTCGCCTGAAGAGCTAGCGGAGCGCAATTCCAATGAATTCCGCGCCATGGGCAAGGTACTCAACGCCTCTAACGACGATTTCATCCGCACCACTGAGCTGCGCCATCATGAGGCGTGCCAGATCATGTGGAACCGGATGGCTGACAATGACGATATCTACAAGGACAGCTATGCCGGCTGGTATTCCGTTCGTGACGAGGCCTATTACGCCGAGGACGAGACGGAAGTTCGCGACGGCGTGCGTTACGGCGGGCAGGGGACGCCGGTCGAGTGGGTTGAGGAGTCGAGCTACTTCTTCAAGCTTTCGGCCTATCAGGACCGGCTGCTGAAGCTTTACGAGGAACAGCCCGACTTCATCGGCCCGGCCGAGCGTCGCAACGAGATCATTTCCTTCGTCAAATCCGGCCTGAAGGATCTTTCGATCTCGCGCACGACCTTCGACTGGGGCGTGAAGGTTCCCAACGATCCGGAACATGTAATGTATGTGTGGGTCGATGCGTTGACCAATTATGTGACCGCGACCGGCCTTCTGACTGATGAAAACGGTCCGCGGGCGAAATTCTGGCCGGCGGATGCGCATATCATCGGCAAGGACATCATCCGCTTCCACACGGTCTACTGGCCCGCCTTCCTGATGTCGGCCAAGCTGCCGTTGCCCAAGCGCGTCTATGCGCATGGTTTCGTGCTGGCCAAGGGTGGCGAGAAGATGTCGAAGTCGCTCGGCAACGTGCTCGATCCGTTCGAGCTGATCGAACATTTTGGCCTCGACGCGATCCGCTATTACCTGATGCGCGAGATCTCGTTCGGCCAGGATGGTTTCTGCAGCGAAGAGGCGATCGGTATCCGTATCAATGCCGACCTTGCCAACGGTATCGGCAACCTTGCCAGCCGTTCGCTGTCGATGATCGTCAAGAATTGCGACGGCCAGATCCCGACGCCGGGCGAACTGACCGAGGCCGACCGCGAGATGCTTGCCTCTGCCGATGCGCTGATTGCCACCTGCCGCGAGGAGATGGACAAGCAGATGATCCACAAGGCGCTGGCGGCGATCATTGCCGTCGTCTCCGAAACGGATCGTTATTTCGCCGGGCAGCAGCCATGGTCGCTGAAGAAGACCGATCCGGAGCGGATGGGTACGGTTCTTTATGTCACGGCCGAGGTCGTGCGCCAGATTGCCATTCTACTGCAGCCGTTCATGCCGGAATCCTCGACCAGGCTGCTCAATCTGGTCGCCGCTTCTGCGGACGCACGGGATTTCGCAACACTCGGTGAGGCCGGGCGCCTGAAGCCGGGCACCGTGCTTGAAGCACCGACGCCGGTCTTCCCGCGTTATGTCGCGCCCGAGGCAACGGCCTGAGAAAGAAAATGACGGTCCGGCACATCAGCTGGACCGTTGCCTATATTGCAGTCAAGGTTTGAATAACGTGTCCATGCTGATCGATACCCATTGCCATCTGGATTTTGCCGAGTTCGATGAGGAGCGCGACCTGCTCATCGAGCGAGCGCATCAGGCCGGCGTGAAACAGATGGTGACGATCTCCACGCGCGTAAAGAAACTTGAGACACTCCTGGCAATTGCTGAAAAATACCCGTCCGTTTTCTGCTCTGTGGGCACGCACCCGAACAATGCCGGCGAGGAACTGGATATCCAGGCGGAAGAGCTGATCCGCCTTGCCAATTCACATGAGAAGATCGTGGCGATCGGCGAAGCCGGTCTCGACTATTTCTATGACACGCAGACGCCGGCGGACCAGAAGACCGGTCTTGCCCGGCATATCGAAGCGGCGCGTGTCACAAAACTTCCGCTGGTCATCCATAGCCGAAGTGCCGACGAGGACATGATCGAAATCCTGACCGCGGAAAGCGGGAAGGGGGCATTTTCCTTCATCCTTCATTGCTTCTCGGCCGGACCCGACCTCGCCCGTGCCGGTATTGAACTGGGTGGCTACGTATCCTTCTCCGGCATTCTGACCTTTCCGAAATCCCAGGATATCCGCGACATAGCAAAGACCGTGCCGCTGGACCGCCTTCTGGTGGAAACAGACGCGCCGTTCCTGGCGCCGAAGCGCTGGCGCGGCAAGCGCAACGAGCCATCCTATGTGGTCAATACGGCCGAGGTTCTGGCCGAGGTCCATGGCGTCAGCTACGACGAGATGGCGACGATCACGACGGAAAACGCGTTCCGCTGCTTCTCCAAGATGCCGAGGCTTTAAAGCGTGCCAGAGGTAGCAACCGGATACCGCAGACGCTTCACCATTCTGGGCTGTTCGTCATCTCCGGGTGTGCCGCGGCTGAATGGTGACTGGGGCGCTTGCGATCCCGAAAATCCCAAGAACAGGCGCACGCGCACGGCCTTTCTCATCGAGCAGATCGCTCCGGATGGTGGCCGCACTATCGTCGCTGTCGATACCGGGCCAGATTTTCGTGAGCAGATGATTGCGGCCAGGGTGCCGCGCATCGACGCCGTTCTCTACACGCATGCCCATGCCGACCATCTGCACGGCATCGATGACCTGCGTGGCTACGTTCTTTTGCAGAAGCACCGGATACCGATCTATGCCGATCCGCTGACGATGGAGCGTATCCGCCAAGGCTTCGGCTATTGCCTGGAAACGCCGCCCGGCGGAAATTATCCGCCGATCGTGACGCCGGTCCTGATCGACAATCTTAACGACGAGATCGTGGTCGACGGCGCCGGCGGACCGATCCGGTTCCATGCGCATATGCAGGTCCATGGCGACGTTCATTCGCTGGGTTTCAGGATCGGTGATGTCGCTTACTGCACGGATGTCAGCGATTTTCCGGTAGAGAGCATCGAGCGGCTTTCCGGGCTCGACATACTGATCATCGACGCGCTGCAATATAAACGGCATCCGAGCCATCTCTCGTTGGAGCAGGCTCTCGACTGGATCGCACGCCTTGGCGCAAAGCGCGCCATTCTCACGCATATGCATATTCCACTCGACTATCAGACAGTGATGAACGAAACGCCGGATCATGTGGAGCCGGCATATGACGGATTGAGTTTCGAGATCGCTGTGCCGGGCAGCGATTTGTAAGGACGTCTCAAGGGATCTACGCAAGTCTCTGGTAGTTCAACCGTACTCGTTTGTTCCATAATCTATCTTATGCGATCTTCGTATGTAGCGGCTACTTAGTAATGCGACAGTTGGGCCAGTTAGAGATGCGACAGTCTCGCCTCTCGACGCACTGGTCAAAGCCAACGTTGGGAGCAAGGATGACGATCTTCAGCCTGGTCGAGACCATGAGCGGTCGGAGTCGTCATGTCCTTTTTGATCACCATGTCGCAGAAAGAATTGCATCGCCTCGAGCTTATCCAGAAGATCCGTGACGAAGGCCTGAGCGTTGTCCAGGCTGCCGAACGGCTCGACCTCAGTCGAAGTCAGGTCCATCGGCTGCTGCAAGCCTATGACCGGGATGGTCCGGCCGGGCTCGTTTCCAGGAAGCGATCTCGTCCGAGCAACCGGCGCCACAGCGAGGAGTTTCGCAATGCGGCGCTGGATCTGATCCGCGAACGCTATCTAGATTTCGGTCCGACGCTGGCGCGTGAGAAGTTGATAGAGCTGCACCGGATTTCGGTCGCCAAGGAGACGCTGCGTCAATGGATGACCGAGGCTGGCATCTGGATCTCGCGTCGGGAACGCAAGAAGCGGGTTTTCCAGCCACGCGGCCGACGTGATTGCTTTGGCGAACTGGTGCAGATCGATGGCTCGCATCACTGGTGGTTCGAGAACCGTGGGCCCAAATGCGCCCTGCTCGTCTATATCGATGACGCGACCGGCAAGCTGCTACATCTACGGTTTGCCGGATCGGAGAACACATTCGACTATCTGCACGCGACCAAGGCTTATCTGCAGCAATGGGGCAAACCGCTGGCCTTCTACAGTGACAAGCATGGTGTTTTCCGCTCCACGCATGCTTCGGAGAAGGACCGCACGAGCGGCCTGACGCAGTTCGGCCGGGCGCTTTATGAGCTGAACATCGACATCATCTGCGCCAACACCCCGCAGGCCAAGGGCCGGGTGGAACGTGCCAACCAGACATTGCAGGATCGGTTGGTCAAGGAGATGCGGCTTCGCGGTATTGACACTATCGAGGAAGCCAACGCCTATGCACCTGAGTTCATTGCGGATTTCAACGCGCGTTTCGGCAAACAACCGCGTAATCCGAAGGACATGCACCGGCCGTTGGCCGATCACGAGAACCTTGATGGCGCCATGTGCCGTAAGGAAGTTCGGACGCTGTCGCAGGCTTTGACGCTGCGCTACGACAAGGTGCTGTTCATTCTCGATCCAACAGAACAGGCCAAGGCGCTGGCGGGAAAGAAGATCGTCGTCTGCGACTATCCGGATGGTCGCCTCGAGATCATGCACGAGAGCTTCACCCTACCCTACAGAACCTTTGATAAGTTGAGATCGATACACAGACCCGAAGTCGTCGAGAACAAGCGTTTGGACGATATGCTTTCGATAGTCGCGGAGCTACAGGCCGGACGTGATCTGCAGCGCAGCAAAAGCGGCCCTCGCCGCACGGGTCAGACAAATCATATGTTTGGGATACCGGATGGCAGCACGGCGAACGGATATCAGAAGCGGGGGCGCAAGCCAGGTCCGAGAACGGATTTCATGAACGATCCAACGGTGATTGCGAAGCGCGAGAAAGCATTATCGAAGCAGCCGGCGGCGGAATAAGACGTTTCAATGCACCCCGATGTCGCTTTGTGTATCCGATTCCAGCTGCAGGCAGGCGGACCAAAGTGGCGTCTTGTGGAAGGCTCCGTCTTGAAGAAGCGTGAGCCCTTCTCGTGCCTCGTAGAGCAGGCCGAGCCAGCACAGGCGCCTCAGCACGCCATATTGGACATCGGATTTCAGTTCCCAGGCTTCCAGGGTCATTTCGGTGTCTGACAGGGGCGCGAAGTCTGGATTGAGGATTTTTACAACATCCAATGGCGTGCAACCTTCTCTGGCCTTGATATTGAGAAGGTTGAGGAACAAGCGCCACCAACGTAACCGAGCTTGGACCTCTTCTTTGCGCTCGGTGGCGTGGACATAGGAATAGAGATAATCCGTGGCGACGAGATCGAAGAAGGCTTGCGGGTTCATCAGGAACTCGCGGCCACGTCTGGTTGGCAGCAGCGCATCCTTTTTCCGGCGAAGAAGCTTCATGTGGCGGGTCATGTCGCGCACGACCCAGAGCGGCGGCATGTCGCCTTCGTTCAGAACTTTGTTCATGCTGTAGAGGTCTACGGCCGTGAAGTCGGGCCAGAGGAAGTTCACAGCGGCCCAATGCACGAATTTGCGGTTCATGGCGCCGGTCGCGGTCAATCCTATGCCGCCCTCACCGTCGGCATAGGCAACGGACAGCAGCATGCCGCGAAGAAGAGGTGACAGCGCGGCGACATCGACGTTACCCTGCAGCTTGATTTTCGGAAGCATCGTGCGGCTTTGATCCCTACCCGCCCAATGCGGTGTAAACGAGTATCAGCCGACAACGACACAATTGCCACTGAGAAAGCTAAAGCCGAAAGGGAGCGTCATCACCCGCCCCCGCTCCTTCCTTGCAACCCGGCCCAGCCGGTCGGATCGGGGGCTGATCGTCGGAGCCAGTGTCGCATCTCTAACTGGCTGGCGATGTCGCAGACCTATCCAGCTTTGACATCGTATGTGGCTAGGCTGGGTTCAAGGATGAAGTGCGACGAAGACATTCTCTCTGTGTTGCACGTTACGTTTAACCTAACTCGTTTGTCGCAGCCTTCGCCCTGCCCGATGAATTCGGGAACTCAGACAAACTTCGTCCAGTCGATGGAAAATATATAAGCCTGTCCTAAATGACCAAGTGGCCAGTTTGACCTTTGTTCTTTTGAACTGATGTTCGGATTGGCTAACTCTGCTTGTTTAAGTCGTGCATGCCAATTCGTTGCAAACCGGCGTTTCAAACCTGATGATTTTGAACTCGTCAGCGCCTCGCTCGTGAGGCTCGCAAAATGGAGGAAAGAGCTATGGTGAGTGGTCAATTGAAAGCATTGCTCGGCGTTCTTGCGGTCGCCGGATATCAGAACAGAGACAAGATCGCGGAAATGCTGCGTGGAATACAAAACCCTCAGGCTGGAGATCCGAATATCGCACAACCGGATGGTCGATCGCCACAGCCTCAGACGGCCGGACTCGATGATCTGTTCGGCAAGTTAGCCGGCGGCGGCGGTGCCGGTGGGCTCGGCGGCTTGGGCGGCCTTCTTGGCGGACTTGCGTCCGGCGGGATTCTCAGCGGCGGTCTGGGCGATCTCTTGAAGACGTTCCAGCAGAACGGGCTTGGAGAAAAGGCCGAATCCTGGGTAAATCCAGGCGCTAACGAGGATATCGACGACGTTCAACTCGAGCAGGCAATCGGACCCGACGTGCTCGAAGAGCTTTCGACGAAGACCGGCCTTTCGCGAGAAGAGATTCTTGCGCGCCTGAGCAAGGATCTGCCGCGTGCGGTAGACGATCTGACGCCGGGCGGCCACCTACCCCGTGACGACGGGGATTTTAGGACCGTCTAAAATCCTGCGTCCGCGAGAGAGCGAGCCTTGCAACAATCCCGTCATGTCGGCCGAAATCTCCCGGTGAGAACAATTTTATTAAAGCCGCGGCATACTCGAAAAAGCGATGCAAGTCGTGTTTTTGAGCACGTCTCCTCGGATCGCGTGAGGCAGAGGCTTAAGGCCCTGCCCGCTTTTCGGCGAAAGCGGTCAGCGCATCTCCTGCGAGCCGGTAGCGGATCCATTCATTTTGCGGTTCGGCACCGATGGCATCATAGACCTTGATTGCCGGTTCGTTCCAGTCGAGTACGCTCCATTCGAAACGGCCGCAGCCATTTTCCAGTGCAATCTGGGCCAGTCGCTGCAGCAATGCCTTGCCGGCTCCAAAACCTCGCGCGCTGGGCGTCACATAGAGGTCCTCCAGATACAACCCGTTGCGAGCTTGCCAGGTGGAATAGTTGAAGAACCAGATCGCCATGCCGATCGCTTGCCCGTCCTTTTCGCAGATCAGCGCCTGCGTCACCGAGCGGGGACCGAAGATCGACTGTTCGATCGTCTCGACGGTTGCTGCCACTTCGTGCTCGGCTTTTTCATAGATCGCAAGTTCGCGAATGAAGCCAAGCAGGGTTGCGGCATCGCCGCGCGTGGCGGGGCGAATAAAGAGCGACATCAATCATCTCCGGAATTCAGTTCAAAATCTGTATGAGGGAACGTCTCACCTATTCGGCGGCGTCCTGGACCTCTGGAATTTCGAGTTCATAGGCATAACCGTCGAGCATGACATAGGCCTGTTCGATCGTCTTGATCTCGGCCTCGGACTTGGAGATCGCCTGGCCAATCGTCTCGCAACGGGCCTTCAGCATCCGCCCGAGCACGTCGGTTCCGGGCTTGCGTCCCATCCGATCCATGTGATTGCGGATGCGAGCGCGATGCCGTTCCATCTCCAGGATATGGAAACGCGCGCTGACGATCCGGTCGGTCAGCTTGCGACGCATGGAGGCGACGGGATCGAAGGAACCCGGCTCGCGTTCATCGAGGATCATCTCGTTGACGAGCGTTTCCAGGATCACGAGACCCTGAAGATCCTTGGTATCGGCCAGTTCCGGATCATAGCCGGTATCATCGAAAACCTTGCGGCGTACCGGGTCCTGCAGAAGTTCATAGGCCAGCTTCAGATCGCCAAAGGTCTCCTGATCGCCACCGGCGTCCGGATGAGCCGTTTTCACACGCTTCCTGTAGGCAGTTTTTACCGCCGCGCTATCTGCGTCTCGCGAAAGGCCCAGAATGTCATAGGGGTCGATCAAGGAGCGTCACCTGTCTTCGGCATGTCATGCTTGGAGCATTCTTAGTCGTAAGCGTTAAGCCCCGGCGGCTCAACCCCTCACCCATTCTTATGGCCAATTATGGGCGGGCGCCTGCCCTGCCCGGTCTTGCCCACAGTTATTGTTTTCTGAAGCGAAACGGGCGCTTACCTTCCGCCACCGGCGCCATCAGGAAACTGATTAAAACGCAGGGCAGAAGCACGAGGAAGGTCGCTGTCAGGCTCACATGCTCGGCGATAAAGCCTAAAAGCGGCGGAATGCCGATGGTGGACAACATCAGGGTCAGCGCAAGAGCCGCTAGGTTTTCCGATGGCTGGCCCTTGCCGAGCGAGATCGTCGTGGCAACGGCCAGCGGGAAAGCCAGAGCGATGCCGCAGCCGATCAGAAAGAGTGCAACGCCGGCATATATGTAGGAGACAGACGAGACGAGGAGCACGATGCCGACTGCGACCGTCACTGCCGACATGCGGATCAGAGCCAGCGCGCCAAAACGATCGCGCAGTATGTCGCCCATCATGCGGGTCAGGCCCATGCCGATGGTGAATGCGGCGTAGAGCGTGCCGGCGAGCGCCGGGTCTACGCGCAATTCCTCACGCAAGAAGAAGATGCCCCAGTCATAAATCGCGCCCTCGACAATGCAGAGACCGAAGACCATGACGCAGATCAGCAGGATGGTGCGATCCGGCAGGACATAGGCGGAGCGACGTTTCGTCGTGGGTACGGCCGGCGGGTCGGCGGGTGTCAGCAGAAAGACCGCGAGACAGGCAAGAAGAACAAGGGCCGTCGCCATGCTCTGCTGGATTGTCGGGGAAATTCCCTCCTCCGCCAGAAAGCCGGATGCAAGCGAGCCGACCAGAAGGCCGACCGACCAGAAACCGTGACTGCGGGAGAGGACCTTGACGCCCGTGCGCGCCTCGATACCGGCGGAGATCATGTTTGCCGCGACGTCGAAAATGGTACGGAAAAAGCCGAAGAGAAAGAAACAGAAAATGAAACCCGGCAGCGGAAAGATCGTCAGCAGCGGGCTCAAAAGCGCAACGATCGGCAGCATGGTGACGGCGGTCAGACGCGGCGTCAGGCGATCGGTGATGCGGCCGGCGATCGGCAGAGCAAGAAAGGTTCCGACGGGAGCGCTGAGCAGCGCGAGGCCGAGCACCGCCTTGTCGACTTGAAGGGTCTCCTGAATGGAAGGCAGGCGGGTGAACAATGAAATGAAAAGAATGGCATTGCTGAAATAAAGCAATGCCGGAGGCAGTAGGGTCATAAAGGCTATCCGATCGAATCAGGCACGGCATTCGTCGCAAAAGGTCACGGGAACAACAAGCGCGTATGACAGGACCCTGCCCTGCATTGGAAAGAACACAGGTTCAACAGTGCGCGATATGCCGATAAAATTTGCATGCCCATCTTTTCAGCGGTCAGAAACGCGCTACCATCAATCTTCTTGCTGGAGAACGTCTGATGGTCGCTCGCTTTGCTTCGCTGGTTGCTACTCTGGTGCTTGTCGCTCCTCCTGTGGTTCATGCCGAGGACCCTGCCTTGCAGGCCCAGTCGGTGATTTCGGAACAAATAAGGGCGCTGATGCGGGACGATGCGGAGAAGGCTTATTCATACGCCTCCCCCGATATCCGCATGATGTATCCCGACGAGAATGCATTCCTGACTATGGTGCAGAAAAATTACGAGGCAGTCTATCACGCAGGAAACTATGCCTTCGGCCGCTCTAAACTGGTTGGCGGCGGCGAGATGGTGTTTCAGGAGGTGATGATCACCGGGCCGGGCGGCAAGGACTGGACCGCGATCTACGAAATGCGGCTGATGGACGACGGCAGCTACAAGGTGAATGGCGTCAGGATGATGAAGAACTCAACGAGCACCGGCATCTGACGAGAAACCGTTGCTAAAGCGGTGCGGCCGACATCATCTCGTCCGCATCCTCTCGACTGAGACCGATAACGCGCCGGGCTATATCGGAACCGAAGCCGTTACGCGCGAGTGAAGACAATTCCTTGATGATCCGCTTTTCATCGGCGTCCTCGCGCCGATAGGGCCCGAGGCCGCGGCGTCGCGCATAGGCGAGCGCGGCCTGGAGATCGTCGGCATCTTCAAGGGCGACCGCAGCGGTTTCTGAGGTTATGCCTTTCTCCTGCAGCTTTCGTTGCAGCATGCGCCGTGAGCGCCCCGTCCGCACGCCCGAACGAACCTTGGTCTCGGCATAATTCGCATCATCGAGGCAGCCCAGTGTACGGCCGCATTCGAGCGCGGCCGCAGCCAAGATCTGCAGGTCTTCGTCGGAAATATCCTCGAACTTCTGCCTGGCCTTTCGCTTGATGGCGTCGGCCAGCTCGCGTTCGGACATCATCCTGCGCGACAGCCGATAGATGGCGGAATTGCGCGCCCAAGCCAGCATGCGTGGCGTGACAACGATTGCCTGATCCTGCTCGCTCTCTCCGCTCACGCCGACAAAACTCCTTAGAGTGGGGCGATATCGCCCTTGGCCCAGTTTTCCTGGGTTTCGGCGTAGAAGTCGGCGAACCGACCTTCCTCGATCGACTGGCGGATGCCCTTCATCAGGTCCTGATAGTAGTTCAGGTTGTTCCAGGAGAGCAGCATGCCGCCCAGCGCCTCGTCGGAGCGAATGAGGTGATGCAGATAGGCGCGGGAATAATCACGTGCGGCCGGGCAGTTGGACTCTTCGTCCAGCGGGCGCATGTCTTCGGCATGGCGGGCATTGCGGATGTTGACGCGGCCGCGGCGGGTGAACGCCAGACCATGTCGGCCGGAGCGGGTCGGCATGACGCAGTCGAACATGTCGATACCACGGGCAACGGACTTTAGAAGATCGTCCGGCGTGCCGACGCCCATCAGGTAACGCGGCTTTTCGGTCGGCAGAACGGGAAGCGTCGTTTCCAGCATCGAGAGCATGACATCCTGCGGTTCGCCGACTGCCAGACCACCCACAGCATAGCCCTTGAGATCTAGCTGCTTCAGGCCTTCGGCGGAGCGGATGCGCAGGGCCGGCTGATCGCCGCCCTGAACGATTCCGAACATCGCCTTGCCCGGCTGATCGCCGAAGGCAACGCGGCAGCGCTCGGCCCAGCGCAACGACAGTTCCATGGCGCGTTCGATTTCCTGCGGCTCGGCCGGCAGTGCCACACATTCGTCGAGCTGCATCTGGATGTCGGAACCGAGCAGACCCTGGATCTCGATAGAGCGTTCCGGCGACATATGGTGCAGCGAACCATCGACATGGCTCTTGAAGGTGACGCCCTTCTCGTCGAGCTTGCGCAGGCCGGACAAGGACATGACCTGGAAACCGCCGCTATCCGTTAGGATCGGACCATCCCAGCGGATCAGCTTGTGCAGGCCACCGAGGCGCGCGACGCGCTCAGCGCCGGGGCGCAACATCAGGTGATAGGTATTGCCGAGGATGATATCGGCGCCGGTGTCCTTGACCTGGTCGAGATACATCGCCTTGACCGTGCCGACGGTGCCGACCGGCATGAAGGCGGGAGTACGGATCGTGCCGCGCGGCATGGAGACTTCGCCAAGGCGCGCGCCGGCGTCGGTCTTCTTCAGGGTGAACTGGAAATTCTCGGTGCTCATCTAGTCTTTCCGAAATAGCAGGCTGGAATCGCCGTAGGAATAGAAGCGATAACCTGTCTTGATGGCATGGGCATAGGCGTCCTGCATCGTCTCCAGGCCGCAAAAGGCCGAGACGAGCATGAACAGGGTGGATTTCGGCAGGTGGAAATTGGTCATCAGCATGTCCACCGCCTTGAAGCGGTAGCCGGGTGTGATGAAGATGCCGGTCGGGCCGCTCCACGGCTCGATCGTGCCGCCATCGACGGCGGCGCTTTCGATCAGCCGCAGCGAGGTCGTGCCGACACAGATGATGCGCCCGCCCCTCGCCTTCACGGCGTTGAGCTTTGCAGCAGTTTCGGCGCTCACATACCCGATTTCCTGATGCATCTTGTGGTCGACCGTATCATCCACCTTCATCGGCAGAAACGTGCCGGCGCCGACATGGAGTGTAACGAAATGCCGTTCGATGCCTGCGGCATCAAGTTTTGCAAAGAGATCAGGCGTGAAATGCAGGCCGGCGGTGGGGGCCGCAACGGCTCCGTCCTCGCGAGCATAGATGGTCTGGTAATCCTGCCGATCCTTTGCATCTTCCGCACGCTTGGCGGCGATATAGGGCGGCAGCGGGATATGGCCGACGGACATGATCGCCTCGTCGAGCGCCGGGCCTGAAAGATCGAAGCGCAGCGTAACCTCGCCGCCCTCGCCTTTCTCTTCCACCGTCGCCATCAACGAGCCGAGCTGACATGTCTCCGCCGAGTGACCAAATTCGATACGGTCGCCGATCTTGATGCGTTTGCCGGGCTTGGCGAATGCCTTCCAGACATCGGGCTCGCTGCGCATATGCAGCGTTGCCGAAACCTGCTGGCCGCCCGCGCCTTCGCGGTGCCTGATACCCTCGAGCTGCGCCGGAATGACCTTGGTATCGTTGAACACCAGCGCATCGCCGGGTTCCAAGAAGTCCGCCAGTTCGGAAACACGGTGATCCGCGAGAACCAGGTCGGCATCCGGGCGCACGACGAGAAAACGCGCGCTGTCACGCGGGTTTGCGGGCCGCAGAGCGATGTTTTCTTCCGGCAGATCGAAATCGAAAAGTTCGACACGCATGGTGTAGTTTCGGGCCTGTTCTTGAAATGCGGAAGCCCGCCCCGTCCTTTAAAGGAACGGAGCGGGCCAAAAGCGAAAGCTCGACTTAAACGTCGGCTGCGACGCGGACCGAGACGATCGAATCCGGATCCTGTACCGGCTCGCCCTTCTTGATCTGGTCGATGATGTCCATGCCTTCGATGACCTGGCCCCAGACCGAATACTGCTTGTTCAGCCACGGAGCGTCGGTGAAGCAGATGAAGAACTGCGAGTTGGCGGAGTTCGGGTTCTGAGAACGGGCCATGGAGCAGGTGCCGCGAACGTGCGGAACAGCCGAGAATTCAGCCTGCAGGTCCGGCTTTTCGGAACCGCCCATGCCGGCGCGCGACGGGTTGAAGCTTTCGCCGCCCTTCTTGCCGAACTTGACGTCACCGGTCTGTGCCATGAAGTCCGGGATGACGCGGTGGAAAACAACGCCATCATAGGCCTCTTCGCGGGCCAGCTCCTTAATGCGGGCAACGTGGCCCGGAGCAAGGTCCGGCAGAAGCGAGATCACGACCTTGCCCTTGGTGGTTTCCATGATGAGGGTGTTTTCGGGATCCTTGATCTCCGCCATGTGTATCTCCTTGCTTGCCTCTCGGGCTTTCTTCTAGTGGAAAATCGCGGCTTTGTGCCGTTACTTCTTGGTGACCGTGACCTTGATCATCTTGTCGGGGTTGCTGACTTCGCCATTGCCGCCCTCGCCGCGCTTGATCTTGTCGACGAATTCCATGCCCGACTGGACCTGACCGACGACCGTATACTGGCCGTTCAGGAAAGCACCTTCGTCAAACATGATGAAGAACTGCGAATTGGCCGAGTTCGGGCTCTGAGACCGCGCCATACCGACGGTGCCGCGCTTGAACGGGACCTTCGAAAATTCCGCCGGAATATCCGGCATCTCGGAGCCGCCCATGCCGGCACGCTTGGGGTTGAATTTCGCACCGCCCTGCTTGCCGAATTCGACATCGCCCGTCTGGGCCATGAAGCCATCGATGACGCGGTGGAAGACAACGTTGTCGTACTCGCCCTTGGAGGCGAGCGCTTCTATCTGGGCAACGTGCTTCGGCGCAACTTCCGGCGCAAGCTTGATGACGACCGGACCGTCCTTCAACTGGATAGTCAGGAGATCGTCAGCATAGGCGGCACCCGCCATGGATGCGAAGGCGACCAGACCGGCAAAGGCAGAGTGAAGCAATTTCATTGGAAACTCCGTGTTTCTGAACAAATCAGCGAGCAAATCTCGATTTCAAGGCCGCGAGCACGGTTGGCGGTACAAAAGCGGCCACATCGCCGCCCATGGCCGCGATCTGACGGACCAATGTGGCGGTTATGGGCCGCGACGCGGTGCCTGCCGGCAGGAAGACAGTCTGAACGTCAGGCGCCATCTGGCGGTTCATGCCGGCCATCTGCATTTCGTAGTCCAGATCCGTCCCGTCACGCAGGCCGCGGATCAGAAGTTTTGCACCATTTGCGCGGGCAGCATCTACAACGAGGCGGTCGAAGGACACGACATCTATATTGGCAGCCTTTTCCGGCAGCGCTTCCTTGAGCGACGCGCGGATCAGTTCTGCCCGTTCCTCGAAGGAAAACAGCGGCGTCTTGCCGGGATGAACGCCGATCGCGATGATGACGCGGTCAGCGACCTGCAGTGCCTGAACCAGAACATCCAGATGCCCGTTCGTCATCGGATCGAAGGATCCGGGATAGAAAGCGGTCGTCATGCCTAGGCCCAGCCCCTGACTTTGCCGATTAAGATTCCCCGGCCTTTTGTCACGTCGCCCCCTCGTCTGCAAGGGTCAGAGGCTATCGATGCCGTGAATGCAAGATGAACGGGCCATTCAAGGTCGTTTCAGCGGCAGTTTGTTTTACTCCACATCAGCGGCAGGGCTTCCTGCCCGATCATGGAGAGAAAAATGCTGGTTATGGTCGTTCTTGGTGCTGTTCTTGCTGCGTTTCTCATCGAAGGCGCCCTTTTCGCCCTGGAACAGAACGACGCCTGACAAATGCAAAAGATGAACGCCAGATGAACAGCCCTTTCAGGCAGGCTTCAGAGGCGTTCAGTTAAGTTTCTCTCAAAATGCGGTGGAACCCGTGTGTGCTTGATGCGCCGGGCCAGTTAAGAAGGAATGCGGATATGTTTAAGCGGAACCCGATGGCGCTCGACAAGGTCACCATGATCAATGTCGTCTGGACGTCCATGATCGCAGTCATGCTGACCGCGACGGTAACCCTTTATCAGAACAAGTCCGATCCGTCGGAAATGAATTACTCGCAGATGTCCGGTCGTTATCAGGACGTTTCCTACTATTAATCAGGCCGAACGGGCCTGACCTTCTGAGGCAGGTCATGTTCGACACTCTGGCAATTCTTGCAGTTCTGATCAGCAGTCTGTGTGTCGCGTCAGTGACTCTGATGGTTTCCGCGCTTCACCGCCCGCGCGGAGATATTGAGGATTTCGCTCGCAGACACAGCGCCTTCTGATTGAAACCTCACCTCAGGCGCTGCAGAGCTCAAAAGTCACCACAGAGTGTCAGGCAGTTAAAATTCAAAAGCCGGAGAACATGTTCTCCGGCTTTTTTCGTATCTGACTTCAAGTTGGGATCAAACGGCGCGCATCACGCGCCGCTATCATCACCTTCCGGCGCCGGATTTTCGGCGGAAGCGGTGCCTGCGGCATCGATGCCGTTTTCCTCTTCGCCCTCGACGCCATTTTCCTCGTCACCTTCCGGCTCGCTGATACGCTCGACGGAAACCACCTTCTCATCCTTGGCGGTCGAGAAGATCGTGACGCCCTTTGTCGCGCGGCTGGCGATACGAATGCCGTTTACCGGAACGCGGATCAGAACGCCGCCATCGGAAACGAGCATGATCTGGTCTGCTTCGTCAATCGGGAAGGCCGCAACCTGTTCGCCGATTTCCGCGGTCTTGGACGTGTCGGTGGCGCGGATACCCTTGCCGCCACGGCCCGAGGTCCGGAAGTCGTAAGAGGATGAACGCTTGCCATAACCCTTTTCCGACACGGTCAGTACGAACTGCTCACGGGACTTCAGGTATTCGTAACGTTCATCGGAGAGCTGTCCCTCTTCGGTGACTTCCTCACCGACCAGAGCAATATCCTCCTCGTCGACACCCGCAGCGCGACGTTCTGCGGCGGAGCGCTTCAGATAGGCAGCACGCTCCCACGGCTCGGCATCGACATGATTGACGATGGTCATCGAGATGATGCGGTCGCCATCGGCCAGATTGATACCGCGGACACCGATCGAGTTGCGGCCGGCGAACACGCGGACCTCATCGACAGGGAAGCGGATTGCCTGGCCAAGTGCCGTCGTCAGAAGCACGTCATCACCCGGAATGGCGAGATCATGGTTCGGCGCCGTGCAGGTCTCTACGGAGAGGATTTCGTCACCCTCTTCCTCGAGCTTCATGGCGATCTTGCCGTTGCGGTTGACCTGAACGAAATCGGACAGCTTGTTACGGCGAACCGTACCGCGCGTTGTCGCGAACATGACGTCGAGGTTTTCCCAGGAGTTCTCATCCTCGGGCAGCGGCATGATGGTGGTGATGCGTTCTCCGGGTTCCAGCGGCAGCATGTTGATCAGCGCCTTGCCGCGCGATTGCGGCGTGCCGACGGGCAGGCGGTAGACCTTTTCCTTGTAGACGATGCCACGCGAAGAGAAGAACAGAACCGGCGTATGGGTGTTGACCACGAACAGGCGCGAGACGAAATCCTCGTCACGCGTCGCCATACCGGAGCGGCCCTTTCCTCCACGACGCTGGGCGCGATAGGTCGCAAGCGGCACGCGCTTGATATAGCCGAGATGCGATACCGTGACGACCATGTCTTCGCGGGCGATGAGGTCTTCATCGTCCATGTCGAGGCCGGCATCCATGATCTGGGTGCGGCGCGGCGTGCCGAATTCGTCACGGACGGCTGCGAGCTCATCCTTGACGATGGTCTGGATGCGGATGCGCGACGACAGGATGTCGAGATAATCGGAAATCTCGGCACCAATCTTGTTCAACTCGTCGGCGATTTCATCGCGGCCGAGTGCGGTCAGGCGGGCAAGACGCAGTTCTAGGATGGCACGCGCCTGCTCTTCGGAAAGATTGTAGGTCGCGTCCTCGTTGATCCTGTGGCGCGGATCGTCGATCAGGCGGATCAGCGATTCCACGTCATGTGCCGGCCAGCGGCGGGTCATCAACTGCTCACGGGCCGTTGCCGGATCGGGTGCACGACGGATCAGCTGGATGACTTCGTCGATATTGGCGACGGCGATGGCGAGACCGACCAAGACGTGGGCGCGTTCGCGGGCTTTGCGCAGCAGGTATTTCGTGCGGCGGCTGACGACTTCCTCACGGAAGGACACGAAGGCGCGCAGCATGTCGAGCAGCGTCAGCTGTTCAGGCTTGCCGCCGTTCAGCGCCACCATGTTGCAGCCGAAAGAGGTCTGCAGCGGCGTGTAGCGGTAAAGCTGGTTGAGGATGACGTCAGCGTTTGCGTCACGCTTCAACTCGATGACGACGCGGTAGCCCTGGCGGTCAGACTCGTCGCGCAGGTCGGAAATGCCCTCGATGCGCTTGTCCTTGACCAGTTCGGCCATCTTTTCGATCATCGTAGCCTTGTTCACCTGATAGGGAACTTCGGTGATGATGATCTGCTCGCGGTCGCCGCGCATCGGCTCGATCGTGGCAAGGCCGCGCATCATGACCGAGCCGCGGCCCGTCTCATAAGCCGAGCGAATCCCGTTCTTGCCGAGGATCATTGCGCCGGTCGGAAAATCCGGACCGGGGATAATTTCCATCATCTCGGGCAGCTCGATCGCCGGATTATCAATCAGCGCGATACAGCCGTTGATGACTTCCGAAAGATTGTGCGGCGGGATATTGGTGGCCATGCCGACGGCGATGCCGCCCGCGCCATTGACCAGCAGGTTGGGGAACTTGGCCGGAACCACGACCGGCTCCGACATCGTGCCGTCGTAGTTGTCGCGGAAATCGACTGTTTCCTTGTCGAGGTCGTCGAGCAGCGCATGCGCAACCTTCTCCAGGCGGCACTCGGTATAACGCTGCGCCGCTGGCGGATCGCCATCGATCGAGCCGAAATTGCCCTGACCGTCGATCAGCGGCATGCGCAAGGACCAGTCCTGCGCCATACGGGCCAAAGCGTCATAGATCGCCGAGTCGCCGTGCGGATGGTATTTACCCATCACGTCGCCGGTGACGCGGGCGCTCTTGACGTATTTCTTGTTCCAGTCGAGCCCCAGCTCGTTCATCCCGTAGAGAATGCGGCGATGGACCGGCTTCAGGCCGTCACGAACATCAGGAAGGGCGCGGCTGACGATGACGCTCATGGCGTAATCGAGATAGGAGCGCTGCATCTCCTCCATGATGGAAATGGGTTCGATGCCTGGGGGCAGCTTTCCGCCGCCGGGTGTGCTTTGCTCAGTCAAATCGGATCACGATCTCTGTACGGAATCAGTTGCATTTTTATAACGGAAAGAGGTAACGAGCGCCAATTTCCGCGAGGGTTTTGAACAGCTTTCGACGCCATTCAAGGCAAGACTTTGTCCATCACCGCAAGCGCGGCAAAGGTCCTGACTTCCCGTTAAGCCGGGACTGTCCTAACAATCATCCATCGTGTTCGCAAGGAACTCGACCTATCGGGGAAATTATACATGGCGACGGCCGATGCGCTGATCAACGCAATGACGACAATGCTGGTGACGCTGGACCCACCCGGCCTCGCCCCGGTCTTCCTTGGCCTTACGGTCGGCATGACGGCTGTACAACGCAAGCAGGTGGCCCTGCGCGGCTCGATCATCGGCTTCGGCATCCTGACCGTGTTCGCGCTGTTCGGCGCCGGCGTGCTCGGCCTGCTCGGCATATCGATGGGAGCGTTCCGCATAGCAGGTGGCATGCTGCTTTTCTGGATTTCCTTTGAGATGGTCTTCGAGAAGCGGCAGGAGCGCAAGGAAAAGACCTCGCAGGCGGCCATCACCATCGACCATATCCGGGACCTTGCCGTATTTCCTCTGGCTATCCCGCTGATTGCCGGCCCCGGCGCAATTTCCGCCACGGTTCTGCTTGCCGGCACGTTCACGAGCCCATTTGACCGCGCGCTTCTGATCTCCGTCATCGCACTGATGATGCTTATTCTCTATGTGACGCTGCTGCTTGCCGAACGGCTGGACCGCATTCTCGGCGTTACCGGCCGCGCGATCCTGACCCGACTTCTCGGTGTGTTGCTGGCCGCACTCTCCGTGCAATTCGTGGTGGATGGCGTTCGCGCAGCCTTCAATCTGTGAACTGCCGACATCGGTCTTTTGACAGACGACAAATCAGTCGCTTCTGATAGAAGCAGGCGCCGCCAAAGATTCCGGCGACGCAATTGTCTGACTGAAGGAAATATCGATGTTGTCCATGCTGCGCCGGATGCTGCCCGATACTCAGCTCGTCAGCAAAACGGAGCGGCTACGCGCCTCGTCGGGTGCGCTTTTGGGAATACTGATCACCGGGCTTGTCGCAGGGCTTGTCGCAGGCCTCGCCGTCGGCCTTGACCCTGCCCTGCCCGCGCTCATTGCGCCGATGGGGGCTTCAGCCGTATTGCTGTTCGCCGTCCCGGCCAGTCCCCTCGCCCAACCATGGTCGATCCTTGGTGGAAATACGGTGGCTGCTATCACGGGCGTATCGGTGAGCCTGCTGGTTGCCGATCCATTCGTTGCAGCGGCGCTGGCGATCGGCATCGCCATCGGACTGATGATGACGCTTCGCTGCCTTCACCCGCCGAGCGGCGCAATCGCACTGACCGCCGTGCTCGGAGGGCCTTCAATCCACGATCTCGGTTACACCTTCGTCATATGGCCTGTTCTTGGAAATTCTTTGGCTCTGCTTGCTCTCGCACTGCTTTACAACAATGTCACCGGCCGCAGATATCCGCATCGAGCAAGCCTTGCTCCAGTCGATCACCGAACCAGGGATCCAGCGCCCATCCAACGAATTGGTTTTTCTTCGGACGATCTGGACGAGGTGCTGAAGGACTATGATGCATTTCTCGATATCGATCGGGATGATCTCGAATCCATCCTGAGACGCACCGAGCTGCGCTCCTATCGCCGCCGGGCAGGCGATCTGACCTGCAAGGAAATCATGTCCAGGGATGTCGTTGCGGTGGCACCGGATGAGAGCTTGCGCAATGCCCACGTCATCATGCGCAGCCGTCACCTGAAGGCACTGCCAGTCACCAATGATGCAGCCGAAGTCGTCGGGATCGTTACCCAGACCGACTTTCTTGACAAGCCCAACTGGATAAAAGGAGAGCCGACAATCGGTTTTCGTCACCGTTTGCGGCTGATTGCACAGGGCGCCTCGGCGGCCAATGGGACGGTTAAGGACATCATGACGTCCCCCGTCAAAACGATCCGCCCTGACGCGTCACTCTCCGATGCGATCATCATGTTTGCGGAGCAGGGGTTGCACTATCTGCCGGTGGTCGCGGAAAACAGGAAAATGGCCGGCATTCTCTCGCAATCGGACGTATTGATAGCCACGCTCGAGGCAGCGACAAAAGGCGATGGTCGCCTATAGAGACGTCCTTAGCGATCGGTCCGCTTTGCCTTCAGGATCCGCTTCCAGATCGTTCCGCCGAGGAATTTGTTGAAGACGACAGAATAGGCGACGATCAGCGCGAAACACAAAAGCGCCAGCCATCCGTCAAGTGCGAAACCACCATCCGTGCGACCTCCGAAAATCGAAGCCACCAGAAATCCGGAAGCCCAGAAAATCGTGAAGAAATCCAGGATGGCAGCGAGAACGATCCGCCATGTCGCGGGTTGTCTGCTGATATTGGCGGCGTCGCTCATTTATAGTTTCCGATCCGTTATATTGCAGCGCTCATGAAAGAGGCGCCTCGCGGCGCCTCTGATCAGAACGGAATATCGTCATCCAGATCGCGGGAGAAGTTTCCGCCGCCGGACTGGCCGCCACGGCCGCCCTGCCCGCCACCTTGATTGCCACCCTGGCCGCCGGAGCGCGGGCGATCGTAATCGTTGCCGCCGCCACCATAACCGCCGCCGAAGTCGTCACCGCCACCGCCGAAGTCGCTCGAGCCGCCGCGACCGCCGCCGAAGCCGCCGCGATCACCGCCGCCTTCGCCGCGACCATCGAGCATGGTCAGCGTTGAATTGAAGCCCTGCAGCACGACTTCCGTCGAATAACGGTCACTGCCGCTCTGGTCCTGCCACTTACGGGTCTGCAGCGCGCCTTCGATATAGAGCTTGGCACCCTTCTTTACATATTGCTCGACAACCTTGCACAGGCCTTCGTTGAAGACGACGACGGTGTGCCATTCGGTCTTTTCCTTGCGCTCGCCGGAATTGCGATCGCGCCAGGTTTCCGACGTCGCGATGCGAAGGTTGGCGATCGGACGGCCGTCCTGGGTCCGACGGATTTCCGGATCTGCACCCACGTTGCCGATCAGAATGACCTTGTTGACGCTACCTGCCATAATCTTCTCACCTTACTTTGCCGCCACCGCGGCCTAAATCCAATCCGTTCACCATAGACCATAGGCCGGGCAAGGCGCGACCTCCCCCCTATCCCTCATCCACAGGCAAAGTTCCCTCTAAATGAAATCAGGTCCCGGGTTTTCATTGGCTGGATGTTTTGTTCTTTATTTGTTCTATTTTATTCCTATACTCCTGTCAACGGAGTCGGAACCGTAGCCGATTGCGGCAGTTTCGCCTCGACAGGCGCGGATCAATGACTACATAAGGGCCTTCAAATCCTCCCAGATGGGCCTCTCCAAAGGCATGACGATGAGCGAACTCAAGACCATTTCCATTCGCGGTGCGCGCGAGCACAATCTGAAGGGCGTCGATCTCGACCTGCCCCGCAATTCGCTGATCGTGATGACCGGCCTTTCAGGCTCGGGCAAGTCCTCGCTTGCCTTCGATACGATCTATGCGGAAGGCCAGCGCCGTTATGTGGAAAGCCTGTCGGCCTATGCCCGCCAGTTTCTGGAAATGATGCAGAAGCCGGATGTCGATCAGATCGAAGGCCTGTCGCCGGCGATCTCGATCGAACAGAAGACGACCTCGCGCAACCCGCGCTCGACGGTCGGCACGGTCACCGAAATCTACGACTATATGCGCCTGCTTTTTGCCCGCGTCGGCGTTCCCTATTCTCCTGCCACCGGCCTGCCGATCGAAAGCCAGACGGTCAGCCAGATGGTCGACCGCGTGCTTGACTTCGAGGAAGGTACGCGCCTTTACATTCTCGCGCCGCTGATCCGCGGCCGCAAGGGCGAGTACAAGAAGGAACTAGCAGAACTGATGAAAAAGGGCTTTCAGCGCGTGAAAGTCGACGGCCAGTTCTATGAAATCGCCGATGTGCCTACCCTCGACAAGAAATATAAGCACGATATCGATGTCGTGGTCGACCGTCTGGTCGTCCGTTCGGATATTGGTGCAAGACTGGCAGACAGTCTTGAAACCTCGCTGAAGCTGGCCGACGGTCTCGCGGTCGCAGAATTTGCCGACAAGCCGCTGCCGGCAAACGAAACAGCTGCCGGCGGTTCGGCCAACAAATCGCTCAACGAAACCCATGAGCGCGTGCTGTTTTCGGAAAAGTTCGCCTGCCCGGTTTCCGGCTTCACAATTCCGGAAATAGAACCCCGACTGTTCTCCTTCAACAACCCTTTCGGCGCCTGCCCCACATGCGACGGCTTGGGTTCACAGCAGAAGGTAGACGAGAATCTCATCGTTCCGGAGCCGGCGCGCACGTTGCGTGACGGCGCGATCGCGCCTTGGGCCAAGTCTTCTTCACCCTATTATAATCAGACGCTTGAAGGCCTCGGAAAGGTATTCGGCTTCAAGCTGTCCGACCGCTGGGACAATCTTTCCAGCGACGCGCAGGCGGCGATCCTCAAAGGCACCGAGGAGAAGATCGAGTTCAACTATGTCGACGGCGCCCGTTCCTACAAGACGGTCAAGAATTTCGAAGGCATTGTGCCGAACCTCGAGCGTCGCTGGAAGGAGACCGACAGCGCCTGGGCGCGCGAAGAGATCGAGCGTTACATGTCGGCGGCCCCCTGCCCGGCCTGCGCCGGTTATCGGCTCAAGCCGGAAGCGTTGGCGGTGAAGATCAACAAGCTGCATATCGGCGAAACGACGGAAATGTCGATCAAGGTGGCGCGCGACTGGTTTTCGGCGCTGCCCGAGCACCTGAACACCAAGCAGAACGAGATCGCGGTGCGGATCCTCAAGGAGATCCGCGAACGCCTGCAGTTTTTGAACGATGTCGGGCTCGATTATCTCAGCCTGTCGCGGAATTCAGGGACGCTATCGGGCGGTGAAAGCCAGCGCATCCGGCTTGCCTCGCAGATCGGCTCGGGTCTGACCGGTGTGCTTTACGTGCTCGACGAACCGTCGATCGGCCTGCATCAGCGCGACAATGCCCGGCTTCTCGAAACGCTGAAGCACCTGCGTGATATCGGCAATACGGTTATCGTCGTTGAACACGACGAGGATGCGATCCTGACGGCCGATTATGTCGTCGACATCGGCCCCGCCGCCGGCATCCACGGCGGCACTGTGGTCGCCGAAGGTACGCCGCAGCAAGTCATGGCGAACCCCAAGTCACTGACCGGTAAATACCTGTCGGGCGAACTCGGCGTCGCCGTTCCGGCCGAGCGCCGTAAGCCGAAGAAGGGCAAGGAGATCAAGGTCGTCGGCGCGCGCGGCAACAATCTCAAGAACGTCACCGCATCGGTGCCGCTCGGCGTTTTCACGGCGGTTACCGGCGTGTCGGGCGGCGGCAAATCCACCTTCCTGATCGAGACTCTCTACAAGTCGGCTGCCCGCCGTGTGATGGGCGCGCGCGAAATCCCGGCGGAACACGACCGCATCGACGGTTTCGAGCATATCGACAAGGTGATCGATATCGACCAGTCGCCGATCGGCCGCACACCGCGCTCCAACCCGGCCACCTATACAGGCGCTTTCACGCCGATCCGTGACTGGTTCGCCGGCCTGCCGGAGGCGAAGGCACGCGGTTATGCGCCCGGTCGTTTCTCGTTCAACGTCAAGGGTGGTCGCTGCGAAGCCTGCCAGGGTGACGGTGTCATCAAGATCGAGATGCACTTCCTCCCGGACGTCTACGTCACCTGCGATGTCTGTCACGGCAAGCGCTACAATCGCGAAACGCTCGACGTGCATTTCAAGGGCAAGTCGATTGCCGACGTGCTCGACATGACGGTCGAGGAAGGGGTCGAGTTCTTCTCGGCAGTCCCGGCTGTGCGAGACAAGCTGCAGGCGCTGTTCGATGTCGGCCTCGGCTATATTAAGGTCGGCCAGCAAGCGAACACGCTGTCGGGTGGTGAAGCGCAGCGCGTCAAGCTCGCCAAGGAACTGTCGAAACGCTCTACCGGCCGCACGCTCTACATTCTCGACGAACCGACCACCGGCCTGCATTTCCATGATGTCGCCAAACTGCTGGAAATGCTGCAGGAACTGGTCAACCAGGGGAATTCCGTCGTGGTCATCGAGCACAATCTCGAAGTCATCAAGACGGCCGACTGGATCATCGACATCGGTCCCGAGGGCGGCACCGGCGGCGGTGAGATCGTCGCACAGGGTACGCCAGAACAGATCGTCAAGGAGAAGCGGTCCTATACCGGTCATTTCCTCAAAGAGCTTTTGGAACGGCGCCCGGCGAAAAAGGTCGAGGCTGCAGAGTAACGCAGGCAGCCATCAGGAGGGAAGATGAGCAAGAGTGGTACGATCCGCAGCGGTATCGGCGGCTGGACCTTCGAGCCTTGGGAGGGCACATTCTACCCCGAAAAGCTCGCTAAGAAACGGCAGCTGGAATATGCCGCGAGCAAGCTCTCGGTGATCGAGGTCAACGGCACCTATTACGGTTCGCAAAAACCTGAGACCTTTGCCAAATGGGCTTCGGAAGTGCCGGACGGCTTTATATTCTCGCTCAAGGCCAGCCGCTTCACCACGAACCGCAAGGTTCTGGCGGATGCTGGCGAGTCTATCGAGAAATTCCTGACGCAGGGACTGGTTGAGCTGGGAGACCATCTCGGCCCCCTGCTCTGGCAATTCGCGCCGACCAAAAAATTCGAGCCTGAAGATTTCGAGGCGTTTTTGAAGCTGCTGCCGGAAAAGCTGGAGGGCCTGCCACTGCGCCATGTCGTCGAGGTTCGCCACGATAGCTTCAAGGTGCCGGAATTCGTGGCGCTTTTGGAAAACTACAATATTGCACCGGTCTGCGCCGAGCATTTCGACTATCCGATGATCGCCGATGTCACTGCCGATTTCGTTTATGCGCGCTTGCAGAAGGGCTCGGACGATATTCCGACCTGTTATGCCGATGGAGACATGAAAGAATGGGCAAAGAGGCTCACCACCTGGGCCGAAGGTTGCGTGCCGAACAGCTTGCCGCTGGTCGATGAAAAACGGACGGTGAAAAGAGAACCGCGTGACGTGTTCGCCTTCTTCATCCACGAAGGCAAGGTGAATGCTCCGCAGGGTGCGATGGCCATGCAGGCGCTGATCGGCTAAAGCAAATCCGGCAAAAGTGGAAACCGGTTTTGCGTCCGGAATTGCGTTGAAAGAAGTAGATAGAGCGGTTTCGCGTTTCAAAGAAACGCGGCAACGCTCTAAAAACGGGCCACAAGGTCGGCCATGGCGTGGCCTGCTTGTCCGGCAAGATCCTCGGCTGTCATATAGGGCCCGGCCAGTCCGGCAGCCTCACCGTGCAGATAGACACCTGCGGCAGCCGCCTCGAAAGCCGGCAGGCCCTGTGCCAGAAAAGCGCCGATCATGCCAGCCAAAACATCGCCGGATCCGGCGGTGGCAAGCCATGGCGGGCCGTTGGTGTTGATCGCAACGCGACCGTCAGGCGAAGCGATAACCGTGTCCGCCCCCTTATAGACGATTGCCGCATGGGCACGCCGCGCCGCTTTCAATGCCTTATCCGGCTTACTCAATGTCTCGTCGGCAGCGATATCGGGAAACAGGCGACCGAACTCCCCATCATGCGGGGTCAAAACCAGGTGTGTCTCGCCATCCTCAAAGGCATCGAACAAGATGGCAGGATCATCCCTGAACGAGGTTATGCCGTCTGCATCCAGCACAAGCGGGCTGTCTTTCAACGCCAGCACGAAGTCGCGGGCGCGGCTGCCGACGCCAAAGCCGGGACCGAGAACAAAGGCTGACAGTTTGGCGTTCTCCAGCCAATCGCTCAATTCTGCGTTGGTATCGACCTTTTTCAACATCACGGCCGTAAGCTGCGCAGCATTGGCCGCCATCGCGTCTTCAGGTGACGCTAGCGTAACCAGCCCCGCCCCGGTCTTCAGGCCGGCGATTGCCGACAAGCGTGCGGCGCCTGTTTTGGACGTCTCTCCCGAAAATACAGCAAGGTGCCCTCGCCGGTATTTGTGACTATCAGCACCGACAAACGGCAGATGCGCCGACCAGATCGGCGGCCCGTTTTCAGATATCGAGCCTCCGGCAGCCTCGATAATGCGCCGAGGAATGCCGATGTCGGCAACCTCGATGTCTCCGCAGAGAGACTTTCCGGGAAGCAGGAGATGGCCCGGCTTCCTCGTCATGAAGGTTATGGTGCAATGCGCCTTAAAAGCGGCGCCGAGAGGCTTGCCGCTTCGTCCATCGACACCCGAAGGCAGATCGACTGCCAGCACCGGCACTCCGGCTCTCTCCACCGAGGAAATCACGCCCGCGATCTCGTCTGAAACCTTGCGCGATAGGCCTGCGCCGAAAAGCGCATCGATAACGACATCACCGGGCTGCGGCTGGAACTCGCGAAGCGGAGCGACGCTGCCCCCCCACAATTGGAAAGCCAGTGCGGCATCTCCTTTCAGATCATCGGGATCTCCAAGAGCATGAACCGATATCTCTGCGCCACCGTCCGCAAGCTGTCGCGCGGCGACATAGCCGTCTCCCCCATTGTTTCCCGGTCCGCAGAGAACTGCGAAACGCACCGCAGCGGGAAAATGAGACAGGGCAGTTGCCGCAACGGCGTAACCGGCGCGTCGCATGAGACCGAAGGATGGGATCCCCGATTCCGCCGACATGCGATCGACGCACGCCATTTCGTCAGGTGTCAGCAGAATATGCGATGGAAGGTAGGCCATACCGTACTTCATCTCAAACCCGCATAAAATACAAGCAGAACTGGTCGACCTCAAAATGAACAATAAAAGTTCATTTGCACACTTATTGCGCAGATAGATTTCGATTGTATCCGTTCGAAATTTCGCATTTCTGTCACGAAACGAGCCGGTGCGGCGTCATTCCACATCGAATTCGGTGAAAATGGAGCGCTGGCGAGGCTTTCCGGCATGGAAACGGACAGGAATACGTGCAAAATGAGAATATCCTTTTGAAAGTCCAACTTTAGTTTGGCACGATATCTGCATTGGCATGGCCGAGTGGGTCGACGACCCGCGCATGGGGAGAAGCGGAGATATAGTTTCTCATGAAGAAGATCGAAGCGATCATTAAACCTTTCAAGCTCGACGAAGTGAAGGAAGCCCTTCAGGAAGTCGGATTGCAGGGTATTACGGTAACCGAAGCCAAAGGTTTCGGTCGCCAGAAGGGCCATACCGAACTTTACCGCGGCGCCGAATACGTCGTGGACTTCCTGCCCAAGGTTAAGGTGGAAGTGGTTCTTGCAGACGAAAATGCCGAAGCCGTTATCGAAGCGATTCGAAATGCGGCACAGACTGGACGGATTGGCGACGGCAAGATATTCGTTTCCAACGTCGAGGAGGTCATCCGTATCCGCACAGGCGAAACGGGTGTAGACGCGATCTAGCCGCTCGGCGTGACCGTTCATATCGTTACTGAAATCGAGGAACCTGTAATGACGAGCGCAAGCGAAATCATGAAACAAATCAAGGAAAACGACGTAAAGTTCGTTGACCTTCGCTTTACCGACCCACGCGGCAAGCTGCAGCATGTGACGATGGATATTTCCGCCGTCGACGAGGACATGTTCGCCGATGGTGTCATGTTCGACGGTTCCTCGATCGGTGGCTGGAAGGCGATCAACGAGTCCGACATGGTGCTCATGCCCGATCCGGCCACCGTGCATATGGACCCCTTCTTCGCCCAGTCGACGATGGTCATCTTCTGCGACATCCTCGACCCGGTTTCAGGCGAATCCTACAACCGCGACCCGCGCGGTACGGCCAAGAAGGCGGAAGCCTATCTCAAGGCATCCGGTATCGGCGACACGATTTTCGTTGGTCCTGAGCCGGAATTCTTCGTCTTCGACGACGTGAAGTACAAGGCAGATCCGTACAATACCGGATTCAAGCTGGACTCATCCGAACTGCCGTCGAACGATGACACGGATTATGAGACCGGCAATCTCGGCCACCGTCCGCGCGTCAAGGGCGGCTATTTCCCGGTTCCGCCAGTCGACAGCCTGCAGGACATGCGTTCAGAAATGCTGACCGTGCTCACCGAAATGGGCGTGGTCGTCGAAAAGCATCACCATGAGGTGGCTTCCGCCCAGCACGAGCTTGGTGTCAAGTTCGACACGCTGGTGCGCAACGCCGACAAGATGCAGATTTACAAGTACGTCGTGCATCAGGTCGCCAATGCCTACGGCAAGACGGCCACCTTCATGCCGAAGCCGGTTTACGGCGATAACGGCTCGGGCATGCACGTCCACCAGTCGATCTGGAAGGACGGCAAGCCGACTTTCGCCGGCGACGAATATGCAGGCCTGTCGGAAAGCTGCCTCTACTACATCGGCGGCATCATCAAGCATGCCAAGGCGATCAACGCCTTCACCAACCCGACGACGAATTCCTACAAGCGTCTGGTTCCCGGTTATGAAGCTCCGGTTCTGCTTGCCTATTCGGCACGCAACCGGTCCGCCTCCTGCCGCATCCCATTCGGCTCCAACCCGAAGGCAAAGCGCGTCGAGGTTCGTTTCCCCGATCCGGCACAGAACCCGTATCTCGGTTTTGCCGCCATGCTGATGGCAGGTCTAGATGGCATCAAGAACAAGATCCATCCGGGCAAGGCGATGGACAAGGATCTTTACGACCTTCCGCCGAAGGAATTGAAGAAGATCCCGACCGTCTGCGGTTCGTTGCGTGAAGCGCTCGAAAGCCTCGACAAGGATCGCAAGTTCCTGACAGCCGGCGGCGTGTTCGACGACGACCAAATCGATGCCTATATCGAACTGAAGATGACCGAAGTGATGCGTTACGAAATGACGCCGCACCCAGTCGAGTTCGATATGTATTATTCGGCGTGATCGGCCGGACAAAACGACATGCGGTTTAAACCGCATCCAGAAACGGCGGGCTTTCCCGCCGTTTTTGTTTTCAAACGGTCTCAGCCGCACGCGGCAATATTTTGTTCCTGGTGAAAGATGGCTCCCCAAGCAAAGCCTGAAACAGGCCGGCCTGTCGACTGGCTGATTTTCTCCCTCGTCCCGATTTTCTTTTCCAGCAACATGATCTTCGGTCGCGGCATTATCGGTGATGTCGCGCCCTATACAACGGCCTTCCTCCGCTGGGCCGGATCGACGGCAATCATGCTGCCCTTCATCTATTCCGACCGGCGCGCCAGCGCGCTTTTCGTGCGCAACCATTTCTGGCTCTGGTTGCTGCTCGGCGGTCTCGGCATGGGCATTTGCGGCGGCCTCGTCTACTGGTCGCTGACCTATACGAGTGCGGCCAACGGCACGCTGATCTATACGACCTCGCCGCTTTTCATCATTCTGTTCCAATGGATGTTCAGCGGCCGCAAGATCAGCGGCAGGGAACTGACCGGCATGCTGGTCGCCTTTGCCGGGGTGATATCGATCGTATTGCGCGGCGATCCCGCAGCGCTTCTCAATCTCAGCTTCAATATCGGCGATCTCGGCATTCTCGTCGCCGCCATTTCCTTTGCCATATACTCGATACTGCTGAAGGACCCTGCCCTTCGGAACCTGTCACCCCTGGCGCTGTTCGGCATGATCGCGCTTTCGGGCGCGCTGGTTCTCCTGCCACCAAGCATCTGGGAGGTCTTGAATAATGGACCTGTGCCCGATTCGGCCTCGGACTGGTGGAAGATTGCCGGAATGGTCGTTTTTGCCTCGCTTGCTGCCTTCTTCTGCTTCCAGCATGTGGTGCGTGTATTCGGGCCCGCGACAGGCGGCATCACGCTCTATCTCATGCCTCCTGTTTCCATCGTCATGGCGATGTTTTTCCTTGGAGAACCTTTCGAGACTTATCATGCGCTCGGTATCGTGCTTGTATTGGGCGGCGTCGTACTTGCATCTATTAAAGGCAGGAAACACATTAAGGAGTGAAAGGCGGCGGAAGAGCTTCGGAAACACCACATCTTGATGTTTCAGCCGCTCACCACCACATTATTCTGTGAAAGGACATCGCACCATGAAACAGAAAAACGCAAAATTCACGATTGGGGAGGTCGTCCGTCACAAAGTATTCCCGTTCCGTGGCGTCATATTCGATGTGGACCCGGAATTTGCGAATACTGAAGAGTGGTGGAATTCGATCCCGTCGGAAATCAGGCCCGCCAAGGACCAGCCATTCTATCATCTGCTCGCCGAAAACGACGACACTGAATACGTCGCTTATGTTTCGGAACAGAATCTTGAGCACGACGAGAGCGAACAGCCGCTGCGCAATCCGCAGGTCTACCAGATTTTCGAACCGCGTGACGGCGGCCAGTTCAAGCCCAAGATGATCCTGGCGCATTAGGCCGTCTACAGCCCGAACGAAAAAAGCCCGGCGTGACCGGGCTTTTTTCATGGCAGCGGATCACCGCCAGCGACAGGAAAGTGGCTTGCCGCGCATGCAGCTTACTAGCCGAAGATTTCGTGGCTAAGGAGCTTCCAGCTCTCTTCGTCGGTTGCAAGCAGCAAGCCGCCGTCGACATGATGAGGGAGATAGGCGGAGCCATCCAGCCTGCGGATGTAACCGCCCGCTTCCGTGCCGATCAATGTCCCTGCAAGATGATCCCAGGGCATCAACTTGTTATAGATCGCGAACTGGACATGACCGCCCGCAAAGGTGCGGTATTCATGGGCTGCACAGCGATAGCTGGCGAAAAGCCGAACCTTGGCGAGATTGGCCAGGATCTTCTCACGCTCGTGACCGAAGAAATAGCCTGCCGAAGCCATGCCGATCATGTCGCCGAGGGGCTGGGGGGCTGCGACGGCCAGTTTTACCGCCTCTCCATCCGGGCGACGAAGGAATGCACCGGCACCTTTCTCCGCCATGACCCAGTCATCACCCATCGGATCGTAGATGATGCCGGCCACCGTTTCGCCCTTGTAGACGACTGCCGCCATGACTCCGAAGGCGGGAATGCCGGAGGCGAAATTGAAGGTTCCGTCGATCGGATCCACGACGACGGCCAGTTCCGCATCGGCCAGTTTGCCGAGCAGAGACGGATCTGCCGCAACGGATTCTTCGCCGACGAAAAGTGCGCCCGGCACCACATTGTCGATCTCCCGCCGGATCATGCGTTCTGCCGCTTCGTCCGCCTCCGTCACCAGATCCGACGGCTCGCTTTTGGAGCGGATGTCATCGCCACCCAGACGACGAAAGCGAGGCAATATTTCGGCCTTGGCGGCAGCTTTCAGGAGGTCGGCAAGCTTCAGGACGTCGAGCGGCAAAGTCATTTGAAATCCAATCTGCGTTTTAAGATGGCAAGATCAGTCGCCGGCCGAGGCCGACAGGCCGGTAAAGTCAAAGAGTTTAGGGTCGAGAAGATGGGACGGGTTCACATGCGCGAGCGCACGCAGCATCGTGTCCTTGCGGCCCGGCATGCGCGTCTCGATATCGGCAAGCATCTGCTTCATCGCATTGCGCTGCAAGCCATCCTGCGAGCCGCAAAGGTCGCAGGGGATGATCGGGAACTGCATCGCCGCCGAAAACTTCGCCAGATCGTCCTCGGCGCAATAGGCCAGAGGCCGCAGCACCATAAGGTCACCCTCGTCGTTCAAAAGCTTGGCCGGCATGCCGGCAAGACGGCCACCGTGAAAGAAGTTCATGAAAAAGGTTTCAAGAATGTCCTCGCGGTGATGACCAAGGACCAGAGCCTGACAGCCCTCCTCCCTCGCCACGCGGTAGAGATTGCCGCGGCGCAGCCTGGAACAGAGCGAACAATAGGTGGCGCCCGAAGGCACCTTTTCCTTCACGATCGAATAGGTATCGCGATATTCGATGCGATGTTTCACACCGATCGAGGTCAGATAATCCGGCAGAATGTGTTTGGGAAAATTCGGCTGTCCCTGATCGAGATTGCAGGCGATCAGTTCGACCGGCAACAGTCCACGCCACTGCAGATCGAGCAGAACGGCGAGCAGCGCATAACTGTCCTTGCCGCCGGACAACCCAACCAGCCAGCGCTGCTGATCCTTCAGCATGCCAAAATCTTCGAATGCCTGGCGAACCTGGCGCAGCAAGCGCTTACGCAGCTTGTTGAACGAAACCGAGTTCGGCGCATCGCGAAACAATGCAGGCGCAAGACCGGTTACGGCCTCGTCCATCTCGTCTTCGATGACAGCGTTCAATCCCATGGCAAACCTCATGCAAGACGGGCGGCCAGAAGCCGCCCGGTCGTTTGTTTCAATCAGGCGCCAAGTGCGGCCGCAACCGACTCGATTGCCTCATCAGCCTTGGCACCATCCGGACCACCGGCCTGGGCCATGTCCGGCCGGCCACCGCCGCCCTTGCCGCCGAGAGCGGCAGAGGCGATGCGGACCAGATCAACGGCGCTGAATCGGCCGACGAGATCTTCTGTTACCGCGACAACGGCACTTGCCTTGCCATCCTCGGACACGCCGATCAACGTCACCACGCCGGAGCCAAGCGATGCTTTGCCTTCGTCCGCGAGGCCCTTCAAGTCCTTGGCATCGATACCGGCCAGCACACGGCCCATGAACTTGGTGCCGGCAATCTCGCGCGCTTCGGCCACCGAGCCGCCTTCACCACCGCCCATGGCAAGGCGACGCTTGGCATCCGCAAGTTCCTTTTCGAGCTTGCGGCGCTCTTCGACCAGAGCCTCGACGCGCGACACGACTTCCGATGGCTGCACCTTCAGCGCGCCGGCAAGCGACTTCACCCGCTCGTCCTGTTCGGACAGATAGGCGCGAGCCGCCTCTCCCGTTACGGCTTCGACACGGCGAACGCCGGCCCCGACAGCGCTTTCCGACAGAACGCGCACAAGGCCGATATCGCCTGTCGCGTCGACATGCGTGCCGCCGCAAAGCTCGATCGAGTATGGCTTGCCGGCCTTGGGACCGTCGATTGCCGTTCCCATCGAAACGACGCGAACCTCGTCGCCGTATTTTTCGCCGAACAGCGCCATCGCACCTTCGGCAATCGCGTCATCGACGCTCATCAGGCGGGTGGTGACCTTGGCGTTCTGGATGATGATGGCGTTGGCCATATCCTCAACGCGCTGCAGTTCTTCGGCCGACATCGGCTTGGGATGTGAGACGTCGAAGCGCAGGCGCTCCGGTGCAACCAGCGAACCCTTCTGGGCCACATGGGTACCGAGCACTTCGCGCAGCGCCTCGTGCAGAAGATGGGTTGCCGAGTGGTTTGAGCGCAGGCGCGAACGGCGGGCGTGATCGACCGTCAGGATGACGGCATCGCCAACCTTCAGCTTACCTTCGGAAACCTTGGCAAGGTGAACGAACAGGCCCTCACCCTTCTTCTGGGTGTCGGAGACCGAAACCTTGCCGTTATCCGTCGAGATGATGCCGGTATCGCCCATCTGACCGCCGGATTCACCGTAGAACGGCGTCTGGCTGACAACGATCTGGACTTCCTCACCGGAAGCAGCGCTGTCGACCGCCTTGCCGTCCTTGACGATCGCCTGGACGACGCCTTCGGCCTTCTCGGTGTCGTAACCGAGGAATTCGGTTGCGCCGTGCTTTTCCTTCAGCTCGAACCAGATCGTCTCGGTTGCCTTGTCGCCGGAGCCTGCCCAGTGCGAGCGGGCTTCCGCCTTCTGGCGCTCCATCGCATCGGTGAAGCCTGCAAGGTCGACGCCGATTTCGCGGGCGCGAAGCGCATCCTGCGTCAGATCGAGCGGGAAGCCGTAGGTATCGTAGAGCTTGAAGGCGGTTTCGCCATCGAGCATGTCACCCTTGTCGAGATCGGTCGTTGCATCCGAAAGCAGCGTGAGGCCACGTTCCAGCGTCTTGCGGAATCGGGTTTCTTCGAGCTTCAGCGTCTCGGAAGTCAGGGATTCGGCGCGGACCAGTTCCGGATAGGCGCGGCCCATTTCCTGCACAAGCGTCGGAAGCAGCTTGTACATTACCGGTTCCTTGGCGCCAAGCAGCTGCGCGTGGCGCATGGCGCGGCGCATGATGCGGCGCAGGACATAACCGCGGCCTTCATTCGACGGCAGGACGCCATCGGCGATCAGGAAGGCAGAGGAGCGCAGATGGTCGGCGATGACGCGGTGGCTGGCGCTACCTTCCGCCTTGACGCCCATGACGTCTTCAATCGTGCCGATCAGCGTGCGGAACAGGTCAGTGTCGAAAACGCTCTGCTTGCCCTGCAGCACGCAGGCCATACGCTCGAGGCCCATGCCGGTATCGATCGACGGACGCGGCAACAACGAGCGCTCGCCCGGTGCGGTCTGCTCGAACTGCATGAAAACGAGATTCCAGAATTCAAGGAAACGATCGCCATCCTCCTCCGGCGAACCGGGAGGACCGCCCCAGACGTTTTCACCCTGGTCGATGAAGATTTCCGAGCACGGACCGCAGGGACCGGTATCGCCCATCTGCCAGAAATTGTCAGAGGTCGGGATGCGGATGATCTTGTCGTCGGAGAAACCGGCGATCTTTTTCCACAGGGTCGCAGCTTCCTCGTCCTCGGAATAGACGGTTACCAACAGCCGGTTCTTCGGCAGGTCAAAACCTTCGGTGACGAGCTTCCAGGCAAGCTCGATCGCATTCTCCTTGAAATAGTCGCCGAAGGAGAAGTTGCCGAGCATTTCGAAGAAGGTCAGGTGGCGGGCGGTATAACCGACATTGTCGAGGTCGTTGTGCTTGCCGCCGGCGCGCACGCATTTCTGTGAGGTGGTCGCGGTGGAATAAGGCCGCTTTTCAAGACCGGTGAAGACGTTCTTGAACTGCACCATGCCGGCATTGGTGAACATCAGCGTCGGGTCGTTGCGCGGAACGAGCGGGCTCGAATCCACAACCTCGTGGCCGTTCTTCTTAAAGTAGTCGAGGAAGGTCGACCGGATGTCATTCACGCCGCTCATGCTACGCCCTTTTCAACCGCCGATGCGGTACCAGTATTTGAAGTCAAAAGGCTTGTATCGTCCACATAAGCGACTGTCCAGCCGAACAGAAAACCGGCCGCACATCTTGCGATGGCGGCCGGTAAAAAGTGACATCAGGGAAACAGAAGAGGTGTCCTGCCTGCGGCGGAATGCCCCTCACCCAATCAAATCAGTCGTCGGCGGATCCGTCACCGTCATTGGCGTCCGGACCACCGTTCTGCAGGAAACGATCTGCGATCAGGCCGGCATTCTGGCGCAGCGAAGTTTCGATCTCGCGCGCAAGTTCCGGATTTTCGCGCAGGAAGGTTTTGGCGTTTTCGCGCCCCTGGCCGAGACGCTGGCTGTTATAGGAGAACCAGGCGCCCGACTTCTCGACAATACCGGCCTTGACTCCAAGATCGACAAGTTCGCCGGTCTTCGAAACACCTTCGCCATACATGATGTCGAACTCGACCTGCTTGAAGGGAGGCGCCATCTTGTTCTTGACGACCTTGACGCGGGTCTGGTTGCCCACGACTTCCTCGCGCTCCTTCACCTGGCCGATACGACGGATATCGAGACGAACCGAGGCGTAGAATTTCAGGGCGTTACCGCCGGTCGTCGTTTCCGGCGAACCAAACATCACGCCGATCTTCATACGGATCTGGTTGATGAAGATCACCATCGTGTTCGACTTGGAGATCGACGCGGTCAGCTTGCGCAGCGCCTGGCTCATCAGACGAGCCTGAAGACCCGGCAGGCTGTCGCCCATCTCGCCTTCGATTTCGGCGCGCGGCGTCAGCGCCGCAACCGAGTCAACGACCAAAACATCAACAGCGCCGGAGCGAACCAGTGTATCGGTGATTTCAAGCGCCTGCTCACCAGTGTCCGGCTGCGAAATCAGGAGGTTCTGCAGGTCGACACCGAGCTTGCGGGCATAGACCGGATCAAGCGCGTGTTCAGCATCGACGAAGGCGCAGATGCCGCCCTTCTTCTGGGCTTCTGCAATCGTCTGCAGCGCGAGTGTCGTCTTACCCGAACTTTCCGGGCCGTAAATTTCGATGATACGGCCCTTGGGGAGACCGCCAATGCCGAGCGCAATATCGAGGCTGAGAGAGCCGGTAGAAACCGTCTCGATCTCGACGATACTGTCGTTCGAACCGAGCTTCATGATCGAGCCTTTGCCGAAGGATCGTTCAATCTGCGAGAGTGCTGCTTCGAGCGCCTTACTCTTGTCCACGCCTTTTTCCTCTACGAGCCGCAATGTGTTCTGTGCCATGAGATCCCACCTTTAGGTTATTGCCGCCGCGCAAGCAATGAAGCAGCCGATGGGATATTCGTACTCATTTTGTTCTCATTTTGCAAGCCCCGCCCAAGTGCCTGCAACGAAAACATTATTTCACCTTTGTTCCATTAATGTTCACGCCATCTTCCGGCTGTGGAAAGATCGATTGGAATCAACAGCTTCGGCAACCGGATGCAAAGGTCGATCCGCTCTCGGAAAGGCCATTGGGGACTATTCCGAATCAAGCATCTCGCGCACGGCGACAGCCAGTTGCTTGAGCGAAAACGGCTTCGGCAGAAAGCCGAATTTCGCATCCGCTGGCAGGTTGCGGGCAAAGGCGTCTTCCGCATATCCAGATACGAAGATGAACTTCAGGTCAGGATAGGTCTTGCGCAATTCGCCGAGCAGCGTCGGGCCGTCCATCTCGGGCATCACGACGTCGGACACCACGATATCCACCTTACCTTCAAGCTCTTCCATGATTTCAAGCGCTTCAGTGCCTGAACCGGCCTCATGGACAGTGTAGCCACGTGTCTCCAGCATGCGCTTGCCACCGCGACGGACTGCTTCTTCGTCTTCGACAAGAAGAACGACTGCAGATTTTCCCGTCAAATCCACATGCTCGGCGGCGGCGACAGCCGTCTCCGCCTTCACTCTGTTATCAGTCACCCCTGCGAGAGTGGCCGGCGCATGAGAGACCTGCTGAACCTCAGGGATATGGCGTGGCAGGAACATACGGAAGCTCGTTCCCTTGCCCATCTCCGATTCCGGATAGATATAGCCACCAGATTGCTTGACGATGCCATAGACCATCGCGAGACCGAGGCCCGTTCCCTTGCCCACTTCCTTGGTGGTGAAGAACGGTTCGAAGATCTTGTCCATGATTTCCGGCGCAATACCTGTGCCGCTGTCGGAGACCTCGATCATGACGAAATCTTCGGACGGCAGATCGGCCTGCTGGAAGCTTGCGGCATCGTTGGCCGTCACGTTGCGCGTTTTGATCAGGATGGTGCCGCCGCTGGGCATCGCATCGCGCGCGTTGACGCAGAGATTGATCAGTACCTGCTCGAACTGCGAGAGGTCCGTGCGCACCGGCCAGAGATCCCGACCATAGTCGACCTCCAGTTTGACATTGGTGCCGGAAATCAGGCGATCGACCAGCATGCGCAGGTCGCCCACCACATCGGTGAGGTTGAGCACAGCCGGGCGCATCGTCTGCTTGCGCGAGAAGGCCAGCAGCTGGCGCACCAGCACGGCCGCCCTGTTGGCGTTGCGCTTGATCTCCATCAGATCGGCAAAGCTGGCATCGGAAGGCCGCGCCTGCAACAGGAGGTGATCGGAAGACAGCAGGATAGCCGTCAGCACATTGTTGAAATCGTGCGCGATACCACCCGCCAGCGTGCCGACCGCATTCAGCTTCTGTGTCTGCGCCATCTGTGTTTCGAGCGCCTTCTGCTCGGTGGTCTCGACAGCATAGACGATCGCCACTTCCTCGGGCGCCTCGTCGCTTTCGTCGATCACCGCATTGACGTAAAAGCGCACATAGCGGTTTTCGTCACCCGGATGCCGCGATTCGAGCGGCAAGATATCGCCCTGCCTGTCCTTGGCAGCGGCAAGCGCCTCCATCAATGTTTCCCGGGCGCTCTCGTGGACGATGCGCTCCAGTTCTGCGGCACCGGCATCAACGTCGTCGCGAGACACGACGCCGGCGAAAAGCCTCAGGAACGGCGCATTGATGCGCAGTATCTTGCCATTCCCGTCCACCGAGGCGATCGCCATCGGCGTATTGTTGAAAAACCGGGTAAATCGCATGGCGGAGGCGGACTGGTCGGTTTCCGTGCCTTTCGCCCGCATCAGAACGACAGTGCGGCTTTCGCCCGGCGCTCCGTCGCGCATGGCGCTGACATTGTGAACCAGTTTCGCCGGAAGACTCTGACCGTTTGCGCGGCGAAGGTCGAGTTCCAGTGTTTCCGTGCGCTTCAGCCCGGGCGCTGCCTGCACGGATTGGATGAGAGCCATACCCTCACCTGCAACCAGATCCGAAATCCTCATGGATTGCGGCGTGAACTTGGTCAGGTCCAGCCCAAGCCACTCGGCAAGCGTCGCGTTCAGATAGAAGATCTCGCCCTTCCTGCCGGCAGAGAAGAACCCTACAGGCGCGTGATCGAGATAGTCGATCGCATTCTGCAATTCGCGGAAGAAGCGCTCCTGATCGTCCCGCTCCGAGGTGATGTCGGTTATTTCCCATATGTCGAGCGCGTTACGGCCGCCCGTGCCGAGCAGACGGGCCTTGAGGCGATACCAGTGCGCATCCGAACCGTTGCCAGTCAGCCGGCCGAGCGGCTGCAACAAGCGAAATTCCTCGTGTCCCTCCCGCCCTTCGCGAAGGGCGGCCGTCAGGCGATAAAGAGCTTCGGTCGATTCGCGCGTTTTCGACAGCAGGGTTTCCAGCGATTGGACGTTGTGGCTGCCCGAAGCACCAGTCATCCGCCCATAGGCGGCGTTGGCATAAACAATCCGCCCCTTGGCATCGGTCACGACAATTCCATCGGGATGACTGGCCAGAAAGCTGCGGGCCAGTTCATCGGAGCGCGACTGCGGCATGACCTCGACAAGGCCGATCAGTGACGAAACGATGAAGAAGATTCCCACCATCGCCAGGATGCCCAGAATGCCGAGAACGACCTCGTTATCCAGCGCCCGCTGAAACACGATAAACGCGATGGCGACTCCCAGAAGCACCATCGCCAGAAGCACGATCCTGACAGCCGTACCACCGCGGCTGCCGCGATCAACCAATGGCGCTTCGTCGTTGCCGGCTTTCGGCGAACTGGTCATCGATACCTCTTGCTCCGATGCATGCACCGGCGTCACAAATGCACCCCGTGGCGCTTGCGATTCTCTCTTAGCAATTTGAAGATGAAGCAAAAAGCTCCTGAAAGCCACAAAAGGCGGGACAGCGCAGCACCCTGCCCTATGTGAGATGCGAATGAGACACATTTTAGCGTTGACGGGCAGGCCCGACACTTGCCTCGCGGGGCAAAAAATCGTCTGTGTCAGAAGCATAGATCGCATAAGGAGTTACATAAATGGTCGCAGAACTGTGGGGCGAATACGGTCGCAACCTCCTCGTGGCGGTCATTGGCGTAGGTTTGGCCCTTGTCTGCCTCGTCGGAATTCTGTGGATAGTGCGCGGACGCCGGGGGCCATCGCCTTTCGTGCGTGGCGGGCGCAACCGTCAACCGCGATTGCAGGTGCTCGACGCGGCAGCCGTCGATGCGCGACGTCGGCTGGTTCTTGTCAGACGTGACGATGTCGAACATCTGATCATGATCGGTGGACCGACCGACGTGGTCATCGAAAGCCGGATTGTCAGTTCAAGCCAAAGCGCCGAACCTTCGGAACAGGAAGTGCAGCCTGCTCCACGGTCAGCCATCCCTATGTCCGCCACTGCAAGACCATCCGCAGAAGAGCCGTCAAGACGACCGGTCCCGGCCTCCGCTCAAAGGGTGGAAATGATCAACGCGCGTGACACCAATATTCCCTCGCGAGAAAACCGAGGCGCAGTCTCACCGCCGCAACCTGCTGCCACTGTCGCGGCAAACACCATTCCGGCGCAGCGCCTGGAGCCAGTTGCGGCAACTCCAACCGTCAATCCGGCTCGCATTGACAATTTGCCTTCTGAGCCGCGCGTGGAATCAAAGGCGTCCGCTCAGCCGTCGCTCGACGATGCCGCCCGTTTTCTTGACAGTCAGCGCGAGCGCGTATTTGTCGATCGCAATCCGCCAGCAACCGCTTCGGCACCTGCACTACAGGCGATATCTCAGCCCGCCCCGGCTGCTGTTGCGAAGCCCACAGGTCTCGGAAGCGATTTCGAGAAAATTCTTGAAGAGGAAATGGCGCAGAACATGGCTGCGCGCGAAGCATCCCTCGCCAATCGGACGAATCGCCCGTCGCAGCCAGCAGGCTCGGCCATTGCCATGCCTGTCGTCGCTGCGCCCGGTAACGCCACGCGGGACGAGCCGTCGTTGCAAAGCGAGGTTGCCCGCATATTCGGTGAAATGTCCGCCAGCCGCGAAAAGTAACGGCGCTCACGAACAGTAAGATGCAAACAAAAAAGGCACGTCAAAACGTGCCTTTTTTGTTTTCTATACTGACCCGGCGAACATTATTCGTCGCGATAGACCTTTTCACGTCGCTCGTGACGCTCCTGCGCCTCGATCGACAACGTTGCGATGGGACGGGCGTCCAGTCGCTTCAGGCCGATCGGTTCGCCGGTTTCTTCGCAATAGCCATAAGTCCCATCATCGATACGCTGCATGGCGGCATCGATCTTGGATATAAGCTTGCGCTGCCGGTCACGAGCGCGCAATTCGATTGCACGGTCCGTTTCCGATGAAGCGCGGTCTGCGAGGTCCGGATGGTTTGCACTCTCCTCAGCCAAGTGCCCGAGCGTTTCTCGCGCCTCTCTGAGGATGTCATTCTTCCATGCGATCAGTTTGGCCCTGAAGTATGCCTTCTGATTTGCATTCATGAACTCTTCGTTTTCCGAGAGCACATAGTTACTAAGATCGATCTTCTCACTCAACGCGATTCTCCTGAAGAACATCTCATGAGGCCCCTATACTCCATTAACCAGTCCTCATTCAAGCCTTTCGCCCAGATTTGCAGCAGTTTTAAATTTGTCACAAAATTCGGCTAAGTGACTAATTTTTATGCTTTTCCCATAATCGCATGGGTAGCCGGCTTCAAAACACCTCAACCGGCGGCACATGATCCGGTTGACCAATCGACCAAAGCAACGTTACGCCTTTTACTCAGCGTTTCATTTTGGCGAGCCGAAGATGATCGAACCTGAACCATTCCGTATTTATCTGATGCGCCATGCTCAGGCGGCCTCGGCAGTGCCGGGCGGACGGGATTTCGACCGTGTGCTCGACGAACGCGGTTATGCACAGGCTGAGATGGTGGCCGATCGCGCGGCAGACCTCGGATATGTGCCGGATCGCCTTATCAGCTCGACGGCAGAGCGCTGCCGGCAGACTGCGGAAATCGTGCGCAGGGCTGTTCGGGAAACGCTGGAGATCACGTTCGTCGACGAACTCTATAACGGCACGCCGGATCTTTATGCGACGATAATTGCCGGGCAGCGCCCTGCCCGATCCGTCATGCTGATCGGGCACAACCCGAGCATAGACCTGTTGCTGGAAGGACTGATAGGCAAGGCAGAGCGGCGGGCCGCCATGCCGGGAGGATATCCGACGGCGGGACTTGCCGTGCTGGACTATGGCGCGCAGGCCGCTTCCGGCGGTTGGACGCTGACCAACCTGCTCAGCATCTGAGCAGGTCGACATTGCGGGCCGGCATCCCACGCCTATATAGGGGAAAACACTTTTTCGGGATCCCGCCTTGGCGCCTTCGCTGACCAGTTTTACCGACGACGCTCGAATTGCCCTCGACAACATCGCCGACCGCGCGTCGGGGCTCGTCAACCCGACGATACGACTCGGCGTGACCGGCCTTTCCCGCGCCGGCAAGACGGTGCTGATTTCGTCGATCGTGCAGAATTTGCTGAATGGGGGTCGTTTGCCACTGTTCGAAGCGGTTCGCTCCGGCCGGGTTTCGGGTATCCGGCTCGAAGAGCAGCCGGACGACGCCATTCCGCGGTTTCAATACGAAGATCACATCCAGGCGCTCGTTCGCGATCGCATATGGCCTGATTCGACGCGCGCCATTTCCGAATTACGGCTGACAATCGACTATCAGAGCGCCAGCGGCTGGAACCGCCTGTTTTCGCCCGGCAGGCTTTCCCTCGATATCGTCGATTATCCGGGCGAGTGGCTCCTCGATCTGCCACTTCTTGCGCAGGATTATCGCGAATTCAGCAATACCACTGCGGAGCTGGCGCAGACGGGCATCCGCAAGGAACTCGCCCAAGACTGGATGCAGCTTGCAACCACGATCGATATGGACGCGCCAGCCGACGAAATGAAGGCTCGGCGTCTTTTCGAGGTGTTTTCCGCCTATCTCAAAGCCTGCAAGTCCGACGAGCGGTCGCTATCGACGCTGCCTCCGGGGCGTTTCCTGATGCCCGGAGATCTCGAAGGCTCGCCGGCGCTGACATTCGCGCCGTTGCCCGGCATTGCCGAGACATCTGCGATAAAGGGTTCATTGCGGGCAATGATGGAGCGCCGCTTCGAGGCTTACAAGACCGTGGTCGTGAAACCTTTCTTCCGGCATCACTTTGCGCGGCTAGACCGGCAGATCGTGCTCGTCGATGCGCTTCAGGCGATCAATCGCGGTCCGGAAGCGCTTGAGGATCTCGAACGGGCGCTTGGCGATGTTCTCGGCTGTTTCCGCCCGGGACATAACAGCTTCTTCTCATCGTTCGTCACACGCCGGATCGACAAGGTTCTGATCGCTGCCACCAAGGCAGACCATTTGCACCACGAGAGCCATGACCGGCTTGAGCGGCTGACCGGTCGCCTGGTGGACCGCGCCATTCAGCGCATCGGTTTGTCGGGTGCCGGTTTCGAGGTTATGGCGATTGCCTCGGTGCGCGCCACACGCGAAGCCAGTATCAAGGAAGGCAATCACATGCTTCCGGTGATCGTCGGCACGCCGATGGCGGGCGAAACGATCAATGGCGAGCGATTTGACGGCACGAAGACGACGGCGATTTTTCCCGGCGACCTGCCGGCAGATCCGACTCATATGTTTAACACGCTTGATAGCGACAGCCCTGATCTGCCGGACATCAACTTTGTCCGTTTCCGGCCTCCAGCGCTGGAGGGGCGTCCGGGCAGCCTCAATCTCGCAGTGCCGCATATCCGGCTCGACCGTGCCCTGCAGTTCCTGCTCGGAGACCGCCTCGCATGAGACCGCCCTACACCAACGATCCGTCCCGACGCCGTCCGGCTGCATTTCAGGTGGAGGATGATGCCTCACGGGAGACCGAAACGCCTTCCTCCGTGCGCCGTCCCAAAAGTTTCAACCAGCCCGTTACCGTGGTGCCGGACGAAGACGATCCGTTTTCCGGTGCGGATCTCGATGCAGCAAGCCTTCCGGTTGCGGAACCACGCCCGCGCAGAGGTTTCTCGTTTGTCGGATTGGCTACGGCGGCACTCGGCACATTCCTGTCGCTCGCCTTCGGGCTCTGGGCGGATCAGATCGTTCGCGATCTTTTCGCGCGCGCAGATTGGCTCGGTTATGCTGCGATCACGGCGCTGGCGCTGACACTTTTCGGATTGCTGGTCGTTGTCGGGCGCGAGATCATGGGGATAGCCCGGCTCGCCGCCGTGCAGAGCCTGAAGACCGAAGCGGAAGAGGCGGCAGCGTCCGTGCCGGCCCATCCTGCGCGCAAGGTGGTGGAACGCCTGACATCTCTCCTCAGCCATCGGGCAGAGACGGCTAAGGGACGTAGTGTTCTCGAAGGCACCAAGGACGATATTATCGACGGCCCGCACCTTCTCGATCTGGCCGAGCGCGAATTGCTGACGCCGCTCGACCGTAAAGCCCGCGGCCTCATCCTGAACTCCTCGAAACGAGTCGCGGTCGTTACCGCCATCAGCCCTCGCGCGATCGTCGACCTTGCCTATGTGCTGTTCGAGGTCACCCGCCTTGTCCGCGCCATGGCCGAACTTTATGGCGCAAGGCCCGGAAAACTGGGGCTTTTGCGGCTGATCCGCGATGTCATCGCGCATCTCGCAGTCACAGGCTCCATCGCCGTCGGCGACGGTCTGGCCCAGCAGGTTCTGGGTCACGGACTTGCCTCGCGATTGTCGCGGCGGCTTGGTGAAGGTGTCATCAACGGGCTGCTCACAGCTCGTATCGGGATCGCCGCCATGGACCTGTGCAGACCGCTGCCGTTCCGCGCCTTGCCCCGGCCGGGGATCGGCGATTTTATGTCCGATATCGTTGCGGCGGGTCGCACCGACGATAAAGATTAGCCCCTTCCGGGACGCCCTGCGGACACCGAAAGATACGAAGCGTTAACCATTCTCGCTTAATTTCGACCCCACTAAACATTGCCGCTGACAGCGGAACGTCCCAAGGGGAAAGCCTCATGTATTCGCGCTTCTTTTCGCTTTTCGGCGGGCTTGCCGCTTTGACTTTGGTCACCGCAGTTCCGGCCTTTGCTCCGCAGGCGGAAGCCGCATCCCGGGACCAGGTCTTCTTCCAGTCCGTTGCAGGCGCATGGAAAGGTCCGGGTGAGATCGTCGCCGGAAAATACAAGGGCACGAAGTTCAACTGCAACCTGACCGGCTCGCCGTCTCCTGATGGCGACACGGGCATAAAGCTCGACGGCACCTGCCGGGTTGGCGTCTTCCAGCAGCCTATGTCTGCGGTCATCACCCAGAGCGGTCGCGGCTACACCGGCAAATTCCTCGATGGTGCCGAAGGCAAGGGGCTCGACATCGTCTCCGGCTCGGTCAATGGCGACAAGGTCGTGATGGGCATCAACCGCGCCAAGCTCAACGGTGCGATGGTGGCCAGCCTGCGCGGCGACAACAAGATGAACATCACCATTTCCGTCAAGGTGGAAGACCAGATGGTGCCGGTCATCGGCCTGTCGCTCGACCGTGACCTCGATTCGATCGCCGTCGGCTCGATCAAGGAGTGATGAAGCCTCGGGCACAGATCATGCTCGCGTCCGGGCTAATTCAATTCATCAGGATTTACAAATATCCTATTCTTTGAAAACGTTCTTTTTGTTTTCAAAGACTTTAATTCAGCCTGCTGTCGCAATCTGCCGCCACCAGAGTCCGTCCGGCTTTGCGATGCTGATTCCTGTCGAATTCAGGCTACCCGCCCAGCTTTCGGCCTTGCGTTCATTGATCATCATCTGCGGCGCAAGATCCGCGAGCGGTAGCATGACGAAAGCACGTTCCGTCATGCGTGGATGCGGCAGTTCCAGCTTCGGTGACTTCTGAACGCGCTCGCCATAGGTCAGCAGATCGATATCGAGCGTCCGCGGCCCCCAGCGCTCCACCCGCACCCGCTTCATCTCCCGCTCCAGCGCGAGACATAGGTCGAGCAGTTCTTCAGGCTCAAGTTCGGTCTCTACCAGCGCACAGCAGTTGAAGAAGTCTGCCTGGTCGGTCTTGCCCCATGGCGGCGTCAGGTAAAGCCGGGATACAGCCGAGACGCGACAGTCCTTTCGCGCATCAAGCGTCTGCAGCGCGTGCGCCATAGCCGAAGCCGGATCGCCAACATTGCCGCCTAGTCCAAGTGCTGCGACTTCCCAGGGATGATCAAGCCCGATGCTCAAGGCGCACCTCCACGTAATCGAGAATGCCGGCGATCGGTGCGCTCGGCTTGCGGATCGCTACCTCGACGCGGCGGATCAACGGCGACCATGCGGCAAGGCCAACAGCCACGTCATTGGCGAGCGTTTCAATGAGGTTGCGGCGGCTGCCGGTCATGATCTTTTCAACCAGTTCATAGGCCAGCCCGTAATGAACCGTCTGCTCGACCTGGTCGGACACCAGCACATCCCCTGCTTCGACATCCATGACGACATCGACGAAGAAACGCTGACCGAGCGCGGATTCCTGCTCGAAGACCCCGTGATGCGCGTAGAAGGCGCAGTTTTTCAGCGTGATCTGATAGGTGGCCATCAGCGTTCTCCTGCCTCTTTTTTCATTTCGCCAGCCTCCAGGACCGCGTCAGCCATGCGCAAGGCATCGAGATTGCCTGCCACATTGTGAACCCTGAAAATCGATGCACCGGCAAGCCGCAGCATCGCGGTGGTGGCGGCTGTCGCAAAATCCCGTTCGATCGCCGCCTCGCGCAAGGCGATGGCGCCGACAAACCGTTTTCTCGATGTGCCGACCAGAAGCGGCAAACCTGAAGAATGAAGCTCGGTGAAACGCGCCATCAATTCGCTGTCCTGTTCCCGCGTCTGGACGAAACCGAAACCGGGATCGAGCACGATTGCATCCTCCGCAATGCCGGCCGCCTTCGCCATGCCGAGCGAGCGAGCGAAAAACATCCGTTCGTCCTCGATAATATCCTCATGGAGGTCTTCACGCCCGCGAGCGGTGTACATGATACAGAGGCCGGCGCCGCTTTCAGAAACGACATCAGCCATCTGCGGATCGTGGCACAGCCCGTAGACGTCGTTGACGATATGGGCGCCGGCGGCGATGGCAAGCCTTGCGGTGTCAGCGCGATAGGTATCGACGGAAATCAGCGCGTCGGTTTCCCGCGACAGTCTTTCGATGACCGGCAGAACGCGGGCCTGCTCTTCAGCGGCGGTCACGGGTGCGGCTCCCGGCCGCGTCGACTCGCCGCCGATATCGAGAATGGATGCGCCGTCCCGGACGCAGGAAAGGCCGTGTTCGACTGCGCTTTTGACGTCGATATAACGCCCACCATCGGAAAAACTATCGGGCGTCACGTTGACGATCGCCATGATGTGGCCGCTCGCACCAAGCGTCAGGCTGCGACCATGGGCGAGACGCCAGGTGCTGTTGCGCGACGATGCCACAGGCGATCCATCTTTTTGAAAGTAACGCAAATTTTCATGCCTTCATGTTGCACTTGCGCAGCCTATGCCCCAAGCTCGTTTCAACTTCAACGTACCAGGCCTGAGAATGTTTTTGATGCGCAGAGTCCACCGGCTTTTCGGTGCAGCCTTCCTCCTCTGCGTGATCTCTATCCCGGCGCGGGCGGAACCTGTCATCTCAAAATCCTATTCCTATTTCCGCATCGGCGGCCGTACCGCCGAGGACCTCGACAAGGAACTGGAGCGCCATGGCCCGGTCACCAGGACCAGCGGACACCGGCATCCCGGCGCGACCGAGATCAAGTTCGGCGGAGAGGTGACCTATGTGGAGCGCGGCGGCCGCTGCTCCGTCGGCGGCGCCAAGGTGACGCTGCGGACCCACATCATCCTGCCGCGATGGAATAATGGCGGTAAGGCCGAGAAAGATCTGCGCTTCATCTGGGCGACCCTGTCGGCAGATATCAAGCGGCACGAAGAACGGCACGCAGAAATCGCCCGAAATTATGCCCGCATGCTGGAGAATGAGCTGCTTGCCCTGCCTGCCCGCAAAACCTGCGACGGTGTTGAGGCTCTCGTCACGGAAACCACGCGGCGCGTGCTTGCCGAACACGACAAGCAGCAAGCCCTTTTCGACCGCGTCGAAGCCAAAAATTTCGACGCTCGCATGACGAGGCTTCTGCAATACCGCATCGACCAGCGTCAGCGATAGATACGATCATAAACGAGCCGTTACCCGGCCTTGCGCCAGGCTTGCGGAGACACTGGTGAATAAAGGGTAATTTATTGCGGTGGCTTGGTGAAAGCCATTCCTGTATATTAGGCAGCAATTACCTATATATGTATCGGACAAGCATCCAACATTATTCGCTGCATGAAGCATGGCCTACTTCAACTCAATCCGAGAGCAAGGTCGTCGGTCAGCGTCCATTTTCGTGTTGTTTCAGTTTTCCGTGTTCCCTGGCGCGTAACCGAGCCGCAGGTGTCACCTCCCTCGCCTGCCGGCCTTGCGCCCACCTCGCCTCGCTCGACTCTGTGGAGCGAGGCTATTTTTTGGCGCCGCAAACTGTCTTTTTTCAGGCCTGACGCTCAGGAATATTGACGATGAGGCCGTCGAAATCAGCCTTCATCTTGATCTGACAGGAAAGACGTGAAGTCGGGCGAACATCGAAGGCAAAGTCCAGCATGTCTTCTTCCATCGGCGCTGGCGCGCCAACCTTTTCCGTCCATTCCTCGTCGACATAGACATGACAGGTGGCGCAGGCGCAGGCGCCGCCGCATTCCGCATCGATGCCGGGAACAGAATTGCGTACAGCATTCTCCATCACCGTCGAACCGTTGTCCGCGTCGATCTCGAAGCGTGTGCCGTCGAAGGCTACGATGGTCAATTTCGTCATTTTTGGAAGATCCGGGTTTTCGGGCATTGCCCTTTGGAAGCCTTGGGTAGACCCCGTCTGTGCCACCAAACTGCCGGTTCAGTCAATCTCACGGACGACGCCGGCTTTGCTGCCGGCGTCCACGTGATGCAAGGTAGTGTCAGCGGCAGAGGCCGGTGATGAAGTTTTCAGCCTCTATGACCGCCGCGTAAAGCGAGGCCAACGCCGCCGCCTCGCCGGGCTCTGCTTCCAGACGTGCGGCTGCAACCGATACACCGAAGGCGCCGACGGCATTTGCTGACCCCTTGAGCCGGTGCGCAAGCGCGGTCACCGTTGCAGCCTCGGCACTAGCGATTTCCTGTACAAGCGCGCGTGCCTGTCGTGCGAACATCTGCAGGATTTCGGCCTCTAGCGCCTTATCGCCCATCGTCTGTTTCGCCAGATGGACTAGGTCAACCGGACGATCCTTCGACGGGCATGCCGTCTTGTGATTGTCGGGAGATTCAAAAGCGATACGCGCGGCCGTTGCCATCTGCTTGGTTCCTTGCTTTATAATGATCTCAACTCCGGATTGTCCGTCGGAGCCATGGCTATCCCGTTAAATTTCGGCACAAACGCGGCGCAAATCTTCGCAAATGGTTAATTTGCATTAAAGTGCCGTGATTTCAGGGGTTTCACTCTGAGACGTGGTTTAAATCCTGTTAACAAGACGATGATGCCGGTATCATGATGACGCGTTTCGTTTGTGCGAAAAGGCTGATTGTGCCACTACAATACGGTTCAATGGCTCACTGGAACATTGCAGTGACCGATGTGGGACGGTCGGTAAGCTTTCATTATCATCCATTTGAAAGAACGGCCGTCGAATGAATTTGTAATAGGCGATCCAAAGCTCTAGGGCTGGCGATCTCCGGCATGAGTATTCCGCTCATCGATCTGCAGGCGGCAGCAAGTCGAGTGGGATGCCGGGCGTGTATGTAACGAGGCGTAACCGCATGGCGAAGAACACTAATAATGAATCCATCGATGAAACGGCATTCCAGGCATTGGAAGATGCGCTGAAGATCGACTTCAACGATGAACCGCCCCGCGATAAGCCCGCCTCGGAGGCCAGAGTGTCAGACAAGCCGCGATCCCGCCCTGCCCCGTCTCAATCAGCGTCGCCCCGCCGCGAGGCGACCGCGGAAGCACCGCGCCAATCTTCGAATGAGACGTCGCCGCGCCAACCCGCCTTTGAGCCTGCCAACGATGCCGGACGCAGGAACACGGCGTCTATTATGCGCGCGCTGGACGGCGGCTCTGTTCGTGGCGCAATCCGCAATGCTCTGATCGTCTCCGTTCTCTGGGCGGTGGCCGGTATCGGCCTTGGTCAATTAATCTATGGTGGAGCGCTGTGGGAGATCACATCGGTTGCCGGCGTTCTGGCCGCTCCGGGTCTGGTCGCGCTTGCCGTCGGCATCCTGGTCCCCATCCTCCTTTTCTTCGCTTTCGCCATTATGATGGCCCGTGCGCAGGATCTCAGGAACGCTGCCCGCTCCATGGCTGAGGTCGCCCTGCGCCTGTCCGAGCCGGAAACCATCGCATCTGAACGGATCATGAGCGTCGGCCAGGCCGTACGCCGCGAAGTCTCGGCCATGAACGAGGGCATCGAGCGTACGATCGCGCGTGCAGCCGAGCTGGAAGTGCTCGTCCACTCGGAAGTCAACGCACTCGAACGCAGCTACAGCGACAACGAGATGCGTGTTCGCGGCCTCGTTCAGGAACTGGGTTCCGAGCGCGAAGCGATCGTCAATCACGCAGAGCGCATTCGCTCCTCTATGGTCGGAGCGCACGACCAGCTCAAGGAAGAACTGGCGCTCGCGACCGAGGAAATCTCTATCCGTCTCGCGACATCCGGCGAAGCCTTCGCCTCGATGATCGATACGCGGGCCGCAGCCCTGATGGAGAAGTCGGATGCAGCCGGCGAAGCACTCGCCTCATTGCTCGCAACCAAGACCGAAAATCTGATCGACACGCTGACGACCTCAGGCATTGCGCTGTCGACCGAGTTCGATATCCGTCTGGAAATGCTCAGCTCGACCTTGTCAGACAAGGGCGATGCGATCCTGTCCAATTTCGAAACCCGCGCATCGAGCCTCGATGCCAATACCGAAAAGCTCAACGCAGCACTTGCCGACCGCACGCGACAGCTGAACGAAACCCTGATCGCCCGCACGCGGGAAATTACCGAAGGGCTGACGAACAGCGAAAAGACGATCACCGGTTCGCTCGACGGCGTGCTCACGGCCCTCAATCGTTCACTTGACGACAAGAGCAGCTCCTTCCGCCAGAGCCTGCAGTCCGCGGCAGACGATGCGGTCATGGATTTGGACCTGCGCACCGGCTTCTTCGAGGAACGCCTTCACACCACGATCGGCCACCTCAGCACCTCTTTCGACGAGGGCCTGTCGCAGTTCACCACGGCCTTTGACCAGCGTGCCGGTAGCCTCGACAGCAAGCTGATGGACAGCCTTGCACGCATTAACGAGACCGTTGCCGGTGGCCACGAGGCGATCGACGGCATCCTGTCGTCGAGCATCGAACGGATCGGCAATGCGCTGACCGACCAGCAGCTGGCGCTCGCCACGACGCTTGGAACGGGTCAGGAAGTTCTTGATTCGATGTTGGAAAGCCGCTCGAAGGAGTTTTCCGACGCACTCGCCGCACGCAGCAGCGAGATCAGCGGCGCCTTTGGCGATGCACACAACAAGATAGACATGATCATGGCAGCGCGTGGCGGGGAAATTTCCGCCAGCCTTGCCGATAGCCAGAAGCGGTTCGAAGACAGCATTTCCAGCCGCACCTCCGCGATCATCGAATCGGTCACGGAAAGCCACGAGCGCTTCGCTGGTGCTGTCGACGAAAAGGCTGGTGCATTGCAGGCGCTGATGGCGGAAACGCCGGATCGCCTTGCCTCCATTCTCGACCAGAAGAGCGAAGCGATCACGCGCGCACTGTCTGAAAGCGAATTGCGCCTGACCGACGAGATGGACAAGCGGGCGGCTGCGCTCGACACCACGCTCGCCTCCAGCCGCGATCGCATGTCGGAAATGCTCGACGACAAGTCCATGGAAATCGCAACCTCGCTGTCGCTGCACGAGGATCGCCTGACGACTACTCTGACAGACCATACGTCGAATGTCGTCAACAGCGTTGCAGATGCGGATATCCGCCTCGAACAGGCGTTTGCAAAGCGCGCCGAGGCCATCCGCGAGGCGTTTGCCGACAACCAGCTCAATCTCGACATCTCGCTGGAAAGCCGCACGTCCGAGCTTGCCAGCCTTCTACAGAGCGGCAGCGATCGTCTCGAACAGACTGTCGGCGGCGCGGCAGGCCGGATCGAAACGGCTTTGTCCGAAGGCACGGGGCGCTTCGATGCGACGATGAGCGATGGACTGCAGCGCATGGATACGTCGCTTGCCGCATCCCACGAACAGCTCACCACCTCGTTCACCGCTGCGCATGAACAGATTACATCGTCTCTTGGAAACGCCCATGAGCAGATGGCGTCTTCTCTTGGAAGCGCCCATGAGCAGATGAAGTCTTCTCTGGGCACCGCTCACGAACGGATGGCCTCATCGCTCGACGCCGGCCATGAACGGATTTCCGGAACGCTCGATACGGCTGCGCGCCAGATCGGCGATACGCTTTCTATCAGCGGCGACCAGCTTACCGATGCCGTCGGTTCCGCTCATCTGCGCATGGCGGATGTGCTCGGCCAGGCGAGCCGTGACATGTCGGACGCACTTGACTCCGGCCATGACCGCCTGCGCACGACGCTTGACGAACGTGCAGCAACGATCGCCGGCACGCTGACCGACGCCCGCGACCAGATCGACAACCTGATGATGGATCAGGCGACCTCGATCGGCACAACGATTGCCACCAGCGCCGGCATGCTCGAAATGTCGCTCGAAAGCCAGCAGGAAGCCCTGCGCGCTGCGATCGATACCGCAGGTGAAACACTGGACACCCGCCTTCGCGACAATGTCGGCTCGATTGCCGGCCAGATCAGCGATGCGGCTCGCGAAATCAGCCAGTCTACCGACGCCTTCACATCACGCGTAGAACAGACTGTCGGCGGTGTTTCGACCGCGCTGGATAGTGCCGGAAGCCGCATCGAAGTGACCTTCGGCGGACTGGAAGACCGTATCCGCAACGAAGTCTTGAGTGTCAGCTCGATCGTCGACACGGCCGGCAGCAGCCTGGCGGATGCTCTCGGTGCCCGTACAGCCGAGCTCGAGCGTATTTCGAACGCTGCCGCTGACCGGGTCTCCGATGCAGTCAACAGCCGCGGTATCGAAATTGAACGTGCGACAGGTGAAGCAGCCGAACGCATCGCCCGCACCATCGACGAGCGCACCATCGCACTCGAACAGACAAGCACCGATGCCGCCGCCCGTATCGCCGAAACACTTGATGGTCGCACAGCCCATATCGAGGAACGTTTCGGCACCATGGACCGGGCACTGTCCTATGGTCTTGAAAACGTCGCCAAGACGATCGAAGGCAAGGCCGTAGGTTTCGCCTCCTCGCTTCGCGAAGCAGTCGTTGAAGCCGGTCAGGGCATGAATGACGAAGCCAGCCGGTCGGCAGAAACGCTGTCTCGCGCCGGCTCCGAATTCACCCAGGAACTCAGCAGTCGCAACGAGGAATTCACTCGCTCGATCGAGGAGCGCTCCAACGAAATCGTCGGACGCATCTCCGAGACGCAGAGCCGTCTCGCCGGCCAGGCTGCGACTGTCGCCCAGGCGTTCTCCGATGCCGGCAGCGCGATCGTCAACAAGGTGGCCGAAGCCGACAAGCTGGTAAAACAGCAAGTCGAGGCGATTTCGACCGCGCTCGGCGACGCCGAACAAGCGCTCGATAGCCGTGGCCAGTCTATCCGCTCGACCCTGTCGGACGCGGCAGGCGAGCTCGATGTCGCACTGGATGCCGTCGATCGCGCACTGGCCGCTCGTGGTGATGCCATCCGCACCGCGCTCGACACCCGTTCCCGCGACCTCAACTCGATGCTTGCAAGTCGTTCGGAGGAACTGTCCCGCCTGCTCGACGAGAAGGCAAAACCGATGGTGGAGGCCTATGCCGAAACCGGCAGGACCGCAGCCGAGCGCATGGAAGCGGCAGCGCAGCAGAGCGCAGAACGCCTGACCTCTGCCACGCAGCAGAGTGCCGAGTGGTTGACATCTGCGTCCCAGCAGAGCGCCGAACGTCTCGCCTCCGCTGCCAAGGAAACCAGCGCCCGTATCCGCGAAGAGAACGCCGCCCTGGTCGACGCCATCGCAGCCCGTACCAACGAGACGCTTGCGGCACTCAATCAGCGGACGGAAGCTGCCGCCCATGTTGTTCGTGGTGCCGAGCAGAGCCTGCTTGCGAATGTCGAAGGCATTATCGAGCGGCTGTCGAGCAGCAATGTCAACATAGCCTCTCTCGTCGAAACTGCAGCCGAGCAGCTGGCCGCAACGGACCAGAAGCTTGACCAGACTGCTTCGCGCTTCGCCCATTCGGCGGGTTCGGCGGCTGATCTGGTTGCAGGCTCCACCCGCCTGCTCGAAAACAACATCGACCGCCTCGTCAACATCTCCGGCCAGACGCTGAGCCAGGTCGGCGGCATTGTCGGTCGGTTCGAGGATCACTCCAAGGTTCTCGCCCAGGCTTCGGAGCTTCTTGGTGCAGCCCAGTCGAACCTCGTCAGCACGCTCGACGAACGCCAGGATGCTCTGCGCAACCTGTCCGTCGGCCTGGTAAAGCGCTCGGATGAGATCGAAGCAACGCTTCGCAACCTCACCGCGCTCGTCGACGGCGCCTTCGAACGTGCCGAGGAGCGGACAGCCCATGTCGGCGACAAGCTGCGCGAAGGCCTGCATGCCTCGTTTGTTGATATCGGTCGTCGTCTTGGCGAGACCCAGCAGCGTGCCGAGCAGACAGCGCAGGTCATGCGCGCCGCCCTTCTCGACGCAGGCGAGGAAGCCAACCGCACGATCGAAACAACACTCTCCGACGCCGAAAAGCGTGCCCGCGAACTGGCCGAGCAGATGCGCGGCAATATTTCCGGTTCGCTCACCGATGTCGAACGCCTGATGGGTGAAGCCTCGCAACGATCCGATACAGCTGCCAAGCACCTGCGTGAGACGCTGCGCCAGTCTGTCGAGGAAGCTGTCGGCCGCTTCTCCGGTGCCACCGACGAAATCCGCCGCTCGGCGCAGGATATCCGTCAGGAACTCGATGCCACCCGCTCGGAACTGAAGCGCGGTGCCTTCGACCTGCCGGAAGAAGCCAAGGAAAGCGCGGCAGCCATGCGACGCGCCGTATCCGAGCAGATCAAGGCGCTTCAAGAGATCTCCCAGCTCGTCGGCCGCTCGTCGCAGCAGCTCGAAGTCGCCGAGGCTGGTCAGCCCAAGGTATCGCTAGCACAGAGCGGGCCGACGGCTCCGATCCGGCCGCAGCAGCAGATCACTCAGCAGCCGGCTCCAGCGCCGGTCTCGGCCCCGGCAACACCGCGCAACGATGCCTATTCAGCTGGCGTGCTTCGAGGCAGCCTGCCCGCGAGCAAGCCGGCTCCGGCGGCAGCACCCGCTGCGCGTCAGGCAGACACTTCGGCCCCTGCCGGCCAGGGTGGCTGGATCAGCGACCTCCTGCGTGGCGCGTCCCGCGATGAAACCGTGGGACCGGCCCCGGCGCGTGCGCCTGCTGCCCGTCCGGCAGAACCGGCCCAGGCGCCGCGGACCGCCAATGGTGACAATCGAAACCCGCGCCACATGGTGGAATCGCTCAACTCGCTGTCCGTCGATATCGCCCGCGCTATCGATCATGATGCCTCTGTCGATCTGTGGCGTCGTTACCAGCGCGGCGAGCGCGATGTCTTCACCCGCAGACTCTACACGCTGAAGGGCCAGCAGACATTCGACGATATCAAGCGCAAGTATGATCGCGAGCCGGAATTCCGCACCGCCGTCGACCGCTACATATCGGACTTCGAAAAGCTTCTTGCAGACGTCGCCCGCACCGATCGCGACCGCACGGTTACCCAGAGCTATCTGACTTCGGATACCGGCAAGGTCTACACGATGCTGGCCCATGCTGCCGGTCGTTTCGGCTGAGCCGGAGCGTAATCGACGAGACGAACAAAAAAGGCCGCCTTATCTGGGCGGCCTTTTGTTTGATAGAGCCGGTAAGGCTTACGGCTCTTCCTGAACCGCGATAAAATCCTGATCGATCTGCAATGCCGAGATCAAATCTACAACGGTCTGCTCCGGCGATCTGCCAGCTGTATCGATGACCAGCGGCTCGGTCTCCCAGTCCTCGAAAATACGCGCCTCGGTGGAGGTCCAGCCTGGCTTGATCAGACCTGGAACATCACTCACGCGTGTCTCGACACGATGGCGATGTTCGACCTTGTCCGAACACTTGACCCAGATTTCAGAGGCCGGCACACCTTGCCGTTCCGCGACGGCCCGCCATGCCCTGCGAGTTATTGTCAGGCTGTTCACCGAATCCGCGATAACGATATGTCCGAGCGATAGATTATCCTCTGCCACACCATAGGCTACCATATATCCAGCAGGGCCGACTTCGACCCCGGCATTGCGGATATTCTGCTCGATTGTATCGACGCGCACATGAACGGCGCCAAGACGGCGCGCCAAAGCTTTTGCGAGGGTCGTCTTTCCGCTACCGGGCAAGCCTGCAAGAATAATCAGCATCGGCATCTTTCCCCAATTGTCGCGAACGATTCGGACCTGGGAAAGTTTACCGCGCCGGCTGCAAAATCACATCGATTTCAAAGCCCAGTCGACGATCTCGCCACCGACCTTCGCATAGGCCCGGTCAAGCGCTTCGATAAAGTCGCTATTCTCTGTCCCGCGAACCGGCGAGCTTCCCTTGAACACTGACTGAGCTCGGACGCTGCCATTTCTATCGTTGAGAATCTTTGCCGAAATCTCGACATTGGCAACTCGGCTGCCGCCGGTCGTAACCTCGAAAGCCCGGATATCGGTGACGACCTGATAATCAATCGCCAGCCCCTGCCCCGGTTTGCCGACGCCGCCGACTCGGCCTGAGTTTTCAAAAGCCTCGACCAGCTTCGACTGAACCAGCCGCGGCAGGCGATCACCCCAGCGGGAATTGGCAAGATACTGCACCTCGGACGGAGACACGCGGACCACGACCTGCTCGCTATCCAGCATTTTTACCGCAGTCGGTTCCGGTACGAGGATCTGCCGGTTCGTCACCGAAGGACCATCGGTTGCAGGTGTCAGCGACAGATCGAAGGTGTCGTTGTTCGCCTTTGTGCCGCAACCGCTGACCAGGACGGCCAGCAAGGGCAAGGTCAACAGCAAGGAACGATGCGGAAACTTGGATGCACTCATAAACGTCCTACCCTTGGCCTTTTGCCTTAGCGTCTCGTTCTGCCGTCATATTCCTTGACGGTCTCGCCGCCGAAGATAAGCCGTTGCGGATTCTGATCAAAATTGGTGATGGTCTGGTTGAGCGAATTCACCGTACGGCGCGTATCATCCACGAGAGCCTTCACGTCACCGAGGCCGCTAGACGAAAAACGCTGCAGGTTATCCGCAATAGGCCCCACGCGCGCATTGATGTTGTCAGCCACGGTGCGGAAGGATTCGAGCGTCTTGCGTGCCTCGGCAAACAGGCCTTGCGAGTCGTCGCTCGACACGAGGCCATCAACCTTTGCGAGGATGCCATCGACGCGGCTGGACGCGTTGTTGAGCTTGGTCGCCAGTTCGGTGAAATCGGTGATCGCCTTGTTGATGTCTTCGGAGCGGTGCGAAACATCGTCGACAACGCTGCGAGCCGAAGCCAGCGTCTGGCGGGCATCTTCCGAGGCCGCCGAGATGTTCTGGATCGCCGTACCCACCTGGCTCGGATCGACGGCCGCAAGCAGGCTGTCAGCCCGTGACAAAACCCCCTGTGCGTCGCTGCCGACCTGCGCAAAGCTCGTCGCTGCCGTCCTTACGGTCTCGACGAGCGGGCCGAAATTGTCGGACGCATTGGCGACGTTGCGCGTCACCCGCTCGGTATTACCAACGATCTGGTTGATGCGTTCGGCATCGATCGCGCGAACCAGCTGATCGGCCGCCTCAAGCGTCGAATTGAGCGTGCCGGACACACGATCGACGGTCGCAGACAGGGTCGAGAGGCTGTGCAGGAACTCGTCGATATTGCCGGAATTATTGCTGAGTGCGGCCGTAAACGTCTCGACGTTGCGGATCGTTTGCGTCAACGGCCCTCGTGCGTCACCGACAAATCCCTGAATGTCGCCGATTGCCTGATCGGCTCGCTCAAGGATCTTGTCGGCCGTCGCCAGAAGGTTTGTCACGCTCGACTGGTCTGCGATCAGCACGGCGGGTCGCCCCGCCTCCATCGACTTCTGAAGGATGTTTTCCTCGCCCTTGGCGCCGCCGGAAAGCTCGATATAGGCAGCACCTGTCAGGCCCTGCACTTCCAGCACCGCCTTCGTAGACTGGTAGACCGGCGCATCGGCGCGCACTTCGGTAAAGGCGATCGAATAACGCGGATCGTCCGGATCGATCGTCAGGCCGCGCACAGAACCGACCGCAATACCGTTGAAACGCACCGGAGATCCAACCGAAAGACCGTTTGCGGAGCCGGGAATGCGAATCGCAAGCTCGGCCATAGGCCCGCCGCGACCGGATTGCGCCATCCAGTAAACGAAACCGAAGGCGGCAGCGATGACCAGCAGTGTGAAGAAACCCACCAGGGCGTAATTTGCTTTGGTTTCCATGGGTTGGATCACTTCCCTGCGTCTGTCGGGCCTGCGTCTGCCGGCGGCTGGTTTTCATTGGTCACGACGGTGCGCGCACGCTTGCCGCGGAAATAGGACTGGACCCACGGATCATCGAACTCGAACATATCCTGCAGCGTACCTTCCACCAATACCCGTTTCTGTCCGAGCACGGCAATACGGTCACAGACCGAAAACAGGCTGTCCAGATCGTGGGTGACCATATAGACGGTCAGGCCCAGCGTGTCGCGAAGCTTGGCGATCAGCGCGTCGAAATCAGCGGCACCAATCGGATCGAGACCCGATGTCGGTTCGTCAAGGAAGACGAGATCGGGATCGAGCGCCAGAGCGCGTGCAAGTGCTGCACGCTTGATCATGCCGCCGGAAAGCTCCGACGGATACTTGTCTGCAGCATCTGGCGGCAGACCAACCATTTCGAGCTTCACGTAGGCGAGCTCATCCATCAGCGACTGCGGAAGATCGAGATATTCCCGCATTGGCAGCTGGATGTTTTCCTTCACCGTCAGAGCAGAAAACAGTGCGCCGTGCTGGAAAAGCACGCCCAGCCGGGTGTCGAGCGCCATACGCTCCTCGTCCGACGCCTCCTCGTAATTGGCGCCCAGGATTTCGATCGTGCCGGAGCGGTGCGGGAGAAGGCGCAGCACGGTGCGCATCAGCACCGACTTGCCGGTACCGGATGCTCCAACGAAGCCGAGAATTTCGCCGCGATAGATATCGAGGTTGAGATTGTCGAGCACGATCTTGTCGCCGAAGCCGACGGTCAGATCCCGCACGGAAAGTACGACCCGCCGGTCGTCCTTTGCTGTCCTCTCCATGGTCTGCTGCTGGTCTGACAAATCCATGCCCCTTAGAAATCGATCGCGGAGTAGAAGATGGCAAAAAGCGCATCGATGAGAATGACGGCGAAGATGGCTTTGACGACCGATGCGGTGACATGCTGACCAAGAGATTCGGCGCTGCCGCCGACCTTCATGCCCTCGACAGCAGCAACGATACCGATGGCCAGCGCCATGAACGGCGCCTTGATCATGCCCGACGCGATCGAGGTATGGTCGATCGCCTCATGCAGGCGAGAAAGATAAGTGTCGAAGGTAATGCCGGAATAGAGCAGCGCGACGATCGCCGCACCATAAAGAGCGGCAAAATTGGCGATGATGGTCAGCAGCGGCAGCGCGATGGTCAGCGCCACGAGACGCGGAAAAATGAGAACGCCGATCGGATTGAGGCCGATCACGGTCAGCGCATCGATCTCCTCACGCATCTTCATCGAGCCGATTTCGGCCGTAATCGCACTGCCCGAGCGGCCGGCGATCATGATCGCAGTCAAAAGCACCCCGATTTCGCGAAGCTGAAGGATACCGACAAGATCGACGACGAAGATTTCCGCCCCGAAATAGCGCAGCTGGAAGGCGCCCTGCTGCGCGATGATCGCGCCGATCAGGAAAGACATCAGCACAATGATCGGCACGGCGCGTACGCCCATGCGGTCGATATGGGTAACAACGGAAGCCGGAGAGACACCGGCGCCGCGACCGAATTTAAGCTGGGCGCCACGGACCGCCGAGCCGAGAATGTTCATCGCGGCGTAAAAATCGCGGCCGACTTCATAGACAAGCTTTCCGGGCGGCGTGAAAACGCGCTCGAAAAAACTGCGCTTGTCGGCGGCGGGAGCAGGCGGCGCAGGTGTTGTCTCGGGCAGCGCACCGATCAGTTCCTCGATCGTGCCATTGCCTCCGGAAAGCGATGCCTCTTGCCCCTCGCCGCTTTTCGCCGTCATCAGACGACGAATCAGCCAGGCGCCTGCAGTGTCGATTTCGGAGATGCCGGAGAGGTCGATTTCGACCTTGCCCTGTCCTCCGGACTTCTCGAACTGGTCGAGATCCTTGAGCACCGGGGCCACGGAATGATTGCGCCAATCGCCCGTCAGAACATACCGTTCACCGCCATCCGGCAAGGCTTCACTATTGATTTTTGCCAGATTGGAACTCACGGGGTGCGGGTGCTCGCTTCAAATGGTCTCTGCCGCAATGCATTGATTGCGCTTTGGGAAAACGCAATATAGCCGTATCGGCCGGATTTGCCACAACAGGACGCTTAAAACCATGCCCCGTCACCTTGAAGCAACAATCGAGGCCTTTCCGATCGCCGGCACATTCACCATTTCGCGCGGGTCGAAGACTGAGGCGGATGTCATCGTCTGTACCATTTCGGAAGACGGAGTTTCCGGCCGCGGTGAATGTGTTCCCTATCGCCGTTACGGCGAGACGATGGACGGCGTGATGGCCTATATACTGGCGGTTTCAAAGGGAATCGAGGCCGGGCTGACGCGGAATGAACTGCAATCTGCGATGAAACCCGGCGCTGCCCGCAACGCCGTTGACTGTGCTTTGTGGGACCTCGAAGCGAAGCAATCCGGCCGCAGCGTCGCAGCATCGATCGGCGCAACAGGTCAGGATCCGATCGTCACCGCCTTCACATTATCGCTATCGGATGCGGCGGCGATGGGTGCGGATGCCAGGAGGAACCGCGAACGACCGCTCCTGAAGATAAAGCTCGGCACGGAGGACGACGAATCGAGGTTGCGAGCCGTGCGCGATTCGGCCCCGGATGCGCGGATCATCGTCGATGCCAATGAGGGCTGGACCAGGGATAACATAGAGCGGCATCTGGCCATTGCCGCCGAGTTGGACATATCACTGATCGAGCAGCCGCTTCCCGCCGGCAAGGACGACATGCTTTCTCGGATAAAGCGGCTCGTACCGATCTGCGCCGACGAGAGCGTCCACTCGACTGCCGATCTATCCTCCCTGCGCGACCGGTATGAAGCAGTAAACATCAAACTCGACAAGACCGGCGGGCTGACGGAAGCGCTGGTGATGAAGGCGGAAGCCAAACGGTTGGGGTTTCAGATCATGGTCGGCTGCATGGTTGGAACATCGCTTGCCATGGCCCCAGCCGTGCTTCTTGCGCAGGATACAGATTATGCCGATCTCGACGGGCCGCTGCTTCTTGCCCGCGACCGTCCGGGCGGGCTTCGTTATGAAGGCTCGCTCGTCTATCCTCCGCTTGCCGAACTCTGGGGCTGAGAACGGGTCGCGAGCACCAGAACAACAAGGCCGATCACGGCCAGTAGAGCCATGGCAAAATAACCGTAGATTTCCAGCTGCCGGTAGATGACGCCGGCAAGCAGCGTCGAGATCGCCAGGAATGCACCGTTATAGGCGACATAGACGCCCTGCGCCGATGCCTGCTGATCCTCCGCCACCATTTCAGACAGACGGTATTGCAGCCCCAAATGAACGCAGGCGAAGCTGAATGCGTGAAAGATCTGCAGTATTCCGTAATACCAGACATCCGAGCCGAACGGAAAGAAGACCCAGCGCAGGATCGCCATCAGGCAACCGAAACGCAGCAGCCCCAAGGGTGTCAGGCGTCTTGCAAGGCTGCCTGAGATGAAAAAGATACCGATCTCGGCAATCACGCCGATACACCAGAGAGCGGAGATCACGGCATTCGAAAAGCCCATGCCCTGCCACTGGATCGTGCTGAAACCGTAAAACATCCCGTGGCTCGACTGGATGAGCGATGCACCGATCAAGAGGAGATGGACGGAGGCGCCGAGCGGACGGCGTGATGCACGTGGAGACGCTGCGACCGTGCGCCTGCCGATCTCCTGGTCGAGCCGGGGCGCGATGAAGGCGACGGCAAATGAGGTCAGGAGGACCGCAACCAGCATGAGCGGGATCGCGATATTGCCGATGGCCGTCGAGAGACTTCCGGCGATCAGCGTCGTCACCACAAACCCGACCGATCCCCAGACCCGCATCTTTCCGTAATGAAATCCCCAGCGCTTGACGCCGGAGATCGAGATCGATTCGACGATTGGCGTATAGGGGGCAAACAACGCTGCCTGTACGGCCACGGCGGCGAGCACGACCCAGAAATCGCCGCTGACGATCAGGCCGAGGATGGAGAATATCGATGTCGCCGCGGACCATGCGAGAATATGGCGTGGATCGCGAGCACGGGCACTGAGAGAGCCCGTCCCCATGGCGACAAAAACGCGAAACACCACCTGGGCCGCGAGGATCGCGCCGATCTGCATTGCGCTGAAGTTCAGGCCATGAAGCCATACGGGCAGATAAGGCACGAGAATGCCGTTGAGCGACATCGGTGCGGCATAGGCGAGCGAGCAGCGAAGCTGAAACTGCGGCGGAGCGGCAGACGATTTTGCGGCAATATTCACGGAATCACAAACGGCGATGAAAGTCTGCGAAGACTATCATCGCCGTTTGCAATGAAAACCGGATTACACGTTTTATGCGAAAACAAAGTGTATCGGTCGTGAAGATTTCGTCAGGTCAGGCAGCCTGCATGTTCTTCGTCTTCGCCGGTGCCGGCAGGGCATGCAACTCGGCTGTCACCTTGATGTCGCGCCAGGTAATCAGTTCCAGCGTTCCGTCATGATGTTCGGCAATTGCCGTGCAGCTTTCCACCCAGTCACCGGTATTGACGTAATGGATGCCGTCGATATCGGTCATCACCGCGTGGTGAATATGACCGCAGATGACGCCATCGACCTTGTTGCGCCTTGCCTCGTCGGCGACGACCTTCTGGAACTCACCGATGAAATTGACCGCATGCTTGACCTGCAGCTTCGCCCAGGCAGAAAAAGACCAGTAAGGCATGCCGAGACGACGGCGGGCCGCCGCCAGCACGACGTTGATGGCGATTGCCGCGTCATAGGCCCAGTCGCCCAGATAGGCGAGAAGGCGAGCGTTGCGCACGACCACGTCGAATTCGTCGCCGTGAAGCACGAGATATTTCTTGCCGTCAGCCATTTCGTGGATGGCGCGATCCGCAACTTCGATGCCGCCGAAATGGGTGCCGGGAAAATCCCGCAGGAACTCATCGTGATTGCCGGGGATATAGACGATGCGGGCGCCCTTGCGCGCCTTGCGCAACAACTTCTGAACCACGTCGTTGCAGCCTTGCGGCCAGAACCAGCTGCGCTTCAGTCGCCAGCCGTCGACAATGTCGCCGACCAGGAACACCGTATCCGCTTCATGATATTTGAGAAAATCCAGCAGGAGTTCCGTCCGCGCCGCCTTCGAGCCTAGATGCACGTCGGAGATGAACAAGGTCCTGAAATTCCTGGTCTCACCTGTCGCTGTCACGGAAATCGTCCTTTCATAGCCAGCCCCGCCGCCTGAAAACCAGAGTCTTGTTTCAGGATGATGACAGGAGGTCTTTTCGGTGTGACAGCTGCCCTCGCGAATTCCTTACATCGATCAAATTAGCTGCTGTTACGCGGCGCTGTTTGATGTAATGAGGGGCCGCATTCTCCCCATATGGACCGGGAAAACAGACTAAAGCAGGAGCGAGCATGGACGCGCAGGATAAATCAAAGTCGGCCCCACCGAGCAGTGCGGATCTTGACGAACAGGCGCTGTTCTTCCACCGACATCCGCGTCCGGGCAAGCTGGAAATCCAGGCGACCAAGCCGCTCGGAAACCAGCGTGACCTGGCGCTCGCCTATTCTCCGGGTGTTGCAGCCCCCTGCCTCGCAATCCGCGACAATCCGGAAGCCGCTGCCGATTATACGGCGCGCGCCAATCTCGTCGCCGTCATTTCCAACGGCACGGCAGTCCTCGGTCTCGGCAATATCGGCCCGCTTGCATCCAAGCCGGTGATGGAAGGCAAGGCTGTCCTGTTCAAGAAATTTGCAGGTATCGACGTTTTCGATATCGAGATCGATGCCGCCGGCATCGACGAGATGGTCTCGACCGTCTCCGCGCTCGAGCCGACCTTCGGCGGCATCAACCTTGAAGACATCAAGGCGCCGGAATGTTTTGAGGTCGAGCGCCAGCTGCGCGAGAAGATGAATATCCCGGTCTTCCATGACGACCAGCACGGTACCGCGATCATCGTTGCAGCAGCGATCCTGAATGGCCTGGAGCTGGCCGGCAAGTCGATCACCAACGTCAAGATCGTCACGTCGGGCGCCGGCGCGGCAGCGCTTGCCTGCCTCAATCTCCTCGTATCGCTCGGCGCGAAGAAGGAGAACATCTGGGTCCACGATATCGAAGGCCTCGTCTATGAGGGCCGTACAGAACTGATGGACGAGTGGAAGTCTGTCTACGTGCAGAAGAGCGACAATCGGGTTCTGGCCGACAGCATTGACGGCGCCGACGTCTTCCTCGGTCTCTCTGCTCCGGGCGTCCTGAAGCCGGAACTGCTTGTGCGCATGGCGGAAAAGCCGTTGATCATGGCGCTTGCCAATCCGACGCCGGAAATCATGCCGGAACTCGCCCGCCAGGCGCGCCCCGACGCGATGATCTGCACCGGTCGGTCCGACTTTCCGAACCAGGTGAACAACGTTCTCTGTTTCCCGTATATCTTCCGCGGTGCGCTCGATTGCGGCGCGAGCACGATCAACGAGGAAATGAAGATGGCCGCAGTCAAGGCCATCGCAGCGCTTGCCCGTGAAGAAGTGTCGGATGTCGCGGCGAAGGCCTATTCCGGCGAGACGCCGATCTTCGGCCCGACCTATCTCATTCCGTCGCCCTTCGATCCGCGCCTCATCCTGCGCATTGCCCCGGCAGTGGCACGTGCAGCTGCCGAAAGCGGTGTTGCCGCCCGTCCGATTCAGGATTTCGAAGCCTATCTCGACCAGCTGAACCGTTTCGTCTGGCGCTCCGGCTTTGTCATGAAGCCGATCTTCGCGACAGCCAAGGCATCCGAAAAGAAGCGCGTGATCTTTGCCGAAGGCGAAGACGAGCGTGTACTGCGCGCGGCCCAGGTTCTGCTCGAGGAAGAGATTGCCCGCCCGATCCTGATCGGCCGTCCTTCCGTCATCGAAGCGCGTCTGGAACGTTTCGGCATCCGCATCCGCCCGAATGTCGATTTCGGTGTGGTCAATCCGGAAGACGATCCGCGTTACCGCGAATATGTCGAGGATTATTTCGCTCTGGTCGGCCGCAACGGCATCAATCCGGAAGCCGCCCGCACGATCGTGCGTACCAACAACACCGTGATCGGCGCGCTGTCGGTCAAGCGTGGAGAAGCCGATGCGCTGATCTGCGGCGTTGAAGGCCGTTATGATCGCCACCTGCGCGACGTCAACCAGATCATCGGCAAGCGCGCCGGTGCCTGCACCAATGCCGGCCTCAGCCTCCTGATCTCCCAGCGCGGCGCGATGTTCTTCACCGACACGTTCGTGAACTACAATCCGACAGCCGAGGAGATTGCCGAAATCACCATCCTCGCCGCTCAGGAAGTTCGCCGCTTCGGCATCGTGCCGAAGGCCGCGCTGATCTGCCATTCGAATTTCGGTTCCCGCGATTCGGAAAGCGCCCGCAAGATGCGTGCGGCTCTGGAAATCATCCGCAAGGATGCGCCGGAACTCGAAGTCGATGGCGAAATGCAGGGTGGTTCAGCGCTGGACGAGGCGCTGCGCAAGCGCGCCATGCCGAACAGCACACTAACCGGCGAAGCCAATCTTCTGGTCTTCCCGAACCTCGATGCTGCCAGCATTTCGCTCGGTCTCGTGCGGACGATGATGGACGGACTGCATGTCGGTCCGATCCTGCTCGGCACAGCCAAACCGGCGCATATCCTGTCGCAGACCGTAACATCCCGCGGCGTCGTCAACATGGCGGCCCTGGCCGTCGTCGAGGCGTCCCAGGCGGAACCGCTTGCGCTGGTGAAATGACAAGAGATGCGGGAAGCTTCAAGGCAAGCTTCCCGCATGCTCGACATGCCAGGTTGATCCCCGCAGAGCCATGCGACAGGTGAGACATGACATTTTCCAAGCCGCAGATGCTGACATCGCTGATGCTTGCCTCGCTGCTTGCTCCTCAGGCGGCCTTTTCGCGCGATGTCGAGGTCTGCGCCAATCTCTATCGCCGCCTCAACAGCACCCCGCAGATCATCGGCACGAGCAGCAATGTGCGTCGCTACGCTCAGGATCTGAGCGCGCTCAACGCGGATATCCGGCAACTCAGGATCGACATGCGCAGGCAAGGTTGCGGCAGCGGCAGCATCGTGACGCTGGGCGCGCCATCCGAAGGCGATGATGAATGCGGTTACATGCAGGACACGCTGCAACGGCTGGAAGATGAGCGCGCGGCAATCACCGAACAACGCAACAATACCCGCTCGCTACTGCAGCCATCGGAAGAGCGCGTCGCGATCTTGTCGGCGATCCGCTCCAACAATTGCACGCCCACTGACCTCGATACCCAGACGGAACTTGACGATAAAGAACGCCTGCGGATCCGGGGGCTGGCACTGCCAAGGCCGGGAGAGGAGACGCAGACTGGGCCAAAGGTGGACGATCCGAATTCCAGCATCACCCATCTCGGCAGCGCCTCACCTGCGCCAGCGAGAGAAGCACCCGTCCAGTTCCCGCCGGATCGTCCCTATGATCCCGGCAAAAAGATTCGCTCCGTTGGGCCGCAATTCTTCCCCGAAGAAGACATCGACCTCGCCAATCCGAAATCCAGCGGCCCCCAGCAGCTGCAGCCTTGATTATTTCTGGCCCCAACCGTCCTGAAAGACGAGATCTTCCAGAGGCAGACGCTGGCGCCAGCCCTTTATCGCCAGTTCGGGTTCTCCATACAACTGATCGACATAACCGAGGCACAGCCAGGCTACGATCTCGACGCGGTCCGGAATGCCGAGGAGCGCTCGAACATCTTCATCATGAAAGATACTGACCCAGCCGACGCCGATCCCTTCCGCGCGGGCTGCGAGCCAGAGGTTCTGGATGGCACAGACGGTCGAATAGCTGTCCATGCGGCTGTTGTGTGTGCGCCCCAGAACCACCGGACCGGCACGATCCGGATCGCTGGTGACGCAGATCGACAGCGGCGCCTTTCTGATGCCTTCGAGCTTGAGGCTCCTGTAGGTGCTGCGCTTATCCTCCGGAAACATCGCCTCAGCTTCCCTGTTGGCGCGCGAAAACGCCTCCCAGGCGGACTGGCGAACCGCCTCGTCACGGATGAGGATAAAGTTCCAGGGCTGCATGAAACCAACCGACGGGGCGGCATGGGCGGCATCCAGTAGTCTGCGCAGCACATCATCCGGGATCGTATCGGAGAGAAACTGGTCACGCACGTCGCGGCGCGTTTCGATGGCGCGATAAACGGCGGCACGCTCGTCATCGGTAAAAGCTTCGGCGGCCACGAGGCCATTGTTCAAATCATCAGGTCGCATCGTCTTCCCCCAACAACGCCTGCGGATTGCTGCCGCCGTCACGGCGTGGCGCAATCCACTCAACCTGCCCGCCGTCCGCGCGGATCGGTCCATCTCGCCAGGCCGGTCTTCTGACTGGGCTTCATCCGCTCATCGCCGCCTTCCCGGAGAAATCCAGTGGCATGAATACGACAAGCGTCAGCCTCACAGCGTTGGGCACGTGTCGGAATTTCACCGGCTTCCCGATTCTCCCATTAAGGATGGGCACCTGACGGAGGCTCTTATGCTGACTGAACCCGGCCGAAGCAAGGCCGTTCACGCCGCAGGGAAATAACGCACATAGGCAAATTCATCACCATCCGGTGACCAGTTGGGCGAGTTCATCGTGCCCTGCCCGCCAAAAAGCTCGAATAGCGTTTCGACATTGCCCCCATCGGCATCCATAAGCCGAACGCGAACATTCTGATCACGCGGATGATCGAAGATTTCGGCGTCATAGGATACGAAAACGACCTTATCACCCTTGGGTGACGGATGCGGAAACCAGTCTCCATAGCTACTGTCGGTGATGCGTTCGGCAGCGCCGCCGGTCGCCGGAACACGCCAGATCTGCATCAGCCCTGAGCGGCTTGAGTTAAAATAGATCCAACGACCGTCCGGCGAATAATCCGGCCCGTCATTGCGGCCCTCGCCGAAGGTCAGCCGTGTCTCGTTTTTCCCGTCGATACCGATCGTATAGATATCGAAGACCTGATCACGGATACCGCAATAAGCGAACGTCTTTCCGTCCGGCGACCAGCCATGCCAGTAGGATGGCAGGTTTTCTGTGACGAGTTTCGGCGTACCGCCTCTGGCCGGCAGGACATAGATCGCCGACCTACCGAACTCGACCTTGTCGGAGATCGCAATCAGCGCGCCGTCCGGCGAGATGCCATGGTCGTTGTTGCAGAGTGTCGCGAAGTCCGTATCGACCCGGATAGGACCGAAATCACCATTCGGAGACAAACGGTAGATCAGGCCATCTGCATTAAGCATCAGATAGTCACCATCCGGCGACCAGTTGGGCGCTTCGAACAACTCTTCCGTCTGCCAGACAACTCGGCTCTGGCGGGTTCGAACATTGTAGATCTCGATGGAGCTTCGCAGTGCCAAGGGCGCCTCCCTCTCAACGATCCCGGAAACGGTTGGTGATCGGGTAACGGCGATCGCGGCCAAAATTCTTCTTGGTGATCTTCACGCCCGGAGCCGACTGACGCCGCTTATACTCAGCGAGATAGAGCAGATGCTCGATACGATGAACGGTTGCGACGTCATGGCCGCGGGCGACGATGTCTTCGGTGCCCATTTCCATTTCGACGAGGCATTCGAGGATATCGTCCAGAACCGGATAGGGCGGCAGCGAATCCTGGTCCTTCTGATCCGGCCGAAGCTCGGCGGAAGGCGCCTTGGAAATGATGTTTTTCGGGATCACCTCGCCGGACGGGCCGAGAGCGCCTGCCGGCACATTTTCATTGCGCCATTCGGCCAGCGCATAGACCTGCATCTTGTAGAGGTCCTTGATCGGGTTGAAGCCGCCGTTCATGTCGCCATAAAGCGTCGCGTAGCCGACCGACATTTCCGACTTGTTGCCGGTCGTCACAACCATCGAGCCGAACTTGTTGGAGATCGCCATCAGGATAGTGCCGCGCGTACGGCTCTGCAGGTTCTCTTCGGTAATGCCCTGGTCGGTGCCTTCGAACATGTCGGACAACGATGCCAGGAACCCTTCGACCGGATCGGAAATCGGCACGATATCGTAGCGGCAGCCGAGCGCCTTCGCGCAGTCCGCGGCGTCCTTGAACGAGTCTTCGGACGTGTAGCGATAGGGCAGCATGATGGTGCGCACCCTCTCCTCGCCCAGCGCGTCAACGGCGATCGCGGCGCAGACAGCCGAATCGATGCCACCGGAGAGGCCCAGCACGACCGACTTGAAGCCATTCTTGTTCACGTAGTCGCGGAATCCGAGCAGGCAGGCGTGGTAGTCAGCCTCTTCCTTTTCGGGAATACGGACCATCGGGCCGGGCTGGCAGCGCCAGCCATCCTCTTCACGTCTCCAGTCGGTGACGATAAAGGCTGTCTCGAATTGCGAAAGCTGGAAGGCCAGCGACTTGTCGGCATTGAAGGCGAAGCTTGCGCCGTCGAAGACAAGCTCGTCCTGTCCGCCGAGCTGGTTTGCAAAGATCATCGGCAAGCCGCTTTCGATGACCTGGCGCAAGGCCACCTGATAACGGACATCCAGCTTGCCGCGATAATAGGGCGAACCGTTCGGAACGAGCAGGATTTCCGCACCGCTCTCGGCCAGCGTCTCGCAGACGCCCATGTCGTTCCATATCTCCTCGCAGATCGGAACACCGATGCGAACACCCCTGAAATTATAGGGGCCTGAAATCGATCCTTCGGTAAAGACGCGCTTTTCGTCGAACTCACCGTAGTTCGGCAGATCGATCTTGTCGCGGATGGCGATGATCTTGCCGGCATCGAGCAGCGCGACGGAATTATGCCGTCCGGTCTCGCCCTGGCGCGGAAAACCGATCAGCACACCCGGCCCACCATCCGCCGTCTCTGCCGCCAGCGTCTCCACAGCCTTGAGGCAGGCCTTGAGGAAGGAAGGCTTGAGCACCAGGTCTTCCGGTGGATAGCCAGAAATGAAAAGCTCCGTCAGCATCAGCAGATCGGCACCCTCGCGGGCGGCGTCACGGCGAGCCTCGCGGGCCAGGGCAAGATTGCCGGCGACATCGCCGACCGTCGGATTGAGCTGGGCAACAGCGATACGCAATGTCTTGGGATCGGTCTGGGTCATGACCGAGATTTAATGCGGTGACGCAAATGCCGCAACGGTCTTTGGCGGCAATTTTCCACAAGGATTGCCAGCTCGTACTCGATCATCAAATCCTATTGTCACAACTTCAGGTCACTTTACTATATTCAATGCATCTATTTTAGCGATGCCTTAATTGATGATGCCGATAATCCGACAAAAAAGCTCGGAGGAGACGGATGCGTATCCGGCGGTTCATCACCAACAGTTCAGGTGCGGCGGCGGTCGAATTCGCCATCGTCTCACCTCTTTTCTTTATCGCCCTGCTCAGCATGATCGCCTACGGCATCTACCTGTCCGCTGCCCATTCAGTTCAACAACTGGCGGCAGACGCTGCGCGCACCGCCGTTGCCGGTCTGAGCGATACAGAGCGCAAAACCCTCGCTAGCGATTTTATCAATCGCTCGATGATAGACAGCACGCTGCTCGACAAATCAAAGCTGACACTGATCGCACAGGCCGACCCCGGCAATCCGAACCAGTTCACCGTCGCCCTCACCTATGACGCCAGCAACCTGCCGATTTTCAATCTGTTCACCTATGCGATGCCGAGCAACCAGATAAAACGGTTCGCAACGGTTCGCGTCGGAGGCATCTGATGCAACAGATCAACCGATGGTACCGTGACCGTCGCGGCAACGTCGCTATCACGGCCGCCTTGTCCCTGCCGATCATGATCAGCGCACTGGCACTCGGCGTCGACTATGGCTACCTGACGCTGCAACAGCGCGAGCTGCAGACGACTGCCGACCTTTCGGCAATTTCAGCCGCGGCGAACCCCAGCAGCCCTGAAACCGGGGTCGTGGACTATATGGCCCTCAACAACAAGAACGTCGCCGTCCTGAAGAATGGCCAGTTATTGAATAAAGGTGCACCGGTCGCCTTCAGCCTGGAAACCGTATTCGACAAGTTCGAGGCTTATGCCGAAGTGATCGCCGGAAAATATCAGGCCGATTCCTCCGTTGCCGTCGGCACCCGATTCCAGTCCGGTGTCGCCCCCTATGACGCGGTCCGCGTCACCGTCTATCAGAAGGGGGGCCTCTTCTTTGGCGGTTCACTGGCGAAGGCGCCTATGCTGAACGCCAGCGGAACGGCCGCGATCGACAAGATGGCGGCATTTTCTGTCGGCTCGCGGCTTGCGAGTCTCAATGGCGGCGTGGTCAACGCCTTGCTCGGCAATCTCCTCGGCACCACCTTGTCGTTGTCGGTTATGGACTATCAATCGCTGGCCAGTGCCAATGTCGACCTGCTCAAGGTCTTTGATCAGCTGGCGATCAAGCTGAACCTGACGGCCGGCACCTATAATGATCTGCTCAACACCGACATTTCTTACGGTACCCTTCTGAATGCCATCGGCCAGACGACGGGAGTGACGCCTGCCGTCGCAGCGACCGTCAAGTCGCTGGAGAAGACGCTCGGCACCACCAAACTTACCGTCAAGCTAAAGGACATCATGGATATCGGTCCGCTCGGATCCCGGCTGATCGGCAAGAGCGATGGCCTGGCGGTTCAGACCGACATATTCAACGTTATCAGCGCCACGGCAAACGCCGCAAACGGCGGCACCAACCAGATCGATCTCGATCTCGGCGCTACAATTCCCGGCCTCGGCGGCCTGACCTTGTCGGTTGCGATCGGCGAGCCGCCGGTCGGATCCAAGGCTTTGGGAATAGGCCGGACCGGCTCGATCGTAAGAACTGCCCAGACCCGCATCTCGCTGACGACCACGGTCGACGGCATTACCGGCCTGCTGGGCATCAGGATCAAGGTGCCGCTTTATCTCGAAGTCGCGCATGCGGAAGGTCGCATGGCGTCGATCAGTTGCCCCAGCGGATCGACAGGCGCGACGGTGAATGTCGAGGCGGTTCCCGGAGTGCTGGAACTGTCGCTCGGCGATGTGGACAAATCCGCCTTCGCCAATTTCGGCAAGGACCCGCGAGTGACCAAGACCAAGATGGTTGCTACACCTGCACTAAACCTGACGGCGCTTGCCTATGCCAACGCAACGAATGTCAACGCAACGCAGCTGTCTTTCTCTCCGTCTGACATATCGAGTCAGAAGATAAAACAGGCATCGACGAAAAATACCGTCTCTACGCTTGTGGATTCGTTGCTCAAGAACCTGCAGCTCGAAGTCGAAATCCTGGGACTGAGGGTCGAGGTGCCATCCGCATTGCTCGGTGGCCTCGCAGATACGTTGAGGCTGCTGACCACGCCACTCGATCAGGTTCTCTACAGCGTGTTGTCCACCATCGGCGTCAAGGTCGGGGAAGTCGACGTGCGGGTCGGTGGTGCCTCATGCCGCAACCCGGTCCTCGTCCAGTAGGTCAGTCGCTGAACCTTATCCCAATTCGCTTGCGTCATATTTCGCACGTGCAGCCTTTACGGCAGCGTGGTTTTCTCCGGCCCAGGCGAGCACTTTCGATAAGGGCGCAAACAACGAATGGCCGAGGTCGGTCATGCGATATTCGACGCTCGGCGGTTTGGTCGGAAAAACCTGCCGATCAATATAACCGTCGCGCTGGAGATCGCGTAAAGTCTGTGTCAGCATTCGCTGGGAAATATCCGGCACAAGCCGTCGCAACTCTCCGAACCTGTATGGCCGCTGCGCAAGTGCCTCAAGAAGAAGGGTCGACCACTTGCCGGCAATCTGGTTCATCACGTCGCGAACCGGACAGTTGCCCGCATCCCAGGTGGACATATCACACGGCTCGCCCGCAAGCGTGTTCACTCGTGCTATGTTGTCCATTCTGGTAGTTCCCTTTTGGTAACGATCTCCCGGAAATGTGCCTCCTTTACAGAGGCGCGTCAATTCCTATTCTAGTGCTAGTCTCTTTTTGAGACCAACAATTATGCCGGGATAATCCGGCGGCATTGCAAGAGGAAACGACATGACCAAACTTCTCGTCACCGGCGCCGCAGGCCAGCTCGGCCGCGCAGTCCTCAATCACCTTCTGGAGACATCGAAGGTTTCGCCAGGCGACATCGTCGCGGCAAGCCGCGACACGTCCAAGCTGGCCGATCTTGCCGCCAAGGGCGTCGAAACCCGCAAAGCGGATTTCACCGATGAGGCGGGCCTTGCAGCAGCCTTCGCCGGCATCGATCGCGTCCTGATCATCTCCACCGATGACCTCGCCACCCCGGGCAATCGCCTGAAGCAGCACAAGACGGCAGTCGCCGCCGCCACCAAGGCCGGCGTCAAGCACATCCTCTACACGTCCATGCCGAACCCGGACAAGTCGCTGGTAAGTTTCGCACCCGATCACCTGGGCACCGAAGAAGCCATTAAGGCAACCGGCATTGCCTACACGATCCTGCGCAACGCCTGGTATGACGACAACTATCTGATGTCGATGCCGCACAATCTGGAAACCGGCACCTGGTACACGGCCTATGGCGCAGGCAAGGTCTCCAATATCAGCCGTGACGATTGCGCCCGCGCCGCAGCCGCCGCCCTTGCAAATCCGCCGGCCGGTAGCACCACCCTCACCCTAACAGGATCAGAAAGCCTGAATGCCGAAGAGATCGCGGCGCTTGTCTCCAAGGCCTCTGGCAAGCCGCTCAATGTCGTGCATGTGACCGACGAACAACTGGCTGGCGGATTGACCTCGGCCGGCCTGCCTGATTTTCTGGTCAAGATGCTGGTATCTGCCGACGCCAACATCCGGGCCGGAAATTTCGATCTGGTAACGAGCGATTTTGAAAAGCTCACGGGCAGCAAGCCGCAGCCTCTCTCCGTTTACCTTGCCAATAACAAGGATGCGCTTCTGAGCGCACACTGAGCATAACAAGGGCATAAAAACAGCAACGCCGGCAAGCAATCTCACGCCCTGCCGGTGTTGCGGGATCTACGCCTCCGATCCGCTTAATGAGCAGCGACCGCAAACGTATGATCGGAGACGACTTGATTGCGGCCGGACATTTTTGCCATGAACAGAAACTGTTCCGCCGCATTGAGATAATTATCGAACGTTTCAGGCCCGTAGACTTCGGCAACGCCGACCGAAACGGTGACATTGATCGTCTCGCCCTTCCAGCCGATGGGCCGTAGCGACAGCTCATACCGCAGGCGATCAAACGCCTCCGTCGCCCTATCGGAGTTCAACCCGACGAGAAGAAGGCCGAACTGGTCCTGCCCGAGATGGGCGACGGATATGTCTAGATCAGAGGAGAGCTGGATAAGATTGCTGCCGAATTCCTGAAGCACGTAATCGGCACAATCTGGACCGTGCTGCTCGGAAATCCTGAACAGCCGGTCTATGTCGATGATCGCGATAGAGCACGCCCGCTCCCCCTCGATGCAATCGGACACGATCGGCGCCCCCAGCCGATAGAAGTCCTCTATAGACAACATTGTACGACCTGCAGCCACGTTAGGGCGATACGCTCCGTCAATCGCTTCGATGGCGCCTTGCACCGTAAAGCTATTAGGATCTGACCGTTGACGTTTTTGGCTTACAATGTAGGGCATGCGGCACCTGTCTCAGCGTTCAGGCGACATTCTTGATATCGCCGACGCTTCGAGCAGACCGCATCGAACGGATCTGTATGAGCGTGTCGAGGTTCTGGTTGACACGGCAATAGAACTCTTCGTCGATGAACGGTCGCAACATGAAATCGTTGCCGCCAGCTTTCAGGAAGCGGGCGGACAGATGCCGGTCGGAAGACGACGACACGCCGATGATCCGCAACTCGTGTGAGCCGCGAACCGACCGAATGCGGCGGGTGAGTTCGAAGCCGTCGATATCGGGCATGTTGTAATCGGTGATGACCAGGCCGATATCGCTGTTCTTCTTGAGTATTTCGAGCGCCTTGGCACCGTTTTCGGCTGTGCTGACGCGGAAATTGTACCGCTTCAGGCGGCTGGAAAGAAGCGCCCGCGCAGTTGGACTGTCATCGACGATCAATACATGATGGCGATGATTGGTAAGGAACCTGCATACGGACTCGGCCAGCATCTCGACGGCGAACACGTTGTCCTTGAGAATGTAGTCGACAATGTCCTTTGTGAGCAGCTTGTCGCGCGTTTCCTGATGAAACGTACCGGTGAATACGATCGTCGGAATAGATAGATCGATCAGGTATTCCAGCGCCTCTCCGTTTTCCGCTCCGGGCAGATTGATATTGGAGATCGCGAGCATGATCGGATCGGTCGACCGATCATATGCGAGCTGAAGATCCTCGAAATTACGACATATCTCGATGTCGATGTCGAACAGCTCCTTGAGCCGCATGCCGATCATCGAAGTGAAGACATTGGAGTCCTCGGCCAGAAGAATGCGGGATTTACCAAGCGATTCACCGGAATACTGCATCCCGGAAATACCAAGGAATGTCATTGTCGACCCTTACAAATAAAATCATGCCCCTAAACACGGTTTTATTCGGCGTGATTTGCGGAACGGTTAACTCGCCGGCTCAATTCAAAACAAATCGAGCCGGGAGAACGATCTCGTTATCAATTAGGTCAATGAATCATGGCGATGTATGCTTAACCGGAAGAAAAGTCGGTGGTTAAAGCAAACTCTCGTTACGCTCCGCCCCGTACGTCAGGCTCATCCGGAAGAATAGGAAGACCGCGGTGATAGACGACTTCCGACCGAGGGAACGGTATCTCCACGCCCTGCTCGCGGAAGCGTTTTAATATCTCGATGCGTATAGCGTTGCGAATACGCAGCCCTTCGGACATGTCGGCCAGATGGAAGCGCAGTTCGAAATCCAGCGACGATCCGCCAAATGCCAGAAACTCGACATGCGGCCCAGGATTCCGAAGGATCTCCGGCACTTCCGAAACGATATCCAGCAGAATCGCCATTACCTTTTCCGGGTCGCTTTCGTAGCTGGTCGAAACCTTGATTTCGGATCTTTGTATCCGGTTCTTCAGCGTCCAGTTGCCCACGGCCGCATTGATGAGGTCGGAATTCGGAACGATGATAGCCTGCTGGCGAAACGTCTCGATTTCCGTGGCGCGAACGGAAATTCGTTTCACGATGCCTTCCGTTGTTCCCGTCACGACATGGTCACCGACCTTGAAAGGTCGTTCGACCAGCAGGATCAGGCCGGACACGAAGTTCGACACGATGTTCTGCAAGCCGAAACCGATACCGACGGAAAGCGCCGAAGCAACGAGAGCGAGGTTTGAAAGGTTGATACCGGCCGCCGAAACGCCGACGATTACCGCGAGCCCGACACCCAGATAACCGATACCCGTCTTTACCGAGTTCCGGACGCCTATATCGACATGGCTGCGGGCAAGAACGTTTCCGTCGATCCATTTCTGCGCCCAACGGGTAAGGATGTAGCCCAGCGCGAACAGGAGCAAGCCGCCGAATATGCCGACGATCGAAATCGAGATGCTGCCGATCCGGAATTCCGTGAAGAAGCTGACGACCCAGGACTCGATATCCGTGATCTGGAAACCCCAGGTAATCAGGATCAGCGGAATGCCGAGCGCCAACGCGATGGCGTAGATTCCGAGACCGACCAGCAGCCCCGCCTGGTCAAGCCCGACGTCACCGAAGCGATGCCGCTCCACCAGCCGCCGTCCAAGGGCAGTATCATTGAATGCGCCGCGCTTCGAAATCGCCTTGCCTGACAGAAGACCGATATAGATGAGCGCAAGCACCGCTCCGGTTAGAACGATCTGCGTTGAGGCGAAGCGCGCAAGCCCGACATATCCCGCAATCACGCATAACAGCAGCAGCCCGCCCATGACACGCAAGGTGACCGAGAAATAACGAGGCCAGGGACGCCCCTGCCCCGTAGCATCCTCGCCCTCGGCCATGACCGGGCGGATGAACGATATTGCGATAAGAATGAAACCGATAACGACCGAGGCGATCAGGCTTTTTGCGATCGTCAGCACCAGCGGCGAACCGAGCGCCACGCTAACGGCACCCAACAGGTAATCCAGTCCGTTTGTCACCGCCATGGCGATGATCGCCAGACTGAGCAGGCGCGCGCCCCTGTCCGTAATCCTGACCAGCCTCCAGCCCGTCTCGTGCGGAGCAAGCGCCGCATAGGTCAGCTTCCAGACGAAATGCACGAACCAGATAAAGCCGAAGAATGTCGCGATCATGGGCGCCACATCCGGGCGCAGCACGTTGAATCCTTCAAGGAAAAGATAGGAGGTTACCAGAAATGCCGCGAAGGTGATGCTGTGCATGACCGTCGACCAGAACGTATAGGAAAGGCGCTTGATATAAGCGGGGTTATCGCTGTTGCTGCGCTGAAGAAAACGGCCGAAGAGCCGATATCCGCCAGCGAGGAAAAGGAACGCCGCCCCGACGGAGAGTGCGATCGCACCAAGCAGCGAAAAAGCCTTGAACCTGAAGACGAAACTTCCCCAGCTTCCGATTGTCGAATAAAAATTTCGCATTTCGGTGACGAACGCATTGCCCGCATCGACAAAAGCGTCGGGCGTCAACTCCGTATGCCGGAACAATGTCTGCGCAAATAGCGTTCGGCGCAGATTGGTGATCATGTTGGCGAGTTGCGTCGCGCTGTTTGACAGGCTGCCCGCATCATCGACGATCAGGTTGAGCTGAGACCGCTCGTTCTCCAGTTTGCTTCTCTCCTCCGCGACTGCCGGCGCTTCTGCCGGCTGACCCGCGGCAGGCGGCTCCCCGAGGCTGGTCAGGCGCCCCTGGATCTGTTCGACGCGCACCTTCATCGCATCCGAAGCGACGCGCATCTCCTCGACGATCGCTTCCGCCTTCACTCTTATGTCCGCAAGCTTTGCATCGTCATCCGGCGTGCTTTGCACGCTTTCGCGAAACGCGTTGAGCTGCTGCCTCAAGCCATCCAGCTTCTCCTTCATCTCGATATTGATGGAGTCACTCGTGACATCGGTCGGCGTGGACTGATCCCCTTGGGCCTGCACCGATGACTGCGCCTCAGGCGAAGACTGAGCCGCTGCATTGTGAACAGAGATCGAAGAAACGGCGAGCAACAGGGTCAGGACAATCGGCAGGCGCCCGTGGCGGCGATCAAAAGCTGTGCCGAAAAGGCGTCCGAGGAAAAAGGATGGGGTCACTGGTCTCTCGTCTTGCTAACCGAATCGGCTGGCAAAATAGGGGCTGTTCAAGGCGAAGAAAAGGAATGTTGCCTTTCAAAAAAAGCGAATGGGAACTCTGGAACATTTTGGCGCGTTACCTGCCGCACCCCAAGGACAGGATTAAAGAAAGGGTAAGGACATGGAAGACGCAGGTATCGGCTGGATCGCAGCCATTATCATCGGCGGCATCGCCGGCTGGCTCGCCGAAAAATTCATGAAGAGCGACATGGGCATCTTCATGAACATCATACTGGGCATTGTTGGTGCAATTGTTGCGAATGCCATCCTTAGCGTGTTCGGCGTCGTCCTGGGCGGATGGATCGGATATCTGATCGCCGGCTTTATCGGCGCCTGCATTCTGATCGCCATTGCCCGCGTCTTCAGACGCTGAGAAGCGCAATCGCCATGTCGGCCGGCATTACCCCCGGCCGACAGAGGCCTTTCAGGCCGCAAGAGCGATTTTCAACGCATCGTGATCCAGTATCTCGGCGAGAACCTCGACCACGAGATTATGATCCTCCCGTTGCGGCAAGCCCGAGACAGTTACCGCGCCAATACAGCCGGTACCGGCAACGGTAATCGGAAAACTCCCCCCATGGGCGGCATAATCCGTATCTGAGAGACTGAACTTGTCTTCCAGTGTCGCACCCTGCAGCTCGAGCTTGCGTCCGACAGAGTAGCTCGAACGGAGAAAATGCAAGGCGACATTTCGCTTGCGGCGTATCCAGCGTGCATTGTCGGCAGTCGATCCCGCCAGGGCGCTGTAAAACAGGGGCATGGCATGCAGCGTGACATCGATCGCAACCGGCAGAGCACGTTCGCTTGCGACAAGCCTCAACCGCTCCCCAAGCCTCCAGCCGGCATCACAATCGAACCTGTCGAACACCAGCAGTCTTTCCTGCTCGGCGATTGCCCTTATGTCGTTTTCCAATGACATTTCGTTCCCTCCCTGACCTGCCTGATAATTGAGGTCGAATAGCGCTCTGGTGCAGAGCTAATCGCCTATCGGCCCGCTCTTACGGGAAACGAAGGCCGCGAGTTCGTCGATAGCAAAACCGATCCGTTCCAGCAGCGCGGAGGAGACGATCTCATGACCGGAAAAATCCCGGTTGGATGCATAGATCGCCGTCGGGATGGTGTGCGCCATGAAAAATCCGAACAACGGGCGCAGTTGATGTTCGACCATCAGTGCATGCCGCTCACCACCACCCGTGGCAGCAATGAGAACTGGCTTGCCGCGCAATTGCTCGGGATCGATCAGATCTATGAAATGTTTGAACATCCCGGGATAGCTGCCCTTGTATGTCGGCGAACCGATGACAAGCAGGTCAGACTCGACGACCGCCTTCAGAACAGCCGCGGCATCTGCGTCGAGATCATTCTGTGATTTCGCCAGACCCAGCGTATCCCCGACATCCGTAAGATCGAAGACGGATCTGGTGAGGTTGTACCGATCGCAAGCAAGGTCGGCGATATACTCCACAAGTGCAGATGTCTTGGACGGCCGACCGTAACTTCCCGAGAACCCAACAAGTTTCAACTGCGTCATTCAATTATCCAGTTACAAATCTCCGCAAGGACAGGACATATCACCCGACCTACCCTTTCAACAACCATCCGCAAGAGTGAGATGCTGTTGTAGCCCTGACACCTCGTTTCCGGGATGATTGTTACCCCATCGTCCCGTGAAGGAACCGGAAAAATTGACTTAACCGGGAGGACTTTGGGACAAAATTATAGTCGCGGGCGGCAGGCAGCAAGCCACTGAAGTTGATGTAGACACTCGTTTGGCCGCCAAAAGCTCTCGGGTTCGTTAGCACCTCGCAGCGTCGGCACATCATCAGCAAGCTTGTCCGGGAAAGCGAAGGTTACAAATCGAATCATCGGCCTGCCGTGAATGATGACACAAACGACAGTTAAGCCCCCTCCGCCTCCTCTAACGGCTCTAAAGTGGGACAAATTATGAAATCTTCACATCGAAAATTCGAAATATCCGAGCCGATAGAAAGGGCAGCTCCATGATCAAAAAAGCAGATCGGCAACCAGCACGTTATCTGGATAGGGAAAACGCGCGCCGAGTCCGATCATCACAACCATAAGGAGAATTAGCCATTGGAAACCTGAGCATAAATCACCCTAAGGTGCGACGGGTAATGCGCTTGCCATGCCCTCATTAGGCGAATAATTGCCGATGTCGTTGACGAGCACTCGCTATTCGCTTGCCGGGAGCCCATCCGACACTCCTGCTGCAATCTCATGTCAAAACGATAACGGGCATAAAAGGTAACGCCTCATGATGGAACTGTTCACGGCCGCCGGATTCATGGCGCTACTAGAAGTCATCGCGATCAATCTTGTTCTTTCCGGTGACAACGCAATCGTTATCGGGCTTGCCGCCGCCGGGCTTCCTGCACATCTGCGGCAGAAGGCTATTCTCTTCGGCATTATCGCTGCCACCGTCTTGCGGCTCATCTTCGCGGTCATCACCACATATCTGCTCGGCATTCCGGGGCTGCAGCTCATCGGCGGCCTTCTCCTCGGTTGGGTGTGCTGGAAGATGTGGTCGGAACTTCGCGTCGCGCAGCACGACGGCTCTCCCGAAACCGCAGATGGAGCCGCATCGCGCGCGCCGGAAAAGACATTTTTCCAGGCAGCCATGCAGATCGTGCTCGCCGACGTCTCGATGTCGCTGGACAACGTCCTCGCTGTGGCGGGCGCTGCACAGGGCCACTCCACGGTCCTGGTCATCGGCCTGATCGTGTCGATCGCGCTGATGGGCGTCGCCGCGAATTTTGTCGCAAAGCTTCTCTCCCGTTACCGCTGGATCGCCTATCTCGGCCTGATCATCATCGTCTACGTGGCCCTGAGCATGATTTATCACGGTTTCGACGAGGTTCTGCCGATGGTCTACAGCTACGTTTCCGGCGCCTGAACACGTCGCCTGAAAAGTTGGCCCCGCAGTTCTTGCCGGGCCAATTTGCGTTACAACGCCTTCACCGCCGCCAGAACATCTTCTGCGTGACCGGCAACTTTCACCTTCGGCCAGATCCGGGCAACCTTGCCTGCAGGATCGATCAGGAAGGTTGTACGTTCGATCCCCATATACGTCTTTCCGTACATGCTCTTCTCTTTCCACACGCCATAAGCCTGCGAGACCGCCGTGTCCTCGTCGGATCCCAACGCGATGGTCAATTCGCGTTTGCTGACGAAATTGTCATGCTTCTTCACGCTGTCGGCGGATACCCCGACAATCGCCGCGCCAGCTTTGTCGAACTCTGGCAGGAGTTGCGAAAACGAGATCGCTTCGGTCGTGCAGGCCGTTGTGTCATCCTTGGGGTAAAAATAGAGCACCAGCCGCTTGCCGCGAAAACTCGCCAGAGAAATGGTCTGGGCGCCATTTCCGGGCAGCGTGAAATCCGGTGCATCATCGCCGATATTCAGGTTCGCCATGGTTTTCCTTTCTTTTGCCAGCATCTTGAGTGAATGTTGCGGCCATGGGTATATACAGCCCGAAGAGGCGTCCAGATCAGCTTGGATGTGAAAAGAACGAGTTCTTCACTGAATGGCGGAAATACGTGGCGAGAAGATCGATTTCAGCAGGAAGGACATTGTCCCGCTGCATGAGCTTCCGTCCGCCCAGGCTGAAGACCCGATCATCGTTCACTGCCCTCCGCACAGCACGAGAACCTGGCGTTTCTGCAAGTCCATAGTGCTTTTCGCCGTCTTGATCATGGTCGCCATTGGCAGCGCTGTGTTTGCCATCGAAGGTGGCATAGTCGACGGTACGCTGACCAGCCGCGCTCAGTCTGCCCTGAACAATGCGATCGGTCCCCGCTACGTTTCCAACGTCGGCTCCGCGGCGATCCGTTTTGATTCGGATTTCCGTCTGGCGATCGAAGCACGCGACGTCGACATCGTTGAGCGCGCAACTGGCCAGCACTTGAGCCGTGCAGGCGCCCTGCGAATGGCCGTGGATCCACTCGCGCTGCTCGGTGGGCGCATATCGATCAACAGCATATCGGCGCAGTCGATCCGCCTCGAAACGGCGCAGTTGCCGGAAGGCGACCCCATCGCGCTCGCCAAGGTTCGGGTCGACGCGGTTCCGCAGCTGCTTGAGCAAGCATTCCAGAGGCTCGATGAGGCACGGGGCCTGATCGAGCGAACGGGTACCGCCTCCATCCGCCTCGCAGGCATCGAGATCGTCCTTCCGGCAGCCCCCGGCCGCAAACCAACGGTCGTAAAGGTCAACGATCTCGAGCTTGCGCGCAATGCAACGGGCGAGATCGGTATTGACGGCACCGTCAGCATCAACGACCGGGAAGCGAAGCTCACGGCCGCATCGAAGACGGTCGATGGCGTAACTGCTGCCCTGTCCGCGCGCCTATCCGGGCTGGAAGTAACCCCATTTCTGTTGCAGCGAACAGAAGATGGTCAGCCGCGTGAAGGCCTCGAGAGCTCAGTCGATTTCGACATGTCCGCAGAGCGCTCCCGCGGTGATGCCCAAAAGCCGGCGATGACGGCAACCCTGACCAATTCGCCAGGCAATTTCTACTTCGATGGCATCCAGCAGACATTCAGCGGCGCCACCATCAATGTCGCCTATGACTTCGCCAAGAACTCGATTGAAATCATGAATTCGGAGGCAAGTTTCGGTCCGACTGTCGTGCCGTTCACTGGTGCGGTTATAGATCTTAACCGCTTGAATGAGGGCGATAAACGTTTCGGCTTCGGCCTCGATCTCCTCGTTCGCGGAGGTAGAGCGATCGGCGCTTCTCAGGGAGAACAGCCGGCCGATTTCGACCTTAAGGCAACCGGGCGTTATCTGTCTGCCGACCGCCAGCTTGAATTCGACGAGATGACGGTGGCAAGTCCACTCGGTCATATGGCCGCCGCCCTCAAGGTCCGCTTTGGCAAACAGTCTCCCGAGATCAGCTTTGGGGGCCAGATCCCCCAGATGCAGGTGACAGGCGTAAAACAGCTCTGGCCCTTCTGGATGGCGCGCAAGCCGCGCGACTGGGTTATGGCGAATATGTTTGGCGGTAACGTCACGAATGGCACGATCGCTGTCTTCATCCCCGCGGGGCGCATGAAGGGTCCGGGTATTCCCATGGAGCTCGATGCGAACGAATTGCAGATCGGATTCGGGGTTACCGACACACGTCTCAACCTGCCGGGTGAAGTCCCGCCTCTGCGCGATCTTGCGGGAAAATTCTCTCTGAAAGGCCAGGAGATGCTCGTCGATGTCAGCAAGGCGGCATCCTATGCGCCTTCCGGTCGGGTCGTCACCGTCGAGAGCGGACGCTTCGCCATCCCGTCAACATATGCCAAGCCATTGATGGCAGATCTGACGCTGAAGATTTCTGGACAGGCTGACGCGATCACCGAGCTTGCCAACTTCAAGCCGATGAATGCCTTGAAGGGCACCAGCTTCAAGCCTGAAGATTTTTCGGGAAATGCCAAGGCAGATATTCATGCTCGTTTCGGACTGATCTCGGATCATAATCCGCCCAAACCTACCTGGAATGCCCAAATCCGCCTTGATGGCGTTAATCTCGCGACACAGATGGAAGGGCACAAGATCGGCGCACTGACCGGGCTTTTGACCGTAGACAACCAGTCTGCAAAACTGACCGCGAACGGAACCGTGGACGACATTCCCGCCGAATTCGCCGTTACCGAACCTGTCGATCAGAACTCTGGCGTAAAGCGCGAGCGCGTTATCAAGGCGACGCTCAATAATGCCCAGCGCGATAAGCTCGTGCCCGGCCTCTCGGACATGGTAGAGGGCCAGATCGTTGCCGAACTCACGCGCATCGATGAAAAGCATCAGGCAGTTACGCTCGATCTCAGCCGCGCCGAGCTAACTGTGCCATGGATTGGCTGGACCAAGGGTAGCGGCATCGGCGCCAAGGCCCAGTTCGAGGTATCCAGTGATGCCGGAAAGCAGACGACCTTAAGCGGCTTTCAGCTCACCGGTGAGAGTTTTGGCGTCAGGGGCGACGTGCAACTGGCCGATGGGGCCTTGACGACGGCATCGTTCTCCCACGTGCAGCTGTCGCCGGCTGATAATTACAGCCTTAGCGTCAAGCGCTCGAAAGGTGCCTACGAAATCTCGATCGGCGGAAACGCCGTAGACATGCGGCCAATCATCACCATGATGCGCGCCAACAATGGCAATGCAGCGGCCGGCAGCAATGAGGGCAGCAGCACAATCTTGCGCGCACAGGTTGATCGCGTTGTCGGTTTCAACGATGAGCAGCTTTCGAATGTCGCATTGAATTTCTCCTCACGGGGGTCAAACATCGTCCGTGCTGATTTGAGCGCCATAACAGGAAGCGGACAAGCACTCGTCAGCCAGATGTCCCGCGGCGATACCATCTCGGTCACGAGCGGCGATGCAGGTTCGGTAGCACGCTTTGCCGACCTCTATGACAACATGAGCGCGGGATTGCTTAATCTGAAACTAAAAGCGCGAGGAAGCGATTGGGTTGGCTCGCTGGACATCCGTAATTTCCAGTTGCGCAACGAAGAGCGTCTGCAGTCCCTCGTGTCGACACCAGTCGGCGAAGATGGCCAGAGCCTCAACTCCGCGGTGAAAAAGGATATTGACGTCAGTTCGGCACGTTTTCAGCGCGGCTTCGCTGCATTGGTCTACCGCGACGGCGCGTTATCCGTCGCCAATGGCGTTGTGCGCGGAGAACAGATCGGTGCCACTTTCCAGGGCAAATTGCGGGACGCCAACGGCAATATGGAGATGACCGGTACGTTCATGCCTGCTTACGGCTTGAACAGGCTTTTCGGTGAACTTCCGCTGATCGGCGCGATCCTTGGAAATGGCCGAGATCGCGGCCTTCTGGGCATCACCTTCAAGCTCGAGGGTGCGTTCGACAAGCCGCGACTGACGATAAACCCACTTTCGCTCATAGCCCCCGGCGTGTTCCGCCAGATCTTCGAATTCCAGTGACGAAAAAGGCCGCTCGAAAGCGGCCTTTGATCTTCTGTTTCCGAGGTCTATCTCAGGCCGGACGAACCAGGATATGCTTCTTCTTGCCGAGCGACAGCTTGATCACGCCATCGGCAGTCACTTCGCCGGAACCGATCACCTTGCGCTCGTCGGAAACCGCCACGTCATTGATCCGCACCGCACCGCCCTGAACGTGACGACGGGCTTCACCGTTCGATGCGGCAAGACCAGCCTTGACGATCAGGGCCAACAGGCCGACCCCGGCTTCCAGCTCGCCCTTTGCAACATCGATCGACGGCAGATTGTCGGCAAGCGCACCCTCCTCGAAGGTCTTGCGAGCCGTTTCTGCCGCCTGCTCGGCATTTTCGCGACCGTGCAGCATGGCCGTCACTTCGGTCGCGAGGATCTTCTTGACTTCGTTGATCTCAGAACCAGCCAGCGCCGAAAGCCGTGCGATCTCGTCCATCGGCAACGTCGTGTAAAGCTTGAGGAAGCGCGAAACATCGGCATCCTCGGTATTGCGCCAGTACTGCCAGAAATCATAGGCCGACAACATGTCGGGGTTCAGCCAGACAGCACCGTTCAGCGACTTGCCCATCTTGGCGCCCGAAGCGGTCGTCAGAAGTGGCGAAGTCAGCGCGTAGAGCTGCGGCGTGCCCATCCGGTGACCGAGATCGATGCCGTTGACGATATTGCCCCACTGATCCGAGCCGCCCATCTGCAGACGGCAGTCGTAACGCTTGTTCAACTCTACGAAGTCGTAAGCCTGCAGGATCATGTAGTTGAATTCGAGGAAGGACAGCGACTGCTCCCGGTCGAGGCGCGTCTTGACGCTGTCGAAGGACAGCATGCGGTTGACCGAGAAATGGCGACCGACATCCCGCAGGAATTCAAGGTAGTTGATCTCGCGCAGCCAGTCGCCGTTGTTGATCATCATGGCATCCTTCGCGCCCTCCCCGTAGGAAAGGTAATTGGCGAAGACGCGCTTGATCGAGGCGATGTTGCTTTCGATCGTGTCGATCGTCATCAGCTGGCGGGCATCGTCCTTGAACGACGGATCGCCGACCATGCCGGTGCCGCCGCCCATCAGCGAGATCGGCCGGTGACCGGTCTGCTGCATCCAGTGCAGCATCATGATCTGGATAAGTCCGCCGGCATGAAGAGAAGGCGCCGTCGGGTCAAAGCCGATATAGGCCGTCACGGTTTCCTTGGCGAACAGTTCGTCGAGACCTGCCTCGTCGGAGATCTGGTGAATGAAGCCGCGCTCATCGAGCGTGCGAAGGAAATCGGACTTGAACCTGGACATCTCTCTACTCTGCGGATGTGTTTTTAAGTTGCGAAACGGCGTCTAGCACCGTTCTTTGGCATAATCACTTTAAAAGTGATCCCCTTGCCCCAACGGCATCGCGCGATCGCCAACCAATTCCTGATACACAAGACTTCATTAACCTTAAGGATGTGTAATCCCCTCAAGCAAGCATCGGATTTGATTCAGCCTTTTCAGGAGCAATACGTGACGCACCGAGCCGAAAACAAGGTTTTTGGAAAACGGGCTGCGAATCATGTCCTCATTCTCGCAAGTGGCGAGAAAATCCGTCATATGACCATCCGCCCCTGGATGATCGCCTTGACCGTATGTTTTGCAAGCATTCTGACGATAGGTTACCTCGGGGCTACATCTTATCTGGTAATCCGCGATGACCTGATCGGAGCAACGATCGCCCGCCAGGCCCGCATGCAGCATGACTATGAAGACCGTATTGCAGCCCTGCGTGCGCAGCTGGACCGCATTACCTCGCGCCAGCTGCTCGATCAGCAAGTCGTGGAAAAGAAAGTCGAAAAACTGCTTGAGCAACAGGACGCGCTGTTCTCCCGCCACACCAAGCTCGGCTCACTTCTGGATCGCGCCGAAGAAACAGGCCTTCAGCCGGGGGCAGAGCCCCCTGCCGCTGAAATCCCTGCCTTCGCTCCCACCGGTGACGGACGCAGGGCTTCCTTGTCCGGAGGCTCTGCCGCAATCGCCAAGATACTGCAAGGCGGCGAAACTGAAACCAGACTGGCAGTCCTCTCCCCCGTGGCCGGCACCGGCTTGCGTGAAGGCGCCGCCGATCGTGCCGACCGGATTTTTTCCAAGGTCACCCTGTCCCTCAAGACGCTCGAAAGCCAACAGCTGACGAAGATCGCGAGCCTGACGACGGGAGCGTCCGAAGCGGCAAATGCGATCACCACGATCCTGCTGCGAAGCGGCGTTGATCTGGATCCGTCAACAGTTAGACAAAATGGCATCGGCGGGCCATATGTCGAACCTCGCCTTCCCGGCAATCGCTTCGACGCGTCGCTAGACGATCTTGATGCGGCGCTGACACGGCTGGAAAGCGTGCGCGAAACAGCGCGCGACCTTCCTTTTTCCAGTCCGGCCCCCGGACAACCGGTCACCAGCCGGTTTGGAAACAGGGTCGATCCCTTCCTTGGTCGCCTCGCATTGCATGCCGGTATAGATTTTGCCGCCCAGACCGGCGACGAAGTGAAGAGCACCGGCGCCGGCAAGGTCGTCGCAGCAGGCGCTGCCGGTGGTTACGGCAACATGGTCGAGATCGACCATGGTTACGGCATTTCGACCCGTTTCGGCCACCTTTCGAAAATCCTGGTCAATGTCGGAGACGAGATAAAGACGGGCGATGTAATCGGTCGCGCCGGGTCGACCGGACGTTCGACCGGTCCCCATGTTCACTACGAAGTGCGCCGAAATGGACAGGCAGTTGATCCGATGCATTTCCTCAATGCCGGCATGAAGCTCACAACGTATCTCGAGTAGCAAGGTCAGCCATTCACGCGGCGTATCGCCGCGCGGTTGCTTTCATTCACCAAAACCACTGCCACCCTGGCGGGTTTTCTTGACTTTCCAGCATTTTGGTCATATGTCGCGCCCTGTTGTCGCCCCATTTGAGCGTAGCGACGGATCATGTTCTTCTTGAACGGAACGGAATAGTATTTCCATTGACCACTTTTGCTGATCTTGGCCTGAGCCAGAAAGTTCTTAACGCCGTCACCGACGCCGGCTACACGATACCCACGCCTATCCAAGCCGGAGCCATCCCGCATGCGCTGCAGCGCAGGGACATTTGCGGTATCGCACAGACAGGAACGGGCAAGACAGCTTCCTTCGTCCTGCCGATGCTGACGCTTCTGGAAAAGGGTCGGGCACGGGCTCGCATGCCGCGAACCCTCATTCTGGAGCCGACCCGGGAACTCGCAGCCCAGGTTGCGGAAAACTTCGAAAAATACGGCAAGAATCACAAACTCAACGTCGCCCTGCTGATCGGCGGCGTTTCCTTCGAGGAACAGGATCGCAAGCTTGAGCGCGGCGCCGATGTTCTGATCTGCACGCCCGGCCGCCTGCTCGACCATTGCGAGCGCGGCAAGCTGCTGATGACCGGCGTCGAAATCCTCGTCATCGACGAAGCCGACCGCATGCTCGACATGGGCTTCATCCCGGATATCGAACGGATCGCAAAGATGATCCCGTTCACCCGCCAGACGCTGTTCTTCTCGGCCACGATGCCGCCGGAAATTCAGAAACTGGCAGACCGTTTCCTGCAGAACCCGGAACGTATCGAAGTCGCCAAGCCGTCTTCGACTGCCAAGACCGTGACGCAGCGCCTCGTTGCTGCACACAACAAGGATTACGAGAAGCGCGCCGTCTTGCGCGAACTCATCAAGGCTCAGGACGACCTGAAGAACGCGATCATCTTCTGCAACCGCAAGAAGGACGTCGCCGACCTGTTCCGCTCGCTGGAGCGCCACGGCTTCTCGGTCGGCGCTCTCCATGGCGATATGGACCAGCGCTCGCGCACGACGATGCTGGCAGGCTTCAAGGACAACCAGATCACCCTGCTCGTCGCGTCCGACGTGGCCGCCCGTGGGCTGGATATCCCTGATGTCAGCCACGTCTTCAATTTCGACGTTCCGATCCATTCGGAAGACTACGTTCACCGCATCGGCCGTACCGGCCGTGCCGGCCGTTCGGGTCGCGCGTTCACCATCGTCACCAAATCCGACTCGAAATATCTCGATGCGATCGAAAAGCTGATCGGCGAAAAGATCGAGTGGGAGAACGGTGATCTCTCCGCACTGCCAGCCGCCATGGAAAGCCATGACAGCGATCGCGGCGGACGCAAGGGCGGCCGGGATCGCGGTGGTAAAGACCGCAACCGTGGCAGCCGTCACGAACAACCGGCAGCCGTTGCAGCAGCACCGCAACAGCAGGAAAAGCAAATCGTCACTGAAGAGGCAAGCGTGGAAGCAGTTCTGGAAAATACGAAGTCGGAACGTCGTTCTGACAAGAAAAATCAGCCTGCGAACAACCGCGGCCGCGAGCGCCGTGTCAATCCTGCCAATGACGACAACCGTGATCGCCGCCGTTATCGCGACCATGATGACGGCCCGACCCCGGTCGGCTTCGGCGACGATATCCCAGCCTTCATGCTGATCGTCGCAAACGCAGCGAAGTAATGTCCGCCTTAGCAAAACCGGGCCAGGATTTTCCTGGCCTTGGAGTCGGTCTGGTAATCCGCCGCGCCGATGGAAAAGTGCTGGTCTGTCGTCGCCTGAAGGCGCCCGAAGCGGGTCACTGGAACATCGTCGGCGGCAAGGTCGACATGATGGAACAGGCAGAAGACGCTGCGCGTCGGGAAGCCGAGGAAGAGACCGGGCTGAAGATTGGAAAGATCAGCTTTCTCTGCGTGATCGAAGGCATTCTTGAAGAGGAAGGGCAGCACTGGCTGTCGCTGATCTACGTGACTGACGATTTTTCCGGCGAGCCGGTTCTCACCGAACCTGAAAAACATGCGGATTTGATGTGGATCGACATGAATGAGCCACCGGCGCCCCTGTCGATATTCTCCTCACAAGCCTTTGAGCTGCTGAAATCCCACTAAAAAAGCCGTCCCGGTTGTCCAGGACGGCTCTCTTGATTGAAAATTTTACAGTATCATCGGATGCTGTCGTCGGCTCGGGCTTGCCCGAACCACATCCCCCATTACCCGACGAGAATATCCGCTGGGTCTTGCAAGCCGCAATACGTTAATTCTCGCACTTGCGAAGAAAATACGATCACGTATCGCGATTGACTCGAAGCGCTGCTTCAAAGGCCATACGCACCCAGTCTCGCAACTCGTCAGGATCGTCCAGCGCCGCATTCGGTATGGACCAATAGGGCATGAGAACGGGTTTCCCCTTTTTACCTTCATAGGACCATTGGACTGCACCTGCAGCCCGGAAAGCCGGAGCGCTGGTCTCATCCGCTTTTAACAGTATTTCATCTCGCAGATCGAGGGCGATGATCAGACCCTGATGATAGATCCCCTTGCCGCCGAACATGCGTCGGATGGAGACCGGTCCGAGACCCTCGAACATTTCCTCGATCGCTGCATTGTCCATGACCCACCCTTCCTTTTGGCTCAGCGCAGTCGAAAGACCGTGCCGGCCAGACGACCCCGATGTCTTGTCACACGAATAGCAAGATTCCGCTCACGATCATGCTAGATTTCGCCCGTGAACTGCCAAAAACGGGAAAAAGCTTGGACGCTCATGCCCTTGCGGGTTAAAGCTGCGGCGAACACGGACTTAAGGAAAAGCATGCCTTCCCTGCGTTTCGATATCGCGATCCTGCTGACTGCAGCGGCTTTCGGATATGTTGCTACGGCAACGACGGTCTCGGCCGCCACCATCGGTGTCGTCGCGCCAAAGACGGGACCTTATGCGTTGCTCGGCATGCAGGTTTTTGAAGGGGCCAGAGCTGCCGCACAAGTCACCGGCGACAGACTTGTCGAAATCGACGAGACCTGCAACGAGACCGGCGGCCCGGAAGCCGCAAAGACGCTTGCCGACGCCAAGGCTTCTATCGCGATCGGATTTCTATGCGTCGAAACGCTGGCCTCCGCTTTGCCGGCGCTGGCCGACAGCAAGATTGCAGCAATCACCATTTCCGTCCGTTCCCGAATCCTGATGGAAGACGCCTTGCGCAATGGCTGGCCGCTTTTCCGCATGGCTCCATCGGAAACTGCCGAGGCCGATCAGATCGCGGCGGTGATCGTCGATCGCTGGAAAGCCGAGCCGATTGCCCTTGTCGACGACGGCACCATCTACGGGCGCGAACTCGTCAGCGCTGTCCGCCAGAAACTCGAACCGATCGGCATCGCGCCGGTGTTCACCGATACGCTTCGGCCCGGTCAGGAGCAGCAGATAGCCCTCATCAGACGGCTACAGAAAGCCGGCGCAACCCATATACTCGTCGGCGCTGACCGTAACGATGTCGCCGTCATTGCCCGCGATGCCGAAAGGGAAAACATTCCCCTCACCATTCTCGGCGGCGATGTCATGAAGGCCGCCAACCGGCCGGTCGCGCTTCGCGACGGCACGCTGGCTGTCACGCTGCCACCTTACCGGACACTCGAGACTGCCGCCAACGCTGCAACATCGCTCGAAAGCCGCCAGATCGAGCCTGAAGGCAACACGCTTCCCGCCTATGCCGCAACCCAACTGGCCAGCCAGACAGCAGAATCCGCAGGCAATGACTGGGGAAAACTCCTGTCCTCCCTAAAAACCGGCACCTTCCAGACCGCAATCGGACAGATCCGCTTCGATGCTGCGCACGAACTGGCGGACAATCCCTATCGTCTTCTGGAATGGCGCAGCAGCGAGTTTTTGCCGCCCGCCTCCGCGACCGAGTAACGATTGCGGCGATCGTCCCGGAATGCTAGTCGGCAGACGACACAGGAGATCCGTCCATGACCTTGCCGCTTCGCATCGCCCCCTCCATTCTAGCTTCCGATTTTTCGAAACTCGGCCAGGAGGTCGCAGAAGTCGTCGAGGCCGGTGCAGACTGGGTTCACCTCGATGTCATGGACGGCCATTTCGTCCCCAACATCTCCTTCGGTCCCGATGTCATCAAGTCGCTGCGCCGCTATACGGACGCCTTCTTCGATTGCCATCTGATGATTGCCCCGGTCGACCCCTATCTCGAAGCCTTCGCCAAGGCCGGATGCGACGGCATTACCGTCCATGCCGAGGCCGGCCCGCATCTGCACCGTTCGCTGCAGACGATCCGGTCGCTGGGCAAGAAAGTTGGCGTGACGCTCAATCCAGCTACTCCGGTCTCGGTGCTTGAAGACGTTCTGGACGACGTCGACCTCATCCTCGTCATGAGCGTCAACCCCGGCTTTGGCGGTCAAAAGCTAATTCCATCCGCGCTCGACAAGATCTCCCGCATCAAGTCTCTGATCGGTGACAGACCTATCGAGATTGAAGTCGACGGAGGCATCACGGCTGAAACCATCGGCGCAGCCCGCAAGGCAGGCGCCAATGTCTTCGTCGCCGGATCGGCGGTCTACAAGGGCGCAAACAAGAATGCGTATCGCGACAACATCTCGGCGCTTTTGAAGGCCGCCGAGGCCTGAAAAGCCTTAAACACGGGGCAACGCCCCAAAAAGATTGAGCTTCGCCGTTCTTCTTGATAGAGCGGCGGCAATTCTATCCAAGCAAGCGAGCTGCCCATGATCCCCCGTTATTCCCGACCGGAAATGGTCGCCATCTGGTCGCCGGAAACAAAGTTTCGCATCTGGTTCGAAATCGAGGCCCACGCCTGCGACGCGCTCGCGGCAATCGGCGTCATTCCGAAATCTGCGGCAGAAACGATCTGGGAAAAGGGCGGCAAGGCCGAATTCGATGTCGCCCGCATCGATGAGATCGAAGCCGTCACCAAGCATGACGTCATCGCCTTCCTTACTCATCTGGCGGAATTCGTCGGCCCGGATAGCCGCTTCATCCACCAGGGCATGACATCTTCGGACGTGCTCGACACGACGCTCAACGTCCAGCTCGTGCGCGCCACCGACATTCTGCTTGCAGACATAGATCGTGTTCTGGCTGCTTTGAAGGCTCGCGCCTTCGAACACAAGGATACGGTCCGCATCGGCCGCAGCCACGGCATCCATGCCGAACCGACGACGATGGGCCTGACCTTTGCCCGCTTCTACGCCGAAATGAACCGCAACAAGACACGCCTTCTCGAAGCCCGCGAAGAGATCGCCACCTGCGCAATCTCCGGCGCCGTCGGCACCTTCGCCAACATCGACCCGCGCGTCGAGGAACATGTCGCAGCAGCCCTGGGCCTGAAGCCGGAGCCGGTCTCCACCCAGGTCATTCCGCGCGATCGCCACGCGATGTATTTCGCCATCCTCGGCGTCATTGCCTCTTCGATCGAAAACGTTGCGATCGAAATCCGCCACATGCAGCGCACTGAAGTTCTGGAAGCGGAAGAGTTCTTCTCGCCGGGCCAGAAGGGTTCGTCAGCCATGCCGCACAAGCGCAACCCGGTGCTTACCGAGAACCTCACCGGCCTTTCCCGTCTCGTGCGCATGTCAGTCGTTCCGGCAATGGAAAACGTTGCCCTCTGGCACGAACGCGACATCAGCCATTCCAGCGTCGAGCGCGCCATTGGCCCGGACACGACCGTTACTCTCGATTTCGCCCTTAACCGCTTGGCTGGCGTCATCGAAAAGCTCGTCATCTACCCTGAGAACATGTTGAAGAACATGAACAAGTTCAAGGGCCTTGTCATGAGCCAGCGTGTACTTCTGGCACTCACCCAGGCGGGCGTTTCGCGCGAAGACTCTTATCGTCTCGTTCAGCGGAATGCGATGAAGGTCTGGGAGCGCGGTGCAGACTTCCTTGAAGAACTGCTTGCTGACGAAGAAGTCCGCGCAGCGCTCTCCGAGGAGGAGATCCGCGAAAAATTCGATCTCGGTTATCACACCAAGCATGTCGACACGATTTTCAATCGTGTCTTCGGCGAAGCTTGATATAGAAATCGGGAAGGCCCAGATAGGCGGCATGAAAGCATCAGAAGCCGATATCCTCATCATCCCCGGTTACACCAATTCCGGTCCTGACCATTGGCAGACCCGTTGGGAGCAGAAGCTCGCGACGGCCCGCCGGGTGGAACAGGCCGAATGGTCGAAGCCGGTAAAGGAAGACTGGATCCAGCGTCTCGTCGAGGAGGTCAACGCCTCGACGAAACCGGTTGTGCTGGTCGCTCATTCGCTCGGCGTTCCGACGGCGATCCATGCCATCCCGCATTTCAAAAAGCCGGTGGCCGGCGCATTCTTCGTGGCGCCGCCGGATGTGCAGAACCCGAAGATCAGGCCGAAACACCTGATGACATTCGGCCCTTATCCGCGTGATCCGCTTCCTTTTCCCGCCGTTACGATTGCCAGCCGAAACGACCCCTTCGGCTCCTATGATCACGCCGGCGACATTACCAACGCCTGGGGTTCGCTCCTGATCGACGCAGGCGAATCTGGCCACATCAATTCCGAGTCGGGCCACGGCCCGTGGCCGGAAGGCACAATGGTGTTTGCCCAGTTCCTGAGCCGACTGAAAGCCTGACCTCTGGCGATGTGCAGCGCACAACCCGACGTCGTAATTTCGCTTTCGATAGACAATTTTAAAGTTGCCTTAATTCGAATTCACTAACATTGCGCAATTCCTGCGAATGTAGGCGAACAGATGTCATCCAAACCAGTCTTCTATGCCGGCCCGACGATATCACCTTCGAGAGACGCCGGCTCGCTGACCGGCCTCTTTGACGCCATTCCCCTTCCCGTAGCACTGCTCGATTGGCAGGCGCGACTGCACCATGCGAACAAGGCTCTCAAGGCGAACTGGTGCCCCTTCGAGGTGGAATTTTTCACAGATCTGATCGATATCGAAGACCGTTCGGATTTTCTCGCCGGGCTTCGCCGCTGTAAGCCTGCCGCTGATGGTCAGATGGAACTCCGCCTGCCGCAGCCGGACGGTACGCTGCGATGGGCTCTCGTCCATCTTGCTCCGGCACCTACAGGGCTGGACACGCCTTTTCTCGTTGCAGCCTCGTTCGTCGACATAACAGCTTTAAAGACAAGGCTTGCAGATCTCGACATCTGGGAAAGCCGTTGGAACAAGGCGCTCGTCGGGTCGTCGACAGGCGTCTGGGACCATGATTGGAAACGCGGAGAGAAATACTATTCGCCGACATGGCGGCGGATCCGTGGCATGACCGAGGATGATCCTCTTCCCGAAAGCACTCAGGCGTGGCTCGATCTCCTCCATCCGGATGATCGGGATCACGTAATCCACTGCATAGACCGGCAGAATGAAGGCGATCCGGACTATACGGTGTTCGAATATCGCGAGCGTCACAAGGACGGTCATTGGGTCTGGATCGAGTGCCGCGGCGATTGCGTCGAATGGGACGCCGACGGCAAGCCGACGCGCATCGTTGGGACGGATACGGATATCACGGCCCGCAAGCAGGCCGAGGAGGCCACGGCGCGCATGGCAAGACGCCTGGACATGGCCCTCGAAATATCCGGCATCGGCACTTACGAATGTGACCTCACAACCGGTGTCGTCGACTGGGACGACCGCATGTATCGCATCTATGGAGTCGGTCGGCGCGAAGACGTCAGGGTTGGCGGATTATGGGAAACCTTTTTGCATCCGGCCGATCGCGAACGTGTCTTGAAAAACGTCGATGAACATATGCGAAACGGTGACCGTTTTTCGGATCAGTACCGCGCAGTTCTCCGCGATGGCTCCGATCGCATCATTCGCGCGCGCACCATGACCTTTCAGGATGGGAACGGCCACAAGATGACGGTTGGTGCGAACTGGGATGTCACCGATGATGTCGGGCTGCATCACGAACTGGAGCGTGCCAGAATTCTGGCCGAAGCCAGAAACATCGAACTGGAGGCAGCCAAGGACCGGATCGAGCACAGTGCCATGCATGATTACCTGACCGAGCTCCCAAACCGCCGTTATCTTGACGAGGTGCTCGACCGGATGGCAACGCAATACAGCGGCAGCGAGGCAGGCATCGCGATCCTCCATGTCGACCTTGATCGCTTCAAGCAGATCAATGACCGGCTCGGCCACGACGCGGGAGATGCGATGCTGGTCCATACTGCTCGCACGCTGCGCAGAACACTGAGCGAAGATGACTTCATTGCCCGTGTCGGCGGCGACGAATTCGTGGTTGTGTCGCAGCTGCGCGCCGTCGAGGAGCCGGCATCATCTGTGGCCACCCGCATGATAGACGCCCTGCGCGAGCCGATGATCTATGAGGGGCATCGCTGTCGCGTGGGCGCCAGTATCGGCATTGCCTCCCAGCGCGGCGACGCGATCGACGTACGCCAGTTGCTGCGCAACTCCGATATCGCGCTTTATGAAGCCAAGCGGCAGGGGCGAAACCGCTACGTCTGGTTCACGGCCGTCGCCTGATGCGCTACTGGTTCTCCACCTGGGCGGAAGCTTCAGTCAGCAGATCAAGCATCTTCATGCGTATCTCCGCATCCGACACCGCAATCCCGGCTGCATCGAAATCCTGCCTCAGCTTGCGAAAGACGTCCTCATGTCCGGCTTCCGCAAAATCCGCAACGATCACTTCCCTTGCATAGGCATCCCGGTCCGGCCTTCCGAGCATTTCCGCCGCCCAGAGCCCGGCCAGTTTGTTACGCCGCGACAATGCCCTGAATTTCAACTCCTCATCGTGCGCGAACTTGTTTTCGAACGCCTTTTCACGATCACTCATGCCACTCATGTTTTCCTCCCACGGCAACATTAGAATAGTTAAATAAGAGCATTCCCCCCTTTTGCAATCGGTAGCCCTGGAGGCCCCGCAGGATGCTTGATTGGAACCCAACCGATTGCGGCGCTATGGAAAGATGGAGTTCGACAACCTATCTGCCGTGGAAAGTCGGGGGGTGCCGGAAAAAAGCCGGTCAAACCGATATAGTATGTTGGCAGTGATTCTTCGCATGCCGAATACAGGGCAAATCGCCTGCCAGCGGACGTCTGCATTGTGAAAAGGAAACTTTTCCGATATGGGACCGCTTCAAATATGATTGCAGCCGCTCAGGCCGCCTTAGAACGAGATAAGAATACCATGAATCGTCGCCGCCGTATTTACGAGGGCAAGGCCAAGATCCTTTATGAAGGACCCGAGCCCGGCACGCTGATCCAGTTCTTCAAAGACGACGCCACAGCCTTCAACAAGAAGAAGCATGATGTCATCGACGGCAAGGGCGTGCTCAACAACCGCATTTCCGAATACCTGTTCACCCACCTGAACAAGATCGGCATCCCGACCCATTTCATCCGCCGGATGAACATGCGCGAGCAGCTGATCAAGGAAGTCGAGATGATCCCGCTTGAGATCGTCGTGCGCAATGTCGCCGCCGGCTCGCTGTCGGAGCGCCTTGGTATTGAGGAAGGCACCGTACTGCCCCGCTCGATCATCGAGTTCTATTACAAGTCCGACCAGCTCGCCGACCCGATGGTTTCCGAGGAGCATATCACCGCCTTCGGATGGGCCAATCCGGCCGAGCTTGACGACATCATGGCGCTCGCCATACGCGTCAACGACTTCCTCTCCGGACTCTTCCTCGGCGTCGGCATCCAGCTCGTCGATTTCAAGATCGAATGCGGTCGCCTTTACGAGGGCGATATGATGCGCATCATCTTGGCCGACGAGATTTCCCCCGATAGCTGCCGCCTCTGGGACATCGAGACGAAGGAAAAGATGGACAAGGATCGTTTCCGCCGCGATCTCGGCGGCCTTCTCGAAGCCTATTCCGAAGTCGCCCGCCGTCTGGGCATCATCAATGAAAACGAACCGATCCGCGGAACGGGTCCGGTTCTGGTCAAGTAATCAGGGGTATTTTGCAGTGATCAAGGCACGTGTAACAGTCACGCTCAAGAACGGCGTTCTCGACCCCCAGGGCAAGGCCATCGAAGGTGCCCTCGGCAGCCTCGGCTTCGAAGGCGTTCACCAGGCCCGCCAGGGCAAGGTCTTCGATCTTGAGCTGGACACAGCCGACAAGGCCAAGGCGGAAGCCGACCTCAAGGCCATGTGCGAAAAGCTTCTGGCTAACACGGTGATTGAGAACTACACTATCGCAATCGACTAAAGGTTGCGGAGCGTGTGATGGCCGAAGTCACCAGTGAACTCATGTATGAACTTATGAAGCGCATTCATGCAGACCTGGGTGATCTCAAGCTAGGCCAGCGAGAGTTGAAAGCAGAGATAAATGCGATGCGGGGAACGATGGTTCCGCTGCATCAGGATATTCTCAACATAAATACAACTTTGGCGCGGCATGAGTTGCGCCTCGACCGTATCGAAAACCGCCTGGAACTGCGGGAGTTCCAGGAAGCCCAAGCAAGGTTTGAACCACAGCCATGAAGTCAGCCGTCGTCCAGCTCCCAGGCCTCAACCGCGATCGCGACATGATCGCCGCCCTCACCAAGATTTCCGGCAAGGCGCCGATCACCGTCTGGCAGACGGAGACGAGCATTCCCGATGACGTCGACCTGATCGTCATTCCGGGTGGGTTCTCCTACGGCGACTACCTGCGCTGCGGCGCAATCGCTGCCCGTATGCCGGTCATGCAGGCGATCAAGGAAAAGGCGGAAAAGGGCGTCAAGGTTCTCGGCGTCTGCAACGGCTTCCAGATCCTCGTCGAGGCAGGCCTGCTTCCCGGCGCGCTGATGATGAATTCCTCGCTGAAATTCGTCTGCAAGGAAGTGAAGCTCGAAATCGTCAATGCCGAGACCGACTTCACCCGTGCCTATGAAAAGGGCCAGGTCATCCGCTGCCCTGTCGCGCACCATGAGGGCAATTATTTCGTCGATCAGGAAACTCTGAAGTCGATGAACGGCAATGGCCAGGTCGTCTTCCGCTACGCCGAAGGCACAAACCCCAACGGCGCGATCGAAGACATTGCCGGTGTCGTCAATGCCCGCGGCAACGTTCTCGGCATGATGCCCCATCCGGAAAACCTCATCGAAGCAGCCCATGGCGGCAGCGACGGTCGCGGCATCTTCGCATCCGCGCTGGACGTCATCGCAGCCTGATCCTCACACGAGCGTCGGCAAAAAAGGCCGACGCTTGCTTTATCAGCCATTTTTGGGAACGCACGCAGATGGCCTGCCGCATTTCGACTGCAATTTCTGTAACCGTTCTCGCCGCAGCGCTGGCTGCGTGTCAGGCCAAGCGCGTTGTGCAATCCAGCCCATCGGCGCTGGACATCATGGAAAAGGTTGCTGTTGCCGCAAACCGCTGCTGGTTCAAGTCAGGTGACGCTGCCTTCAAGTCCTACGCCTTCGCGCCGGAACTGTCGTCCTTCTCGGGACGTCCGCGCATCCTCCTCACCCGCAAGGGCTCATCCGACATTCGCCCGCTCCTCGTCGTCCAGGCGGAGGGCAAACCTGCGCGCCTCAGCGCCTTCGGCCCTGTAATGAACGAACAGCTCGGTACACGCGTTGGCGCCGACGTCAAGCGTTGGGCGGCCGGCAACAGCAATTGCTGACGTAAAAAGGGCCCGTCCGGCGGTTGGGATGCCGGACAGGCCGCTTGCACCTGATACAGGTGCCCGGTGCAATTCGCGCGAATGAGGGGACCAAGTTCGCGTTCGAAGTTGCACTGAATATTTCAAGCTCGCATTCTCAGCCCAGGAACCAGGATTTCCCGGCTTCGCGCTTGGCTGCAATCCGCGTCACGCCGATATCCCGTAGCTGGCTCTCGTCCATATCAAGGAGAGCCGCCCGTCCTGAGCGCCGCGTCAACGCATTCTTCAGCGCATCGATCAATCCGGCAACGACACCCAATCGAACCGTCATGGTCGCTTCCGGTAGCAGATCCTTGGCGACATAGAAGGCCGCCTCGCGTTCGTAGCGATCGGGATAAATTGTATCTATTGTAACGAGATATTCGTCATACTTGCGCATTTCGCACCTGTTGGCGTTTCGTTGCATTGCCTGCATTGTGGATACATTGACTCAAAAAGCACCGCAATGTAATCATTGTCACTATGACAAAATGGCTTCCAGATCTTCAGGAGGGCTCCGGCCCGCTCTACACCCGATTGGCCGACCAGATGGAAAAGGCCATCGAAACCGGTGACTTGCCGTCGGGCAGCAAGCTTCCGCCACAACGAAACCTCGCCTACGATGTTGGGGTGACAATCGGCACGGTCAGCCGCGCCTATTCGCTTCTGCATGAACGCGGGCTGGTCAATGGCGAGGTCGGGCGCGGCACTTACGTCTTGAAGCGCGACGATGAAGGCGCGCAGGATGATCAATATCCCGTATCCACAAGCATTGCCGGCACACGGCCGCTGCAGGCTCCGTCGGGCAAGATCCGTTTCGACAGCACGGCCGCCCCCGATCTCGGCCAAAGCGAGACAATCGCGGAGATAACATCAGAAATCATGCGCGACTGCCCGCACGACGTTGCCGGCTACACCCGCACCTCCCCGGATCATTGGCAGCAGGCCGGCGTTCGCTGGCTGAGCTATGGTGACTGGGCTCCCACCCCAGACTCAATTGTCCCGACACTGGGCGCTCATGCCGGGATCATGTCGATCATTGCCGTCCTGACCAACCCGGGAGACAGGATTGCTTTCGAGCATCATACATATTCCCAGGTAAGCCGCGCCGCCGGCCTCGTCGGTCGACGAATATCGCTGGTCAATTCGGACGCACACGGCGTCATTCCCGACGATTTCGAGCGAGCCTGCGTGCAGGAGCATCCGAAGATCGCCTTCTTCATGTCCTCGGTGCAGAACCCGACCTTGGCAACCATGCCGCTCGAGCGGAGAGAAGCCATCGCTGCCATCGCACGCAAATACAATGTCTGGCTGATCGAGGACAATCTTTACGGCGCCATGGACAAGGGAGACATTCCACTGATCGCGACGCTCGCACCGGAGCGGACATTCGTTGTTGATGGCCTGTCGAAATCGGTATCCGCCGGCATCCGTGGCGGGTGGGTCGCCTGCCCGCCTCACTTAGCCCAGCGTGTACGGGTCGCGCACAAGATGACGACGGGCGGCATGCCTTTCCTCCTCGCCGAACTGAGTGGCCGCCTCGTGCTCAGCGGCGCGGCCGATGTGATCTGGGAGCGCTGTCGCGCGGAGATCAACGTCCGTGAAGCCATGGCCCGCGAAATTCTCGCCGGTTACGACCTCAACTCCAATCCCGACATTCCCTTCCTCTGGCTTAAGCTGCCGGATCCCTGGCTTTCCGCCACATTCAAGAACGCCGCTTATGCCGACGGCCTGTTGCTCGACGACGAAGCGGAATTCAAGGCAGGCAGGTCGGAAAAGATAATCCATCGCGTCCGCATCGGCTTTTCCTCGCCAAGCTCCAGGCAGGAAGTCAATGATGGCCTCAGGATCGTGCGAAGCCTGCTGGACAATGGCTCCGGCGGTTATGACAGCCTCGCCTAGAAGCAACCATCTGCGATTTCGAAACATAGCACGTAGCAATCCCCGGCCTTCATCCGGCCGGGCCGATTTTCCTGTCGCACTCGCGCGATAGTTAGGTTAAAGAGGCGCCAAAAGCCCCCGACCGGCAGCCATTCCAGGATAAAAGATGACGATCTCCAATTCCCGCCAGATCACCCCGGAACTCATCGCCTCTCACGGCCTCAAGCCGGATGAGTACCAGCGCATCCTTGATCTGATCGGACGCGAACCGAGCTTCACCGAGCTTGGCATTTTCTCTGCCATGTGGAACGAGCACTGCTCCTACAAGTCTTCCAAGAAGTGGCTGCGCACGCTGCCCACCAAGGGCCGTCGCGTCATCCAGGGACCGGGCGAAAACGCCGGCGTCGTCGATATCGATGATGGCGATGTCGTCGTCTTCAAGATGGAGAGCCACAACCACCCGTCCTATATCGAACCCTATCAGGGTGCGGCGACCGGCGTCGGCGGCATCCTGCGCGACGTATTCACCATGGGCGCGCGTCCGATTGCAGCGATGAACGCCCTGCGTTTCGGCGCTCCCGACCATGCCAAGACCAAGCATCTCGTCTCGGGCGTTGTTGCCGGTGTGGGCGGTTACGGCAATTCCTTCGGCGTACCGACCGTTGGCGGTGAAGTCGAGTTCGATCCGCGCTACAACGGCAACATCCTCGTCAACGCCTTTGCGGCAGGCCTTGCAAAGTCCGACGGCATCTTCCTCTCCGAAGCCAAGGGCGTCGGCCTGCCGGTCGTTTATCTCGGTGCAAAGACCGGCCGCGACGGCGTCGGCGGAGCCACGATGGCCTCTGCTGAATTCGACGAGTCGATCGAAGAAAAGCGCCCGACGGTTCAGGTCGGCGACCCCTTCACCGAAAAGTGCCTGCTCGAAGCCTGCCTCGAACTGATGAAGACCGGCGCGGTCATCGCCATCCAGGATATGGGTGCTGCCGGCCTCACCTGCTCGGCCGTCGAAATGGGCGCCAAGGGCGATCTCGGCATAGAGCTCTACCTCGACAAGGTCCCGGTCCGCGAAGAGCAGATGACGGCCTATGAAATGATGCTGTCGGAAAGCCAGGAGCGCATGCTCATGGTTCTCGAACCTTCAAAAGAAGAAGTCGCCAAGGCGATCTTCGTCAAGTGGGGCCTCGACTTTGCCATCGTCGGCAAGACGACCGACGACCTGCGTTTCCGCGTCATTCATCAGGGCGAAGAAGTTGCCGACCTGCCGATCAAGGATCTCGGCGACCAGGCACCGGAATATGATCGTCCGTGGATCCAGCACACCGTTCGTGACGCCCTGCCCGCTTCGCAGGTCGCAGAGCCTTCCGATTACAACGACGCACTTCTGAAGCTCGTCGGCTCGCCGAACCAGTCCAGCCGCCGCTGGGTCTGGGAACAGTATGACACGCTGATCCAGGGCAATTCGCTGCAGCTTCCGGGCGGCGATGCCGGTGTCGTGCGCGTCGAAGGCCATGCGTCGAAGGCACTCGCCTTCTCCTCCGACGTTACCCCGCGTTACGTCGAAGCCGATCCTTATGAAGGCGGCAAGCAGGCAGTTGCCGAATGCTGGCGCAACATCGTTGCCACCGGCGCAGAGCCGCTGGCGGCCACCGACAACCTCAATTTCGGCAACCCTGAAAAGCCGGAAATCATGGGTCAGCTCGTCGGCGCCATCAAGGGCATCGGCGAAGCCTGCACCGCGCTCGACTTCCCGATCGTCTCCGGCAACGTCTCGCTCTACAACGAAACCAACGGCGTTGCCATTCTTCCGACCCCGACCATTGCCGGCGTCGGCCTGATGGGCGACTGGCAGAAGATGGCCCGTGTCGGTTCGGCCAAGGATGGCGACGTGCTGATCATGATCGGCACCGACGGCAGCCACCTCGGCTCGTCGATCTACCTGCGCGACGTGCTCGATTCGACCGATGGCCCTGCCCCGACGGTCGATCTCGTCGCCGAGCGCCGCAATGGTGAATTCGTCCGTGCAGTCATCCGCAATGCCCAGGTCACCGCCTGCCACGACATTTCCTCGGGCGGCCTTGGCCTCGCTCTTGCCGAAATGGCAATGGCGTCGAACAAGGGCATGACGGTAAGCCTCGCCGACCAGCAGGGACCGGCACACGCGCTTCTCTTCGGCGAAGACCAGGCTCGTTATGTCATCGCCGTTTCGGCCGATCTTGCAAACTTCGTCCAGGCCAGCGCCGAAAGCGCCGGTGTTCCGTTCCGCACGCTCGGCAAGGTCGGCGGTGAAGCGCTGGTTGTCGAAGGCGTCGTCAACGTCGCCGTCAGCGACCTGACCGCAGCGCACGAAAAGTGGTTCCCATCCTTCATGGCCTAAACGCCTTCATGGCATAATCGCCTCGCAAGGTTCTGTGAATTGATGACAATGCCGGCGAAGAGTAATCTTCGCCGGCATTGTCGCTTTGACCGGGCCGAAAGTTTGAGGCAGTGTTCAAACGGACAAGCACCCGGCAGCGATTCCGGGAGAAACAAGAAGGACATAACTGCATGCCCATGCGACCCGGCGAAATCGAAGACATGATCAAGGCGGGCATTCCCGGCGCCAAGGTCACCATCAGGGATCTTGCAGGCGACGGTGATCATTACGCAGCCGAAGTCGTGGCGGAAGCCTTCCGCGGCAAGAGCCGTGTGCAGCAGCACCAGATGGTCTACGATGCGCTGAAGGGCAATATGGGCGGCGTGCTGCACGCGCTCGCGCTTCAAACCTCGGCTCCTGCGGATTGACGTCATGAACAGCCTCGTCAACCAGATCGTCACCGGCGTCGTCGAAAGCCTGGTCAAGGAATTGCTCGGCAAGTCGCACGGCAAGACGGCAAGCAAGCGCAAGAAACGCGCCGCAAAGCCAGCATCGACGACGACGAGTGCGACCAAGCGGAAGGCGGCAACCACGCGCAACGCCAAACCCGCTCGCAAGCAGGTTAGCAAACGCCGGACGACGGCCAGCCGTAGCAGGCAACGCAGCCGCTAGGTTTGCATCTTTTGCGCCGGGCATTTGGCATTCAGCGCTGGAATTAATAAGGCTGCCTTGCTATTTAAGGGCAACGCGCAGCGCAGCGGTCCTTGAAACCGCATGTGAAAGGATATGATATGAGCGGCATTAACGATCTCATCGACAACGAAATCAAGACCAACGACGTCGTGCTTTTCATGAAGGGCACACCGCAGTTTCCCCAGTGTGGTTTTTCCGGCCAGGTCGTCCAGATCCTCGACTACCTCGGCGTCGACTACAAGGGCATCAACGTTCTTGCAGACGCGGAAATCCGTCAGGGCATCAAGGACTATTCCAACTGGCCGACCATTCCGCAGCTCTACGTCAAGGGTGAGTTCATCGGCGGCTGCGATATCGTCCGCGAAATGTTCCAGTCCGGCGAACTCAAGAGCCATTTTGAAGGCCAGGGCGTAAACGTACGCGCAGCCTGAACGGTCAATCCGGACGACCAAGATTTTTAGGAAGGCGCCGCCCCCGCGGCGCCTTTCCCATTCTTAAGGAAATGGTTGTGACAAATCCTTCACAAAATCCGTCTGCGCGCCTTCAAGGCGTCGGCAAAACTGAATTCATTGCAATGATGGCGGCGCTGATGGCGCTGAATGCACTCGCCATCGACATCATGCTTCCCGGCCTGCAGCAGATCGGCGAATCGCTCGGCGTCGAAGACCCCAACCATCGCCAGTATGTGGTCTCTGCCTATCTGTTCGGCTTCGGCGTCGCACAACTGCTCTACGGGCCGCTTTCCGACCGGTTCGGTCGCCGCAAGCCGCTCCTGGCGGGCCTCGGGATCTATATCGTCTCCGCCATCGCCGTCGTTTTTATCCCAAGCTTTGCCGGCCTGCTGATCCTTCGCTTCATCCAGGGCCTCGGATCGGCCGCCACACGCGTGATTTCGGTTTCCATCGTTCGCGACGTCTATGGCGGCCGCGCCATGGCCGAAGTCATGTCGCTCATCATGATGGTCTTCATGATCGTCCCCATCATTGCTCCGGGAACCGGCCAGGTCGTCCTGTTCTTCGGCAACTGGCACCTGATCTTCGCCTTCATCGCGGTGGTCGGCATTATCGTCACCTGGTGGGTGGCAAGGCGGTTGCCCGAAACGCTGCATGAGGATGATGTGCGTCCGTTCACCGCTTCATCCGTACTGGCCGGCTTCATTATCGTACTGACCAACCGGGTAGCGCTCTGCTACACGCTCGCAAGCACGTTTATCCTGGGCGCCCTGTTCGGCTTCATCAACTCAGCAGAGCAGGTCTACAATCAGATCTACGGTCTTGGCGTCTGGTTCCCCGTGGCATTTGCAGCCGTCGCGGTCTTCATGTCCCTGTCGGCCTTCCTCAACTCGCGGCTTGTCGGGCGCTTCGGCATGCGCCGCCTGTCGCATGGCGCGCTGATCGGCTTCATCACCACCACACTGATCTGGCTTCTCATCCAGATTTTTGGCCCGCAGCCCATGCCCTTCCCTCTGTTCCTGCTGCTTTTCGCGCTCACCATGTTCCAGTTCGGCTGGATAGCCTCGAACTTCAACTCGCTGGCAATGGAACCTTTGGGACATGTCGCCGGCACGGCATCGTCGGTGCTCGGCTTCATGGGAACCGTCGGCGGCGCTGCAATCGGCGCCTTGATCGGCCAGTCCTTCAACGATACGGCGCTGCCGATGGTCGCGGGCTTTTTCACCGTCTCGATTATCGGTCTCGTCTTCGTGCTGATCGGCGAAAAGGGCAAGCTGTTCCATCCGCACAATACCAAGGTCTGAACAAGCTCAGCTCGCCTTTCCTGAAGAACGGAGCGACTTTAGGACACACCGACAATTGAAAAGACCGCGGCGCTGATGGTGCCGCGGTCTTTTGCTGTTCACGGCTCACCACGAAAAGGGAGCAGGTATCGGTAAAAACAGAAAGGGCGCCCCGAAGGAGCGCCCTTTACTTGAAAATCGTCTGTCAGAAAGGTCTTACTGACCCTGCTTGGCAGCAGACTGAGCTTCTTCCAGCTTCTTGCGGGCTTCTTCAGCCTTCTTCTGCATGCCTTCTTCCAGCGAACGCTGGCTTTCAGCCAGCTGCGACTGGGTGATTGCCGGGCCGTCGAACGCGCCGGTAAAGCCACCGAGCGAAACCTTGATCGGGTTCGGAGCGCGACGGAAGTTCATCGAGGTGAAGACGACCTCGTTGCCCTTCTTCAGGCTGGCGATCATGGCGTCGGTCAGCGGAACTTCAGCCGTGCACTTGTCCGGCAGGCAGACGGTGTAGTCGAGCTTCTGGCCCTTGCCGCCATCGATCTGCATGACGACGCCAGGAGGCACGAGACGCGCGGTCGGTACAGACACCTGAAGGATCTTGCGGTTGACCTTGCCTTCGAGCGTGATCAGGCCGACAGCGGTGATCAGCTGGCCGTTCTGTGCAAGGATAACGTTCTGCACCACGCAAAGGTCGCTATCTTCCTGCTTGGTGCAGGTCTTGAACCAACCGAGCGGAGGAGCGCCAGGCGCCGCCGGTGCTGCGGCCTGCTGCGCCGATGCCGCGAACGGCATGGCAGCCGTGCCAACGGTAAGAGCCAGAGCGGACATAGCCGTCCGCAGAACTTTGGTAGCCTTAAGATTCATAACGAGATCCGTCTCCTGAAAACCCTAGGACGCGGCAAAGCCTTCAATCCCTCGGGGCGTCGTTCTGATGTGTCACCTGAGGTTCAAATGAGGCTTTTGAATGACCCCATCTCTTGTGCCTCTGTTACATCGCGGCCGCTCCGATATCCAGCCCCTGCCGTGATTTTTGAACACACGTAAGCGGTAAACACCGCTGTTTTATGGAATGCACGAGGTTGGTCGCTGGGCAAGACTGGTCTATTTTGCGGCGAATCGGCGATACCTATCGGGGTTCTTATGCGGCACTATCTTATATTGTTGATTGCGGTCTTTCTGCCGTTACCGCTGGCAGCAGCCCCGGTTCACGGTATTGCCATGCACGGCGCGCCGAACCTGCCCGCAGACTATCGCCATTTCGACTACGTCAACCCCGAGGTAAAGAAGGGCGGTTCGGTTCGTTATGGCGTGGTCGGCACCTATGACAGCCTCAATCCCTTCAACTTGAAGAGCATCCGCACCACGGCCCGCGGCATCTGGGATCCGGCTTTCGGCAACCTGATTTACGAAACGCTGATGACCCGCTCGGGCAACGAACCCTTCACGCTTTACGGCTTGCTGGCGGAATCGGTCGAATGGGACGATCAGCGCACATTCATCCAGTTCAACCTGAACCCCAAGGCCCGCTGGTCGGACGGCCAGCCGGTAACGCCGGATGATGTGATCTTCTCGCTCGAAGTGCTGCGCGACAAGGGTCGCGTTCCCTTCTCATCGCGGCTCGACCGGATTTCAAAAATGGAAAAGGTCGGAGAGCACGGCGTGCGCTTCACCTTCAACGAAAAGGCCGACCGCGAATTTCCGCTGATCCTTGCAAGTTCCACCCCGATCCTGCCGAAACACGCGATCGACGTCGATTCGTTCGACCAGTCGACGCTGAAGCCGCCGATCGGTTCCGGCCCTTATCTGATAAGGACCGTCGCCCCCGGCGAACGCATCGTTTACGAGCGCAATCCGGATTACTGGGGAAAGGATATTCCGTCCAAGGTTGGCTTCGATAATTACGACCGGATCTCGGTCGAATATTTCCTGCAGGAATCGACAATGTTCGAAGCCTTCAAGAAGGGCGCAGTTGACATCTACCTCGAAGGCAGCCCCACCCACTGGGAGCGCGCCTATGATTTCCCGGCCGCCCATAACGGTGACGTCATCAAGGACACGTTCACCCCGCAGCTGCCGACTGGCATGCTCGGCTTCGTCTTTAATACGCGGAGAGCTCTTTTTTCCGACGTTAATGTCCGCGCCGGCCTCTCTCTCGTCTTCGATTTCGAATGGGCAAACCGCAACCTGTTCGAAAATGCCTATACCCGCACCGAAAGCTTCTGGCAGGGCTCGCCGCTCTCCTCGCTCGGCAGACCGGCCGATGAGCGCGAACTGAACATCCTCGGTGCCGCGAAAGACCGAATCGAACCGGAAATGCTCGACGGCACCTATCACCTGCCGAAAACCGACGGCTCCGGCGCCGACCGCGTCATTCTCAAAAAGGCGGTCGATCTCCTGGCAATGGGCGGCTACACGATCAAGGACGGCAGGATGTCGGATGAGCGCGGCCGTCAACTCTCCTTCGAAGTCATGGCGCAGACCGTGGACCAGGAAAAGCTCGCCATCACCTACCAGCGCAGTCTCAGGCTGATCGGCATCGACATGCGCATCCGCACCGTCGATGATTCGCAATATCAGGCCCGCTCGTCGAGCTTCGACTACGACGTAATCATCAAGTCCTATCCGTCCTCCCTGTCCCCCGGTATCGAGCAGATCGGCCGCTGGGGATCAACTGCGCGCGACGCTCAAGGCAGCTTCAATTTCGCTGGAACGGCAGACCCGGACATCGACCGCCTGATCGAGGCCATGCTGACGGCCCGCTCGAAGGAGGATTTCCAGGCATCGGTGCGCGCCTACGACCGGCTGCTGCTTTCCGGTCACTATATCGTGCCGCTCTATCATGTACCCAATCAATGGGTAGCGCGACGCAAGCATATAAGTTATCCCGAAATCTTGCCGCTCTATGGCTACCAGCTCAACACCTGGTGGGATAACCGGGCGCAATAAGTTTTCATATTTAGAGGATAGCGCGATGGAGCGTGTCACAATCGACCTCGTCTCGGATGTCGTCTGCCCCTGGTGTTATCTGGGCAAGGCAAGGCTCGAACTCGCCATCGCCGAAGTGCAGGGCGAAGTCGGCATTGACATCAACTGGCGCCCCTACCGGCTGAACCCGGACATCCCGCCGGAAGGCGTTGACCAGAAGGCCTATCTCGAAGCAAAACTCGGCGGCGCGGAAGCAGTCGCCCGTGGCCACGAGATGCTCACCAAGCTCGGCCTGGAAGTGGGCATTCGTTATAATTTCGAAGCGATAAAAATCGGACCGAATACGCTCGATGCCCATCGCCTGATCCATTGGGCCTCACTGGAAAGCCGAGAAATTCAGGATCGCGTTGTCACCGCTCTGTTCAAGGCGAATTTCGAAGACGGAAGAAATGTCGGTGACCACACCGTTCTTGCCGAAATCGCCGAAAGCTGCAGCATGAACCGCAAGCTCATCGAAAACCTGCTGGAGTCCGATGCAGACAAGGATGTCATTCTCGGCGAAATCGATGCAGCACAGAAGATGGGCGTCAATGGCGTTCCTTTCTTCATCATGGACGGGCAATATGCCATCAGTGGCGCCCAGACGCCCGACGTGCTTGCAGACGCGTTCCGCGACATCGCGAGACTCAAGGCCGAAGCCCGCAAGGGCATGATCTGATTTTCGAGAAAGACACGTTCGTGCAGAAAGATCAGACCCTCAAGGGTGTCCTCCTCGCCTTTGCGGCATTCGCCGCCTATGCCTTTAGCGACGCCAGCGTCAAGCTGATCGAGGGGCAGCTCAGCCCCTATCAGTCGTCGTTCCTTGGAGCGGCGTTCTGCCTGGTAGGCCTGCCCTTCATCATGAAGAAGGGAGATCGCTGGGCCGATATCTTCAATACGACCAACCGACCGCTCTGGTTCTTGCGCTTTGTTGCACAGGCTGGCGGCACGATCGGCAGCGTCACCGCATTCACCCATCTTTCGATGGCGGAAGCCTTTGCGCTGATCTTCCTCCTTCCTTCCTTCGTCACCATCATGTCGGTAATCTTTTTGAAGGAGAAGGTCGGCGTGAAACGTTGGTCCGCCGTCGTCATCGGCTTTATCGGCGTCATGGTGGTCCTTCGTCCAGGCTTCCGCGAATTGTCGATCGGCCATCTCGGCGCCGTCTTCGGCGGATTGAGCGGCGCCATCTCGATCGTCGTTTTCCGCGCCATGGGCCCGTCGGAAAAGAACATATCGCTTTACGGCGCAGGCGTGCTCGGAACGCTGGTCGTCTGCGGCGCACTTGCCGTCCCCGGCTTTATGGCTCCGACCGCGATACAATGGCTCTGGCTCGCCGGTTACGGCCTGCTCGCAGCGCTTGCCGCCATCCTTCTCATGTATGCGGCAAATTACGCCCCTGCCACGCTGATCGGACCGACCCAATATAGTCAGATGATCTGGGCCGTAATCTTCGGCTATCTTGTCTTCGGAGACCATATCGATCTGCCCATGGTCATCGGCATCGTCCTGATCATCGGCTCTGGTCTTTTGACCCTGATGCGCGAGAAAGTCCGCGGCACGCCGCTTCCGCCCGCCGTTGCCCCCAACGCTCAGGCTGCAGCAATGATTGCGCCGGATGGCGGAGACAAGAAGTCCTGACAAGAGGCCGGGGATGATCCCGGCCCCGCTTCACGGTATTTCAGTCACTTAGCCATTTTTCCATCCCCGCCCTCTCGCCTCATGCCTACAATCCCCCCGTTCCGTCACGGATACACCGGCAGGCGTGCCGGCGAGGCGGGATCGGCGCTGGGGGTGAAGGGACGACGTGAACCGTCATCACCGGGGTCCGCGGAAAATGGTCTCCCTCCGGCGACACGGGGGAAGCGGCAAGGTCTTCGGACCGGCCTGCCGCTTCTGATGCCCGAACGGCGCGTCGGACGTGCCTGTGCGGCACACATGGTGGCCTCAAGGATGGTTTCGCCGGGCGTTCAAGTCCGCTCGTGAAAGCGGGAAACCCGGCGGCGGCGACATGGAGGGTTGGCGATAAGTCGTTTCGCCCGTTTTCCATCAAGCCAAACGAACACCATCCGGCAAGGCAACGGCAGAGGGACCGGAGTCGCGGATAAAAACTGCCGAACGGGACGCTGAGAGGTGTCACTTACAAACTAACCTACGAGGCAGCTTTCAGCGCCCCGTCCGTTCAATCACTCGTCCTCCTCGGGCGAACGAAGTGAGACCCGAGGATCGCCAAGGGAGTATAGTGTCAATACCGGGGCAGACGTCTTCAGCCCCGGCACAGGCTCACCCCTTCGCCAGCTCCGCAAACTGCGTCATGATCTGCGCCGCAGCCGTCAGACGCTTGGTCGGCGTCGGCAGGTCGCGGTTGAGGAAGATGCTCTGGTCGGGCCTGATCTTGGCGAGCGAGCCCTGCTTGGCGATATAACCGACGAGATTGGCCGGGTTGGGGAACTGCTTGTCGCGGAAGACGATGACAACGCCCTTCGGACCGGCATCGACCTTCTCGACATTCGCCTTGCGGCAGAGCGTCTTGATATAAACGACCTTAAGCAGGTTCTGCACCTCCGGCGGCATCGGCCCGAACCGGTCCACCATTTCCGCGCCAAAGCCGTCGATTTCCGAAAGCTCCTGCACCTCGCCGAGACGGCGATAGAGGCCCATGCGCAGATGAAGATCCGGCACATAATTTTCCGGGATCATCGTGGTGATGCCGACGGAAATCTGCGGCGACCAACCGGTATCGACGATCTCGTCCTCACCCTTCACCTCGGCGACCGCCTCCTCCAGCATCTGTTGGTAAAGCTCGAAACCGACCTCCTTGATATGGCCGGACTGTTCTTCGCCGAGCAGATTGCCTGCGCCGCGAATGTCGAGGTCGTGGCTGGCGAGCTGGAAACCTGCGCCAAGCGTATCGAGCGACTGCAGCACCTTCAGGCGGCGATCCGCCATTTGCGTCAGCGTCTTGTTGACCGGCAGCGTGAACAGCGCAAACGCCCTCACCTTCGAGCGGCCGACGCGACCGCGCAGCTGGTAGAGCTGAGCCAGGCCGAACATGTCTGCACGATGCACGATCAGCGTGTTGGCCGTCGGCACGTCGAGGCCGGATTCGACGATTGTCGTCGACAGGAGCACATCATATTTGCCGTCATAGAAGGCATTCATGATGTCCTCCAGCTCGCCCGCCGCCATCTGGCCATGAGCCACCGCGACCTTGAGCTCCGGTACGTCCGACTGCAGGAAGGCCTGGATATCGGCGAGATCCGCCAGCCTCGGGCAGACATAAAAACTCTGGCCCCCGCGATAATGCTCGCGCATCAGCGTCTCGCGGATCACCAGCGGATCGAACGGCGAGATGAAGGTGCGCACCGCCATGCGGTCGACCGGCGGCGTGGTGATCAGCGACAGTTCGCGAACGCCGGTCATCGCCAGCTGCAGCGTGCGCGGGATCGGCGTGGCCGACAGCGTCAGCACATGCACGTCGGTTTTCAGGTCCTTCAGCCGCTCCTTGTGCTTGACGCCAAAGTGCTGCTCCTCGTCGATGATCAGCAGCGAGAGATTGGCGAACTGGATGCCGGCGCCCAAAAGCGCATGAGTGCCGACAACGATATCGACCTTGCCCTCTGCGATGTCCTTCTTCGTCTGCGCCAGTTCCTTGGCCGAGACGAGGCGGGACGCCTGCGCAATCCTGATCGGCAAACCGCGGAACCGCTCCGAAAATGTCTTGAAATGCTGGCGCGACAAAAGAGTGGTCGGCACGACGACCGCCACTTGCGCTCCGTTCATCGCCGCAAAGAAGGCAGCGCGCAAAGCCACTTCCGTCTTGCCGAAACCGACATCGCCGCAGACGAGGCGATCCATCGGACGACCGGCGGCCAGATCCTCACGCACAGATTCGATCGCGTTTTCCTGATCTTCCGTCTCGTCATATGGGAAACGGGCGGCAAACTCGTCATAAAGCCCTTCCGGCGTCGCCAGAACCGGCGCGCGGCGCACCATGCGGGTAGCCGCGATGCGGATCAGGTCACCCGCCATGTCGAGCAGGCGCTTCTTCAGCTTTGCCTTGCGAGCCTGCCACGCGCCGCCCCCGAGCCGGTCGAGATTGGCTTCCGCCGCATCAGAACCATAGCGAGAAAGCAGGTCGATATTTTCGACCGGCAGGAACAGCTTTGCCTGATCGGCATAATGCAGTTCGAGACACGCACGCGGCGCACCGGCCGCTTCGATGGTCACCAGCCCGACGAACTTGCCGATACCATGTTCGGCATGAACGACGAGCGAACCCTCATCAAGGCCGGCGACCTCTGTGAGAAAATCCGCGCCGCGCTTGCGCCGCTTGCCGCGACGAACCATGCGGTCGCCCAGAATATCCTGCTCGCCGATGACGGCGATATTGCCCGTCTCGAAACCGGCCTCAAGGCTCATCACGGCAGATGCCGCCTCGCCCTTTTCGAGCTTGTCGAGATCGGCAAGTTTCTCGATCTGCTTGATCCGCTTCAGCCCGCGCTCGTCCAGCACCTGTAAAAGACGATCGAGCGAACCTGCCGACCAGCCGGTGACGAGAACCTTCGTGCCTTCGGCCCGCTTGTCTGCGATATGCTTGACGACGAGGTCGAAGACATTGACCCGCTCATCGCGATCCTGCGTCTCGGAGCTTGCTTCCGCCTGGCTTTTTGCCCAACGCGGACCGGTATGCGCATCGAGTGTCACCACCGGGCGACCCGACGCATCCATCTCGTTGAACGGCGTCAGGCGAAGCGCCGCAACCTCGTCCAGAGCCGAGGCAAACGCCTTGCCGTCGAGATAAAGCTGGCCGGGCGAAACCGGCTTGTAGGGCGTCGAATGGGCGGCCGCCCCTTTGCCCTGAGATCCCTGATCGCGACGTGCCTCGAAATAGTCGATGACCAGCTTCGAACGTTCCGCCGCCGCCTCACGCGCCGTGTGATCGGTGACGATCCGAAAACCTGCGAGATAATCAAAAGCCGTTTCCAGCTTTTCGTAAAACAGTGGCAGCCAATGCTCCATGCCGGCATAACGACGGCCTTCGGAAACGGCCTGATAAAGCGCATCGTCGCGGGTGGCCGCACCGAACAGTGACAGATAATTGGTGCGAAACCGGCTGATTGTATCAGGTGTCAGCGTCACTTCGCTCATCGGGTTGAGATCGAGCGAGCGCGCCTGCCCCGTCGTGCGCTGGCTTGCCGGATCGAACGAGCGGATGCTTTCCAGCGTATCGCCGAAGAAATCGAGCCGCACCGGCTCTTCCGTTCCCGGCACGAAGACGTCGAGAATGCCGCCGCGCACCGCAAATTCACCGACTTCACGCACGGTCGACACGCGGTCGAAACCATTACGCTCAAGACGAGCGGCAATATCGTCCATGCGGATCTGGTTGCCGGGTTTTGCCGAAAACGCCAGGCTCTCGATGATTTCCGCCGGCGCGATCTTCTGTAGCATCGCATTGACGGTGACGAGCACGATCGCCGGATGCGGCTTCTTCGCGTGCGCAATCAGACCCGACAGCGCCGCCAGTCTCCGCGCGGAGACATCGGCGCTAGGAGAAACGCGGTCGTAAGGCAGGCAGTCCCAGGCCGGCAGGGTCAGGACGGGAATTTCCGGCGCGACGAAGGAGAGCATCTGCTCCAGATCCGGCATGCGCTGACCATCGGACAGCACATAGGCCACCGACTGGCCGGAACGTGCCAGTTCCGCCAGCACCATCGGCTCCATGCCGGGCGGCACATTACCGATCGTCAGCGGCTGGGAAGCGGCCGCGATCTTCTTCGCGTCAAAACCGGAAATCATTGGCCGAGTTTCTCTTTCAGCGACTCTTTCGTGACAGGATCGAAATCCGGCTTGTAGGCGGCGACACGCGCAAACAGCGGCGTGTTGCGATCTTCGGGAAGAACCATAGCCCCGGTGATCCAGGCATGCAGGTCGTGATCGTCCTCGCCCATGATCTGTTCGAACTCGTCGAGTTCCGTGTCCGAAAGCTTGGCTATCTCCGCCTCGGCAAAAGAGCCGAAAACGAGATCCATCTCGCGAATACCGCGATGCCAGCAACGATAGAGAATACGCCTGCGGCGCGGGTCGAGGTCGGCGCTCGTGCGTGCCAATCCGGTCATGTGCAAATCCCTGTTTTGCGGTTCATATAGGATCAAAATGCGCGCGCGTCACCTTGCCAAATGGCCAAAACTTGCGCCATTTAACCGCCCATGCGCCCAGCCATACTCGATCCCCTCTTTGCTTCCGCCTCGTCGCTGCCCGGCGTCGGGCCGAAGATCGCCGACCTGATCGCGAAAGTCACGGGCCGCGAGGATGCCGAGGACTGCCGCGTCGTCGACCTGCTCTTCCATGCGCCCTTTTCGCTGATCGACCGGCGCAACCGCCCGGGCATCGCGCTTGCACCGCAGGGAACGATTGTCACCATCGAGGGACGTGTAGACCGTCACCAGCCGCCGGCCCGCGGCACCAACCAGCCCTACCGCGTGTTTCTTCACGACGATACCGGCGAACTGGCGCTGACCTTCTTCCGCGCCAAGGGCGACTGGCTGTCGAAATCATTGCCGGTAGATGAGCAGGTCATGGTCAGCGGCAAGGTCGACTGGTTCAACGGCCGGGCCTCGATGGTCCATCCGGATTTCATGGTAAAAGTCTCCGAAGCGCAGAATCTGGCTCTGGTCGAGCCGGTCTATCCGCTGACCGCCGGCCTGTCGCCGAAGACATTGCGCAAGGTCATCGAAGGCGCCGTCGAGCGCCTGCCGGCCTTCCCGGAATGGGCCGATGCGCCACTGACGCAAAAACAGAATTTTCCGGATGTCGCAGATGCCTTCCGCAACCTGCATCACCCGGAGGACGAAAAGGACATAGACCCCAACGCCCCGGCCCGTCGGCGTCTGGCCTATGACGAATTCCTCGCCGGCCAGGTCTCGCTCGCTCTGGTGCGCCAGAAGATACGCAAGGTGCCGGGGCAACCGATCCGGGTGAAGGGCGATCTCGCCGCAAAAATCGTCCACGCCCTGCCCTTCTCGCTGACCCCGAGCCAGAAGGCGGCGGTCGCCGACATCATCAAGGATATGGCCGGCGAAGACCGGATGCTGCGCCTGCTGCAGGGCGATGTCGGCGCCGGCAAGACGTTGGTGGCGCTTCTCTCCATGGCAGCCGCCATCGAGGCCGGCGGTCAGGCCGTGTTGATGGCCCCGACCGAAATCCTCGCCCGCCAGCATTTTTCGACCATCTCGAAACTCGCAGGCGCCGCCGGTGTCACCGTCGAGCTTCTGACCGGCCGTACCAAGGGCCGCGAGCGCGAGGCGATCGTTGAGCGCATAGCATCGGGCGAAGCACAGATCGTCATCGGTACCCATGCGCTGTTTCAGGATACGGTGAGCTACGCCAACCTGATGATGGCGGTTGTCGACGAACAGCATCGTTTCGGCGTCCACCAGCGCCTGCGCCTGACGGCCAAGGGCATTTCTCCGCATATGCTGGTGATGACGGCCACGCCTATTCCGCGCACGCTGGTTCTTGCCGCCTTCGGCGACATGGATGTCTCGAAACTCACCGAAAAGCCCGCCGGACGCAAACCGATCCAGACGGTTACTGTCCCGACGGAACGCATCGGCGATATTGTCGGACGGCTGAAAGGCGCCATTGCCGAAGGCAAGAAGGCTTACTGGATCTGCCCGCTGGTGGAAGAATCGGATGTTTCCGAACTCATGTCAGCCGAAGAGCGCCACGCAGTCCTTGCCCGCGAACTTGGCGCGAAAAATGTCGGCCTCGTGCATGGCCGCATGGCGGGACCTGAAAAGGACGCCGTGATGGCCGCCTTCAAGGCCGGCGAGATCCGCATGCTGGTCGCCACCACCGTCGTCGAAGTCGGCGTCGACGTGCCGGACGCGACGATCATGGTGATCGAACATGCAGAACGTTTCGGCCTTGCCCAGCTTCACCAGTTGCGCGGTCGTGTCGGACGCGGCGACGAAGCCTCGACCTGTATCCTGCTCTACAAGGGCCCGTTGAGCGAAACCGGCCATGCCCGCCTTTCGATCCTGCGCGACAGCGAGGACGGCTTCCTGATTGCCGAGGAAGACCTCAAACTGCGCGGCGAAGGTGAGCTTCTCGGCACCCGCCAGTCCGGCACGCCGGGTTTCCGCATCGCCAGCCTGGCGGCCCATGCCGATCTTCTGGAAATCGCCCGCAAGGACGCGACCTATCTGCTCGATCGCGACCCGGACCTGACCAGCGAACGCGGTGAGGCCGTGCGGGTGCTGCTATATCTGCACCGTCGCGACGAGGCGATCAGGTTTCTGCGGGCGGGATAACGGTGGTTTCTTCGCCACCCTTGCGGCGCGCCTTTGCTGCCTTCTTGCGCGGTGCAGGCAATGTCGGAACCACAGCTCCATCCGGATTATAATCCGGCGCGATCAGGCCGCCGGAAATCAGCAGTTTGGCGCCCTCTTCCGGCGTCATGTCGAGCATGACGATCTTGCTTTTCGGCACGAACATGAGGAAGCCTGCGGTCGGAACCGGGGTTGGCGGCATGAACACCGCGACCATCTCTTCGCCATTCTCGTTCAGCTTCGCCGCGATTTCACCTTGTGCGTCGCCCGCGATGAACACCAGCGCCCACATGCCGGGGCTGGGAAACTCGATCAGTCCGCATTTCTTGAACGAGGTGGACTGTTCGCGCAGGACCGTCTCGAAGATCTGCTTGATGCTCTTGTAGACACTGCGGATCAGCGGCATTCGCTGCAGGATCGACTCACCGAAATTGACGATCGATCGGCCGATCAGGTTCTTGCCGAGAAAACCGACAATGGTGATGAACAGGACGGCGATGAGCAGTCCGGTGCCGGGGATCGTCACGTCGAAATAATATTGCGGATTGTAGCGCTGTGGCAGATAGGGCGTCACCCAGCTGTCGGCCCAGTCGATGAAGGTGAAGGTCAGCCAGACGGTGATGGCAAGCGGCGCGCAGATGATCAGACCGGTAAGGAAATTATTCCTGAGCCGACCCGCCATGGAAATGCGCTCGGGGCTTTCACTCATCTGATCTTCCTAGGAAATTTCGGCCCGAATCACGATTGGGCATTGCCGCATTCTTGTGATGCGACAATGCAGGATGGTTTGCTGCGATGCAAGGAAACCCTTAAATCGCCAACATCACTCAACTGTGACGGACTTGGCGAGGTTCCTCGGCTGGTCCACATCGGTGCCCATGAACACGGCGGTGTGATAGGCGAGCAGCTGGATCGGCAGCGAGAAGATCATCGGCGCGATGATCTCGTCGACATTCGGGAGAACGATCGTCGCCATCGTCTCGAGCTTGGAGGCAGCGGCTCCCTTTTCATCGGTTATGAAGATGATCTTGCCGCCGCGGGCCGCCACTTCCTGCATGTTCGATACGGTCTTTTCGAAGAAGCGGTCATGCGGGGCAATAACGATCACCGGCATATGCTCGTCGATCAGCGCGATCGGCCCATGCTTCAACTCACCGGCAGCATAACCTTCGGCGTGAATATAGGAAATTTCCTTGAGCTTCAGCGCGCCTTCCATGGCAAGCGGAAAACTGGTGCCGCGGCCGAGATAAAGCACATCCTTGAAACGCGACAGATCGCGCGACAAAGTTTCGATCACCGGCTGTATCTCGTTCAGCACCTTGCTCATGACACGCGGCATCTCGGCGAGATGTTTGACCATCGCTTTTTCTTCGGCCTCGGAAACCGTGCCCCGTGCACGACCGGCGGCAATTGATAGGCTGGCGAGCACAGCCAGCTGGCAGGTAAATGCCTTGGTCGAGGCAACGCCGATTTCGGGGCCTGCGAGGATCGGGAAGATCGCATCAGATTCCCGCGCAATCGTCGATTCGCGGACATTGACGATCGCGCCGATCTTCAGCCCCTCATCTTTGCAATAGCGAAGCGAGGCGAGCGTATCGGCGGTTTCACCGGACTGCGAGATAAAGAGTGCTGCCTGTGTCGGCGACAGCGGCAATTCGCGATAGCGGAATTCGGACGCGACATCGATCTCGACCGGAAGGCGCGCATAACGCTCGAACCAGTATTTGCCGACGAGACCGGCGAGATAGGCTGTGCCGCAGGCAGAAATGGCAAGGCCCGAAAGCTTGGAGAAGTCGATCGCCTTATCCGTGGACTTCACCGTGTGGCTGGCGAAATCGATGTAATGACCGAGCGCATGGGAAATGATCTCCGGCTGCTCGTAGATTTCCTTCTCCATGAAGTGGCGGTGATTGCCCTTGTCGACCATGAAGGCGGTCGCCTGGGAAATCTGGCTTTTGCGGGTAACCGGCTTGCCCTGATAATCCATCACCTCGAGACCCTTGTGGCTGATGATGGCGCAGTCGCCATCGACCAGATAGGTGATTTCGTTGGTAAACGGCGACAGCGCGATCGCGTCCGAGCCAAGGAACATCTCGCCCTTGCCGTGGCCGATGGCGAGTGGCGGTCCGAAACGGGCGGAGAGAATCGTGCCCGGATCATCCTGGAACATCACCACCAGCGCATAGGCGCCGGAAACGCGGTTCAGCATGGCAAGCATCGCCTCGCGATGGGTCTTGCCTTCGCGGGTGTATTTGGCGAGCAGATGGGCGACGACTTCCGTATCCGTCTGGCTGGTAAAAACCGCGCCGTCAGCAATCAGCTCGTCCTTCAGTTCGGAAAAGTTCTCGATAATACCGTTATGAACGACCGCCACACCATCGACGAAATGCGGGTGGGCATTGGTCTCGTTCGGCACGCCATGGGTCGCCCAGCGCGTGTGTGCAATACCGATTGTGCCCGGTAATGGTTCGCCATCGAGCTTCTTTTCCAGATTGAACAGCTTGCCTTCCGCGCGACGACGGTCGAGCCTGCCTTCATGGATCGTCGCAACACCGGCGGAATCATAACCGCGATATTCAAGCCTGCGCAGCGCATCCACCAGACGCGCAGCCACCGGCTCTCGACCAACGATCCCAACAATTCCGCACATGCAAAAAACCTTTCGATAAATCAGCTGGACGCAAGTCCTAGACGATTGCTGCACTTGCGCAATCGCCGCATTCGTCACTTTCGGTATCGGCGCGTAATGCGCCGCAATCTCTATTTTGCAGGCTTCTTGGCAGCCTTTATCGCCAGCGCCCGTTCACGAATCAGCTTTGCCCGCTCAGGCTTCACTTCTTGCCTAGCTCGCCCCAATGCCAAAGCATCGGCCGGCACATTTTCCGTGATGACACTGCCCGACGCGACATAGGCGCCCTCGCCAATCGAAACCGGTGCCACAAGCGACGAATTGGAGCCGATAAAGCTGTTCGCGCCGATCACCGTCTGATGCTTGTTCACGCCGTCATAGTTGCAGGTGATCGTACCGGCGCCGATATTGGCATGGGCGCCGACTATGGCATCGCCGATATAGGTGAGATGGTTGACCTTGGCGCCCTCACCTACCTTGCCGTTTTTTACCTCGCAGAAATTGCCGACCTTGGAACCTTCGGCCAGGTCAGCGCCCGGACGAAGCCGAGCGAACGGGCCGACGGTTGCGCCGGCGCTCACATGGGCGCCCTCGATATGCGAGAAGGCATGGATGACCGCGCCGCCATCGATCGTCACGCCCGGACCAAACACCACATTCGGCTCGATCAGCGCGTCCTGGCCGATCTGCGTATCGAAGGAGAGGAACACGGTTTCCGGTGCAATCATCGAAACGCCGGAGACCATTAGCTCGTGACGGCGGCGCTCCTGCCAGAGTTTTTCGATGACCGCCAGTTCGGCGCGGTTGTTGCAGCCGGTCAGTTCCGTTTCCGGCGCATCGACCGCGACCACTTTGCCGCCTTCGGCGCGGGCGATCTCGACGAGGTCGGTGAGGTAATATTCGCCCTTGGCATTGCTGTTACCGATCTTGTCGAGCAGCGCGAGCGCCTTCTTCCCATTGATCGCCATTAGCCCGCTATTGCACCAGGTGACCTTGCGCTCTTCGTCAGTAGCATCCTTTTCTTCGCGGATGGCGACCAGTTCGCCGTTCTCGACCAGCAACCGGCCGTAGCCGAAAGGCTTGTCGGTATGAAAACCGATGACGACGACATCGGCGCCCTCGGCCAGTTTTTTACGCGCGGCAGCAAAGGGAGCGGCCGTGATCAGCGGCACGTCTCCATAGGCGACGAGAACATCGTCGAAACCTTCGGCAATCGCCTCACGCGCGGCAAGCACCGCATGGCCTGTCCCGAGCCGCTCTGTCTGCAGAAAGCTCTTCACTGAAATCCCGTCGAGCGATCCGGCCTTCGCGACCTTTTCGGCATCGCGGCCCACCACCAGTGCCGCGTCGGTCATTCCCGCAGAAGCCACCGCCGCCATAACATGCGCGATCATCGGGCGGTTTGCGACCGGATGCAGCACTTTCGACATCGACGACTTCATCCGCGTGCTATCGCCCGCAGCGAGAATGACGGCAAGGCAGGAACGGCTCATTTAGGGAATCTCCTTCGGCATTTGCTCGCTGTTTAGCAGCAACAATCTTGCAGGGCGATAAACGGCTTGTGTCTCAACGACATAAAAAGAAAGGGCGCCCGAAGACGCCCTTTCGATCTGTAACGCGGAAAAAGCTCACTTCGGCAGCTTGTCGTCCACGCCTTCGATGTAGAAGTTCATGCCGAGCAGAACGCCGTCTTCGGCCTTTTCGCCGGCCTTCAGCCATTCCGAACCGTCCTGCTTGTTGATCGGGCCGGTGAACGGATGCAACTCGCCCGACTTGATCTTGGCTTCGGTCTCTTCCGCCATCGCCTTCACGTCGTCCGGCATGTTGGTGTAGGGCGCCATGGTCAGGATACCGTCCTTCAGGCCGTCCCAGATCTGTTCAGACTTCCACGAGCCGTCGAGAACCGCCTTGGTGCGCTTGATGTAATAGGCGCCCCAGGTATCGACGATTGCCGTCAGCTGCGTCTTCGGGCCGGCTGCGATCATATCGGAAGCCTGACCGAAGGCGAGAATGCCGCGCTCGGCAGCAACCTGCATCGGAGCAGTCGTGTCGGTATGCTGGGTGAGGATATCAACGCCCTGGTCGATCAGCGCCTTGGCGGCATCGGCTTCCTTGCCCGGGTCGAACCAGGTATTGGCCCAGACAACCTTCAGCTTGAAGTTCGGATTGACCGACTTCGCGCCGAGTTCGAAGGCGTTGATGCCCATGACGACTTCAGGAATCGGGAAGGATGCGATGTAGCCGGCGACGCCCTTCTTCGACATCTTGGCGGCGATCTGGCCCTGGATGTAGCGGCCTTCGTAGAAGCGCGAATTGTAGGTCGCGAGGTTTTCGGCGGACTTGAAACCGGTTGCGTGCTCGAACTTCACGTTCGGGAATTTCGCGGCAACCTTGACCGTTGCGTCCATGAAGCCAAACGAGGTCGTGTAGATCAGGGCGCAGCCAGAGCGAGCCATGCGCTCGATGGCGCGCTCGGCATCCGGGCCTTCCGGCACGCTTTCCAGGAACGGCGTCTCGATCTTGTCGTCGAGAGCCTTCTGCAGCGCCTGGCGACCGATGTCGTGCGCCTGGGTCCAGCCACCGTCGGTCTTGGAACCGACATAGATGAAGCAGATCTTCTTCTTTTCCTGAGCCGACGCGCTACCGGCAAAACCGCCGAGCACGGCAGCGGTAGCAGCCAGCGCAATGATGAGTTTTTTCATTTTCCAACCTCTGATGGAGTATGACATGAACGTTAACGTGGTCACCGATCGGGGACAAATGGTTTTCCGAGGGATGCCGGCGTATTGATGAGCGTCGTGCGGCGATTATGCGAAATGATGATCAGCACGACAATAGTTGCGACATAAGGCAATGCGGATAGAAGCTGCGACGGAATGGCTATCCCGCCACTCTGCGCCAGAAGCTGCGCATGCAATTGTCCGATGCCCACGGCACCGAAAAGATAACCACCGGCGAGAACCCTGAGCGGCCGCCAGGATGCGAAGACGACGAGCGCCAGCGCGATCCAGCCACGGCCGGCCGTCATGTTCTCCACCCATTGCGGCGTGTAGACGAGCGAAAGCTGTGCGCCTGCAAGACCGGCACAGGCCCCGCCGAACAGGACGGCGAGATAACGTGTGCGAACCACGTTGATCCCGAGCGTGTGCGCCGACCCGTGACTGTCGCCGATCGCCCGCATCTTCAGGCCTGCGCGGCTCTTGAACAGGAACCAGCTGATACCAAAGACCAACGCCACCGACATGTAGAAGATCAGGTCCTGGGAAAACAGCACACGTCCGAAGAACGGGATATCGGACAGGAGCGGAATGACGATTGGCTGCAGGCGAACACCCGGCATACCGACAAAGGCTTCACCAAGCTGTCCCGACAGACCGAGGCCGAGGATTGTCAGCGCCAGACCGGTCGCGACCTGATTGGCGACAAGCGTCAGCGTCAGGAAACCGAAGAGCAGCGAAAAAATGCCGCCGCCGATGATGCCGCCGAGAATACCCAGATAGGCGGAACCGGTCAGCTGCGCCGTGGCAAACGCGGCAACCGCACCCATGATCATCATGCCTTCGACGCCGAGATTGAGCACGCCCGATCGCTCGGTCACCAGTTCGCCGAGAGCGGCAATGACCAGCGGCGTCGATGCGGTGATAACGGTCAGAAGGATAGCTTCGAACATCAGCTTTTTCCTTCCTGAGTGGCGGACGGATTGACGATCAGACGTATCCGATAATGGATCAGCGTATCGCAGGACAGTACGAAGAACAGGATGAGCCCCTGGAAAACACGGCTGACCTTGTCGGAAATGCCGAGAGAAAGCTGCGCCGCCTCCCCACCGAGATAGGTGAGCGCCAGCACGAAGCCCGAGGCGATGATACCGAGCGGATTGAGCCTTCCGAGAAACGCGACAATGATCGCGGTAAAGCCGTAGCCCGGCGAAATCACCGGCTGCACATGGCCGATCGAACCGGAGACTTCCGAAATCCCGGCAAGCCCGGCGAGTGCGCCGGAAAGCAGCATCGAGAACCAGACCATTTTCTTCGCCGAAAAGCCTGCAAACCGCCCTGCCCGTTCCGACTGTCCCAGCACCGAGACCTGAAAGCCTTTCAGCATGAAGCGCATCATGAACCACAGCGCCACGGCAGCGATGAGCGCGAAGACGATGCCGAGATGCGCGCGACCCGAATCGAGGATTTCCGGCAGCACCGCTTCCGACTGGAAACTCTTGGTCTGCGGGAAGTTATATCCCTGCGGATCGCGCCACGGACCACGCACCAGCCAGTCGAGAAACAGTTGCGCGATATAGACCAGCATCAGGCTGGTCAGAATTTCGTTCGTATTGAACCGGGTCTTCAAAAGCGCCGGAATACCGGCGTAAAGCGCCCCGCCGATCATTCCCATGATCAGCATCAGCGGCAGGATCAGCGGCGAATGCCATTCCGGGTTCAGCACGGGCAGGATCGAACCGGTGATCGCACCGATGGTGAACTGCCCTTCCGCGCCGATATTCCAGTTGTTTGACCGGAAACAGACCGACAGACCGACCGCGATCAAAATCAGCGGTGCAGCCTTGATCGCCAGTTCATGCAGCGACCAGACATCGAGCAGCGGCTCGACGAAATAGATGTAGAGCGAGTTGAGCGGGCTTTTGCCCAGAAGGCCGAACATAATTGCGCCGGCAATCAGCGTCAGCGCCAGCGCCAGAAGCGGCGACAGGACCGAAAACAGCATGGATGTGTTGGCGCGTTTCTGAAGCTCAATGCGCATGTGCGGTCTCCATTCCGGCCCGGTCTTCTCCAGAAGACTTTTCCCCGGAATGACTGTCATGGATGCCGCCCATCAGCAGGCCGATCTGTTCAAGTGTAAGCTCTCCTGCAGGATAGGGGTCCGAAAGCCTGCCATCCGAAATCACGGCAATCGTCGTGGCGATCTCGAAAATCTCGTCAAGATCCTGGCTGATAACGACGACGGCGGATCCTGCTTTCGCCAGATCGACAAGCGCCTGACGAATGCGGCTCGCGGCGCCCGCATCGACACCCCAGGTAGGCTGGTTGACGACCAGCACGGAAGGCTGTCGATCAAGCTCGCGGCCAACGATGAATTTCTGCAGGTTTCCACCCGAAAGCGAGCCGGCAGCAGGGTCTTCGCCACTCTTGCGCACATCCATCATCGAACAGATGCGTCGTGCGGCAGACAGGATCGCATCCCGCTTGACGATGGCGAGAGGTCCGCCGGCCAGAAATGCCTTTTTATCGGACCGGCTTCGCGCCAGAAGCAGATTGTCGGAAAGCGAAAGCGCCGAAACCGCCGCGTGGCCATGCCGCTCTTCCGGCACGAACCCCGCTCCGAGCATACGGCGCCCGTTAATCCTAAGGCGACCAACAGGTTTTCCGCGCAGGACAATGCCATCATTGTCAGCAATCGGATATTCGCCGGAAATGGCATCAAACAGTTCCGACTGGCCGTTGCCGGCGATGCCGGCAATGGCAAGCACCTCGCCCGCCCGAACCTTCAGCGAGATATCCTTGAGTGCTACCGCAAACGGCGTACGCGAGGCGACCGAAACCTTGTTCACCTGCAGCAGAATGTCGCCAAGCGCGTTGGCGCTATCGCGTTTCACCTCGGCCACTTCGGTCCCGACCATCATCCGTGCAAGCGAGGCAGGCGTTTCATGCTTGGGGTCGCAAGCACCGGTAACCTTGCCGTGGCGCAAAACGGTGGCGCGATCGCAGATGCGCTGAACCTCTTCCAGACGGTGACTGATATAAAGAACCGAACGCCCTTCGGCCTTCAGCCGCATCAGCGTCTCGAACAGACGCTCGGCCTCCTGCGGCGTCAGAACCGATGTCGGCTCGTCGAGAATGATCAGCTTCGGGTTCTGCAACAGCGCCCGCACGATCTCGATGCGCTGGCGTTCACCGACGGAAAGATCGGCGACATGGGCAGACGGATCAAGCGGCAGGCCATAAGCTCTGGAGACGCTCGCCGTCTCTTCCGCGATCTTCGCCAGAGGCGTCCTTGGGTCAAGCGACAGGGCGATGTTCTCCGCCACCGTCAGCGCCTCGAACAGAGAGAAGTGCTGGAAGACCATGCCTATGCCGAGACGTCGCGCCTCGCCGGGCGATGGGATCACCACTGGCTTTCCTTCCAGTGAAACTGTCCCTGAACTCGGCTGCAAGACGCCGAAGAGCATCTTCACCAGCGTAGATTTACCAGCGCCGTTTTCGCCCAGCAGCGCATGGATTTCCCCATGGCCGATATCGAGATCGATGGCATCGCACGCCGCGAAACTGCCGAAGAGCTTTGTCAGCCCCCGGACAGACAGAAGCGGGCTTGCCTCAACGCCCTCGGAAGAAGTCACGGAACCCCCTTTTTATCATGCAGAGCCGTCCGTTGAAGCTCTGCATTGTTTACGTCTTTAAAATGAAGTGGCCACCTTCCGCATGTCAGAAGGCAGCCGCCTGATATTGATACCGGTTTTGCAGACTTCCACAACATGAAAGAACGGCTCGCCGGTCACCTTGGCCTATTTTCCAAGGTTCGGAAAAAGCTGCAATATTCCACCGATGCAATAGAGGTAAATGCCGCTGATCACCACACCCCAGACGACCCAGTCTGGAGACTGGAAATGCAGGAGCAGCGAATAACCGCCAAGGGCGCACCAGATGGCTCCAACGGTCAGATTGAGCGGCCGCAACCGCTTGACGCGCACCGGATGCAGAAAGTTGATCGGCAGGAAGGTCAAGACCACCGAAACGGTCACCACGATCATCGCGGTCGTTGCACTTGCATCGATGACAAAGAGCGTAAACACAACCATGTTCCAGACGACCGGGAAGCCGGAGAAGAAGTATTCATCCGTCTTCATGCCCATGTCGGCGTAGTAGATCGCGCTCGAAACCACGATCATGCCTGCCGCCACGAACGACCACGGTTCGCCGATCATGCCGCTCTGGTAAAGCGCAAAGGCTGGCAAGAGAACGTAGGTCACGTAGTCGATCACATTGTCCAGCATGTCACCGGACCAGTTCGGCAGCACTTCCTTGACGTTGAGTTTGCGGGCGATCGGCCCGTCGACGCCATCGACGAGCAGTGCCAGACCGAGCCACCAAAACATGTCGATGAAACGATGTTCGGCCGCAGCAACGACGCCGAGAAAGGCGAGAAAAGAACCCGAAGCGGTAAAGATGTGGACGCAGAAGGCGCGGATTTCCGCATAGGGCACTGCACGATAATTGAAGATTCGTCTGAACACGCGCGCCCCGTTTTCTTACTTCCCGCCTCTAGCTTGATCTTCGGGTATGCTGCCAATTCCGGCGCATTGCAACCGCCAGCCGCCTTTATCATGGGTTTTACACCACTTAGCGCCAATGAGAGAGCAATCGTCTATACCCCATGGATTGAAGCTTCCGGAAGCTCTACATAGAGCCCGGCTAAAGCGTGTCGCGATCATCCAGATTCGCTCATGAGCTTTAGATTCTTGATTTGTCGCATGTCTTCAGCGCAAAACCGCTGCACGGTTTTACGCGACATGCTTGAGGAATTGGAAGCGGACAATGCAGCATTACGAGATCGCGATCATCGGTGGCGGCCTGGCAGGCCAGGTGGCAGCTCTTGCACTCGGACGTGCGGGCCGAAAAGTCTGCCTCGTCGCCGCAGCGCCGAAACACGACGATGGACGCACGACTGCGTTGATGGACCAGTCCGTGCGCTATCTTGAGCGTCTCGGCGTATGGGAGAAAATCGCGCCCGCCACGGCCGCACTCTCCGTGATGCAGATCCTCGACGGCACCAACCGCCTCTTGCGCGCGCCGCCGGCGCAATTCCGCGCCAGCGATATCGGCCTTCATGCCTTCGGCTACAATATCCCCAACAAGGCGCTGGCCGAGGTTCTCGACGGCGCCCTGGCTGCAGAACCGAACCTGACCCGCATAGAAACGAATGTCGAGACTGTCGCTATAACGGCTGACAAGGTGACGATCGCGATCGATGGCGGCGAGGTTATCGAGGCCGACTTCGTCATCGGCGCCGACGGCCGCAAGTCGATCACCCGCGAAGCGGCGGGCATCGATGTGCGCAAATGGTCCTACCGGCAGTCCGCCGTGGTGCTGAATTTCGCCCACACCCTGCCGCATGGCTATGTATCGACCGAATTTCACACCGAAAGCGGGCCGTTCACTCAGGTTCCGCTGCCCGGCTCGCGCTCCAGCCTCGTCTGGGTCGTTCGGCCGGAAGAAGCCGCCCATTTGACGAACCTGCCGACGGAAGAGCTGTCGACGATCGTCGAAGCGCGCATGCAGTCGATCCTCGGAAAGGTCACCGTCGAAGGCAAGGCACAGGCCTGGCCGCTGTCGAGCATGATGGCCGAGCGTTTTGGCGCCGGGCGCGTCGCGTTGATCGGCGAAGCCGCTCACGCCTTTCCGCCCATCGGCGCACAAGGGCTGAACCTGTCGCTGCGCGATAGCATGACGCTGGCGGATCTGTTGTCCGCCCAGCACGACCAGCCGATCCCGGCCGATGCCGGGGACCGCTACCATCGACGCCGGCGCCCGGACGTGATGAGCCGCACTTTCAGCGTCGACCTTCTCAACCGCTCGCTGCTGACCGATCTGATACCGGTCCAGATGGTGCGGGCAGCGGGCATGCACGTGCTCAACGCCGTCTCCCCGCTGCGCAACGCGCTGATGCAGGAAGGTGTCGAACCGGGACGCAGCCTGAAGAATTTTGTACGCGAATTAGGGAAACAGATCCGGCGTTAGGATCCCGCTGGAAATGACGTAGAGCCAGGCCGGCAGCGTTACGACCGATAGAAGCGTGATGATCAGGATGCTGGCCGACGCCCTCTCCTGCCAAACGCCATACTGCTGGCTGATGACGAAGACATTGGCGGCTGTCGGCAATGCCGCAAGCAGCATTGCCGCATGGACCCAGACCGGATCGAAGTCACCGACAAGCGACAGGACGACATAGACGCTGAGCGGCAGGACCAGAAGCTTCGCCACGGCGAGATAACCGAGCTCGGCCGGAATGCGTTTTACCGGCCGCAAGGCCAGTGTCACGCCCATTGCAAACAGCGCGCAGGGAGCCGCCGCCTGCGCCAGATAGTCGACGAGCTTGAAAGCAGGTTCGGGCAATTGGTACCCCGAGGCTGCCGCAGCAAAGCCGAGCGCCGTGGACAGGATGAACGGATGCAGCGCCACTTTCTTCACGATCGAGCCGACGATCAGGCGTAGCTGCCGCTTGTCGTCTCCAGCCACCGCCATCATCGCCGGCGCCATGATGAAATGCGCTGCATTTTCGAGGCAGACGATCAGCGCCACCGGCACCGCCGCCTTTTCGCCGAAGGCAAGCAGCGCCAGCCCCGGCCCCATATAGCCGATATTGCCGTAAGCCGCGGTAAAGCCCTGGATCGTGCAATCCTCGAACGAGTTTTTCCGTAGCACGAAGCCGATCAAGAAGGCGACGGCGAAGACCAGATAGACCGCGGCGATCTCGCCGAAAATGAAATCCAGCCGCGTCAACTGCTCGATCGGCGTGCGCGACACGAGCTTGAAGAAAAGCGCCGGCAGCGCCGCATAGATGATGAACGTATTGAGCCAGCCGAGCGCCTCGAGAGGCTGCCCCGTCGCTCTTGCCGCAATATATCCGATCAGGATCAGGCCGAAGAAGGGCAGAAGCAGCGCTACGACATCGACCATCGGCTCTTTTGATCCGCGATTAGAGCAATTCCAGCAAAAGTGGGAACCGGTTTTGCGTCCGGAATTGCGTTGAAACAAAAAGGGCCAGATCGATCAGCCGATCTGCATCAGGATTGGAAACGTCTCCTGGAACCAGATCGCTGCCGAACTGACGAAGCCGAAGATGAAGGCAAGGCCGGTGACGATCAGGAACACACCCATCGCTTTCTCGACCATTCCGAGATGGCGACGGAAACGGGTCATAAACCGCATGAAAACGCCTGAAAAGGCCGCCGCAATCCAGAACGGTACGGCAAGCCCGAGCGAATAGATGCCGAGCAGCGCCGCGCCCTCACCAACCGTATCGCGCGATGCCGCCACGCCGAGGATGGCGCCGAGAACCGGACCGATACAGGGCGTCCAGCCGAAGGCGAACGCGAGCCCCATCAGATAGGCGCCCGAAAGCGTCGCAGGCTGACCTGATGCCTGGAACCGCGCCTCACGCGACAGAAAACCTATCCGCAGCACACCGAGAAAATTCAGCCCCATGATGATGATGATCAGCCCGCCGATCTTCGACAGGAGATCGAGATGCTGGCGCAAAAGCACGCCGACCGTGGACGCACCGGCCCCGAGCATGACGAAAACGGTGGCAAAACCGAGCGTGAAAAAGAAAGCCGACCTGAGCACCGCCTTGCGTGCCGGCGATGCGGCCTGAGAATCCTGGTCGCGGAACTGATCGACAGAAATGCCGGCCATGTAACAGAGATAGGGCGGAACCAGCGGTAGGACGCAGGGCGAAAGGAATGACAGTGTCCCGGCCAGAAGCGCGGTAAAGATGGATATTTCGGCAATGGACACTGGATTGCTCCGCTTATCAGATGTGGCAGAGGCGCTACCGCCGATTGCCGCTTAATGCCAATCACCTTTTATGCATCGACAGAAATCGATGGAAAAAGCGTCGAACAGCGATTTTTTTGAACGTTTTGCGGGTTGACCGCAAGATGTGACCTGCATATGTATCGCGCACTTTCGAAAGGCGCTGAGGCGCAATGGTGAGAGAGCATAGCTCAGCCGGTAGAGCAACTGACTTTTAATCAGTAGGTCCAGGGTTCGAATCCCTGTGCTCTCACCACTCGAAAGACTTCCATTGCCCGGTCTTTGGTAACATTCACGCCGTTCGCGATACAATTCTTCAATACGATATGCCGCCTTCCGGCCTTACTCGACGGAACAAGTCTTTCGTTGTGGTGTTATTGCCGCCGAAGGAGACTTCCATGCGGATTATTTTCGTCGTTCTTATTGCCTCTGTTCTGAGCATCCTCGGTTTCAAGTATATGGATCGCTCGATCGGCGAGCAGCAGATCATGGCAACGCCGGCCGAAATGTCGGCAAGCAGCTAGCAGGCAGATCGAAAGCCGCCAGGAACAGGACCGACAGCACGTAATCATCCGCAAGGCATCCCCTTCCTCCCGATCCCGGACGCAGCCGCCAATCTGCTTTGTCGTGAGGGAGCGATACTTCGATGCCTAGTTTTCCTTTTGACCAAGGAGAAATCCAGATGAGACGCAGCACCGAGTTGATCGTCCTGGCGACCCTTATTGCCGGCAGCCTGGCGATCTTCTCTGCGTTGATACCGCCCCAGCCCGGAAATCCGGTAAAAACCGACCGGCTGAGCGGAGAACAGACGCAGACGGCATTCCTGCCCGAACGTTTTGGCGTAGCGAGCAGCAGGCAATAGACATGCACAAAGAAAGACTATGGCCGGCGCTCCGCAAGAGCCCGGCCATAGTGATTCTGGACCAGCCTGATCCAGGTCATTTGAGCGACACTAACCGACAACTTACGGTTATTTAATTTCTCCCGAAGCGTGTTTCATGGCATGGAGCGCGTAAGATTCTGCGCCCTCAGGTAGATCACACGGCTCGCCCGTCGCAGATGAAACAGACAGACCGATGGAAAACGAGGCCCACGAGTGAACGCCCCTACCGATCCCCTCACCTCCGGCAAGCCGGACGCTCCGGATCTCGCCGCGATCCTCGCAACCTCTGGCCAGAAACAACAGCGCGGGCGCGGCAAGTGGCTGCTTGTGCTCTGTCTTGTGCTGATAGTCGGTGGCCTCGGCTTCTATCTTTACGGCTCCGGCGACGGCCAGCAGTTCGACTACACGACACAAGCTGCAAAGACCGGTGACCTGCAGGTGATCGTCACCGCCACAGGCTCGATCCAGCCAACCGACCAGGTCGACATATCGAGCGAACTGTCTGGCACGGTGCGCAAGGTCAATGTCAGCTATAACAGCCCCGTCAAGGCGGGCGAGGTGCTGCTGGAACTCGATACCAACAGGCAGGAAGCCGATGTCCAGAGCGCCAGAGCCCAGCTTGCCTCCGCAAGGGCCAACGTTCTGAAGGCCAAGGCCGAAGCCGCCTCCGCAAAGATCAGCTTCGATCGGCTGACCTCGCTGGTCAGCAACCGAATCTCCAGCCAGCAGGATCTCGACGCCGCCAAATACGCCTATGATTCCGCGGTCGCATCGACGGATATCAACGAGGCAGCCGTCCTTTCCGCGGAAGCCAGCCTGCGCCTGGCCGAAATCAATCTCTCCAAGCTCAAGATCGTCTCGCCGATCGACGGCGTCGTTCTCACCCGCGACGTCGATCCGGGCGCGACCGTTGCCTCTTCGCTCAATGCACCGGTGCTCTTTACCATAGCGGGCGACCTGAAACACATGGAGCTGCAGGTCGCCGTCGATGAGGCCGATGTCGGCCAGGTCCGCGAAGGGCAGGAAGCGCGTTTTTCGGTCGATGCTTATCCCAACCGGCATTTCCCGGCAAAGATCGAATCCGTCCGCTTCGCCTCCGAAACCGTCAACAATGTCGTGACCTACAAGGCGATCCTGACGGTCGATAACGAGGACCTGCTCCTGCGCCCCGGCATGACGGCAACTTCGGATATCACCGTGCAATCGGTGACCGGCGCACTGCTCGTGCCCAATGCGGCTTTGCGTTATTCGCCGCCGTCGACCATGCAGCGACGCGGCAGCTTTCTGTCGCGCCTGTTTTCCCCGCCCCGTCCACGCGGAAATCGCGGTACCCGCAACGATGCATCTACCGCAAGCCGGTCGGTCTGGGTTCTGCGCAATGGTACGCCCGAGCGCGTCTCCGTCGAAATGGGCGCAACCGATGGCCAGTTCACTGTCGTCAAATCACCGGACATGAAGGATGGCGACCTGTTGATCACCGAAGCGACTGCGCGTGGCCGCTGACTGGAGATCGACGATGACAGCACCCCTCATCGCATTCAGGCAGGTCTCGAAGGTCTATGGCCGTGGCGAAGCGACCATTCGCGCACTCGAGAAGATAGACCTGACCATCGCGCAGGGTGAGTTTGTCTCGATCATGGGGCCATCCGGCTCCGGTAAGTCGACGGCGATGAACATCATCGGCGGCCTCGATCTGCCGTCTTCCGGCGAATACATCTTCCAGGGCATCCCGACGAGCGGCTTCAGCCGCGCGCAACTGACTTTGCTACGCCGGCACATGCTTGGTTTCGTCTTCCAGGGTTTCAATCTTCTCGCCCGCACCTCGGCCGTAGAAAATGTCGAACTGCCGCTGGTCTATCGCGGCATGGACCATGCGGAACGCCGACGCCGAGCAATGGCGGCGCTGGAACAGGTCGGCCTGCGCGGACGCGAGGGCCACACGACCCAGGAGCTTTCCGGTGGCCAGCAACAGCGCGTCGCAATCGCCAGAGCCATCGTCACCGACCCGGCCGTGCTCCTCGCCGACGAGCCGACCGGCAATCTGGACACAAAGACCAGCGGCGAGATCATGGATCTCATCACCAGGCTCAATCGCGAAAACGGCATCACTGTCATCATGGTCACCCATGAAGAGGATATCGCCGCCTATGCGAAACGCCTCCTGCGTTTCGTCGACGGTCATCTCGTCAGCGATGAAATCCAGGCCAGGGAGGCTGCCCATGTGGTTTGAGACGGCAAAGCTTGCCTGGCGCGCCATCAGCCGCAACATGTTGCGCTCCTTCCTCACTGTGCTCGGCGTCGTCATCGGCGTCGCTGCCGTCATCGCCATGGTCACCATCGGCAACGGCACCACCGCCAAGGTGCGCGACGAACTCTCGAGGCTTGGCACCAACACGCTTTTCGTCCGTCCGGGCCAGTGGGGACCGGGCCGGGCAAGCACAGAGGCCAAGCGCTTCACCGATGGCGATATCACGGCAATCCGTGATCAGGTGAGCGGCCTGCGCGCCGTGGCACCCGTCAACCGCGGCACGGCGACCGTGATTGCCGGCGGCGCCAACCGCTCGACCAGCGTTATCGGCACGACCGCCGATTATCTGATCGCGCAGGATTGGGAACTGGCGCTCGGCCGGGATTTCTCCGCCACCGAAGATCGTGGCAGCCAGGCCGCCTGCATCATAGGCGAGACGACACGCCGGGAACTGTTCGGCGCGGCAGACCCCGTCGGTCAGAGCATCCGCGTCAGCAATGTCTCCTGCCCGGTCGTCGGTGTTCTTGCCGTCAAGGGCCAGTCGGGCATGGGCGACGATCAGGACGACACGGTAATCATGCCGTTGAAGCTGCATCAGCGCCGGATCGGCGGCACGACGACCATATCGAGCATCGTTCTTTCTGCCCAGGATGGCGTATCGACGGCAAAGGTCCAAGTGGATGTGGAAAGCCTGCTGAGAGAGCGCCGCCGCATCGCGATCGGCCGCGACGACGATTTTTCCGTCAACGACATGTCGCAGATCGCCGCCGCCATGACCGGCACGACGATGCTTCTCACCGGTCTTCTCGGCGCGGTCGCCGCCGTCAGCCTGCTTGTCGGCGGCATCGGCATCATGAATATCATGCTCGTCTCGGTCACCGAGCGCACCCGCGAAATCGGCATCAGGCTTGCGATCGGCGCGCTGGAAAAGCAGGTGCTCACGCAGTTTCTCGTGGAGGCCGTGATGTTGTCGATCTTCGGTGGCGTCACCGGCATCGTCACCGGTCTGGCGCTGGCCTATGGCGTCGTCAGTTTTCTGGAAGTGCCGTTTGTCGCGAGCCCGACAATCATCCTGCTCGCATTCCTGTTTTCAGCGGCGATCGGCATGATCTTCGGATATTTTCCGGCAAGGCGAGCAGCACAACTCAACCCGATCGACGCACTTCGCCACGAATAATGGCATCAATTGCCGACAAAAACCGGCAATTCCTCAGTATGCAGAAGCGTCGCGCTCGTCTTCGGCAAAGGCCATCTGCAATTCCATCTGCACGGCATGCATGAAGATCGCGGCCTGATGGCGGATTTCTTCTTCCTCGACCCCCTGAGCCCGAAACCCCTTGGCGAACTGTGCCATTTCAGTGCGCCAGAAACGATTTGCTTCCTCACCGTGAAGACGCTGAAGAGCTTCAGCGCATCGTCTTACGTCGGCGGTCCGCCGGTCGGCGGGGAACTGCAGCAGTGTCATGCCATCTCCATACTCGATGGGCCGAATCGCCCGTACATGAAGGCACTTTCGCCGCCAGACCTTCACAAAAAGTGAACCGATCAAAAACCTTTTGGTTCCGATTCAAGGCCTTGCCGTCCCATTTTCGGACAATATGTTAGGATCGAGTTAGGCTTAACGCACTGTTTCGAGGGACGCTCAGGCGATTGATAACCAGCCCGGCGCAAGCCGAAGCACTGAAAGATGTCCCACACACGTCATGAGGACAGATGAAAGGGACAATGAATGTCTAAGGAACTTGATCACGTGAACCAGCCGTCGGACCAGTCTATCGCGCTCTTCCTGCAGGAAAACGACATGGACGGCCTGACCGACATTCTCGTCGAGGCATTGTTCCAGGCGCTCAGCATCATGGACAACGAAAAACCCGTCATTGAAACCCTGCATTAAAAGCAGGTCCGGCAACACAGGATGCGGTTCTGCATCCGTAATTGCTTCAAGGCTCTAGTCGGATACCGGCGGCTGATCATCTTCGGGCATCATCCGCTGGTAATAAACCGCCAGTTCGGGAACCTCCTGCGCCAGCATCCCTATAAGATCGACCGGCGGCATTCTGCCCTCGTAATGAAGAGACAGAGCGTCTTTGTGCCGCTCAGTCAATGAAGTGTCCCGGTTTCGGGTGGCAGCAAAGACGCGCGTTTCCTCCTGTTTGCCCTTGACGGCAATCCTGTCGAGTTCAAAGACGCCAAAAATCCCGCCGATTTCATCCGCCGCCTTTTCGCCGATCAGCAGTGAAACGCCATAGGCTTTCGATGCCGATTCCAGCCTGGCCGCCAGGTTGACCGCATCGCCGAGCGCCGAATAATCGAAGCGCTGTTCCGACCCCATATTGCCGACGACGCATTCGCCGGTGTTCACGCCGATGCCGATCTTCAACGGAAAGAACCGTCGACCGTCGGCTTCCGCCTCATGCTGCAGCTCGTCATTCAGCGTCTGCATCGAGGCGAGCATGTCGAGCGCCGCGGACACGGCATGGACGGCATGGTCCGGGTCGTCGAGCGGCGCATTCCAGAACGCCATCAGGCAATCGCCGATATATTTGTCGATCGTCCCGCCATGGGACAACACGATCTGCGAAAGCGGCGTCAGAAGCCGGTTGATCAGTGCAGTCAACTGCTCCGGGTCGTCCTTCAGCTGCTCCGATATGGTTGTGAACCCGCGCACGTCGCAGAACAGGATGGACAGGAACCGTTTCTCGCCACCGAGTTTCAGCTTGCTTGGATCCTTGGCCAGTTGCGCCACCAGCGCCGGCGCCAGATATTGGGAAAATGCCCGCGTGATCTGTCGGCGGCTCTTGCGCTCCTGTGCATAATCAAGTGTCGCCTGGGCCGCGGCTACGCTGGCAAAAGCGAAGGATGGCGCAAGCGGCGATACGAAGAGCCCTGCCCAGTGAAGCACCAGATAACTTCCGCCGGCAAGAAGCAGAACCGCGGCAGCTACGCCGATTATGGTCTTCCACCCGGTACGCCGGCGCACAAGCAGATAGGCACAAAGCGCCGACAGCAGGACTGTCGCCTGCGTCAGCGCTCCGCGTAATTCGGTAACGGACCGGCCGAAACGAAGATTGTCGAGGATCGTCGCCTGTATTTCGGCACCGGCCGTCAGGCGTCCGTCATGAACCGTATGCGAGGTGGCAAAGGCATCGGCCCCGCCGCTGGCGATGGAAGGCGCATTCTGCAGGCTCAGGCCGACGATAACCGTCCTGTCCTTGAAAAAACCCGGCGGCAGAAAATTGGCGGGATCGAGCGCCTGGTAATAGGAAACCGTCCTGTATGTTCTCGCTCCCCCGAAGACCTGCACCAGCCTCCCGTCGTCCGGGACCTCGACAGCATTACCGCCCGCAACGGCAATGGTGGCCGCAAACCCGTCGACAATCGCCGGTACACGTCGAAATGCACCGTCGCGATCGAGCGATATCGAGGCTATTCCGGCAGCGGCTCCCCTTGATGTAAAAATCTCGAGCGGCATCACCCGGATATATTGGTCGGCCTGCTCCGCGGTAACGATCGTCTCGTCGGCCGCCAGAACCACGTCGGGTCCCATGACATCGGCCAGCGCCTGATCATTCACGGATGACGAAGGTTCGGAAAAGATGATGTCCAGCCCGATAATCTTTGCGCCCGCATCTCGAAGTTGCGTGACAAGCCGGGCATGAAGACTTCGCGGCCACGGCCATTGCATGTTGATTTCGGCAAGCGACGGTTCATCGATCGCGACGATCACGATATCGTCCGAAGGCACAGCCGGCCCACGGATCGTCGAGAGATAATCGAAGGCCCGATAGTCCATCAGCGCCCAGCCCGGCAGGCGGGAAAGCAAAGCCACCGCGCCGAAGACGAATACCGACAGAAGCAGCACCTGCAGGGAACGTGAAGCCATCAAGCGGCGCGCAGATCGCCATCGTGAGCCGGATTGCATCAGAACCGGACCCTGAACGTGCCTTTGAACGAACGCCCCCAGCCGGGTATGTCGTTGTTCAACTCGATATCCTCGTCCAGCAGGTTGTAGGCAGCCAGTTCAAACTCGAAGCGCTTGTCGAACGGCTCCCAGACAAGATTGGCATCGAGCGTCCAGTAGTCATCGAGCGACACGCCGGCCTCGTTGACACGGTCGCCGATGTAATTGGCGGCAAGCGTCGTCTTGATATGCGCCTGATTGACCCAAGTCAGCGCCACCTGCCCCGCCCATTCCGGCACGAAGGGCAAGGGGCCGCCCGATGTCGGCGTGCCTGAACTCTGATCCTCGGAATCAGTATAGGCGGCGGTCGAGGACAGGCCGAAACCCGCCCCGAGCACCGCATTGGCCGTCAGGCTCGCCCGGTCGAGCCGCCCTTCACTCGTCGTAAACGGTGTCGAGACCAAGGGGATCGGAATGCGCGGATGATCCATCTCCTGGTGCTGGTATTGCAGCGCCGTGAAGAAATCCGGCGTCCATTCGGCATCCCATCGCAGGGCATAGGTATCCACATACCCTTCCGTTTCGACCGAGATCGCATTCGGCTGGATGCCGACGATACCGATTGGCGACAAGGTCGGTGTCGTCAGGTCGATGCTGCTTCGCATGAACCCTGCCCGCAGCCACTGACCATCCGTCGGTGACCATGCAAGCCCGATCCGCGGCTCGATGCGCGCCACATCCGATGTATCGCCGTCGATATAGCTGCCGAACAGGGCATACTCCGCCTTCAGACTGTCGCTGATTTCATGCAGAAGATCGACATAAACCCGCCCGACCGTGCTTTCATCGTAATCGGTAGTGCCAGGCGCCCCGGTAACACCGCGATATACTCGCCCATCGATCCGGCCTCCCTCAACACCATATCGCCAGATAAAATCGTCCGCACCAACCATGTGATTTACCGCGGCTATATAGGATCGCTGCCGGAATTCTTCCCGGGCGGAAACTGTGACAAGCGGGCCTCCGGGTGGCGTGATATCGAGCGACTGGGTGTCATCGCTTCTTATGCCGCCATAAAGCAGAGCAGCATTGACCACATTTTGGTAGGCAACTGTATGGCTCCAACCCAGACCGGCATTGGTCACGCGAGCCGAGACATCCTGGTAAGTCCTCAATCTGGTACCGCCGACATCCCCGGTCAAATCGCGAAAAACATCGCTTTTCGCGTCGTTGAAATAAAACACCAGCCGATCATAGGCTGTCGGACTTGCCGTGAGGTAGGCATTGCCGCCAAGCAGCTTGTTTTCGGTTTCAAGATCCGTCAGCGCCCCGGTATCGCGCGCATCCGGCACCTTTTGCCATTGCAAATTTGCATAGAGGCTTACCGGGAAAGGCAGGTTTCGATAGGCCTGCACCTCGCCTTCCGCCGTATAGCCCGTCTCGCCGCCAGCAGTGGTGAAACCGCCGCCCAGCTCCACTTCGAAAAACGGCTGCTTCAACAGGTTCGCCTCGCGCGAACGGCCCGAGATGATATGCGGATCAAGCAGCAGGCCCTGCAACAGAGAGGAAAACGCCTGGCTGTTGCCTTCGTTGGTAATGACATTGTCGCCATAGAAATAATTGTCGACGAAGGGATCGCTGCTGCCACGCAGGCTCTGGTCAACATAGGCCGTCGCCTGGAACGGGTCGAAGGCCGCATCCCCATAATATTCGCCCCAGGCATCCAGCCCCTGCAAACGAAACGCATCGTTGAGTGTAGATCCGGCCTCGTGATTTGCACCGACGGAGGTGAACTCGCCACCCCGCGCCTTCGACCGTCGCAGATATTCCTGCGCATGCCGGATCGCCCCGACCGAATCGTAATCGTCGATCGCCAGCGCCGTCCTCACCGCCGCGATGACCGGATCGTTGTCATCCAGCCGGTCGGCATTGTCGAGTGCCTGGTTTGCAGCGACGCGATCTCCCTTCTCGTAATGCGCGGCGGCCAGCATCAGCTGTCCTTGAGAATAGGCGGGATTGGCGACCGTGCCGGCCAGCAGGTCTTCGACAGCCTTGTCTACCTCGCCCGTCTGCAGATAATAGCGCCCGCGGGCAACCAGCGCGAGATCGAAGGCAGGGTCAACGGCCATGGCCTTGTCGATCTCCGCCTTGACCTTTTCGATTCGGCCCGTATCGAGATAGAAGATCGCAAGATTGGCATGCGGGATGGGATCCTGAGGATCAAGCTCGATCGCCTTCAGGAAGGCCGCCTCGGCCTCGCGGTTGGCATCGCGGGAGGATTGCACATTGCCGATCACGTTCCACGTCGAGCTGCTGCCGGGTGTCACCCGGGCTGCGGCCTCCAGATCCTCCATGGCGCCGCTATTGTCGCCCTGGAAACCCGCCCTGTAGAGCGCCCGCGCCTCAAGCGCCGTCGGCTCGCTCGGATCGAGCGACAGTGAGCGATCGACCGCCTGCTGATATTCCGGACGATCGTTGAGAAGAAGCGCCAGCATCGCCCGGTAGGCCGGAAGTTGCGGATCGTCAGGATATTGCCGCTCGGCATCCTTCAATACGCCCATTGCCGCGCGCAGATCCTGCAGGAAGCCGACCGCATAGGCCCGCAGGAACGCCGCATCCGGCCCTTGGACGCTCCGCGGCATCTTTTCCACCCGGGTCGGATCGGCAAGACTGCGGGCATAATAACCGCCATAAAGCGCGACACCCCGTCGCCTCGCATCGAGCCCGCGCTGGGCCTTGTCAAACAGCTTTGCCGCCTCGGCATAATGCTTGTCTTCGGCCAGCATGATTGCCTCGATCAGCGAGAGCCGGGCCTTCTGGTTCGCCGTCAGCGTACGCCCCTCGAGCGCGCCAAGCGTCCGTTGCGTTGCGGGGCGTCCTTCGAGCGTCAACTGGGTTTCCGCCAGCGTCACCCATTCCTCCGTCGTGCGCTCACCAGCCGGCTTGGCGACGATCCGGTCGGCCTGCCTGCGCATCTGCGCCACCGGTTGGTTCGATGCAGGCATCCGCCTGAAAGCCTCGCGTGCAGGCAAATAAAACAGCATCTGCTCGCGATCATCGCTATCGACGATCACCACCTTCTGCGGCGCCTGGCCGATCGAGGCGACGGCACCTTCGCCCTCACGCACATCGACGCTGCCCTGCGGATTGCTGAGCCGGACCTCGCCTTCGAGCACACTGAGCGAGGTCCGTGAGCCCTCGACCGTCATCGTCCAATCGGTACCTCGAATGGCGGCGGCCGCTGCCGGTGTCTGCACCTCGACGCCCGGCCCGCCACGCTCCGCACGCGCCCAGATCGTCCCGGCCTGCAGTTCCAGCACCGTATCGGCACCCGAACCTGACGTAACCTGCTTCACTACCAGCGTCGCATTGCGGCCCATACGGATCTGCGTCCGGTCGGAAAACAGGATGGCAAGCTGCCCGGTCGCATTCGTCCGCAGCACATCTCCGCCGACGAGATCCTGCCTCAAATCCACGAATTGCCAGTTCGAAACGTCGATAAAACGCACTTCCTCGCCCGTCTTGCGTGCAATCACCGCGCCGGCAACTGAGCCATCACGCGGCACGGGCTCACTGCGCGCGGGAAGACCACCCCCGGCACCAAGCAGCGTCAAAGAAACCGCAAATAAAAATCGATTGAGCACCCCGCGCATGCCGCAACCTGTGGACACAAACATATAAACTGTCAAGTTTTCGAGCCGATGTCACCTTGCTTTAAGAGGAAGGTGTATTAACACGGAGACACTTGAACGAGGGATCTCAAGAGTAATGAGCGATTTCGACAGCGCACCGACAGAAATGCTGGAAATGCCGATGGCGACAGGCGTCGTCACGGAAGAATACATCGATCATATCCGCAAGGTGAACGACGTCTTTTACGATCAGATCAAGATCTCCGACCAGAAGGCCGCCTATATCTTCACCTTCATGCTTGCCTTCCTGATCTCGTCGGCAGAAGGACGCGGCGTATTCACCTTTGCCCGCTACACAGAGGGCAGCTGGCTGGTCATCATCGTCTCCGGCGCGCTTGCGATTACATCCGTATCGTCAATCATCTCGGCCATCATGGTCGTATTGCCGCGTCACATCGACAAATCCACCTCGCTTTTCTGGGGCACCTGGCCCCAGCACCGGCCGATTTTCGAACAGGCCGCCCGGCACAGCGATGTAAGCTATCTGTTCAACCAGTATCTCGACAATGCCGATGTCCTGTCGCTGATCGCTCGGCAGAAATACCGCTTTGTGGCCTATGCATTCCGCGGCCTTGTTTTCACCGTTTTGGCCTATGTAATTCTGCTTCTTGCAACCTGACGCGAATCCCTCTCTTTCCCGGCCTCCCCTTCTGGCCCCGCCCATGGACCCCCCGCCAATGAATGCTGCCCTGACACCCTTCCTGACCATCGGCCTGCTCATTCTCTCCAACGTCTTCATGACATTTGCCTGGTACGGTCACCTGAAGTTCGAAAACAAGCCGCTCTATCTTGTCATTCTCGCCAGCTGGGCGATCGCCTTTTTCGAATATTGCGCCCAGGTACCGGCAAACCGCATCGGCTACGGTTATTTCAATGCCGCCCAGTTGAAGACGATCCAGGAGATCATCACACTCTCTGTCTTCGTCATCTTCTCGGTCTTCTATCTGGGCGAATCGTTCCACTGGAAACAGGCGATCGGTTTCGGGTTCATCGCGCTCGGCGCCTTCTTCATCTTCACCAAATAACGGGGACGTTGCCGGCCTCGTTGGAAAATAATCCGCTGGCGTCGCGGCAACTTAGATTTTGCCGCAGTGCCGTTTCATCCCCGCAACCGCCGTATGCGCGACAATCAGCCTGTCATCGGATGGGAAACCGGATTCGCGAACCGGCCTCCTCAACGGATTTCGGATCGGTTTTCCGGTGATGGTCGAAAGATCGGGGCAAACGGGAACTGACACGTCTCGAAAACCCGGATGATTTGGCCGGGGCAGGCAGATCGATTATCTACCAACCCACCAAATGCCACTGCCTGCTCCATTCCCGTTTCCAACACGCCGGCTTTGCCTTGCGTGGTTCTTCTCGCTGCACGGGATTTCACAAGAGAACGTAGCGGCCGTGCCGACGCTCGCGGCCTTTTCATCGGCAGTACCTTCTATTCCGCCGAAGTTTGTTCTAGAGACAGTGCTTCATCCGCCAGAACTGGGCGGCAGACTGTCTTTAGGTATGTTGATCGATGCTTGATTCTCTCAGAAACGCCGCTCGCTCCTGGGTCGCGAAGTCTCTGCTTCTGCTCTTGGTTGCCTCTTTCGCCATCTGGGGTGGCAGCCAGTCGCTTATCGCCTCGAATGCGAACACCGTGATGACGGTCGGCGACCAGGAAATCTCCACCGAGCAGTTCCGGCTTGCCTATCAGCGTCAGATCGCCAATCTGAGCCGCCAGTTCGGCACGCAGCTGACCGCCCAGCAGGCCCGCTCCTTCGGCATCGATCGCGAAGTCCTGACCCAGCTTTCGGCAGGTGCAGCCCTCGACCAGCTTTCCGATGACATGAATCTCGGTCTTTCCGAAGAGCGTCTGGCAAACCTGATTGCCGAAGACCCGGCCTTCAAGGGTACCAACGGCCAGTTCGACCGTGACCTGTTCTCCTCGCGCCTGCGCAATGCCGGCCTGCGCGAAAACGACTATATTGCCGAACGCAGCAAGGTCGCCGTCCGCAGCCAGGTCGTGGAAGCCGTTTCAGACGGCTTCAAGCCGCCGCAGGTCATGCTCGATGCGCTGAAACAGTATCGCGACGAGGCGCGCACAGTCGATTATCTGCTTCTGTCGAACGCCAATATCGATCCGGTCAAGGCACCGGCGGATGACGTTCTGACCACGTGGTTCGACGCCAACAAGGCCAAGTACCGCGCACCGGAATACCGCAACTTCGCCTATGTGAAGCTAGAGCCGAGCGACATCGCCGACGCCTCCTCGATTACCGATGACGAGCTGCGCGCCGAATACGACAAGCGCAAGGACGGCTACAAGACACCCGAAACCCGCACGATCGAACAGCTGACCTTCCCGAACAAGGAAATGGCGGATGCAGCAGCAACGCAGCTGCGCGACGGCACCACCACGTTCGACCAGATCATCAAGGATCAGGGCAAGACCCCGACCGACGTCCATCTCGGTGACTTTACCAAGCAGAGCATCCCGGACCCTGCCTGGGCCGAACCGGCATTCAAGGTTTCGGCCAATGGTGGCACCACCCCTGTCATCAAGGGCACGTTCGGCTCGGTCATCCTGCGCGTCTCCAACATCCGCCCGGAAAGCACGCGCGGCTTCGACGAAGTGAAGGAAGAACTGCGTCAGCAGATGGCGGTTGCAGCCGCCTCGCGTGAAATCGCCAGCGCCCATGACCGTTTCGAGGATCTGCGCGGCGGTGGCGCGACACTCGATGACGCTGCCAAGGAACTAAACCTCAAGCTCGTCACCGTGACGGCCGATGCCTCCGGCCAGGACGAAAAGGAACAGCCGATCGCAAATCTTCCGGCTGCCAGCAACCTGATCGCCGAAGTGTTCCGCACAGAACCTGGCCAGGACACGATCCCGGTCAGCCTCGGCAATGTCGGTTACATCTGGTTCGAAGTTCGCAACGTAACGCCGGAACGCGAGCGTTCGCTTGATGAAGTACGTGAAAAGGTCGTGGTTGACTGGACCGCCGAGCAGCAGCGCGAAGCCCTCACCGCCAAGGCAACCGAGCTGAAGGCTCGTCTCGACAAGGGCGAAACTCTGGCCGCGATTGCCGCGGACCTCGGCATCGCCGTCGAAACGAAGACCGGCCTGCGCCGCAACGCCGAAGATGCGATCTTCGGCGCGGAAGCGATCACGACCGCCTTCTCCGGTCCCGTCGACACGACAGGCACTGCCCTTGCAGCAGATCGCGAAAGCCGCATGCTGATGAAGGTCACCGCTGCCGAGCAGGCTCCGTCTGACGAACTGGCCAATGACCCGCAGCTTCAGCGCCTAGCGGAATCAGCAGGCGACGACATGCTTGATCAGATGGTCAACAGCCTGAAGGATCGTTATGGCGTCTCGATCAACCAGACTGTCCTCGATCAGTCCGCATCAACAGTTCAATAATTGAGGCAGATGCCGAAAATGCCTGACTTGAAGCCATTCCTCGCCAAGGTCGCCACCGGCGAATCGTTGACCCGCGAAGAGGCGCATGACGCCTTCGGAATTCTCATGTCCGGCGAAGCGACGCCGTCGCAGATCGGCGGCTTCCTGATGGCACTCAGGGTACGGGGCGAAACGGTTGCCGAAATGACCGGCGCCGTCTCGACCATGCGTGCCAAAATGCTGCGGGTCGAGGCTCCGGCGGATGCCGTCGATATCGTCGGCACTGGCGGCGATGGCGCCGGAACCTACAACATCTCCACGCTCGCCTCGATCATCGCGGCGGGCGCAGGCCTCTCGGTCGCCAAGCATGGCAACCGCGCGCTCAGCTCGAAATCCGGCACGGCCGATGCGCTCTCCGCGCTCGGCGTCAACCTGGAGATCGGCCCGAACCAGATCGCACGCTGTATCCGCGAGGCTGGCATCGGCTTCATGTTCGCCTCCATGCATCATGCAGCCATGCGCCATGTCGGCCCGAGCCGGGTGGAACTCGGCACGCGGACGATCTTCAACCTGCTCGGTCCGCTCTCCAATCCGGCCGGCGCAAAACGCCAGCTGCTCGGTGTCTATTCGCCGCAATGGCTGATGCCGATTGCCGAAACCCTGCGGGAAATGGGATCAGAAACCGTCTGGGTCGTGCACGGCCAGGGTCTCGACGAGATCACCACGACAGGCACAACGCAGGTTGTGGCACTTGAAGGCGGCAAGATCCGTGAATTCGAACTGAGCCCGGCCGATTTCGGCGTCGCACCCGCAACGCTCGCCGACCTGAAGGGCGGTGACGGCATCGCCAATGCCGCGGCGCTTCGTGCCGTCCTCGGCGGCGCGAAAAATGCCTATCGTGATATCTCGCTCTGCAACGCAGCGGCCGCTCTGGTCGTGGCCGGCAAGGCAGAAACACTCAAGGATGCTATGCTGCTCGCCACCGCCTCGCTTGAGAGCGGTCAGGCCTCTGCGGCACTGGACCGGCTCGTGGCGGTCTCCAACGAGAAGGAATAGGATCATGGCCGATATCCTGCAGAAGATCGAAGCCTATAAGCGCGTCGAGATCGAAGCGGCCAAGACGGCGGTGCCGCTTGCAGAGATCAAGGCCCGTGCTGCCGACCAGTCTGCCCCGCGCGGCTTCCTGAAGGCTCTGCAGGCGAAGAAGAAGGCCGGTCAGTTCGGCCTGATCGCCGAGATCAAGAAGGCAAGCCCGTCCAAAGGCCTGATCCGCCCGGATTTCGATCCGCCGGCGCTGGCATCAGCCTATGAGGCAGGCGGCGCTGCCTGCCTTTCGGTTCTCACCGATACCCCGAGCTTCCAGGGCGCACCGGAATTCCTCGTTGCTGCCCGCAATGCCTGTACACTGCCGGCTTTGCGCAAGGATTTCATGTTTGAACCCTATCAGGTCTATGAAGCGCGCGCCTGGGGCGCCGACTGCATCCTGATCATCATGGCATCGCTCTCCGACGACGAGGCGCTGGCCCTTTACGAGACCGCAACCGAACTCGGCATGGACAGCCTCATCGAAGTGCATGACGAAGCCGAGATGGAGCGGGCGCTGAAGCTCCCCTCGCCGCTGCTCGGCGTCAACAACCGCAACCTGAGAACGTTTGAGGTCAGCCTTTCGACCAGCGAACGCCTGTCGGCGATGGTCACCGGCGAAGACCGCCTGCTTGTCGGCGAAAGCGGCATCTTCACCCATGAGGACTGCCTGCGCCTGCAAAAGGTCGATATCAGCACCTTCCTCGTCGGCGAAAGCCTGATGCGCAAGGACGATGTGGCAGCTGCGACACGGCTGCTTCTGACCGGCGAAACAGGCACGCTGGCGGCCGAGTGATGGCCGATCAACCGAACAAGCTCACCCATATCGATCAGGCTGGTGAGGCCCACATGGTCGATGTCGGGGACAAGGCCGAGACCAGCCGTTCGGCGACCGCCGAAGGTTTTGTCCGCATGCTGCCCGAAACGCTGGCGCTGATCCGCGAAGGCAATGCCAAGAAGGGTGATGTCATCGGTACCGCCCGCCTTGCCGGCATCATGGCCGCCAAGAAGACATCCGACCTCATTCCACTCTGCCACCCGCTGATGCTGACCAAGGTTTCAGTCGAGATCTCGGAAGACGACAGCCTGCCCGGCCTGCGCGTCACAGCGACAGCAAAGCTCACCGGCAGGACCGGCGTGGAAATGGAAGCCTTGACCGCCGTCTCCGTCACCTGCCTGACCATCTACGACATGGCCAAAGCTGCCGACAAGGCGATGGAAATCGGTGGCATAAGGCTGCTCGAAAAGACTGGCGGCAAGTCCGGCCATTATAAAGCGTAAAGCCCGAGGAGATTTCGCCATGGCGCTTTTGCCCGTTCCAGACGCCAAGGCCCGTCTGCTTGCCAGCGCCCGCCCGGTCGACGGCATCGAGACGCTCCCTCTGGGCGATACAGCGGCTCGCGTGCTTGCTTTTGACATTAAGGCCAAGCTGACCCAGCCCCCATTCAATTCCTCTGCCATGGATGGCTACGCGCTGAGAGCGGTCGATGCGCCGCAGATCGGTTCAGAACTCACAGTCATCGGCACTGCCGCCGCGGGGCGTGCCTTTGATGGCCCTCTCGGCCCCGGCGAAACCGTTCGCATATTCACCGGCGCTCCGGTGCCGGAAGGCGCCGATACGATCCTCATCCAGGAGGACGCCCAAAAGATCGGCGACGACAGCATCCGCACGACATTTCAGGTCACCGGCGGGCGACACATCCGTCCTCGTGGTCAGGATTTTGCCGAAGGCGAAACGGTGCTGAAGGCCGGCACGCTTATCGATTTCTCGCATCTGACCGTCGCAGCCGCGATGAACCACCCGACGCTTCCCGTATTCCGCAAGCCGAAAGTGGCGATCCTCGCCACGGGTGACGAACTGATTGAGCCGGGCGGCAATCCCGCTCCCGCGCAGATCATCGCATCCAACACATTCGGCATTGCCGCTCTCGTGCACGACAATGGCGGTGAGGTTCTCGATCTCGGCATTGCGCCGGATCGGCAGGACGCCATCTCCGCTGCGATCAAGCGCGCTCGTGATGCCGGTGTCGATATCCTCGTCACCCTCGGAGGCGCTTCCGTCGGCGACCACGATCTGGTGCAGGCGACGTTGAAGGCTTCCGGCATGGAGCTTGATTTCTGGCGGATCGCCATGCGCCCCGGCAAGCCGCTGATGGTCGGCTCGCTCGACGGCATGCATGTTCTTGGCCTGCCCGGAAACCCGGTCGCCAGCATGGTTACGGGCATGCTGTTTCTCGAACCGCTGCTGCGCCGCCTTGCTCATCTGCCGGAGCGCAGACGCGAAGTCGATGGCATCACTGCAAGGCCGCTTCGCCCCAATGACCAGCGGCAGGATTATCTGCGTGCAAAGATCACCCGTGACGAACTGGGCAATCTGGTCGCCGAGGCAAATCCGAAGCAGGATTCGTCGATGATGAAGATCTTTGCCCATGCCGACGGTCTCATCGTCCGCGCGCCGCATGCGCCAGAATTGGCAGCAGGCGAACCTTGCCGCATCCTGCTTATCCGTGCCTTCGACTGATCCGGTTGGCGAGGAAATCCGTAGGCTTGGGCATACTTGCCCAAACGGAGTAGATCGTGCCTGACACCGCACCCGCCATCCTCTGGTTCCGCCGCGACCTGCGTCTCGACGACAATGCCGCACTCCATGCCGCGATCGATGCAGGTGGCCCGGTCATCCCCGTCTATATCCGCGAACCGGTACAGCCCGATATCGGTCCGCTTGGGGCCGCACAGGCATGGTGGCTTCATCATTCCCTGGCAGCGCTCAAGGACAGGCTGAAGTCACTGGGCAGCGACCTGATGTTTGCGACGGGCAAGGCCGATGACATCATCATCGATATTGCCCGCAAGACCGGCGCAAAGACGGTCTACGTCAATCGCGCCTATGAGCGAACCACGGTCGACCGCGAGATCGCCATCGCGCTCAAGGATGCAGGCATCGCCATCCGCGCCTTTCACGGCCAGCTGCTGCATGATCCGAAATTGATCCGCACCGGCTCCGGTAACGCCTTCAAGGTTTACACGCCGTTCTGGAACGCCATGCAGAAGCTTCACGAGCCGCATGGCCCCATTGCCTCACCCAAATCCATCCCGTCGCCCGAGAGCCATCCCCGTTCTGAAGCGCTCGATAGCTGGAACCTTTTGCCGACCAAACCGAACTGGGCCGCAGGTTTTTCCAGACACTGGACGCCCGGCGAGGCCGGTGCGCAGGAAAAGCTCGAAGACCTGATCGACGCCGACCTGCATGATTACAAACGCGGTCGCGATTTCCCGGCGATCGACGCGACCTCCAGACTGTCTCCGCATCTGGCGCTCGGAGAAATATCCCCTGCCCGTATCTGGCACGCCACAAACGGGCTGGCTGACAAACATCGCGACGATCTGGTCCATTACCGCAGGGAACTGGCCTGGCGCGATTTCTGCTACAATCTGCTGGTCGAGTTTCCCGATCTGCGCACGAAAAACTGGGACGACAAGTTCGACGGTTTCGAATGGGAATTTGACGCCGCCGATTTCAGCGCCTGGACCAAGGGCATGACCGGTTATCCGATCGTCGATGCCGGGATGCGCGAACTCTGGCAGACCGGTTACATGCACAACCGCGTTCGCATGATCACCGCATCCTTCCTGATCAAGGACCTTCTGATCGACTGGCGCCGCGGCGAGGAATGGTTTCGCGATACGCTGCTCGATGCCGATCCGGCCAGCAACACCGCCAACTGGCAATGGGTGTCCGGCTCGGGCGCGGACGCCTCTCCCTTTTTCCGCATATTCAACCCGATCCTGCAGGGCGAGAAATTCGATCCCGACGGCGATTACGTCCGCCACTTCGTGCCTGAATTGAAAGACCTACCGAAGAAATACATTCACAAGCCCTTCGAAGCGCCGAACCATGTTTTGGCCGGCGCCGGCGTGGAACTCGGAAAGACTTATCCGAAACCGATCGTTAATCACGGCATGGCTCGTGACCGGGCGCTTGAAGCCTACAAGGGCCTGAAAGGCTGACGCAGTACCGCTTGTAGCAGGATTGACGTTTCAACCGGTTCCATCCGCGATTAATCTCCTTTTTCTGCAAGAGGAGAGATCAGAATGACGGGACGGAAGATCGCAGTCGTCGGACTTGGCGGGATCGGCGGCGTTGCCGCGGCCTGCCTCAGCTTGTCACCGGACAATGACGTGACGGTCTGCGCCCGCAGGCGGATCGACACGCTTACCTTCGATCACCACGAAGAGAGCAAAAGGATACCGCTAAAGACACTGACGGAGCCAAGTGGCGCCGAACCGGTCGACTGGGTGATCCTTTGCACCAAGGCACAGGATGTGGCCTCTGCCGCCCCTTGGCTGGAACGCCTCTGCACGCCGCAGACGACGGTTGCCGTCCTGCAGAACGGCATTGCCCATGAGGAGCGCGTAGCCCCGCATGCGAAGGGCGCGACCGTGCTTCCGGCAATCGTCTATTACAATGGCGAACGTTTCGCCCCCGACCATGTCCGCCTGCGCCACATCCGCGGTCACGATCTGCTTGTGCCTGCAGGAGCGCAAGCGGAAGCCTTTGCGGCCCTTTTTGAAGGCACCCCCGTCGATGTCGGGATCAGTGCGGAATTCATCACCTATCAATGGCGCAAACTGCTGGTCAACGTCATCGCCAACCCGATCACGGCGCTTACCCGCCAGCGGCTTGGCGTCTTCCAGCGCGAGGATATCCAGCAGCTATCTCTTGGCATTCTTGACGAAGCAGTGGCGGTCGGTCGCGCCGAGGGCGCGCAACTTGCAGGCAATGAAGCAGAAATGATCCTTGAGACGTTTCTGGCCTATCCGCCGGAAGCAGGCACCTCCATGTATTTCGACTGCCTCGCAGGACGTCCGCTGGAAATCGAGGCGCTGAATGGTGCGGTCGTTGCCGCAGGCCTGCGCCACGGCCTTGCGACGCCCTTGAACACCGCAATGCTGACCTTGCTGAAGACCGTCAGCGACGCCAACGCCAAAACCCCATAACAAAAGACCCGGCCGAAGCCGGGTCTTTCTTTTCTTATACGAGGCGGCTCTGTTCCAGCGCCGCTTCGATGAAGCTTGCAAACAGCGGATGCGGGTCGAGCGGGCGGCTCTTCAGTTCCGGGTGGTACTGGACGCCGATGAACCACGGGTGATCCGGATATTCGACCGTTTCCGGCAGAACGCCGTCCGGCGACATGCCGGAGAACACCAGGCCGCAGCTTTCGAGGCGGTCCTTATAGTCGACATTGACTTCGTAACGGTGACGGTGACGTTCCGAAATCTCGGTCGAACCATAGATCTCGGCAATCTTCGTGTCCTTCTTCAGCGCCGCATTATAGGCGCCGAGACGCATCGTGCCGCCAAGGTCGCCGGCTGCCGCGCGCTTCTCAAGCGCATTGCCCTTGACCCATTCGGTCATAAGACCAACGACCGGTTCCGAGGTCGAGCCGAATTCGGTGGACGAGGCCTTTTCGATGCCGGCCAGATGACGGGCGGCTTCCACCACCGCCATCTGCATGCCGAAGCAGATGCCGAAATACGGTACCTTGCGTTCGCGGGCGAACTGGGCGGCAAGGATCTTGCCTTCCGAACCGCGCTCGCCGAAACCGCCGGGAACCAGAATGCCGTGGACCTTTTCGAGGTAAGGCGTCGGGTCTTCCTTTTCGAAGACTTCCGACTCGATCCACTCGAGCTTGACCTTGACGTGGTTGGCGATACCGCCGTGGTGCAGCGCCTCGATCAGCGACTTATAGGCATCCTTCAGACCCGTATACTTGCCGACGATCGCGATCGTGACTTCGCCTTCCGGCGTCCTGATGCGGCTGCAGACGTCTTCCCAAGGGTCAAGGCGCGGCTTCGGAGCCGGCTCGATGCCGAATGCGGCCAGAACCTCGTTGTCGAGGCCTTCCTTGTGATAGGCGATCGGAACGTCATAGATATTGGCAACGTCGAGCGCCTGGATGACGGCGCTTTCGCGCACGTTGCAGAACAGCGAAAGCTTGCGGCGTTCAGCTTCCGGGATTTCCCGGTCGGCACGAACGAGCAGGATGTCGGGATGGATACCGAGCGCCTGCAGTTCCTTGACCGAATGCTGCGTCGGCTTGGTCTTCAACTCGCCAGCCGCGGAAATATACGGCATCAGCGTCAGGTGAACATAAATCACGGTGCCGCGCGGCAGGTCGTTGTTGACCTGGCGGATGGCTTCCATGAACGGCATCGCCTCGATATCGCCGACCGTACCGCCGACTTCGCACAGAACGAAATCATAGTCGTCATTGCCCTCGGTGACGAAATCCTTGATCTCGTTCGTCACGTGGGGAATGACCTGAACGGTTGCACCGAGGTAATCGCCGCGGCGTTCCTTGTCGATGATGTTCTTGTAGATCCGGCCGGTGGTGATGTTGTCGGTTTTGGTCGCCGAACGCCCGGTAAAGCGCTCGTAGTGACCGAGATCAAGATCCGTCTCAGCGCCGTCGTCGGTCACAAAGACCTCGCCGTGCTGGGTCGGGCTCATCGTGCCCGGATCAACGTTGAGATAAGGATCGAGCTTCTTCAGCCGAACCCGGTAACCCCTCGCTTGGAGCAATGCTCCGAGGGCCGCGGCCGCAATACCCTTCCCAAGGGAAGAGACCACGCCGCCAGTGATGAATACATATCGCGCCATGGGAGTCACCGGTTACCTTTTCACACACGATTCCGCCAGCAGAAATTTTGCCAATCGCTAAAACGGCTGTGGAATCTTCACAAAATAAAACCGGCAGGCTTTTGGCCTGCCGGAGCTTGAAGTCTCAACCGGAGCCTTACTGGCCGGTCGGTACGCTGTTCGACGGCGCAGCGGGCGCAGCCGGAGCGGCAGCAGGTGCCTGACCCGCGGCCGGAGCTGCTGCACCGGTTTCGGACGGAACGCCGTTTCCTGCGGGAGCCTGTGCCGGCGGTGCAGCCGGTGCCGGGCCGAGCTGGTCGAGAATGCCGTTGCCCGTGCCCTGCTGGCTCTGCGGGATACGGTTCAGGATATCGGTCGGCTGCGAGTCGTAACGGGCCAGAATGCCGAGCGCCAGCGAAGTGACGAAGAACAGCGCCGCGAGGATCGCCGTCGTGCGGGTCAGCGCATTGGCCGTGCCGCGCGCCGACATGAAGCCGGAGCCGCCGCCAATGCCAAGTCCGCCGCCTTCCGAGCGCTGGATGAGCACTACGCCGACAAGCGCAAGCACGATCATGAGATGGATGACGATCAAAACGGTCTGCATGTATCGGGTCCCTGCCCTACGCGGGCAACAATCTAGAGTTTGGCGGCTCTTTACATGAGCCTATCGCTCTTTCCAAGCCTTGATTACAAGGTTTCGGCGATCAGCCCTTCATAGACGGAGTAGATGGCGAGGAAGTCGGCTGCTTTCAAGCTCGCCCCGCCGATCAATGCACCGTCGACATTGGCAATGCCCATCAGCACCTCGGCATTGCCCGGTTTGACCGAACCACCATAAAGGATCCGCATCTTCGTTCCTTCGTCGCCGAAGCGCTTGGCGAGTTCGGACCGCATGAAGGCATGCGCAACGGCAATGTCCTCGTTCGTCGGGGTCAGCCCTGATCCGATCGCCCAGACAGGCTCATAGGCAATAACGGTATTTTCAGCCGTGGCGCCATCCGGGATGGAGCCGTCCAGCTGCCGCTTCAGCACATCCAGCGTCTGGTAGCTGTCGCGTTCGCCGGCAGTCTCGCCGATGCAGATGATCGCGGTCAGATCCGCCTGATGGGCAGCCACAGCCTTGTCGCGAACCAGATGGTCCGTTTCAGCGTGATCCGTGCGGCGCTCGGAATGGCCAAGAATGACATGAGTTCCGAAGCAGTCGGCAATCATCTCGGCAGAAATATCGCCCGTATGCGCGCCCGAAACCTTCTGATGGCAATCCTGCGCGCCGATCATCAGCGGGCTGTCGGTGCACAGCGCCGTTGCGACATAAAGAAGCGTCGCGGGCGGGCAGATCAATGCGTCGACACGATCAGCCAATGGGCCAACTACGCCCTCCGCCATTGCCTTGATTTCACCGAGCGCATCACGTGTGCCGTTCATCTTCCAGTTTCCGGCCACAAGCGGGCGAACGTCTGGGGTCATCGGGCAGTTTCCTCCTCAATTTATCGGCAAACCTCGAAACGAGATCGCAGTCATCGTGTTCAAAATCCGGTCATCCGGACCATCCGGCATCTTTCGTACGCTGAAAAATGACCGTGATTCAAGCGCTTGCTTCAAAAGCCGCCGCCTCCCAGTCGCGCGAAGTGACAAAACCGGGAAGCCCTTGATGAAATTCAATCGGTTGAGCGCCACTACAGATCGATTTAACTGGGCGTCGCACCTAATTTCGAGCAGTCAGCACGAAATTGAGCACCTTGCGCCAGTCGACCATCCGGATCGGTGTTCCATGCCCTCCGGTCTGAAAAAGACTGAATCGCGCGGGATAGTTTGATGCGCGTAATCCGCGAAAAATCTTTTCCTGGTCTTCCGCCTTGTAGACGCTGTCGGCGCTGCCATGGCCGAAATAGATCGGCAGCTTGAGCTTTGCGTAAGGCGTTCCTGCTAGCCCCGCATCCGGCGGGCCGCCGAGCAGAACCATGCCGCCGAGATAACGGACGGTATCCCTGTCTCGCACGATGTTCTGGCAGATGATCCCGCCCATCGAGGCGCAGGCGAGAATGACCGGACGCCCTCCCGATTGTTCGAAAGCGTAGCGCGTCAATGCGCCGACATCGGCAGCCCCCTTGTCATCGAAGGATTTCACGCTGACCGAATAATAGGTGCCGCCATTGCGGGCGCTAAGGTTCTTCAGCCGGTTGAAATTGCCCCCGAACGAGTAGTCGTTGACGCCTAAACGGCGATCTCCGCCACGCCCATGGATAAAGATCACGGCAAAGCGTTCGCCGGAAGACGGTCCGACCCGCGTCACGTCCACATTGCGGCCGCCAAGCGTCAGCGTCTCGTTTTCTTGGCTCCGGCGAACGGAGAGATCGACATAGGCGCCGCGCACCCGGCGCTCCGGCTCCTGGTCGCGTTCGTTGATGTCGCGAAGCTCGTTATAGTCCATCACCTCGTAAGCGCCGCCATCGTCGCTCTTCAGCACCTTGTGGCTGGAAAACAGGTTATCCTTGAAAGGCGGGATCGGCCCTTCCTGCGCCATAACGACGTCACCGGTCGATGATATCAAGATCGCAAGAAGCGTGGCGAAAATGAAATGAACTGTGGACATGCGGGGTTTCATTGAGGTCCTTCGGTCTTGAAAGCTTGCCATGGCAGGGTCTAGCTAGCATTGCTGGCAGCAAAGGCCGCACGCGCGGCATCGCGAAAAAGCCGGTTTTCTGGCAGAATCGCAAGTGATTCGAAACAATATGAGACGGGTATGGCTTCCTCCTCGGCACCTCGGCAGGCAGCAGTGAAAGACCAGATGGACGACAATAACAACGATCTTTTCGGTGATCCCTCGGCGAATGCCCAGCCGGTGACGACCCAGCCGGCGACCGCAAAACCGGTCGCTGCTGTGCCGGCACCTGCAATTGCCGCCGAACCGTCCACGCCCCGCCCAGCCCCGCTCAAGAGCGGCGGCGAAGACTACGGCGCCTCGTCGATCCGTGTTCTCGAAGGTCTCGAACCGGTGCGCATGCGTCCCGGCATGTATATCGGCGGCACCGACGAAAAGGCGCTGCACCACCTCTTCGCGGAAGTCATCGACAACTCGATGGACGAAGCGGTCGCCGGTCACGCCAATTTCATCGAAGTCCATCTCGATGCCGAAGGTTTCCTGACCGTTTCCGACAACGGCCGCGGCATTCCGGTAGAGAACCATCCGCAGGTTCCCGGCAAGTCGACGCTCGAAGTCATCATGACCAAGCTGCATGCCGGCGGTAAATTCGACGGCGATGCCTATGAGACCTCCGGCGGCCTGCACGGCGTCGGCGTGTCCGTCGTCAACGCGCTATCTGATGTGCTCGAAGTAGAGGTCGCCCGCAATCGCAAACTCTATCGCCAGACCTTTTCCCGCGGCGTACCGCAGGGTGGCCTGCAGGAACTCGGCGACGTGCATAACCGCCGCGGCACCCGCGTGCGTTTCCATCCCGACCCACAGATTTTTGGCGAGCGCGCCAAGTTTGAAGCCGGCCGCATTTTCCGTATGGCCCGTTCCAAGGCCTATCTTTTCGGTGGTGTCGAGATCCGCTGGAGCTGCGATCCGGGCGTAGTGCCGGAAGGCGGCGAGATCCCGGACAAGGCCGTCTTCCACTTCCCGGGTGGCCTGAAGGATTATCTGGCCGCAACGCTCGGCAAGGATTTCACCGTTACCCGCGAGATTTTTTCCGGCCGCACGGAAAAGACCGGCGGTCATGGCGCTATGGAATGGGCGATCACCTGGTATGGCGGCGATCCGCAGCTGCATTCCTACTGCAACACCATTCCGACCCAGGAAGGCGGCACGCACGAGGCGGGTCTGCGCATCGCGTTGACCAAGGGCCTGAAGAACTACGCCGAACTGACACAGAACAAGCGCGCCAAGGAGATCACCACCGACGACGTGATGATCTCGGCCGTCGGCATGCTCTCGGTCTTCATCCGCGAGCCTGAATTCGTCGGCCAGACCAAGGACAAGCTCGCCACCGTCGAGGCTCAGCGGCTTGTCGAAAACGTGCTGCGCGATCCGTTCGACCATTATCTCGCCGGCAATCCCAACGAAGCGGCAAAGCTGCTCGACTGGGTGATCGAACGCGCCGAAGAGCGCCTTCGCCGCCGCAAGGAAAAAGAAGTCAACCGCAAGACGGCGGTGCGCAAGTTGCGCCTGCCCGGCAAGCTTGCTGACTGCTCGCAGAATACGGCCGAGGGTGCCGAACTGTTCATTGTCGAGGGCGACTCCGCTGGTGGCTCTGCGAAGCAGGGCCGCAACCGAACCAATCAGGCCATTCTTCCGTTGCGCGGCAAAATCCTCAACGTCGGTTCGGCAAGCCGCGAAAAGCTCTCCGCCAACCAGCAGATTGCCGATCTCATTCAGGCGCTCGGCTGCGGCACGCGGTCGAAATACCGTGAGGAAGATCTTCGCTACGAGCGCGTCATCATCATGACCGATGCCGACGTCGATGGCGCTCACATCGCCTCACTGCTGATCACCTTCTTCTATCAGGAAATGCCCGAGCTGATCCGCGGCAACCATCTCTATCTGGCGGTGCCGCCGCTCTACGTCATCCGCCAGGGAGGCAAGACGGTCTATGCCCGCGACGACGCCCACCGCGCCGAGCTGATGGAGACGGTCTTCAAGGGCAAGAAGGTCGAGATCGGGCGCTTCAAAGGTCTGGGCGAAATGATGGCCGCGCAACTGAAGGAAACCACCATGGATCCGGCCAAGCGCACGCTGCTGCGGGTCGATATCGACGAGGTGGATTTCGAAGGCACCCGCGAGGCGGTCGACAACCTGATGGGCACCAAGGCCGATGCACGCTTCCGCTTCATCCAGGAACGCGCCGCATTTGCCGAAAATCTCGATATCTGACAGCTGGGCAGCAAGATAGGATTGCGTGACGGGGCGCGGCATGCTTCACCGGAAAGATCGTTTTTCGATCACCTGAACAAAGCACCCCGCCATGAAGCAGATCCTCTCCATCCAGTCCCATGTCGCCTATGGTTACGTGGGAAATCGCGCTGCCACGCTTCCCCTGCAGCGCCTCGGCCATGAAGTCACCGTCATCAACACGGTGCAGTTTTCCAACCATACCGGCTACCTGAAATGGACCGGTGAAGTGTTTTCCGCCGACCATATCGAGAGCATTCTCGACGGGCTGGAAAGCCTTGGCGCACTTGAGAAGATGGATGCGCTTCTGACCGGTTATCTCGGCGACCCGGCGATCGGCGAAATCATCCTCGCGGTTCTCGACCGACTGCCTGAAGGAACGCGCTGGCTCTGTGATCCCGTCATGGGCGATGTCGGCCGCGGCTTTTTCGTCCGCCCCGGCATTCCCGACTATTTCCGCCAGAAGGCGCTCGCCCGCGCCTCGATCATCACGCCGAACCAGTTCGAACTGGAATATCTCGCTGGCCGCCAGATCCTGACACTCGAAGATGCGCGCAAGGCCTGTCGGATGATCCACGAGATGGGGCCTGAAACGGTGCTCCTGACCTCGCTCATCCATGACGGCACGCGCGACGACGAAATCCAGATGCTGGCTTCGTCGAAATCGGGCAAACAATTCCTCGTCACCACGCCGCGCCTGCAATTCGACCCGGCACCCAACGGTGCGGGTGACTGCACCTCGGCGCTTTTCCTCGGCCACATCCTGTCCGGCGCACCGCTCGATCAGGCGCTGTCGAAAACAGCCTCCAGCATTTTCGCGCTGTTCGAAAAGACGCTTGCCGCCGGAAGGCGCGAACTCAACATGATTGCCGCACAGGATGATTTCGCCCGTCCTGCGCCTTTGGCGGTCGTCAGCCTCTAACGCGTCTCGAGCAGCTTGGTGACGGCGGAGATCAAGGCCTCCGCCTCATACGGCTTGCGAACGATCGGCGCGGTCAGGTTGGCCGGAATGATCGAACGGTCGCTATATCCGGTGGCGAACACGAAGGGCACCCCTCGCCGCACCAGTTCCTCGGCGATCGGAAGCGATGTGCCCGATCCGAGATTGACGTCGAGGATCGCGACGTCGGGAGTAAAGCCTCTCAACCTGCGCAGCGCTTCCGATACGGACGGCGCCGTCGTCACCTTGTTGATCCCGTGCTCGGCCAGCATGGATTCGACATCAGCCGCAATCAGCATCTGGTCCTCGACCAGAAGGAATTCCTTCTCCGCCAGATGAGGCGTCTCGAGCCTTTCCGTTTCGGCAGCCTCTACATCGCCAATGTGAATAGTCGTGACATCCTCATCGCCATGCAGATGTTTCGACGGCACGACGAAACGTGCCTCTATGCCGGTCTCGGGATAGTTCACCTCCGCCGCGCCATCGAGCTCGTAAGGAATACTGCGGCCGATCAGAACACTGCCGAAGCCGCTTCGGCTCGGTGGCTTTACCGCAGGTCCGCCGCTTTCGATCCAGCTCATCTCACAAGCACCCGTTTCGAGCCTCTTCCACCGAACATCGAGTCTGCCGCCCGGCACCGAAAGCGATCCGTATTTGGCGGCATTGGTCGACATTTCATGCAGGACCAGAGCCATGACCGAAAAGGCCCGGCTGTCCAGCCAGACGCGCGGTCCCTCCAGCGCCACGGACCGGGTGCCCTCCATATAGGGGCGCAGTTCCGCCTCCAGGAGATCCAGCAACGAACCGCCGTCGCCGCCGCGCACCACCTGGTCATGCGCGAAAGCCAGCGCCTGGATGCGCCCCTTCAGCGAACCGACATAATCGGTCAAGCTGCGGCCGCTTTCCACCGGATGCCCCACCAGAGCCTTGATGATCGACAGGATGTTCTTGACCCGGTGATTGAGCTCCTCGTTGAGCATCCGCTGGCGCACGTCCGCCTTGCCGCGCTCCTCGGCCAGCATTTCGTTGTGATGCAACACGATCTCGACGAGAACCGCGCGAATAGCTTCGCCAATCTCCCGGTCGCTGTCGGTCCAGGGCTGTGCCTGCAGCCTGACGGTTTCCTTCCAGATGGCGAAGCTCTTGCGCGGCGTCAGCCGATCTCCCATCGGGCCGGTCATATAGGACTTGTCAGGATTGCCCGCCCAGTCCAGCGTCTGCACCACTTCCTTGCGGAAGAAGAAGAGATAGTCCTTCGGTCGCTGCGAAAGCGGTATGGCGAGCACGCCACAGGCATCGTCCGGTGAAATGCCGGATTGTGGAATGGCTTGCGAAAGCTGAAAGGTCGACCAGACCTTGCCGCCAGTCAGCCCGCCGATCTCGTCCGCCAATTCTCCGATCATCTCGAGTGGCGGTGTGTTCCCCTGGCTTGACCAGACGCCATCCAGCCACAGGCCGACCCCGTCGCAAGGCAGCATGGTCGAGAAAGCCTCCAGCGACCCTCGCAGCAGCAGGCTGATGTCGCGATGATGCGAAGCTTCCTGCAGGAACCGGTCCAGCGACCGACGTGCAACGCTTGCGGTCTCGTGCAGCTCCTTCTGCTTGAGCGCAGAAAGATGCAGCGAGAAGAACTCGCCGAACGTTTCCGCTGCCACCCGCTGCGGCATCGACAGGATTTTCGGAGAATAGTGATGGCATGCAATCAGCCCCCAGAGTTCGCCATCGACGACGATCGAGATCGACATCGAAGCGCCGACGCCCATGTTGCGCAGATATTCGCAATGGATCGGCGAAACGCTGCGCAAATGCGCGAAGGACAGATCGAGCGGCTGGTTGTCCTCATCCAGTTCAGGCACGATCGGCACACGCTGATAGTTTGCGTCACAGATCACCCTGATCGTGTTCTTGATATAGAGCGCCCGCGCCTGGACCGGGATGTCGCCGGCCGGAAAATACTGGCCGCGAAAACTCTCCAGATCGCGTCTCTTGTATTCGCTGATGACCTTGCCGGAGCCATCCTGCTCGAAACGGTAGACCATGACCCGATCATAACCGAGCATCGCATACATCAGCCTTGTAGCGCTCTGCACCAGCCGGTCGAGGCTGGAGACGTTGCGGATCCGGCTGATCAGCATGCGGGCAACTTCGAGTGGCTGGTCGGTATCGTTGGATGCCGGCTCGAATTCGAGGATCACTTTTTCGCCATTGCGGTGAAGCGCAATATCCATGACAGGACCCGAAGCAAGGCGCAAAGCATGCCGCAGGGCGGGCCGGGCAGGATCGTCGGATGTCGCCAGCGCGTTGCGCAGCGTATGGGCAACATCGCCCCCCAAGACCGTTTCAAGCCTTTCGCCGATCACGGAAGATGTGAGCCCCAACATCTCTGCCAGATTGGCGGAATGTTGCAGGATAACGGAACCGACGCCGTCACAGACCATCAGGCAACCATGCGGCTGAATGGAGCCGGGGATATGAATTGGTTCACGGTCGCAATTGGTGAGGTTGACCGCTTCAGTCTGACGCATCAATTTTCCCTTGAAGCTCCTGTCCTGCCAATGGCACACATGGCTCCTGTTTTCCGGCGCGCCCATCAAAGACCCGCAAGCTGTTTAAAACATACCCGTGTTAAATGGAGCGGTATCGCCAATTGGCAATTTCATATTTCTATCGCATCTAAGCGTTACCGCAAGTAAGGAAGTAGCGTTTTAATGAATCGGTGCGAAGCTTGTTTTCACGACCTTCTCTGGCCATATAGGGGCCAGATTTAGACAGGAATTTATGGTGAACCGCAGCAGCAATCGAAAAGGCAGCGCCGAGCCGCGTTGGCTTGGCCCCGTTAGCCCGAACAGGGTTGCCCTGATCTCACCGATTTCGGCTGCACGCTGGCTGTTGATCATTGTAGCTGCCGCCGCCATTTATTTCTTTCACGGCTTCATGGTTCCGGTACTTGCTGCCCTGGTGATCGGCTTTGCCAGCTGGCCACTCTACCGGCGCCTGCTGGCCCATGTCGGTGGCAACACCACAATCGGCGCAACGCTGGCGATTATCTTCATCGTTCTCTTCATCGTCATCCCGATCAGCATCGGCGCATCCTATGCCGCCAGGGAAATCGCTGATTGGTTTCGCTGGGCCGTCGAGGTTAACCGCAACGGCGCGCCTCCACCAGCCTGGATTATCGGTCTGCCCTTTGCCGGAGAATGGCTCGGCACTCAGTGGACCCGCCATATCGGCGCGCCCGGCGCTGTCGGGGAACTTGCGCAGCTAATCAGCGGCGCCAATATCGGCGCAATCTATCATGGCGTGCTTGTGGCCGGAAACAGTGCCTTCCACATCATGCTGACATTGCTGTTCATGCTGATCGCGCTGTTTTTCGTTTATCGCGACGGCGCTTCCTTCAGCGGCCAGATCGACCTTCTGGGTGAGCGGATTTTTCCGACACGCTGGGAACGGATCTCTCGCGTCGTTCCTGCCACGATAAGCTCCACCGTCACCGGCATGACGCTGATCGCCATCGGTGAAGGCATCGTGCTCGGCATCGCCTACTGGATCGCCGGCGTTCCCTCACCCGTCACATTCGGCGTGCTGACCGGTATCATGGCTCTCATTCCGGGTGGCGCGCCGCTCTCCTTCACGCTGGTATCGGCTTATCTCGTCGCCAATGGCTCCTATGTTGCAGGCGCCGGCCTGTTCATCTGGGGCAGTGTCGAACTTTTCATCGTCGACAAGACGTTGCGCCCCCGTCTTGTCGGAGGCCCGATCAAACTGCCCTTCCTGCCGACATTTTTCGGCCTTGTCGGCGGCGTCAAGACGATGGGTTTTCTCGGCCTGTTCATCGGACCGGTTCTCATGGCTCTCGTTGTATCGATCTGGCGGGAGTGGATTCGCGAGGTCAAGATCGCCGATGTAATAGAGGCGGAACAGCCCTCTGATCCCGAGGTCGTGCTTGCAGAGGAAGACTTGCCGCCGGTACGCAAGGTTTCCGGCCCTTAAGCCAATATCGGACAGCCCAGCCTTCATCGGGCCATGATCTTCATCATAAAGCTCGGTTGAACGTGTTGGAGATATGAATGAACGCTGCCCTTGTTGTCATGACCATTCTCGGCTGTAACGACAGCGGGACAGACTGCAAGTACATAGCGACAGCCCAGGAACGCTGGCCGTCTGTGGCGATGTGCGATTCCGTCTCGGAAGATCACCTTCCGACCTATGCGAACCAGCCCTATCCGGTCCTGATCGCCGTTTGCCAGGACCCGGAAATCGCCAGCATACCAAATGTCGGGCCTATCCCGGTAACGCGCCCTTCTGCCTCACAGGAAACACAACCGGCCGAGACGAACACGTCTGACACGTCGGTGGACACAAATGCGCAGAAGGTCGAAGTCGCCGAAGTAACGCCGGAAGAAGCGGAAACACTGGCCGGACGGGCCATACAGCGTGTGAAGACCGTACTACCGACAACAGAAGGCGTCAAAACGCTGATGACGAAGCCGGTGCGTCTTGTGGAAGGCGGCTATTCCTGGGTCGCACGCAAGTTCGATCACTGACGCCACAATCTGCGACCTTACAGTCGATCACGCGACGAGTGAAACATCTGCAGCGTAAGAGCGTGCGCTGCGACGCAGCTCGCCGCGTTGGAGCAGGTCTACCATATCCAGCAATTGTCCGACCGCACCACCATCTCCACGTAAGCCCTCGAACCGCTCGAGCAGCGCGAGATAACAGGTATCAAGACCACCGCCAGCTGTTGCGCGACGCCACAAGAATACCGCCTCGACAAACACGGCGACGATATCACGCCCTATCCCAGCCGCTTCGAACAAGGCTCGCACCGCATGAACCCTGCCGGTCGCGAGGATCGCACGGACGCGGTGCTCTTCCAGATGAACGAGCGAGACGATGGCCGATGCAAAGAAATCCACCTTGCCGCTGCAAAGTGCGTGAATGAGAAGCGCCGGGGTGAGCCGCCCGCTCGTCTTCAGATGCTCGACCAGCAAGGGGATTTCATCCTGAAAGATCGATCCGGCAATCGCGACGATCGCCTCGTCACCGGCTTCGCGTGTCATGACGTCGATGCGCTTGGCACCGATCGTTCTGGTGACCAGGTCCGAATCGGCAAGCGCGGCCGCCACATGGGCGACCAGCATGTGGCGCACATCGGCAGGAAGGTTGCCGCGCTCGAGCAGTAGATGCCGCACATCGGCCAGATGACCGAAGCGCTGCGCCATGCGGCGCAGGGTAATGCGGCTGACAGAGGCGGTATCGTTTTCCAAAAGGAGGACGATCTCGGCGCCGTCACCCACCTCGGCAACCGCGGCAGCAGCACTGCAGCCGAGCCCAGGCCGTGTTGCGACCAGAGACCGCGTGAACGAATCGCCACGTCCGGCCAGTTCGACGAGATCGGCGTCACTTAGGACGGGAGAGCAGGCAATCACCGTGCAGGCAATCTCCGGCTGGTCTTCGGCAAGCGACATGATGACCGCGCGGGGTGCTGCGTCCGAAGAAGCGAGAGCCTCGGCCAGCGCCAGACGCACTTTCGGCGAAGGATCGTCCAGAAGATAGGTCATTGCCATTATCGCGGCGCGATGCTCGTCCGGGCCGAGCGACGACTTGATGAACGCATCGGCAAGCGCGCTTGCAGCCCTTGCCCGATCGCCGGTCCTCGCCGTTTCAGCCCAACGTAGAAATGCTTGTACGATCACAATGCGCCTCGGAAATCTGGCCGCGGCTTCAACGGCCCGACTTGCCGAAAGCTAGTTTGAAAAGGTTAATATTGGTTCACCACGTTTATTAACCTCGACATTCAGACGGGCCTTATCAGGCAGTTATCGGGTCGGTCGGGCGATCTGGAACACATCCGTACCGCCATCCGAATAATCCATATATCCCATGCGGGCGATCGGACGAGCGAGATCCATGGCGATTCGCCCGTCGCGAATGATTTCCTCGCTGATATGGATGCCGACGACCTGACCGAAGACCATGAAGGATTGCGAAGTCTCGCCGTTGAGCCCCTTCGGCTGGGTGATCTCGGTCAGACGGCATTCCAGCGCCGTATAGGCCTCGGCCACATAAGGCGCATCGACGACCTGCCCCATCGCCGCAGTAAGCCCCGCCAGCTCGAACTCGTCGACACCGTAATCGACGGGTGCCGAGGAGGCGTTGACGTGATCCGCAAGATGCCGGCTCGCCAGACTCGCGGTAAACACGCCGGTCTCCTCCGCATTCTTGAGGCTGTGCTTGCGCCCCGATGACGAGAACATCACCAGTTTCGGTGTATCGGAGACGATGTTGAAGAAGGAGTAGGGCGAGAGGTTGAACGACCCGTCCCTGCCCTTGGTGCCGATCCAGCCGATCGGTCGCGGCGCCACGATCGCCTTGAAGGGATCGTGCGCCATGCCGTGATCATTCGTGTCCGTACGGTAAAACATGTTGGTCTCGCCTCAGGCGTAGGTGACGACATCTGCAAGCTGCGGCCGCGGACGATCCGGCATCGGGAAATCGCTGGAACCGACATGGATGAAACCGGCAACCTTTTCGCCTTCCTTCACGCCAAGCGCGGTCAGGGCTTTTGCATCATAAGCAACCCATTCGGTGCGCCAGTTGGCGACATAACCGCGTGCCTCGCAAGCCATCAACATGTTGAGGCACACGGCACCGGCAGACAGGACCTGCTCCCATTCGGGGATCTTCGCATGCGGCGCCGCCGTGCTGATCACGCCGACGACCAGCGGCGCGCGGGTGAAGCGCACCCGCTCGGCTTCCTTCGCCGCATCGGTCATCTCGCCGTTCTGCGCGCAAGCGATTTCAAGGAAAGTTTCGCCGAGCGAGACGCAGACATCGCCGCGATAGACGACAATCCGCCAAGGGGCGATCTTTCCATGGTCAGGCACGCGCACGGCTGACGTGAGAATCTCATCCAGTTCCGCCGCATCCGGAGCCGGCCCCTTGATCTGCGCAACCGGTGTCGAGTGGCGTTCACGCAGATAGTCGATCAGCTTTACGTCATTGGTCATGTCCGAAACTTCCATTTGGTGGGGTGTGCCAGAGGTGCGGTAGTCCATTTGGTGGGATGTGGTAGAATGAGGCCTTGAATTTGCCTTTCCCATGGTCTTCAAGTGGCCAGTCAGAAAACAAGAGTCAACCGGTCATCGAATGTCAGGCATCTCCATTGTTCGCCATATCTTCCTTGCAGAAGCATTGCTGCTTCTCCTCGTGACAGGCGTTCAAGCGCAGGAAGGTGACGCATTCAAGAGCTTCAAGCAGCTCGACAGCTCAGCCAAGATGCCGAAGCTGAACGCGTTTTCCCCATCATCCATCCTGCCTCAAAGCGCCGTTGCCAAGGATGTGCGCTTCAACGCCAAACTGACCAGTAACGGCGACGTGATGAAGGATGGTCTCGCCTGGCGGGTGTTCAGCCCGATTGCCGGCGAAGACGGCAAGCTGCCGCTGGTGGCAAGCTCGAATGGCGGCTCTGCCGATTTTCAGCTGGCGCCCGGCGATTACTTCGTCAACTGCGCCTTCGGGCGCGCCGGTATCACCAAAAAGCTGACCGTTCCGGCGGAGGGCAATGTCGCCGAACAAACGCTCGTGCTGGATGCAGGCGGCTTTGTGCTGAATGCCGTTGCAGGAACCGACCAGCGCATCCCCCCAGGCCAGCTCAGCTTTTCCATCTATTCTTCCGAGGTTCGCGAAAACGGCGACCGCGCTCTGGTCATGTCTGATGTCAAACCGAATACCATCGTTCGGTTGAATGCCGGGACCTACCATGTCGTCTCCGAATATGGCGACATCAACGCGGTCGTGCGCGCCGATATCCAGGTCGAGGCAGGCAAGCTCACCCAGGCGGTGCTGCAGCACAAGGCTGCCCAGATAACCCTCAAACTGGTTTCCCAGCCCGGTGGCGAGGCTATTGCCGATACCGCATGGTCGGTGCTGACCGCCGCCGGTGACGTCGTCAACGAAAGCGTCAGCGCGTTTTCAACCATGGTCCTGTCGGAAGGCGATTATCTGGCCGTCGCCCGCAACAAGGACAAGACCTATCAGCGCGAGTTCAGCGTCAAGGCCGGCCGCAACACGGATGTCGAGGTCCTGATGCGCAATCCGCGCAACAGCGGCGAAACGGCAGCGGTCGAACCGCAGGATTGAGTTTAGGCGACTGATCGTCGCCTCCCTCTGACCGGTCCAATCTTGAACATTTACACTACAGCGCAATGCATCGCCGCTGATCGATTTTATTCTTGAAGACTCTCTCTGGAGCCTAGTTTTTCCCAGTGGCTTAAAACCTCCGTGATGTAGGAGACGGCGACATGTTCGATCAACCTGACGGCTGGAGAGCAACAAAACCGAACGAACGCGCACTTTTGATGCATCTGCTGCGGGGCGATTTTCAAGGAAAGGCAGAAATTCTCCAGCAGATGGCGTCGCTGCAAGTGATGTCCATCGACCAGAAAGGAAGTCTGAAGCTTAGCACTGACGGGCCTCTGGCTGACGTGAAGGACAATGATGCCCCGTCGCCGCGCGCAAACGACTTCATACCCGTTGAAGGCTTCTATGATGATGGCACTTCAGATGGTTGGAGCCCCATTCGCATGGCAAGATTAGTCAGACTGGCACTGCATGTGACGAATGGTAGAATATCCGAACTCGAAATCTACAAAGAGGACGGGAGCCCGTTCATAATGGATCCATACGAAGTCGACCTTAAGAAGGTACATTTCTACTGACGCGCTTGTCACGTTTGACGACACCTAGTTCATGCACCTAGTCTGACGCCAGGGAGAGACGTGATGATCCGCAGAGACTTCGATCCTGACACCGTCATGCCCGATGGCAGACCGCCCGCCAAAGGCATGGTTTTCGATCCCAAGGCAGAGGGCGCGTGGCGCGGTTCGTTGCACGGCGAAGTGATCAACGGTCCGGTTACCGTTCTCGCCTATGGCAATGATACGCCCGGACAGGGGCCGAAGCTGCATGTCCATCCCTATGACGAGACCTTCATCATTATCGAGGGACGCGCGCGCTTTTTCGTTGGTGACGACGTGATCGAGGCTGGCGCGGGAGAAGCAGTTCTCGGCCCGGCGGGCATTCCGCACAGGTTCGAAAATCTCGGCCCCGGACGCCTGCAGACGATCGACATTCATCATTCGCCCAGATGGATCCAGACAGACCTGGATTGGGAAATCAGGCCGCTTCCTTGCGAAGCGCTTCTTGCGCAGCCTGCCTTTTCTCCTGAAACCTAGCCAGACGCGAGCGCTTGACCGGACGCATCGAAAACACCGCGTCATGGAGCACAGTCAACAGATCCTTGCGCTCCTTGATGCCGGATAGTTCTTCCCAGGTCATCATTGGCCCAACCCGCGCCCGGATCGAACTGCCGGAAAGCCGCTTGAACTCGCGGATCAGCAATGACAGCCTGAGCGTCAGCGACAGCTTGCTCGCAATGTGGAAGAGCGGGCCGTTCTGGCCTTCGAAATAGATCGGCACGACATTGGCCTTGGCGGTCTGCACCAGCTTTGCCGCAAAAATCTTCCAGGGAAGATCCTGCGCCATGCCGAAACCCTTCTTCGCGGTGGCGACGCCGCCGGCTGGAAAGATGATGATCGTCACGCCTTCCTTCAGAAGCTTCAGCGCTTCGTGGCGGGTCTGCATGTTGATCGCCAGCGCTTCCTTCGTTTCCTCGAAGGAGACAGGCAGCGAATAGGGCGCCATTTCCGGCACCTTCAGCAGTTCGTCATTGATCAGGACACGGAACGGTCGGCCAAGCTGTTCGGCCATGGCCAGAACAGCAATTCCGTCGCCGATGCCGAACGGATGGTTGGCGACGATGACGAGCGGACGCCCGTGCTCGACAACAGGCAGCCACTCCCCCTGCACGTCGAGTTCGACATCGATGAGATCGAGCATCTTGCCGAACACGCGATCGGTCTTGCCGACGATGTCCTTGCGCCAGATGTCATAGAGGCGGGCATAACGGTCGCGGCCGGATAGTCCCTCGATGGAGCGGATAAACCAACGCTTGAGGCGCGGATCGCGCTCGTTGGCGTAAGAGAGTTCCTTGAAGCGCATTCTGTCTCCGCGGAAGCTCCGCCCATTCATCACGAGCTTATAATATTTCAGTCCGATGACAATATTCTGACAGCGCCCGTGCATGACGGGCGCTGTCGATGTTTCAAAGATCAGGCAGCCTTGACCTTGGCAGCCTTGCGGCGCTTGACGTCCGGCGGCGTAGCTTCATCGACCAGCGAGGCAAGTGCCTCGTCGAGCGACATGGCCGTCTGCGCTTGCGAGCCGAGGCGACGGATGTTGACCGAACGCTGCTCTGCTTCCTGACGGCCGCAGACGATGATCACCGGAACCTTGGCAACTGAATGCTCTCGGACCTTGTAGTTGATCTTTTCGTTGCGGAAGTCGGTTTCGACCTGCAGGCCGGCCTCGCGCAGCGCTTCCGCAACCTCGCGACCGTAGTCGTCGGCATCGGACGTGATGGTTGCAACGACGACCTGCGTCGGCGCGAACCACAGCGGCATATGGCCCGCGAAGTTTTCGATCAGGATGCCGAGGAAACGTTCCATCGAGCCGCAGATGGCGCGGTGGATCATCACCGGCTGCGTCTTTTCCGAGTTCTGGTCGATATAGAAGGCGCCGAACCGTTCCGGCAGGTTGAAGTCGACCTGCGTCGTGCCGCACTGCCATTCACGGCCGATTGCATCCTTCAACGTATATTCGAACTTCGGGCCGTAGAACGCGCCCTCGCCCGGCAGGATGCCGGTCTTGATGCGGCCGCCCGACTGCTCCTCGATCGTCTTCAGCACATCGGTCATGACGCTTTCGGCGCGATCCCAAAGATCATCCGTGCCGACGCGCTTTTCCGGGCGGGTCGACAGCTTGACCACGACTTCCTCGAAGCCGAAATCTTCATAGACCGACAGGATCAGCGCGTTGATTCGCAGGCATTCCGCCGCCAGCTGCTCATCGGTGCAGAAGACGTGCGCATCGTCCTGCGTGAAGCCGCGCACGCGCATCAGGCCGTGAAGCGCGCCTGATGCTTCGTAGCGATGAACGAGACCGAATTCGGCAAGGCGGATCGGCAGTTCGCGGTAGGACTTCAGACCATGCTTGAAGATCTGCACGTGACCCGGGCAGTTCATCGGCTTCAGCGCGAAGACGCGGTTATCCGCTTCCTCGTCCTTCGGATGCGTGAAGGCGTAGGCGGATTTCACCGCAAACATGTTTTCCTGATACCAGCCCCAGTGACCGGATGTCTCCCAAAGCGAGGCGTCGAGCACCTGCGGTGCATTGACCTCTTCATAGGTACCGGCCAGACGGCGACGCATATAGGCGGTCAGCGTCTGGAACATGCGCCAGCCCTTGCCGTGCCAGAACACCACGCCCGGACCTTCTTCCTGGAAATGGAAAAGATCCATTTCGCGGCCGAGCTTGCGGTGGTCGCGCTTTTCGGCTTCGGCCAGAACGTGCAGATACTGGTCGAGCTCTTCCTGGGTCGCCCAGACCGTGCCGTAGATGCGCGTCAGCATGGGCTTGGTGGAATCGCCGCGCCAGTATGCGCCGGCAACCTTCATCAGCTTGAAGGCAGTGCCGATCTGGCCAGTCGAGGCCATGTGCGGACCACGGCAGAGGTCGAACCAGCCGCCCTGATTGTAGATCTTCAGCTCCTGGCCTTCCGGGATCATGTCGACCAGCTCGACCTTGTAGGCCTCGCCCTTGTCGGCAAAGACGTCCTTCGCCTTTTCGCGCGACCAGATCTCCTTGGTGAAGGCGGCATTCTTCTGAATGATCTCCTTCATCTTCTTTTCGATCTTCGGCAGATCGTCAGGCGTGAAGGGCCAGTCTTCTCTGCTTTCCGGATGGATGCGCTTGAAGTCGTAGTAGAAACCGTTCTCGATAACCGGGCCGATCGTCACCTGGGTGCCGGGCCACAGGTCCTGCACGGCCTCGGCCATGACGTGGGCCGCATCGTGACGGATCAGTTCGAGTGCGCGTGGATCGGTGCGGGTAACGATCTCGATCTTGCCGTCGGTGACGGGATCGGAGAGATCGCGCAGCTCGCCATCGAGCGCGATTGCGACAGCCTTCTTGGCCAGCGACTTGGAAATGGATTCGGCAACGGCAAAACCGGTCGTGCCCGCGTCGAACGCGCGAACGGAGCCATCGGGAAATGTAAGGGAAACGGACATCTGAATTCTCCTGTCCAGTCCCGCCAACGAATGCGGGTGGTCAAAAAAGGACCGCAACGGCTTTAGCCACCGCGGCATGGAACGCGTGCGTGATAGTCAAAAATCGCGGCGGAGTAAAGATTACGAGGCCTTTCGGCCCCAGTGCCAAAGCCGCCACGGCATCCACTGCCGATAGCCGGCTTCGAGCGCATCCGGCACCGGATCGAGCCCGCTCGTGCCGCCTGGCCCGCAACGCGCGATGCGAAACAGCGTCAACCAGAAACCGGACCAGAAACCATGTCTGGCGAAGGCTTCGTAGCCGTATTCGGAACAGGTGGGGATATGCCGGCAGGAATTGCCGATGAAGCCGGAGAGCGTCAGCTGGTAGAGACGGATGAAGCCCATGCCGAACAGCCGTCCGGGCGTCTTGCGGAACGGGCCTTGCCAGTTGCGGGAGAAGCGCGGTGCAGGCTTTTCGTGATTGCAGTCGGGGGAGTTGCACATCAGGCGTCGCCGCCGGAGGCGTCGGATTTCCGTCCTTCGTTTGCGCGCATATGCCCCCCTCTGGCCTGCCGGCCATCTCCCCCACAGGTGGGGAGATCAGCTGGGCGCGCGCGCTCGACCTCGCGCAAACCTTGTTTGACTGCGAGTACGAGCTCTTTGTTTGGCAAGACGCCTGCCGCGAGTCGATCTCCCCCCGTGTGGGGGAGATGGCCGGCAGGCCACAGGGGGGTAGCCACAGCAACCAACCTTACGCCTCCAGCCTGTCTACCTGATTCGCCTCGATCTGATCGAGAGCATCCACCACCGCATCGAAGGTCAGCATCGTGGATGCGTGGCGGGCCTTGTAGTCCTTTACCGGCTTCAGATACCGCATATCCTCGAACCGACCGGAAGGCCCCTCGCCGTCATCCTTCAGCATCGCCAGCATATCGAGGCGCGCCTGGCGCAACTCGCCGACAGTAGCGCCGACCACATGCAGCGCCATAACGGCGGAGGAAGCCTGCCCGAGCGCGCAGGCTCTGACCTCGTGGGAAAAATCCGTCACCACACCGCCGTCGAGCTTGAGATGAACCCGCACTTTCGAGCCGCAGAGCTTGGAATGTTTCTCCGATGTCGCATCAGCGTCAGCGATCACGCCTGCTCGCGTGATATTGCCAGCGAACTCGAGAATCTTCTGATTGTAGATGTCGTCCATGCGATTCGTCCGTTTCGTCTCAGTTCGCTCTGGTGATCCGGTGAACGGATCGTCGCGTAAAGCCTCTATGGAATAAGGGCTTGAATGCCTATATGTGATGCCTTGAGCTGATGATCAATGAAACAGGTTTTTGCCAATTTTGACCGTCGGCGGAAGAGAATACCTTGTCAAAAGACCCGCCAGCGATCAGATACGGGCCTTGAGACAGGTTTGAACGGCGCAAACTCGCTGATGCGAGGCGTCGGAATAACGATTAAGAACCACCTGAATGTATGTCGGATGCGGCCTTGAACCGTATCGGGAGACAATAAATGGATGCGATCGTGAAGAACTTTCCGGCCCAGGGCCAGGAACAGGTGAAGGACAAGGCCCAGCAGCAGGCCCGCCCGACCCAGCAGGAAGCAGAGGAAGCAGTGCGCACTCTGTTGCGCTGGGCCGGCGACGATCCAGCGCGCGAAGGCTTGCTGGACACACCGAGCCGCGTTGCCAAGGCTTACCGCGAATTGTTTGCCGGCTATGACCAGTCCTACGAGGAAGTTCTCGGCCGCACGTTCGAGGAAATGTCGGGCTTCGACGATATCGTTCTGGTGCGCGACATTCCCTTCTTTTCCCATTGCGAACACCACATGCTGCCGATCAAGGGCATGGCGACGGTCGCCTATCTGCCGAACGGCCCGGTGCTCGGCCTGTCTAAGATCGCCCGCGTCATCGAAATTTTCGGCCGTCGCCTTCAAACCCAGGAAAACATGACGGCACAGATCGCCAATGCGATCCAGGACACCCTGAAGCCGCGCGGCGTTGCGGTGCTCATCGAAGCCGAGCACATGTGCATGGAAATGCGCGGTGTGCAGAAGCAGGGCTCACGTACGCTGACCACCACGTTCACCGGCGAGTTCAAGACCAATCCGACCGAGCAGGCGCGTTTCTTCACGCTTGCCCGCAACCGGTGATCCGCACAGGTATCTGCCATGAACATTTCAGAATTCCCTGCCCCCTCCGCCGACAAGGCCGAGCTTGAGGGGACGGGCCTCTTCACACCGCGTTTCGACGATAACGGCTTGATCACCGCCGTCGTCACCGATGCGCGCGACGGCGAACTTCTGATGGTCGCACACATGAATGCCGAGGCATTGAAGCTGACGGTTGATACCGGCATCGCCCATTATTACAGCCGCTCGCGCAAATCGCTTTGGAAGAAGGGCGAAACCTCCGGAAACCTGCAGACCGTCCACGAGATCCGCACCGATTGTGATCAGGATGCAATCTGGCTGAAAGTCTCCGTTGCAGGCCATGACGCGACCTGCCACACCGGTCGCCGCTCTTGTTTCTATCGGGCGGTAACAAAAGATGACGACCGTACCATCCTTGAAATCAGGGACGATGCGCGTCATTTTGATCCTGAAGCCGTGTATTCCAGCAAGCCGACCGAATAGGTAACCCGTCCCGTTCTGATCCAGCTGCCGCCAGAGTAAACGCTTTCGAAACCATCCGATGCGTTAATTAGCGATTACGCAGTGATCGGCTCAGGAGGGTATGGATCAATGCTGAACTGGACTTGGAACCGTTCGGACCGTCAGGCCGCGTCGCAGGACACTGTTACGGCTGGCGTCGAAAACCCTTCGCCACCGGTTGTGATTGCCCCTCCCCGTAAAGCAAAACTCTCGCTTGCGCTTGGCGGCGGTGCAGCCCGCGGCTGGGCGCATATCGGCGTCCTGCGGGCGCTCGACGAAGCAGGCATCGAAGTCGGCATGATCGCCGGCACTTCGATCGGCGCACTGGTCGGCGGCTGCTATCTCTCAGGCAAGCTCGATGAACTGGAAGCATTCGCCCGTTCGCTCACCATGCGCCGCATCGCAGCGCTTCTCGATCTTACCATCGGCGGCGGCGGGTTGTTCGGCGGCATGCGGCTTACCAAGCGAATGCAGGAACATCTCGAAGGCTTGGCAATCGAGGATCTCGATCGCCCATTTGTGGCGGTTGCGACCGAACTTCTGACCGGACACGAGATCTGGATCTCCAGCGGCTCGCTGATCACCGGCCTGCGTGCATCCTATGCGCTTCCCGGCATCTTCGAACCGGTCAAATGCAACAATCGGACACTGGTCGATGGCGCTTTGGTCAATCCGGTGCCGACCTCCGTCTGCCGGGCCTATGAACAGCCGCTCGTCGTCGCCGTGAACCTGAACTACGACGTCTTCGGCCGCTCGGCCGTGGTCAAGCACAACGCGAGCGTCCAGACCTTCGACGAAGTGATCCGCGAACGATCCGACGAGGCCAAGGTCGGCGTCACCGGCACGATGGTACAGGCCTTCAACATAATCCAGGAGCGCATTTCGCGCGCCCGCCTCGCAGGAGACCCGCCGGATCTGGCACTTCATCCGCGCCTGAATGATATCGGCCTGTCGGAATTCCACCGCGCGGGTGAAGCGATCGAGCGCGGTTATGAAGAAACCATGGCGCAGATCGGCGCCTTGAAGCGCATGCAGGAGGTCTTCGCCCGCTAGAAACGGGCGAAGCAGTTTTCAATGAACAAAGCCGCGCCTCAGCCTCAGCTGGCGATATAGGCCTTCATCTGCTCGGCCTCGAGCTCGACTTCGCGCATGCGCGCCTTCACCACGTCGCCGATGGAGATAATTCCGGCAAGCTTCCCATCGGTTTCGACCGGTACGTGACGGAAGCGGCCGGCAGTCATCATTTCCATGACCTCTTCCACCGTCTGCTCTTCACGACAGCGCGTTACGCCTGTTGTCATCATTGTCTGAACCGGCTTTTCGAGCGCGGCAACACCGTGGGTCGCAATCGTCCTGACCAGATCACGTTCTGTGAAGATACCGGCGATACGTCCCTCCAGACCGGCCACCACGACGGCACCGATCTTTTTTTCGTTCAGAACCGACGCAACCTCCAGCAGCTTCCGGTCTGGTTCGACCGTCTGAACTGCGCGCCCTTTGGCATCAAGCATCATCTTCACGGTAGTCGACATGCCTTCTCCTTACCAATCCACATGGCCAATCACCGTGCCGAACATCTCCTCCTCCGAGACTTCCGGCACTTTCTCCATACATCTGGAATTGTAGATCGGCCCCGAGGCGAGTTCAAGCCGTGGCAGTTACAGCTCACGGTAGCGAATTGGATCGAAAAGCGCGAACAGCAGAAAGCCGAAAAGAAAACCGCCTATATGGGCGTCCCAGGCGATATCACCCGCATTGCTGCCAATCAGCGGCAGGCCGACGGCTACGAGAATATTTCCCAAGAACCACATGGCCGTGAAGATAACCACCGTGCGATTCGAAAACGCACCGAGGATCGATTGGCGAGGATAAAGATGCCCATGGGTGCGATCGTAGCCGCCGCCATCGGGAAAGGCGAAACGGCAGGAGGCCCCCATCAGCGCCGAGACCACACCGGACGCACCGATCAACAGGGTTTCCTCACCCCAGTGAAGGCCGGCATGAAAGAAAGCAGCTGCGGCCGCGGATAAAACCCAGAAGATCACGTAACGAACGGCACCTATGCGCCGAACGACAGGCGTGCCGAACGCCGCGAGCCATAATGCATTGAAGGCAATATGCTCCACACTACCGTGAAGCAGCGAATAGGTGACCGGCGTCCAGAGCCATTCATATCCCTGCTCCGACAACGGAAAGATGTAGCGGATAGGGGTAAACGCCAGCGTGACGATAAACTCGGCCTGCGCGTCTGCGCTCAGCAGATATTCCTGGACGATATAAAGCACGGCCAGCAGAACCATGCTGGCGAGAAGAATGCCCGGCATATTGAAGACAGGCTGCCTCTCACGCCTTCCATTCTGCGCGAATGCATCGTCATCGGGGGCCATGTCGGGCCTATCGTCCATGGCCAATCCTTCCGTCATCAGCAGTGAATCAGGAATACAGCAGCGTTCGGGGCTTGAAAAGCCGCGCATACGGGCATGTGACACGCCGCATGGGTTCGCCGCTACACCGCCCATGCCAACTGGCACGATTTTCGCTGGGTAAAGCCTATCCACACGGTTCCGAGGGGCATTCTGGATCATAATCGAACAGGACTGGCGCATGCTACATACGGCAACACAAGAAATCTTTAACTACTGGAACGGCTTAAGAGGCAGCCGGCCGGCCCCCTTGCGTTCCGAGATCGACCCGTCGGCTTTGCGCCGTTTTCTGCCACATCTGTTCATCGTCAATTCGACCGTCGCCGACAGGCCGACTTTCGCGCTTGCCGGGACACGTATATGCGAACTTTTCGATCGAGAACTGCGTGGCCTCGACTACACGTTCATGTGGCTCGGTGCGCAAGACGATGAGCCGACGACAATCCTCAAACATGTCCTGTTCTACGAACGCCCCGCTTTGCTCGACATCAGATTGTCGCATGACGGGCAAGATTACGCCCATGACCTGCTTCTGATGCCTATCCGTTCACAGGGATATCGAAGCGATCGTGCGCTCGGGGCGCTCGTGCCGCGTGAAACTCCGCTCCCTTTCACCGCCCTGCCGGTACGCGGCCTGGCTTTTGAAAGCTGGGGCTTCGTCAAACCGGACGGCACGCGGCCAACCATCAGCGCCGACAGCAATGTTTCGACAGCAATGCCGATCACCTTTTTTCGCCGACTGGTCGGGCAGAAAGCTGCCCAACCCGGACGATAAGTCCGGGTGCCGGGACAACCATCTGTTAACTGCCTAATGTTATCTATCGGGTTCAGCATCAGCTCAGAGCCAGACATACTAACATGTATTCCTTCCAGCCGGCACAGACCCAGCAGACGCACGCGATCGCTGCCCAGCGCTCGTTTCAGCGCGTCGCGGTCAACGTCGAAGGACGTCTCATGCTGGCTGATCATGAAGAATACCCCTGCACGGTTATAGACATGTCGCCCGGCGACGTGAACTTTGTCTGCGCCGGACAGCCGCGCCTGAACGAGCGCGTCATAGCCTATCTCGACCATCTTGGACGACTTGAAGGCAATGTGATCAGCCTCACCAACGATGGCTTTGTATTGTCAATCAACGCCACCGAGCGAAAGCGCGAGAAGCTGGCAGCCCAGCTGACCTGGATTGCCAACAAGCACGAGCTTGGCCTACCGGAAGATCGTCGACACGATCGCCTGATGCCGCGCAACACGCTGACTGAACTGACTCTCGAAGATGGCAGCCGCTATTCCTGCCGCCTAATGGACCTTTCCTTGTCGGGCGCAGCTGTCGATGTCGAGATCAGGCCGGTCATCGGAACCCCGGTGCGACTTGGCAACATGCGCGGCCGTGTCGTCCGCCATTTCATGGAAGGCGTCGCGATCGAATTCGCGTCGGTCCAGTCGCGCGAAGCCCTGACGGAATTCCTCTGACGCGTTTCGCGAGAATCCAGTTTGGCTCGCCCTACCTCAACTCTTCGCTTTAAAGCTTAAAGCACCTCACCACAGCAAGGCTGCCGCCCATCTGCGCGACAGCGCCCTAATCTCCCGATATCATTTTCAGCCGATCGTTCGTTTCCAAGTCCGAAATCGACACGAAAACGGCGGCTCCCCACGCACTGCCGTCCGAAAATCGGTCAGTATCAAAAAAAATGTATCTTTTCGGGATTTTTTTCCAGGCAATTTTGAAGGCCTAGAAGGGTGTTTTTGCGTTCCGTCGGAGCAATTTGAACTGCATTTTCGAAGCCGGCCGAAGCATACACATCCCAGCCGCCTTACGATTGGCGAGAGCATGAACAGACTGAGATGACGAGATTCCAGAGACTTACGAGAAGGTCGGCCGGATTCGAGTAGAATTTTAGCTAAATTTGCCGCGAATTTTCGTCGTCTTTTATTCAAAAACAACGCGTGTTTTATTCGGTTTTTCGTCAATATCTATTACAATAAGCGATTGATTTTACGTCGCTATTTTGCGTTCACTCAAAGGCTTTCCGGCATTGTCTCACCAACCACGGGGAGACAGAAAAATGACGCTTCCGAAAAGACTTGCACAGGTATTCCTGACCGCCGCCATCGCACTCGCAGCTGCCGCACCATCGCTTGCAATGCCGGCCGGTGCCATGCGCGTCATCGGCAAAGCGAGCCCGCCGATCGGTCATTACGAATTCTGCAAGACCTATGTCAGCGAATGCAAGCCGCTTAACGGCGATGCCGGTCCGGTTGCGCTGACGGAAGATAATTGGCGCACGCTGCTTGACGTCAACTACACGGTCAACACCGACATCACCCCGATGACCGACCAGGAACTTTACGGCGTCGAGGAGTTCTGGACCTACCCAACGACGGCAGGCGATTGCGAGGACTTCGTTCTCCTGAAGCGCAAGATGCTGATGCAGAAGGGTTTTGATGCATCGGACCTGCTCATCACCGTCGTGCTGCAGCCGAACGGCGAAGGCCATGCCGTCCTCACTGTCCGCACCGATCGCGGCGACTACATCCTCGACAACATGCGCAACAAGGTTCTGCCCTGGATGGACACGGAATACACCTACCTGAAGCGTCAGGACACGGTTGATCCGTCGCGCTGGGTCAAGCTCCAAGATGGCCGCGCCATCGCCGTCGGCAGCGTCAGTCAGTAAACCGACCTCAACGAATTCACCGAAAATTAACCCTGCCCGCGAGACTATCGCGGGCAGAGGCGTTTGGACCCCGTATCCTGTTCCGGTCCCGCAAAATCACATCTGGACACGGGACCGACCATGACACGCCGCGCCTCAGCGCAGCCGCAGGAAGACCTGCCACTGATTTCCGATCGATTTCTGCAGCGGCTGACGCTGGCCACGATCCTGCTTGTTGCAATAACCCTTGCGATCAGCATCGGTGGCCGCTGGCTTGGTCAGCGCATGGCGTTGGGCGGCCACTCGGAAAGCAGCGCCATGCTGGCCGTCACCATCGGTGAAGACACGCTGCAGGTTCCTGAAAACACGATTCGCTTCGCCGAACAGCGTCGATCCGGACCGGCAGAGCGCATCGACCTCTACCTCACATGGCCGGGCATGATGGGATACGGCCATGATCGGCGAGACAGTTTTGACAATGTCGAGCGCTCCGACCTGCTTATCTTTCTGCAGATTTCCCAAAGCACCATGTCGAAGGACATGTCCGGACGCCTGGAGCCTATCTACACCCAGCTGTTTGATGGGCCGCCGATCGCTTACGGCCATGGACTGACGCTTCATCGCCTCAAGAACACGAGCGGCTACGGGGAAGAGGTTCTGCTAACGGCGGAACGCCCTGGCAAACAGCCCTTCGTCGTACGCTGCCTTTTACCGTCTGCCACCGGGCACGCCACCAGCGGCGATTGCCAACGGGATGTACATATCGGCAGCGACCTGAGCACTCTTTATCGATTCTCGAGCAGCCTTTTGAAGGACTGGGATCACATTGATGCCGCAGTTCACTCGTTTGTCGACGCGCGGCTTGACGCCACCGGCAGCAACTCCGCTTCGAAAGGCGACTAAAATGCTTCAAATCGAAGTAAGTGGCCGTTCATCATAAACCTCTTGGTAACGCTGTTCTCCTAGATTGCTTCACTAGCAATCCGGGGTGGGGGGCACGTCCGGATCTATTGAAAAATGACAGAATCGATGAGTGCGGCAGTGTTGAAAACCATGTTCCCGGCGTATCTTCCCAAGGGTGCAGTGAAAGCGCAGGCAAAACGCCTCGGATACTTCTTCGCAATTGCGTTGTCGTTATCCGCAGTTGCGCAGCCGGCGCATGCGGATCCTAAATATGCGGGCATCGTTGTCGACGCGAAGTCGGGCAAGGTGCTTTACGGTGAAGATCCGGATGGCCTGCGCTATCCGGCATCGCTCACGAAGATGATGACCCTCTATCTTACATTCGAGGCACTTGAAGCGGGTCGATTCTCGATTGATTCGAAAGTCCCTGTTTCGGCCAATGCCGCCAAAGAACCCCCGTCCAAGCTCGGCGTGCGCGCCGGTGGCTCGATCACCGTAGACCAGGCGATCCGTGCCCTTGTAACTCGCTCCGCCAATGACATGGCAACGGCACTCGGCGAGTATGTCGGCGGCTCAGAAGAACGTTTCGCGCAGCTGATGACCAACAAGGCCCGCGCGCTCGGCATGACCCGAACAACTTACCGAAATGCAAACGGCCTGCCGAACACGGCACAGATGACGACCGCCCGCGACCAGGCCCGCCTTGGAATCGCACTGCGTCAGCATTTCCCGCAGTATTACGGCTATTTCAGCATCCGCACCTTCCAGTTCGGCAAGCAGACGATCGGCAATCACAATCGCCTCGTCGGCACTGTCAAGGGCGTAGACGGCATCAAGACGGGCTACACCCGGGCTGCAGGCAGCAACCTTGCCACTTCCGCACAGCTCGACGGACGCTCTATCGTTGCCGTCGTGCTTGGTGGCCGCTCTAGCGCCGCCCGCGATGCGACAATGCGCAAGCTGGTTGCAGAATATCTGCCCAAGGCTTCCCGCGGCGGCAGTTCCAACCTGATCGCGCAGACCGCTCCCTCCGTCCCTGCGACACCGGTTCCGCGCACCCCCGCAGTCATGGCCGAGGCATCGGAAAGCCGCCAGGTGGCTGCACTCGACCTTCCCAATAGCGGCCCGATGCCCGATGCCCGTTACGAACAGCGCGAGCAGCGTCCGACAGCACCACTTGCCGTGCCGAAAGTAGCAGCTTCCGCATCGGCCTATGCTGGCGAAAGCGCGCAGAGCAAGTCTGCCACCCAGGCCCTCGCAGCTGTCACTCCTCAGGCGTCGCTGCCGAAGCGCGAAGCCGCCGCAACCAGGCGTGACCAGCCTTCGGAACCTGTCGATCAGGTCACCACGGCTTCGACCCGCACAAGTGCATCGGCTTCGGCCATGTCCGGCTGGGTTATTCAGATTGGCGTTTCTCCGAGTGAGAAGATGGCTCTCGATCTCCTGCAGAATGCGCAGGATAAAGGCGGCAAGGTATTGCGTTCCGCCAAACCCTTTACGGTCGCCTTCAGCAACAAGGGCGAACAGATTTACCGCGCCCGCTTTGGTGGTTTCGACGATCAGAAGACCGCGGTGGATGCCTGCAACGTCTTGAAGAAGAAGGGCGTGAGCTGCTGGGCTTCCATGCAGTAGTGGCGAGGGCCCATGGCCCTCGCCTCAACACCGGGCCGCAAATGGCCCGGCGAAATCTCGAAATGTAATGTGTAAACGGGGTTTCCGATGGGAATGAATGAAAACAGCGCCAATCTCGGAACGGCTCATTTGTCCAGGGCCAGGGGCGTGGCACTCAATCCGCTTCACGAAGCGGCTATGCGGCTTGCAGGTCTCGGCCTTACCCGCTCGAAGGAAAAGACCCGGGATCTGGTCTCTCTTCTCCTGAGCCATGGCGCACGCGCCTGGCGTCAGTCGCAGCCGGAAGCAGGTATCCACCTGCATGTGGCTGCACATTCCGGCCGTGTACCGGTCCGAATGAGGCTTCCGGCTAAAATTGAAGTTTAAAGCAAACCCAGATCAGACAGTTCGCGGCGCAGGTCTTCGGGAAGCGCCGCGACATCGTCGCCCAGCGCACCGAGATCGCGCGGCTTCTCCTCATCCTTCAGATAACGCCAGCCCTGAAACGGTCGCTTCGGCTGCGACGCGGTCTCTATCACTTCCGGGCCTAGAACCAATTCGCATCTCTGAATGCCGTCACCACCGGTAAAGGTGCGCAGGTCGAGCAGATTTTGCCGGGCGGAAACCTGCCCCTTGATCACCCAATAGAGAGAGCCGCCGTCGAGCAGTTCTTCCACGCGCTTGGGAACCATGCGGGTCGTATGGATGCTGTGCGGCTCGAGGCCGGCAGCCATCGCGGTCAGGGATCGCTCGGAAACCCAGTCTCTCAGATCCTGGATACTGTCGGCGCCGACGCAGAGCTTGATGAGATGAAGAGCCATAATTGGCTTGAAGACCCGCCAAGGCCGCCAGTCAAGTCAAATCCCGACCGGGTCCACAGCGATAAGCGCGTTCAGCACTCCACCACATTGACGGCAAGGCCGCCGGTGGAGGTCTCCTTGTACTTCTCGCTCATGTCGTTGCCGGTCTGGCGCATCGTCTCGATACAGGCATCGAGCGGCACGAAATGCGTGCCGTCGCCCTTGATGGCAAGCGAAGCGGCAGTCACGGCCTTGACCGCACCCAGCGCGTTTCGCTCGATACAGGGAACCTGGACAAGACCGGCGATCGGATCGCATGTCATGCCGAGATGGTGTTCGAGCGCGATCTCGGCGGCGTTCTCGATCTGCTCCGGAGAGCCGCCCATCACGGCGGCAAGCCCTGCTGCGGCCATGGCCGCCGCAGACCCCACCTCGCCCTGACAACCGACTTCGGCGCCGGAGATCGAGGCATTATGCTTGATGATGCCGCCGATCGCAGCAGCCGTCAGCAGAAATTCGCGGATATCGTCTTTCGTCGCATCCTCGTGGAAATGCAGGAAATATTTGAGCGTCGCCGGAATGACGCCAGCAGCGCCGTTGGTCGGCGCCGTCACGACGCGACCGCCGCCGGCATTTTCCTCGTTCACCGCCATGGCGTAAACCGAGAGCCAGTCATTGGCGAGGAGGGGATTGGGCCTGTTGCTGCGCCATTCCTCGTTGAGACGATCATGGATCGCCCTCGCCCGCCGCTTGACCTTAAGCCCGCCCGGCATGATGCCATCGACCTTGAGGCCACGATCGATACAGCCGTTCATCGCATCCCATATTGCGTCTATACCCTCGTCCAGCGCCTGCGCGCTCGTGTGGGTCAATTCGTTGGCACGCTTCATCTGCGCGATCGAAAGACCCGCGCCGTGGGACATCTCGAGCATTTGTCTGGCGGTCGAAAACGGATAGGGCACGCGATCGCCGCCGCCTGCGTCCTTCGTTGCGCGCATTGCCTCAAGCTCGGTATCGGTAACCACGAAACCGCCGCCGATCGAGTAATAGATCCGCTTGAGAAGCAACCGGCCATCCTTGTCGAGGGCCGAAAAGCTCATGCCGTTGGCGTGTCCCGGCAGTGCCTGCTTCTTGTCGAAAATCAGGTCTGTCTTCGGCTGGAAGTAATATGCCGGATGACCGGGTGGCGTCACGCGGCCTGTCCGCTCCACCTCTTCGATGATCGCGTCCATCCGGTCCGGATCGACAGTGTTCGGCGCTTCGCCCATCAGGCCAAGAATGACCGCCCTGCCCGTTCCATGCCCGATGCCGGTGAAGGCGAGCGAGCCATGGAGCGAAGCCTGAAGGGCGGCAACATGGGCACCGGCGGGACGCGGCCAGTCGTCGGACAGGATGAGGTCGAGAAACCGGTTGGCGGCCGACATCGGCCCCATCGTGTGGGAACTCGACGGGCCGATGCCGATCTTGAAAACGTCGAAGACGGAGAGAAACATGGAAGTCTACAATCCAGATACTGGCCAGATACTGGCTGCCCGATCAAACTCGGTCTCAGCCTATGTCATATGAGTGTGCCGTCATGTTGGCGATCCGACACACTATTGGACATCAACGACATGAGGCGCGGATCACATATGCTGTCTTGTCGTAAGATGCGCAAGTCCACATAAACTCTTGGCAGCGATTGATCGCTCCCCTTGCCGCGACGGATGAAACAACGCAAAAGTCGGATGATACGATTTCGGCTTCCGGCAGTTTTCCATGATTCTGGCAGATTACATTGCGCTCGCCCTCTTCGCCTTTCTGTGGGCGGCTTATTCCTGGTTTTCAGCGGGTTCGGGGGGGAAATATCTTCCACGGCAGAGCCTCAACCAGGCCATGGTCGAGCGCAGGCATCGCTGGATTTACAATTCCCTGAAGCGTGAATTGCGGATGATCGATACGCAGATCTTCGCCGGATTGCAGAACGGGACTGCATTTTTCGCCACCTCGTCGATCTTCGCGTTGGGCAGCTGTTTCGCCCTTCTCGGCTCGACCGAGAAAGTCAATGCGGTCTTCTCTCACCTGCCCTTTGTCCCCTATGGCGGACAGGCCGTCTTCGAAATGAAGGTTGGCGGACTGGCATTTCTTCTCGGCCACGCCTTCTTCAAGTTCGGCTGGGCCTATCGCCTGTTCAACTATTGCACGATCCTTTTCGGCGGCCTGCCTATGACAAGGGAGGCCGAAGCCGACCCCGAGACGGCGCGCCGGGCCGCCGATCATGTCATCAGAATGAACATGATTGCAGCTAAGCACTTCAATTCCGGCCTCAGGACACTTTTTCTGTCGATCGGCTATCTCGGTTGGTTCGCCGGACCCTATGTGTTCATGGCAACGACGGTGATCATCATCGTGGCATTGGTCCGCCGCCAGTATTTTTCCGAGGCGCGGCTCGCCATCATGGAAGACGACTGAGGGATTTGAGAAGAGTGACTGCAGCAGACACCCCACCGCAGCCGACAAGCGAGCGAGCGCCTCGTATCCTGCTGATCGATACGCTTCGCGGCATAGCGCTGATCGCAATGGCGACCTATCACTTCACATGGGACATCGAGTTCTTCGGCTATGTCGATCCCGGCACGGCAACCCAGGGGTTCTTCCGGCTCTATGCCCGCGCGATTGCCAGCTCGTTCCTGTTTCTCGCCGGTGTGAGCCTGGTTCTGGCGCATGGTCGCGACATACGCTGGCCTTCCTTCTGGAAACGCCTCACCATCGTGGCAGGCGCGGCCATCGCGATCAGCATCGCCACGTTCTTCATCTTCCCGCAGGAATGGATCTTTTTCGGCATATTGCACAATATCGCCCTGTCGAGCCTGATCGGCCTGGCCTTCCTGCAATTGCCACTTGCCATCGCTTTCGCGGTACCGGTCGTGATCGTCGCCGCCATGATTGTCGATGCCGTTGTCATGCCCGGCATGCTGCAGTCATCGCTGTTTGAAACGCGCTGGCTGGCCTGGATCGGCTTTGCCGATTTCCCGCCGCGCTCGAACGATTACGTGCCGCTATTCCCTTGGCTGGCGGCGCTTCTGATGGGCATCGCAGTTACCCGGCTCGCCATTGTCCGCGGCTGGACCGGACGACTGGCAAAACTGCAGTCCACCGATACGGTGCTTGCAAAGGCCGGCCGCCACAGCCTGATCGTCTATCTGGTCCACCAGCCGATCCTGCTTGCGCTCGTCTATCTCTTCTCGCTTGTTTCGCCGGCTCCGGCCCCTGATCCGCGGCTCGTCTATATGAACAGCTGCCAGCCCAGCTGCCTGCGAGAGACGGGCGATCCCGCTCTCTGCCAGCGTTTTTGCGGATGCACAGCCGACAAGTTGATCGCGGAACAGTTGATGACGCCGCTGCAGAACGGCACGATCAACGCGCAGGATAACCGGGTTCAGATCATGGCGCAGGAATGCTCGATCAGCGCGCAACAGCCATGAGGCCGTAAAGCCTCATGTGCCGACGCCAATTTCGGCGAGACGCGTAAGGCAGGCTTCTTCGACATTGTCGAGTTCGGCCAGCGTTTCGTCGATATCCTTGCGCTTCTGGCGCAATTCGTCACGCTTTTCATCGACGCGTTTCATCAACAGCTTGAGCTGGCCCATTTCGCCGGGAGGTTCACGGTAAACCTGGATGATCTCGCGGATTTCGGAGATCGTGAAGCCGATGCGACGTCCACGCAATATCTCCAGAAGCAGGCGACGATCCGCCGCCCGGAACAGACGTGTCCGGCCGCGACGTTCAGGATGAAGCAGGCCTTCGTCCTCGTAGAATCGCAATGTGCGTGTCGATACGCCGAATTCGCGGGTCAGTTCGGTTATGCTGTAATATTTGTCCACGTCACTTCCTTGCTGTGACCCGCGAAAATAATTGACTTTTACGTAACAGTCAAACCGTGCCTATTTCAGCAACCATAGTGTTGCAAGGCCGAGGAAACTCATGAAACCGGTCATATCCGTGATTGCGGTCACGAACACCGCGGACGAAACCGCCGGGTCGGTCCCTGCCTTGTCGAGCAGCAGCGGTATCATCATGCCCGCCATCGCAGCAGCAAACATGTTTATCATCATCGCCGACGCAACCACCATTCCGAGGTGAGGATCGGCGAACCACCAGCCGGCCACAGAACCGACGACGGTGCCGAACAGCATGCCGTTGATCAGACCGACGCCCGCCTCGCGGCGCACGACACGCCAGGCATTATGGATGTCGAGATCGCGGGTGGCGAGCGCCCGAACCGTCACCGTCATTGTCTGAGAGCCGGCGTTGCCGCCCATGCCGGCGACGATCGGCATCAGGATGGCGAGCGCCACGATCTCTTCGATCGTCGCCTCGAACAGCCCGATGACGGATGCCGACAGGAAAGCGGTGACGAGATTGACCATCAGCCACGGCACGCGTGAGCGCGAGGTATCCTTCACCGAGTCGGACAGTTCTTCGTCGCCGACACCGGAAAGGCGGCGAATATCCTCTTCCGCCTCTTCCTGGATCACATCGACCACGTCATCGATGGTCAGCACACCGACGAGGCGGCCATTGTCATCGACAACGGCGGCAGACAGAAGGTCGTACTGCTCGAAGATCTGGGCCGCCTCTTCCTGGTCCATGTCGGCCGGGATCGGGTGGTTGGTTTCCCGCATGATCGTTTCGATCCGGATCTGCCGATTGCAGCGCAGGATACGGTCGAGATCGATGATACCGAGCAGCCGGAACGTCGGATCGATGACGAAGATCTGCGAAAAGCTGTCCGGCAGATTTTCCTCGTCGCGCAGATAGTCGATCGTCTGGCCGACGGTCCAGAACGGCGGCACGGCGACGAATTCGGTCTGCATGCGCCGGCCGGCGGAGCTTTCGGGATAATCCAGCGCACGCCGCAACCGCACCCGCTCGGTAAACGGCAACTGCGCGAGAATTTCTTCGCGGTCCTGATGGTCGAGGTCTTCGAGAATATAGACGGCATCGTCCGAATCGAGATCGCCGATCGCAGCCGCGATCTGCTCGTTCGGCATCTGGTCGACGATCTCCATACGGATGGCTTCGTCAACTTCGGTAAGAGCCGTAAGGTCGAAATCCTTGCCGAGCAGTTTGACCAGCGCCAGGCGCTGGTCCGGCAGGATCGATTCGAGCAGGTCACCGAGTTCGGATTCATGCAGCTTCGCGACATTCTGGCGAAGGAAAAGCACATCGCGGTCAGCAATAGCTGCGCCGACGCGCGCCAGAAAGTCCGAGCGGATAGAACCGTCTTCGGAATAGATATCATGCTCCTCGCTGCCGGCTTTCCGGCTGATGAGCGTGTCGTTCTGGATATCACTCATCAACCGCCCTCGCCGTGCACGATTGCCACTGCCGGTACAGCGACGGAAAACATATAGTCAACAATCAGATAGCATGAAAGACTGAAGCAATTTTATCGACAGCCGCGAAACGGCTTTTTATCCGCATTTCATCATGGAGTGGCAGATCTGCCGCCATGTCACAACAAGAGAAACGACATGACCGTCCGCACCATTCTGAGCTATCCCGATCCGGGCCTTTCCATGATCTGCGAGCCGGTTTCAAGCTTCGACGAGACCCTGTCGAACCTCGCACAGGATTTGCTGGAGACGATGCGCGACGCCCCCGGCGTCGGCATCACGGCCGCGCATATCGGCGTATTCCAGCGCCTTTTCGTGCTGGAACTCTCCGCAAGCCAGGGACCGCTTTATTACGTCAACCCGGAGATCCTGTGGGCGAGCGACGAGACAATCAGGCATATGGAAGGCAGCGTTTCCATGCCGGGAGCGACCGATGAGGTGGAGCGCCCGCGCCACGTCAGGTTTCGTTACCAGGATCTGTCCGGCAATCCCCATGAAGAAGAGGCGAAGGATTTTCATGCGGTCTGCATCCAGCACGAGATCGATCAGCTTGATGGCATTTTCTGGCTGAAGCGGCTGTCGCGACTGAAGCGCGAGCGGCTGGTGAAAAAGTGGCAGAAGGAAAAATAGAATTTTCCCGCGAACCCGGCGAGGCTTCGCGCGTTACCCGCTCATGGTTGAACGAGGAGAAAGACCATGACGGAAACATCCAAGATCGAAGACAGCAAGATCGGTAGTGATGTTGCGGCACGCATTGCCTCATTGCCGGATATCGACACATCCGCGGTCGAACCTCATGTGAAGGGCACGACCGTAGTGCTGAAAGGCGCTGTCGACACAATCATGACGGCGCGCAAGGTGATTCTCGCGGCCGAAACGGTCGATGGCGTCCACGACGTGGAGAATCATTTGACCCTGACCGGCAACAAGGCAGGTCTATCGAACTAGAAACGAGCTCCGCGGTGCGCCGCAGGAACGAGACAGGGCACGGAGGCACCATGTCACCGAAAAAAGACATAAACGACATTTCCCGCGAAGAGGATTTTCGCGATTTCGACGACCGAAACCTGGATGACGGGTGGCCCTATGCCGACAAGCCCGGCCAGGCTGCCGGTCCGGTCGACAATGCCGCCTATGGCAGCACAAGTCCCGACGTGGAGACAGGCCGCAATCCCGGCTTTCTGATCGACGAGGCAGGCTTCGACGGGCTTGAAGAACCCCAGCGCGACAGCCTGCGGCCCGGCACGACAGGGCTTGAGAACTGGGATGACCTTGAGGAACGTGTCACCGATGCTATCGATGCGCTGGGGATCGTCGACATGGACCTGATCGACATCCATGTGGATCGGAACAACGTTACGATAGAAGGTCAGGTCGATGATGCTGCGACTTCACATGGCATCATTGGCGCGACCCGGAATGTCGCTGGTGTAGGCAGGATCATCAACCACCTGCGTCTGGCCGGAGTCGACAGCCGCATTCCGGATGAGGACTGAACCCGTCAGCCGACCGAGAGCGAAATTTCCGGGCGCATCTTCAGCGTATTGCTGACCGTGCATATTTCCTCGGCCATATGAACGATCTGGCGGCGCTCTTCTTGGGTGAAATCGCCATCGATCGCGATCGCAACGATGAAGCGCTCGATCCGATAAGGTTCTTCGGCTGACTTTTCACCCGTTACATCAGCCGAAGCTCCGTCAAATCGGTCGAGAACCGAAAGTTTGCTGGCCGCGATCCGTGCGCTCAGCACTAGGCAGGCGGAAAGCGACGCAAACATCAGATCGAGCGGATTGAACCCCTCTTCGGATGCGCCGGTCACGACACCGATCTCGCCGCCGGTTCGGCTCGTCACCTGCGGGTGACCATTTCGCTGAACCTTGGCCACAGCCCCGATCGGGCGCTTCTTGATTTTCAGATCGACCATTCTGCTTATGCCTTCTCGATGACCGTCGGCCCAAAAATCTCTTCGAAGGCCTCGCGGAGCCGAATATCCACATCCTCCATCAGCACAAGCATGCCGAGATCGACAAGGCTCGTCACGCCGTAGGATGTCACGCCACAGGGCACGATGCCGGAAAAATGCGAAAGATCCGGATCGACATTCAATGAAAGGCCGTGAAAACTCACCCAACGGCGTAGGCGAATGCCGAAAGCTGCGATCTTGTCTTCCGCCATGCTTCCATCCGGCAGGCGAGGCTTTTCAGGCCGCTGAACCCAGACGCCGACTCGGTCTTCGCGTCGTTCCCCGCGAACATTCATCAACTCTAGGGTCTGGATGACCAGCTGCTCAAGTGCCGCGACATAGGCGCGTACATCCTGACGGCGGCGCTTGAGGTCGAGCATCACATAGGCCACCCGCTGGCCGGGACCATGATAGGTATATTCCCCACCGCGACCGGTATCATAAACCGGGAATCGGTTCGGCTCGATCAGATCGGCGGAGTTGGCGCTGGTGCCTGCCGTATAAAGCGGCGGGTGCTCAAGCAGCCAGACGAGTTCGTCCGCCTTGCCGTCGGCAATTGCGGCGACTTCGCGCTCCATCGTCTGAAGCGCTTCTTCATAGGGCACGGGACAGTCCGAGATGCGCCAGCGCACCGGCGGACAGTGCGCGGCAGGGAACATCTGGTGGTCGAGATCGGTACGTGTCTGCATGACAAGCCTTCTGACAAGAAGATTGTAAATTTGCAATGCGCCTCTGAGGCCCGCAAAACAAGGGGTTCATATCAACCGCAAAAGGCGGCGGCTGTGGACATTGTTTTTTCTTTCAAAAAACTGTCACGGCACACTTGTGCAGCCGGAATCCATTTGCTAGATGCTGCCTCGCCGAAGCAATTCGGCCTACCACGATGCGGTCGTGGCGGAATTGGTAGACGCGCAGCGTTGAGGTCGCTGTGGGGCAACCCGTGGAAGTTCGAGTCTTCTCGACCGCACCAAATCAACCCGGCTTCGGCCGGGTTTTTTGTTTTCTGGCAATGAGTTACCTGATGCGGCGTCCCGCAAGCGGAATCATTGCGGGACACCCGACCGGCTCGCCTATTTGCGACAGAGACGACGCGAAATCAGGCGTTGCGAGAGCCTTCGACAGCCAGTGACTGGATCACCAGACGGCAGTTCTCATTGCCCTGCGGAAGCAGTGTCATAGGGTCGACAAGGCCGGCGCTGACGCCAATCGCATTGGCCGCAGCCCAGCCCCAGTTTTCCTGCGCATAGCGCAACAGTTCCGGTGCCTCGACGGAAATGCAGGCCTTGCCCGCCTCCACGAGTTCCTGCGAAGGCACGCCCTGCAGGCGTTGCGACAACTCAGCCTGAAGCGGTGTGACGACAAAGATGGCGAATAGATAGCTGATGAATTCCGACAACGAAGATCTCCTGATTTCGACAGGGAGATAGGTATGGCCGATCATCCGCGCCAGCGGACACGGACGAATCGGAAGCCTGTTGTGCCTAGAACTTCACGCCGATCGCCAGACCGACATGGGTAAGGCCATCGTTCGGCCCGTCGCAAAGGTTTGCGTGAGACGAATGATCCGCCGTCGCCATGAGATTGACGGTGTCGTTCAGGCGCATGCCGAGCGCCACATGCTCGCGAAATAGAAAACGACATCCCAGCAGCGGCCCGTCACCGGTATCAAGATTGCCGTTATGGACAGTCCCGCCAATTCCCGCCTCGGCGAAAAACGTCTCGCCGAGCGGCACATGCCAGTTCAGCCCGGCATAGGCCTGATCCGTCGCGTCCGGCCCACCCGAGACGCCAAGCTGGATTCTCGGCTCGAGAAGCACTGCTGCCGCCCCGGTGCGGGAGGTTTTGAACGGGGCGAGATAAATTTCTGCGGATCCGACCGCGCCCTTGTCCTTCGAGCCGTCGCTCTGGAGCAGGCCGCCAGCTCCGATACGGACTTCATCGACGAGATCGCCGGAAAATACTGGTTGGGCAAACGCAATGCCAAGAACAAGTGCAAGCGGCGATATGAATTTCATCGGCTTCCCTCGAATCAATGCTGAAACTGTCGAGGCAAAACCGCCGGGTGTATAGAGGTGAAAGACAACACTCTGCCTTCTGTACGGTAGCGAAGACCCGCCACCGTAGGATACCGTCTTTCAAATGAAGGCCCCAACTTGAAGGCGGTTGCCGGCTATGGTTCAACAACCGCATCATCAAGAGTGCTGCCATGTCCGATTCTCATCCGCAAAATCCGATCAAGGGCATGGCCATCATGGCGGCCTGCATGGTCGTCCTGCCGATGATGGATGCGATCGCCAAATACATGGCGACTTTCGAGACCATGTCGCCGGGCCAAGTGACCTTCTACCGATTCTTTTTCCAGTTTCTGGCGCTGCTGCCGATCGCGTTTTTCTTGCCCGGCGCGATCCGTGGCGGCAAGCGACCCTGGATGAACCTTCTGCGCGGCGCGCTGCATGCGGCGGCCAGCCTGATGTTCTTCATGGCGGTCAAATACATGCCGCTCGCCGATGTGTTCGCCATCTATTTCGTCGAGCCCTTCATGCTGACGATGATGTCGGCGCTGTTCTTAGGCGAAAAGGTCGGCTGGCGCAGATGGCTCGCGATTGCCATCGGTTTCGGCGGCGCGATGATCGTCATCCAGCCAAGCTACGAGATCTTCGGCTGGACGGCTCTACTGCCCGTCCTCTGCGCCTTTCTCTACACGCTCTACCTTTTTCTCAATCGCGCGATCGGCGATGCCGACTCACCGCTGACCATGCAGTTCGTCGCCGGCGTTGGTGGAACCCTGTTCATGACCGTTGGGCTGCTGGCGGGCCATTTCATCTATCCCATAGAGTTCGAAGCGTCCCTACCCTCATCCGGTCTCGGCCTGCTTCTGCTGATCATCCTGGGCAGCCTGTCCGGTTACGTTCATCTGCTAGTGGTGCGGGCCTTCCGCATGGCGCCGCTATCGCTTTTGGCGCCGTTCCAGTATTTCGAGATCATCTCGGCAACCGTGCTCGGATATCTTCTGTTTTCCGATTTCCCGACGGCCTCCAAATGGCTTGGGATCGGGATCATCGTCGCCTCCGGCCTGTTCATCATCTGGCGCGAACGTATCAGGGTGAGACAGATTTCGGCCGAACCGCCGCTTGGCTAGTCTTCGTTAACCGCCCTTATTGTCTGGCTCTCAACTTCTCCAAACTAAGAGCAATATCAGTTTCATGATGAAACGGAGAAAGAGATGAGCGGCATACGCTTTTCTTTTCCGGCATGTGTCATCGCCGGAAAGGGCCGCATCGACAGGCATGACCTGTTGATTCTGCGAAAATACGCCTTCACGAACGGAATCCGTGGTTACGACGACGCACTTCTGCTTCTTGCCTTGAACGACATGTGCCCGGTTCATTGCGAAGAATGGCCGAGCTATTTCGTCGAACAACTGGCGGTATTCATCGTCGACACAGCACCACCTCGCGGACGCCTGGACGCCGCGAAAGCCGCATGGCTGATCCGTGCATTGGCGCTTGAGGGCCGGATCGAGCATCCGTTGCAGCTCGAAACGCTTCTCCACGCGATCGAACGTGCAGAAAGCTGTCCGGATATCCTGTCGGCCTTCGCACTCGACCAGTTGCGCCACAAGCTTCTGGCTCCCCCGGAGTTATCCTACGGCGTGCCTGCACCTCGTCATGCGGTGATCACTGCCGATGACATGGCCTATGTCTGGCGGCTCTTGCGGTGCCGGGTTGATGGCGGTCGCCTCTTCATTTCGGCGCTGGAAGCATCCAGCCTCGCGATGATAGACGACGTCATAAGGCATCGGGACAACCATCCCGGCTGGCAGGAAGTGATGGACTATGTGGCAGGCGAAGAGCGCCATATAGAGAGCCTTCGCTCCCATCCCTGGCTTCTGACCGATGACGACATCGCGACCTGGAACGAACGCGTGGCTTGAAGCTGAATTTTCCTTGGCGACGGTTGACATGCGCCGGGCAAAACAGTCCAAGGGCGCATGCAAACGTCGAACCCTACGCTCCCCTTCGGCTACTCTCCCGTCCCTGCGGGAAAGCTTGCCAACATGGTCACCTGCCTCGAAATGTTCGAGCGCCCGGCCGCCCGGCCTTTGCCGCCGGAAACTGGTCTGCGGGTCGAACGCTGGGCGGAACCTTCGGTCAGTGACTATCGCGACCTCTATCGTCGTGTCGGCGAGGATTGGCTGTGGGTATCGCGTATCGTCATGCCGGACGCGGAACTGCAAGCGATCATCACCGATCCGCTGATCGAGATCTACGTCCTGACCGACGGAAAACGTCGACTGGGACTTCTGGAGCTCGATTTCCGTCAAGAGGGCGAATGCGAGATCGCCTTCTTCGGCGTCGTGCCGGAAGCGATAGGCAATGGCGCAGGCCGCATCATGATGAATGCCGCGATCGACAACGCATGGTCGCGGCTAATCAGCCGTTTCTGGGTCCATACCTGCAATTTCGACCATCCGGCGGCGCTGGCCTTCTATCAGCGCTCCGGCTTCACACCCTATGCCTTCATGGTCGAAATCTGCGACGATCCACGGCTCGATGGCCGCATGTCGCGCGATCTTGCCCCTCACGTTCCGATCATCGAACCCCGCTGATCAAAGCGTGATCGGCACCTGTCGTTTTTGCGGCAAGCCACGTCCGGTTCCGGCTTGAGCCGGATCGCTTCAGCGTGCAAAAGTCCGCGCAGATTCTAATTCAGTAACAAGACTTTTAAATTTCAAACCAAGGGAGTGACACGATGGATGTCCGCGCCGCTGTTGCCGTTCAGGCAGGTAAACCGCTGGAAGTGATGACGGTTCAGCTCGACGGCCCGAAGGCCGGCGAAGTGCTGGTCGAGATCAAGGCCACCGGGATCTGCCACACCGACGATTTCACCCTCTCGGGCGCCGATCCGGAAGGCCTGTTTCCGGCCATTCTCGGCCATGAAGGCGCCGGTATCGTCGTCGATGTCGGACCTGGCGTCACCTCGCTGAAGAAGGGCGATCACGTCATTCCGCTCTACACGCCGGAATGCCGCGAGTGCTATTCCTGCACCAGCCGCAAGACCAATCTCTGCACCTCGATCCGCTCCACCCAGGGCCAGGGCGTCATGCCGGACGGCACGAGCCGCTTCTCGATCGGCAAGGACAAGATCCACCACTATATGGGCTGCTCGACCTTTGCGAACTTCACCGTTCTGCCGGAGATCGCGCTTGCCAAGATCAATCCTGACGCGCCGTTCGACAAGGTCTGCTATATCGGCTGCGGCGTGACGACCGGCATCGGTGCGGTGATCAACACGGCCAAGGTCGAGATCGGCTCGACGGCGATCGTCTTCGGCCTCGGCGGTATCGGTCTCAACGTTCTGCAGGGCCTGCGCCTTGCTGGTGCCGACATGATCATCGGCGTCGACATCAACCCGGACCGCAAGGAATGGGGCGAAAAATTCGGCATGACCCACTTCGTCAACCCGAAGGAAGTCGGCGACGACATCGTTCCTTATCTGGTCAACATGACCAAGCGTCATGGCGACCTGATCGGCGGTGCCGACTACACGTTCGACTGCACCGGCAACACCAAGGTCATGCGTCAGGCGTTGGAATGCTCGCATCGCGGCTGGGGCAAGTCGGTCATCATCGGCGTTGCAGGTGCCGGCCAGGAGATCTCCACCCGTCCGTTCCAGCTGGTCACCGGCCGCAACTGGATGGGCACAGCCTTCGGCGGCGCCCGCGGCCGCACCGACGTGCCGAAGATCGTCGACTGGTACATGGAAGGCAAGATCCAGATCGACCCGATGATCACCCACACCATGCCGCTTGAAGACATCAACAAGGGTTTCGACCTGATGCACAAGGGTGAAAGCATCCGTGGCGTGGTCGTCTATTGACCGCCTTGTCAAAATATACGGTTGATGTGCGGAGGCTCGACGAGTTCTCCGCACTCGACCTCTACGCCATGCTGAAAATGCGGGTCGACGTCTTCGTCGTCGAGCAGACATGCCCCTATCCCGAGCTTGACGGCAACGATCCCGACTGCCTGCACCTACGGCTTATGGATGGCGAGGACCTGCTCGCCTGCGCCCGTCTCTGGCGCCCGACGCCGGACCACCTGCCCCGTATCGGCCGCGTGGCCGTATCGCCCAACCACCGCGGAAAGCGTCTCGGCGACGCGCTGATGCGCGAGGCGATCACCGAATGCGAAAAGGCCTATCCCGGCGAGGCGATCGAAATCTCCGCCCAGGCGCATCTGCAGAAATTCTACGGTTCGCTCGGCTTTGAACGGACATCCGAGGAATATCTGGAAGACGGCATTCCGCATGTGGATATGATACGGCCATTGCGATAGTTTGGCCCTTTCAAAAGTTGATTGGGTATCGCTTTGGAAGCTGAGAAGAATTGGAAGCTCAAGCTAAGATACGGGAAACTGCAAACGCCTTTCCAGCATTTCACGATGATGGCGGAAGGCGAAATAGTCGAGACTAATGCGGACTTCGATATCCAAGTTGGTACGCCAGCATTTTTCAGAATGAATGTATGGGCGCTGGACGCAGAGCAAGCAGTCGACATGATCATCACAATCGGTCGACATATCGGATTCGAGACGACAGGTCGGGTATACACATATTCGACGGAGGCCAAAGAGCCCCGAATGAAAATCCAAGAGCGTATGACTTGAATTTCACGCCGTTTGAAAAGGACTAGGTCAAAGCTCTGAGACTAGCTCGCAATCCTATGACGCAGAACTACTGTCGATATTGCCAGGATTGATTACGTCCATATACCTCATAGTCGATCTGCAGTGCTTGCTTTTCCTTTGCCCCGATCTATCATCCATGACGGGAAGAAGAGAGAGGAAGCAACCATGTACAAATTCGAAGTCTACAAGGATAAGGCAGGCGAGTTTCGTTTCCGTTTCAAGGCCTCCAACGGCCAGAGCATGTTTTCCTCAGAAGGTTATGCAGCCAAGGCCTCTGCCATAGCCGCAATCGAATCCATCAAGAAAAACGCGCCCGGCGCAACCGTCGACGACCAGACGACAGCGGTGGCGTGATCTGCTAAGTCGCTTCTTTGTTGAATCTGTCTACGAGGAAGCGAATAGCCTTGATCTATGTCGATGCCGATGCCTGCCCGGTGAAGCCGGAAATTCTGAAGGTCGCAGAGCGCCACGGCCTTGAGGTGACGTTTGTCGCCAATTCCGGCCTGCGCCCGTCCCGTGATCCGATGGTCAAGAACGTCATCGTTTCGGGAGCCTTTGATGCCGCCGATGACTGGATCGCCGAACGCGCCACGACTGGCGACATCGTGGTGACCGCAGACGTGCCGCTTGCGGGGCGGTGCGTTGCCGCAGGTGCATTGGTGACCGGCCCGACCGGACGCCTGTTCGACAAGAGCAATATCGGCATGGCGACCGCGATGCGCGACCTCGGCGCTCATCTGCGCGAGACGGGTGAAAGCAAAGGATACAATGCCGCCTTCTCGCCGCGGGATCGCTCGGCATTTCTGGAAACCCTCGACAGGCTCTGCCGCAGGGCAAAATCGGCCGGCTGAACGATACGGGTGAATTGGGGATGGCAAGAAGCGAGGGCGGCAAAGTCAAACGGCATTGGCGCCACCGCCGCCATGGCCCCTTCTTTGCGGCGGCAATTACTGCAATCATTGCCCTGCCCGTCCTGATCTTGCTGCTGCCTGAACTCGCGGCAGCCCTGACCGCGATCGTCTTCTTCGTGGTCTATCTGACCCTGATCGGCTTGCGAATCCGCCATCTCGATGCAGACCGGCTGCAGGCAAGCGGCCAGAATACCGATGAACCCGCGCCGATCATCCTTGCCGTTACCCTGCTCGCAGCCGTCGTGGCACTCGTCACGCTCTTCGAAGCCTTGAACCAGAAACAACCGTTGGGACTAGTGGACGTGGCAGTCGGCTTTGCAGCGGTCATTCTTGGATGGTTCTCCATCCATACGATGTTCTCGCTGCACTACGCTCATCTCTACTGGCGACCGGGTGACAAGCAAGACGGAAAATCGGTCGACGGACTGGATTTCCCTCAGACGGATCGTCCGGGTGCCTGGGATTTCCTTTATTTCGGTTACGTCATCGGCATGACTGCACAGACCTCCGATGTGGCGATCACGGCGACCGACATGCGCAAAATCAACCTGCTTCATGCCGTCGTATCTTTCTTTTTCAACACGATACTGGTAGCCGCAGCAGTCAATGCCGTCGTCTCGCTGGCGACCTGAAGACGCCGGCCCCGCAAGCCCGAAAGGACCATTTCCATGAAGATCATTTCGCAAAACACCGCCTTTGGCGGCATGCAGGGCGTTTTCAGCCATGAATCGGATGCTTGCAAATGCGAGATGACCTTTGCGGTCTTCGTGCCGCCGCAGGCCATAGAAGAGCCGCGCCCGGTGCTCTGGTATCTTTCGGGCCTGACCTGCACCCATGCCAATGTCATGGAAAAGGGCGAGTATCGCCGTCTTGCAGCGGAACTCGGCCTGATCATCGTATGCCCGGATGTCAGCCCGCGCGGCAATGACGTGCCCGACGAACTGACCAATTGGCAAATGGGCAAGGGCGCGGGCTTCTATCTCGATGCAACCGAAAAGCCCTGGGCTGAAAACTACCAGATGTACACCTACATCACGCAGGAACTACCGAAACTCATCAGCGAGCAGTTCCGCGTCGACATGGCAAGGCAGGGTATCTTCGGCCATTCGATGGGCGGCCACGGCGCCATGACAATCGCGTTGAAGAACCCGGACCGCTTCAAGACCTGCTCGGCCTTCGCGCCGATCGTCGAGCCGTCGACAGCAGACTGGTCGGCACCGGCTTATGAAAAATATCTCGGCGCAGACAAGGCCCAGTGGCGCCAGTATGATGCCTGCGCGTTGGTCGCCGATGGCGCACGCTTCCCCGAATTCCTGATCGACCAGGGCAAGGCGGACGGCTTTCTGGAAAACGGCCTGCGGCCATGGCTGTTCGAGGAAGCCGTGAAGGGCACCGATATCGCCCTGACGCTCAGGATGCACGAGCGTTACGACCATTCCTACTACTTCATCTCGACCTTTATGGACGATCACCTGCGCTGGCATGCCGAGCGGCTTGGCTGATTTCTCCAAGAATTGCGAAGATGAAGGAAGCCGGCAACTTCGCCGGCTTCAATGTTTTCGGGGTCAGATCTTCTTGCGGTTATCGACCGAAAACGCGCCAGCGCCTGCGAAGAACAGGTAGATGAAGATGAACGAGAACAGGATGGCTGCCTCGCCATTGTTCAGCGCGGGCCAGAAGCCCCTCGATGCATGCGCCATGAAATAGGCGACAGCCATCTGTCCGGAAAGAATGAATGCGACCGGACGGGTGAGGAAGCCGATGGTGATGAGGATACCGCCGATAAATTCCAGGAGTGCCGCAGTCAGCATCAGCGGCGACAGATGATCACCGCCCTGAGCTGCCGGGAAGGAAAAGAGTTTCATGGTCCCGTGCTCAAGGAACAGTAAACCAGTCATGATTCTAAGGGCAGCGAGACCTTGCTCTCTATAGAATGCCAAACGATCGAAAAGCGCCATCGGATATCTCCCCGGATGAATAAAGCGGCACAGCGTTAGTTCACGGCCATTTTTGCCAGAAATCAATTTTCCGACACCATCCTTAGAAGTTGCAAATCCGATTTAAGCAAGCGGTTATGGAGCGCCGCCACTCGCAAGGGATGTAAGCAGCGCCGCGCGATGCGGCCGCCCGAGCTGGAATTCCGAGGCGATTCTAGTGGCAATCTTTTCCGCGAGAGGACTGTCGGCTGGCTCCTTGCCGAAGCTCATGACCGATGTCTCGAATTCGCCCTCGGCAACCGGTTCACCCGATCCGACCGAGATGACCTTGACCGTAACTCTTGCGGAATAACGCTGGCCGAAAAGAAAAGGTGATCGACGCGTATCGGACAACCTCACCGTCAGAATGGTCCGCGGCAGCATCATCGAACGCGATGTGGCGCGGATCGCGGAATCAACCAGAATATCGGTGCCAGTGATCAGATCGCGGGGAACATCCGGCTGGGCCGTCACGAAAGCGCCTCGCACGTCATAGAGCATGCGCTCCGCCTGCTCTTCTGCCGCCGGCATGCGAAAGCCGGCCAGCATCAGCACGGCAAGCGGAATAGCGATGATACGGACCGATTTCAGGAACATGCTGGCATCCGGAATGACGAGCCCGCATGTTCCCCGTTTAGGGTTAGTGAAGCCTTAAACCGAAGGCTTCAGAGCCTCAAAAACCGCCACGGCAGCCTGAAATTCCGCGTGGCGCTTTTCGCGACGGTTCTGCGCTTCCGCATCCTCGCCCCAATGCTCGGCCGTCCAGTCCTCTTCGAGATGGGCAAGCTTCCAGATATCCTCGGCCGCAAGGTGGCCCTCGGCAAAGGCAAGCGCCAGAATGGCGGAGCCGGTCAGCGTTGTTACCGTATGGAGAACCGCGAGCTCGATCGGTGCGTCGTATTTTCTCAATACAGCAGAAAACGCCGCAGTTGCATCACGCGGCTGCTCCCTGGGCATCACGCCTTCGATCAGTTCGAAACACGCGCCGTGATGGCTTGCCGCCCAGTCGAGGACCGGATCCCATTGTTCCTGCTGGCGAAGAACGAGGTTCTCCGGGCCTTCAGCGCGGTAGCAGAGCATGTCGCTGGACGAGAAGCGCAGAATATCCTCGAACACGGCCTGAGCCTCGACGGCAACACCGTCGATGGCGGTATTGATCAAGCGCGTCACCGGCATGGTCCGCGGATCGATGACCTCGACCTGGTTCGCCCATTCGTCACGCAGCAATTCCGCAAGCCGGGACGTCGGCACAGCGAGTGCGGCCTTGGCCGGCGTTTTCACCGGGCGACCATCGAGATGCACGGCATGCCCGCCCTCGCCTTCGACGATCGAGACCTCGGTGTAGAAACGCTTCGGCAGCGGCTTCTGCATCTGGATCTGCGCCCGCCGTGTCGGGTCCGGATGGCTCATCGCTTCTGAAGGATCGGGGAAAAGTTCGCGCATGTCTTGTTCCTCAGCCGATATGGGCCAGTATCTCGCTCGGATGGCTGACGATCACGTCGGCACCGGCCTCCTTGAGTTCCGTGACGGAAGCGTAACCCCAGGAAACACCGATTGCGGTCGCGCCGGCAGCCTTTGCCATCTGCATATCGTAGATGGCATCGCCGATCACAAGCGTGTCAGCCGGCCGCATCCCGGTCTCGTCGCAGCATTCCGTCACCATGGCAGGATGCGGCTTGGACGGGCAATCGTCGGCGGTGCGCGATGCGACGAACTTGAACCCGTGCGTCTCCCTGACGGAATCGAGGCCACGACGGGACTTGCCAGTGACAGCGCCGAGAATGATCTCGTCGCGGCCCTGAAGCGTGTTCATCAGTTCGAGAATACCGGGAAACAACGGCTCACGGTAATCCAGATCGCTGCGAACGACGGAAAACAGCGACTTGTAATAGGCCATCATGTCGATGTCCTCCTGGTCCGCATGCTGCTTGCCCTGCATCCGCGCGATCGCAATATCGAGCGTCAGCCCAATGATCGATTTCGTATCCTCGAATGTCGGCTCCGGCTTGCCGAAATGCAGGAACGTGCGACGCATGGTTTCATGGATCAGGCTCGCGCTATCGATCAGCGTACCGTCGCAATCAAACAGAACCAGTTTCATTGTATCTCTTTGCGTTTAAGGTCGATGTATTGGCGCAGAACCTCGGTGTGCTCGCGAACGGCAAGCGTATTTTCCCTTACTGCAGCAGTATTCTCATTCCCTACCCGCTTAATTTCTCCGCGACCTCGCAATGCAAAAATCATGAAAAAGACCAGCGGCGAAAATATAACCACGTAAGGCAAGACATCCATTGCCACATCCCCGGTTACTCGTCGTCGTCCCTTGCGCCATTTTCCATGTCGAAGCCGAGCAAGTTCCAGCTCTGGACCATATGTGGCGGCAGCGGCGCGGTAATCTTCAGGCGACCGCCATTCGGATGTGGAATGTCGATATGGCGTGCGTGCAGATGCAGCTTCTTCTGGATGCCGCCCGGGAAAGGCCAGTTGACATCATCGTCGTAATATTTCGGATCGCCGATGATCGGATGGCCCATGGAAAGCGCGTGGACGCGCAACTGGTGGGTACGGCCGGTATAGGGTTCCATCTCCAGCCATGCGAGCGATTGCGCCGCGGTTTCAAGCACGCGGTAATAGGATATGGCGTGATCGGCACCCTCCTCGCCGTGCTTGGCGATCCGCATCTTGTCACCATCCGGTGTCTGGATCTTCACCAGCCAGGACGATAGCTTGTCCTCGCGCTTGCGCGGCACGCCCTTCACCAGCGACCAGTAGGTCTTCTTGGTGTCGCGCTCGCGAAATGCGGCAGTTAGTTTCTGGGCGGCACCGCGGGTGCGGGCAATCACCAGGACGCCGGACGTATCGCGGTCGAGACGATGCACAAGACGTGGCTTCTCACCCTTGGGGCTGATCCAAGATTCCAGCATCTGGTCGATATGGCGCGTCACGCCGGAACCGCCCTGCACGGCAAGGCCGGCCGGCTTGTTGAGCACAATCACCTTGTCGTCTTCATGCAGAACCATACGCTGCAGCAGCTCGTAATCACCGGCGTGCTTCAGGTCCTTGGATGCGATAGGGCCCTTCTTGGAATCCGTATCCATGGGCGGCACGCGGACCGTCTGGCCGGGCTCGACGCGCGTGTCGGTCTTGACGCGACCACCATCGACGCGCACCTGACCGGAGCGCAGCAATTTCTGCAACGGGCCGAAACCTAGACCCGGATAGTGAATCTTGAACCAACGGTCGAGGCGCATGCCTGCCTCGTCCGCCTCGACGCGGATATGCTCGATGCCTGCCATCAACGCTCTTTCTTATATCTTCTTGAGGGCCGCTCTTTAGAGCATTGCCCGCCCGAGCGCCAGCCCGGCAAAGACGGCAGCGAACGAAACCACGAGGCTGCCGATCACGTAAGCGGCGGCGGCAGTGATCGCGCCGCGCTCGAAAAGGACCATCGTATCGAGGGAAAAGGACGACCAGGTGGTGAAGCCGCCGATAATTCCGGTGACGATGAACACGCGCAATTCCATCGAAGCGTCGAAACGGCGCCCGATCATTTCCACTGACAAGCCGATGATGAAGGATCCAACGACGTTTACAGTAAGAGTTCCCCAGGGAAAGCCCGGCCCGAACCAGCGGACAGAAAACACACCCACCAGATAACGAAGAACTGAACCGATTGCCCCGCCCAATGCGGCCAATAGAATATTCGTCATGACTTCAACCCTTGACTGCGTGACTAAAAGCCCACATCGTTAAAAAGCAGTGGTTCGGCTTAAGCATCGAAGAACACCCCTTCTCGTAAGGGTGGAAGATCGAAGGTGAGGCAAATGACCCAGATCGTGACCATTTCTGCAAATACGGCGGCTTTGAATATCGAAGCGCTCCGCACGCCACGCCGCGTTTCCGTGAAGGACCAGGTGGCCGATGTCAAGGCTGACGCTGATCGGAACGCCAAGGCCCTGGAGAATGTCAGCGATCCGGAAGCCATTGATAACATGATCCCCGCGATAAAAGTCGGCATCGACGTCCTGACCACCGGCAAACAGCCGCAGCAGCAATATTCCCTGCAGCAGGTCGAAGCGGCCTATCGCGACCTCGAGGACTGAGTATTTTGAACTGAACGGCTAGTCTGCTGCACGCGCGCTGAACTCCCGCTTCGACATCCCAATGCCTCCTTCAGACAGACAAGATCGCCGAACAGCGAACCCGGTGCGGGTCTCCGCCGGAGCAGGTTGTCATTGAACCAGATCAATCCATACCGATCATGCGACAGAAATCGTGCTGGTTTCGACATGCGGCCCTTGCCAAAAGGTATGCCGCAACGATAATGAGCGCGACCCGTAGGGAGAAGCCGCTTCAATGCGGTGCCGAAGGAGCAACCGCCCCGGAAACTCTCAGGCAAAAGGACCACGGGTAGACTGCAGGAACTCTGGAGAGTAGCAGCCGATTTTCGGAGGCTCGCCGAAGGGATAACAATCTCAGGCGAAAGGGACAGAGGGGGCTCGAAACCGACAAGGGAAACCCTTTGGGGCAGACCCGCGTCCTAATCTGAGCCGGCGTGCGAGCTGATTTTCGTTCAGCGCGCGCCAAAAACCTGGAGGCGTCTTTTGGACGATCAAGCAGCTCTTCGCACTACTCCGCTCCACGCATTGCACATCTCGCTCGGCGCAAAAATGGTGCCGTTCGCCGGTTATGACATGCCGGTGCAATATCCGCTCGGCGTGATGAAGGAACACCTTCATACCCGCGCGGAGGCCGGTCTGTTCGACGTGTCTCATATGGGCCAGGTGATCGTGAAGGCGAAATCCGGCGAATATGCCGACGCGGCGCTGGCGCTCGAAAAGCTCGTCCCGGTCGACATTCTGGGCCTCAAGGAAGGCCGCCAGCGTTACGGCTTCTTCACAGATGCAAATGGTGGCATCCTCGACGACCTGATGATCACCAATCGCGGTGACCATCTTCTTGTTGTCGTCAACGCCGCCTGCAAGGATCAGGACGTCGCCCATATGAAGGCGAACCTAGCCGATTGCGACGTCACGCTTCTGGAAGACCGCGCACTGATCGCCCTTCAGGGTCCCCGTGCGCAGGCGGTTCTGGCGGAACTCTGGGCCGGCGTTTCCGGCATGAAGTTCATGGACGTGCGCGAAGTGCCGCTTCACGACGTGCCCTGCATTATCTCCCGCTCCGGTTATTCCGGCGAAGACGGCTTTGAGATTTCCGTACCCGAAGCCCATGCCGTCGAAGTCGCCAAGGCTCTGCTCGAACACCCGGACTGCGAACCCATCGGCCTCGGCGCGCGCGACAGTCTTCGTCTCGAAGCCGGCCTGTGCCTTTATGGAAACGATATCGACACCACCACCTCCCCGATCGAAGCCTCGCTCGAATGGGCGTTGCAAAAGGCCCGCAAGGCCGGCGGCGACCGTGAAGGCGGTTTTCCGGGCGCTGAGCGAATCCTTGGCGAACTTGCAAACGGCACGACCCGCCGCCGCGTTGGCCTGAAGCCGGAAGGCAAGGCACCGGTTCGCTCGCATGCCAAACTGTTTGCGGATGCGGAAGGCAAGACCGAACTCGGTGAAGTCACTTCCGGCACATTCGGCCCGAGCGTCGAAGGGCCGGTTGCCATGGGTTACCTGCCTATCAGCCACACCGATGCCGGCACACAGGTCTATGCGGAAGTCCGCGGCAAATATTTGCCCATGACCGTCACCGCCCTTCCCTTCATCACCCCCACCTATAAACGCTAAGAAATCCTCCGGAGAGAACTAAAATGTTGAAATTCACCGCTGAACACGAATGGCTGAAGCTTGAGGGCGATGTCGCAACCGTTGGCATCACCCAGCACGCTGCCGACCAGCTTGGCGATCTGGTTTTCGTCGAACTTCCGGAAGTCGGTGCGGAGCTCGTCAAGGACGGCAATGCCGCCACCGTCGAAAGCGTCAAGGCTGCGTCTGACGTCTACTCCCCGCTCGATGGCGAAGTCACCGAAGTCAACCAGGCGATCGTCGACGACCCGTCGCTGGTCAATTCCGATCCGCAGGGCGCCGCCTGGTTCTTCAAGCTGAAGCTGAAGAACGTTTCCGACGTTGAAGGCCTGATGGACGAAGCTGCCTACAAGGACCTGATCGGATGACCGAGAATACCGATTTCCACTTTACCGACTACAACCCGTATGACTTCGCCAACCGGCGTCATATCGGCCCCTCGCCAGCCGAAATGACCGAAATGCTGAAGGTCATCGGCTACAAGTCGCTCGACGCACTGATCGATGCCACCGTGCCTTCCTCGATCCGCCAGCAGGCCCCACTGACCTGGGGCGCAGCACTCTCCGAACGCGAAGCGCTCGACAAGCTGCGCGAAACCGCCAACAAGAACCAGGTCCTCACCTCGCTGATCGGCCAGGGCTATTACGGCACCATCACGCCGCCGGTCATCCAGCGCAACATTCTGGAAAACCCGGCCTGGTACACGGCCTATACGCCTTACCAGCCGGAAATCAGCCAGGGCCGTCTCGAAGCGCTCCTCAACTTCCAGACGATGATCGCCGACCTGACCGGTCTCGACGTCGCCAACGCCTCGCTGCTCGATGAGGCGACCGCGGCTGCAGAAGCCATGGCGCTCTGCCAGCGCCAGGCAAAGACCAAGGCAACCGCCTTCTTCGTCGATAAGGCCTGCCACCCGCAGACCATCGCCCTGATCGAAACCCGCGCCGCCCCGCTCGGCTGGACCGTCATTATCGGCGATCCGATGACCGATCTCGATCCGGTCGACGTTTTTGGTGCGATCTTCCAGTATCCGGGCACCAATGGCGAAGTGCGTGACTTCACCGGCCTGATCTCCCGCCTGCACCAGACAGGCGCGCTTGCCGCCGTTGCTGCCGACCTTCTGGCCCTGACGCTTTTGAAGTCTCCCGGTGAGATGGGCGCCGATATCGCCATCGGCTCTTCGCAGCGCTTCGGCGTTCCGGTCGGTTACGGCGGTCCGCACGCAGCCTACATGGCCGTCAAGGATGCCCACAAGCGCGCCATGCCCGGCCGTCTTGTCGGCGTTTCGGTCGATGCCCGCGGCAACCGCGCCTATCGCCTGTCGCTGCAGACCCGCGAACAGCATATCCGCCGCGAAAAGGCGACGTCGAACATCTGCACCGCGCAGGTTCTGCTCGCCGTCATGGCCTCGATGTACGGCGTCTTCCACGGCCCGCAGGGCCTGAAGGCAATTGCCCAGCAGGTTCACAAGAAGGCCGTGCTGATGGCAAAGGGCCTGGAAAAGCTCGGCTACAAAATCGAGCCGGAAACCTTCTTCGACACGATCACGGTCGAGGTCGGCCACTTGCAGGGCCTGATCCTGCGGGCAGCCGTTGCCGAAGGCGTCAACCTGCGCAAGGTCGGCGAGACCAAGATCGGCATGTCGCTCGATGAGCGTACCCGTCCGGTCACGCTCGAAGCCGTCTGGCGTGCATTCGGCGGCAATTTCAAGGTCTCCGACTTCGAGGTCGAATACCGCCTGCCGACCGCGCTGCTCAGAAAATCGGATTACATGACCCATCCGATCTTCCACATGAACCGCGCCGAAAGCGAGATGACCCGCTACATCCGCCGACTGTCGGACCGCGACCTCGCGCTCGACCGTGCGATGATCCCGCTCGGCTCCTGCACGATGAAACTCAATGCGACAGCGGAAATGCTGCCGATCACCTGGCCGGAATTTTCGGATATCCATCCGTTCGTTCCTGTCGACCAGGCGCTCGGCTACAAGGAAATGATCGACGACCTGTCGGAAAAGCTTTGCCAGGTTACCGGTTACGACGCCTTCTCCATGCAGCCGAATTCGGGCGCGCAGGGCGAATATGCGGGCCTGCTCACCATCCGCAATTACCACATTGCCAATGGCGACACGCATCGCAACGTCTGCCTGATCCCGACATCCGCGCACGGCACTAACCCCGCCTCGGCACAGATGGTCGGCATGAAGGTTGTAGTCGTCAAGGTTCGTGACAATGGCGATATCGATATCGACGACTTCCGCGCCAAGGCCGAAGAACATGCCGCAAATCTTTCGGCTTGCATGATCACCTACCCGTCCACGCACGGCGTGTTCGAGGAAACGGTCAAGGAAATCTGCGATATCACCCACAAGCACGGCGGTCAGGTCTATCTTGACGGCGCCAACATGAACGCCATGGTCGGCCTCGCCCGCCCCGGCGACATCGGCTCCGACGTGTCGCACTTGAACCTGCACAAGACCTTCTGCATCCCGCATGGCGGCGGTGGTCCCGGCATGGGCCCGATCGGCGTCAAGGCGCATCTTGCGCCTTACCTGCCGGGCCATGTTGCAAGCGACGGTCGCGAAGGTGCGGTTTCAGCGGCTCCGTTCGGTTCCCCGTCGATCCTGCCTATCTCCTGGTCCTACTGCCTGATGATGGGCGGCGAAGGCCTGATGCAGGCAACCAAGGTTGCGATCCTCAACGCCAACTATATCGCGGCCCGCCTCAAGGGTGCCTATGATGTGCTCTACAAGTCGGAAACCGGCCGCGTGGCGCATGAATGCATCATCGACACCCGCCCGCTCAACGCCTCTGCCGGCGTGACGGTGGACGACGTGGCCAAGCGCCTGATCGACTGCGGTTTCCACGCACCGACCATGAGCTGGCCGGTTGCCGGCACACTGATGATCGAGCCGACAGAGTCGGAAACCAAGGCCGAACTCGACCGCTTCTGCGAAGCGATGCTGGCGATCCGCGAGGAAGCCCGCGACATAGAGGAAGGCCGTTCAGACAAGTTCAACAACCCGCTGAAGAACGCTCCGCATACGGTGGAAGACCTCGTCGGCGAGTGGGATCGTCCCTATTCCCGCGAACAGGCCTGCTTCCCGCCCGGCTCGTTCCGAGTCGACAAATACTGGTCCTCGGTCAACCGTATCGACAACGTCTATGGTGACCGCAACCTCGTATGCTCCTGCCCTCCGCTGGAGGATTATGCAGAAGCTGCCGAGTAATCGACCCGGTACAAAAAGATTGGAAAAGGCGGCCTCTGGCCGCCTTTTCTGTATCAAAATGAACCATTTGCGCCGTCGTGCATTAAGGCCTAAGGCCGGATGCATTGAGGATGATCAGATGTATCCGATGGGTGCCATGTCCTAAAGGCACTCTCCTGCTTCCGAACCAGCAGCAAAACATGCTCTTTCGGAAACTCCAGCATGGTTGTGAGGACAGAAATGTTTAGGGATAAGGTTTCGTCTAGCATCGTACTCGGATCGGATGATCTCGAGCTTTTGCAGCGGTTTCTGGAAGCCTGGTGCGAGGAAAACGATGTCTCGCCGGAAAGCCAGGAAGCGCAGGCGATCGCCTCGGGCCTGATGAACTGGTACCAGTTCGAACTCGGTGACCGCAACAACCTGAAATCCGGCCCTTCGACGCCGCTTCCCGAGTCAGAGGAACTAGAAACTCTGCTGCGGAAACTGAAGGCGGCCTGAAGACTTCACCGTCAGGCCTGCCTCACCCGCGGCGTTCTCCATCCCACCAGCATGTTGACGAGCGATGTGATCCGCGCCTGCATCCATTTCACGGCAGCCGCCAGCGTGCCGCCCCGCCGCACCTCCCGATCGAACAGGTAGCTGAGCAGCGTGATCGCGATACTGATCAGAACCACCTGGAATACGGCAGATTGCAGAGTATCCGGCTCACCGGGCCAGCCGTAGAGGATCATATTGCCGAAGGCGAAGGTGAAGAGACTGGTGCGCCCAAAGAAGACCGGTTTCTCCAGCCGCTGCTTCACCTCGGGCGAAAGGCGCTGGGTGAGAAGCACCGCAAGGCTCGTCATGGCAATGGCACCGCAGAGGCCGGCGGCGAAATAGAGCGGATCGCTATCCATCCGCAGCGACATGTCGCCGAGTTCCGCCAGGGACTTTTCATCATAGAACAGGACCCCGAGAGCGATCACCAAAGCCGAGCCGGCCAGCAGGTAGGACGCCCGTGTAACGACTCCGATGGGTGGCTTCTCTGATTGAACGGTCCTGTCTCCCGCAATCAGCCGTCCGAACGCCATTCCGGCGATGATCAGGCTTGTTCCATGCAGGATCGACGGACCGCCGAGCTTGGCATCGCCAACACCGAAGAGGAACGTCACGACCCGTTCTGCATACATGCCCAGATGGAAATCGAGCGGGCCCGGAAGCCCACGAATGACCGGATGGGCGGCATGGACGATCAGCGCCAAAACCACGAGCGGCAGCAAGCCAACCCTACAGCGCAGCCACAAAAGGAAGGGTGCCAGGAAAAGCACGACGGCATAGAATTTGAGGATATCGGTAAAAGGCGTGACACCGATCAGCATCATGGTCGCCAACGAAAATTTCAGCGAATAGCCGTCGGCAAACAGGTAAAGAACGAAAACCGATACGCAATAGAGAAGCCAGCACTGTATCGCGCGGGAAAAAAGTCGGACAGCGACCCGCTCCTGCTCACCGGCAACGAATCTCGGCCGATAGACGATCTCGAGCATCGTGCCGAACAACAGGATGAATGTCGGGGTGGCGAGCGCCATCAGCGCGCGCAGGAAATCCGCCGAAGGACCGCTCCAGAATGTGTCCATATTGGTGACGACCCAGACATGGCTGAGCATGGCGAAAAAGATGGCGATCGACCGGGTCAGATCTATTCCGATGATTCTCGGAATTGCTGCTTTACCCGCCATGAACAGCTCCTTCAGCCGGCATCGGAAATATTGCAGTGCAATACCGACATAGGCTCATGCGTTTTTAGGGCAATCCCTAAATCTGACACTTCTCCCGATTTCCGATCGAACCATGTGGTCGATCGGATCGGCATGAGCTGGATGTTTTGGCCAGGAATGCGGCCATTATGGGGACCTCTCCTCATCGGGAACAAGTGACCATGAGACGGATGTCCCTGATCGACACAGGAAACGGGGTAAACGATGACGGGACTTAACCCTGTCCCTTCACCCTTCATTCGCGCCTGTCCTTCATAACGATGGCGAACGATGATGAAGGCAAGGCCATGACGATTTCTGCAGCAATGAGCACTTCCGTCGCCGGCATGCAGACGCAATCCCAGCGTCTGAATACGGCTGCGAATAATATCGCCAATGCCTCAACGCCCGGATACGACGTCGATCAGGCAGGGGAAATGATCGATGTGATGACAGCCGAACAAGGTTATGCCGCCAACGCTGCCGCCTTCGAAACCGGTGCGGACATGTGGGATCTGCTGCTGACGATCAAGCGGGACTAACGCTGCGAGAGATTTCGACCTGATCGCACGCGATCAAAATCGCGTCAGCCGGTCGGTCTGGGCGGTTGAGTTGGGCGGCGAACTCGAAGAAGAGAGGGTTCCTTATCCCAAGACCCAGAGCATCCCGCCTTGTTTCATCTCTTCAAAGCCATCCTTTGCCTCTATGTCGTTGCCCGTTTCATCTATCCGCTGCCCTGGCCGAACTGGCTGAAAGGTTTTCTCGCCGTCATCCTGATGGTGGTGTTCCAGCACAGCCTGATTAGCCTTCTCGTCTTCGGTACGATGTTCTCGCCGGAAGTGCCGAGGTTAGCGATGATCATGGCGAACTGGCTGTCAGGCTTCATACTGCTGACTGCCGTCTGCCAGCTCGCAATCGACATCGGTGCATCGGTGATCGCGGCCTTGAAACGCCAGCGCATCTCGATTGCACCGAAACTGCGCTACAGCGTCGGCATCGTCACCATGTCGCTGGCGGCCTTTGCCGTTTCCCAGGCAATCCGCGTTCCGCCGGTGAAGGAAGTCGAGATCAGGATCCGCAATCTCCCGACGGAATTCGACGGCTACCGGATGATCCAGCTCACCGATCTGCATATTAGCCGCCTCTTCCAGGCCCCTTGGGTCGAAGAGACGGTAGCAAAGGCGAACGCCCAGAATGCCGACCTGATCGTCATCACCGGCGACCTGATCGATGGCGACCTTCAGGCCCGAACGCGTGACGTTGCACCGCTGGCAAAGCTGAGGGCAACGGATGGCATTTACACCATTCCGGGCAATCACGAATATTACTTCGGCCATGATGGCTGGATGGCGAAATATCAGGAGCTTGGCCTCAAAACCATCTCCAACGGCCATGTTCTGTTGTCGCGCGGAGATGCGAGGCTGACGCTTGCAGGCGTCAACGATGTCAACGCGACCCGTTTCGGCCTCGAAGGGCCGGATGTCGCGAAGGCATTGGTCGGCTCACCGCCGGAAGCCCCCGTCATCCTCTTGGACCACCAGCCGCGCAATGCGCGCATTTCAGCGGAAGCCGGTGCCGATCTGCAGCTCTCAGGCCATACGCATGGCGGCATGATCCTTGGCATGGATCGGCTGGTCGCGCGCTTCAACAACGGCTTTGTGTCCGGCCGCTATGACGTCGGCGACATGCAGCTTTACGTCAATAACGGCACGGCGCTGTGGATCGGCTTTGCACTGCGGCTCGGCGTGCCGTCGGAACTGACCGTCATCACGCTTCGGCCTGCCCGAAACGGCGCCTAAAACTCCTCAAGCCCGATACGCTTTATCGGGCTGAGGAAATCGCCTGTGACCAGCCGGCTGACAAGCTGCCGCACCAGCGGCATTCGCGTCGTCGGGCCGATCGCGATATCGCGCATGGCCGGCAGGATGCGGCTGTCGGACTGATAAAAAGGCGTCAGCACGACGCTGAGCGTCTGGTAGAGCCAGACATGCGGTCCGCGCTGGCGCAGATGCAGCGCAAAGGCCTCATCGATCGACGGTGCGCGGGAAAGTGCAG